>Ga0308156_1000021_pt1 | contig 699344 bp, 602 predicted proteins | sample PhyAR2_FD_201041 | JGI IMG/M metagenome (GOLD analysis project Ga0308156, IMG submission 201041) | Phyllosphere microbial communities from UC Gill Tract Community Farm, Albany, California, United States - DLSL A.R2 | ecosystem: Host-associated > Plants > Phyllosphere > Unclassified | place... | reverse complement strand
CGGCGGGTACCAGCGATTCAAGTGTCACCATCTCCAGCTCATGCTGGTAGGCGCTTGGTTCTTTAAGCATCGCCCATTATGAACAAACCCACCGTTTTATGGGTGGGTTTGTCAGCAGTCTGAGGCCCTGCAGTGCAGGGCCTTCGTCATGGAGCGTTCAGCAGATCAGCCCAGCCAGTGGCGGGCATTGCGCCAGACGCGCATCCAGGGGCTGTGGGCCGAGCGGTCGCCGTCGGTCCAGCTCATCTGCACATTGCGGAACACGCGCTCGGGGTGCGGCATCATCGCGGTGAAGCGGCCATCGGCCGTGGTGACCGCGGTCAGGCCGCCAGCCGAGCCGTTCGGGTTGAACGGGTACTGCTCGGTCGCCTGGCCGTGGTTGTCCACATAGCGCATCGCGGCGATCACCGCATCGGCATTGCCACGGAAGCGGAAGTTGGCATAGCCCTCACCGTGCGCGATGGCGATCGGCAGGCGCGAGCCAGCCATGCCTTGCAGGAACAGGCTGGGCGACTCCAGCACTTCGACCATCGACAGACGCGCCTCGAAGCGGTTGCTCTGGTTTTGTGTGAAGCGCGGCCAGTCTTGCGCACCAGGGATGATGTCGGCCAACTCGGCAAACATCTGGCAGCCATTGCAGACGCCCAGGCCGAAGGTGTCCTTGCGGCTGAAGAAGGCCTGGAACTGCTCGGACAGCGGCTCGTTGAAGGTGATGGAGCGGGCCCAGCCGATGCCAGCGCCCAGGGTGTCACCGTAGCTGAAGCCGCCGCAGGCGACGATACCGGCAAAGTCACGCAGCTGGGCACGACCCGTCTGCAGATCGGTCATGTGCACGTCCACCGCTTCAAAACCGGCTTCGCCAAAGGCGTAGGCCATTTCCACGTGGGAGTTCACGCCCTGCTCGCGCAGCACCGCCACGCGGGGCTTGGCCGCCACGTTGACGAAGGGCGCAGACAGCGCTTCTTGCGGATCGAAAGTCAGGTGCACATGCATGCCGGGGTCAGACGGCACACCGACCGAGGCGTGCTCGCTGTCGGCGCAGGCGGGGTTGTCGCGCTGCTGGGCAATCTTCCAGCTCACGGCATCCCAGACCTGGTGCAGATCGCTCAGGCTGGCGCCAAACACCTTCTTGGCATCGCGCCAGACTTGCAGCTCGCCCTTGCCCATGTCCATGCTGGACGAGGCCGGACGGGTCTTGCCCACGATGTGGCTGCAGGTGGACAGGCCATGCTCGCGCAGGGTCTGCAGCACCTCGGCGCTGTCGCTGGTCTTGACTTGCAGCACGACGCCCAGCTCTTCGTTGAACAGCGCGCGCAGGGTCAGGTCTTCGCGGCGGCCCGATACCTGGGCGCCCCAGTTCTTGCCTTCGCCACTGTCCATGCGGCTGTCGGAGATGCCATCGCCTTCGGTGATCAGCATGTCCACATTCAGTGCCACGCCGACATGGCCGGCAAAGGCCATTTCCGCCACGGTGGCCAGCAGGCCGCCGTCGCCCTTGTCGTGGTAGGCGAGGATCTTGCCCTGGGCGCGCAGCGCGTTGACGGCATCGACCAGTGCGATCAGGTCCTTGGCGTCGTCCAGGTCTGGGGTCTCGTTGCCGCTTTGGCCCAGCACCTGGCCCAGGATGGAGCCGCCCATGCGCATCTTGCCGCGCGACAGATCGACCAGCACCAAGGTGGTGTCAGGCTCGTTGGCATCCAGCTGGGGCGTGAGCGTGCTGCGCACATCATCGATGGAGGCAAAGCCGGTGATGATCAGGCTGACCGGCGAGGTGACCTTCTTGGTCGTGCCGCCTTCGCTCCACTGCGTGCGCATCGACAGGCTGTCCTTGCCCACGGGGATGGAGATGTTCAGCTGCGGGCACAGCTCCATGCCCACGGCCTTGACGGTGGCGTACAGATCAGCGTCTTCACCGGGCTCGCCACAGGCGGCCATCCAGTTGGCCGACATCTTCACCTTGGACAGCGCAATCGGCGCGGCCAGCATATTGGTGATGGCTTCGGCAACGGCCATGCGGCCCGAGGCGGGTGCATTGATCGCTGCCAGCGGGGTGCGTTCGCCCATGGCCATGGCCTCGCCCTTGAAGCCCTGGAAATCGGCCAGGGTCACGGCGACGTCGGCCACCGGCACCTGCCAGGGGCCGACCATCTGGTCGCGGTGGGTCAGGCCGCCCACAGCGCGGTCGCCAATGGTGACCAGGAAGCGCTTGGAGGCCACCGTGGGGTGGGCTAGCACATCGATCACGGCCTTTTCCAGCGGCACGCCGGTCAGGTCGATGGCGGGCAGGCTGCGCGCCACGGTCTGCACATCCTTGTGCATCTTGGGCGGTTTGCCCAGCAGCACGTCCATCGGCATATCGACCGGGAACTTCTGGTCGTCCGCAGTCGCAGCCGGGTCTTCCAGCACCAGCTGGCGCTCTTCGGTGGCCGTGCCGATGACGGCAAACGGGCAGCGCTCGCGCTCGCAGAAGGCGGTGAACTGCGCCAGCGACTCGGGCGCAATCGCCATCACATAGCGCTCCTGGCTTTCGTTGGACCAGATTTCCTTGGGCGCCAGGCCCGATTCTTCGAGATTGACCTTGCGCAGGTCAAAGCGGGCACCACGGCCGGCGTCATTGGTCAACTCGGGGAAGGCGTTGGACAGGCCACCGGCGCCCACGTCGTGGATCGCCAGGATGGGGTTGGCCGCGCCCTGCTGCCAGCAGTGGTTGATGACCTCCTGCGCACGGCGCTCGATCTCGGGGTTGCCGCGCTGCACCGAGTCAAAGTCCAGCTCGGCCGCATTGGTGCCGCTGGCCATGGAGCTGGCGGCACCACCGCCCATGCCGATGCGCATGCCCGGGCCGCCCAGCTGGATCAGCAAGGTGCCGGCGGGGAACAGGATCTTCTGGGTCTGCGCGGCATCGATCACGCCCAGGCCGCCGGCGATCATGATGGGCTTGTGGTAGCCACGGGTGATGTCACCGACTTGCTGCTCGTACTCGCGGAAGTAGCCGGTCAGGTTGGGACGGCCGAATTCGTTGTTGAACGCGGCGCCGCCCAGCGGGCCTTCGATCATGATCTGCAGCGGGCTGGCGATGTGTTCGGGCTTGCCGACCTCGCTACCCCAAAGCTTGGAGACGGTGAAACCGGTCAGGCCAGCCTTGGGCTTGGAGCCCCGGCCGGTCGCGCCCTCGTCACGAATCTCACCACCCGCGCCGGTGGAGGCACCGGGGAAAGGCGAGATGGCCGTGGGGTGGTTGTGGGTCTCGACCTTCATCAGCACATGGCTGGTGGCCGCCTGCTTCTGGTAGCTGGGCGCCGTCACGGCATCGGCCTGGGTGTTGAACGGCGCCACAAAGCGCTCGACCTGGTGGCCTTCCATGATGGAAGCATTGTCCGAATACGCCACCACGGTGTGCTGGGGCGATACCGCCTCGGTGTGGCGGATCATGCCGAACAGGCTCTTGTCCTGTGCTACACCGTCGATGGTGAAGTGGGCGTTGAAGATCTTGTGGCGGCAATGCTCGGAGTTCGCCTGCGCAAACATCATCAGCTCGACATCGCTGGGGTTGCGCGCCAGGCCCTTGAAGGCGTTTTCCAGGTACTCGATCTCGTCTTCGGCCAGCGCCAGGCCCCATTGCTTGTTGGCTTTTTCCAGCGCGCTGCGGCCACCGCCCAGCACGTCGACAAACTCCATCGGCTGGGCTTGCAGTGCGGAGAACAGCTGCTCGGCTTCGGCGCGGGTGCCGAACACCGACTCGGTCATGCGGTCGTGCAGCAGCGCGGCGATCTGCGCGGTCTGCTCGGCGCTCAGCTCGGGCTTGCCGCCCAGCAGGCCGGCCTTGAGCTCGATACGGTACTCGGTAAGGCGCTCGATGCGGAACACCGCCAGGCCGCAGTTGCGGGCAATGTCGGTGGCCTTGGAGGCCCAGGGCGAGATGGTGCCCATGCGGGGGGTGACGATGAAGGCCTGGCCGTCGCTGCCGCCTTCATAGGGGTCGCCATAGGTCAGCAGGGCCGCTACGCGCTCGGCCTCAGCACCCGCCAGAGGCTGCTCCGTGGCTACCAGATGCACAAAACGGGCAGCAATGCCCGTTATCTTTGGATGGATCGCCGTCAATGCGGTCTGCAGTTGTTGGGCGCGGAAGGAGCTGAGGGCGTTACCGCCTGGTAGCTGAGTCAGGTGCAGTGTCACGTGGCAGCCTATGTGGACTAGGAGGATGGGAAGAAAGCACGCATGCGCCTTGCCCACTGCTACGGGCGGACCGTGGCAGCACCATGACAAGGGCGGGATAACCCGGGATTCTACTGTGCTGCGCTAGGTCACGTGGCCGCATGGACAACAGGCCAATGGCAGCGGTGGGATAATCATGGGCTATGACCATCAAAATCAATACGGAAGAAGATATTGCGCAGATGCGCATCGCAGGCCGCCTGGCCTCGGAGGTCCTGGACTACATCACCCCCCACATTCAACCAGGCATCACGACCAAGCAGATCGATCTGCTGTGCGCCGAGGCCATGGAAAAGCAGGGCACCAAGTCGGCCTGCCTGGGCTACCAGCCACCGGGCATGACGCCCTACCCGGCCTATGTCTGCACCTCGGTGAACCATGTGGTCTGCCACGGCATCCCCAATGACAAGCCGCTCAAGAAGGGCGACGTCGTCAATGTGGACGTGACCATCATCACGCCCGAAGGCTATTTTGGCGACAACAGCCGCATGTTCGTGATCGGCGAAGGCACGATTGCCGGCAAGCGCCTGTGCCAGCTGACCTTTGAAGCCATGTGGCATGGCATCGTGCAGGTCAAGAACGGCGCCCACCTGGGCGATATCGGCCATGCGATCCAGAAGTTTGCCGAAGGCCAGGGCCTGTCGGTCGTGCGCGAGTACTGCGGCCACGGCATCGGCAAGGTGTTCCACGACGAGCCCCAGGTGCTGCACTATGGCCGCCCGGGTACCGGCGTCGAGCTAAAGACCGGCATGATCTTCACGATCGAGCCCATGCTCAACCTGGGCAAGAAGGACATCAAGGACCTGGGCAATGACGGCTGGACCGTCATCACCAAGGACCACAGCCTGTCGGCCCAATGGGAAGTCGAAGTGCTGGTGACCGACACCGGCTATGAAGTGCTGACCTGGTCGGAAGGCTCGCCCACGCCGCCGAGCTTTGTGACCAGCATCAAGTGCTGATGGCAGCGCGATAGCGCAGCCCTGCAACGCGCCCTGAAGGCGGCACCGCGACAAGCGTGCCGCCTTTTGTTATGGCGGCCCCTGCCGCCGGAACGCCCTGATTTGGTGCGCCATGGCATGGAATGTGCTTATTCGCATGCGCTGTTGATTGCTATGGCACACTGCCTGCGACAGCACAGTTAGGCACCATGAACGATCCTCGCATTCCGCAGCTGCGCGAGCAGTACCAGGCGCAACGCAGCGCCCTGTTTGACGACATCATGGCCGGGGGCAGCAGTACCCGGGGCATACAGACGCAGCTGCGCAAGCTCTCGCAGCTGGCCGATGTGCTGCTGCGCGACCTCTGGCACCTGGCCGGCCTGCCCGGCCGCCTGAACCTGGTAGGGGTGGGTGGTTTTGGCCGGGGCAAGCTCTTCCCCTATTCCGATATCGATGTGCTGCTGCTGCTGCCCGAAGGCACGGACCCCGAGCAGGACAGCGAATTGCGCAGCGCGATCGAACAGTTCATCGGCTCCTGCTGGGATGCGGGGTTGGAGATTGGTTCGAGCGTGCGCACCATCAGCCAGTGCATCAGCGAAGCCCAGGCCGATGTGACGGTGCAGACGGCCTTGCTCGAATCGCGCCGCATCATCGGCTCGCCACGCCTCTACCACCTGTTCCAGGCAGCGCTGGCCCAGTCGATTAAGCCCGATGCCTTTGTCGTGGCCAAGGTGCTGGAGATGCAGCAGCGCCACAACAAGTACGAGAACACCGTCTATGCGCTGGAGCCCAACTGCAAGGAATCGCCCGGCGGCCTGCGCGATCTGCAGCTGATCCTGTGGCTGGGCCGCGCCACCGGCCTGGGCAGCCGCTGGAAGGAGCTGGCCGACAAGGGGCTGGCCACCGTCTACGAGGTGCGCAACCTGCAGCGCAATGAGGACCTGATTTGCCTCATCCGCGCGCGGCTGCACATTGTGGCGCGGCGCCGTGAGGACCGGCTGGTCTTCGACCTGCAAACGCCGGTGGCCGAGTCCTTTGGCTTCAAGACCATCACGCCGGCCGGCCAGCGCTTTCCCAAGCGCGCCAGCGAGGAGCTGATGAAGCGCTACTACTGGGCTGCCAAGGCGGTGGCCCAGCTCACGCAGATCCTGATGCTGAACATGGACGAGCGCCTGCACCCGGGCAACCACACCCTGCGCCGCATCGATGACGAGTTCTACGACAAGGCCGGCCTCATCGAGGTGGCCGACGACGAGGTCTACCAGCGCAACCCGCATGCAATCTTGCGCACCTTCTTGCTCTACGAGACCGAGCCGGGCCTGAAGGACCTGTCGGCCCGCACCTTCCGCGCGCTCTACCATGCGCGCCAGCTGATGGATGCGCAGTTCCGGCGTGATCCGGTCAACCGCGCCACCTTTATGCAGATCCTGCAGCAACCCCATGGCATCACCCATGCGATGCGGCTGCTGAACCAGACCTCGGTGCTGGGCCGCTACCTTTGGCCATTCCGCCGCATCGTGGGCCAGATGCAGCATGACCTGTTCCATGTCTACACGGTGGACCAGCACATCCTGATGGTGCTGCGCAATGTGCGGCGCTTCTTCATGGCCGAGCATGCGCATGAGTACCCGTTCTGCTCCCAGCTGGCCGCCGGCTGGGACAAGCCCTGGATTCTGTACCTGGCCGCCCTGTTCCACGACATCGGCAAGGGCCGGGGTGGCGACCATTCGGAGATCGGTGCGCTGGAGGTCAAGCGTTTTTGCCGCGACCACCAGATCGCCAAGGAAGACCGGCAGCTGGTCGAGTTTCTGGTGCGCGAGCACCTGACGATGAGCCAGGTGGCGCAAAAGCAGGACACGTCCGATCCCGAGGTGATCACCGCCTTTGCCCAGCGCATGGGCAATGAGCGCCGGCTCACCGCGCTCTACCTGCTGACCGTGGCCGACATCCGGGGCACCAGCCCCAAGGTCTGGAATGCCTGGAAAGGCAAGCTGCTGGAAGACCTGTACCGCGCCACCCTGCGCGTGCTGGGCGGGCGCGCACCCGATGTGGCCGCGCAGGTGGAAATCCGCAAGCGCGAGGCCCTGGTGCTGCTGGCGCTGTCGGCCCAGCCGCATGAATCGCAAAAAGCGCTGTGGGACACCTTGGGCCTGGACTATTTTCTGCGCCACGAGGCCGCCGACATCGCCTGGCACACGCGCCACCTGTCCCGGTCGGTGGGCAGCAAGGCCACCTTGGTGCGTGCGCGCCAGTCACTGGCCGGCGAGGGCCTGCAGGTGATGGTGTACGCACCCGACCAGCCCGATCTGTTTGCCCGCATCTGCAGCTATTTCGACCAGGCGGGCTTCTCGATTCTGGACGCCCGGGTGCACACCGCCCTCAACCGCTGTGCGCTCGATACCTTCCAGGTGGTGGCCACCGATGCGCCACAAAGCTACCGCGAGCTGATCAACCTGGTGGAGAGCCAGCTGACGCGCGTGCTGGTGGATGCCCAGCCGCTGCCCGAGCCGGCGCAACGCCGGGTATCGCGCCGGGTCAAGAGCTTTCCGGTGGCGCCACGCGTGCTGCTGCGCCCCGATGACAAGGGCCAGCGCTGGCTGCTGTCGATCTCGGCCGCCGACCGCGCAGGCCTGCTCTATACCGTGGCGCGCATCCTGGCCCGCCACCAGCTGAGTGTGGAGCTGGCCAAGATCAGCACCTTGGGCGAGCGGGTGGAAGACAGCTTTTTGCTGCAGGGCCCGGAGCTGCAGAACAATGTGAGCCAGATCGCGATCGAGACCGAGCTGCTGTGGGCACTGGCCGCGACCGGCAGCGGCGCGGCCGGCTGATGCGGGGGCCGGCTCAGTCGTCCTCAGCCGCGCTGATGCCGGGGAACAGCACCTCGGTAAAGCCGAACTGGCTGAAGTCGCGCACCCTCATCGGGTAGAGCTTGCCCCAGAGGTGGTCGCATTCATGCTGCACCACCCGGGCATGGAAGCCTTCGGCCACGCGGTCGATCGGGTCGCCGTACTGGTCAAAGCCGGTGTAGCGGATCTTGCGCCAGCGCGGCACCATGCCACGCAGGCCCGGCACCGACAGACATCCTTCCCAGTCATCCTCTTCCTCGTCCGACAGGGGCGTGATCACCGGGTTGATCAGCACCGTGGGCGGCACCAGCGGGCGGTCCGGGTAGCGCGGATTGCGATCGGGCGAGCCGAAGAACACCACCTGCAGGTCCACCCCGATCTGCGGCGCCGCCAGGCCCGCGCCATGGGCGTCGCGCATGGTGTCGAGCAGGTCCTGCACCAGCTGGTGCAGCGCATCGGTGTCGAATTCGGTCACGGGCTGCGCCGTGCGCAGCAAACGGGCATCGCCCATTTTCAAGATTGGATAGATCGCCATGCCGGCATGGTAGCGCAGCGGGCAAGCCCATCTGCCGCCTTTTGCCACCCAAAATGGCGGTGCTGCAAGAGTCCCCGCTTGCCCAGCATCAAGACACTGTTATGCGGCGCGATGCACAATGCGAGACCATGAACGAGCCCGGAGCCTCTTCCACCGCGCTGCCAGACCTGCAGACGCCGGCCTACTGCCCCATCCGCAGCCCGGTCTTGCGCTGGCTGCTGCTGTTGGCGGCCGTGGCCTGCCTGGCGATGGGCATCATCGGTATTTTTGTGCCCGGCCTGCCCACCACGGTGTTTGTGCTGATGGCCGGGGCCTGCGCGGCACGCAGCTCGCCGCGCCTGCATGCCTGGCTGTGGCGCCACCGCCTGTTTGGCGGCATGCTGCGCAACTGGGCGGCCGGCGGTTTTGTCAGCCGCAAGGCCAAGTGGAGCGCCAGCATCACGATGGCGGTATGTGCCGTCATCATGCTGTTGGTGCCCGCGCCGGGCTGGGCCAAGCTGTTGTCGATTGGCTGCATGGCCTGTGTGCTGGCCTGGCTGTGGTGCCGGCCCGAGCCACCTGCGCCCCAGTGAGCGCAGCGCCCTCCTGGCAGTCCTAGGCAGCCCTTGGCGGCAAAAAATGACCTGCACTGTTTTTCAGGCCAAAAATTCGTTCTATAATCGCAGTCTTGTTCCTCAATAGCTCAGTTGGTAGAGCGCCGGACTGTTAATCCGTAGGTCCCTGGTTCGAGCCCAGGTTGAGGAGCCAAAGAATTTTTTGGCTTTGCAATCGAACAAAGCCTGTTTACCGATATTCCTCAATAGCTCAGTTGGTAGAGCGCCGGACTGTTAATCCGTAGGTCCCTGGTTCGAGCCCAGGTTGAGGAGCCATCACTTATCTGCCCTGCAATCGTTCAGGGCATTGACCAAAAATTTGTTCCTCAATAGCTCAGTTGGTAGAGCGCCGGACTGTTAATCCGTAGGTCCCTGGTTCGAGCCCAGGTTGAGGAGCCAAAGCATTTTTGGCTTTGCAATCGCACAAAGCATGTTCACCGTTTATTCCTCAATAGCTCAGTTGGTAGAGCGCCGGACTGTTAATCCGTAGGTCCCTGGTTCGAGCCCAGGTTGAGGAGCCACTTCAAAAGCCTGCACCCATGTGCAGGCTTTTTTGTTTTTGCCGCTTGGAGCCTGCAGCGGCAGCAGAACTGCAGTATTTGTCACCCCAGCGCAGCCTTGGGGGCCAGCAGCCCGCCATTTGGCCGCTACCATGGCAACAGACACCATGAGCGCCAACCACCACACGCCCCCACTTGCCTGGCTGCAAGCCGATGACGACTTTCCACCGGTCGACATGGCCTGGGGACACAATACCCCCCACCCCGGCCTGCTGGCCGCCGGCGGCGTGCTCGACAGCGCCCATCTGCAACAGGCCTACCGCCAGGGCATCTTCCCCTGGTACAGCGAGGGCTCGCCGATCCTGTGGTGGTCCACCGATCCGCGCATGGTGCTGCAACCGGCTGATTTCAGGCTGCACCGCTCGCTCAAGCAGGCGATCCGCAAGTTTGAACAGGACCCGCACAGCGAGCTGCGCATCGACAGCGACTTTGCCGCCGTGATTGCCGCCTGCAGCCAGCAGGACCGCCCAGGCCAGGACGGCACTTGGATCGTTGACGACATCCAGGCCGCCTACACCCAGCTGCACCGGGATGGCTTTGCCCACAGCGTGGAGCTGTGGCAAGGCGGCGAGCTGGTGGCCGGGCTGTACTGCGTGGCCATTGGCCGCGCGGTGTTTGGTGAATCGATGTTCACCACCGTGCCCAATGGCTCCAAGATTGCACTGGCCGCGCTGGTGCAGATCTGCCGGCGCGAGCAGGCGCCGATGATCGATTGCCAGCAAAACACCGGGCATCTGGCCTTCATGGGTGCAGCGGAGATACCGCGCAGCCGGTTTGTGGCCCAAGTGAGCACGCAAATAGCGCTGCCCCCGATGCGCTGGGAGTTTGCATCTCGCGATTGGACTGACATAATCCCACTATCTGAAATGACATCTCCGCATCCGGATGAGTAGGCTGAACGAACTACCGCTGCACAGCTTGCAGTTTTATGCGACAGCGCCCTACCCATGCAGCTATCTCGAAGCGCGCATGGCGCGGTCTCAGGTAGCCACGCCCAGCCACGCCATCCAGAACGATGTCTATTCCGAGTTGATCCAGCAGGGTTTTCGCCGCAGCGGCCTGTTTACCTACCGCCCTTATTGCGATGGCTGCCAGGCCTGCGTGCCCTTGCGCGTGCATGTGCAGGATTTCAAACCCAAGCGCCACCAGCGCCGCGCGCGCAAGCAGCATGAGGCACTGGATGTGCGTGTGCTGCCGCTGGGTTTTCTGCGCGAGCACTATGAGCTCTACCTGCGCTACCAATCGGCCCGCCATACCGGTGGCGGCATGGACGAGGACAGCGTCGAGCAGTATTCGCAGTTCATGCTGCAAAGCCGGGTCAACAGCCGTTTGGTAGAGTTCCGCGAGCCCACGCAGAACCAGCAGCCCGGCGCCTTGAAGATGGTCTCGATCATCGACATCCTCAATGACGGCCTGTCCGCCGTCTACACCTTTTACGAGCCCGAGGCCCACACCAGCTACGGCACCTACAACGTGCTCTGGCAGATTGAACAGTGCCGCGCGATGGGCCTGCCCTACCTCTACCTGGGCTACTGGATTGCCGCCAGCCCCAAAATGCAATACAAGGCCGATTACCAGCCCTTTGAGGTCTATATCGACCAGCGCTGGCAACCGGGCCAGCTCGCCAACCATTGCGCCCCTTGATCGCTGCGATCAAGCGGCCACCCCTATCTTTGTTATCTGAGCGCCAGTCTACGCATGACCAAAACAACACATGACACCGTCACCAAGCCCAGCGTACAAGTGCTAGAGCGCATGTTCACGCTGCTGGACGTCCTGGCCACGCGCGAGGAAGCGGTGTCACTGAAAGAGCTCAGCGAAATCACCGGCCTGCATCCGTCGACGACGCACCGCATCTTGAACGACCTGACCATCGGCCGCTTTGTGGACCGCCCCGAATCGGGCAGCTACCGCCTGGGCATGCGCCTTTTGGAGCTGGGCAACCTGGTCAAGGCGCGCATCAATGTGCGCGAAGTGGCCCTGCTGCCGATGCGCCGCCTGCACCTGGCGACCCAGCAGGCCATCAACCTGAGCATGCGCCAGGGCGATGAGATCGTCTATGTGGAGCGCAGCTTCAGCGAGCGCTCGGGCATGCAGGTGGTGCGCGCCATCGGCGGCCATGCGCCGCTGCACCTGACATCGACGGGCAAGCTCTTCCTGGCCAATGACGAACCCGAACGCGTGCGTGCCTACGCCATGCGCACGGGCCTGGCCGGCAACACCAAGAACAGCATCACCAACCTGGCCGTTCTGGAGCGTGAGCTGTCCAAAACCCGCCAGTACGGCGTGGCACGCGACAACGAAGAGCTGGAGCTGGGCGTGCGCTGCATGGCCGCAGGCATTTATGACGACCAGGGGCGCCTGGTAGCCGGCCTGTCCGTCTCCGCCCCCGCAGACCGGCTGGAAGACGCCTGGACCACGCGCCTGCAGGCCACGGCCAGCGAGATCTCATCCGCCTTGGGCTTTGACGAACACCGCCAGCCCAACGCACGCTGAGCCCAGCCGCTTCTACCCAATACCTAGACGCAAAAAAACCTGCCGAGGCAGGTTTTTTGTTGGGTGCTTGGCGCTCAGTGCTTGGCCAGCAAGTGGGAGGCAGAGCCTTCCACCCAGTGGCGCACGCGCTCGGCATCGGCCAGACGGCCAAACTTGCCGGCCGAATCCAGGAACACCATGATCAGCTTGCGGCCAGCCACCTGGGTCTGCATCACCAGGCAGCGGCCCGCTTCGGAGATGTAGCCGGTCTTTTGCAGGCCGATATTCCAGTCCGGGTTGTGCACCAGGCGGTTGGTGTTGTTGAACTGCACAGTCCGCTCACCCACTTCCACCTGATACGACGGCGAGGTGGTCAGATCGCGCAGCAGCGGATCGGAATGCGCCACGTTGACCAGGGTTGCCAGGTCAAAGGCGCTGGACTGGTTGGAGCTCGACAGGCCAGTGGGCTCGACATAGCGGGTATCGGCCATGCCCAGCATCTTGGCCTTCATGTTCATCAGCCCCACAAAGCTTTGCATGCCACCGGGGTAGGTACGGCCCAGCGCATGTGCTGCACGGTTTTCGCTGGACATCAGCGCCAGGTGCAGCAACTCGCCGCGCATCAAGGTGGTACCCACACGCAGGCGCGAGCTGCTGTGCTTTTCGGTATCCACATCGTCCTGGGTGATGGTGATCATCTCGTCCATCGGCAGTTGGGCCTGGGAGATGATGAGGCCGGTCATCAGCTTGGTCAGCGATGCGATCGGCAGCACGGCATGGTCGTTCTTGGACAGCAGCACTTCGTGCGTGTCCTGGTCCAGCACCAGGGCCACGCTGGACTTGAGCGCCAGCGGGTCGGTCACATCATGCAGACCGGCCAACTGGCCAAAGGATTGGCGTTCGGGAATGATGACCGCCGCGGCAACGGCAGCGCGCCCGGCGTGGCGACCGGCCTTGGCGACCGTGGTCTTGCCCTTGACGGCCTTGGCGGCCACCTTTTTGGAAGCGGGGGCGGCAGCCTGCTTGTGGCGGCCATTGCGCTCGCCCTTGGAGGCCACGGCTGCCTGCTTTTTGCCCGCCTTGGCCTGCACCTGCGCCTTGGCTGCCGGTTTGTTCTTGGTACTGGCATGCACGCTGGGCGCTGCCAAACCAAAGGCCAGAGTGCAAATTGCAAACAAATGTGAAAAACGACGCAAAACACTGCGATGACGTAGCGCCATTATTCTGCTCCCTACAAATACGATAGCTGACAGCGGAAATTTGGATTCAAAAAATCGCGCAAATTCATGAACTTACGCGATTCTTCAATTATTTAAGTGAAATTATATTCCGAAGTCTCAACCTTGTGCAGCTACTCGCTCCGTAGGATTTTGTAACTTGTTCAGCGCAGCGATGTAAGCCTTCGCTGACGCCACGACGATATCGGGGTCTGCACCTACACCGTTGACGATGCGGCCACCTTGCTGCAAGCGTACGGTCACCTCGCCCTGGCTTTCGGTGGAGCCGCTGATGGCGTTAACCGCGTACAGCACCATCTCGGCGCCGCTGCGGGCCTGCGATTCAATCGCCTTCATCGATGCATCAACGGGACCGTTGCCGGTGGACTCGCCGCGCACTTCCTGGCCATTGGCAATCAGCACCACGCTGGCCTTGGGCTGCTCGCCCGTTTCGCTCGATTGCGACAGCGAGACAAAGCGGTAGGCTTCGGCCTGCGCCTCGGCGCCTTCCATGTGCACCAGTGCCAGGATGTCTTCGTCAAAAATCTCGCTCTTGCGATCGGCCAGGTCCTTGAAGCGGGCGAATGCGGCATTGATCTCGCTTTCGCTGTCCATCACCACGCCCAGCTCCTGCAGGCGCTGCTTGAAGGCATTGCGGCCCGAGAGCTTGCCCAGCACGATCTTGTTGGCGCTCCAGCCCACATCTTCGGCACGCATGATTTCGTAGGTGTCGCGGGCCTTGAGCACGCCATCCTGGTGGATGCCGGAGGCATGGGCAAACGCATTGGCGCCCACCACGGCCTTGTTGGGCTGCACCACAAAGCCGGTGGTCTGGCTCACCAGGCGGCTGGCGGCCACGATGTGCTGGGCATCGATGTTGACATCGAGGCCAAAGTAATCGCGGCGCGTCTTGACGGCCATGACAACCTCTTCAAGTGAGCAGTTACCCGCGCGCTCGCCCAGGCCGTTGATCGTGCACTCCACCTGGCGTGCTCCGCCGATCTTGACGCCGGCCAGCGAGTTGGCAACGGCCATGCCCAGGTCGTTGTGGCAGTGCACGGACCAGATGGCCTTGTCGCTGTTGGGAATGCGCTCGCGCAGGTTCAGAATGAACTGGCCATAGAGCTCGGGGATCGCGTAGCCGACGGTGTCGGGCACATTGATGGTCGTCGCGCCTTCGGCAATCACGGCCTCGATCACGCGGCAGAGAAAATCCGGGTCGCTGCGGTAGCCGTCTTCGGGGCTGAACTCGATATCGCCCACCAGGTTGCGGGCAAAGCGCACCGACATCTTGGCCTGCTCGAACACCTCATCGGGCGACATGCGCAGCTTCTTCTCCATGTGCAACGGGCTGGTCGCAATGAAGGTGTGGATACGCGCACGGTTGGCGGGCTTCAAGGCCTCGGCAGCGCGGGCGATGTCGCGGTCATTGGCGCGGGCCAAGGAGCAGATGGTCGAGTCCTTGATGATGGAGGCGATGCTCTGCACACAATCGAAATCACCGTTGGAGCTGGCGGCAAAACCGGCTTCGATGACGTCCACCTTGAGGCGCTCCAGCTGGCGCGCAATGCGCAGCTTCTCGTCCTTGGTCATGGACGCGCCGGGCGATTGCTCGCCATCGCGCAAGGTGGTATCAAAAATAATCAGTTGCTCGCTCATCGTGTTCTCCATTGCATTGGTCTTGCGCTGCCGCCGTACTACCACCGTGGGTGAGTGGAATCTCTAAAACAGGCTGCAGGAAAGCGATCTGCTCGCCCTCCTGCAGCCTGCATCAACCGCGCTACAGTTTACGTGCTTTGCTCTGCCTGTGGTTAGGCAGCAGCCGTTTCCGCAGCTGCTTGTGGCGCTGCTGTTTGCACGCTGGCGACAGCACCGCTACGTGCTACCGCGCTCATGACCGCGCGGAAAGCCGCCTGGGTGCTGTTGCTGTCCATGCCTACGCCGTACAGGCTCTGGCTGTCGCCCACGCGCAGCTCGATATAGGCAGCTGCCGTGGCATTCGCGCCCTTATCGCCGCGTGCGTCGCTGGCGGCAACGGCATGCTCGCTGTAGTCGAGCAGGCGCACAGGAATACCGATGGCGCTGCTGACGGCCTGCACAAAGGCATCGATCGGACCATTGCCCTGGCCGGCAATGCTGACGGCCTGACCGGCCCACTGCAGCTTGCCGCTGATGCGCACATCATCGCTGTCGCCCGATTCCACCCGGTACTGGGCCAGTGCATGGTTGGCGCTGAGTTGGTACTCGCGCTCGAAGATCTGCCACAAATCCTTGGCAGTGAACTCGGTGCCGGCCGTGTCCATCGCGCGCTGCACCACCTGGCTGAACTCGATCTGCAAGCGGCGTGGCATCGCCAGGCCATAGGCTTCTTCAAGCAGGTAGGAGATACCGCCCTTGCCCGACTGGCTGTTGACGCGGATCACCGCTTCGTAGCTGCGGCCCAGGTCCTTGGGGTCGATCGGCAGATAAGGAATTTCCCAGATATCGGCATCCTGGCGGGCCGCAAAGGCTTTCTTGATAGCGTCCTGGTGCGAGCCCGAGAACGAGGTGTAGACCAGGTCGCCGGCATAGGGGTGGCGGGCGGGCACCGGCAACTGGTTGCAGTACTCGACCTCGGCACGGATAGCGTCAATGTCCGAGAAATCCAGCTGGGGCGATACACCCTGCACATACATGTTCAAGGCCACGTTGACGATGTCAAGGTTGCCGGTGCGCTCGCCATTGCCGAACAAGCAGCCTTCCACGCGGTGGGCGCCGGCCATCAAGGCCAGCTCGGCGCTGGCCGTGCCGGTGCCGCGGTCGTTGTGCGGGTGCACGGAGACCACCACTTCAGGGCGGCCAGCGAACTTGCGCACCATCCACTCGATCTGGTCGGCAAACACATTCGGGGTAGCGTTTTCCACCGTGGTGGGCAGGTTCAGGATGATGTCGCGGCCCGCGCCCCAGGCGGCAATCGCGGTCTCGCAAGCCTGCAAGGACACATCGAGTTCGGCCAGGGAGAAGGTCTCGGGCGAGTATTGCAAGACCCACTCAGTGCCGGGCTGGGCATCGGTCAAGGTCTTGAGATGGGTGACCTGGTCTTTGACCAGGGTCATCACCTCGGGCACGCTCATGCCGAACACGACCTTGCGCCAGACGGGAGCCACCGCGTTGTAGATATGGACGATGGCGCGTGGCGCACCTTGCAGTGCCTCGACCGTGCGCGTGATCAGTTCAGGGCGGGCGGGGGTCATCACCTGGATGGTGACGTCGGCGGGAATGCGCTTTTCCTCGATCAACTGGCGCACAAAGTCAAATTCGATCTGCGAGGAAGCGGGAAAGCCGACTTCGATTTCCTTGAAGCCAATCTTGACCAGCATGTCAAACATGCGCAGCTTGCGCGCCAGGTCCATCGGCTCGATCAGCGCCTGGTTGCCATCGCGCAGATCGGTGGACAGCCAGATGGGTGCCTGGGTGATCTGGGCATCAGGCCAGGTGCGGTCACGCAACGCAATGGCTGGAAAAGCGCGGTACTTGCTGGAAGGTTGGGTCAACATGGTTGGCTGGTCTTTCTCATCGGAACAAAAAGTTCGGGGTTGGAAACCAGCAACCTGCTAAAACAGAATCGGCCCGTTGCTGGTGCAAACGGGCCGAGGTGTAGGGGTGAAAAACTGCGCGCTACTCTACCTGCCCGTTGGACATGCTAGTAGTAGAGCTAGGGACAGGTTTTGCATGGCGTTCACTCTAACACAGGTTTTGACGAAAGTCCGTAAAAAATTCAATCGTGGTGCAAGCCGCGCTCTTCGGGCTCGTCGGTCGAGGTCGCCACGATCGACACGTGCTGGCCCTTGAAGCGGCGCCAGGCATAGATCACATAGCCCGAGAGCAGGTAGGCCACAAAAATGAGGAACAGCATCGTGGCCGGCTCAATGCTCACCACCGCCAGCAGCAGCACCACCACCACCAGCGAGAAGAAAGGCACACTCTTGGCAGCCCCTGCATCCTTGAAGCTGTAGTACGGAATGTTGGTGACCATCGTCAGGCCTGCCAGCAAGGTGATGGCGAACATGATCCAGGACAGGTCATCGCGGCTGGCCGGGTAGCCGCCAAACAGCGCAATCACCTGGCCAAAGATCGGTACATCGCGGTGCGATACCAGGAGTGCGCTGGTCAGCCAGATAAAACCCGCCACCAGGGCTGCAGCAGCGGGAGACGGCATGCCCTGGAAATAGCGCTTGTCCACCACTCCGGTGTTCACATTGAACCGCGCCAGGCGCAGCGCCGCACAGGAGCAGTAGACAAAGGCCGCAATCCAGCCCCAGCGGCCCAATGGGCGCAACGCCCATTCATAGGCAATCAGCGCCGGGGCAGCGCCAAACGACACCATGTCCGACAGCGAGTCCATCTGCTCGCCAAAGGCGCTTTGCGTGTTGGTCATGCGGGCTACGCGGCCGTCCAGGCTGTCGAGCACCATGGCGCAGAAGACACCCACGGCAGCGGCCTCGAAACGGCCATTCATCGCCATCACGATCGAGTAAAAACCGCCAAACAAGGCAGCCAAGGTAAACGAGTTGGGCAGCACATAAATGCCCTTGCGCCATTTGCGCTGCGCAGGCACCAGCGCAGGCGCTGCAGCCTTGGGCTTGGTTTCGTTATCGTCCAGCATTCAATCCACTCCAGCGCCAGCAATATCTGCGCAATCAGCTACATATTTTATAGTTTCCGGCGGGCTCGGGCCCGGCCGGGCATGGCCTACAGTGTAGCTTTTGCCACTATGGGCCCACCGGGGATGCCCATGAAAAAAGGACTGCATCGGCAGTCCTTTGCGAATCAGCACGGCGCCGCTGCAGGCAGCGGCGGCCAACGCAATTTAGTTGCGGGTCTGGTCGACCAGCTTGTTCTTGGCGATCCAAGGCATCATGGCGCGCAGCTGACCACCCACTTGCTCGATCTGGTGATCAGCAGTGTTGCGGCGGCGGGCGGTCATCGATGGGTAGCTCAGACGGCCTTCCTGGATGAACATCTTGGCGTAGTCGCCGTTCTGGATGCGCTTGAGCGCGTTGCGCATGGCCTTGCGCGACTCTTCGTTGATCACCTCAGGGCCGGTCACGTACTCGCCGTATTCGGCGTTGTTCGAGATCGAGTAGTTCATGTTGGCGATGCCGCCTTCGTAGATCAGGTCCACGATCAGCTTGAGCTCGTGCAGGCACTCGAAATAGGCCATTTCAGGCGCGTAGCCGGCTTCCACCAGGGTCTCGAAGCCCATCTTGATCAGCTCGACAGCGCCGCCGCACAGAACCGCTTGCTCGCCGAACAGGTCGGTCTCGGTTTCTTCCTTGAAGTTGGTCTCGATGATGCCGGCCTTGCCGCCACCATTGGCCATCGCGTACGACAGGGCCAGGTCACGGGCCTTGCCGGACTTGTCCTGGTGCACAGCGATCAGGTGGGGCACGCCGCCGCCTTGGCTGTAGGTGTTGCGCACGGTGTGGCCAGGGGCCTTGGGCGCCACCATCCACACGTCCAGATCGGCGCGGGGCACGACCTGGTTGTAGTGCACGTTGAAGCCGTGTGCGAACACCAGCGAAGCACCTTGCTTGATGTTGTCCTTGACGTTGTCGTTGTACACCTTGGCGATGTCTTCGTCAGGCAACAGGATCATGACCACGTCAGCGGCCTTCACGGCGTCGTTGACTTCCATCACGGTCAGACCGGCTTTCTCGGCCTTGGGCCAGGAAGCGCCCGACTTGCGCAGACCGACGATGACCTTCACGCCACTGTCGTTCAGGTTTTGCGCGTGCGCATGGCCTTGCGAGCCGTAGCCGATGATGGCGACGGTCTTGCCTTTGATGAGGGACAGATCACAGTCCTTGTCGTAAAAAACTTTCATGCTTCGCTCCGTTGGTATCAGTCAAAAATGCAAACAAACACTTGTTCAAGAATCTGTATCGTCAGGGGGCCTTGCGGTGTTTCCTGACGCCAGCAAATAAGCCCCCGCTACAAAAGCGCCCAATCCTACTATGAGGGACAACCACAACTGGGAGCCAGGGGTAGCAAAGGCATCGGCCTGTGTGAGCAGTGGATCGCATTGGCGAATCTGGGTCCAGCCGTCCTGTTCCCAGGAGCATTCTGGATCATCTTGCTGTAGCGAAGACTCCACCAGCACAAGCCCCACCAGCAGCAGTACCACACCCACCGCCTGGCGGGCATGGCGTCGCAGCCGGTGACACCAGCGCATTACACGCGCAAGATGCGTTCACCGCGACCGATGCCGCTGGCACCGGTACGCACGGTTTCGAGGATGGCCGACCGGTCGATCGCGCTCAGGAACGCATCGTTCTTGGCCTGGTCGCCGGTCACCTCGATGGTGTAGCTCTTCTCGGTCACATCGATGATGCGGCCACGGAAGATGTCGGCCATGCGCTTCATCTCCTCACGCTCCTTGCCGACCGCCCGCACCTTGATCATCATCAGCTCGCGCTCGGTATAGGCGCCTTCGGTCAGATCGACCACCTTCACCACTTCAATGAGGCGGTTGAGGTGCTTGGTGATCTGCTCGATGACGTCGTCCGAGCCGGTGGTGGTGATGGTCATGCGCGACAGCGAGGCATCCTCGGTGGGCGCCACGGTGAGGGACTCGATGTTGTAGCCACGGGCCGAAAACAGGCCCACCACGCGCGACAGGGCGCCTGGTTCGTTCTCCAGGAGAACCGCAATGATGTGTTTCATAAGAACAGATTCCTCTTTTCGCTACCCTCCCCCAACGCCGGTAAGCGCTGAGCTCGGTAGACAATAGATTCGTCAGAAAGGAAAAACCGAAGGGAAGCTTGGACGCGCGCTTGCAGCAAGGCGCGCCCAGCCAGGAAGGCGTTTACAGATCGTCCGCGCCCAGCAGCATCTCGGTGATGCCCTTGCCGGCCTGGACCATCGGGAAGACGTTCTCGGTCGGATCGGTGCGGAAATCGAGGAACACGCTCTTGCGCTCTTCGCGGGCAATGCGCCGCGCTTCACGCAGAGCCGGCTCCACATCCTCGGGCTTCTCGATCAGAATGCCCGCATGGCCATAGGCTTCGGCCAGCTTGACGAAGTCAGGCAGCGAATCCATGTAGCTGTGGCTGTAGCGGCCCGAGTATTCGATCTCTTGCCACTGGCGCACCATGCCCAGGAAGCGGTTGTTGAGCGCGCAGATGATGATCGGCGTCTCATACTGGCGGCAGGTGGCCAGCTCCTGGATGTTCATCTGCACCGAGCCTTCGCCGGTGATGCAAAACACCTCGGCATCGGGCTTGGCCAGCTTGATGCCCATCGCATAGGGAATGCCCACGCCCATGGTGCCCAGGCCACCCGAGTTGATCCAGCGGCGCGATTCCTCGAAGCGGTAGTACTGCGCAGCCCACATCTGGTGCTGGCCCACGTCCGAGGTCACATAGCAGTCCGCATCGCGGGTCATCTGCCACAGCGTCTCGACCACAAACTGTGGCTTGATGACTTCGGTGTTCTCGCGGTCATAGCGCAGGCAATCGCGGCTGCGCCAGCCTTCGATGGTCTTCCACCAGTTTTGCAGCGCGTCGGCATCGGGGCTGGCCACGCTCTCGCGCACCATCGCGATCAGCTCGCTCAGCACTTCCTTGCAGTCGCCAACGATGGGCACATCCACCTTGACGCGCTTGGAGATCGACGAAGGGTCGATGTCGACATGGATGATCTTGCGGTCCACCGACATGAAGTGCTTGGGGTTGCCAATCACCCGGTCGTCAAAGCGCGCGCCCACGGCCAGCAGCACATCGCAGTTCTGCATCGCGTTGTTGGCCTCGATCGTGCCGTGCATGCCCAGCATGCCCAGGTATTTTTTGTCGCTGGCGGGATAGGCGCCCAGACCCAGCAGGGTGTGGGTCACCGGGTAGCCCAGCAGGTCCACCAGGGTGCGCAGCTCTTGCTCGGCGCCACTCAGCAGCACGCCACCACCGGTATAGATATACGGGCGCTTGGCCGCCAGCAGCAGCTGCAGCGCCTTGCGGATCTGGCCGCTGTGGCCTTTCTTGACCGGGTTGTAGGAGCGCATTTCCACCGTCGAGGGATAGCCGTTGTAGGCCACCTTCTTGAAGGAAACGTCCTTGGGGATATCGATCACGACGGGGCCGGGACGGCCGGTGCGTGCGATATGGAAAGCTTTTTTCATCGTCAGCGCCAGATCGCGCACATCCTTGACGAGGAAGTTGTGCTTGACGATGGGGCGCGTGATACCGACGGTATCGCATTCCTGGAAAGCATCCGATCCAATGGCGGTCGTGGATGTCTGACCGGAGATCACGACGATAGGAATGCTGTCCGTGTAAGCAGTGGCAATACCGGTGACAGCATTCGTCAGGCCCGGACCAGAGGTAACGAGGGCCACACCCACCTCACCGGTGGCGCGGGCAAAGCCGTCTGCTGCATGCACTGCCGCCTGTTCGTGGCGAACCAGCACATGGTTGATGGTGTCTTGTTTGTAGAGCGCGTCGTAGATGTAGAGAACTGCACCGCCGGGGTAGCCCCACAGCTGCTTGACGCCTTCGGCCTGCAGTGCCTTGACCAGCACTTCAGCGCCCATGAGTTCTTGGGATTTCTGCGCGGACTGATGCGCCGCTTGCGCCGAGTTCTGTTCGGCCTTGGACATTTCCATGATCAACCTTTGTGAATTTCTCTAACGAAAAACCTCTGGTGCTCCTCGCCCAGCTCTTGTGGAGCCTGCTTGGAACTTGAGGCCAACGGACATGGGCGAGATGCTTGCGACGCCGGACCGTGACCCTTTTGCTTTTTGATGCTTTTACATTATCGCACTGCAGCATTGCTTTGCGACAAGCTCCGGATTTTTTTTCGATAGGATGCGATAATCTAGGGCTTGATGCGGTGTTTTTTGCCACACTTGGTTTATTTGCCCGGGTAAAAAGCGAGAAATCTCTGAATAACCACGGTGTTGGGTACGATTTGGCCACAGAACGAGAACTGTCCGACTTTCTGAAAAGCGTTGAAAAGCGAGCTTTCAAGCGCTCGCTTTTTCATGTGCGCGACCAGGAAGCAGCGCTCGACATCGTGCAGGACAGCATGATGAAGCTGGCCGAGCACTATGGGGACAAGCCGGCCAACGAGCTGCCGATGCTGTTTCAGCGCATTCTGTCCAACAGCACGCTCGACTGGTTCCGCCGCCAGAAGACGCGCAATGCGCTCTTCACGACGATGAGCGACTTCGAAGGCCCGGATGACGAGGGGGAATTCAACCTCCTGGACATCTACAACGCCGACAATGGAGACGCGGAGCAAAGTGCCGAGGACCACACCAACCGCAAACAAACCCTTGCATTAATAGAAAAAGAGATACAACAGTTGCCAGCGCGTCAACGCGAAGCGTTTCTGATGCGTTATTGGGAAGAGATGGACATCGCAGAGACTGCAGCAGCCATGGGTTGCTCAGAGGGAAGTGTAAAAACCCACTGCTTTCGCGCCATCCAAACCTTGAGTAAAGTGCTTAAGGCCAAAGGAATCGTGCTATGAACCGCTCAAACACCGCCCAAACCGTTGTCAATGCTGAAATTTTTGCCCGCCGCGTTACCGCCCGGCTGAGCGAAGCCGAGGCTGATCTCGACTACGACATCAGCGAACGTTTGCGAGCGGCCCGGGAGCGCGCCCTGTCCCGCCGCAAGGTGGTGGCGGTGCCTGCGATTGCACGCCAGCCCCAGCAAGAGGCTGCTGCGCCTTCTGGCAAACGCAACTGGTGGCGTGCCGTGGTGTCGGCTGTGCCGCTGAGCGCGATGGTTGCTGGCCTGGCCTTCTTCAACGGTGTTCAGGCTGACGAAGGCGCCAGCGAAATGGCTGAGTACGATGCCACCTTGCTGGCTGACGAGCTGCCGCCAAGCGCCTATACTGATCCTGGTTTTACCCAGTTTCTGAAGATCGCTGCCCAAAAGCAGCCCACTGACAAGCGTTGAGACACGATTACGATAACGATGAGGTAGCCGGCAACACGCCCGCCCCTTCGACCATCCCCGCCATGGCAGCCAGTATTTTGCTGGCTGCTTTTGCTGTTGTGGGCGTCTACGCCGGCAACAAGGCCGCCAACATCTACGGCAGCGCCGCCAGCGATCTGGTCAGCGCCAACAGCGTCACCCGCTCCAGCAGCCCGCGCAATGAGGGCCCCAGCTGGGAAGCGCTCGATGACGACCAGCGCACCGTGCTGGCGCCGCTCGAAGAGCAATGGAACTGGCTGACCACCCAGCAAAAAAGCCGCTGGACGATGATCGCCGACAGCTTTGACGATTTCTCCCCCGAAGAGCAGCTGCGCATTGGCGAGCACATGAAGGAATGGGCCAAGTTCAGCCTGTCCGACCAAAGCCAGGCCCGGCTCAACTATTCGAACATCAGCAGCCTCTCGGCCGAGGAAAAGCGCAAGCTCTGGGAAGACTACCAGGCACTCAGCGCCCGTGAGCGCAAGCGCCTGGCCCAGGGCGGCGCGCTCTACCACGGCGGCGTGGCGCTGGCGCCACGCCCTTCGGCCCGCAGTACCGGTCGCTTGGTCAAGGTGCCGGCGGCGGCCATCAACCCCAACCGCGCCAACCCGCCCAAGATCTTGCCGCCGCCTGAGATCCGCGTGCAGTCGCGCGGCATGGTGACGCCGGTCGAGGTCGGCCCGCTCACCGGGCCGGCACCTGCCGCCCATGGCGCAGCACCGGCGCCCGCCTTACCACCCGCACCGCCCCAGGCCTTGCCGCCCGCCCCGGTGGTAGAGACGGCCCCGGTGCAAATGCCCGCGCCGGTCACCTCCTCGCCACTGCCCCCACTGGATTCCCCAAGCCGGCCACCGGCGGGCGAATCACAGTCGCGCAGCAGCGACAGCCCGGTACACCCGCCGACCTGATACTGTCCGCATGCAGACCTCCACCAGCACAACAGCGCTCCCTCCCGGCCCCCTCGCCACCAGCGCGCTGTTGCGCGCACCGCGCCTGGCGCGGCGCATGGCCTGCTGGTTGTACGAGGGCATGCTGATGTTTGGCGTGGTCTTCATGTCGGGTTACCTCTACAGCTCGCTGAGCCAGACCCGCAATGCGATGGACAACCGCCATGGCCTGCAGCTGTTCCTGTTCATCATCTTTGGTATCTATTTCACCTGGTTCTGGCACAAGGGCCAGACCCTGGCGATGAAGACCTGGCATATCCGCATTGTGGACCGCAACGGCCACACCCTGACGCAGGGCCGCGCGCTGCTGCGCTATGTCTGCAGCTGGCTTTGGTTTTTGCCGCCGCTGGTGGTCAGCATGCCCTTTGGCCTGCCGGTGGGCGAGATCGTGGTGCTGCTGAGCGGCTGGATCGTGCTCTGGGCGTTGGCCAGCCGGTTGCACCCGCTGCAGCAGTTCTGGCACGATGCACTGGCCGGCACACGCCTGGTCAGTGCCGAGCGCCCTGCCCCACACATCAAGGCACCGGATCCGGCGGTATAGGCTTACCCCTGTTGTGCCAGCGCTACCTGGTGCCAGAACCAGGCAGCGCGCCGATCAAATGTTGCAGTGCAATAATATGCTTTGACCTGCCCTCGCTATGCCATGATGGGCGATGACCACGCCTCCGATGAACCAGCACGATCCCCGCCCCCCTGCCGACGCCGCCGTGCCAGCGCACGGCCTGGCCGACATCCATGCCGCCAACCCGCAAAAAAGCCGCACCGGCCTGACGCGCGTCTGGCATGCCGCCGGTTATTCGCTGCAAGGCCTGCGCGCCGGCTGGGGCGAAAAGGCCTTCCGCATGGAAGCCATCCTCGCGCTGCTGATGCTGCCCGCCTCCTTCTGGCTGGCGCGGGACTGGCGCGATTGGGCCTTGCTGATCACCCCGGTTTTCCTGGTGCTGATCGCCGAGCTGCTCAACACCGGCATTGAAATGGCGATGGACCGCTTTGGCCCTGAGTGGCATGTGCTGGCCAAGAAGGCCAAGGACATGGGCAGTGCCGCAGTGTTCCTGGCCCTGGTGCTGTGCGCGGCGGTGTGGCTGCCTGCGTTGTATGAAAGATTGTTGAAATGACCCACTCCCCTTCCTTTTCGATGTGCGTTTACTGCGGCTCGCGCCCTGGCAAGCTCGAAGCCTTTGGCGAGGCCGCCCAGGCGGTCGGCCACTGGATTGGCAGCCACGGCGGCCAGCTGGTTTACGGCGGCGGCAAATCCGGCCTGATGGGCACGGTGGCCCGCGCCACGCGCGAGGCCGGCGGCCGCGTGGTCGGCGTGATCCCCAAGGCCTTGGTCGACCGCGAACTGGCCAATGAGCTCTGCGACGAGCTGCATGTGGTCACCACCATGCACGAGCGCAAGGCCATGATGGCCGAGCGCAGCAATGCCTTTATCGCGATCCCCGGCGGCATCGGCACCTTTGAAGAACTCTACGAGATCTGGACTTGGCGCCAGCTGGGCTACCACGACAAGCCCATCGGCATCCTCAACGCCAATGGCTACTACGACGGCATGCTGCAGTTCCTGCAGCAGTGCGTGGGCCAGGGCTTTATGGACGAGTGGCAGATGGGCCTCATCAAGAGCGGCAACGACCATGCCGCCCTGCTGGCCCAACTGGTCGAAGAAGCCGGCCTGGCGCAGCAAAGCGATGCACTGCGCGCAGTGATCTAAGCAGCGCCCAGCAAACACAAAAAATCGGCCCGTTGATGAACGGGCCGATTTGCTTTTGCGGGATCAGCACCGCGCTGTGGACTCAAGCCGCAGCGGTGCTGGGGACCGAGGGCTTAGTCGTTGTCCGCCACGGTCTTTGCGAACGCAATACCAATCAGCGAGATCACCGCCGTGCCCACGATGTACCAGGCCACCGGCACCCAGGAGCCGTTGTAGGTGTTGAGCAGCCAGGTAGCGAGCAAGGGGGCGGTGCCGCCGGCCAGCGCCGCGCCTATCTGGTAGCCCAGTGTGATGCCGGTGTAGCGCACACGGGTCGAGAAAATCTCCGAGAACAAGGTGCCCAGCACGGCGGTGATAGGTGCCCAGACGAGGCCCAAACCGACGACGGTGGCGATGACCAGGCTGGTCATCGTGCGCTGCTCCAGCAGCATGAAGTACGGAAAGGTGAAGGCGGCCATCACCAGGGTGCCTGCCACAAACATGCGCTTTCGGCCAATGCTGTCCGACAGGCGCCCCATGATCGGGATCATCAAGGTGGTGAGCAGGGTCGCAATGGTCACCGCATTGAGCACGGAGATCCGCTCAAAGCCCAGGGTGGCCGTGGCGTAGCTGACGATGAAGGTCGAGAAGATATAGAACGGAGCCGTTTCCACAAACTTGATGGCAACGGCCACCAGCACCGCGCGCCAGTGGTAGCGCAGCGTTTCGACCAGCGGGATCTTGGCCACATTGCCGCTGGCCTTGGCCTGCTTGAAGGCGGGAGTCTCATCGATGCCCTTGCGGATCCACAGCCCCAGGAACACCAGGATGGCGCTCAGCAGGAAAGGCACGCGCCAGCCCCAGGCCAGGAACTGGTCATCGGGCAAGGTGCTCATCACGGTGATGGCCAAGGTCGCCAGCACCATGCCGATGGTCACGCCCATCTGCGGCACGCTGCCAAACAGACCCTTGCGGTTCTTGGGCGCGTACTCGTAGGCCAGCAGCAGCGCGCCGCCCCACTCACCGCCAATGCCCAGGCCTTGCACCAGCCGCAACACGATCAGCAGAATCGGCGCCCATATCCCAATCTGTTCATAGCCCGGCAGCAGGCCGATCAGCACCGTGGCGCCACCCATCAGCGACAAGGTGATCACCAAGGTCTTCTTGCGCCCGATGCGGTCTCCGATGTGCGAGAAGATAAAGCCGCCCAGTGGCCGGATGAAAAAGGTCAGCGAGAAGGTCAGATACGACAGCATCAGTCCCACGACCGGGTCCGAGGTCGGGAAGAACACCTTCCCGAACACCAGCGCCGCCGTGGTCGCATAGAGGAAATAGTCAAACCACTCGATGGAGCTCCCCATCAGACTGGCAATCAGAACTCGCTTGTTGGTGGCCGCAGACGCTGCTGGCTCGGTCGAAGATGTGCGCATGGAAGGAATGAATCAGATAGCAAAAAAATGAAGGGCAGCCCGGCCCGCACCGGGCGGGGCTAAGCAGATCAAGCGGCTGCGCTGCCTGAGGCGCTGAAGGCGTCAAAGGCCAGCGATGCGGCAGCCAGGTCTTCCAGCGCTGTGCCTACGGCCTTGAACAGGGTGATCTCATCGGCGCTGTGGCGGCCGGCGTGCTGGCCACGGCACAACTGCTCCAATGTAGCGGCCAGGCGGCTCGGCTCCCAGGCGCCGCTGGCAATCGGATCGAGGATGTCCCCGGCTTTCATCAGCGCTTCCGGGGTATCGACAAAAACCGTGGCGCGGGCAAAGCAGGCGTCATCGCTCTCACGCATCGCCGGTGTAAAGCTGCCGATCAGGTCCAGATGGGCACCGGGCCGCAGCCATTCGCCGCGCACCAGCGGTGCGGTCGACAAGGTGGCGCAGCTGATGATGTCGGCCTGGCGCGCCGCCTGCTCCAGGTCGGCGGCAACCGAGGCCTGCAGGCCCTGCGCCTGCAGGCGCTCCACCATCGCTTGTGCGGCCTCGGGGCGGATGTCCCAGACCTGCACCTCCTGGATATCGCGCACGCAGCGGTAGGCATCGGGCAGCAGACTGGCCACGCGGCCGGCGCCTGCCACCAGCAAGCGGCGGGCATCAGGGCGGCTGAGCCAGCGCGCCGCCAGCGCCGATGCCGCAGCGGTGCGGCGCGAGGTGATGGCATCGCCATCCAAGACCGCCAGCGGGGCACCGGTGGCCGCGTCATAGAGGATGAAGACCGAGTGCAGACCGGGCAGACCGCGCGCCTGGTTGCCGGGGAAGATCGATACCGTCTTGACCCCAATGCGCTTGCCGGTCTGCCACGCCGGCATCAGCAGCATGATGCCGTCTTCCGTACGGGTCTCGCCCGCGATGGCGTGGTTGTGGCGCAGTGGCACTTCGCAGCCCGCGATGAACATCTGTTCGAGACTGTCGATCAAGGCTGCCATCGGCAAATGCTGGGTGGTGTGGCTGAAGTCAAGGATTTGCATACGGCGCAATATATCTACTAAAGAGAAATAATTTTCGTATACGAAATTTAATGCAGTTTGAGACAATAAATTTCTTAAATCCGTTCTTTCCATCTAGGGTTTACCCTAGAATTGGACCTAAAACGCGGCCGCCACGGCTGCGCTGCGCCACCGGCCAGCGCAGCGCCCCCTACACTGGCGAGCACCACAAGAGCCTGCCATGCCCCACGCCCCCCTGCCCCACCACAACGCCGGCGCTGATGCCACCACCGATGTGCTGGCCACCAAGCTACGCCTGCTGCGGCGCAATGCCGATCTGACCTTGCAGCAGCTGAGCCAGCGCTGCGGCATCTCGGCCTCTGCGCTGTCCAAGATCGAGCACGGCCAGCTCTCGCCCACCTATGAAAAGATTGCGGCGCTCGCGCGCGGGCTGGATGTCGATGTGGGCGAGCTGTTCAGCCCACTGCAGCAGACGGGCCTGCGCGCCCGGCGCAGCGTCACCCGCAGCGGCGCAGGCCTGGTGCATGCCACGCCGCAGTACGTCTATGAACTGCTGCATGCCGACCTGGCCGACAAGCGCTTTATCCCGCTGCTCACCACCATCAAGGCCCATGAGCGCAGCGCCTTCCCCCAGTTGCTGAGCCACGATGGCGAAGAGATGCTCTATGTGATGCGCGGCACGGTGGTGGTGCATACCGACAGCTATGCGCCGCTGGAGCTGGCTGCCGGCGACTCCTGCTATTTCGACAGCGTCATGGGCCATGCCTGCATCTCGGGCGGCGATGAGGATGCGCAGGTGCTGTGGATCTGCTCGCACATCACGATCAAGCCCTGAGCCCGCTGCCCAGCAACCGGCAGCAGGCATGAAAAAAGCGCCTGGCTTGCCCAGGCGCTTTTGCGGATGTGGGTGCGGTCTGGATCAGACGGCCGCTTCGTCCAGATCACCGGTACGGATACGGATCACGCGCTCGATCTCGGTGACGAAAATCTTGCCGTCGCCGATCTTGCCGGTGCGGGCCGCGTTGACGATGGCGTCCACGCAGCGGTCCACGTCCTCGTCCTTCACGGCGACTTCGATCTTCACCTTGGGCAGAAAGTCCACCACATATTCCGCGCCACGGTAGAGCTCGGTGTGGCCCTTCTGGCGGCCAAAACCCTTGACTTCGCTGACGGTCAGACCGGTCACGCCCACATCCGCCAGAGCTTCACGCACCTCGTCCATCTTGAAAGGTTTGATAACGGCGGTAATCATTTTCATAAAGCTCTCCTGGGATGGGCATATACACGCTGCGCAGGCGATGCGCGCAGCAACTGGGGCTATTGTGCGTCAAGATTCCGCCTTCGGCACCTCCGGGGCCAAATCTCCAGCCAAGGGCTGCACTAGCCCCTGGCTACATGCTGTCCAGACGCAGGTCCAGCCGGGCCGCCAGCGTCTGGCTTTGGGCATTGAGCCCCGTCACCTGCACCACACTGCCATGCTTGCGCAGCCGCGCGCAGACCTTGGCGAGCGCCTGCACCGCCGTGATGTCCCAAAGATGCGCCTGGGCCATGTCGATGCGCACCGGCCGGCCCTCGATCTCGCGCACATCAAAGGCATCGACGAGCAGATCGGCAGAGGCAAAAAACACCTGGCCGCGCACGGCATAGACCAGCTCGGCATCGCCGCTGCGCTGCACCTGCAGCAGCGTGGACACCTTGAACATGAAAAACACGCCGCTGAGCAGCACACCCACGGCCACACCGGCAGCCAGGTTGTGGGTGGCGATGGTGACCACCACGGTGGCCAGCATCACCAGGCTCGACAGCTTGGGATGCTTGAGCAGCGCGCGGGCCGATCCCCAGTCCAGGGTCGAGGCCGACACCATGACCATGACCGCGACCAGCGCCACCACTGGCACCTGGGCCACCCAGGGCTTGAGCAGCACCATCAAGCCCAGCAGAAAGGCACCGGCAAACAGGGTAGACAACCGGCCGCGCCCGCCATAGCGCACATTGCTCACGCTCTGGCCGATCATGCCGCAGCCTGCTATGCCACCAAAGCAGCTGGCCGCCACATTGGCCAGGCCCAGGCCGCTGCATTCACGGTTCTTGGCGCTCGGGGTGTCGGTCTGCTCATCGACCACGCTGGCGGTCATCAAGGATTCAAGCAGGCCCACCATTGCAATGGCCAGCGCCGGCAGCGCAATCAGCTGCAGGGTCTGCCAGGACATTGGCACATCGGGCAGCGCCCAGCTGGGCAAGGTATCGGGCAGCAGGCCCAGATCGGCCACGGTCTTCAGGGGCAGGTCCAGCGCATGGGCCACGCCCGTCAGCACCAGGATGCAGATCAGCGGCGACGGGATGGCCGTGCTGATGCGCGGCAGCCCATAGATGACCACCAGGCCCAGCGCCAGCATGGCCCAGGTGGCGCTATTGGCGCCCAGCAGATGCGGCAACTGGGCCGCAAAAATAAGAATGGCCAGCGCATTGACAAAGCCGGTGCGCACCGAGCCCGAGACAAAGCGCAGCAGCACCCCCAGGCGCAGCCAGCCAAACAGCATCTGCATGGCACCGGCCAACAGGCCGGCGGCAAACAGGTACTGCACGCCATGGGCCTGCACCAGCGGCGCAGCCACCAGGGCCACCGAGCCCGCAGCGGCCGACACCATGGCCGGCCGGCCGCCCACAAAGGCAATCACGATGCTGATGACAAAGGAGGCGAACAGGCCCACCGAGGGATCCACACCAGCGACAAAGGAAAAGGCGATGACCTCGGGGATCAGCGCAAACGTGGCGACTGCGCCGGCCATCAGCTCGCGCGGCACACTCGGCGCCCACTGGGCACGGAAATAATGAAGAAAAGGGGACATGGCAACGCGCGCACCCGGCAGCGCCGGGTACCGCTCCAAAAAAGACGGAGGAATGGCGGCAGCACAGGCAGGCTGCGCAATGCCGCGATCAACGAAAGCGAGGAAAGCGAGGAAAGCGAGGAAAGGCGGGCCGCGCTATGGCGGATGGCGCCGCGAAAAGCCCGACTGGCGCGTGGCCACCAGGCGTGCGATGCGCGCGCGCACAAAGCTCAGGAAACGCGCAGCCCCCAGCTGCCCCGCAGCAAGCGCAAGGGCTGGGCAGGCACAGCGCATCAAGGGCATGGGCGAGGCGTGGGGCGCAGCCTGGCCGCTCAGCCCCGGAAACCGTTGGTGATGGGGTAGCGCCAGTCGCGGCCAAAACCCCGGGCCGACAGGCGCGGGCCCACGGCGGCCTGGCGGCGCTTGTATTCGTTGATGCGGATCAGGCGCACCACCCGCTCCACATCGGCGCGAGGGTAGCCGGCTGCCACAATGCTGTCGATGTCGGCGTCCTGTTCCATGTAGCGCTCGATGATGGCATCGAGCACCTCATAGGGCGGCAGGCTGTCCTGGTCCTTCTGGTCCGGGCGCAGCTCGGCACTGGGCGGGCGGGTGATGATGCGCTCGGGGATGGGGTTGCGGCCGGTGCCATAGGGGTCATGGGCATTGCGCCAGCGCGCCAGCTCGAACACACGGGTCTTGGGCACATCGCGCAGCACCGCAAAGCCGCCCGCCATGTCGCCGTACAAGGTGCAGTAGCCGGTGGCCATCTCGCTCTTGTTGCCGGTGGTCAGCACAATGGAGCCGAACTTGTTCGACAAGGCCATCAGCAAGGTGCCACGGATGCGGGCCTGCAGGTTTTCCTCGGTCGTGTCTTCGGCGCGGCCGGCAAAATCATGCGCCAATGCGGCCTTAAAGGCTTCAAACTGCGGCGCAATCGAGATCTCTTCATAGGCCACCGACAGGCGCTCGGCCATCTCGCGCGCATCGATCCAGCTGATGTCGGCCGTGTACGGCGACGGCATCATCACCGTGCGGACCTTGTCGGCCCCCAGCGCATCGACCGCAATCGCCAGCACCAAGGCCGAATCGATACCGCCGGACAGGCCCAGCACCGCACCGGGGAAACCGGTCTTGCCCAGGTAGTCGCGCACCGCCACCACCAAGGCCTGCCACAGCTGCTGGTTGGTGTCGCCGGGCGCGGCGACGGGGCCGGACAGCTGCAGGCCCGTGGCTGATGCCTCCACCTGAATCGACATCAGATGTTCGTCAAAACCCGGCGCGCGGGCTGCCACCTGGCCATCGGCATTCAGCGCAAAGGAGTGGCCATCGAACACCAGCTCGTCCTGCCCACCCACCAGGTGGGCATAGACCAGCGGCAAACCGGTTTCGCGGCAGCGCTCGGCCAGCAAGGCCTCGCGGTGGCCGGGCTTGTCCATCTGGAACGGCGAGGCATTGATGACAGCCAGCAGCTGCGCACCCGCCGCCTTGGCCGCGCGCGCGGGCTGGCTGGCCCAGGCGTCTTCGCAGATCAGCAGGCCGATGTGATGGCCGGCGACCTCGAAGACGCAGGTCTGCGAGCCTTCGACAAAGTAGCGGGTCTCATCAAATTCACGGTAATTGGGCAACAGCTGCTTGCGGTAGCAGTCCAGCACCTGGCCGGCGCGCACCACGCTGGCGGCGTTGTAGCAGCGGCCATGGGCTGCATGCTGCGCCGCCTGCGGATGGCCCAGCACGATGGTCAGATCCGGCCACTGCGTGCTCGCCTGCACCACCTGGGCCACCGCCGCATCGCAGGCCGCCAGGAACGAGGGGCGCTGGAACAGGTCTTCGGCGGCATAGCCGCAAATGCCCAGTTCGGGCGTCAGCAACAGCTGCACCCCCTGGGCGGCAGCCTGGGCCGCTGCATCAATGATCTTGCGGGCATTGCCCGGCATATCACCCACAACAAAGTTCAGCTGGGCGTTTGCGATGGAAAAATGGGACATGGATGACTCGATGGCAAGGGGGCAGCGCACCAGGGCCACAAAGAGAGCGGGCGGGGCCCGCGCCAGGTGCAGCCAAAGAGTCTAGCTTACAAAGCCCCAGGCCAGCGCAGCGGCGCGCAAATCCCGCCAATCCGGGACAGCGGGCGCAGGCGGTTTGCAGGCAGAATCAGGCTTTTGCACCACTACCTGCAGCGTCCCATGAACTTTGGCAGCGACAACCAAGCCGGCGTCTCCCCCCGCATCCTGCAAACCCTGGTCGAGGCCGCCAGCGGCATCCAGTCCGCCTACGGCAACGACGAGTGGAGCCAGCGCGCCGAGCAGATGCTGGGCGAGGCCTTTGGCACCCCGGTGAAAGTGTTCTTCGTCACCACCGGCACGGCGGCCAACTGCCTGGCGCTGTCCACCATTGCCCAGCCCTGGAACGCCGTGGTCTGCCACCACATGGCCCATATCGCGGTCGACGAGAACAGCGCCCCCGCCCTGTTCACCGGCGGCGCCAGCCTGCTGCCAATGGCCACGGACAACGGCAAGATCAGCGCCGAAGACCTGGCTGCCTTTGTGGCGCGCACCCCCCATGACGCCCCCCACAACATGGTGATCAGCGCGCTGAGCATCTCCCAGGTGACCGAGAACGGCCTCGTCTACCAGCCGCAGGAGATCGCTGCACTGGCCACCCAGGCGCATGCCCTTGGCCTGCGCGTGCACATGGATGGCGCGCGCCTGGCCAATGCCGTCGCTGCGCTCCAGTGCCACCCCGGCGATATCACCTGGCGCGCCGGAGTCGATGTGCTGAGCCTGGGCGCCTCCAAGAACGGCGCGCTGATGGCCGAGGCGGTCGTGTTCTTCGACCAGGCGCTGGCCCAGAACTTCTCGCTGCGCATCAAGCGCAGTGGCCAGCTGGTCTCCAAGAGCCGCACCATCGGTGCGCAATTCTGCGCCTGGCTGGAGGGCGGCCACTGGATGGAGCTGGCCCGCCATGCCAATGCGATGGCGTCCAAGCTTTCTGCCGCGCTGGCCGCCACGCCCGGCGTGCGCCTGAGCTGGCCCACCCAGGCCAATGAAGTGTTTGTGCTGATGCCCATCGCGCTGTATGAACAGCTGCGCGCGCAGGGCGTGCGCTGCACCGACTGGTACGCCAGCAGCGTGCCGGCAGGTACCCAGCTGCAGGCGGGTGAGGTGGTGGTGCGCTTTGTCAGCTCCTGGTCCAGCACCGGCGAGGAGATCGCCGCGCTGATGGACCTGGTGCACAGCCACCAGCGCCAAGCCGCATAACCTGCGCTGTGCAGTGGCGCGGCAGGCAGACCACAATCGGGCCATGACCTCGCTGCCCGCTGACCCCACGCCCGCACCCCACCCCGGCCCCAGCCTGGAGCTGCGCATTCTGCCCAGCATGGCGGAGTTCGATGCCCAGGCCTGGGATGGGCTGCTGGCCTTGCAGCAGCGCCCCACCCCCTTCATGCGCCACGCCTATCTGCAGGCGCTGGAGGACAGCGGCAGCGCCACTGCGGAGAGTGGCTGGCAGCCCTGCCACCTGAGCCTGTGGCAGGACGACGCGCTGGTGGGCGCCTGCCCGATGTACCTCAAAAGCCATTCCTATGGCGAGTATGTGTTTGACTTTGCCTGGGCGCGGGCCTATGCCGAGCATGGCCTGGATTACTTCCCCAAGGCGGTCATCGCCGTGCCCTTTACCCCCGTGCCTGGCAGCCGCCTGCTGGTGGCCGATGATCGCTTTCGCGCGCCCTTGCTGCATGCCGCCACCCAGTTTTGCGAGCAGCAGGAGATCTCGTCACTGCACCTGCTGTTTGGCGCAGCTGCCGATCTGCAGGCGGCGGATGACATTGCACTGATGCAGCGTGAGAACGTGCAGTTCCACTGGCACAACCGCGATGCTGCGCAGGCCGGCGATGCCAGGCCCTATGCCGACTTTGATGATTTTCTGGCCGAGCTGCAGCAGGACAAGCGCAAGAAGATTCGCCAGGAGCGGCGCAAGGTGCAGACGGCTGGCGTGAGCTTCCGCCATGCCTGCGGCACGCAGATCAGCGCAGCGGATTGGGACTTCTTCTACCAGTGCTATGAGCGCACCTATCTGGAGCATGGCAACGCGCCCTACCTGACCCCGGCCTTCTTTGCCGCGATGCGTACCGAGATGGCAGAGAACTGGCTGCTCTTTATCGCCGAGCGCGAGGGCCACCCCATCGCCGCCAGCCTGATCGCCATCGATGCGCCAGGCAGCGGGCCACGCCACGCCTATGGCCGCTACTGGGGAGCGATGGAGCGGGTGGATTGCCTGCACTTTGAGGCCTGCTACTACCAGCCCATTGAATGGTGCATACGCCATGGCCTGCAGTGCTTTGAAGGCGGCGCGCAGGGTGAACACAAGATGGCGCGCGCCCTCATGCCAGTGCGCACCCCCAGCGCCCATTGGCTGGCCCATGCCGGCTTTGCCCAGGCGGTGGAGCGCTACCTGGCGCGCGAATCACAAGGCATGGCGGAATACCAGCGCGCGCTGCAGGAGCACAGCCCGCTCAAACATTCGCAATAAGGTCTGCCCATGCGCCGTCACCCCTGCCCAAGTTGTAATTAATTTTGTCGTGCGCTGCGGTTGTCGGCGATACCGCACAGCAAGCACAAGGCTGCACTGACAAACCCATTCAGAGCGCTTATGCACAATGGCTACACCTTAACCAAGCACGCAAGGAGTGACACCATGAACAAGGACCAAGTCGTAGGCAAGATCAAGGACCTCGCAGGCGAAGCACAAGCGGGTCTCGGCAAGGCCATCAACAGCCCCAGCCAGATTGCCAAGGGCAAGGCGCTGGAAACAGAAGGCGAAATTCAGAAGAAGGCCGGTGATGTGAAGGAGACCTTGAAGGATGCAGCCGACGCAGCCAAGAAGCGCCTCTGAGCCTGACCGACCCTCGGGGTGTAACAGCTGCCTTGATGAACGTCACTAACACATACAAATTACCGACATTGAGGCGCTCAATTTAAGGCAATATAAGCCTATTGATTCAACCGAACCCCTCCTTGGCCAGCATTCGTTGCTGGCATTTTTTTGCCCGCAGCAAATATGCAGGAACCGCCAAGACCGCGTGCACGGTCTGTGCAGACCTGGCAGGAATCGACGCGAGAGAGGTTGGGAAGCAGCGAATCAGGCGGCTTGCGCCTGCACCGGTGCCAAGGCCGCCAGCGCGCCCAGCAAGGCCCAGCCGAGCGGCCATTCGCCATTGCCCGATTCCACATTGATATGGCCGGCCGAGGGCACGCGCACAAAGGTGCTGCCCCAGCTTTTGGCATAGGCGCTGGCCATGCGGATGGGGCAATAGGGATCATTGCTGCTGGCCGCCACAATGCTGGCAAAGGGCAGCGGGTTGGCGGGCACGGGCGTGAAGTCTTCAAACAGCGCGCGGCGCTCTGGATCGGCCGGCGCCACAAACAGGGCACCGGCAATGTGGTCTGCTTGCTTGTCGCGCAATTGCTCAATCGCATGCACGCTGGCAATGCAGCCCAGCGAATGGGCCACCAGGATGACCGGGTGCGGGGCCGCCGCAATGGCCCGCTCCACACTCGCCACCCAGGGGCTGCGGTGGGGTTGCAGCCAGTCCTCCTGCTCCACGCGCAAGGCACCGGCAATGCGCTCGGCCCAGAGGCTTTGCCAATGACCGGGGCCGGAGTTGCGCCAGCCCGGCACGATCACCACCGAGACCGGCGCGCCCGTCTCGGCTTCACCGCGCCAGCCCGGCAGCACAGGCCGCTGGCCATTGCGCTGTGCGGCCACAATGGCCGCATGGCGTGGCGGGGTGGAGGGGTTGATCGTGACAAGACAGGCACCGGACATGCATGCATTGTCAAAGCTGGTCCTTAGATCAACAACGACTATTTTTGATTATTGTTATTTCCAAAAATAATATGTAGATGTTGTTGTTCACTTGGGATGCGCTGCACAACCCTCGCCAAGCGAAATGGCGCGGATCAGCAGAGCCGCAAGGCGTCTTTTGCAATAGATAGCGCTATTGCCAGGGAAGACAACGCAGCAGAGCGCCCGTGACCGCGTTCAAACCACGGCGGGGAGTTTTGCAGAGGGTCCTTAGGTGCCATCGGTTTGGCCGATGCGCTGCAGCGGCAGGTTCTCGCCCATGAAGTCCAGAAACGCCCGCTGCGCCGGCGCCATATTGCGGCGCGATACAAAGGCCGCATGCAGAATGCCTTCGGGGATGCTCCAGCCCGCCAGCAGCTCAACCAGATCGCCATTGGCCACTTCATCGCGCACCATGGCGGCGGGCATCCAGCAGGCGCCGATACCGTCGAGCACCGCGTATTTCAGGGTCACCAGGTCATCGGCCACATAACGCGCCTGGTGGTGGATGGTCACATGCTCGCCTTCGGGGCCCACCAGCTGCAAGGTGCTGTTGCCATCGGCGCTTGTCAGCGACATGGTGGGTATCTTGCTGCCCAGGTCTTGCGGGGTCTGCGGCACGCCGTGCACAGCCAGCAGCTCGGGGCTGGCCACCAGGCGCTGGCGCGTCATGCCCAGGCGCTTGACGACCAGACTCCCGCTGTCATTGAGGTTGGCGCGCACCCGCAGCGCCACATCAATACCCTCCTCGATCAGGTTGATGGTGCGGTTGGTCACCAGCATCTCGATGCGCACCTTGGCATAGGTACGCAAAAACGCCGGCAGCAGCTTGCCCACCGCGCCCTGGGCCAGGGTCACCGGGCAGGACACCCGCACCGTGCCCGAGGGCTCGCGTTGGGTCTGCTCCATCTCGGCCTGGGCATTCTGTGCCGCCTCGCGGGCCGTCTGGGCATGGCGCAAGAAGGTCTCACCGGCATCCGTCAACGACAGCCTGCGCGTCGTGCGCTGCAGCAGCCGCACACCCAGTTGCGCCTCCAGATCGGCAATGCGGCGCGACAGCCGCGACTTGGGCACCCCCAGCGCGCGGCCTGCCGCAGCAAAGCCGCCGCGCTCGACCACTTCGGCAAAGTAGTACATGTCGTTGAGGTCGTATTTCATGGTCAGAGGCAGCGTGGGCGCGGTCTGCGCGGGCAGAGGGGCGGCAAAAAAGTCTGCCCATCATAGTTCTAAAAATAGAACAATCCAACCCACTCCCACCCCTTAATCCAGCCCGCTCAGAGTGACAGAATTCGTCCATTGGCAAAAATGCTGCGAGTGCAGCAAAAGCCGTCACCTGTTTGAAGGACTGACCATGAAACTGCTGCATATCGATTCGTCCATCCTGGGCGCCAACTCCGTCTCCCGCCAACTCAGCGCCGAAGCCGTCAAGGCCTGGGTCGCCGTGCATCCCAACACCCAGGTGCAATACCTGGACCTGGCCGTCAACACACCACCCCATCTGGGTGCCGACGCGCTGGGCTTCCGCACCGGCCAGGAGGCCAAGACCGAAGCAGAGCGTGTGCAAAATGCCATCTCCGAAACCTTGGTGAGCCAGTTGCTCGAAGCCGACGTGCTGGTCATTGGCGCGCCTTTCTACAACTTCAGCATCCCCACCCAGCTGCGCAGCTGGATCGACCGTGTGCTGCAAGGCGGCCGCACCTTCCGCTACACCGCCAACGGCCCAGAAGGCCTGGCCGGTGGCAAGAAGGTGATCGTGGTGGAATCGCGTGGCGGCATCTACTCGACCAGCGAAGGCGGCCGTGCGATGGAACACCAGGAAACCTACCTGCAAACCATCTTCGGCTTCATCGGCATCACCGATGTGCACTTTGCCCGTGCCGAAGGCCTGGCCATGGGCCCTGAAGCCCGCGCCGCCGCCATCAGCAAGGCGCAGGCCGAGATTGCACAGGCTGTGGCCACGCCCATGCAGCAGACCGTAGCGGCCTGATTGCTGCGCGCTTGAACAGCAGGAGGCTGGGCGCGCTACGCCCCATCCTCCGCCTGCGGCCCGGCACCCACCACCCCGTGCCAGGGCTTTATCGCCGATCTGAAGGAGAGCCTTCCGATCGGCTTTTTTGCGTCTGCATGCCATGGCGATCCGCTGAATCAGCCTATTCATACAGCGACTGAAAAATTGTCAACCCATGGTTACAATCGGCCGCCTCTGCTGCGCTAAAACTGCCTTTTCATGAGCCAACTCGGTATCGTCCTGCATGTCTGCGGGCTGTGGATTCTCTCTAGCCTTGATGCGAGCGGCAAGTTGCTGGTCCTGGCGGGGGTGCCGGTGTTGATGGTGGCCTGGTTCCGCTATGTGGGCCATGTCGTGCTGATGGGCGTGTTGGTGCTGCCCAGACGCGGCATGGGGCTGTTTCGCACGCAGTCGCTGTCGCGCCAGATCCAGCGCTCGGTGCTGATGATTGCCACCACCTTGCTGTTCTTCTATGTGCTGAGCATGGTGCCGCTGGCCGAGGGCACGGCGATGAACTTCATGGCGCCGCTGCTGGTGATGGTGCTGGCGCCCTGGCTGCTGGGCGAGCGCCCGGGCTGGCACCGCTGGGCAGGCGTGGTGCTCGGCTTTGTCGGCATGCTGGTGGTCATCCGCCCGGGCGGGCAGTTGTCCACCGAAGGGGCCATCTGGGGCGTGGTGACGGCCAGCACCTTTGCGCTGTTCCAGATCAGCACACGCCGCGTCGCTGCGGACGACCCGCTGACCAGCAACCTTTACGGCGGGCTGTTTGGCGCGTTGGTGCTGAGCGCCCTGCTGCCCTTTTTCTGGAAGCAGCTGGATCTGACCATCGGGCAATGGCTGCTGCTGGCCTCCACGGGCCTCAGCGGCTTTGTAGGCCACTGGCTGCAGATCACCGCCTACAGCAGGACCAGCGCCACCTTGTTGGCGCCGTTCAACTACCTGCAGATTGTCTCTGCCACCACCTTGGGCTGGCTGATTTTTGGCCAATTGCCCGATGCGGCGACCGCCGCCGGCATGGCCTTGATCTGCTGCGCGGGTCTGGGCGTGGTGCTGGTCGAAGTCTGGCAACAGCGCCTGCGCAAGCGGCTGGCGGCCTGAATAAGCCAGCGGAAACAAGAGGGAAAGCGCTGGGAGCATGGGCCCCAATACCCCAGCATTTAAGACCAGCTTCACCATTGAAGAAGTACCCCTTCGTCATTCGCGCACACCGGGGAAACCCAAATATCAAATTGATAGCTATATATGCAAACCCAATGAGCATATAGCGCCCATTCTTTGCAGCTGCGCAGGTTGCAAAACCGGACAACTTGGATTGCCGGACGCCTGAGAGGCTTGGGTGACAATTAACAATTTGGCGGCAATGCTATACATTCGGTGATGACCGTCGCACAAGCGACAAAATTCATAATTCCAGTCACCGAGACGACATGCCATGGACGATCCCATCCTGACCCCCGAAGAGCGCGAAGCCATCAACACAGGGCGCTGGTTCAGCACCCTCTCGCCGACTTTGCGCCATGACATTCTGCGCTGCGCCTATGTCAAGCGCTTCAAGGATGGCGGGTTGATCTTCTCCCGTGGCGATGAGCCCGAAGAGTGGGTGTCCGTGGCCCGGGGTTCCGCCCGCGTCAGCTCGGCGTCGCTGACCGGCAAGCAGATCACCCTGACCTATGTCGAGCCAGGCACCTGGTTTGGCGATGTCGGTCTGTTCGACGACGACACACGCACCCATGATGTCTATGCCCATGGCGAGACCACCCTGGTGTGCGTCAGCAAGGCGGATTTCCAGCGCATTCTGCAGACCCATGTGGAGTTCTACCAGGCGCTGGCGCGCATGCATGCGCGCCGCATCCGCAGCCTCTACGGCATGGTGGAAGACCTCAACACCCTGCCACTGCGCGCACGGCTGGCCAAGCAGCTGCTGCACCTCTCGCGCAGCTACGGCGTGCCCGGCAAGGAAAGCAGCGAAACCCGCATCGGCCTGCAACTGGCCCAGGAAGAGCTGGCCCAGTTGCTCGGCGCCTCGCGCCAGCGGGTGAACCAGGAACTCAAATCGATGGAGCGCGAATCGTCCATCCGCATCGAGCCTTCGGGCCTGACGGTGCGCGACAGCAATGCGCTGCGCCGCATTGCTGCGTCTGAGTAATTACGCGGTAGTTATGCGACACCCCGGCCCACGCCTTGCGCATCGCGGTGGGCCGCAGGTCGAAGGACCTGTCTAAAACACGCCGTAGCGGTAGGCCACATACAAAGCGGCCAACACACCGACAACGGCCAGAATGCGCATGATGCGTCCCATCGCTCGTTCTCCCTACTTGTAATGCTAAAAGGGCTCAGCCCCGGCCCAGCGCCATGGCCACGCCCCGGTTGGCCAGCGCATCAGCGCGCTCATTGCCAGGATCGCCGGCATGGCCCTTGACCCAGTGCCAGGTGATGCGGTGCTCTCCGCCGTGCACCAGCGCATCCAGGCGCTGCCAGAGGTCCACGTTCTTGACGGGCTCCTTGCTCGCCGTGCGCCAACCCTTGGCCTTCCAGCCGGTGATCCATTCGGTGATGCCTTTGCGCACGTACTGGCTGTCCAGATACAGCTGCACGTCGCAGGGGCGCTTCAGGGCTTCGAGCGCCTGGATCACCGCCATCAGTTCCATGCGGTTGTTGGTGGTGCCCAGCTCGCCACCGAACAGCTCCTTCTGCGCTGTGCCAGCGCTCAGCAAAGCGCCCCACCCGCCTGGGCCAGGGTTGCCCTTGCAGGCACCGTCCGTATAAATCACCACTTGGTTCACAACCACTCCTTGGCACTTGCCACGATTACAGGGGGCCACTATAAGCGCATTTGCGGGCGGTTTGCGCTCCCAGATGGGCAGGGCGCGGCTTGGTGCTGACGCGCTATTCGGCGCTGCGCTGGGTCTCGGTCAGCCGCTCGCGGGCGGCCACCGCAGGGCGCGCAACGCCGCTGGGGGCTGGCGCCCTCCAGGGCGCAGCCAGCTTGTGCATGCTGGGGACTTTTTTCACTGCTTCGGCAAAATACACGCCACCCAGCACCGGCCAGGCCGTGGGCCCCACCCGGTCCATCCATTCCCAGCGGCTCAGCCAGCTGTCGCTGCGCATCGCAGGGCGAAAGCAGCCAAAGCTGGCGCTTTGCAGCTCCAGCCCCAGCAGCTTGAGCCAGTCGCGCAAACGCCCGTAGCCGATCAGGTTGCGGTCATCGGGCATGGGCGGCAGCTTTTGCAGGCCAGGAATGCGCCGGGCCCAGGTGTGCATGCCCCAGAGGCTGGCCGGGTTGATGCCGCTGATCAGCACCCGGCCCTCAGGCACCATCACCCGCGCCACCTCGCGCAGCACCGCATGCGGGTCGGCGCTCAGCTCCAGGGTATGGGGCAGCAGCACCAGGTCCAGCGTATCGGGGCCAAACGGCAGCGCATGGGCATCGCAGAGCAGGCTGGCGGTAATGGCCTCCGCAGGCGTTGCAGGCAAGCCCACATCGCTTTGTAAAGGCGGCGCAAAGCTCTGTACATCTGCCAGCCGGCTTTGCTGCCACTGCAGGGCCTGCTCTGTCGAGTCAAGCGCCAGCCAGCGGTGGGGCGTGCGATTGTTGCGCAGCCCCTGCAGCGGGAAAAGCCCGATCTGCAGGCTATGGAAGCCAAAAATATCGGCCACGGCATCGTCGTAACATGTTTGCTCCCAGGACAGCATGTAGCTGCCCAGCGGCGTCTGCCACCAATTTTGCGTGCCTATAATTTGGTCATTCATGCATCTGTTACCTCTGCCCGCTTTCAACGACAACTACATCTGGCTGCTGCACGACGGACAGCACGCGCTGGTCGTCGACCCAGGCCAGGCCGCGCCCGCGCTTGACGCACTGCGCCGCCTCGATCTGCAGCTGCAAGCCATTGTAGTGACCCACCACCACGGCGACCATACGGGCGGCGTGGCTGAGCTGCGCGAGGCCACCGGCGCCCGGGTCTACGGCCCCGCCACCGAGGACATCCCCCAGCCTTGCCAGCCCATGCGGGGTGGTGACAAGCTGGATCTGCTGGGCCTGCCGTGGCAGGTGATCGATGTGCCCGGCCATACCGCCGGGCACATCGCTTATTACTGCGCCGATGTAGCCGGGCAGCCACTGCTGTTCTGTGGCGACACCTTGTTCTCAGGCGGCTGCGGCCGCCTTTTTGAAGGCACGCCCGCGCAGATGCATGCATCACTGTCGGCGCTGGCTGCGCTGCCCGCCAACACGCGGGTCTGCGCCGCCCATGAGTACACGCTCTCCAATCTGCGCTTTGCGCAGGCGGTAGAGCCCGACAATCAGGACATCGCCCATTACCTGGCGCACTGCGAGCAGTTGCGCGAGCGGGGCGAGCCGACCTTGCCTGCGCAACTTGGCAACGAGCTGCGCATCAACCCTTTCCTGCGCTGCAGCCTGGCCCCCGTGGCCCGCGCTGCGCAGCAGTTTGATCCCTCCACCCCTGGCAGCGACCCGGTCGCCGTTTTTGCCGCGCTGCGTCGCTGGAAGAACCAATTCTGATGAAGTATCTGTACCTGTGGAGCCTGAGCGCCCTACTCGCCCTGACGGGCTGCGCCACGACCGAAACCGGCGGCCCCCCCACCGCCAATGCAGACGATGCCACCAAGACCAGCTCGGTACCGCACACCCCCAGCTACCCCAGCGGCCCCTTGAGCCCCATCAATGCGGCCAGCCTGCAAGGCAATGGCGCCGTCACCAGCCTGGCCGTGCCCGATGACCTCTGGGACCGCATACGCCGTGGCTTTGCAATGCCCGATCTGGAGAACGACCTGGTCAGCAACCAGGAGCAGTGGTACTCCACGCGCCCCGATTACATCCAGCGCATGACCGCGCGCTCCTCCAAGTACATGTTCCATATCGTCGAGGAGCTGGAGCGCCGGGGCATGCCGACCGAGCTGGCCCTGCTGCCCTATATCGAGAGCGCCTACAACCCGCAGGCGGTCTCCAGCGCCAAGGCGGCCGGCATGTGGCAGTTCATGCCCGCCACCGGCACCTATTTCGATCTGAAGCAGAACATGTTCCGCGACGACCGCCGCGATGTGCTGGCCTCGACCCGCGCGGCACTGGACTACCTGCAAAAGCTCTACAACATGTTTGGCGACTGGCACCTGGCACTGGCAGCCTACAACTGGGGCGAAGGCAGTGTGGGCCGCGCCATTGCCCGCAACCAGAAGCAAGGCCTGGGCGGCGCCTACACCGACCTGAGCATGCCCGATGAGACGCGCAACTACGTGCCCAAGCTGCAGGCGGTCAAGAACATCATCGCCCACCCCGAGCGCTTCCAGGCCGAGTTGCCGCTGATCGAGAACCACCCTTACTTCCAGGCCGTGACCCTGGACCGCGATATCGACACCGCCCAGGTGGCCGAGATGGCCGGCGTCACGATGGATGAGCTCAAGTCGCTCAACCCCTCGTTCAACCGCCCGGTGATCTTCAAGGCCGGCACACCGCAGGTACTGCTGCCCTGGGACAACGCCAATGTCTTCCGCCGCAACCTGCAGGCCCATGAGAAAGGCCAGTACGCCAGCTGGACCGTGTGGACCGTGCCCAGCACCATGACCGTGGCCACCGCCGCCGGCATGGTCGGCATGAGCGAGAACGACCTGCGCGCGGTCAACAACATTCCGCCGCGCATGATGGTCAAAGGTGGCTCGGCGCTGATGGTGCCGCGCTCGGCCGCCGTCAAGCAGGACGTCTCCAGCCACCTGGCCGACAACGCCCACATCGCGCTGACCCCGGAAGTGGTCACCCGCCGCACGACCGTCAAGGCCCGCAAGGGCGATACCGTCGCCCGCGTGGCCCAGCGCTACCGGGTCACCGCCGCACAGGTGGCTGACTGGAACGATGTCGGCGTCAAGAGCGCCTTCAAGGTGGGCCACCAGGTGGTGCTGTATATGCCCGTGCGCGTAGGTGCTGCACCAGCAGCGCGCGGCGGTCAGGCGGCGCGCGGCAGCCGCAGCAGCCATGCCAAAAGGCCGGCGGTGCGCCAGACAGCGACCCAGAAGGCCCCCTCCAAGCGCAGCACCAGCACCACGAAGAAAAAGCGCTGAGGCAACCCACGCCCCCGCACAGGACGCTCCTCGGAGCGTCTTTTTTTATGCGCACAGACCTTACGGACAAAGGCCTCGCACTATGCTGGGCGCACCACAAAGGAGAGCGCATGCGCGAAGGATTGGAAAAACTGCTGGCCAAGGGACAGGACAGCGCCGTGCTGCGCTTTGGCCTGGGCCAGGCCTGCTTGAAGGAAGAAGACTATGCGGCCGCCGCGCTGCACCTGGCGCAGGCCGTCGCGCAGAACCCGCAGTATTCGGCGGCCTGGAAGCTGCTGGGCAAGGCCCAGCTGGAATCGGGCGCAACGGACGCCCGTGCACAAGCCCAGGCCAGCTGGCAGCAAGGCCGACAGGTGGCAGAGCAGCAGGGGGACACGCAGACGGTCAAGGAGCTCACGGTGTTCCTCAAACGCCTGCAGAAAGCGGCTGGCTGAGCCGCCTTGGAGCGGGATCGTCCAAGAAAAAACGGCAAGGGCCTGGAAGGCGCTTGCCGTTTCATCATGGCAGCTGGCTAGCAGCTAGCCAGGTACCGATGATCAGTTGTCCAGCTTGGGGTCCAGCGCGTCGCGCAGGCCATCGCCCAGCAGGTTGAAGGCCAGCACCGTCACAAAGATCGCCAGGCTCGGGAACAGGGCCACATGCGGGGCGTTGAGCATATCGCTGCGCGCCTCGTTCAGCATGGCGCCCCACTCCGGCGTCGGTGGCTGTGCGCCCATGCCCAGAAAGGACAGGCTGGCAGCGGTGATGATCGAGGTGCCGATACGCATGGTCAGGTAGACCACCACGGAAGACACGGTGCCCGGCAGCAGGTGGCGCAGCATGATGACCCGGTCAGGCGCGCCAATGGAGCGTACCGCCTCGATATAGGTCTGCTGCTTGAGCGCCAGCACATTGCCGCGCACCAGGCGGGCAAAGGCCGGCACGCTGAACACGGCCACCGCCATGATCACATTGATCATGCCGTTGCCCAGGATGGCGACGATACCGATGGCCAGCAGGATGCCGGGGAAGGCAAACAGCACATCGGACATGCGCATCACGCTGCGGTCCCACCAGCCTTCGTAGTAGCCGGCCAGCAGGCCCAGGATGGCACCGATCACCGCGCCAATGGCCACCGACACAAAGCCCGCAGCCAGCGAGATGCGCGCACCCACCAGGATGCGGCTGAAGATGTCGCGGCCCAGCGAATCGACGCCAAACCAGTGCTTGGCGGTGGGGGGCGAGTTCAGCGCGTCGTAGTCAAAGAAGTTCTCAGCATCGTAGGGCACGATCCAGGGCGCCAGGATGGCCACCAGCACCAGCGCGATGATGAAGACGCCGGCCAACAAGGCCAGCTTCTGGCGCTTGAACTTGCGCCAGAACTCGGCCATCGGCGTGCGCATGCGCGTCGACGCGGCCAGGTTGGCGGGCAGGGATGGCGCAGCAGCGCCAGCAGCGGAGGCCGCCGCCACAGGGCGGTCGGCAGATTCAGGAGCGTTCGGAGTATTCATGGCCAAAGCACCTGCTTAGCGATAACGGATGGTGGGGTTGATCCAGGCATAGAGCAGGTCGACCACCAGATTGATCAGGATGAATTCCAGCGAGAACAGCAGCACGAGGGCCTGGATGATGGGGTAGTCGCGCATCTCGACCGCGTCGACCAGCAAGCGGCCCATGCCCGGCCAGTTGAACACCACCTCAACAACGATGGAGCCGCCCAGCAAGAAGCCGAACTGCAGACCCATCATGGTCACCACTGGAATCATCGCATTGCGCAGGCCATGCTTGATGACGACCACGGTCTCCTTCAAGCCCTTGGCGCGCGCGGTGCGCACATAGTCCTCTTTGAGGATGTCGATGAAGGAGCTGCGGGTAAAGCGCGCCATCACTGCCGCCACGGCCGCACCCAGGGTCAGCGACGGCAGCACATAGTGCTTCCAGCTGTCCGCACCCACGGTGGGCAGCCAGCCGAGCTTGACCGAGAAATACTGCATTAGCAGCATGCCCAGCGCAAACGACGGGAAGGAGATGCCCGACACCGCCAGGGTCATGCCCAGGCGATCGGGCCACTGATTGCGCCAGACGGCCGAGACAATGCCCAGGAACATACCCAGCACCACCGACCAGGCCATGGCCACGACGGTGAGCCAGAAGGTCGGGCCAAAGCGCTCGGCAATCTCTTGCGAGACCGGGCGCTTGGTCCGGATGGATTTTCCAAAATCGCCCTGCAACGCATTGCTGAAGTAACGGATGAACTGCTGGTGCATGGGCAGGTCCAGCCCCAGGTCCTTGCGGACCAGTTCGATCGTCTCCGGGCCAGCTTCGGGGCCAGCAGCCAGGCGCGCGGGGTCACCGGGCAGCATGTGCACAAAGCCAAAAACCAGCACGCCCACGATGAGCAGTGTCGGTATCAGCCCGAGCAAGCGTTTGAGCAGGTAGCGATACATGGATTACTTCAGGTCGACGTCGGTGAAATTGAAGTTGCCGTCCGGGATCACGTAGAAGCCCGTCAGCTTTTTGGACTTGGCCGACACCAGCTGCTCGGTGTTCAGGAAGATCCAGGGCGCATCCTTCCAGATCTTTTGCTGGGCATCTGCGTAGATCTTGCCGCGCTCGGCCGCATCGGTGGTCACCAGCGCCTTGGCAATGTCGGCATTGACTTCGGCATTGTTGTAGTAGGCGGTGTTGAAGCCGCGTGGAGGCTGGCTTTCACCGGCCAGCAGTGGGCGCATGGCCCAGTCGGCTTCGCCGGTGGACGAGGACCAGCCCACGTAGTACATGCGCACGGCAGCCTTCGCTGGGTCCTGCACCGATTCCACTTCAGCCACGCGCTGGCCTGCTTCCAGCGCACGCACCGTCACCTTCACTCCCACCTGGGCCAGTTGCTGCTGGGCAAACTGGATGACCTTCTGGGCCGTCGAGTGGTTGTAGGCCGACCACAGGGTGCTCTCAAAGCCATTGGGGTAACCCGCTTCCTTCAGCAAGGCCTTGGCCTTGGCTGGATCGTAGGGCCAGGGGCCCAGCTTGGTGGCAAATTCAACGCCCTTGGGCAGCACGCCTTCGGAGGGGATGGCGTAGCCGGCAAATGCCACCTTGGCCAGTGCTTCCTTGTTGATGGCGTAGTTCAGCGCCTCACGCACCTTCGGATTGTCGAAAGGCTTTTGCGTGGTGTTCAGCGAGATGTAGCGCGCAATGATCGAAGGCGCCACCACGATGTCGAGGTTGGCATTTTTCTTGAGGTTTTCAACTGCTTCGGGCGGCACGCTGAAAGCGAACTGCGCCTCACCGGTCTGCATCATCGACGAACGGGTGTTGTTGTCCACCACCGGGCGCCAGGTGATCGAATCCACCTTGGGCAGGCCTTGCTGCCAGTAGCCGTCAAACTTGCTGACCTTCACATAGTCGGAAGGCTTCCACTCGACGAACTTGAAGGGGCCGGTGCCCACGGGGTGCTGGGCAATGTCCTTGCCATACTGCTTGAGCGCAGCGGGCGAGATGATCACGCCCGAGGGGTGGGCCAGCGAGTTGACGAAAGGCGCAAACTGCTCTTTGAGCGTGAACTTGACGGTGTGCTCGTCCACCGCCTCAGTCTTGGCGATGTTCTTGTACAGGTTGTAGCGCTTGAGCTTGTTGTCGGGGTTGGTCACGCGGTCAAAGTTGGCCTTCACCGCTTCGGCGTTGAAGGGGGTGCCGTCATGGAACTTCACGCCGCTGCGCAGCTTGAAGGTGTAGACCAGACCGTCCTTGCTCACGTCGTAGCCGGTGGCCAGCACGGGGATCATCTTCATGTCCTTGTCGAAGCTGTACAAGCCTTCGTAGAAGGACTTGGCCATCGCTTGCGACACGGTGTCATTGGCGTCATAGGGGTCCGTCGTCGTGAAAGACGAGTACACGGCCACCGTCACATCCTTGGCGGCAAACGCCGGCAAAGCCGAACCCGCCATCAGCATGGCTGCGGCAATCGAAGTCAAACGTCGTTGCATATCAACTCTCCTCTTCAGGTTTTGCATCGGCTGGCCCACCACGGCGGCGGCCAGACCCACTACATTCTTGGCATTACACACCCAGGCACCCTGCGCAGGCTCAAGCCGGCTGCAGATCCTGCACTTCGCCCGCTGGCACCGCAGGCTGGGGCATCTCCTGCGCCACCCAGTGGCCCGGGCCCACCTCGCGCATCGGCAGCACGCGTGGCGGGTCATCCACGCCGCGCACGGGGCTGGGGATCTCGGCCACATTCAAGGTGTGCTGGCGGCGCTGCGTGGGGTCGGCAATCGGCACGGCCGCCATCAGGCGCTTGGTATAGGGGTGCTGCGGGTTCTCGAACACCGCGCGGCGCGGGCCGATCTCCACGATCTGGCCCAGGTACATGACGGCCACGCGGTGGCTGACACGCTCGACCACGGCCATGTCATGCGAGATGAACAGAAAGGCGATGCCGAACTCCTGCTGCAGGTCCATCATCAGGTTGATGATCTGCGCGCGGATCGACACATCAAGGGCGGAGACGGCCTCGTCGGCAATCACCACCTTGGGGTTCAAGGCCAGTGCACGGGCAATGGCAATGCGCTGGCGCTGGCCGCCCGAGAACTCATGCGGGTAGCGGTTGGCGGCAGCCGGTGGCAGGCCCACCTTCTCCAGCAGCCACTCCACCTTTTTCTCGGCCTGCTCGCGCGGCAGCAGCTTGTGGATCAGCATGGGCTCCAGAATGCTGTAGCCCACCGTCAGCCGAGGGTCGAGCGAGGCAAACGGGTCCTGGAAGATGAACTGGATATCGCGGCGCAGCGCTTGCAGCTGTGCGCCTTGCAGCTTGGCAATATCGCGCCCGGCCACTTGCACATCGCCGGACTGGAAATCGATCAAACGGGCCAGCGCACGGCCCGTGGTGGACTTGCCGCAACCGGATTCGCCGACCACCGCCAGGGTCTCGCCCGGCTGCAGGCTCAGGCTCACCTGCTCGACTGCATAGACCTGGCGCTTGACGCCGCCAAACAGGCCTTCCTTGATCGGAAAGCGCGTGACCAGCTTGTTGACCTTCAGCACCGGCTCGCCCGCTTGCACGGTCGATGGCTGGGCTGCGGGCGCCTCGGCTTGCGTGCTCTGGCCCAGCAGGCTGAAGCGCTCGGGCAGATCCTTGCCGCGCATGGCGCCCAGCTGCGGCACGGCGGCCAGCAGGTTGCGGGTGTAGGTCTGCTGCGGGTTGGCAAACAGCTGCACGCAGTCCTGCTCTTCCACCTTGTCGCCACGGTACATCACCAGCACGCGGTCGGCCACCTCGGCCACCACGCCCATATCGTGGGTGATGAAGATCACGCCCATCGACATCTCGCGCTGCAGCTCCTGCACCAGCGCCAGAATCTGGGCCTGGATGGTCACATCCAGCGCCGTCGTCGGCTCATCGGCAATCAGCAGCGAGGGCTTGCAGGACAGCGCCATCGCAATCATCACGCGCTGGCGCATGCCGCCCGACAGCTGGTGCGGGTGGCGCGTGAGCACATTGCGCGCCTCCGGAATGCGCACCAGCTCCATCATGCGCAGCGCCTCGGCCATGGCGGCGCTGTTCGACTTGCCCTGGTGCAGCCGAATCGATTCGGCAATCTGCTCGCCCACGGTGAACACCGGGTTCAGCGAGGTCATCGGCTCCTGAAACACCATGGCCATATCGGCCCCGCGCACCTGGCGCATCTGCGCTGGCGTGGCCTTGGCCAGGTCGATGGTGCCGGCATGGCGGCCGCGCAGCAGCATCGAGCCGCTGTCGATCTGGCCGCCACCGGTTTCCACCAGCCGCATCAGCGCCAGCGACGTAACCGACTTGCCCGAGCCCGACTCGCCCACCACCGCCAGGGTCTGGCCGGCATAGACATCGAGGTTCAGGTTCTTGACCACCTGCACCCGCCCCTGCTCGGTCTTGAAGCTCACGGACAGATCCCGCACCTGCAAAACGGGCGGCGTCAGGTCATCGTGCACGGGAGGAGAACTGGGGTTGGACATAGGTAGAAGGGGCAGTGCTGGTCTTCGAGAAGAAGGCACGAGCCGTAATGCAGGACAGGCACCCGGGTTGGGACAAATCCTTGAGAAAAATCCCCGTGATAGCAAGAACACTGGGGCTTACACTTTCACCTGGGTGACAGTGCTAGCAATTGTAGAAAGCCGGGGATGGGGTTTGGATGCAAAACCTCCTATGGTTTTCACCTACGCAATATCCGCAGCAGCGCGCACCACTGTGGTGCGGTGACTTGCCCGTTGCAGGCAAGCCACTGCAGGCGGGTCAGGGTCGGGCCTGTTTGTGGTGGCCGGGCTCAGCAATGCGCCATCAAGCCGGTGCCAATGCCTCGTTGGCATAAATGGCCACCAGCGCCTCGCCGTCGATGCCGATCTGGCCCCGGTACATGCCTTCGGAGTTGAAGCACAGCGAGACCTCACCGTCGGCGCCCACGGCAATCAGGCCGCCATCGCCACCCAGCGGTGGCAGCACCCGGTGGATCACCTCGGCCGTGGCCTGGTCCACCGACTCGCCCAGCAGCTCGATGCGCGCCGCCACCGTGTGGGCGGCCGAGCCCCGGATAAAGGCCTCGCCCACGCCCGTGCAGGAGACAGCCACCACGCCATGCTTGGCATAGGTGCCCGCACCCACCACGGGCGAGTCGCCGACACGGCCGGGCTTCTTGTTGGTCAGGCCGCCGGTCGAGGTGGCAGCAGCCAGCTGGCCATGCACATCCAGCACCACGGCGCCGACGGTGCCCATCTTCTTGCGCTCGTCCAGCGGCGCTGCCTGGGTCTGGCTTTGGGCGGTGTGGTCAAGCGCCACCTGCTCACGGCCCGATGCCAGCGCTGCCGCCTGCACGGTGCGCAGCTGGGTCAGGCGCTGCTCGGTCGAGAACCAGTCGCGCGCCACCATCTCGCAGCCCTGGGCCTGGGCAAAGCGCTCGGCGGCCTCGCCAATCATGAAGACCGGCCCGTCCGCCTCCATCAGCGCCAGGGCCGCGCGCACCGGGTTGCGCACGGTGCTGACACCGGCGAGCGATCCACAGGCCAGATCGCGCCCGCGCATTACACAGGCATCCATCTCATGCGTGGCGTCAGCCGTGAACACGGCGCCGCGCCCGGCGTTGAACAACGGGCATTCTTCCAGCAAACGCACGGCCTCCACGGCCACTTCTTCGGCAGGCGCGCCTGCCGCCAGTTTTTGCTGCGCGCCTTGCAGCACATCGCGCAAGGCATCGCGGTAGGCCTGCTGTTGCGCGGGGGTGATGGAGGCGCGGGTGATGGTGCCGGCACCGCCATGGATGGCGATCACGGGACGGAAGGTGGTGGAGGTCGTCATAGTTCTAGGGCCGCTCGCGTCTTGCGCTGCCAGCCGGTTCCAGGTGAATCAATCAGGAAGAAAGCAGCGGCAGCAGCGCCGCCATAAAGGCCTCGGGCTGCTCGTACTGCACCCAATGGCCGCTGTCAGGCAACCGCACAAAGGCCTGCAGATGGGGGGTGACCGCACGGTATTGGTGTTCCAGCGCGGGCATATAGCATTTATACAGGGCGTCATAAGCGCCATAGATCGCAGCGACCGGGCAGGCGATCTGCGGCAGCGACTGCGCCAGGATATCGGTGTTGGCCAGGCGCCGGCGTGGCAGGCGATCGCGCAGCACATTGTGCTGGTGCAAGGCCAAGGCCTGGTCGTCGATCTTGGTGGCATCCCAGAGCATGAGAGCCCCCAGGTTGTAGCGGTGCATCTCCAGCTGCTCGGCCGGGTTGCTCAGATGGCGCCAGCCCTTCAAGCTGAACTGCTTCTCCGGCACCACCCCCATGGCCGGGGCACCGACCAGCACCAGGCGCTCGGCCGCCAGCGGGTAGGCAGCAGTCAGCATGGCCGCCGTCATGCCGCCGAACGAGAAACCCATCAGCTGGCAAGGCAGCAGACCCAGCTGCGCCATGCCGGCATGCAAAGGCGCCAGCATGGCATCGGCATCGGCGCCCAGCGCTGGCGGGTCGGAATCGCCAAAACCCGGCAGATCGGGCAGCCAGAGCTCGTAGCCTTGGGCGAGCAGCGCATCGATATTGCGGATCCAGTGGGTCCAGCTGCCGCTGCCGCCATGCAGCATCACCAGGGGCAGCCTGCCGGCACGGCGCCCGCCCCAGGTATGCCAGACCAGGGTCTGGCCTTCAAAAATCGTGGTGTGCCGTGTGGCCTTGGCCAGCAAACGCTGGTACAGCGCCGGCAAGGGCAGCAAGCCCGCCGTGCTGGTGTCTAGAACATCCGACATCGCAACCCTCAGGCAGAGGGTGCCAGCAGCACCTGGGCGACGGCATCGATCGCAATGCTGTAGCCCTGCACGCCCAGGCCGCAGATGACGGCCTTGGCGACGGGCGCAATGTAGGAATGGTGGCGGAAGGCCTCGCGGGCGTGCACATTGCTGATGTGCAGCTCGATCACAGGCAGCGCCGCGCCCTTGATCGCATCCATCAAGGCCACGCTGGTGTGGGTGTAGGCGGCGGCATTGAGCACCACGCCGGCCAGTTGGCCTTCGCGCTGCAGCTGGCCCGCCTCGTGCAGCCAGTCGATCAGCGCACCCTCATGGTTGCTCTGGTGAAAACGCAGCGCCAGCTGGTTGCGGACAGCGGCCTGAGCGCAGAGCTGCTCGACATCGGCCAAGGTGTGAGCACCATAGATGGTGGGCTCGCGCAGGCCCAGCAGGTTCAGGTTCGGGCCGTTCAGTACAAAAACAGTTTTCATCTCAGCTTCCACAACGGACAACAGCTGTGGATTATCCGAGCATTCGGCCCTCCGGCGCACAGCCCAAGCGACAGCCGAGCGCGCTTGGCGGGCTTGGCCAGCGCACATAAAAAAGCCCTGGCGAGCCAGGGCATGGTTGCTAGCGCAGCGCGGCTGCTCAATAGCGGTAGTAATCGCGGTCGTGGCGATGGTGGCGGTAGTAGCGGCCGGGAGGTGGGCCGTAGTACACGGGCGCTGGGCGGTAGACCGGTGCGGGGCGGTAGACCACGGCGGGAGGTGGAGGTGCCACATAGACCGGCTGGGGCGCATACACAGGGGGAGGCGCCACATAGACGGGCTGGGGTGCATACACCGGCGCAGGGGCCACGTACACCGGGGCTGGCACATTGATACCCACCGACCAGGACACCCGGCTGGCATGGGCGCCAGCGCTCATCAGCGCCAAGCCAGTCAGCACCGCAGCGGCGGCCCAGCGAGAGCCTTGTTTCAGCATCGAGTTGCGCATATTGATCTCCTTGCGAGAATCCCTGAAAAATGTCATTGGACTTTCAACGCGGCAAGCAGGCAGAAAGATACCAAACGCTCTGCAAATTATGGTTTCAAGACAAGATATCCTGTTGCAAAGCGTAAGTGACATGCCTGACCTGGGGTCAGAGCCCCAGAAACCGCAATACGTTCCAGCCATCAGGGTACTCCCTTAGAATACACAACTATGAATGCACCTGCCCCGAGCGCTTCGCACAACGGTAGTGACGAAGTGGTCAAACCCACCAATTTCCTGCGACAAATCATCGAGTCCGACCTCGAAAAAGGCAGCTATGCCCAGCGCCACTGGGGCGGCTCGCCTGGCGATGCCCAGCACCACCAGCAAGGCCCTGTCGACCAGGCCAAGATCCGCACCCGCTTCCCCCCCGAGCCCAATGGCTACCTGCACGTGGGCCACGCCAAGGCCATTTGCCTGAACTTTGGTCTCGCCCGCGACTTTGGCGGCGTCTGCCACCTGCGCTTTGACGACACCAACCCGGAGAAGGAAGACCGGGAGTATGTGGACGGCATCATCGATGCCGTGCGCTGGCTGGGCTTTGACTGGAAGGACCCGAGCGGCGAGCAGAACCTGTACTACGCCAGCAACTACTTCGACTTCATGCACCGCTGCGCGGTCTACCTGATCGAGCAGGGACTGGCCTATGTGGACGAGCAGTCTGCCGAAGAGATGAAGGCCAACCGGGGCGACTTCACGCGCCCGGGCGTCAACAGCCCCTTCCGCGACCGCAGCGTGGCCGAGAACCTGCAGCGCTTTGCCGACATGAAGGAGGGCAAGCTGCCCGATGGCGCGGCCGTGCTGCGCGCCAAGATCGACATGACGGCGCCCAACATCAACCTGCGTGATCCTGCGATCTACCGGGTGCGCCATGCCGAGCACCACAACACCGGCAACCAATGGTGCATCTATCCGATGTACACCTTTGCGCACCCGATCGAGGACGCCTACGAGCACATCACCCACTCGATCTGCACGTTGGAGTTCGAGGACCAGCGCCCCTTCTACGACTGGTTGCTGGACAACCTGCGCACCGGCGGCCTGATCGATGCGCCCCAGCCGCGCCAGTACGAGTTCTCGCGCCTGAACCTGACCTATGTGATCACCAGCAAGCGCAAGCTCAAGCACCTGGTGGACAACCAATTGGTCAGCGGCTGGGACGACCCACGCATGCCCACCGTCGTCGGCCTGCGCCGCCGTGGCTACACCCCCGCGTCCATACGCAATTTCTGCGAGCGCATCGGTGTTACCAAGGACTACGCCTGGATCGACTACGCGACCTTGGACGGCTGCCTGCGCGAAGACCTGGAAAACCAGGCCCACCGCGCGATGGTGGTGCTGGACCCGGTCAAGCTGGAGCTGAGCAACTGGGCCGAGGTGTTTGGCAGTGCCGAGCACCTGGAAGCCTGCAGCCTGCCCGCCCTGCCCCACCCGGCAGAAGGCCAGGTCGCGCCTGAGCGCCATTTCACCCTGGGCCGCGAGGTCTGGATCGAGCGCGAAGACTTTGCCGAAGTGCCTCCCAAGGGCTACAAGCGCCTGTTCCCCGGTAACAAGGTGCGCCTCAAGGGCGGCTATGTGATCGAGTGCACCGGCTGCGAGAAGGATGCCGACGGCGTGATCACCAAGGTGCTGGCCACCGTGGTGCCCGACACCAAGAGCGGCACCCCCGGTGCGGACAGCGTCAAGGTCAAGGCCGCCATCACCTGGGTGGGCGTGGCTGATGGCGTGGAAGCCGAAGTGCGCCTCTACGACCGCCTGTTCACCGATCCGCAGCCCGATGCCGGCGGCAAGGACTTCCTGGCGCTGCTCAATCCGGACAGCCTCAAGGTCGTCACCGCCTATGTCGAGCCTTCGCTGAAAACGGCGCAGCCCGATGACAAGTTCCAGTTCGAGCGCTTTGGCTACTTTGTGGCCGACCGCCACGACCACCGCAGCGACAAGCCGGTGTTCAACAAGATCACCGGCTTGAAGGATTCCTGGGGCAAGTAAGCGCCAGGGCCTGATCCGCTGAACCCAAACCCGCCCCAGCTAGCTGCGGCGGGTTTTTTCTTGGGCGATCAACTGTCTATGGCATCCGCAGACCCCGCCTGCTTACGCAGCTCGAACTTCTGGATCTTGCCGGTGCTGGTCTTGGGCAGCTCGCCAAACACCACCGCACGCGGGATCTTGAAGCCGGCCAGATGCTTTTTGCAGTGGGCGACGATGTCTTCGGCGCTCACCTGCGCGCCGGGCTTGAGCTCGACGAAGGCGCAAGGCGTCTCGCCCCAGCGCGCATCGGGCTTGGCCACCACGGCAGCGGCTAGCACCGCAGGGTGGCGGTAGAGGACATCCTCGACCTCGATGGACGAGATGTTCTCACCGCCCGAGATGATGATGTCCTTGCTGCGGTCCTTGATCTTGATATAGCCATCCGGGTCCTGCACCGCCAGGTCGCCGGTGTGGAACCAGCCACCGCGAAACGCCTCTTGCGTCGCCTCGGGATTTTTCAGGTAGCCCTTCATCGCGATATTGCCGCGCAGCATGATCTCGCCCATGGTCTGGCCGTCCTGCGGCACGGCCGCCATCGTCTCCGGGTCGCGCACCTGGGCATCGCGCTGCAGGTGGTAGCGCAGGCCCTGGCGGGCATTGAGGCGGGCACGTTCGCCCACATCCATGGTCTGCCAGTCAGGCTGTTGGGCGCAGACCATCACCGGGCCATAGACCTCGGTCAGCCCATAGACATGGGTCAGGTCAAAGCCCAGTTGCTCCATGCCCTCGATCATGGCCGCCGGCGGCGCGGCACCGGCCACCATGCATTTGACGCCGGCAGGCACGCCCTCCTTCAGGGATGCAGGCGCGTTGACCAGCAGGCTGTGCACAATCGGCGCGCCGCAGTAGTGGCTGACGCCATGCTGCTTGATCGCCGCAAAAATGGCCTGCGCATCGACCCGGCGCAAACAGACATTGACGCCGGCGCGCAGCGCCACCGTCCAGGGAAAGCACCAGCCGTTGCAGTGGAACATCGGCAAGGTCCACAGGTACACCGCGAACTTGGGCATGTCCCATTCCAGCACGTTGCTGATGGCATTCACGGCCGCGCCCCGGTGGTGGTAGACCACACCCTTGGGGTTGCCGGTGGTGCCGCTGGTGTAGTTCAGCGCAATCGCATCCCATTCATCGCCAGGCAGTTGCCAGTCAAAACCGGCATCGCCCTGGGCCAGCAAGGCCTCGTAGCTCAGGCTGCCCAGCCGCTCGCTGGCCTCGCCGTAGAGCGCATCTTCCACATCCACCAACAGGATGGGCGCCTGCGATTGGCGCAGCGCCAAGGCCTTGGCGACGACGCTGGCGTATTCCGGGTCCACGATCAGTGCCTTGGCCTCACCATGGTCCAGCATGAAGGCAATCGTCTGCGGATCGAGCCGGGTGTTGAGGGTATTGAGCACCGCGCCCGCCATCGGCACGCCAAAATGCGCCTCCACCATCGGCGGGGTGTTGGGCAGCATCACCGCCACCGTGTCGTTCTTGCCAATGCCATGCTGCTGCAAGGCGCTGGCCAGTTGCCGGCAGCGCGCATAGGTCTGCGCCCAGGTCTGGCGCAGTTCGCCGTGGATGATGGCCAGCCGGTCGGGGTAGACCTCGGCGCTGCGGGCGATGAAGCCCAGCGGGGTCATTGGCGTGTGGTTGGCCCCATTGCGGGCCAATCCGGTGTCAAAAATGCTGCTCATTACGCTTGGTCTCCTGGGCAAACACTGTGCCACAAGCGGCTGACACGAACATTGCGCGCTGTCACGTGACCGATAGCCGAAATTTGCCATTGACCAGGGGCAGATTGGGGTGGCGCTGCGGCGGCGCAGCCCGGCATGCGCGACAATAGCCGGGTGTCCATTCCCCAGTCATTTATCCAGGAGCTGCTCTCCCGCGTCGACGTTGTCGACGTGGTCGGCCGCTATGTGCAGCTGAAAAAAGGCGGCGCCAACCTCATGGGGCTCTGCCCCTTCCATGGCGAGAAATCGCCCTCCTTCAGCGTCAGCCCCTCCAAGCAGTTCTACCACTGCTTTGGCTGCGGCAAAAACGGCAATGCCATCGGTTTTCTGATGGACCACACCGGCATGGGCTTTCGCGAAGCGGTGACCGACCTGGCCCAGAGCGTGGGCCTGCCGGTGCCCGAGGACGATGTATCGCCCCAGCAGCGCGAGCGCGCCGCGCAGGCACGCGAAAAGCAGGCCTCGCTCACCGATCTGCTCGAAAAAGCCGGTGACGCCTACCGCAAGCAGCTGTCGCAATCGCCCAAGGCGATTGCCTACCTCAAGGGCCGGGGCGTCAGCGGCATCACCGCCAAGCGCTTTGGCCTGGGCTATGCGCCCGAAGGCTGGCGCAGCCTCGCCAGCATCTTCCCCGCCTATGACGATGCCAAGCTGGTCGAATGTGGCCTGGTGATTGAATCCGACGACGGCGAAGGCAAACGCTACGACCGCTTTCGTGACCGGGTGATGTTCCCGATCCGCAATATCAAGGGCGAATGCATTGGCTTTGGCGGCCGGGTATTTGGCGATGAAAAGCCCAAGTACCTGAACTCGCCCGAAACCCCGGTCTTCCACAAGGGCCGCGAGCTCTATGGCCTGTTCGAGGCCCGCACCGCCATCCGCGAGCATGGCTATGTGCTGGTGACCGAAGGCTACATGGATGTGGTGGCGCTGGCTCAACTGGGCTTTCCGAATGCGGTCGCCACCTTGGGCACCGCCTGCACGCCTGACCATGTGCACAAGCTGTTCCGCTTTACCGATACCGTGGTCTTCAGCTTTGACGGCGATGCCGCCGGCCGCCGCGCCGCCCGCAAGGCACTGGACGGCGCACTGCCCTACGCCAGCGACACGCGCAGCATCAAGTTTCTGTTTCTGCCAGCCGAGCATGATCCGGACAGCTTTGTGCGCGAGTACGGCGCCGACGCCTTTGCCCGCCATGTGCATGACGCCACGCCGCTGTCGCGCTTCCTGCTCGAAGCGGCCAGCGAGCTCTGCGACCTGGGCCAGGCCGAGGGTCGGGCGCGCATGTCCAGCAACGCGCGCCCGCTCTGGAACCTGCTGCCCGATGGCGCCCTCAAGCGCCAGCTGCTTGGCGAGATCGCCGACAAGGCCCAGTTGCCCGCAGCCGAGCTGGAAGGCCTGTGGCAAAAGACCACGGCCCAGGAGCAGGCCCGCCAAGGCGGTGGCAGCCAGGCAGCGGCCAGCAGCGGGCCACGCCATGCCCCCGCCTGGGATGCCCCGCAGACGGGTACCGACAGCATGCCCGCCTATGGCGATGCGCCGCCCTGGGGCGGCGACACCGCCATGGACCGCTACCCCGGCCAGCGCAACGAAAGCTTTGGCGAGCCGCGCAGCCCCCATGGCGGCGGCAACGGCTACACCAAGCGCAGCGGCGAATGGCGCCCGGGCCAGGGCGGCCGCAAAGGCGGCTGGCAGGCCCGGCCCGAGCCGCAACCGCCGATGCCCAGTGTGGCGGTGACCCGCGAAGACCAGGCTGCCCGCCTGCTGCTGTCGCACATGGCTTTTTTGGAGAATTTTTCGCCCGAAGATGCCGCCACCTTGGCCCAGTTGCCTGCCCCCCACGGCGCGCTGTTTGCCTGGGTGGAGCAGCAGTTTCTGGCCCATGGCGCCCAATCCTGGGCAGTGCTGCGCGAGCATATGCGCGGCCATGCCATTGAGGCCTTTGCCACCGAACTGATGCGGGGCCAGCACGCGCAGATCGACGGCCCGCTCGACGAGATCCGTGCCGAGCTGCGCGACTCGCTCAGCCGCATCGTGCTCGACCAGCTCGAAGAGCAAAACCGCCAGTTGGTCAGCCAGGCCTCCGACCCGCAGGCGCTGCGCCGCTACCAGAGCAATTTCCACCGTATCGGCCTGCTCAAGCGCCAGGTCAACAAATAGGCAGAGTTCCAAATAGCCAGGGGGCATATAAAAATATTTGCCCCGATTGCCGTACAGGCCCTTGACATTGGGCAAAAAGGTATAATATTTGACACATCGGCAAGAGCGACAGCAGCACCTCCGGACCGGGCCCGCATGAAGGATCATGCGATTTGCCACCAGCGCAAGTGCCCAAAATACCGCAAGGACTGCATTCCAAATGTTCGCCCCCACATCTTGCCTTGAGGCTTAGCGCCTCGTGCAGCCGCGTTGGCCGCCACAGTTCTGTGGTGATTGACCACTGCAGTTTTCATGCGCCGGTGATGGCGCTTGCCAGTTTTCTTTGTGTGTTCTCTTTGCTCTGAGGGTGTCCATGCCAGCTACAAAGTCCGCGAAGTCGTCCGTCAAGTCGTCCCCTACCACCAGCGCGGCCAAAAGTGCCAAAGCTACAGCAGCCAGCCCTGCCGCCAAACCGGCGGCCAAGCGCGCTACTGCTGCAGCAGGCAAAACCGTAAAAGCCAGTGCTGCGCCCACCCCAGCCAAGGCAGCGACGAAGAAGGTTAGCTCCGTGTCCGAAAAACAACGCCTGTCCCAGGCCGAACTGCTCAAGGCAGCCGATGCCCTGCTCAACGCAGGTGCCCCCAAAAAGCGTGCCGCCAAGAAAAGCGAAGCCGCCGATGAAGAGACCCCGGTGAAGGCCAAGGCCGCCACCAAGACTGCAGCCAAGGCCAAGACCGCCAAGGCCGAAGAAGACAAGCCCAAGGCGCCGCGCAAGACCGCTGCCGCCAAGACCTCCAAGGCCAAAGCCAAGGACAAGGGCGATGAAGATATCGACGATACCGATTTCTCGGACATCGAAGAGGACATCGCGGGCGACAGCGAAGAAGTCGTAGAAACCTCGACCCCTTCGTCGGATGCACCGACCGAGAAGGTCAAGCCGCTGCGCATGAAGGTTTCCAAGGCCAAGGAACGCGCCTTGATGAAGGAGTTCGGCCTCGACGAAGCCGTACTGACCGAAGAGGAAATGTCCACCCGCCGTCAGCGCCTAAAGGCGCTGATCAAGCTGGGCAAGACCCGTGGCTACCTGACCAATGCCGAAATCTCAGACCACTTGCCCGACAAGCTGGTCGATGCCGAGACGCTGGAAGTGGTGATCTCCATGTTGAACGACATGGGCGTGGCCGTCTACGAGCAGACGCCTGACGCAGAGACTCTGCTGCTCAACAACACCGGCCAGTCCGCCACCACTGAAGAAGAAGCCGAAGAAGAAGCCGAAGCGGCTTTGTCGACGGTGGACTCCGAGTTCGGCCGCACCACCGACCCCGTCCGCATGTACATGCGTGAAATGGGCACGGTCGAGCTGCTGACCCGCGAAGGCGAAATCGAAATCGCCAAGCGCATCGAAGGCGGCCTGCAGGACATGATGCTGGCCATCAGTGCATCGCCCGCCACCATTGCCGAGATTCTGGCGATGGGCGAAGAGATCCGTGAGGGCAAGGTTGTCATCTCCACCGTGGTGGACGGCTTCTCCGACGCCGACGAAAACGACGACTACGTCGCTGAAGAAGACTTCGACGAGTACGACGAGGAAGACGACGACGATGGCAAGGGCGGCTCCAAGGCGCTGACCAAGAAGCTCGAAGAGCTGAAGAACGAAGCGCTGTCGCGCTTTGCCAAGCTGCAGTCGCTGTTCGAGCAACTGCACGCCGCCTATGACAAGAGCGGCTACGGCTCGCCCCAGTACACCAAGGTGCAGGACCAGTTGTCGGCCGAGCTGATGACCATCCGCTTCACCGCCAAGACCATTGAAAAGCTCTGCGACATGCTGCGCGAGCAGGTCGACAGCGTGCGCCAGAAAGAGCGTGCCCTGCGCAAGATCATTGTCGAGAAGTGCGGCCTGCCCCAAGAGAAGTTCATCCAACTGTTCCCTGCCAACCTGCTCAACCTGCAATGGATCGAGAAGGAAGCGCAAGCGGGCAACAGCTGGAGCGCCATCATGGGCCGCAATATCCCGCCGGTGCAGGAGCTGCAGCAGAACCTGATCGACCTGCAAGCCCGCGTCGTCGTGCCGCTCGATGAGCTCAAGCTCATCAACAAGCGCATGAACGACGGCGAGCGCGCCTCGCGCAATGCCAAGAAGGAAATGATCGAGGCGAACTTGCGCCTGGTGATCTCGATTGCCAAGAAGTACACCAACCGGGGGCTGCAGTTCCTCGATCTGATCCAGGAAGGCAACATCGGTCTGATGAAGGCCGTGGACAAGTTCGAATACCGCCGCGGCTACAAGTTCTCGACCTATGCAACCTGGTGGATTCGCCAGGCGATCACGCGCTCGATTGCGGACCAGGCTCGTACCATCCGTATTCCGGTGCACATGATCGAGACCATCAACAAGATGAACCGCATCAGCCGCCAGCACTTGCAAGAGTTCGGCTTTGAGCCTGATGCCTCCATCCTGGCCGAGAAGATGGAGATCCCGGAAGACAAGATCCGCAAGATCATGAAGATCGCCAAAGAGCCGATCTCGATGGAAACGCCGATCGGTGATGATGACGACAGCCACCTGGGTGACTTCATCGAAGACAGCGCCAACACTGCCCCGGTCGATGCCGCGATGCAGGCCGGCCTGCGCGATGTGGTCAAGGACATCCTCGATGGCCTGACCCCGCGCGAAGCCAAGGTGCTGCGCATGCGCTTCGGTATTGAAATGTCCACCGACCACACGCTGGAAGAAGTGGGCAAGCAATTTGACGTGACGCGCGAGCGCATCCGCCAGATCGAAGCCAAGGCGCTGCGCAAGCTCAAGCACCCCAGCCGCTCGGACAAGCTGCGCAGCTTCATCTAAGCGACTTTTCAAGACCTGGTCTTGCCTGCAGACCCCGCCTCGGCGGGGTTTGTTTTTGGTGCGCCTGCCCAGGCCCCAACGCCGGCATTCGCTTTGCGTCACAATCAGCGCCATGTCTTCCGATCTGCCCCGCGCCGTCCAGCAACTGCCCGCCACCGTGATCACGCCGGAGGCCTCGGTCTCGCGCCTGGATGCGATTGCGGCCGAAGTGCCGGTGGCGCTGGTGTTCAACGGCATCTCGCATGCGGTGATGATGTGCAGCCCCCAGGACCTGGAAGTATTTGCACTGGGTTTTGCGCTGTCCGAAGGCATCATCGACCAGGCGGCAGACTGCTATGGCATCGAGGTGCAGCCGCTGGCGCCCTGCGGCACGGACCCGGAGGCACCGGGCATCAGCGTCGAGATGCAGATCGCCAGCCGCTGCTTTGTGCGCCTCAAGGAACGGCGCCGCGCCCTCACCGGCCGCACGGGCTGCGGCATCTGCGGCATTGATTCGATGGACGCGCTGGACCTGGTGCCCGAGCCTTTGCCCGCCTTGGCCGACTGGGCGAGCCAGCTGGATCTGGAAGCCTTGCAGACCGCGTTTTCTCAGCTGCCCCAGCTGCAGTTGCTCAACCAGCAGGCCGGCGCGGTGCATGCCGCCGGCTGGGCCACGCCGTCCGGGCAGTTGCTGGTCGCGCTGGAGGATGTGGGCCGACACAATGCGCTGGACAAGCTGCTGGGCCATATGGCGCAGCAGCAGATGCTGGGTCAGCCCGGCTTTGTGGTGATGACCAGCCGCGCCAGCTACGAGCTGGTGCGCAAATGCGCGCGCATGGGCTTGCCGGTGCTGGCCACCATCTCGGCGCCCACCAGCTTGGCCATCCAGGTGGCCAACCAGGCCGGCATGCGCCTGTTTGGCCTGTGCCGGGGCCCGCGCATGGTGCGCTACAGCGCCCACTGACAGGCGTCCAAGCCCTGCAAAACGGGGCTCGGAACGCGCTGCGCCAAGGGGCCTCTTTTGCGCTGCAGCGCCTTTGGGACGGGGATTGCACACTCAAAAACCGTAGCAATTGAACAACACTTCCGCTGCCGCCTGCGCCCAATCGGCAGCTGCGCCTATACATCGCCGATGAAGAGCTATTAAACTTGTAGCAGATGTTGCCGCGACGCCGATCGCACCCTCTCAGTGGATTTGCATGCGAAGGCCTGGACCTCGCTCCTCAACACAGCGCAAGGAGACCCTTACATGAGCGCCAAGGAAAACACCGCTATCAACCAGCTCTTCGAGCGGTTGGAATGCCGCTACGCTTTGCGTGTGCTCTGGGCATTGCGTGACGGGCATCCCCAGACCTTCCGCTTGCTGCAGGACAGCGTGGGTGGCATTACGCCCAACACGCTCAACACCCGCATCAAGGAGCTGCGCGAGGCCGGTTTCCTCGACCACAACAGCGACGGCTACACCGTCACCCCATCGGGGCAAGACCTGCTCAAGCGCCTGTCCGATGTACAGGCCTTTGCCACACGCTGGGTGGCGGCACAGACCAAGAAGTAAATTCCAGCCCCACCCTCGCCTTTTTGGCCCCCTGAGCCCGCCTTGTGCGGGCTCTGTGTTTGCCAGGCGGGTATGATCGCAGCTGGTAGCAAAGCACTCACAAAGGAATCACATGACCACCGTCACCACCCCATCGGGCCTGCAGTACGAAGACACGGAAGTTGGCACCGGCGCCGAAGCGGCCAAGGGCAAGCAAGTTACCGTGCACTACACCGGCTGGCTCTACAACAACGGTGAGCAAGGCGCCAAGTTCGACTCCAGCAAGGACCGCAATGACCCCTTCGTGTTCCCACTGGGCGCAGGCATGGTCATCAAGGGCTGGGACGAAGGCGTGCAAGGCATGAAGGTGGGCGGCAAGCGCACCCTGATCATCCCCGCTGAGCTGGGCTATGGTGCACGCGGCGCAGGCGGCGTGATTCCTCCCAACGCCACCCTCAAGTTCGATGTGGAACTGCTGAAGGTCTAAGGCGCACAGGCCTGCTGGCCTTGAACCTCTTCCATAAAAAACTGCACATGGCGACCATGCCTGTGCAGTTTTTTTATGTCCAGACCCGAACGATTAATGCTTATTTGGCCAGGGGCAAGGACTGCCGGGTGCAGCAACTCACGGCCCAGGTCACCAACACGCCCAGCGGCACACCAAACACCGCTGCCAACGTGGGCTGAATGCCCCACCACAGATGGGCAGAGGCCTGCGCCCCGGGCGCCAGGCTGTTGATCGGCATGTTGACGACCATGTAGTACAAGGTGATGCCCAGGCCTGCCGCCATGCCGCACACAGCGCCCTGCCGTGTCGCGCCGCGCCAGTACAGGCCCAGCAGCATGGCCGGCACAAAAGCCGCAGCAGCAATCGAGAACGAGGCCGACACCAGCACCAGAATACCGGAGCTGCGCACCGAGGCGACGGCTGCCGCCGCCAGCGCCACCAGCAGCAAGGTGAACTTGGACAAAATCACGCGCTGCTGCGGCGTGACCGACTTGCCCCGCTCGACCAGGTAGAGATCACGCACCAGCGCATTGCTGATGGTCAGCAGCAGGCCATCAGCGGTGGATAGCGCAGCGGCCAGCCCCCCGGCCGCTACCAGCCCGGAGACCACAAACGGCAGACCGCCCAGCTCGGGCGTGGCCAGCATGATCAGGTCCGCGCCCAGATGGATTTCGCCCCACTGCACAATGCCGTCGCCATTCACATCCTCGATCGACAGCAGGGCATTGTCCATGCGCGTCCACTGTGCGATCCAGGCCGGCAAAGCATCGAAATGGCTGCCCACCAGGCTCTGCATCACCTCCAGCTTGACGAGGGCAGCGAGCGCCGGCGCACTGGTGTAGAGCAGCACCACAAAGAACAGGGTCCAGACCACCGAACTGCGCGCCGCCGCAGGGCTGGGCAAGGTGTAATAGCGGGTCAGCAAATGCGGCAGGCCGGCGGTGCCCAGCATCAGGCAAAACATCAGCGCCATGAAGTTACGCCGCGACAGGCTCTCCTGCTCCTGCGCGCTTTGCTCCGACCCCAGCATCGGCGCATAAGGCAAGGTGTGCTGCGGCATGCCACCCAGCGGCTGGGCGCGCGCATAGTTCTCGCGCATCGCGGCAGTCCAGAGCTCACGCGCGCTGAGCTCGTCCTTTGGCAGAGCCGCCAGCTCCCGCCCTGCAGCCAGCACCAGGTTCAGATCCGCATTGCTGATGCGCAGCTGCTGCACCTTCTCCTGCAGGCGGGTACGCTCAGCCTCCAGTGCGGCGGGGATATTGCGCAGCCGCGATTCATACAGCATGCCCTTTTGCAAATACACCAGCTCCACATCGCGCTCGGCCGTATCGCTCAGCAGGCCCTTTTCATATTCGGCGATCTTGCCCAGGTCCTGGGTGTAGGCCACGGCAGCAACCGGGTTGCCCAGGCGCTGGTAGGCCAGCCACGATACCGGAATCAGAAAGGCCAGCAGGATCATCACGTACTGCGCCACCTGGGTCCAGGTGATGGCCCGCATGCCGCCCAAAAAGGAGCAGACCAGCACACCGCCCAGGCCCAGCATGATGCCGATCTCGAACTGCACCCCGGTGAGCCGCGAGGCGATCAGGCCCACCGCATAGATCTGCGCCACCACATAGGAAAACGAGCACATCACTGCAGCAACTGCAGCAATCACGCGCGGCCAACGCCCGCCATAGCGCAGCTGGAAAAAATCGGGCAAGGTGTAGAGATTGAGCGCTCGCAGCTGCGGCGCAATCAGCAGCGCCACCAGCACAAAGCCACCGCTCCAGCCCAGCAGGTAGGCCAGGCCACCGGCCTGCTGGCTGGTGCCGGCAAAGCCCTGCAAATACAGCGCGCCCGAGAGCGACAAAAACGAGGCCGCGCTCATCCAGTCGGCCGCCGTGGCCATGCCGTTGTAGACCGGCGGTATGCGCCGCCCGGCGACGTAGTACTCCTCCGAATCGGCCGTGCGCCCCCAGACGCCAATGGCCGCATACATCATCACCGGCACAAACAGGAACAGCGGGCCGATCCACTGGCGCGACAGACCTGCGCGCTCGGCCCAGGCGACCAGGCCGATGAAGCAGCCCAGGCCCAGCAGGTACAGCACAAAGAACTTATGGTTTCGTGCCATGGTCAGTGCGGGCAACCTGCACATCCTTCTCTGGGTGGTGGTGCATGTACAAGGCATAGCCGGCGACCAGCAGCACATACAGCACCGGCAGCACCGATGCGCCGTACAGATAGGCCGTGCCATTGCCCCAGAGGGCATCAATCTCGGGCGCCCAGTACAAGCCGCCAAAGGTGCTGAGCACAAGCACCAGCAAGACCAACAGCTTCATCGCGTTGAGCGGCATGGTCTCAAAAGGAGCAGACTGGGCGGGCGTGGGATCCATCGGGGCCTTTCAAGCGATGGGACAGTAAGAGCCATCATTCTTGCATTTTGTCGCAGATGGGACTGCTTTGCCCAGCGCCCTAGGGGAAGCACGGTAATGGACCGCCTGCCCGCTTTTGATAATTCCTGACGAGGCCAGGGCCAGGCAGCAGCCAGGCCGGGCATCGACCGTTGATGACAAAAACAGACAGGAGACAAGCATGACCCTTCGCACATCCACCGCTGCTGCCAGCTTGCTGGCATGCGCCACCCTGGCCGTCCAGGCCGCCGGCATCTCCGATGACAAGGTCAAGATCGGCGTGCTCAGCGACATGTCGGGCCAGTACGCAGACTCGGGCGGCAAAGGCTCGGTGGAAGCGGCCAAGATGGCGGTCGAGGACTTTGGCGGCAAGGTGCTGGGCAAGCCGGTAGAAGTGGTTTTTGCCGACCACCAGAACAAGGCCGATATCGGCGGCACCAAGGCGCGCCAGTGGTGGGATGCCGAAGGCGTGGACATGATCGTCGACATCAACAACTCGGCCATCGCCGGTGCGGTGTTCACGATGGCCAAGGAGCGAGGCAAGGTCGCTATCAGCACGGGCGCGCTGTCCACCGGGCTGACCAATGAATTCTGCGGCCCCACCTCGGTTCACTACACGGTGGATTCGTACTCGCTGGGCAAGTCCGCGGTGCAAAGTATCCTGGCCCAGGGCAAGAAGGACTGGTACATCGTGGCCGTTGACTACGCCTATGGCAAGGTGACGGCAGCCACCGTCACCGACTTCGTCAAGGAAGGTGGCGGCAAGGTGCTGGGCACCGTCTACCACCCCTTCAATGCCAGCGATTTCTCATCCTTCATGATGCAGGCCCAGGCCAGCAAGGCCCAGGTGATTGCACTGGCCAATGCCACGCAGGACACCGTCAACTCCATCAAGACGGCGCGCGAGTTCGGCATGACCAAGAACCTCACCTTTGTGCCCCAGCTCATCTACATCAACGATGCCCATGCGATGGGGCTGGAGCTGGGCCAGGGCCTCACCTTCGCGACCGCGTTCTACTGGGACCGCAACGATGCCTCGCGCGAGTGGTCCAAAAAATACCAGGCCCGCATGAAGAAGATGCCCTCGATGAACCAGGCCAGCGTCTACTCGGCCGTCACCCAGTACCTCAAGGCCATCGAGGCGGCTGGCACCGATGATGGCCTGGCCGTGACCAAGCAGCTCAAGACCATGAAGATCAACGACATGTTTTCGCAGAACGGCTATGTGCGCGAAGATGGCCGCATGGTGCATGACATGTTCCTGGTGCAGATGAAGACACCCAAGGAATCCAAGGGCCCCTGGGACTACTACAAGATCCTGGACACCATCCCGGGCGAGCAGGCTTTCCAGCCACTGTCCAAGAGCACCTGCTCGCTGGTGACGCAGAATTAAGCGCGGCTTTCGGGCAGGCCCGCTGCAACGGCCTGCCTGCGAGGCTTACAAATAAATACGATTGGGTGCAGCGCCCTTTAACCCCTTGCGGGCGGATGGCGCGATTCAGGGCAGACCACCACTTCTGCAAAGCCCTGCCATGCACGCCCCCTCTGCCCCTGTTTCTGCGTTCTTCTCCGCTTGCCTACACCAGCGCCTCGGCATCAAAGCCCTGGCGTCACTCGCCCTGCTTGCCAGCAGCCTGGTGGGCAGCCTGCCCGCACAGGCCAGCCAGCTGGCCGATGTGCAGATCATCGACCGCAGCAGCGGCCAGCGTTTGCCGTTGTACTACCACCAAGGCGAGTACTGGGTGGCAGGCCAGCCAGGCAGCAGCTATGCGGTGGATATCAAGAACCGCAGCCGGGGCCGCATCCTCGCCGTGCTCAGCATTGATGGCATCAACGCCATCAGCGGCCAGGCGGCGGCTGCCGTGCCCGACGACGGCTATGTGCTGGGCAGCCGCCAGCAATGGACCATCTCCGGCTGGCGCAAGAGCGACCAGCAGGTGGCCGCCTTCTACTTCTCGCACAGCGAAGACTCGTACGCCGCACGCACCGGCCGGCCCCGCGACATTGGCGTGATTGGGGTGGCGGTGTTCCGCGAGCGCGAACCCCAGCCCCAGCCCCCCATCCTGCGCAACCGCGAGGCGCAAAAAAGCTCGGCACCGGCCGCCGAGGCCAGCAGCGCCGACAGCGCAGCGCCCGCCATGCCACCACCTTCCAGCCCTGCCGCCGCTGCCGCGCCCAATGCCTCGGTCGCTGCAGAATCCCGCCAAGCCGCCGCACCCGCTGCCCCGGCACCGGTGGCGCCGCGCCTGGGCACCGGCCACGGCGCACTGGAGCGCTCCGTCACGCGGACCACGGAGTTCCACAGCGCCAGCAGCAGCCCTGCGCAGATCATCCGCATCCGCTACGACAGCTATGCCAACCTGGTGGCCCAGGGCGTCATCCGCGCACCGCAGCCCGCTGTGCAGCCGGCGCCCCGCCCTTTTCCGGCATCGCTCTCTGGCTATGTACCTGATCCGCCTGCCTATTGACGGCCTGCCGACGCAGCCAAAGGCGTGCTGCGGCGTGCGATTTTCTCCACACCGGCCTCCAGCTGGCGCAGGCTTTTGCATAATCTGCCGCATGCAAGATGCGATGCAAGACGACCAAGCCCTGATACTGGCCTACGCCAGCGGTCAGGTGGCGGCGTTCGAGCAGCTCTACCAACGCCACAGCCAGCGCTTGTGGCGCTATTTTTTCCGCAACACCGGCAATGCCGCGCTGGCCGATGACCTGGCGCAGGAGACCTGGTTTGCCGTGGTCGATGGCGCCGCGCGCTACCAACCCGAGGCCAAGTTCAGTACCTGGGCCTTTACCTTGGCCCACCACAAGCTGGTGGACCACTGGCGCCGCCACAAGGCCCACCGCAGCCTGGATGAAGAGGACAGCGAAGGCATGCGCCTGGCCGAAACCTTGTTTGCCAACTCCGGCTTTGACCCCGAGCGCCTGCAGGGCCGCAAGGACCTGGCCCGCGCCCTGCTCGATGCCCTGGCCCAGTTGCCGCCCGAGCAGCGCGAGGCGTTTTTGCTGCAGGCCGAGGCCGATATGTCCGTTGCCGACATTGCAGCAGCCACGCAGGTCAGCCAGGAAACCGCCAAAAGCCGCTTGCGCTATGCCCGCGCCAAACTGCGCCAGGCCATGGAGGTGACCGCATGACCGCGCCGCAAGACCCCAAGCGCCCCGATGCCCTGGTCGACCTCTACCGCGAGGCCAGCGCGCAGGATGCCGGCCCCAGCGATGCCAGCACCGCGCAGATCCTGGCCCATGCGCGCGCAAAGGCAGCGCAAGGCCCAGCCTCCACGCCCAGCGGTCTGGACAGCAGTGGCCGGCAAGGCCAACAGTTCCAGGGTGAGGCCGCCAATGATCGCCGCTGGTGGCTGCAGGCCCTGGGCAGCCTGGCCGCCATTGGCCTGGTCAGCTGGCTGGCGCTGCAACATTTGCATGAGCCAGGTGCGCCGCAGCTGGAGGCCCCCCAAATGGACAGCGCGCCCAGCGCTGCGTCAGCACCGCCAACACCTGGCGCGCCTGTTGCACCTGCGGCTGACAGGGCTGCGAGCCCCGACAGCGCCAAGATGCGCAGCGAAACCGCGCCTATGGGCAAGGCAGCAAGCCCTGCCACCAAGGAGGCGCCCGCAACAGCCCCCGCTGCTGCGGCTGGCGCTGGCGCGAGCAGCGCCAACATACGGCCTCCTGCGCCTGCCATCGCCCCCGCGCCGCAGGCAGAACGCCGCATGCCCTCAGCAGCCGCACCAACGCCTGTAGCGCCGCCCGTGCTGGCACCTGCAGCACCTGCTACCCCCGCCGTCGCACCCGCAACCCCTGCGGCCGCACCCGCTGCCAGAAAGCAGGCGGCCGAGCAGCCAGCAGCGCCGATGGCCGCTGCACCCCCTGCATCCGAAGCCGCCTCCGCACTGGCCGCTGCAGCTACCCTGCCCGCATGCGGCACCCATCTGGATGCCCAGGCCCTGGCCGAGCAGCGCCGCCGCATCCAGGCCTACGACAAGGCCCTGGCCGCTGGCCTGCCAGCACCTGCACCGGCGCCGCTGTGCCGCCCAGCGCCGGCCCATGAGGCAGAGCCTGCGCAGCCGGTGGACAGCCGCTGAACCATCGCCCGACGCGGCGCCGGCATAAAAAAACAGGCCGGCATATGGCAGGCCTGTTGGCTGGGTATCAGCAGAGAAGTGATGCAGGATTGGCGCCGACCTACGCCATCAGGTCATAAAGCCCATAGCCAAAACCGGCAACGCCAATGGCCAGCAGCAGGCAGGAGGCCGCCAGCAAGATGCGCTTTTCGCGGGCGGGAGAAATCAAGGTCCGCACCAGCAGCGCAATCAGCCCCAATATGCTGAAATCCAGCACCACCCAGATGACGGTGAGCACCGCCAGGCTGTGGTCGGGCGCAGGCAGCACGCCGATGAACTGCGGCAAAAACGACGCAAAGAAAATGATGTCCTTGGGGTTGGAGACACCAAGGATAAAGCCCTGGCTGAAGCCACCCTGCTTGCTGCCAGCTGCAGGATCTGCGGACATGGCAGTGCCAGTTTGGGCATCCATCGCCCAAGCATCGCCGATCATGCCCCGGGCAATCCAGACGATGTAGAGGCAGCCCGCCAGGCGCACCAGCTTGAACGCGGATTCATCGATGACCAGCAAGCCCTTGATCAACAGCGCCGACAGGAAAATCAGCACCAGCGAGGCCAGGTTGGTACCGCAAATGGTGGCAAACGCCCGGCGCGGGCCACCAGCAAGGTCTCGGGGGCCGGGGTGACCAGCAAGGTAATGACCGACAGCGCACACCGCGCGCGCGAATAGCCAGGCAAGTGGCCCCGAGCGGACTGCGGCGTGCCGTGCACCTACAGCGCAATACCCAAGTCGTCCCAATCTGCCAGCTTGCCACCGGCGGCAGTGAATTTTTGGTACGCGCTTTGGCGCTCGGCGTCGATCTCGGTATTGCTGGCGCCGCGCTTCCAGTAGCCGGCGATGGACACATCGGCCTTGTCCATGCCCAGCTCCGACTGAAAGTACTTGCGAATCGCGCGCATCTCGTCGCGTTCGCCTGCACCCCAGATCACATGGCCCGCCGCGTCTTCCAACTGGCGTGCCTGCTGCAGCAACTGGTCGCGGCCATGGCCTGGCAAACGCTGCAACTGCAGGCCAGGTATCAATGGCAGTTCTGCGATCCCATGCACATCGTCGCTGGCAATCCAGCCCACACCTCCCAGCCCTGCGGGCCAGCGTTGCAAGATGGAGTACAGCGCTGGCAGGCCCGAGTCATCACAGAACAGCGCCACCGGCCGGCCGTTCGATGCGGGCAGCACGATATTGACGCGGGGGCCCGTGAGCCGCACCTGCTGACCAATGGTGGCCTGCGCGGCCCAGCGCATCATGGGGCTATCGCCGCCATGCATCACCACATCAAACTCGGCGCAACGCGTTTGTGGCGCAAAGCTTCGCACGGTGTAGACGCGTGAGACCGCAGGGGCCTGCAAATCGGGGTAGACGCGGAAAGCGACATTGGCCTCATCCCAGACCGGATCGTTGCCGACGTCACCCAGATGCATGCCGACCCGCAAGGTATGGGGTGACGGGCGCTTGAGCGAAATGATCGTGGCATCGAGCAGGTGCAGTCCACGTTGGTGCTGTTGGTCACGGGGCGCCTGCGGCGCCGCTGTGCTGGAAGACGTTTGGGGAGAAGCGGAGGAATGGGACATCGAACCACTGACCGCGAGGGCCATCGAGTGCGTGGAGAAAAGAGCTTGGCTGGCTGGCAGGCCCATGGGCCTACCGGTGGCTAGCAAAAACGACCTTGGAGACGCTGAGGTCCCGGGTCGCCCCACGATGAAACAGATGCGGAGAGCGGCGCGATGGCTGAAGCTCTCGATGGGTGGATCATAAATCAGTTGAGAATGAATATCATTTAATACCCATACCTCCCACGCAGCTTTTGCAGCCCTTGCAGCAATCGCTGCCAGTGTTTAGGCCGCCTTGCTGGTCTCCACCATCTCCAGCGCCGCACCATGGGGCACCCGGATCAGGCGGCTGGCATCCACCCCATTGCTGGCGGCAATGGCTACCAGGCGTGTGTAGGCAGCGTCGTCAATGCTTGGCGTGCGCGACAGAATCCAGGCGTACTTGGCAGCATCCCCTACCACCACCGCATGGCCTGCATCGTGGTCGACATAGACCACATGGTAGCCAGCATACAAGGGGCGGAAGAACGACACCTTGAGCGAGCCCACCTCGGGGCCGGACAGCAGCTTGGCCACGGCAGTCGCCGACTTCCATTGGCCGCGTTCGGGGTCAAAGCCACGGTTGGTAACCTGCACGGTGCCATTGCCCTGCAAGCGGTAGTCTGCGGTGCAAGAAGTCAGCCCCCGCTCAAACACATAATCAATCCTTGCCAGCTCATACCAGTGGCCCATGTACTGCTCGGCATCAAAGTCCTGTACGGGGCGGACATTCTTGGGCACCCGCACCCGCTGGCCGGTGTACCACAGGGCGGACACGGCAGCCGTCAAGGCCATGGCCAGCGGCAGGGAGGAAGATCTGGAGGAGGCCGATGCCTCAGGTGTGCGGCGCATAAGGGGTTCCTTCATACAAAAGCCTTTTGTACCGCCGATGACAAGCCGCCTGCGTAGGCCTTGCCACGGCAGCGGCCTAGGTCAATTCCGACATGGGCCTGATGCCTAGGCCATGCGCCAGCACAGCAGCATCAGCTGCCTTTTTTGGACACCACATTCTTGGGCAGCACCATCAGCACAAACAGCGCAAACAAGGTGCACAGAATGGCAGCGGCCTCTTCGCCCGCACCCACGGCCATGCCGATTGCCGCAGTGAACCAGATGCCAGCAGCCGTGGTGAGGCCCTTCACATCTTCGGTATTTTCCTTGGCGGGTTTCAAGATGGCACCGGCGCCCAAAAAGCCCACGCCGGCAATCAGGCCCTGGATCACGCGGCTGGAATCCATCGGCGTCATGCCCATCAGTTGCGCCACCGCCAAAAAGGTGGCAGCGCCCATCGCAACCAACATGTGCGTGCGCAAGCCGGCGGCCTTGCCGCTGGCCTCTCTTTCATAACCCAGCATGCCGCCCAGCAGCGCCGCCAACAGCAATTTAAAAATAATGCGCGTGGCCTGCGCCAGATCGGTCAGATCAGACAGTTCGCCGGCGACGGTATTGACGATGGTTTGGAACGCGGAGTCAGATGAATTCATGGCCCAGGCCTTGTGGCATCACGCAGCAAGGCGGCCACATTCGATGGCCGCCTGCCCGCAGAATAAAAAGCCTCCCCCGCTTGGCGAGGGAGGCTGCTTGACTTACCAGCGGTAATTGTTCTTGGTTTCCCAATCCTTGACCTGCTTCTCGGCAGCATCCTTGGCAATGCCTTCGCGCTCTTGAATACGGCCCACCAGCTGCTCGCGCTGGCCGTCCACCACATCCAGATCGTCATTGGTCAGCTTGCCCCATTGCTCTTGCACTTTGCCCTTGAACTGCTTCCAGTTGCCTTTGATAGTATCTTCGTTCATCTGTCACTCCTTGAGGGTTGGATGGTTGATCGGCTTGTGTGACTTCAGTGTCGCTCGATTGCCTCGGTGCCATTGCAGTCACTCAAGCAGCCTTGTCGTAAGGACTCTCCCACACCTCTTCCTACCACGTGCACCGTCTAACCCATTGCGTAAGACCAAGGCTTTTTCTATGGACATGCAGTAGTCAGGTCGTTCAGTGCAGCGCATACTGGGCACAGCGACGAGGAACGGCCTCGCATAGAACCGGCATTCCAGCGGTATTCAAGGAGTTGAAAGCCATGACTTATGCATCCAAACCCCTTCCGGCTCAGGCACTGAGCCCGGAAGAGATTCAAGCCCGTTATGAAAAGGACCGAATTTCTTACCCCGATGGTGTTCCCGACTCCCGCATCACCTGGATAGAGAGGCCAGAATACAAAGGCAATGAGCTCAGCTACCGTGGTCAGAAACCCAAGACCATCGTCACCCTGGGAAGTAGCGCCAGCCCCAGCACCCCTTCCTGAGCATCGCCAAGTGTGCAAGCAAGCATGGCGCTCCATGGGTGCTGCCAGATGCATCCATTCCTCTCTCCAACAGCCCTCTGCCGAGGGCTTTTTCATGGGCGCAGTGGCATGCGCCGCATCTCGCACTGCGCCCCTCGGTTGTAAGCTTGTATTAGGACTCGGGTGCTAGCATCAGGGCTCGCAACACAACCCTGTCTCTATCTGATGTCTCCGCTGAACGATGCGCCATTTGCGCACGCCACCCCGCTTGCAGGAAAGCTCTCCAACCGCGCATTCAACGCCCTGGCCCGCCACAACATCACGACCGTGGAAGAAGTCATTGCTGCCTATCCCGAGCGGCTGCTCAAGCTGGCCGGCTTTGGCCTGCAGTCCCTGCGCGAAGTCGAGGCCGTGTTCTTCCCCGGCCAGTGCTATCTGGCCGACCTCAAAGACGGTCAGCGCCCGACCAAGAAAATGCATGATGCTCCACTAGCCGCGTTGGGCCTGCACCCTGCGGCCTGAACCACTGCTTATCAGCAACGCTGAGATCGCCCTGACCACATTCCCCGCTTAGTCCTTGCGCTGGCCATATTTGTGCTGAGCGATGCGCTGCGCGTGATAAATGCCAGCATGCCCTGAGAACAGATAGGCCGCCATGCAGGCCATCGCCGCAAACGGCCCGATCTGCGGACCAAACAGCTCCAGCGCCATCAGTGTGGTGGCTATGGGCGTGTTGGCGGCACCGGCAAACACGCCAACAAAGCCCAGGCCCGCCATCATGCCTACCGGCATCTGCAACAGTGGCGCCAGCGCATTGCCCAACGTGGCGCCGATGTAGAACAGCGGTGTCACTTCACCCCCCTTGAACCCACTGCCGATGGAGGCCACCGTCATCAGCAGCTTGCCCACAAAATCCCAGGGCAGTACAGGCTGCTGAAAGGCCTGCACGATCTCCGGAATGCCCAGCCCCAGATAGCGGTAGGCATCGCAAGCCCATGCGGCAACGGCGATCACCACGCCGCCGATAAAAGGCCGCATCGGCGCACAGGTGATCCAGCGCTTCATCCAGCCGCCCAGACTGCGCGTAGCTGCGGCAAAGAGCATGCCTACCAGCCCGAACAGCATGCCGGCAAAGGCGACGGCGGTCACCGGCCACCAACCCATGGGTGCCAGCACGCCCAGCGCGTAATGCGTGTGCTGCACACCCCAGGCCAGGCTAACCTGGTCCGCAAGAATGGCGGCCACAACGCAGGGAAACAGTGCCTCGTAGCGCATGCGCCCAATGGCCACCACCTCCATCCCAAACACCGCGCCAGCCAACGGTGTGCCAAACACCGACGCAAAGCCCGCGCTGATGCCGGCCATCAACACCACGGGCCGGTCCTGTGCTCCGACCCGAAAGCGCTGGCTCAGTTGGTCTGCGAGCGCCCCACCCATCTGCACGGCAGTGCCCTCGCGCCCCACAGAGGCGCCAAACAAATGCGATACAACGGTGCTGACCAATGCCAGGGGCACCATGCGCAAAGGCAGCGTATTGTTGGGCGCATGCACCTCCTCCATAAGAAGGTTGACACCGCCTTCGGCCGCTTGGCCCAGCCGCTGGTAGAGCCAGCCCACAGCCAGCCCCGCCAGCGGGAGCAGCCAGACCAGCCAACGGTGGCTGTCGCGCCAGGCCGTGGCAGCATCCAGCGTAAAAAGAAGGAAAGCTGAAGCCGTGCCTGCCAACGCAGCTGCGATGGCGGACAGCAGCAGCCATTTGCCCAGATGGGGCAGCAGCGCAAGCGGTGCAAAGGAAGAGAGTTTGGGCATACGGGTCAGAAGCGCGAATGTATCGGCCTGACCCTGCAAGGAATGTATACGCGGCAACGTCTACAGCCCCGACAAGAGTCAGGTTCTGTAGACGTCATCAGCCTCATGGCGCGGCGGTTAAGGAGGTACGTCATCTCCTGGGTGGGGAGTATAGCGAGGGCGGCGTTTCCTCGCTGGGAATCCCATGTCTCCCCATGGCTCCTGCCTTGCCAAGACGATCGGGGAGTGATGCCCGGGCCCATCTGGAGCATGGGGCTGCGCGCAGTGACGCAGGACTACTTGGTGGCAGCAAATCGCACCAGGCTCTGAATATCGCTATTCCAGCCTTCCACCGCCAGCTTCTCGCCACTGTGGAAAAGCACATCCGCCTTGATCGTTTTCTTGGAATAAAACGAGCCAGCAATGGCAATGACCAGTCCTATCAACGACCCCAGTGGCCCAAAGACCAGCCACCCCACCAGCATGAGCATGGGTATCCCAATCAGAAGGCTGAATACGGAGAACTTGGTCTCTTTATTCACCTCGGAATTCACGGCAGCGACCTCAGCCGCGGCAAACGATTTTTCCACTACGCCATTGACGTAAAGCCGATCGTCTTGGCCCACATAGGCCTTTCCCTGAACGCCAAAACTGCCACCGGTAATTTTCATAGACCCTCCTGTGAAGAAAGAGGGATGCTACCAAATACACCTGCATCGTGATGTGCAGTTATCACTGATCGCTGTCGCCAACGCCTGGCGCTTTTGCCGATCTGGCCCGTGGTTTTGCAAGATGCTTCAGAGCAGCGCGCCTGCGCCTCATGGATGCCTCAGCTATTGGGCTGGGCATATGGCCATGTTTATTGCGCCGGATTAAGCTCTCCGGTTCTATCGCTCTATAAGATACTGCGATGAGCACACCAGCACGGGAGACAAGCACATGGCAGTTTCGCAATGGTTGAATCGCAGATCGGGCCCCATCGCCGCAATGGTGCTGCTGGCGCTCAATGCCGGCGCAGCACCTGCCGCGCTCTCCTCGCAATACCCGAACGCCGCCGACAGCGACCCCGTCAAACTAGGCTGGATGGTCGGATCGCCACCGCCTGCCGACCGCATTCTGCGTTTTGAAGATGGCTCGTATTTCAAGTTCCCGGCGATGCGCTGGAGTGTGGCGCACTTTCGCGAGCTGATGCCGACCGTGAATATCTCGCGCGGCCTGCAGCCTGCCGCGCCACTTCCAAGAGCTTTGCGTGACGATATCGACGGCTTGGAATTCAAGCGCCTGGATACCGGTGAAACAATGCGTTGGCGTGCCTCGCTGGCCGCCAACTACACCGACGGTATTGTCGTGCTGCACAAAGGCCGCATCGTTTACGAACGCTATGCCGGTGCACTCCAGCCCGATGGCCAGCATGCAGCGATGTCGGTCACCAAGTCCTTTATCGGCACCTTGGCAGCGATGCTGGTCGCGGAAGGAAAACTCAACCCTGAGCGCAAGGTGGCGGACTATGTGCCGGAACTCGCCGTATCGGCCTTTGGTAGCGCCACCGTGCGCCAGGTGATGGACATGACCACCGGCATCCGGTTCAGCGAAGACTATGCAGATCCCCAGGCGGAGGTCTGGGCCCATGCGGCCGCAGGCAATCCGTTACCCAAGCCCAAAGACTTTAGCGGCCCCCGCAGCTATTACGAGTTTCTGCAGACAGTGCAAGCGCAAGGTCAGCACGGCGAAGCCTTTGGCTACCGCACCGCCAACACCGACGCGCTGGGTTGGATCATTGCGCGCGTCAGCGGCCAGTCCGTGGCGCAGCTCTTGTCCAACCGTATCTGGAGCCGCCTGGGCGCGGAGCAGGATGCGTACATGTCCGTCGACGCGACCGGCACACCGTTTGCCGGCGGCGGCTTGAACACGGGCCTGCGAGACCTCGCCCGCTTCGGCGAAATGGTCCGCAACAATGGCTTCTTCAATGGCCAGCAGATCATTCCCGCAGCTGCCATTGCCGACATCCGCCAAGGCGGCAAGCCCGCCGACTTCGCCAAAGCCGGCTACACCCTCTTGCCCGGCTGGAGCTACCGCAATATGTGGTGGATCACGCACAACGACCATGGCGCCTTTGCCGCACGCGGCGTGCATGGACAGACGCTCTATATCGATCCCAAGGCGGAGATGGTGATTGCCCGCTATGGCTCTCACCCAGTGGCCGGGAATGCGGCGAATGATCCTACGTCGTTGCCAGCATTTGAGGCGTTGGCGACGCATTTGATGAAAGACGGGAATTGATATTTCTGAGAATTGCCCAGGGTAACCCTTGCAGCGCTCCTCGATAGCCACTCGGGAATGAACAGGCCATCCACAAGGCGGCATGTTCAACATAAGGAACTTCCAGATATCCCTCACCGAGCCTTTACCCGCCTGGAGACTTGTTATCCTCAGCGGAAGATCTTGTCTCCCAACGGATTTTCCTTCTTCCTGGGAGCGCGGCGCTGCCTGATGGCGATCATGCAGATGCAGGGCAACTTCCAAGGGCCAAACCACGCTCATTGCTTTAACCTGAGTCACACACCCAACCTGGTTAATCAGCTGCTGCTCAGTCAAAATTCGAGATTGATATCTGGCCGACATCTGGCCGAATTCAGGGTTTTGGATAGGCCACGTGTAGCTGATGCCGTGTCCCGCAATACCCAGCGCTTGCGCTAGCCATCCCGTGCTAAACGGATCATTGATGGAGATGAGGCAACACTTGGATAAGGATGACGGGGTCACCCCGCAAGCGGCAGAGAGCCTGACACTACAGGCGATCAATCTCGGCAACGGCTTTGGTAAACAAGGTCAATGCAGCGTCGCCATCAATGGTAGCCATCAGATCGATGTCCAACTCCTCAAGGCTAACGTCGCTGTACCCCATGGACCACGTCGCGTAGCGGCGCTCTGCCAGGTCATCACCTGCATTCAACTGCAGGAAGTCAGTATGCCTGCGGTCATTGGGGAGCCTCGCCACCAGCGCAGCGACCTCGCTGGCGGGCCCTTCGATGTATTGCGTGAATCGCTCACCATCAAAAACCAAGATGCCAGTGATACCGTGCGAGGCGTTGAACTCTCGCGCCAACTTCACGATGCGTCCCACTTCGAGAGGGTCGCAGCCGGGGCTCAGCCGACTCGAATAAAGAAAAAAACCCAGCGGAGTGGACACGGCAGCACCTTTCAATGGCTATTGATTCACTCTATCCCTTTTATGGCCATATCTTTAGTGGTTTTCAACTTATATCTATACCGTCAACGCAATACCGGCGCCCAAAGGCCCGGCAAGCCGTGCATGCGCATGACAGTGATCCCCACGACGATACCAGGCTCCCCGCCCTGCCAATGGCTGACAGCCTGAGGACAGCGGAGCCCCCAGCCCCATTGCCACGCAACGCAAATCGGCAACAAGAGCGCCAAAACGCTGAGGATAGTCTATAGGGGTGATGGGTCGCGCAGACCAGCAACGACGAGAGCGGGCCAGGCCGGTGCAAAAACTCAGAAATGAAAAAACCGCCCAGAAGGCGGTTTGTTCAAAATAGAAACCTGGGAGAGGCTTCTTACCAAATCCCTGTTATCCTGAAGTCTGGTTCTCTTCAGAGGGAAAATTTGGTAGGCGCGATTGGACTCGAACCAACGACCCCCACCATGTCAAGGTGGTGCTCTAACCAGCTGAGCTACGCGCCTGTCGTTGAAGACTCAAATTATAGCCAGAAAAAACGGCCTGAATGGAAAGTTGAGGCTTTTTTTGAAAATAGTGCTTTTCAGCCCTATTTCCGGCGCACCGAGCGCACGCCCGATACCGTCGCCACAGAGGCCAGCACCTTGGCCAGTTTGCCCGAATCCGACACCTCTACCGTGAACGTCATCCAGGCGGTGCCCTTGACGGACTGGGTCTGCACACCGATCACATTGGTCTTGTCCCGCGCGAACAGCTCAGAGATATCACGCAGCAGGCCTTGGCGGTCATGCGCCTCCACTGCCACATCCACAGGGTAGACCGCTTCGGCCGAGCGCTGGCCGCTGGTGGGCAGCCCCCACTCCACATCAATGCTGCGCTCGGGGTTGCGGGCACACATCTCGCGGAAGTTGCTGCAATCGTGGCGGTGCACGCTGACCCCTTTGCCGCGCGTGACGAAACCGCCGATGCGATCGGGCGGCGCGGGCTTGCAGCATTTGGCCAGTTGGGTCATCAGCGAATCGACACCTACGACCAGCACCCCGCCCTTGCCCGAGCCTTCGGTCGCCTTGCGTGGGCGGCTCAGCACCAGGTCATCATCGGCCTGCACCGGCTCGGGGGGACGCAGAATGTTCTCAATGGTGCGCAACGACAGCTCGTCCTTGCCCACCACCTCAAACAAGGCCTCTGCGGTCTTGAAGCCGAGCTGGTCCGCCAGGTCGTCGTGCTTGAGCGCCGTCTTGCCTTCGCGCTGCAGCAGCTTCTCGACCAGCTCGCGGCCACGGCTTACCGTTTCATGCATCACCTGGGCATTGAACCAGGCGCGCACCTTGGCTTTGGCGCGTGAGCTGACCAGGTAGCCCAGCTCGGCATTGAGCCAGTCGCGCGATGGCCGCCCTTCCTTGACGGACACGATTTCCACTGTCTGCCCGTTTTGCAGCGGCGTGTTGAGCGGCACCATCTGGCCATCGACCTTGGCACCCCGGCAACGGTGGCCCAGATCGGTGTGGACCGAGTAGGCAAAGTCCACCGGAGTAGCGCCCTGGGGCAGCTCGATCACCGCCGCATTGGGTGTCAGCACATAGATATGGTCGTCAAACAGGCCGCTGTCCTGGGTCTGGCCGACCATGTCCTTGCGCCAGGCCAGCAGCTGGCGCAGCACCGCAATCTTGGCGTCGTAATCGCTGGTCGCAGATACGCCGGCATAGCCCTTAGTACCCGCCTCTTTATAGGCCCAGTGGGCGGCCACACCGTTTTCGGCATGGTCGTGCATGGCCTGGGTGCGGATCTGAATCTCGATGGCCTTGCCATGCTCGTCCCGCACCACCGTATGCAGTGACTGGTAGCCGTTGGGTTTGGGCTTGGCGATGTAGTCGTCAAACTCCGACTCCACCGGGCTGAAGGTCTCGTGCACAAAGGAAAGGGCCGCATAGCAGTCCTTGACCGTGGGCACGACGACGCGCAGCGCGCGGATATCGAAAAGCTGGTCAAAGCCCAGCGACTTGCCGCGCATCTTCTTGATGATGCTGTAGATATGTTTGGGGCGCCCTGCCACGGTCGCGCTGATGCTGTGTGCACGCAGGTCAGATTCAAGGCGCTCACGCAGGCCCACCATATAAAGCTCGCGCTCCACCCGGGTCTCGTCCAGCAGCTTGGCGATCTTCTTATAGGTATCGGGCTCCAGAAAGCGGAAGGCCAGGTCTTCCAGCTCCCACTTGATCTGCCAGATACCCAGGCGGTTGGCCAGCGGTGCAAAAACCTGCAGGCTCTCGCGCGCCACGGCGGGCGATACGGGGCCCTTGGTGGCCGCATACCAGCGCAAGGTCTGCAGGCGTGATGTCAGGCGCAGCATCACCACACGCAAGTCGCGCGAGAACGCCAGCAGCATCTTGCGGATGTTCTCGGTCTGGGTAGCCGGGTCGTCGACCAGGTGGCCGGCATCGGCCTGGCGCGCCTGGGCCTGCACCTTCATCAGCGCCACGGTTTCCACCGCCAGCACCGCATAGCTCTCACCAAAGGCCTTGCCGATGACTTCGCGCGGCTTGTTCAGCTGCTCGCTGGTGTGCACCAGGTAAGCGGCCGCCTGCATGGCTTCGGAGCCACCAATATGCTTGAGGATGGCTGCGACGGCATCGGCGTGCTGCAGTGCGTTCTCACCAGTGTCCAGGGTCTCTTCGGCGATCAGCGGTACGGAAAAAGCGCGGGCCCGGGCCAGCACGTTGTCTTGCATCGGCAGAGCATTGGCAGTGGCAGCCACCAGCGGGGAGACTGGCTCTGGGGGAAGATGTTCCGCGCCGGGCGCGGGCTGAGCGACTGCCGTAAGACTTTTCATGTTGTCACCACCATCACACCCCCTCCGGGGCGTGCGCTACGCACCGCATAAAAAAGCCAGCACTGCAGCCGTTTGATCAAAAGATACCAAGGTGGGGGCATGGCCGACACCGGCAAACTCCACCACCCGCGCCCTGGGGCCGCGTTTCGCCATAGATTGGGCCGTTTGGGCAGAAAGCAAGTCTGAATCTGCGCCGCGCAGCACCAAGGTGACAGCGTCGATCTGCTCGTACAGGCGCCACAGCAATTGCTCGCCAGCGGCAGCCATCTCAGGCGTCATCGCCTGCATGGGCTGCGCAATGGCCGGGTCATAGTGCAAGCGCACACTGCCGCCCGCTTCGGGCCGCAGCATCGGGCGCGACAGCGCCAGCCACTCCTCATCGCTGTGCGGGCCAAAACCTTTGGAGAGCTGGCCCATGGCCGCCACCGCTTCCTGCTCGGAGCCATACAGCATGTGCTGGCCCACATAGCTGCCAATGCGCGCCAGTGCCGAGGGCTCGATGGTCGGCCCGACATCATTCAGTACCAAACGGCGAACAGGTGCGGGCATCAGCGGCCGGATGCTCGGCTCGCCCGCCAGGCCGATGCCGATAAGACCGCCCATGCTGGTACCCACCCAATCGAGCTTGCCAATGGGTGCCGCGCGGTGTACCTGCTGCAGCATCGCCAGCATGTCGGCCACATACAAGGGCACCTGGTAGCCGGCGGGGTCCTCCAGCCAATCACTGTAGCCACGGCCCACCACATCCGGGCAGATCACCCGCGCCTGCAGCGCCAGCTGCCGCGCCAGCACATCAAAATCACGCCCTTGCCGGGTCAGGCCATGGGCGCAGACGATCACATGCGGGTGGTTCAAATCCCCGGTGTCGTTCCACTCCCAATACGCCATCCGGTGCGTGGCACCCTGGCGACCCGTGTCCGTATTCCCCGCCACCGCACAGGTGACATACTGCAAGCGTGGATCTTGGTACATGGCCCCTCTTATATAGATGAACGCAGCGCTACCAGGCAAACCGTGGCTGGGGTTTGCCTTAGGATGGATACATGCGTTTGCATGAATACTAACCGAGTAACTGGAGATATTGGATGTTGAAAGCAAAAACAGCGCTCGTCACCGGATCGACGAGCGGTATCGGACTGGGGATAGCCAAGGCGCTGGCGCGCCAGGGTGCCAACATCATCTTGAACGGCTTTGGCGATTCCGAAGGTCCGCTCAAGGAAGTGCAAGACCTCATCACCAGCAGTGGCTCGGGTGCCCGCGTGGGCTATCACGGTGCTGACATGAGCAAGGCCGCCGACATCGAGGCCATGTTTGCCTATGCGGCGCAGACCTTTGGCCAGGTAGACATCCTCGTCAACAACGCTGGCATCCAGCATGTGGCCAATGTGCAGGATTTTCCAGTGGAGCGCTGGGACGCCATCATCGCCATCAACCTCACCAGTGCCTTCCACACCAGCCGACTGGCATTGCCGGCCATGCAGAAGGCGGGCTGGGGCCGCATCATCAATATCGCCTCGGTCCATGGCCTCGTCGGCTCGGCCGGCAAATCGGCCTACGTCGCAGCCAAGCACGGCATTGTGGGCCTCACCAAGGTGACCGCGCTGGAGAACGCTGCCAGTGGCGTTACCTGCAATGCCATCTGCCCAGGCTGGGTGCTCACGCCGCTGGTGCAAAAGCAGGTCGATGCCAAGGCCGCGCAAATGAATGTCAGCAATGAAGAAGCCAAGAAACTGCTGCTCGGTGAGAAAGAGCCATCGATGCAGTTCACCACGCCCGAGGAGCTGGGTGAGCTGGCGGTGTTCTTCTGCTCGCCCGCAGCCAACAACGTGCGCGGCGTGGCCTGGAACATGGATGGAGGCTGGGTCGCGCAATAAGGCGGGCTGTAACGGTCGGGGCCTTGAGCTCCTTACATCTACAAGGCGCGTAAGCGCCTTTTTTCCCGCCTCAAACCATCCATGCATTAAACGCATAAATATGAAACATTTTTGAAAGCTAGCCTTCCACCTTCTTAAAAAACGGTTATTTCCGCAAAAAATGCAGGAAAAATTCGATTTATTGCGTGAGAAACGACCTCCTAGACTGCATATGTAACGCAAATTTTGTAACCATGGGTCAAAAAACGGGTCGGAGTTGCGCATTTTTCGCAAAAACCGGTCAAAATGTAAAAGTTACATATCAACCGGAGGACTCCACCCATGGTTACCGCAACCAATCGCGTCGACAAAATCTTGGTCGTTGATGATGACGCACGTATCCGTGATCTGCTGCGCCGCTATCTGTCGCATGAAGGCTTTGAAGTCATGATTGCCGAGGATGGCAAGGGCCTGCAGCGCATCCTGCTGCGCGAAACGGTGGATCTGATCGTGCTTGATTTGATGATGCCCGGTGAAGACGGCCTGTCCATCTGCCGCCGCCTGCGCGCCAGCAATGACCGCACCCCGATCATCATGCTGACCGCCAAGGGTGAGGATGTCGACCGCATCGTGGGTCTGGAAGTCGGCGCCGATGACTACATCGGCAAGCCCTTCAACCCGCGTGAATTGCTGGCCCGTATCCATGCGGTGCTGCGCCGCCGCCCACCGCAGGAAGCGCCCGGCGCCCCCTCGGGCGAGAACGAAGTGGTCAACTTCGGCCCCTTCACCTTCGACATGAGCACCCGCGTGCTGACCAAGGATGGCGAAGAGCTGCCCCTGACCACCGGCGAATTCGCGATGCTCAAGACCCTGGTGCGCCACCCGCGCCAGCCGCTGTCGCGTGAAAAGCTGGCTCTGCTGGCCCGTGGCCGTGAGTTCGAGCCCTTTGACCGCAGTCTGGACGTGCAGGTATCGCGTCTGCGCAAGCTGGTCGAGGTCGATCCTGCCGCGCCGCGCTACATCCAGACCGTCTGGGGCGTGGGCTATGTGTTCGTACCCGATGGTGCCAACTGATTCTTGAACAGCTTCACACCTAAAACCGCCCCAGCCTGGCTGCGGGGCGGTTTTTTTATACCCCCATTGCGCGGCGCGGCATGGTGTCACGCCCGCTTTACAGCGAGAATATAGAGGCATTACCAGCCTCTATTGATCCGACTTTTCTATACGCACACGGTCCATGGCTCCCACCCCCGTCAACGAAGCCGACCAGTCCGGTCTGGCCCCCCTGGAAGGCAGCGCCGCAGCGGCCGCGCACAGCAACAAGCGCACCCGTGTCGGCCTCAACCTGTTTTGGCGCACCTTCTTTTTGCTCGCCATTCTGCTGACGGGCAGCATCCTCGCCTGGGTGCAGACCCTGCGCTCGCTGGAGACGGAACCCCGCGCCATCCAGACGGCCCAGCAGATCGCGTCCCTGGTCAACCTCAGCCGCGCCGCGCTGATGCATTCCGATGCCATCGCCCGCGTCTCGCTGGTCAAGACCATGGCCGACCAGGAAGGCGTGCGCATCGTGCCGCGCGAGCCCAAGGATGTGTACGAGTCCATCGACAACTCCACCCCGCTGGGCGCGCGCCTGACGCAGGAAGTCACCAAACGCCTGGGCCCCAGCACCATTGTGGCCAGCAGCGTCAATGGCGAAGAAGGCCTGTGGGTGGGCTTTACCATCGATGGCGACCAGAACTGGTTCCTGATCGAGCCCTCGCGCTTCAACCCGGCCGGCGGCAAAACGTGGCTGGTGTGGGTGCTGACCGCTGCGGCGCTGTCGTTGGCCGGTGCGGCGGTGATTGCGGGTCTCATCAACCGGCCGCTCAAGCAGCTGTCTAGCGCCACCAACCGGCTGCGCGAAGGCGATTTTGCCGCCCAGCTCGACGAAGACGCGGTCACCAGCGAAATCCGCGAGGTGAACATCGGCTTCAACCGCATGAGCGAGCGCCTGTCCAAGCTGGAGCAAGACCGTGCCGTCATGCTTGCCGGCATCTCACACGACTTGCGCACGCCACTGGCCCGGCTGCGGCTGGAGACCGAGATGAGCGTGTTCGACCAAGTCGCGCGCGAGCACATGGTGGCCGACATCGTGCAGCTCGATGCCACCATCGACAAGTTCCTCGACTACGCCCGCCCCGACCATGCCGCCAAGCTGGCGCCGGTCAATGTCTACGGCGTCGTGTCCTCTTGCGTCTATGCGGTGCAAGACCACCAGGAGCTGCAGGTGCACATGAAGGTGCCCGAAGAGCTGATGGTCAATGCCGATGAGATCGAGCTCTCGCGGGTGCTGTCCAACGTGCTGGAGAACGCACGCCGCTATGGCAAGACACCGGGCGCCTCGCACACCCGCGTCGACATCACCGTCAAGTTCAGCGAAAGCACGGTCACCATCCGCATGCGCGACCATGGTCCGGGCGTCTCCAAGGACCAGCTGAGCAGTCTGACCAAGCCGTTTTACCGTGGCGACACCGCCCGTACCGCTGCAGCCGGCGCAGGCCTGGGCCTGTCGATCGTCGAGAAAACCGTGCAACGCATGGGCGGGCGCTTGAGCATGGTCAATGCCTCGGACGGCAGCACGGGCCTCGTCACCAGCATCTACCTGCGCCGCGCGCCCGACCAGGCCATTGGCAAAGAACCCAAGCGCCGCCTGCTGCGCCCGCAGATCAAGCGGCATTTGCCTGGCGCCCCGACCAACCTGGCGGATTTGCAATAAAAAGCGTCCGCCGGCATGGCTCCCCATGCCGGCGGGCACGCAGCACTGGCACAAAGCGATGTCTGTGCATAGAATGCTGGCACCTCAATGCCTGCCCAAGGAGTTGACATGCAAGCCCAGTGCCTTTGCGGTGCGGTCCATGTGACTGCCCCGACCGTCCAGGATGTCCATGTATGCCATTGCAGCATGTGCAGGCGTTGGAGCGAGGGCCCCGCCTTTACCCTGCATGGCGGCACCGAGGTGGAGCTGACAGGCCCCGTCACCCGCTATGCCTCGTCTCCCTGGGCGGAACGCGCCTTTTGCAGCCAGTGCGGCACGCATCTCTTCTACCGCCTGCTGGCCACGAACGAGCATTTTCTGTCGGCGGGCCTGTTCCAGGATGAGGATGGCATGCAGCTGGCATCGCAGATTTTCATCGACGAAAAGCCGGCCTACTACGACCTGGCCAACGACACGCCCAAGCTCACCGGGGCGCAGGTCTTGGCGGAGTACGAAGAGACCTGAGAATGCGCCTTCACAGCGGCCACGATGACCGCCTCTGGCAGGCCGTCATCCTTTCTTGCCAACGCTTGACTCAGGCCTGCTCGCCAGCCCGCACCAGCAGCACCACCGCACGCGCCTCCATGGCCGCGCCCTGGCCCACCGGGCCCATCTTCTCGGCCGTCTTGGCTTTCACATTGACCTGGGATTCATCAATGCCCAAGGTCTTGGCAATATTGGCGCGCATCGCCGGTATATGCGGCGCCAGCTTGGGTGCCTGGGCGATCACGGTGCTGTCGACATTGTTGACCTGCCAGCCCTTGGCCGCGACGCGGCGCATGGCCTCGGCCAGCAGCACGGCCGAATCGGCCCCCCGGAAAGCGGCATCGGTATCGGGAAAATGCGATCCGATATCGCCCATGCCAGCGGCGCCCACCAAGGCGTCGGTGATCGCATGCAGCAGCACATCGGCATCCGAGTGGCCCAGCAGGCCCGTGGTGTGCGGCACCTTGATGCCGCCCAAAACCAAGTCGCGCCCGGGCACCAGCGCATGAATATCCCAACCCTCACCAATGCGCATTTGCAGCATTTGCATCCCTTATCTAGTCCATCTACATCACCCCGCAGTGCAAGCCACTGCCAAACCTTCACGCGAGGGTTTGGCAACGCATCACCGGGGAATCACTCAAACAGTGCGGCCACCTGGCTGTCCCCGCTGGCCATGCGCTGCAGCAGCAAGGCTTCGGCCAGCGCAAAGTCATCGGGAAAGGTGACCTTGAAGTTGAAACTGCTGCCCGGCACCAGGCGGGGCTGCAGGCCCAGCGCCTCGATGGCACTGGCTTCGTCGGTCACATCGTTGCAGCGCTCCAGCGCTTCGAGCAGCGCGCCGATGCGGAACATCTGCGGCGTCTGCGCCAGCCACTTGTCCACCCGTGGCAAGGTGCTGCTGACCCGGCTTTGGCCGTGGGCATCGGTGGCAGCGGCCTTGAGTGTATCGGGCAATGGCAGTGCCAACAGGCCACCCACCTCATCGGCCGCACATTCCTGCATCAGCTGCTCGATCTGGCTGGGCTTGATCAGGCAGCGCGCGGCATCATGCACCAGCACCCAGTCATGCGGCTGGGCGCCCAGGCCAGAGTCGCCCAGCAAACTGCGCAGGCCACCGGCCACCGTATCGGCCCGGCTGGGGCCACCACAGGGGCTGATCGCAAAGCCTGGCCGCTGGTAGCGCTGCAAGAAATCATCGCCAGGGCTCACACCCACCAGCACGCCCGACAGCGGCTTGGCCGCGATGAAGGCGGCCAAGGTATGCAACACCAGCGGCCAACCCGCCACCTCCTGGTATTGCTTAGGCACATGGGCCGGGCGATTCGCATCTACCGCCCGGGCGCCTACCCCGGCGCAGGGCAAAAAGGCCCAGAACCTGGCCACCACCTCCTGCCGCATCTCCCCGAGCGCCTGGGTCTGCGCGCCCGGGTCTGCGGGCGGCACCGTTGCGGCTACCGTCAGCGGCGCAGCCACTTCGGGGGCAGCCCTGGGTACAGCAGGGATCAATTCGTTGCGGACGTTCTGGTTCATGGGGGTATTTTAGAATGCAGAGGTTGCACGGGGCTGTCAGCCAGACCCGTGATTGAAGGTTCCGCTGCAAAACAAGCCTTGCGCTTCCACGCTATCTGGGCCCTGGTTTTGGGCGCGGGTTCTGCAGCGGACCCCTGGTTATTTTTAGAACTTGGTGTGGTCAGGTGCGCCCGTTGGGCGCGTTTGGCTTTGATTGGCCCAGGCGCGGCATGCCGCCCCGGGCTGTAGTCCGTCTATGGACTGGTTGTAGACCCCTATGGAACTCCCCAAACTCACCGCCGGAAAACGTTTTCAGCTGCCCATGCCCCCCGGCAGCGCCGATGCCCTGCTGCTCGCCACCCTGGCTACGCGCGAAGCGGCCGGGCAGCGCGTCACCGCCATCATCACCGCCGATGCGGGCGATGCCCACCGCCTGCAGGACGAGCTGGCTTTTTTCGCCCCCGAACTGCGCGTGGCCCTGTTCCCCGACTGGGAAACCCTGCCCTATGACACCTTCTCGCCGCACCAGGACCTGATCAGCGAGCGGCTGGCGGCGCTGTGGCGCATCAGCCAGGGCGAGGCCGATGTGGTGCTGATCCCCGCCACCACGGCGCTGTACCGCCTGGCACCCCCGTCTTTCCTGGCGGGCTACACCTTTGCATTCAAGTCCGGGCAAAAGTTGGACGAGGCACGCCTCAAGGCCCAGCTCACACTGGCGGGCTACAACCATGTCTCCCAGGTGGTGAGCCATGGCGAATACTCGGTGCGCGGCGGCCTGATCGATCTCTACCCGATGGGCTCGCTCGTGCCCTACCGGGTTGATCTGTTCGATGACGAGATCGATTCCATCCGCACCTTTGACCCAGACACCCAGCGCAGCCTCTACCCGGTCAAGGATGTGCGCCTGCTGCCCGGGCGTGAGTTCCCGATGGACGACGAGGCCCGCGCCCGCTTTCGCAATAAATGGCGCGAGATGCTCGAAGGCGACCCCACCAAGAGCCGCATCTACAAGGACATGGGCAACGGCGTGGCCACCGCCGGTATCGAGTACTACCTGCCGCTGTTCTTTGACGAGACCGCCACCGTGTTCGACTACCTGGGCAGCCAGGCCACCGTGGTGCTGCATGGCGATATCGAGCCGGCCTTCCAGCGCTTTTGGCAAGACACGCGCGACCGCTACCGCCTGGTGCAGGGCGACCCGGAACGCCCGGTGCTGCCGCCCGACAGCCTGTTCCTGAGCCCCGACCAGTTCTACGCCACCGCCAAGCAGATGGCCCAGCTGTCGCTGCGCCCGCAATTGGAAGATGTGGAGCACAGCGCCATCTTCCAGAAGCTCGGCGACCTGGCCGTGGTGCGCGGCGCCGAAGACCCGCTGGCCAAGCTGCAGCAGCATATTGCCCAGCGCCAGGCCCGCACCCTGCTGCTGGCCGAAAGCGATGGCCGGCGCGAGAGCCTGCTCGACTTCTTCCGCGCCAGCGGTCTCAACCCACCGGCCTTTGATTCGCTGGCCGAGTTCCAGCAGACCACGGACGAGCCGGTCGGCATTGCCACGGCGGCGCTGGCCAAGGGCTTTCGCTGGGCCGAGCAAGGCATTGACTTTGTCACCGAGACCGAGCTGTTCGCCGCCACCGGCGGTGCCCGCCGCAAGCGCCGCCAGGAACAGGCCAGCGATGTCGAGGCGCTGATCAAGGATTTGTCCGAGCTGAAGGTGGGCGACCCGGTCGTGCATGCCCAGCACGGCATCGGCCGCTACCATGGCCTGATCAACATGGATGTGGGCCAGAAGAACCCCGATGGCACACCGGCGCTGCAGGAGTTCCTGCACCTGGAATATGCCGACAAGGCTGTGCTCTATGTGCCAGTCAGCCAGCTCGCGCAGATCAGCCGCTACACCGGTGTATCCGCCGAAGAGGCCCCCCTGCACAAGCTGGGCAGCGGCCAGTGGGAAAAGGCCCGCCGCAAGGCCGCCGAGCAGGTACGCGACACCGCTGCCGAACTGCTCAACATCTACGCCCGCCGTGCGGCCCGCGAAGGCCATGCCTTCCGCTACAGCCCGCAGGACTATGAACAGTTCGCCAATGACTTCGGCTTTGAGGAAACCGCCGACCAGCGCGCCGCCATCCATGCGGTGATCCAGGACATGATCTCGCCCCAGCCGATGGACCGCCTGGTCTGCGGCGATGTGGGCTTTGGCAAGACCGAAGTCGCCTTGCGCGCCGCCTTTGTGGCCGTCACCGGTGGCAAGCAGGTGGCCCTGCTCGCCCCCACCACCTTGCTGGCCGAGCAGCACTACCAGACCCTGGCCGACCGCTTCTCCAAGTGGCCGATCAAGGTGGCGCTGGTGTCGCGCTTTCGCTCGGGCAAGGAGGTCAGCACCACCATCAAGGGGCTGGACGACGGCACTGTCGATATCGTCGTCGGCACCCACAAGCTGCTGTCTGAAAAAACCCAGTTCAAGAACCTGGGCCTGCTCATCATCGATGAGGAGCACCGCTTTGGCGTGCGCCACAAAGAGGCGATGAAGGCCATGCGCGCCGAGGTCGATGTGCTGACCTTGACGGCCACTCCCATCCCGCGCACCATGGGCATGGCGCTCGATGGCCTGCGCGATCTGTCGGTGATTGCCACCGCGCCACAGCGCCGCCTGGCGATCAAGACCTTTGTGCGCAGCGAAGGCACCGGCGTGATCCGCGAAGCCGTGCTGCGCGAGCTCAAGCGGGGCGGCCAGTGCTACTTTCTGCACAATGAGGTCGAGACCATCGAGAACCGCCGCCAGAAGCTCGAAGAGATCCTGCCCGAGGCCCGCATTGCCGTCGCCCACGGCCAGATGCCCGAGCGTGAGCTCGAACGCGTGATGCGCGACTTTGTGGCCCAGCGCTACAACATCCTGCTGTGCTCGACCATCATCGAGACCGGCATCGACGTGCCCAGCGCCAACACCATCATCATCAGCCGCGCCGACAAGTTTGGCCTTGCACAGCTGCACCAGCTGCGCGGCCGCGTGGGCCGCAGCTACCACCAGGCCTATGCCTATCTGATGGTGCCGGATCTGGACGGCCTGACCAAGCAGGCCGCACAGCGCCTCGAAGCCATCCAGCAGATGGAAGAGCTGGGCAGCGGCTTTTACCTGGCCATGCATGACCTGGAAATCCGGGGCGCCGGCGAAGTGCTGGGCGACAACCAGAGCGGCAATATGATGGAGATCGGCTACCAGCTCTACAACGAGATGCTGTCCGAGGCCGTGCGCAGCCTGAAGGAAGGCAAGGAGCCCGACCTGCTCAGCCCCCTGTCTGCCGCCACTGACATCAACCTGCACGCCCCCGCGCTGCTGCCCAATGACTACTGCGGCGATGTGCACCTGCGCCTGTCGTTCTACAAAAAGCTGGCGACCGCCAAGACCAGCGACCAAATCGACAACCTGCTCGAAGAGATCGTGGACCGCTTTGGCAAGCTGCCGCCGCAGGCCCAGACCTTGGTCGATGTGCACCGCCTGCGCGTGCTCTGCGAGCCCTTTGGCGTGCAAAAGGTCGATGCCGCGCCCGGCGTGATCAACATCACCTTCTACCCCAACCCGCCGATCGAGCCGATGACCATCATCAGCCTGATCCAGAAGAACAAGGCCATCAAGCTGGCCGGCAACGACAAGCTGCGCATCGAGCGCGCCCTGCCCGAGGTCAAGGACCGCGTGCAGATGGTGCGCGATGTGGTGCGCAGCCTGGGCAAGCCGGTGGCGGCCGCCGTGGCCACGGCCTGAGCGGCCTGTCTGTACGCTGCCGCCCGTTTATCATTCCCCAACCCTCACCCCTGTAAAGCTCCCATGAGTGCCTCCACCGAATTCGCCCCCGGCCTGACCATCCAGAACCTGGCCACGCCGCAAAAGCTGTCCGACTACAAGCTGATCGCGTTCGACATGGACTCGACCCTGATCACCATCGAGTGCATTGACGAGATCGCCGACATCACCGGCAAGAAGGCCGAGGTCGCTGCGATCACCGAAGCGGCGATGCGCGGCGAGATCACCGACTACAAGGACAGCCTGCGCCAGCGCATGGCCTTGCTCCAGGGCGTGCCCATGGCCTCGATCGAGCGTGTGCTGCAAGAGCGCCTGACCCTGACCCCCGGCGCCAAGACCCTGGTGGATGCGGCGCATGCCGCCGGCCTCAAGGTGCTGCTGGTCTCGGGCGGCTTCACCTACTTTGCCGACCATGTCAAAAGCCTGCTGGGCATCGACTTTGTGCGCGCCAACCAGTTCGAGGTGAAGGACGGCCAGCTGACCGGCGGCCTCATCGACCAGAGCTGGGGCGACATCTGCGACGGCGAAGAAAAGCGCAGCACCGTGCTAGGCCTGGCCTCGCTGATGGGCATCGCGCCCGAGCAGGTGATTGCCGTGGGCGATGGCAGCAACGACCTGCCGATGATGCGTGCCGTGGGCCTGTCGGTGGCCTTCCACGCCAAGCCCCGCGTGCGTGCCGAGGCCAAGGTGGCGATCAACACCGGCGGGCTGGATCGCCTGCTGGAAGTGCTGCGCTGATAATCCCTTCCTACCAGGTCGGGCAACAACGGGAGCTACGGGCTCCCGTTTTTCTTTCTGTCCCAGCCACTGGGCCACCCCATCTAAAACCCCAACACCCAACCCCAGCTTAGGCGGTGCACGCTGCCGCGAAGGCGCAAGCGCCCTACACTCGGTCACTTGCATGTAACACCAAGTGAAGCGCTATGAACACCCGCTCCTGGCTGGAAAAGCTGGTCGCATTCGACACCACCAGCCGCAACTCCAACCTCGCCCTTATCGAAACCGTGCGTGACGCACTGGCCCACCAGGGCTTGAAGGTCGAGCTGATCCACTCCCCCGAGGGCGACAAGGCCAACCTGTTCGCCACCCTGCCCGCCGATGACGGCAGCACCCAAGGCGGCATCGTGCTGTCGGGCCACACCGATGTGGTGCCGGTCGACGGCCAGAACTGGGACAGCGATCCCTTCACGCTGACTGAAAAAGAAGGCCGCCTGTACGGCCGTGGCAGCGCCGACATGAAGGGCTACATCGCCGCGTCGATCGCGCTGGTGCCCGAGTTCATCGCCATGCCGCGCAAAAAGCCGATCCACCTGGCCTTGTCGTATGACGAGGAAGTGGGCTGCGCCGGCGCCCCGGTGATGCTGCGCGCCTTGAAGGCACGCGGCCAGCAGGCCGATGGCTGCGTGGTGGGCGAGCCCACCAGCATGCAGGTGGTGGTCGCGCACAAGGGCATCAACCTGTACCGCTGCAAGGTGCATGGCAAGGCCGCGCATTCCTCGCTGACCCCCAAGGGCTGCAATGCCATTGAGTACGCTGCACGCCTGATCTGCCATATCCGCGATGTGGCCGACCAGTTCAAAGCCAACGGCCCCTACGACGAGTTCTACGATGTGCCGTTCACGACCATGACCACCAACCAGATCTCGGGCGGTATCGCGGTCAACACCATCCCCGAGCTCTGCGAGTTCAACTACGAGTTCCGCAACCTGCCCGGCATGACGGCCGACAGTATTCAGGCCAAGGTACAAAGCTATGTCACCGGCGAGCTGCTGCCACGCATGCGCCGCGAGTTTGCCGATGCCCGCATCGACATCGAAACCGGCCCTACCGCCCCCGCGCTGGAAGCCAGCGAGCAAGCCGCCATCACCGCGCTGGTGCGTGCGCTGACCGCCGACCAGGCCACGCGCAAGGTGGCCTATGGCACCGAAGCCGGCCTGTTCCAGAACCTGGGCATCCCTACCGTGGTCTGCGGCCCCGGCAATATCGAGCAGGCCCACAAGCCCAATGAGTTTGTCGAGATCAGCCAGCTCGAAGCCTGCGAGCGCTTCCTGCGCAAGCTGGGCCAGTCGCTCTGATCTAAAATACGCAGCGCGGCCGCAAGGCTTGCCACCGAGCCCACCCTGCCCCAGGGTGGGCTTTTTATCTTCTGCCAGAAACCGGCGCCAGCGAATGCTGCTGCAGCCTTCACGTACCATTGCGCCCATGAGCACCCAATACGAAGCCCTCAAAGCCCCCGAGCTGTACCTCAGCGCCTTCCAGGTGGAGCCGCCTGCAGAGATGGGCGAGCGCAAGATGACGCCGCGCCGGCCCGGCTTCTTCATCACCACCAGCCTGACGGGCTCCACCGATGCCGAAAATTCGGCACGCAAGGCAGCGCTGGCCGAGCAGGCCGCTGCAGAAGCCGCAGCGGGCGGCGCCCCTACCGAAGCCGAACCCGCGCCCGCCGCTGCGCCGGTGGCCACACCGCGTCTGCTGGTGCCCGCGCAATGGGGCCTGGTGCCGCACTGGGTCAAGTCCGCCTCCGATGGCCAGCTGCGCGCCACCAAGCTGGTGAATGTCAAATCCGACAACGCCTCCACCAGCACCGCCTTTCGCGATGCCTGGCTGAACAACCAGCGCTGCATCGTGCCGATGATGGCCTTCGTGACCGACGACTACCGCACCGGCAAGGCCAAGCCCACCCGCATTGCCCGCGTCGATGGCCTGCCGATGGGCGTTGCCGGCATCTGGTCCCGCTGGACCGATGACGACGGCACCGAGCTGCTGAGCTACGCCATCATCACCGTCAACGCCAACGCCCATGCGCTGATGAACCGCTACCAGCAACCCGGCAACGACAAGACCATGCCCGCCATCCTGAACGAAGGCGCTTATGACGCCTGGCTGCGTTCATCGGCCTACAAGGCCAAGGAATTTCTGCGCGCCTACCCCGCGCAAAAACTGCTGGCCAACCCGGTCGAGAAGGGCCGCAAGAACCCGCTGGGCATCTGATTGCCGCGGCCCGCCGCGCTAGCCACGCGGATGGTGCTGGCTGTGCAGCACCTTGAGGCGCTCCCGCGCCACATGGGTGTAGATGGTGGTGGTGGAGATATCGGCATGGCCCAGCAGCAGCTGCACCACCCGCAAATCGGCGCCATGGTTGAGCAAGTGCGTGGCAAAGGCATGGCGCAAGGTATGGGGGGACAGCGGCGCAGTGATGCCGGCGCGCTGCGCATATTTCTTGACGATCATCCAGAAGGCGACCCGCGTCATGCCGCTGCCGCGCTGGGTCACAAACAGGTCCGCGCTTTGCCGGCCGGCCAGAATGGCGGGACGGCTCTCGGCCAGGTACTGCTCCAGCCACTGCTGGGCCACCTGGCCAAAGGGCACCAGCCGCTCCTTGCTGCCTTTGCCCACCACGCGCACAATGCCGTCGGCCAGGCTGAGCTGCACGCTTTGCAGCTCGACCAATTCGGACACGCGCAGGCCGCTGGCATACATCAGCTCCAGCATCGCGCGGTCACGCAGGCCCAGCGGGTTGCCGGCGTCGGGCGCTTCCAGCAGCGCATCGACCATGGCCGAGGTCATCGTCTTGGGCACCCGCAGCGGCTGGCGCGCCGCCAGCATGCGCAAGGTGGGATCGGCGCTGATCAGCGACTCGCGCAGCGCCCAGTGGAAAAAGCGCCGCAGCACCGTGAGGCGCCGGTTGGCCGTGCTGGACTTGTCGCCCATGCGGGTGGCAAAAAAAGCCTGCAGCTGGGCCTCATCGCTGCGCTCCAGCGCCTGGCCCGGGTGCGCCTGGGCCAGCCACTGGCCGTACAGCGCCAGATCGCGCCGGTAGGCCGCCAAGGTGTTGCGCGCCAGGCCGTCTTCCAGCCACACCGCATCAATAAAACGGTCAATCACTGGGTGCGCCGCAGCGGTGACGCTGGGGGCTGCAGATCGGGCGGATTCGGAGCGGGGAGAGCTTGCCATGCCCGGCATCATGGCATGAAAAAAGCCGCCGGCTTGCGCGGGCGGCTTGGGGCATGAAGAGCCGGGATCAGTCCAGCTTCAGGTCCTGCTTCTTCACCACGTCCTTGTAGACGTCGAACTCGGCCTTGATCTGCTCGGCGAACTGCTCGGGCGTGTTGCCCACCACCAGCGAGCCGGTGTCTTCGATGCGCTTCTTCACCGCAGGGTCGGCCAGCACCTTCTTGGTGGCGGCATTGATGCGGTCCACCACATCCTTGGAGACGCCCTTGGGCGCCAGGATGCCGTAGAAAGCCATGCGGTTCACGGGCTCCAGGCCCACTTCCTTGAAGGTAGGCACATTGGGCAGCACGGCCAGACGCTCAGGCGCAGCCACGACGATAGGCACCAGGCGGTTGTCCTTCACGAAAGGCAGGGTCGAGGGCAGGTTGTCCAGGATCATGTTGACCTGGCCGGCCACCGTATCGTTCAGCGCCGGGCCCGCGCCACGGTAGGCGATGTGGGTCATCTGGATGCCGGTGAGGCTCTTGTACAGCTCCATCAGCATGTGCTGGATGCCGCCGGTGCCAGAGGACGAGTAGGCGTACTTGTTGGGGTTCTTCTTGAGCTCGGCCTCGAACTCCTTGTAGTCCTTGGCCGGGAACTTCGGGTTCACCGCAATGATGTTGGGCGTGGCCGCTACATTGATGATAGGCGTGAAGTCCTTGATCGGGTCGTAGGAGATCTTGGGGTTGATCGCGGGGTTGGTTGCCACCGTGGAGACGGTGGCAATGCCCAGGGTGTAGCCGTCGGCCGCAGCGCGCACCGTTTCCACCGCGCCGATGGTGCCGCCAGCACCACCCTTGTTGTCCACCACCACGGGCTGGCCCAGCTCCTTGCCCAGGGGGTCGGCGATCACGCGCGCAATGATATCGGTGGTGCCGCCAGCTGCAAAAGGAACGATCAGGCGAATGGGCTTGTTAGGGTATTTTGTATCGGCCAGAGCGCCAGTGCTCAAGGTGGCTGCGGCAGCAGCGATCAAGGTCAGGCCCACGAGAGAGCGACGTTGCATGATGAATCTCCTCATTTGAAATAGTGCGGCCGTGGTTCGCGTGCCGGTGGATGACCCGCATGGCGCACGGCCACGTAATGCTTTTTCAGCACAGCGCGTTTATACCGGATTAATACCTCCGCAACCGTGCTGCAACCGCACAAAAAGCGCGTGATTTCCCTAGGGAAGCGCACGCGCTTTGAGGCACCGCAAGCGGTTGTGGGCGATCAATCCAGCTGGATACCCTGCTTGTCCACCACCGCCTTGTAGGCCGCGTATTCGTCCTTCATCTGCTGGGCAAACACTTCAGGCGTGGTGCCCAGGATGTTCGAGCCGGTCTCCGCAATGCGCTTTTGCACATTCGGGTCTTCCAGCGCCTTCTTGGTGGCCGCGTTGACCTTGTCCACGATCTCCTTGGGCAGGTTCTTGGGGCCGACGATGCCGTAGTAGGCACTGCGGTTGACCACGGGCACGCCCACTTCGGTAAAGGTAGGGATGGATTCCAGACCGGCCACGCGCTGGGGCGCGGCCACCACGATGGCGCGCAGGCGCTTGTCGCGGATGAAGGGGTAGGCCGAGGGCAGGTTGTCAAAGATCATGTTGACCTGGCCAGCCACCGTATCGTTCAAGGCCGGGCCGCCGCCCCGGTAGGGAATGTGGACCACGTTCACGCCGGTTTCGGACTTGAGCATTTCCATCAGCAGGTGGGCAATGCTGCCAGTGCCGGGCGTGGCATAGGAGTACTTGCCGGGGTTCTTCTTGAGCTCGGCAATGAACTCCTGGTAGTTGGTGGCCGGAAAGCTGGGGTGCACGGCAATCACATTGGGCGTGGCCGCCACATTGATGATGGGCGTGAAATCGCGCTGCACGTTGTAGGGCATCTTGGGGTTGACGGCCGGGTTGGTGGCTGTCGTCGATACCGTCGCGATGCTCAGGGTGTAGCCATCGGGCTGGGCGCGTGCCGCTTCGGCCGCGCCCACGGTGCCGCCGCCACCGCTCTTGTTGTCCACCACCACCGGTTGGCTCAGCGCCTTGGACAGCGGCTCCGAGATCACCCGAGCCACGATATCGGTGGTGCCACCTGCGGCAAAGGGCACGATCAGGCGGATGGGCTTGTTGGGATAGGGATCAGCGGCCAGGGCAGCGCTGCTGCCCAGCGCCAGTGCCATGGCCAGGCACAGTCGGCGGTTCATCATGGTGGAGGTCTCCTCGGGATCTGGGGTTGCCGGCTGGGCCAGCTCGGACGTAGCCACCATGCTAGCGGTGTTGGCCGCCTGTTCTGCCTCAAAGCGCGCGGCCGATGGCCCGTGTTTTCCCGCATCGGGGCGGCAGATAGCGCAATTGGCAACTGCTTTGGCAGGGCTTGCACCCAGCAACATGCTTACCGCCGCGACAGCGATTGGGCCTTCGCGCGGGCCCTTCCGCTATGCTTGCGCCGGTGAACTACGCCCAACTGCTTTTCCCCGATTTCTCGCTGATCCTGATTGGCTATCTGGTCTGCCGCTACACGGCGCTGAACCGGGCCACCTGGCAGCCGGTGGAAAGCCTGGTGTACTACTTCCTCTTTCCCACCTTGCTGTTTTATTCGATCATCCGCAGCCCGATCGACTGGCAGGGCACCTCCAACCTGATGCTGGCCGGCGTGGCCACCGGCCTGGTTGCCATCGCGATGACCTACACCCTGCCACGCTGGCCCTGGCTCGGCAAAAGGGTGGACAGCCGCGACGCCGCCGCCAGCGCGCAGATCGCGTTTCGCTTCAACTCCTTCATCGGCCTGGCGCTGGCCGACCGCCTGGCTGGCCCGCAAGGCCTGCAGCTGATCTCGGTGCTGATCGGGGTCTGTGTGCCCATGTTCAATATTGCCGCCGTCTACCCCATGGCCAGGGGCTCGCAGCATGGCTTTATGCGCGAGCTGCTGCGCAACCCGCTGATCGTCGCCACGCTCACCGCACTGGTCTGCAATCTGCTGGGTCTGCGCCTGCCCACCATCGTCGAGCCCACGGTGGCCCGCATCGGCCAGGCCTCCATCGTGCTGGGCCTGATGTCGGCGGGCGCCGGCATGCAGTTAGGGCTGCTGGCGCGCGGCAAGCTGCTCAGCGGTTCGGTCCTGGCCATCCGCCACTTTGTCACGCCCCTGATTGCCCTGTGCATGGCCCACTGGCTGGCGCTGTCGGCCCAGCAGGCCGCCATTTTGTTGATCTTCTCTGCCTTGCCCACCGCATCGACCTGCTATGTGCTGGCCGCCCGCATGGGCTACAACGGCGCCTATGTGGCCGGGCTGGTCACCTTGTCCACCATCTGCGGCGTGGCCAGCCTGCCGTTTGCGCTCAGCTTGCTGGGCTGGTGGCCGGTTTAACAACAGGTTCTGTAAAAGCCATCGGTTAAGCTCGGCGGCTATGCAGAAAACCTGTGACACCGCCCGCCGCCATAGCCTTCAGCGCCTGGCCCTTCTCCCCTTCCTCGGCCTGGCAACCGCCGGGCTTGCCGCCTGCAGCAAAAAAGCGCCACTCGCAACCGCGCTGCCCGCCGGTGCCACCGTGCTGGCGCTGGGCGATTCGCTGACCCAGGGCGTGGGCGCCAGCGCCGCGCAGTCCTACCCGCAGTTGCTGGCCGAGCGCACCGGCTGGAACGTCATCAATGCCGGCATCTCCGGCGAGACCAGCAGCCAGATTGCGCAGCGCCTGCCGCAATTGCTGGAGACCCACCATCCCGCCCTGGTGATCATTTGCGCCGGCGGCAATGACTGGCTGCGCCGCCAAAGCGCGCAAGCGGCCCAAGCACAGATCGCCAGCATGCTGCAGCAGTGCAAGGCGCAGCACATTCCGGTGTTGCTGGTGGCGGTGCCCGAGTTCAGCATGAGCGCCGCGTTGACAGGCCGCATCCAGGACCACCCCATTTATGAGGCGTTGGCCAAGGAGGAGCAGGTGCCGCTGCTCGCCAAGGCCTGGAGCGAGGTGCTGGCCAATGACGCCATGCGTGCCGACCAGGTGCATGCCAATGCCGCAGGCTATGCGCGCTTTACCGACTTGCTGGTGGCGCAGCTCAAGGCCTCGGGCTTTTTCAGCGGCTGATCAGGGGGCCCGCCCACCCTCAGGCGCTGCGCTGGCCAAGCCCCCAGGCCACATGCTCGCGCACCACGGCGCTGTCGTGGTCGGCACGGCTGTGCAGCGCCTGCGCGTAGCGCGCGTCACCGGTTTGGCGCCAGGCATTGCCCAGGGCCACGGCTATATTGCGCAGCCAGCGCTCATGGCCGATGCGGCGTATGGGGCTGCCTTCGGTGATGCGCAGGAACGTGGCCTCATCCCATGCAAACAGATGGGGCAGCTGCTGGTCCATCAGCGCGCCGCGCGCATCAAAATCGGGCAGCACTGCGCGCTGGGCAAACTTGTTCCAGGGGCAGGCCAGCTGGCAGTCGTCGCAGCCATAGATGCGGTTACCCATGGGCGCACGGAACTCCTCGGGAATGGCGCCATCGAGCTCAATCGTCAGGTAAGAGATACAACGCCGCGCATCGATGGACTGCGGCGCAATGATGGCCGCCGTCGGGCAGGCATCGATGCAGGCCGTGCACTGGCCGCAATGCGCCGTCACCGGCGCGGTGGCAGGCAAGGCGATATTGACAAAGATCTCGCCCAGAAAAAACATCGAGCCGGCATCGCGGCTCAGCACTAGCGTGTGCTTGCCGCGCCAGCCCTGCCCGCTGCGGCTGGCCAGCTCGGCCTCCAGCACGGGGGCTGAATCGGTGAACGCGCGGTGCGCCAGGTTGTGTTCACTGAGCGCAGCATCAATGCGCTCGGCCAGTTTTTGCAGCCGGTTGCGCAGCACCTTGTGGTAATCGCGCCCCCGGGCATAGACGCTGACCAGGCCCTCGCCGGGCCGCGCATGGCGCTCCCACTCCTGCCGCAGCCAGTCTGGCGGGGTGTTTTGCGGCAGATAATCCATGCGTGCTGTAATCACGCTGAGCGTGCCGGGCACCAGCTCCGCCGGCCGGGCACGCTTGAGGCCATGGGCCTGCATGTAATGCATCTCGCCATGGAAACCTTTTTCCAGCCACTGCATCAATCCAGCTTCCGCCGTCGACAAATCCACGCCTGCCACGCCGATTTGGGAAAATCCCAGCTCCAGCGCCCAGTCGTTGATCTGTTGGATGAAAGTGGGATCAGCGGCGTCCATGTGCTGCCATTGTAAAAAACCTGAGGGCCCGCGCGGCCCGGGAACGACATTTTGAACGCTACTGCCAGCCCCTCCTATCCCTCGCTCCACTGCATCTGGAAAGACGAGCGCGATACGGAAGCTTTTGCCGCGCGCCTGGCCGCGCAGCCAGCGCTGTCCAATGTTTACCTAACTTTGCATGGTGACCTGGGCGCGGGAAAAACCACCCTGGTGCGCCACCTGCTGCGCGCCCTGGGCGTGCAGGGCCGCATCAAGAGCCCCACCTACGCGGTGGTCGAACCGCATGAGGGGCGCGACTATCCGGTCTGGCACTTTGACTTCTACCGATTCGACGATCCGCGCGAATGGGAAGACGCCGGCTTCCGCGATATTTTTGCCAGCCCCGGCCTGAAAGTGGCAGAATGGCCGCAGAAGGCTGCAGCGGTAACACCCATTGCCGATGTAGCTATCAGTATTGAAGCAATCAACGAATCAGAACGCCAGGTGCATCTGCAGGCCTTCACCCCGGCAGGTGCCTCCATCGTCCAAGGGTTTTCAGCGTGAGCGACACCCCGAAATATCTCCCCGCCTCTGCCCCTTTCATCCCTGCTGACGGCCTACCCGCCAGCCACCCCGGTCTGTCGCGCCGCGATGTGCTGCGCGGCGGCAGCCTGGTGCTGCTGCTGGGCAGCAGCCATCTGGCCTTTGGTGCCAGCATCGTTGCCGTGCGCCTCTGGCCCTCGAAGGACTACACCCGCGTCACGATCGAGTCCGACACGCCGCTCAAGACCGAACAGCGCTTTGTGCCCGAGCCGCCGCGCCTGGCGGTCGATATCGAGGGCATCGACCTCAACCCCGCGCTGCGTGAGCTGGTGGCCAAGGTCCGCTCGGACGATCCCAATATCGCCGGCATCCGCGTGGGCCAGAACTCGCCCAATGTGGTGCGGCTGGTCATCGACCTCAAGCAGGAGGCCAAGCCCCAGGTCTTTACCCTGAAGCCGGTCGCCCCCTACCAGCACCGCTTGGTGCTCGACTTGTACCCCGCCCGCCCCAGCGATCCGCTCGAGAGCCTGATCAGCGAGCGCATGATGGAGAACAGCCACAGCGCCGTGGCCGCAGCACCGGCACCTGTGCCCCCGCCTGCAGCGGGCAGCAGTCTGCCGCCGTCGGTAGCCGCTGCGATTGCTGGCGACCCGCCCGCGCCCGCCGCGCTGGGCACCGTGGTGGCTGCAGCGCCGCCATCGCCAGCGGCCGTCGCCCAAGCGGCCGACCCGCTGGCCGAGCTGATTGCCAAGAGCGGCAATCGCCCCGTCACCCCCCCACCCGCACCGGTTGCACCGCCGCCCACCGTAGTGGCTGCAGCTCCGCCACCCCCGCCCCCCGCGCCACCACCTCCGAGCCCGCCGCCTGCACGCGGCCGCCCGGCATCCCGTACCGACCGCCTCATCATCGTGGCGCTCGATCCCGGCCATGGCGGTGAAGACCCCGGCGCCACCGGCCCCAGCGGCACGCGTGAGAAAGACATCGTGCTCAAGATCGGCCATATGCTGCGCGAGCGCATCAACAACAGCAGCGTCGGCGGCAACCCGATGCGCGCGTTCATGACGCGTGATGCCGACTTCTTCGTGCCGCTCAACACCCGGGTTGAGAAAGCCCGCCGCGTACAGGCCGATCTGTTCATCAGCATCCATGCCGATGCCTTCACCCGGCCATCGGCCAATGGCGCCAGCGTGTTTGCGCTGAGCGAGCGCGGCGCCACCAGCTCGGCCGCGCGCTGGCTGGCCAACAAGGAAAACCAGGCCGACATGGTCGGTGGCCTGAATGTCGCCGGCGTCGGCAGCAGCGATGCCCATGTGCAGCGCGCGCTGCTGGACATGAGCACCACCGCCCAGATCAATGACAGCCTCAAGCTCGGCACCCATGTGCTGGGGCAGTTGGGCCAGTTCGCCCGCCTGCACAAGCCCCGCGTGGAGCAAGCCGGTTTTGCCGTGCTGAAAGCGCCCGACATCCCCAGCGTGCTGATTGAAACTGCCTTCATCAGCAACCCTGAGGAAGAAGCCAAGCTGCGCACCACTGCCTACAAAAACCAGCTGGCCGATGCCATCATGCGCGGCATCCAGGCCTACTTTGCGAAGAACCCGCCGCTGGCGCGCAACCGCACGGTATAAGCCTTAGCCCGCCAAGCAGCCACAAAAAAGGGACCGCCTCGGCGGTCCCTTCGTCATCATGCTCGCACTGCTCAGACGGTGCCAGCCGCCTTCTCGTTCTTGCCAGCGCGCCAGGCGCCAAAGATGGCCAGCAGGCCGGGCACCAGGATCAGGCCCCAGATGATCTTCTCCAGGTTGGCCTTGACCCAGGGCAGGTTGCCAAAGAAGTAGCCCGCCGCGCAAATGCCGAACACCCAGATGGCCGCGCCAATCAGGTTGTAGGCGATGAACTTGGCACGGTTCATGTTGGCCACTCCCGCCACAAAGGGCGCAAAGGTGCGCACAAACGGCATGAAGCGCGCCAGGATGATGGTGATGCCGCCGTAACGCTCGTAGAACGCATGGGCCTTGTCAAAGGCCTTGCGGTTGAACCAGCGCGAGTTCTCCCACTTGAAAACCTTGGGCCCTAGATGGTGGCCGATCTGGTAATTGCACTGGTCGCCCAGGAAGGCTGCCGCAAACAGCAAGCCGGTGGCCAGCGGAAAGCTCATCAGCCCCGCGCCGCACATGGCGCCGACGATGAACAGCAGCGAATCGCCAGGCAGGAAAGGCATCACCACGACGCCGGTCTCGACAAAGACGATCAGAAACAACAGCGCGTAGACCCACATGCCATAGGTCGTTACAAAAGCTTCCAGGTACTTGTCGACATGCAGGATGAAGTCGATCAGATGCATGCCTGCATCGATGAACCAGCTGAAAAATTCCAAAACACAACCTCTCTACACAAAAACCGCAGCAGCCCTGAGGCCCTGCGGCAAACCATCTTGATCACCACTTAGGTTGGCTAGGGAACTGCAGCCCCAGGGCACCAAGTGGCGATTGCACACTTTACCCCGAATGCCAGGCGGCTTTGCCTAAAATCCCTGCATGACAGCAGATACCGCACCCGCCTCCCTTGACCCGGCAGACGCCGCCAACGACGCATTGACGCCTGCAGGCCACAGTGCAGACCGGGCAGCGCCCGCGCGCCGTCCCATCCAGGATCTGCCCGATGAGCTGGTTAGCCAGATCGCAGCCGGCGAGGTGGTGGAACGCCCCGCCTCCGTCGTGCGTGAGCTGGTCGACAATGCACTCGATGCAGGGGCCACCAGCATCACCGTGCGCCTGCTTGCCGGCGGCGTGCGGCTGATCACCGTCGAAGACGATGGCTGTGGCATTCCGCGCGAGGAGCTGCCGATTGCACTGCGCCGCCACGCTACCAGCAAGATCCGCAACCTGCATGACCTGGAGTCGGTAGCGACCATGGGGTTCCGGGGCGAGGCCCTGGCTGCCATTGCCTCGGTGTCGGAGATGAGCGTGCTTTCGCGCCCCGCCCAGCAAGAGACCGCCTACCTGCTCGATGCCCGCAGTGGCGAGCTGCGCCCCGCCGCCCGCAACCCCGGCACGACGATGGAGGTCAAGGAGCTGTTCTTCAGCACGCCTGCGCGGCGCAAGTTCCTGAAGACTGATGCCACCGAGCTGGCCCATTGCGTGGAGGCGGTGCGCCGCCATGCGCTCACCCGCCCCGGCGTAGGCTTTGCGATCTGGCACGAGGGCAAGCTGGTGGAGCAGTGGCGCGCCACTTTGCCGCCCCGCAGCGATGCAGACCAGCCCGACGACGCCGCTTGGCAGCAGCTGGAGCAGCGGGCCATGGACAAGCGCCTGGCCGATGTGCTGGGCCCCGATTTTCTTGAGCAGTCGATTGTCGTGAACTACCAGGCCGGCCATGTGCAGGTGCGCGGCCGCGCGGGCCTGCCCGATGCGGCGCGCTCGCGTGCCGACCAGCAGTTCTGCTATGTCAACGGCCGCTTTGTGCGCGACAAGGTGCTCACCCATGCCGCGCGAGCCGCCTATGAAGATGTGCTGCACGGCCACCGCCAGCCCGTCTATGCGCTCTACATCAGCCTCGACCCGATGCGGGTCGATGTGAACGTGCACCCGACCAAGATCGAGGTGCGCTTTCGCGATAGCCGCGAGGTGCACCAGGCGGTGCTGCATGGCGTGGAGAACGCACTGGCTGCCCCACGCGCCCAGCAACTGCTGGATGCGGCAGCCGCCGCACCCACAGCCGCTGCGGCAGGCCAGCCGACCGCCTTGCCCGGCCAGGCCTATGCGCCCGCACCCCAGGCGCAGACTGCCATGCGCTTTGAGGCCCCACCCCGTGTCAACGGCCTGCAGGCGTTGCAGCAAACGGCTGCACTCTGGGGCCAGGCTGGCGGCACGGCATCACCCGAAGCGGCGTTGGCAGGCACGCCCACCAGCCCATCGACCAACGCCCCCACCAGCATCGATGCCACGCCCTGGCAGGTGCAGGAAGCCAGCCCGCGCTGGAACCCGCAACCCGCTGCTGGCGCGATGGCCGCCGGCGCGCCGCTGGTGCCCACCCTGCCACCGGAGTCGGCCGACAACCCCTGGCCGCTGGGCCGCGCCGTGGCGCAAATCCATGGCGTCTACATCCTGGCGGAAAACGCCCAGGGCATGGTCATTGTCGACATGCATGCGGCCCATGAGCGCATCGTCTACGAACGCCTCAAATGCCAGCTCGATGATGGCGATGCCAATAGCGCCATTGCCAGCCAGCCGCTGCTGATCCCCGCGACCTTCTCGGCCACGCCCGAAGAGGTAGCGACCGCCGAAGACCACAGCGAAACCCTGGCCCAGCTGGGCCTGGAGGTGGTGCCCTTCTCGCCCAAGACCTTGGCCGTGCGCGCCACGCCCACCACCTTGGCGCAGGGCAACCCGGTGGAGCTGGCGCGCAGCGTGCTGGCCGAGCTGGCGCAGCACGATGCCAGCACGGTCGTGCAACGCGCCCGCAACGAGATCCTGGGGACGATGGCCTGCCACGGCGCCGTGCGTGCCAACCGGCAACTCACCATCGACGAGATGAACGCATTGCTGCGCGATATGGAACACACCGAGCGCTCCGACCAGTGCAACCATGGCCGGCCTACCTGGCGCCAGCTGAGCATGAAGGAGCTGGACGCGTTGTTCCTGCGCGGCCGCTGAACCACAGCGCAGCGCTGCAAACGACAAAAAAGGAAGCCTAGGCTTCCTTTTTTCGATTGATGCAGCGGTATGCAGTGCTGGATCAGTGCGCAGCCGATGCGGCTTCGGATCCACCACCGCCCTGGCCCTTCTTGGGGCCCTTGGCCAGCCAGACCAGCGGGATCAGCAGCAGGAACAGCATGGACGAGGCCCAGAAAATATCATTGGCCGCCAGCATGAAGGCCTGCTGGTTGACCAGCTGGTCGACCCTGGCCAACGCCTGCTGCAAGGTCAGCCCGGAGGCCTGCAGGCCTTGCACTACCTGCGCAGTGGGGCCGTCGCCCAGGCTGATGTGCTCGACCAGTTGCGCATGGTGCAAGGTGGCGCGGCGCTCCCACAAGGTGGTGGCGACCGACGTACCCACCGCACCGGCGGTGATCCGTACAAAGTTGGACAGGCCAGACGCGCTGGGCATTTTCTCGGGCGGGATGTCGCTCAAGGTGATGGTCATCAGCGGGATGAAAAAGCCCGCCATGGCCGCGCCCTGCACGATGGTCGGGATCATGATCGTCGTCAGGTCCACCTGGGTGTTGAAGCGCGAGCGCATCCACATCACCAGACCGAACACGATGAACGAGGCCGTCGCATAGCGCCGGGGATCGACCTTGTGGATGGTCTTGCCCACCACCGGCGACAGCACCAGCGCCAGCAAACCCACCGGCGCCAGCACCAGGCCGGCATCGGTGGCGGTATAGCCCATGAACTGCTGCAGCCACAACGGCAGCAGCACCACATTGCCAAAGAACAGGCCATAGCCCACCGAGATGGCCAGGGTGCCCGCCCAGAAATTGCGGTTCTTGAACAGGCGCAGGTCCACCACCGGGTGCTTGTCGCCCAGCTCCCAGATCAGGAAGTACAACAGGCCAACGACCGCAATCACTGCACAGGCGACCACCATCGGCGACTGGAACCAGTCATGCTCCTTGCCGATGTCCAGCATGATCTGCATCGCCGAGACCCAGACCACCAGCAGCCCCAGGCCAATCGCATCGATCGGCAAGGCCTTGCGGGCCGAATCCCGGTTGCGGAAGATCGCCCAGGTGGCGCCCACGGACAGCATGCCGACGGGCACATTGATGTAGAAGATCCACGGCCAGGACATGTTGTCGGTGATCCAGCCACCCAGCAGGGGGCCCATCACCGGCGCGATCAGGGTGGTCATCGACCAGAAGGCCATCGCCGTGCCCGCCATCGCGCGCGGGTAACTGGCCAGCAGCAGCGACTGCGACAGCGGAATCATCGGCCCGGCGACAAAACCCTGCAGGATGCGGAACGCGATCAGGGTGGTCATGTTCGGCGCCAGGCCGCAGAGCCACGACGAGATCACGAACAAGGTCACGCTGAGCATGAACAGCCGCACCTGGCCAAAGCGCATCGACAGCCAGCCGGTCAGCGGCACCGAGATCGCATTGGCCACCGCAAAGCTGGTGATCACCCAGGTGCCCTGGTTGGCGCTGACGCCCAGATCACCGGCAATGGCCGGCAGCGACACGTTCGCGATCGACGTGTCCAGCACATTCATGAACACCGCAGCCGAGAGCGCCAGGGTGCCGATGAGGCGCGCCGATCCTTCGAGCGGCGGGTGGGGTAACGTGGGATTGGAAGTTGCCATAACGCATTCTTGGGCCGCCCGGTGGGCAGGCCCTGGTCAAAACATGGGGCGCTTACAGCTTCTTGCCGGCATTGCTGGCGATCACTTGCGCAATCACCGCATCGGCGCCTTCGTCCTGCACGTCATACACATTGGTCTGCACCAGCGGCTCCTTGCGCGGCACATCGGCCAGCAGCTTGCCGTCCTGGTTCTGGATGTCCACATCCACCAGCATCGACAGGCCTACGCGCAGCGGATGCGCTTGCACCTGCTGGGGATCGAGCGCAATGCGCACCGGCACGCGCTGCACCACCTTGATCCAGTTGCCGGTGGCGTTTTGCGCTGGCAGCAGCGAGAAGGCAGCACCCGTGCCCACACCCAGGCCTTCGACGGTACCGGTGTATTCGATCTTCTTGCCGTAGAGGTCGGCCGTCATCTTGACGGGCTGGCCCAGGCGCAGATTGCGCAGCTGGTTTTCCTTGAAGTTGGCCTCGACCCAGAGCTGGTTCATCGGCACCACGGTCATCAGCGGCGTGCCGGGGGCCACGCGCTGGCCCACCTGCACCGAGCGCTTGCCCACCACGCCGGAGACGGGCGAGACCAGCTCATTGCGCTGCATGGCCAGGTAGGCCTCGCGCACCTTGGCCGCAGCGGCCTGCACATTGGGGTGGTCGTTCACGCTGATGCCTTCGGTCAGCGACTGGTTGCTGGCCAGCTGCTCGCGGGCCGTGTTGACGGCGGCTTGCGAGGCATTGACGGCGGCCTGGGCGGCATCGACCTGGCTTTGCGCATGGCTCAGCTCTTCCTTCGACACCGCGCCATTGCCGGTCAGCGCCTGGCGGCGCTTGAGGTCGCTCTGCGCACGGACCAGGTCATTCTTGGCCTTGGCCACTTCGGCCTGGCGCTGCGCGATCTGCGCGGTGTAGGAGCCATTGTTCACATACAGGGTGCGCACCTGGCGCACGGCCTGGGCCAGGTTGGCCTTGGCCTGCTCAAAGGCCACCTTGGCATCGGCCGGGTCCAGGCGCACCAGCGCCTGGCCTTCCTTCACATAGTCGGTGTCATCGGCCAGGATGGACTGCACGGTGCCGGCGGTCTGCGGTGCGATCTGCACCAGATTGCCCTGCACATAGGCGTTGTCGGTTTCCTCGAAATGGCTGTTGACCATCCAGTCGTAGATGCCATAGGCGGCGCCCAGCACGACGACGAGGCCGGTCAGGCGCAGCAGCCATTTTTTGCGGGGCTGGGCAGCGGGTGCCTCAGGGGCAGCAGGCGCAGCGGAGGGAGAAACGGGAGTGTTGTTGTTCGACATGGTGTTGCGTAGCGAGTTATATGACGAGAGGCCTGGCCTTCAAGGTCTTGCTTATGTGTGTTGCACGCGGGGTGGGCAGGTCAGCTCTTGGCGCTGTCCATCAGGGCGTTGGTCTGGGTGGGGGAGTTGCTGTCCGGGTTGGCGAGGCTGTCGCTGCTGTCACTGCTGTGGGTCTGCTCCTGGTAGCCGCCACCCAAAGCCTGGGCCAGAGCGGCATTGCTCGACAGAATGCGCGCCTCGACATCCACCATCTGCTGGCGCTGGATCAGCACATTGGTCTCGGCCGACAGCACATTCAGATAGGTGCCAAGCCCTGCGGCATAGCGCTGGTTGGCAATGTCGAGTGCGCTTTGTGCGGCATCGGCGGCGCGGCGCTGCTCGGGCAGCTGCGCATGGGCAGAGCGGGCACTGGCGACCTGGTCGGCCACATCGTGCACTGCCGTGATCACCGCCTGGTTGTAGCCCTGCACGGCCAGCTCATAGTCGGCCGATTTGCCGCTCAGGTTGGCACGCAGACGGCCCGAATCAAAGATCGGCAGGCTCAGTGCCGGGCCCACGCCCCATTCGCGCGCACTGCCCTTGGCAAAGTTGTTGAAGCCAATGCTCGACAGACCCAGGAAGGCGGTCAGGTCGATATCGGGATAGAACTCGGCCTTGGCCTGGCGAATGCCTTGCTCGGCCGCTTCCACGCGCCAGCGCGCGGCCACAATATCGGCCCGGCGACCCAGCAGGTTGGACGACAGCTGCACTGGAAAGCGCGGCAGGCTCAGCTGGGCGATGGGCGATGCCACCAGCTCCTGGGCGCGTGCGGGCTGGCCCATCAAGGCGGCCAGCGCGTTCTGCGCCAGCTGCTTTTGCTCACGCACTTGCAGCAGCTGCACCTTGGCCTGGGGCACACCGCTCTCGCTCTGGCGCACTTCCAAGGTGGTGTCCAGGCCGGCGTCATAGCGGTCACGCACCAATTGCAGGGTGTGGGCGCGCTGGTCGATGGCGCGCACGGCCACTTCTTCCTGCGCCTGCAGGCGGGACAGCTGCACATAGGCCAGCACCATATTGCTGGTCAGCAGCACGCGGGCCGCGTCCATGTCTGCCTGGGCCGCGCGGGCCGAGCCCACGGCGGCATCCAGCGCTGCGCGGTGCTTGCCAAACAGGTCCAGCGACCAGCTGCCGTTGATGCGCGCCTCGGCCGTGCTGTAGTTGTTGCCGGCCAGCGGCGGCGGAACCAAGCCGTTGGCCGGCGCATGGTTGCGCGAGGCATTGGCCTGGCCATTGACCTGCGGGCCCAGGGCCGACTCACTGACCTGCGCCAGCGACCAGGCCTTGCGAATGCGCGCCTGCGCCGATTGCAGGTTGGGGTTGTCCGCCAGCGCGGTGTCGATCAGGGCGTTGAGCTGGGCATCGCCCAAGCCCTTCCACCACTGCGCATCAACCGGGGCCACGGTCGCGGCCTGGTCTGCCGCTGAAGGCTCGGTGAGCAAGCCGACAGACTGCGGCGAGCGCAGCTGGGCATGGGTATCGATGCCGCGCATATCGGCGCATCCGGCGATGAACGTGGTGGCCGCCAGCGCAATGGCTGACAGGGCCAGCCGACGATCGGCGCCCACAAAAGAAAAACTGCTGGTCATAGTGCCCTCTCCTTGCCGGGCTGGAGTGCGGTGTTGTCGGAGTTATCGGAGTTGTCAGAGTTATCGGTGGCTTCACTGGCGCAGCCATCCTGGGGCAGGCACATGTCCACCGACAAGGTGTTGGGCATGGCCTCATAGATGCGGCGCAGGTAACCGTGGAACTGGGTCAATTCATCGGGGGACAAGGGGCTGAGCGCGGCGCTGTTGACGCCCTTGACGATGTCGGGCACCTGCATCGCAGCGGCCAGGCCCTCATCGGTCAAACGCAGGCTGACCACGCGGCGGTCGTCGGTGGAGCGCTCGCGCTCGATGATGCCCTTGTCCACCAGGCGGTCGACCAGGCGCGTCATCGCGCCCGGCGTCTGCAGGGTGCGGCGCGCCAGGTCGGCGGAGGTATGGGCCTTGCCACTGGCCAGGTGCAGCACAGGAATCCACTGCGCCTGCGTCAGGCCCAGCGGCTCCATGCGGCGGTCCACTTCGGCACGTACCACGGTGGAGATGATGCGCATCAACCAGCAGGGGAAATCCACGGGCCGAATGGCTTCAATCTCGGGAAAGCCGCCCGCCAGCGCTTCTTGGTCCTCGCCAGCAGACGCGGTGTTTTCCTGGTGCGAATCGGTCATGCCGCAGGGCCTCTCTGAAATTGTTTACAAGGCAATGATTATCCAATCATTCATTGCCTAGGCAATTGTTGAAAAGGCAAAGACCACAATCGGCACACAGATTTGTTGCACTGCAGTGCTCTGGGTGACAGCCGACGTTTGCGTCCCTAGCAGCCCCATTTCAGGGCATGAAAGGAGGTCTGAGCAGCCGACGCCACCCCCAAAAAGCACCAAAGCAGTGCAATCCACTGACTTATCAGGGTCATCCCATGTGGGTTTTATGCATTAACGCATGCACATTCGGCATAATGTCGGTTTTCGGCGCGATGGCGCACCATCGCTGTGCACACCTCGGCCTTCGCACAAAACCAGTGCAAGCCGGCTTTAGACCTTGAAAGTTTGTCCATGCAACACCAATCTCTGGCCCAGTTTCTCGCTTACGTCGAACAGCGCAACCCCGGCCAGCCCGAGTTCTTGCAGGCCGTGACCGAAGTCATGGAAAGCCTGTGGCCCTTCATCGAGAAGAACCCCCGCTACGCCCAACAGAGCCTGCTCGAACGCCTGGTGGAACCCGAGCGCGTGGTGAGCTTCCGCGTCAGCTGGGTGGACGACAAGGGCGTGGTGCAGGTCAACCGTGGCTACCGCATCCAGCACAGCATGGCCATCGGCCCCTACAAGGGCGGTCTGCGCTTTCACCCCTCGGTCAACCTGTCGGTGCTCAAGTTCCTGGCGTTTGAGCAGACCTTCAAGAACGCGCTGACCACGTTGCCGATGGGCGGCGGCAAGGGCGGCTCGGACTTCGACCCCAAGGGCAAGAGCGATGCAGAGGTGATGCGCTTCTGCCAGGCCTTCATCTCCGAACTGTTCCGCCATGTGGGTTCGGACACCGACGTGCCAGCCGGCGATATCGGCGTGGGCGGCCGTGAAGTGGCCTTCATGGCCGGCATGTACAAGAAGCTGGCCAACCGCGCCGACTGCGTGTTCACCGGCAAGGGCCTGGCCTTTGGTGGTTCGCTGATCCGCCCTGAAGCCACCGGCTTTGGCACCGTCTACTTTGCGCAGGAAATGCTCAAGACCCGTGGCAAGAGCTTCGAAGGCCTGACGGTCTCGGTTTCGGGTTCGGGCAATGTGGCCCAATTCGCCATCGACAAGGCCATGGCGCTGGGCGCCAAGGTGGTGTCGGCGTCCGACTCCTCGGGCACCATCTACGATGCCGCCGGTTTTGACGGCGACAAGCTGGTCAAGCTGATGGACATCAAGAACAAGCAGTACGGCCGCGTAAGCGACTACGCCAAGCAAGTGCCGGGCGTGGAGTACTACGAAGGCAAGACCCCCTGGTTCATCAAGGCCGATGTGGCCCTGCCCTGCGCCACCCAGAACGAGCTGGAACTGGCCGATGCCCAGACCCTGATCAAGAACGGCGTGCTCTGCGTGGCCGAAGGCGCCAACATGCCTTGCACCATCGAAGCGGCCAAGGCCTTTGAAAAGGCTGGCGTGCTCTACGCACCCGGCAAGGCATCGAACGCCGGCGGCGTCGCCACCTCCGGCCTGGAGATGAGCCAGAACGCGCTGCGCCTGAGCTGGCCTGCTGCCGAAGTCGACCAGCGCCTGTTCGAAATCATGGAAGGCATCCACTCCGCTTGCGTCAAGTACGGCCAGCGCGACGACGGCACCATGAGCTACATCGACGGCGCCAACATCGCCGGCTTTGTGAAGGTGGCCGACGCCATGCTGGCCCAAGGCGTGTTGTAAAAACGCCCGGGCATACCGCCCAGCCAGTACAAACTGCACAATGCCCCCAGCGTTCAGCGCGCTGGGGGCTTTTTGCTGCGCGCCAGAACATTACAACGACACACACAACAACAAGGCATGAGGGGCGGGCCATGGAGCAAGCGGACTTTATCCACCTGGTGCGCGAGAGCGAAATCGAAAGCGCCAATGACAGCGCTGCCTACCGGCGCAGCGTCATCCGGTTTGCGCTGCTGGGCTACCTGTGGGTGGTGGGCTGTCTGGTCCTGAGTCTGGCCATCCTCGCTTTTGTCGTGACCCAGGCTGTGCGCGGCCACTTTCGCGGCGGCTATGTGCTGGCCCTGGTGTTTGCTCTGGGCCTGATGTGGACCAGCTTCAAAGCCCTCTGGAGTGGCCCAGCCGCGGAGCCCGAGGGCATTGCCATCACCGAGGCCGAGGCCCCGGAGCTGTTCAAAGCGCTGGATCGCATTCGCCGCAAGGTCAAGGGCCCAGCCGTCGATGCGGTCTACCTGCAAGATGATTTCAATGCCGCTATCTGGCAGCGGCCGCGCTTTGGCATGCTGGGCGGCTCGGTCAACTACCTGATGGTTGGCCTGCCACTGCTGATGGCGCTGGACAAGGCCAGGGTGATGGCCGTGCTGGCCCATGAATACGGCCATCTGCGCGAGAACCACAACCGCCTGAGCGCCTGGGTTTACCGCTCACGCCGCGCCTGGCTCAAGCTCTACTACAGCATGCGCGAGGATGACAGCCCTATGGCCGCAGCCACACGTTCGTTCCTGAACTGGTACTTTCCGCGTTTTGCTGCCAAGACCTTTGCAATGGCCCGGCAGGACGAGTACGAGGCCGACCGCATCGCCGCCCAGCTGCTGGGCGCCGACGTTGCGACAGCCACGCTGATCGAGATCGAGATCAAGGCCGCCTGGCTGAGCAATGCCTTCTGGGGCCAGCATTGGCGCAGTGCGGCCCAGCATCCGCTGCCCCAGGGCCCCTTCAGCGCGATGCAGGCCATGCTGCGCCTCAAGCCCGAACCGGCATTTGCCCAAGAGGCTCTGCGCCAGGCGCTCGCCCGGATCAGCGATGTGGACGACACCCACCCCGCCTTGCGTGACCGCGTGGAGGCCATCAGCGGTGAGCGCCCCGGCCTGCCCAGCTGGTCCACCAAAGGTGCAGTTAGCCTGCTGGGGCCCAAGGCTGCGGAATGGATGCAGCAGTTTGATGCCCGCTGGTGCAAGGACAACGCCAGTACCTGGAAGCAACACCATGCGCGCATGGCGCGCTGGCAGCAGCATGCCCAGCGCCTGCGCGCCCATGCGGCCTACCCCAGCAACGCGGAGCTGATTGAACGCGCGCGGATCGAGCGCATGCTGGACCGCCAAGCCCCCGTGCGCCCTCTCTACGAGCAGGTGCTGGCCCGCGATGCGCAACACCCCGGCGCACTGGCCGGACTGGCGGCCTGCCTACCAGCCAGCGATGCCGCGTTGCAGCAGAAATGCCTGGAGGCGCTGTGGCAGACCGCTCCCAGTTACCGCCCCTATGCCACGCGAGCGATGGTGGGCATGCTGGAGGCGCAGGCCAAGCAAAGCGGCTACGATGCTGCCGCCTTGCGCCTGTGGCGCGACCGCGCCCGCGAGGCTGAACAGCAGCAGCAAAGTTTTTTCGACAGCCTGCAGCAGGCGCCCGTGTTCCAGGGCACCCGCGTGAACGACCTGAGCGAGTTCGAGCTGGCCGATCTGCGCGGCGAGCTGGCGCTGTTCAAACCCATCAGCCAGGCCTGGCTGCTAAGCAAGCCAGATTCGAGCATGCCCGAGCTGCGCATCCATCTGCTGCTGGTGCAGGCCCCTCGGCTGAATGAAGAACAACGCAGCGAGCTGCGCCGCGCGCTGTATGCCGATGTGGACCTGCCCGGCATGCTGCTGGTGGTGTGCGTAGGCCCCGACGAGCCGGCCAGCGAAGACGAGGCGCGACGCCATGCGCGCCAGCCCATTTACGTTGCCAACCTGGCGCATTGACGCCAAGACCCATCCACAAACTCCGGTCAGGCGCCTTGGTTTCGCTTTGGGCCTACACTGGCGGGCAGCCATCACTCCTTTATTGATAGCTGCCTGCGCCGGTCGCCATGTCTGTCTGGCGGCCATCGCTGGCAAGCTCACCGCCTGTTTACCGTGCCATCCGCTGCAACCCCTCCCTTGTGCCTGGGCCTGGCAGGCCCCACCGCCTCCGGCAAGACCGGCGCTGCCATTGCGCTGGCGCAGCAACTGGGCGCGGCGCGGCCTGTTGAGATCATCAGCGTGGATTCGGCCCTGATCTACCGGGGCATGGACATTGGCTCGGCCAAGCCCAGCCTGCAGGAGCAGGCCGGCATTGCGCACCACCTGCTCGATATACGCGACCCCTTGGATGCCTACAGCGCCGCCGAGTTTGTGCAAGACGCGCTGGCGCTGGTGGCGCAAATCCATGCGCGGGGCGGCATCAGCTTGCTGGTGGGCGGCACCATGCTGTATTTCAAGGCGCTGATGGATGGCATGGACGACATGCCCGCCGCCGACCCGGCGGTGCGCGCCCAGCTCGATGCCGAGGCGGCCATCCATGGCTGGCCGCATATGCATGGGCTGCTGGCGCAGGTCGATCCGGTCACCGCGCAGCGCCTGGCGCCGGGCGACAGCCAGCGGGTGCAGCGCGCGCTGGAGGTCTGGCGGGTCAGTGGCCAGCCGCTGTCGTATTTCCATGCGCAGCAAAAGCGGCCCTCGCCATTGCTGCAGCTGGCACCCGGTTTTCAGCTTTTCAGCCTGGAGCCCAGCGACCGTGCCTGGTTGCATGCGCGCATTGCGCTGCGCTACGACCAGATGCTGGCCCAGGGCTTTTTGGCCGAGGTGCTGCAGCTGCGTGCGCGCGGCGATTTGGATCTGAACCTGCCATCGATGCGCTGCGTGGGCTACCGCCAGATGTGGGAGATGCTCGACAGCTGTGCCCAGCAAGGCATTGCCGTGCAAACCGAAAGCGATGTACCGCCCGCCTTGTGGGCAGAGATGCGCGACAAGGGCATTGCCGCCACCCGCCAGCTGGCCAAGCGCCAGATCACCTGGCTGCGCAGCATGCCTGCCCGCCAGGCCATCGCCTGCGATGCGCCCGACGCGCTGGACCAATGGCTGCAGGCCGCCAGCGCGCGCCTGGCCGCTGGCCACTAATGAGCGCTTGTCCACACCATGCCAACCCAACCGCAAGAGACCCGGCCGCCTGCGGGCAGCCGCATCGCCCAACGCCTGGCCGGCGCGCATTTTCAGGATGCCTGGTGCATCCACACCGCAGAGACCGGCGCGCCCGCGCTGGCCTATTTTCTGGCCGCCGTTGCGCGCACGCCGCGCTGGATTGAGTGGTGCATGCAGGCCCGCAACCGGGTGGGCCAACTCGTCGGGCTCAAGGACCTGGGCACCCTCTCCGAGATCGACCCGCAGCGCCCCGCCAGTGCCTACCAGCCGGGCGAGCGCGTGGGCGTATTTACGGTGCTGGAGAACAGTGCCGATGAAGCGCTGATCGGCGACAGCGACAAGCATCTGAACGTGGTGCTCAGCGTGCACCGGGCGCCTGTGGCCGGCCGCCAAGGCCAGGTCGTCATCACCATCACAACGGTGGTGCATGTCCGCAACCTGCTTGGCCATCTGTACATGCTGCCGGTGGCGCCTATGCACCGGCGCATTGCGCCTGCGGTGCTGGCCGCTCTGGGGCGCGCACAGCCTGCAAGCGTCTGAACGACGGAAGCAGCCATTGCGCTTGCCATGGCAGTGCAGGCAGCTCTGCCTGGATAGCCATTTTTTGTCATGGCGTCATAATCCATAGCCATGCAGCACCACGACACCCCCACCACCAGCGCTCCCCAGGCCCTCAACCACCACGGCTGGCGTGACCAGGCCATTGCCAAGATCGACGCTGATTACCAGCGCAGTGCCGACACCCACCTGATTCCCCTGAACCTGCCCTGCTACGCGCAGGCGGGGATTGACCTCTACCTCAAGGATGAATCTACCCACCCCACCGGCAGCCTCAAGCACCGGCTGGCGCGCTCGCTGTTTCTGTATGCGCTGTGCAATGGCTGGGTGCAAGAGGGCACAACGATTGTCGAGGCCTCCAGCGGCTCCACGGCCGTGAGCGAGGCCTATTTTGCGCGCCTGCTGGGCCTGCCTTTTGTCGCAGTGATGCCGCAGTCCACCTCGCCCGAGAAGATTGCGCAGATTGAATTTTTGGGCGGACGCTGCCACTTTGTCGGCCATGCCGGCGAAGTCTATGATGCCGCCCGTGCGCTGGCCCAGAGCACCGGCGGCCACTACATGGACCAGTTCACCTATGCCGAACGCGCCACCGACTGGCGTGGCAACAACAACATCGCGCAGAGCATGTTCCAGCAGATGCGCATGGAGCGCCACCCCGTCCCGCGCTGGATCGTGGTGGGCGCAGGCACCGGGGGCACCAGCGCCACCATTGGCCGCTTTGTGCGCTATATGCGCTACAACAGCCAGGTCTGCGTGGCGGACCCGGAAGGCAGCGTGTTCCATGCCTACTGGCGCAGCGGCGACGCCAGCCTGACGGCGCCCGGCTCACGCATCGAGGGCATTGGCCGCCCGCGCGTCGAGCCCAGCTTTGTCCGGGGCGTGGTGGACCATATGGAGGTCGTCAGCAACCGCGAATCGGTCACCGCGATGCAGCTGCTGGGCGATGTGCTGGGCCGCAAGGTGGGGCCTTCTACCGGCACCAACATGGTGGCCATGCTGCGCCTGGCCGATGGCATGCGCCAGCGGGGCGAAACCGGCTCGCTGCTCAGCCTGCTGTGCGACGCTGGCGAGCGCTACCTTCCCACCTACTACCACCGCGAATGGGTCAGCACCCATTTTGGCGACTGCGAAGCCACGCAGCGGGCGCTGCAGACCTTGCTGCACGGCCAGCGCTGAACCCCATTAGACGCCCGCGCACATCCAATCGCGGGTGGCCCACCAAAACAGCAACGCTGCACCGCTGACTACCGCACCCAGCGCGCAAACGCCCAGCCAACCTGCATAGGCATAGACGCTGGTGGCGCTGATGGCCCCCAGCCCGCTGCCTACTGCATAGAACAGCATGTAGACCGCCACCACCCTGCTATGCGCATCGCTGCTGCGCGCAAAGATCAGACCCTGGTTGCTGACATGCAAGGCCTGACCGCCCAGGTCCAGCAGCACAATGCCCAGCACCAGAGCGGCTATCGCCCAGCGCGGATCGGGCAGCCCGCCCAAACCGCCCAAGGGCAGCCAGGCCAGCAGCAGCGCCAGCAAGGCCCACAGCGATGCGCGCTGTGCCTGGCCCCTGTCCACCCAGCGCCCCGCCACGGTGGCGGCCAAGGCTCCAGCGGCACCCACCAGGCCAAACAGACCGATGGCGCTGTGCGAAAAACCAAAGGGCGTGGCGCGCAGCGGCAGCACCAGGCTGCTCCAGAAAATGCTGAACGCGGCAAACATCAGCAAGGCCAGCATACCGCGCACCTGCAAGACCCGGTCGCGCTGCAGCAGGCTACCCATCGACGCCACCAGCTGGCCATAGCCCAGGCTGGAGGGCCGGTGCGCCAGCACCGGCAACCGCCACCACAGCGGCAAGGCCATCGCCAGCATCAGCGCTGCCGAGGCCATATAGACGCTGCGCCAACCCCAGGCATCGCCCACGGCTCCCGCCAGCACACGCGCCAGCAGCAGGCCAATAAAGACCCCGCTTTGCGCGCCGCCCACTACCCGGCCCTGGGCATCAGGTGGTGCCGCGCTGGCGGCGTAGGCGATCAGGCCCTGGGTCATCGCCGTGCCGAGCAAGCCCACTGCCAGCATCGCCGCCATCAACCAGCGCGCAGACGGGGCCCAGGCCACCGCCAGCAACGCCAACACCAAAGCCAGCAGCTGCCAAGCCATCAAGGGCCGCCGGTTGACCCGATCTCCCAACGGCACCAGCAGCAGCAAGGCCAGTGCCGATCCCAGTTGCGTGGCCGTAATGACGCCGCCGACGGCAGCCAGCGGTATACCCAGGTCCTGCGCCACAGCATCCAGCAAGGGCTGGGCGTAGTAGACATTGGCCACGCTGGCGCCAGCGGCCACCGCAAACAGCCCTACCAAGCCAGCGGGCACGGCAGGGCGCTGGGCCTGCGGGCCCGGGGTGTCAACACATGAAGAAGTCATTGCCAATCTAGTTTTAATTTAAAACCAGATGGATTCTAGACATTCCAGTTTTAAAATGCAACTTGATTGAGCAAAACTTGGAGAACCGCACATGACCTCGCCTGAGCCCTGCCCTGTTGCGCGCGCTTTGGATGCCATTGGCGACCGCTGGTCGCTGCTGATCGTGCGGGATGCCTTTGATGGGGTGCAGCGCTTTGGGGATTTGCAGCGCAACCTGGGCATGGCACGCAATATCCTGAGCGACCGCTTGCGCAAGCTGGTGGATGCGGGGGTGCTGCAGACGCAGCCCGCATCCGACGGCAGTGCCTACCAGGAATATGCTTTGACGGCCAAGGGCCTGGGCCTGTTTCCGGTGGTGGTGGCGCTGCGCCAATGGGGTGAGGACCAGCTGTTCGCGCCGGGCGAGGCGCATTCAAGCCTGGTGGAAAAAGCCAGCGGCCAGCCGGTGGCGCGCATGCAGCCACAGACGGCCGATGGCCGGGTGCTGGCGCCCGGTGCTGCGGTGGTGCGCAAGCTGGGCTAGCCGGGCCAACAACCAGCAACCGACACCGGCTTACTTGCCGACCAGGTCGCTCAGCTTCTGGGCTTCAAACTCCGCTTCGCGCTGCGCATCGCAAGGCACGCAATCGCCCACCTTGCTTTGCACGGACAGCTTCTCGATCGCCGCCCAGAGCATGGTGATCTGCTGCTCATGGCCGGCAGCGCTGTCGATGATGCCGCGCATGGCCTTGGACAGCGGATCATCCTCTTGCGTCACACCATATGCGGCAAACTTCTGGTCGGCCTGCGCCGCAGTGACATCGGCGCTGGCGCCCTGGCGCGAGGCAATGATGCGGGCGGGAATGCCCACGGCCGTGGCGCCGGCAGGCACAGGCTTGATGACCACGGCATTGCTGCCGATCTTGGCGCCATCACCCACTTCAAAACCGCCCAGCACCTTGGCGCCGGCGGCCACCACCACGTTCTTGCCCAAGGTGGGATGGCGCTTGGCGCCCTTGTAGAGCGTGGTACCGCCCAGGGTGACGCCGTGGTAGATGGTGCAGCCGTCGCCGACCACCGCAGTCTCACCGATCACGACACCCATGCCATGGTCGATAAAGACATTCCGGCCAATCTGCGCGCCGGGGTGGATCTCGATGCCGGTCAGCCAGCGGGCCATGTGCGAGATGAAACGTCCCGTCCATTTGAACCCATGGTTCCAGCACCAGTGCGCAGGGCGCTGCATCCAGATCGCATGCAGACCGGGATAACAGGTGACAACCTCCCAACGGCTGCGGGCAGCAGGATCGCGGTCGAGGATGCACTGAATATCGGAACGCAGGCGGTCAAGCATGGAAACAATGGTTATATAAGTATTCGAGGGCCCGCCAGTCTAGCGTTTTGTGGCCTCGGCCGTACGCAGCATGGCCTTGGCAACACCTCTGAGTATGTGGATTTCCTCCTGGGTCAGTTGCGCGCGGTTGAACATCTGGTTGAGCCGGGGCATCAGCTTCTTGGGGGCATCCAGATCCAGAAAGCCGATCTCGGCCAGCGCCTGCTGCCAGTGCGCCAGCATGCCTGCCACCTGCTGGGCATCGGCCCGCTCCCCCCGGGCCGCGACATCGCTCACGCCATAGCCGCCCAGTGCCTGGCGCCAGTCATAGGCCACCACCTGCACGGCCGATGCCAAATTAAGCGAGCCAAAATCCGGATTGGTCGGAATCGACAGCGCCACATGGCAGCGGTACACATCCTCATTAGCCATGCCATAGCGTTCGCAGCCAAACAAAAAGGCGACGCCGGTCTCGCCGCTGGGGTTGGCGGCTGTCGCGTCGCTGGTGGCGGGGCTGGCTGCAGGGCTGGTGTCTTCATCCAGCGAAACCGGCCCAGGCTGGGCCGCCAGCGCGCCCTGCAGCAGCAGCGCAAAATGCTCGCGCGGCGTGCGGGCCGGTGGGCCAAAGTCACGCGGGGTCATCGCGGTGGCGCAGAGGTGGCTCATGCCATCCAGGGCCTCCTCCACCGACTGCACAATGCGGCAGTTGGCCAGCACATCCAGTGCGCCGCTGGCACGTTGGATGGTTTCTTCCTTGCGCAGCACATTGCTCCAGCGCGGGCGCACCAGCACCAGGTCATCGAAACCCATGGTCTTGATGGCACGGGCGGCAGCGCCCACATTGCCGGCATGGCTGGTTTCGATCAGAACAAAACGGGTTTTCATAGACAGGTCGAGCAAAAAGGGGCATGCACCAGCGAAAAAAATCGAGCGCAGGTACAATCTAGCCCCTATTGTCGCTGCCGCATCGCCGGCCGCGATCTACAAGCCGCTCTTGCCCCAGCGTTTCGCAGCGTTTTTGCTGCCCCACTTACGCCCACACAATTTATGTCGTCCTCCTCCCTGCACCCCATGCTCAACATGGCCATCAAGGCCGCTCGCGCTGCTGGCGCCATCATCAACCGTGCCGCGCTTGACGTGGAATCGGTGCGGGTTTCGACCAAACAGGTGAACGACTTTGTGACCGAAGTGGACCAGGCCTCCGAGCAAGCGATCATCGAGACCTTGCTGACCGCCTACCCTGACCACGGCATCCTCGCCGAAGAATCGGGCAACGAATACGGCAACCCCCGCTCCAACCACATCTGGATCATCGATCCGCTGGACGGCACCACCAACTTCATCCACGGCTTCCCCGTCTACTGCGTCAGCATCGCGCTGGCCGTGAACGGCCGCATCGAGCAAGCTGTGGTGTACGACCCCACCCGCAACGACCTGTTCACCGCCACCCGTGGCCGTGGCGCCTTCCTGAACGAGCGCCGCATCCGCGTGTCCAAGCGCACTCTGCTGCGCGACACCCTGATCACCACCGGCTTCCCCTTCCGTCCAGGCGACAACTTCAAGCAGTACATGGCCATGCTGGGCGATGTGATGCAGCGCACCAGTGGCGTGCGCCGCCCCGGTGCAGCGGCACTGGACCTGGCCTATGTGGCCGCTGGTTTCAGCGATGGTTTCTTTGAAACGGGCCTGAGCATCTGGGACGTGGCAGCCGGCTCGCTGCTGGTGACCGAGGCCGGTGGCCTGGTCGGCAACTTCACCGGTGAAGCCGACTTCCTGGAGCAACGCGAAGTGCTGGCCGGCACACCCCGCATCTACGGCCAGCTGGTGCCTATCCTGGCCAAGTACAGCAAGTTTGCCAGCGCGGGTGACAAGGCCGGCGTGCGCCAGGCCCTGAACGACGACGGCGCCGAGCCCGCTGCGGACACCCCGGCCGAGCCAGACGCCGAGCAAGCCGAGTAAATTTCCGCGCTCTCATACGACAAAGCCCGCAGGCCATGCCTGCGGGCTTTGTCTTTGGGCGATCAGGAAACCGACTGTTTATCAGTTGCCAAACACAATCTGGGCAATCACGCCAGAGGCAATGGCCACCAGCAGGTAGTCACCGCCATTCTGGATCCAGTGGTAGCCGCGCGGAGGCGAGCTCAGGCGGTGGCCGCGCCAGTCATTGACCACATAGCCATGCGCCCGGTACTGGGCCGGCACGCGCGTGCCCTTGACCCAGCGGTGGTAAGGCCCGGCACCCCGGTGGTTGCGCGCATCAGGCCGGTGCGAATCATGGCGGCGATCGGGCTGCGCATGGCGGTGGGAATCCTGCGGAGGGCGCGGCTGGGCATGCACGCCCACTGCACCAGCACCCATGGTTGCCACCAAGGCAGCGACTGCGATCCGATTTGTCCATGTAGTCATTGAGGACCTCCTATCCTTGTATTGCCACAAAGCACCACTGCCTTGCTTGCGGTTCATGATGGGGCAAGCTGCAGTGCAAAGCGGTAGGAATCAGTTAGCTTTACCGAGATTTTCGAGACGCTGCGATAGGCTTTACATTCGCATCGGGGTGTTAAATCTCTTCAAAATCGGTGCAGGTATTACTTCAATTGCAGGCATCACGGAGCGCACGTGCTGGGGCGGATCTACCTGGTGCTGCCTCATTACGCACGCGAGTGATTGCCAACTTGCACCGCCAATTACGTTAATATGCACACCCCGCCCAGGCCCTGAGGGCCCCGGCCAGCCTTGTATGATGCGCATTGCGGCCAGAGACAGACCAGCGCATGGCGCCCTGCCCCTGGTGCCACAGCGGTCAGGCCAGCCTTTACAGGCCCATGCCGGCCCCCATCACCTCTGCCATGCCAAGTTGGATTCATACCAACCGACACCAATAGATGAGTTCAAACCAAATGGAAAATCCAACGCTTACGAAAGCCGATTTTTCATCGCACACGCCCATGATGCAGCAGTACCACGCTGCAAAAGTGGACCACCCCAACACCCTGCTGTTCTACCGCATGGGGGATTTTTACGAGCTGTTTTATGGCGATGCCGAGAAGGCCGCGCAGCTGCTCAATATCACCTTGACCCAACGCGGCCAGTCGGCCGGTCAGCCGATTCCTATGGCGGGCGTGCCCTTCCATGCGCTGGAGAACTACCTGGGCCGTTTGCTCAAGCTCGGCGAATCGGTGGCGATCTGCGAGCAGGTGGGCGAAGTGGGGGTCAGCAAGGGGCCGGTGGAGCGCAAGGTGGTGCGCGTCGTCACGCCGGGCACGGTGACCGACAGCGAGCTGATGAGCGACAAGGCCGAGGCCATGCTGCTGGTGGTGCACCAGGCCCAGCGCGCCCGCTGCGGCCTGGCCTGGCTGAGTGTGACCCAGGGCAAGATTTTTCTGGCCGAGTGCACGCATGAAGAGCTGCCCGCCTGGATTGCGCGCATTGCACCCAGCGAAGTGGCCTACAGCGCCGGTGCCTCGCAGCGCTTTGAGCAATCGCTGTACCAGCTGCGCAGCAGCGGCGTGCTGACCTGCCCGCTGGCGCTGCGCCCCGATTGGCAGTTCGACGAAAAGCTGGGCGAGCGCAAGCTGCTGGAGCAGCTGGGCGCCGCCAGCCTGCAGGCCTGGAATGCGCAGACCCTGTACGCCGCCCATGCGGCCGCTGGCGCGCTGCTCACCTATGCCGAGCACACCCAGGGCCGCAACCTGCCCCATGTACAGACCATCCATGTGGTGCGCGATGATGCGCTGATCGACCTGCCGGCGACCACGCGCCGCAACCTGGAACTGGTCAAGACCTTGCGCGGTGAGGACGGCCCGACCCTGTTCTCGCTGATCGATACCTGCCAGACCGGCATGGGCAGCCGCTTGCTCAAGAGCTGGTTGCTCGAACCCAGCCGCGACCGCAGCGATGCGCGTGCGCGCCTGGGCGCCATCAGCGTGCTGCGCGGCGACAGCGACACGCTGTCTGCCGCACCCTGGCAGATCCTGCGCACCGAGCTCAAGGGCGTCTCCGATGTGGAGCGCATCACCGCCCGCATTGCGCTGCGCCAGGTGCGCCCGCGCGAGCTGGTGGCGCTGGGTTTGACCTTGCAAAAGGCGCAGCAGCTGGCGCGCAATGCCGCCGCACCTGCGCCCTTGCTGGGCGAGATTTTTGAAGCGCTGCAGCCGCCTTTGGATGCGATGGAACTGCTTATCCGCGCCATCGACCCCGAGCCCGCTGCACTGGTGCGTGATGGCGGCGTGATCGCCAATGGTTTTGACAGCGAGCTGGACGAGCTGCGCGCGATCCAGACCAATTGCGATGCTTTCTTGCTGGACCTGGAGACGCGCGAGAAAGCGCGCACCGGCATCAGCAACCTGCGCGTGCAGTTCAACAAGGTGCATGGCTTCTATATCGAGGTCACCAGCAGCCACAAGGACAAGGTGCCCGACGACTACCGCCGCCGCCAGACCTTGAAGAACGCCGAGCGCTTTATCACGCCCGAGCTCAAGACCTTTGAGGACAAGGCGCTGTCGGCCCAGGAACGCGCCTTGCAGCGCGAGAAATGGCTGTACGAGCAGGTGCTGGACCAGCTGCAGCCGCATGTCAGCGCCCTGACCCGCGTGGGCCAGGCGATTGCATCGCTGGATGCGCTGTGTGCGCTGGCCGAGCGCTCGCTCACCCTGAACTGGTGCGCCCCGCAGTTTGTGCCCGAGCCCTGCATCGACATCGACGCGGGCCGCCATCCTGTGGTGGAAGCGCGTCTGGCCGAGACCTCCAATGCCTCGTTCATCGCCAACAACACGCGGCTGTCGAGCCTGCAGCGCCTGCAGATCATCACCGGCCCCAACATGGGCGGTAAATCGACCTATATGCGCCAGGTGGCGCTGATTGCACTGCTGGCCAGCATGGGCAGCTATGTGCCTGCCACGCGTTGCCTGCTGGGGCCGATCGACGCGATCCACACCCGCATCGGAGCGGCCGATGACCTGGCCAATGCCCAGTCCACCTTCATGCTGGAGATGACCGAGGCCGCGCAGATCCTGCATGCCGCCACGCCCTACAGCCTGGTGCTGATGGACGAGATTGGCCGGGGCACCAGCACCTTTGACGGCCTGGCGCTGGCCAGCGGCATTGCCACGCACCTGCATGACAAGACCAAGGCGCTGGCCTTGTTCGCCACCCATTACTTTGAACTGACCGAGCTGCCAGCCAAGGCCAAGCATGCGATCAACATGCATGTGGCCGCGACCGAGGCGGGCAGCGACATTGTGTTTTTGCACGAGCTGCAACCGGGCCCGGCCAGCCGCAGCTATGGCGTGCAGGTGGCCAAGCTCGCCGGCATGCCGGCGCCCGTGCTCAGCCATGCCCGCCATGCGCTGGCCGCGCTGGAATCGCGCCAGCAGGCAGGTGACTCCCAGGTGGACCTGTTTGCCCAACCAGCCTCGGCCGAAACCGCAACACCCAGCGCCGTCGAGGCGCAACTGCGCGAGCTGCAACCGGACACGTTGACACCGCGCGACGCACTCGATCTACTGTATTCACTCAAGCGACTCGCTGACAAGTCATGACCTATTGTGTAGCCATCAAGCTGAACGCCGGCCTGGTGTTCCTCTCCGACTCCCGCACCAATGCGGGCCTGGACCATATCAGCACCTTCCGCAAGATGATGGTGTATGAGAAGCGCGGCGAGCGCTTCATGGTGCTGCTGTCTGCCGGCAATCTGTCGATCTCGCAATCGGTGCGCGAGATTTTGCAGACCCAGCAGCTCGAAGACGAGAACGGCGGCCCGCCCATCACCATCTGGAACGCCAAGAGCATGTTCGATGCCACCCGCGTGCTGGGTGCCGCCGTGCGCCATATCCAGGAGCGCGATGGCAAGGCGCTGGAGCGCGCGGGTGTGGACTTCAACTGCAGCCTGGTGTTTGGCGGCCAGATCGCCGGCGAGAGCCCGCGCCTGTTCCAGGTCTACTCGGCCGGCAACTTTATCGAGGCCACGGCCGAGACGCCCTACTTCCAGATCGGCGAGGCCAAGTACGGCAAGCCCGTGCTGGACCGCGTGCTGACCCCCACCACGCCCCTCAACGAAGCGGCCAAGTGTGCACTGGTCTCCATGGACAGCACGCTCAAATCCAACCTGTCGGTGGGACTGCCGCTGGACCTGGTGGTTTATGAAACCGACGCGCTCGCCTGCGACAACATCGCCTGCATCGACGAGTTCAACCAGTACTTCCGCATGGTGCGCAACACCTGGGGCGACAAGCTGCGCCAGGCCTTTGACAGCATCGAAGATCCGCACTGGGACAGCGGCGACAACGCCGCATCGATCCAGCCGGACAGCAGCGCCATTCGGCCGGTGAAGAAGATCACCAACTCCAACGTGATGCTGTAAAGCGCTGCGGCAGCGCGGGGCCACCAGAGCCCCGCGCTGTCACTCAGGCGTGCACCAGGTTGGGGTTCTGCGCCAGCTGCTGGGCAATCGCGCGGCAGGTGCGCAGCAGCGGCTGGATGTAGGCGGCCTGCACATCTTCACGCTGGCGGAACAGCAAGGTGCTGACGCTGATGGCCGCCACGGGGCTGCCGTCCGGCCCCAGCACTGCGGCGCCAAAGCAGTAAATGCCCTCTTCATTCTCTTGCGCATCGGTGGACCAGCCGCGTTGGCGGACCTCGTCCACCTGGCGTTGCAGCGCCTGCGCATCGCCCACGGTCTGCGCCGTCAGCGGCGCATAGCCCAGCTCGGCCATCAAGGCAGTGGCATCGGCGGGCGGCAGCGCGGCCAGGTAGGCCTTGCCAACGGCGGTGGAATAGAGGTTGACGCTGGTGCCAATGCGCGATGACATCTGCACGGCGCTGTCGCTCTCCAGCTTTTCGATATAGACCATGCTGTGGCCCGAGGGCACGGCGAAATGGATGGTCTCCTGCGTGGCGTCGCGCAGATCACGCAGCGCCTGCGTAGCGGCCATACGCAGGCCCGAGCGGCTCCAACTGCGGCTGGCCAGTTGCACCAGGCGCGGGCCCAAGGTCCAGCAGCGCGTGCTCCCCACTTCTACCAGCATGCGCTCGGCCTGCAAGGCCGCCACAATGCGGTGGACCGTCGGGCGCGGAAAACCCGTCGCCTTGGCCATCTCGGCAATGCCCAGGGGCTCGCTGCCATCTGCCACCAATTGCAGCACGCGCATGAACTTGGAAAACGCTGCCGTGCCGGCAACGCTGCTTTCAGAAGACGAAGTAGCCATGTTTGCATCCCATACTGCGCCGTAGCATACCCCAGCGCAGGGGGGTTAGCGGTCGCCAGCCGCATGCACGGCGCGGTCTCCTGCCATGTGGTGGGTACAGAGACCAAAGCATTCTTCTTTTCCATAGGAATGCGGATCGACCCCTTCAACGGCGTTGCCTTCCGAATGATCCCTACGGAAAATCCATAGCCAGCATCGCGACAGCCCGCTACCATGTCGCATCCCCCCACGATCCAGTTTCCGCTCTGCCATGCGCTTTGACCTGCAAGACCTGCGCCTTTTTGTCCATACCCTGGAGTCCGGCACCATCACCCAGGGGGCCGAGCGCTGCCATATCACCTTGGCATCGGCCAGCGAGCGCATCCGGGGCATGGAGACGGTGCTGGGCGCGCCCCTGCTCCACCGCAGCAAGCGCGGGGTCACAGCGACCGAAGCGGGGGCCGTGCTGCTGCCCCATGCGCGCCGCATGCTGCTGCAGATGGAGCAGCTGGCGGGAGACATGCAGGCCTTTGGCCAGGGCCTGGGCACGCGCATCGAGCTGCTGGCCAATACCTCGGCGATCAGCGAACACCTGATTGCACCGCTGGGTGCCTTTATGCAGGCCAACCCGCAGTTGCGGCTGGAGCTGCGCGAATGCACCAGCGATGCGATTGCGCGCGCGCTGATGGCCGGTGAAGCCGATATGGGCGTGCTCTCCAACGCCGTGCCTGCGGGCAGCCTCCACACCCAGGTCTGGCGCGATGACCCGCTGGTGCTGCTGGGCCCGACGCGGCTCTTGGCCGCCCTGCCCCAGGATGTGCAGCTGAACCACCTCAAGGACATTGCGCTGCTGGGCCTGCTGCCCCAGCATGCGCTGCACCAGCTGATGGCCGCGCAGGCACTGCAGGCAGGGGTCGCCCTGCGCTACCGCGCACTGGCCCCGCACCTGGAAGCCCTGTGCGACTGGGTCGCCATGGGCCTGGGCGCTGCGCTGGTGCCGCGCACTGCCGCCGAATGCGCCACCCTGCGCTGGCCCCAGGCCCGGCTGCGCCTGCGGCCGCTGAGCGTCGACTGGGCCGCGCGCCAGTTGGTGCTGGCCTGCCGCGACCCGGCCCAGCTGCCGCCCCAGGCGCTGCAGCTATGGACGTTTTTGCAAGAAGCAGCGCATTAACTGCCAGCAAGCAACGCAGCCAAGCCCCGCATAGCCGACGGCCTGCCCGGCCTTTGCGCCAGGCGGGCCGATCTTGTGCAACACTTGCGCGCTTATGTTTTCTCGCCTCTCTGTTTACCTGGCGCCAGTGCTGCTGTGCGCCGCCGCCCCTGCCCTGGCTGCAGGCTTTGATGACTGCCCCCAGTTCTTCTCGGGCAAGCCGCCCAGCACCAACGCCTACGGCCAGTTGCGCCCGCTGTGTTTTGAAGAGTTTGCGGTGCTTCACTCGGGGCAGACCAAGACGCCGATCTTTGTGGCCCAGCGCCTGAACGCCCGCATGCTGCAGCAGGCCAAGGACCTGAAGCGCAGCGACAAGTTCTACCCTGAAGCGCGCCTGCCCGAGCGCGAACGCGCCCAGCTGTCGGACTACAAACGCTCCGGCCTCAGCCGTGGCCATATGGCGGCCGCTGGTGACATGAGCACCAAGTTCGGCAAGGCCCAAAGCTATTCGCTGGCCAATATGGTGCCGCAGGACCCGACCCAGAACGGCAAGCCCTGGTCGCAGATCGAGCAGGACACACGCCGCTATATCCGCCGCGCCAAGGGCGATGTCTTTGTCATCACTGGCCCGGTGTTTGGCAAGCAGCACCGCACCATTGGCGATGGCCAGGTCTGGGTGCCCGATGCCGTGTTCAAGATGGTCTACGACCCGGCGACCGGTCAGCGCTGGGTGCATCTGCAGGACAACCAGCCATCGACCAAGGCGGGCAAGCCCCTGAGCTACGAAGAGTTTGTGCAGCGCACGGGCATTCGCCTGCTGGACTGAGCACCGCCTCCCACCCACAAAAAGGCCCATGCTGCAGTGCGCAGGCATGGGCCTTTTTTGTGGGTTAAGAGCTGCTAACACGACTCAGCAAACCGAAGGTTTGCGGTTGAGACTAGGCGTCAAGCCGCAGGCAGTACAGGCGTACGACAAGGCTTGGCAACGACGTATCAAGGGTTGTGTTAGCGGCTCTAAGGGTGCAGATCAGTGGTCGTTGGCTGCATCCAAGAATGCCGTACCTTCGGTCAGCGGCGCAAAGCGGTAAGACGCAGGGGTGCGACTCAGCTTGACTGGGGCGCCCAGGCCCGTGTAGTCCCCCATCTTCACGACCATCTCGCGGTGCGCGGTATGCGGGGCTTGCAAGGCCTGCTCCACATTCAGCACCGGCGCGGCGGGCACGCCGATGGCCATCAGGTCTTCGGCCAGCTGCACGCCGTCATGTGTGGCAAACGCTTGTTCCAGCAGCGGCTTGAGCACATCGCGGTGGACCGATCGCTGGCCGGCGGTGGCAAAGCGCGGGTCGTCGGCCAGGGCTTCCTGCCCCAGGTGCTGGCACATCAGGCGGAACTGGCGGTCATTGCCGACAGCCAGAAAGATCGGCGCGCTGCCGGTGTTCACGACATCGTAGGGGTAGATATTGGGATGGGCATTGCCCGAGCGGCCGGGGATCTTGCCGTTCATGAACCAGTTGGCGGCATGCGGGTGCAAGAGCGAGATACCGGCGTCGTACAGCGAGGCATCGACCAGCTGGCCCAGGCCGCTGCGGCCGCGCTCATGCAGCGCCAGCAGCACACCGATCACGGCATTGAGACCGGTGACCATGTCCACCACCGGCAGGCCCACGCGCAGCGGGTCGCGGTCGGCCTCGCCGTTGATGCTCATCAGCCCGGCCATGGCCTGGATGGCGGCGTCATAACCGGGCAGGCTGCCCAGTGGGCCATCGGCACCAAAACCGGTGACGCGGCACCAGACCAGGTGCGGAAACTCCTGCTGCATCTGCTCGTAGCCAATGCCCCATTTCTCCATCGTGCCGGTCTTGAAGTTCTCGACCACCACATCGGCCTGTGCCATCAAAGCGCGCACCTGGGCCTGGCCTTCGGCGCTGGCCAGGTCCATGAACTGCACGCGCTTGTTGCGGTTCAGACCCAGGTAGTACGAGGCCACGCCATCGCGAAACGGCGGGCCCCAGCTGCGCGTGTCGTCACCTTGCGGCGGCTCGACCTTGAGCACATCGGCGCCATGGTCGCCCAGGATCTGGCCGCACAGCGGTCCGCCCAGAATGCGCGAGAGATCGAGCACCTTGATGCCCTGCAAAGCGCCAACATTGGTCGCCTGTGTTGTTGTCATGGTCCGTTTTCCGATTGGTCAGTCCAGCGTCACACCCGACTGCTGAACCACTGCCTGCCATTTGTCCACTTCGGTGCCGATAAAGCGCCCCAGGTAGGCAGGCGAGCGATCGGGCGATGCCTCCAGGCCCTGCGCGGCAAAGGCCTTTTTCACACTGTCCGAATCCAGCGCCTTGGAGAAGGCTTGGTTGAGCACCTGCACGCGCTCGGGCGGCGTGCCCTTGGGGGCGACGACACCGAAGAAAACACTCACGTCATACCCGGCCATGCCCTGCTCGGCCACGGTGGGAATGTCGGGCAAGGCGCTGGAGCGGCGCGCGGTGGCCACGCCCAGCGGCTTGACCTTGCCAGCCTTGATATAGGGCATGGCCGTGAGGATATCCGTAAAGCTCATATCGACCTGTCCCGCCAGCAAATCATTGAGCGCCGGGCCCGTGCCCTTGTAGGGAATGTGCTGCAGCTTGGTGCCGGCCAGGTTGTTGAACATGACCCCGGCCAGGTGCGATGAAGCGCCATTGCCCGATGACGCGAAATTGAGCTTGCCGGGATGGGCCTTGTCCAGCGCGATCAGGCCTTGCACGTTGTCGGCCGGCAGGCTGGCCTTCACCACCAGGATATTGGGCAGGTAGCCCACATAGATGATGGGCGCGTAGCTGGTGCGCGGGTCGTAGCTGATGGACTTGTAGAGGCTCTTGTTGATCGCCAGCGGCCCCGAGGTGCCGAACATGATGGTGTAGCCATCGGGCTTGGCGCGCGCCACATACTCGGCGCCGATATTGCCGCCTGCGCCCGCGCGGTTCTCCACCACCACGCTCTGGCCCAGCTCGCGCGTCAGCTCCGTCGCCAGAATGCGGGCCATCGCATCGGTGGGGCCACCGGGTGGGAAAGGCACGGTGAACATGATCGGGCGGTCGGGGAATTTGTCAGCGGCCTGCGCCGATGCCATACCCAACCCGGACAGACAAGCGAGGGCGAGCGCCGCCGCGTTCAAGGAAAATTTTTGCATTTTGTCTCCATGTATTGAGGGATGCAGGTCTGCTGCCTGCTTGTTGATGAGGTTGTCGCTGCCGGTCTGCGGATCTGCTGATCTGCGGATCAGGCCAGCCAATCTTGCGGAATGGCCTCGCTGGCCAGCGGGTCGCGCGGCAGCACCCGGTGCAGCAGCACCAGTTGCGACAGGCGCAGGCGCTCGGCCGAGTCGATCTGGCCGGCTTCCCAGGCCATCGCAATCGCGGTGGTGCAGTTGTACAGACCGGTGGCGGCCTGGCGGGCCAGCACCGCACCACCTTCTTGCGCGGCACGCTCGGCCAGCGCACTGGCGCGGGCCAATGCAGCATCCAAGGCCTGGCGGTAGCCAGCGCTGATGCGGCAGTCGGCCAGCAGGCCTTGCAGATAGGCCTGCAGCACCGGCAGCGAGCCTTCGCGCTGGATGGCGCGCACGACATCGAGCGCGACGATATTGCTGGTGCCTTCCCAGATGGAGCCCAGGTGGGCATCGCGCACCAGGCGCGGATCCGTCCATTCCTCGATATAGCCGCAGCCGCCACGCACCTCCATCGCGTCGCCCGTCACCTTGCGCGCATCGCGGCAGGCGCGGAACTTGATCATCGGCGTCAGGATGCGCAGCAGTGCATAGGCCTCCTTGTCGCCTGCATCCGAGCGCATCAGGGTCTGCGCAGTCTGGAACACCATCGACCGCGCCTGCTCGGCGGGCATGCGCAGCTTGTCCAGCTGGCGCTGCATCAGCGGCATATCCTGCAGGCGCTTGCCAAAGGCCACGCGCTCGCTGGCCACAAACTCGGCCTCGGCCACAGCGCGGCGCATCATGCCGGCCGAGCGCACGCCGTTGGACAGGCGCGAGTTATTGACCATGTCGGCCATCTGCACAAAGCCCCGGCCCTGCTCGCCAATCAGGTAGGCCGTCGCGCCTTCCATGCGGATCTCGCCGCTGGCCATCGACTTGGTGCCCAGCTTGTCCTTGAGGCGAATGATGCGGTAGTGGTTCTGGCTGCCATCGTCCAGCTTGCGGGGCAGCAGGAACAGCGAGATGCCCTTCATGCCCGCGGGCGCGCCTTCAACGCGGGCCAGCACCATCGCAAACTCGGCATCGGGGTTGGAGCAGAACCACTTGTCGCCCGTCACCCGCCAGCTGCCATCGGCCTGTGGCTGGGCCAGGGTCTGGGTGTTGGAGATGTCGGAGCCGGCAGCCTGCTCGGTCATGAACATGGCGCCCTGGGCCTGGCTGTCCCAGTCCAGCGACAGCAGCTGCGGCAGGTACTTGGCGACCAGCTCCGGCGCACCGAATTTCTTCAAGGTGCGGGTCAGCGAATCGGTCATCGACAAGGGGCAGCACAGACCAAACTCGGACTGCACAAACAGATAGGTCAGCGCATATTTGACGATGGGCGGCATCTTGCCCTGCCAGCCCAGCATGTCGTCGCGGTGCGAGATCGCCTGCAGACCAAATTCGCCATAGGCGATGCGCTCCAGCTCTTCATAGGCCGGGTGCTTGATGATGCGCTGGCGGTCTTCACCGGCGCGGCTGCGGTGCTCCAAGGTGGGCGGGTTCTTGTCGGCGATGCTGGCCAGTTCGTCGATGCGGCCGCCGGCCAGCTCGCCCATGCGTTGCAGATAGGGCTGCAGATGGGCCAGCAGATCGGCGGGCAGGTAGAGCTGCAAGAGCTGCTGCAAAGCCGGGTCGGTGCTGTAGAAATTGCTGCCGTGGCGATCGGGCACGGGGTGGGCATGGGCTTGTGCCACCTGCGCCATGGCGCTGCGCTGGGATGGGTCCGGTGCGGACATGCGGGTCTCCTGATGGCGGGGCTGGCAGCGAGGTGCTCGGGGAGGGACTGCGCTGCCGGCCCGCGTGGTTACGCGTGTTTTATGCGTGGGTTCGCGCTCTGGTCGCGAGGTTTTGCGCCATTTCAGCAGCCGCTGCTATTCGCGTCAAATATTATTAAAATCTTTATCGATACGTATTAAATATAGTTAGGAGCACCCCATGGAACTGCGGCTGCTGAACTACTTCGCAACCCTGGCCGAAGAGCTGCACTTCAGCCGTGCGGCCCAGCGCCTGTCCATCTCGCAGCCGCCGCTGTCGGTCGCAATCCGCCAGCTGGAGGAAGAAATTGGCGCCGCGCTGTTTGAGCGCAGCAGCAAGGGCGTGCGCCTGACCGCCGCCGGCGCCCACCTGCTGCCACGCGCGCGCCAGCTGCTGGCGCTGGCCGGGCAGGCCGTGCAGGAGACGCGGGATGTGGGCCAGGGCGTCAGCGGCCATCTGCGCCTGGGCTTTGTGGGCTCGGCGCTGTACCGGGGCGTGCCCCAGGCGCTGGCCTATTTTCAGAGCGCGCATCCGCAGGTGCGCATCGACATGCGCGAGCTCAACAGCGCCGAGCAGCTGCTGGGCCTGCAGCAGGCCGAGCTGGACATGGGCCTGGTGCATTCGGTGATGCTGCCCGAAGGCCTGCGCAGCCAGCTGCTGATGCAAGAGCCCTTTGTGGCCTGCCTGCCGCGCCAGCATGCGCTGGCCAGCCATGCGGTGCTGGATTTGGCGCAGCTCAGGCACGAGCGCCTGGTGCTGTTCTCCAGCGCCGTCTCTCCGCTCTACCACCAGCGCATCTACCAGATGTGCATGGCCCATGGCTTTGCGCCCGAGGTGCGGCACGAGGTGCGGCACTGGTTGTCGGTGCTGTCGCTGGTGTCGCTGGGCCAGGGCTCGGCCATTGTGCCGGCCGCGCTGCAGCGTGTGGGCATGCCCGATGTGGTGTTCATCCCGCTGATGGGCGCGCAGCCGCAGTCCGAGCTGCTCGCCGTCTGGCGCAGCCAGCCGGACAACCCGCTGGTGCACAAGCTGCTGCTCAGCCTGCAATCGGCCGTGCAGGCGGTGGCGCAAGGCGCTTGATCAAGCGGTATGGCCGCTCAGCACGGTGCGCAGCAGCAAGTCATCAAGCGGCGCAAAGTCCACACTCGGCGTCTGCGGCACGGGGGCGGCCTCCAGCTGCGCCAAGGTAGTCTCGATAAAGGCATTGAGCACTGGCATTGCGGGGCCATGCTCGGACTCGTTGGCCGCGCGCTTGACCACCAGCAGTGCCGCAATCGCGTCGCGCACGGCCGGGTCGACGACGGTGCCATCGACCAGGTCCTGGAAGCGCATCGGCGCCACGCCCCTGCCCTCGGACACCCACAGGCAGGCCAGCAGCGGGCGCAGCACATAGAGGTACTTTTTGAGCCGCACGGTCTCGCCCTGCAGGTACTCGCGGTAGTTCTTGCGTGCCATGTGCAGGTAGTGGTAGTGCGTGCGCTCGGGCAGGTGCACGCGTTCGATGGCGGCACGCATGTCGGCGACGAACAGCGGATCGGCCTGGTAGACCACCGGCGAATCAAACCATTCGATCAAGGTGGCATTGCCCTTTTTGAGCAGGCCCAGCGCCTTGCGCAGCTCCCAGCCGTTGACATCGAACACATCGGAAATAGGCAGCTCGATCACATCGCGCTGCTCGCTGACGCTCAGGTACCAGGGCAGGCGCGGCGCGTAGATAAAGCGCACATCGTAGTCACTGTCGGGCGAGGCAAAGCCCCAGCCCCGGCTGCCGGACTCGCAGGCAAACAGAATGCGCACTTGGTGCTCGATCTCGATCTGCGCCAGTTTGGCCTCGATGTCGGCGCGCACCGCCGGGTCGATGGGGTGGACTTGCGCTTGCCAGGCGTCGGATGGGTTCATGCTCGCTCCCTTCAAAACCCCTGATCTTGCCAGAACCGCTGCGTCCCAGACCCTGGCCGCGTCCGCGCGGGCGGCACAGGCAATGCGAATGCATCTGCCTACAGCCCGCATCCAGAGCGGTGGTGCATGGGCATTTGGCTGCTTTCGCAACCAAGGCCACACAGACACGCGATACTGCAGGCTTCGCAAACTTTACCGAGAACAAGAACATGCAAGGCCATCCCGACGTTGTCGATTACCTCAAGGACCTGCTGCGTGGCGAATTGGCCGCACGCGACCAGTACTTTGCCCACTCGCGCATTTATGAAGACCAGGGCTTTACCAAGCTGTTCACCCGCCTGGACCATGAGATGCAGGAAGAAACCCAGCACGCTGACGCGCTGCTGCGCCGCATCCTGATGCTCGGTGGCCGCCCCGATATGCGCCCCAAGGAATTCACGCCCGGTGCCACCGTGCCCGAGATGCTGCAAAAGGACCTGGACACCGAATACGAAGTACGCGCCGGCCTGCGCCAGGGCATGGAACTGTGCGAGAAGCACAGCGACTATGTGAGCCGCGACATTCTGCTGGCCCAGCTGCGCGACACTGAAGAAGACCATGCCTACTGGCTGGAAAAGCAGCTCAGCCTGATCAACATGATGGGACTGCCCAACTACCTGCAAAGCCAGACCTGAAGCTGAGCAGCGCCCAAGCAAAAGGCCGCCAGATTTGATTCTGGCGGCCTTTTGCTTGGCGAGCATCCCGTCAGCCCCTCGGCCCAACGGATGTGCCGGGTCAGGGCGCAGCCGTCGCTGCCGTCGGCATGCGCATCGAACGCACCAGGGCGGCCAGCACCACGCCATAGGCGGGCACAAACAGCAGCAGGCTCACCGCCAGCTTGATGACATAGTCCACCAGCGCGATCTCGACCCAGTTGGCGGCCATGAAGGGATCGGCACTGCGCCAGAAGGCGATGGAGAAAAAGGCGGCGGTATCGAGCGCCTGGCCAAACACCGAGGCGGCAGCGGGCGCCATCCACCAGGCATGGCTCTTTTGGCGGATGCGGTCAAACACCTGGATATCGAGCAGCTGGCCCAGCACATAGGCGGCAAAGCTGGCCAGCGCAATGCGGAACACAAAGCTGTTGAAGGTCTGCAGGGCCTCCCAGCCGTTGAAGCGCCCTTCATGGAAGATGACGCCAACGATATAGGACACCAGCAACGCTGGCAGCATGGCCCGGGTGATGACGCGGCGCGCCTCGGCCTTGCCAATCAGACGCACGGTCAGATCCGTCGCCAGGAAGATAAAGGGAAAGCTGAAGGCCCCCCAGGTGCTGTGAAAACCAAACAGCGAGATGGGCAGCTGCACCAGGTAGTTGCTGGCAATGACGATGGCGATATGGAAGGCCACCAGCAAGGAGAGATAGAAAGGCACGCGCGACACGGGGGTCTGCACGGCATGAGCGGAGTTCATGACATTCCTTTTTGGTCAATGGGGGCGAGGGAACCCATGGCTACGAAAAAATGGCCTGCGCACAAAAAGGCATGCAGGCACAAGGGGCCCGTATTGTATACGCGCTGCGCAAAACCGGCCTGGCCGAAGGTGCAATGCCCGAGCCGCGAGCGATGGCCACGCGTGCCTGTCTGGCCACAGCGGTGCATAGGCCAATGATAAAAAACTGTACAAATAAACAGTTAGCAGAGATACTAAGCACTGTTTATTTAAACAGTCATCTAATCTATGGAAGTCTCTACCCCGATCGCCATCAGCCTGCAGGATTGCCACGGCATTGATCCCGCCCTCAAGCACCGCGCGGAAGCGCGCTTTGCCAGAGAGATCGGCAAGTTTTTCCCCGATGAACAAGACATGCTGGAGGCCCTGAGCGCCTACACCGATGCCGCCGAGGGCGGAGAGATATCCGCCCAGCAAGAGGTGCTGGCACGCGCCTGGCTCAAGGCCTTTGACAAGGCGCGGCAGGCAGGCTTCCAGGGAATTGGCGTGGAGGAAGCGTACTTCGACGTGCGCCTGGGCTAGGGACCCTCTACAAAACTCCCTGCCGTGGTCTGAACGCGGGCTCGGGCGATCCGCTGCGTTGTCTTCCTTGTCAATAGCTCGCTATTGACTGCAAAAGACGCCTTGCGTCTCATCCCGATCCGCGTCCATCCCGCTTGGCGAGGGTTTTGCAGAGGATCCCTTGGCGACGCGGCCCTGGCGGCCTGGGCAGATCCATCTCAAAGATGGCTGCCAGCCATCAGGGTCCGGGAGTCGAGTAAAGCCAGAGCGCGCTTGGGCGCCCTGCCCGCTGTGCGTTGATCAGCGTGCGCAGCTGAGCGATTCTCGCCAGCTGGGCTCGCTCACCATGCGTTTTTGCGACTGCAAGGTGTCGCGGCAGAGGTTTTCCAGGGTGCTGCGGTTGCCCGGGTCGTTCCAGTCCCAGGGGCTGGTGCCGGCAAAGGCCAGCGCTTGCTGCGCACGCGGGCTTTGGCTGCGCACATCCTGCTCGATGCCCTGGTGCGCGGCCAGAAAATCGGCGCTGCTCTGGGCAATCTCTTCGGGCATCAAAAAGCCCGAGCTTTCGCAGCGCTGCACCTGGTACCAGTTGTCCAGCGCATACATCACGGCGCCTTCACAAGGCGTCGCCTGCGCAGTCGTCACCTCGGCAGAGGCGGCGCTGTCCGTGGCACCACTCTGCACTTGCGCCAGGCTGGCACTGGCCATCACTCCAGGCACCAGCAGCGCCACCACATATTTCCACATCTTCATCGGACTCAATTCTCCAGTCGGGCATTTCAAAACTTGGGCGAATAAACCTGGCATGCCAGGCCTGCAGACGCACAGGCGTCAGCCTGCGGCCAGCGAACATTGTGCATACCTCCGTTTTTTTTGCACGGGGCAGCACGCAAAACCTAGATACATGGCATAAAAAAAACCCGCCGAAGCGGGTTGGAAGGGCAGAGGCTGCAAACCCCTGCACTTGGGCCAAAAGGCTTAGATCTTCTCGGCCACCTCGGCGTATTCCGAGATTTCGTTGAAGTTCATGTAGCGGTAGACGGAGGCCTTGTCGGCATCGATCACGCCCATTTCCTTCAGGTACTCTTCCTTGGTGGGCAGCTTGCCGATGCGCGATGCGATCGCGGCCAGCTCGGCAGAACCCAGGTACACATTGGTGTTCTTGCCCAGACGGTTGGGGAAGTTGCGGGTCGAGGTCGAGATCACCGTGGCGCCTTCGCGCACCTGGGCCTGGTTGCCCATGCACAGCGAGCAGCCGGGCATTTCGGTACGGGCACCGGCGGTACCAAAGGCGGCGTAGTGGCCTTCCTTGATCAGTTCGCTCTGGTCCATCTTGGTGGGCGGTGCCACCCACAGCTTGACGGGGATGTCGCGCTGGCCGCCCAGCAGCTTGGCTGCAGCGCGGAAGTGGCCGATGTTGGTCATGCACGAACCGATGAAGGCTTCATCGATCTTGGTGCCGGCCACTTCGGACAGGAACTTGGCGTCATCCGGATCGTTCGGGCAGCAGACGATTGGCTCCTTGATGTCGGCCAGATCGATCTCGATGATGTGCGCGTACTCGGCGTCCTTGTCGGCTTCGAGCAGGTCGGGCTTGGCCAGCCAGGCTTCGACCTTCTCGATACGGCGCTGCAGGGTCTTGGCATCGGCATAACCGTCGGCGATCATGTTCTTCATCAGAACGATGTTCGAGGTCAGGTATTCCTTGATCGGCTCGGGGTTGAGCTTGATCGTGCAACCAGCGGCAGAGCGCTCGGCCGAGGCGTCGGACAGCTCGAACGCTTGCTCGACCTTCAGGTCTGGCAGGCCTTCGATTTCCAGAATGCGGCCGGAGAACTCGTTGATCTTGCCGGCCTTGGCCACGGTCAGCAGACCGGCCTTGATCGCGTACAGCGGAATCGCGTGCACCAGATCGCGCAGGGTCACGCCCGGCTGCATTTCGCCCTTGAAGCGCACCAGCACCGATTCAGGCATGTCCAGCGGCATCACGCCGGTAGCAGCACCGAAGGCCACCAGGCCCGAGCCTGCGGGGAAGGAGATACCGATCGGGAAACGGGTGTGCGAGTCACCACCGGTGCCGACGGTGTCCGGCAGCAGCAGGCGGTTGAGCCAGCTGTGGATCACGCCGTCACCAGGACGCAGGGCCACGCCGCCACGGTTGCTGATGAACTGGGGCAGTTCGCGGTGGGTCTTGACGTCCACCGACTTGGGGTAGGCGGCCGTGTGGCAGAAGGACTGCATCACCATGTCGGCGGAGAAGCCCAGGCAAGCCAGGTCCTTCAGCTCGTCACGGGTCATCGGGCCGGTGGTGTCTTGCGAGCCCACGGTGGTCATGCGCGGTTCGCAGTAGGTACCTGGGCGCACGCCCTGGCCTTCTGGCAGACCGACAGCGCGGCCGACCATCTTTTGCGCCAGGGTGAAGCCGGCCTTGGATTCGGCAGGCGCCTGGGGCAGGCGGAACACGGTGGATGCGGGCAGGCCCAGCGCTTCACGCGCCTTGGCGGTCAACGAGCGGCCGATGATCAGGTTGATACGGCCGCCGGCTTGCACTTCGTCCAGCAGCACATCGCTCTTGAGCGAGAACTCGGCAATGGTCTCGCCGTTCTTGACGATCTTGCCGTCGTAGGGCAGCACGTCGATGACGTCGCCCATCTCCAGCTTGGAGACGTCCACTTCGATCGGCAATGCGCCCGAGTCTTCCTGCGTGTTGAAAAAGATCGGAGCGATCTTGCCGCCCAAAGTGACGCCACCAAAGCGCTTGTTGGGCACGAAAGGAATGTCGACGCCCGTGCCCCAGATGATGGAGTTGGTTGCGGACTTGCGCGAAGAGCCGGTGCCGACGACGTCGCCCACGTAGGCGACCAGGTGGCCCTTTTTTTTCAGGTCGTCGATGAACTGCATCGGGCCGCGCTTGCCGTCTTCTTCAGGCTTGAAGGCCGCGTCAGGGCGCGTGTTCTTCAGCATCGCCAGGTAGTGGAGCGGGATGTCGGGACGGCTCCAGGCGTCGGGTGCGGGCGACAGGTCGTCGGTGTTGGTCTCACCGGGCACCTTGAACACGGTGACGGTGATCTTCTTCTCGACTTCGGGGCGCGACGTGAACCACTCGGCATCGGCCCAGCTTTGCATCACTTCCTTGGCCTTGGCATTGCCGGCCTTGGCCTTGTCGGCGACGTCATTGAAGAAGTCGAACATCAGCAGCGTCTTCTTGAGCGCGTCAGCAGCCACGGCGGCCACATCTGCGTCATCGAGCAGCTCGATCAGCGGATGAACGTTGTAACCACCTACCATCGTGCCCAGCAGCTCGGTGGCCTTGGCCTTGGAGATCAGCGCCACTTTCAGGTCGCCGTGTGCCACGGCAGCCAGGAAGGAAGCCTTGACCTTGGCGGCATCGTCCACGCCTGGCGGCACGCGGTGGGTCAGCAGATCGAGCAGAAATGCTTCTTCACCGGCAGGCGGGTTCTTGATCAGCTCGATCAAGTCAGCGACCTGCTTGGCATCCAGCGGCAGTGGGGGGATGCCCAGAGCGGCACGCTCAGTCACATGGTCGCGGTAGGCTTTCAACATACGTTCTCCGGTTCTCTATTTCAATGGTGGGGCGCTCGCAAGGCGTCGGGCAGCCGCGCCGCTGTTCTTATCAGCGGCCGTTGCCTTCAAACAGTGCGGCAGGTGGGTTTTTCTTGATGGCTTCGGCAACCTGGTTCTGCTCGGGGCTCATGCACTCGTCGGCCAGACGCTGACCGAGCTTGCGGTTGATCAGCATGGACTTGTTGGCCACCTGCAGCCACATGGCGCCAGCGTGCTGGTCTTCCAGGCGGACGGTGCCGGTGGACGTGGACACCGGTGCCATGTGGTACTTGAAGCCCTTGCCTTCAACGAAGAAGTAGCCGGGGTTGACCGAGTCCTTGGCGATATTGATCGAGGCGCCCAGCTCGCAGTTGATACGGCCTTGGTAGACCTGCTCGGCAATAGCCAGCTCGGCGGGGGTCAGGGTCTGCTGGGCAGGAATGGTGGCAGCCGCAGTGGCTGCACCGGCACCGGCGGCGACCGCAGCACCCTTTTTGGCAGTGGCGGCACGCTTGGCAGGGGCCTTTTTGGCCGGTGCCTTCTTGGCGGCGGTCGTCTTGGCCGCAGCCGGCTTGGCTGCCTTTTTCTCTTGCGCCTGCACACTGCCCATGGCCAGAGTGAGTGCAGGAACCAAGACCAACAAAGAAATCACGCGATTTTTCATAACAACTCCCGCGATACAACGCAAGAAACAGGAAAAGGGCTGGACCCGGATGGTTACAGCCACTCCCGCACTGTACCCGGCAACGGACAACCCGTCTGCGCGGCACGCTCCAAAATTTGCCAAAAGTAACGATAACTTGCACGGTCATGCAAGACCCCGTCGACGCTGATCGGCGCCCATTGCGCGTCGGCCGCAGCCCGCACGATACGGGCCGCTTCATCGACCTGGCTCTGCGTGGGCGCGAAGGCCTGCAGGATGGGACGGATCTGCGCGGGGTGGATGCTCCACATGCGGGTGTAGCCCAGCTCGCCATAGGCGCGGCGGGCGGCCTGCTCCATCGCATCGGGGTTCTTGAACTCGGTCACCACGCAGTGCGACGGCACCTTGCCGTAGGCGTGGCAGGCGGCTGCGATCTCCAGCTTGGCACGCAGCACCAGCGGATGCGTGAACTGGCCTTGCACGCCCATGGCGCTGGAGGGGATGGCGCCACCATGGGCAGAGACAAAATCCATCAGGCCAAAGCTGATGCTTTGCACGCGGGGGTGGGCGGCAATCTCGAAAGCGCGGTGCACGGCCTGGGGCGACTCGATCAGCGCATGCAGCGGCACCGGGGTGCTGGTGGCCGCTTGCAGCAAGCGGTCGACCTGGTCGATGTCATCGACCGACTCGACCTTGGGCACCATGATGTGGCAGAGCTGCTCGCCCGCCTCACCGGCGATGGTGGCGATGTCTTCGGCCAGCGCCGCGTGGTCGGCCGCATGCACGCGGGCGGCCACACGGGCACCGGGCGCAGCGCTCTTGGCGAGCGAGGCGACCAGCTGGGCATGGGCCTTTTCCTGGCCAACGGCTGCGCCGTCTTCGCAGTCCAGGGTCACATCGAACACGCAGCGGCCGAACTCTTCCATCATCTGCGCCTGCAAGGCCAGGCTCTTGCGCATGCGGTCTTCCACGCCACTGTAGTGGTCGCAGACCGGCAGTGCCAGGGCCCCAGACTGGGCGCCGAGCAGTACCTGTGCGGGATGGATGGCGGAGACACTCATGGCTACTGATCGTCAGATGGGGCGGCGGGCCACCAAAAACAAGCGGGGAAAGGCCAGCAGACGCCGGCCATCGCTGCGCAGCGCGTAGGCGGCGTCGATGCGGCGGGTGTACTCGGCCACAAAGCTGGTTTGCAGCTCGGCACTCAGAGGCTGGAGAAACGGTCGCAGACCGGTGCCACGAACCCATTGGACAATCGCCTCCGCACTGTCCATTGGGTGCTGGTATGCCGTACGCCAGGCATCCACCTGTGCATCACGGGCCAACACATCGTAGTAATCATTCAAGGCCAGCAAATCCGTGCGCAAGGCATGCGGATCGCCGATCTCTGCAGCCCAGGGCTGCAGCGCTGCCACCTCGCGCATCAGGCGGTGGGTGGGCTCATCGCGGTTGTCCGGCATCTGCACGGCCAGTACGCCACCGGGCGCCAACATGCCCATCAAGCGGGGCAGCAGCTGCGCGTGGTCGGGCACCCATTGCAGGGCCGCATTGGCAAAAATCAGGTCGGGCAAACGCCCGTTGTGCAGTGGAGCCTGCCAATGGGCGATGTCACCCTGCTCAAAATGCACATGCGCAAGACGCTGGCGCGCAGCGGCCAGCATGTCTTGCGACTGGTCGATACCCAGCACCCGTGCATGCACGAAGCGCTGGGCCAGCAGCTCGGTGGAATTGCCCGGCCCGCAACCCAGATCCACCACATAGGCGGTATCGCTGGGCAGGGCCACGCGCGCCAGCAGTTCGGCGGCCGGGCGCGTGCGCTCGCCCTCGAACCGGCTGTAGAGCTGGGCATTCCATGCAAGCATGCGGATCGGCCTTGGATTACAGCAGGTGCTTGACGCCGTCCTGCTCGCCTTGCAGCTCAGCCAGGGTCTTGTCGATGCATTCTTGCGAGAACGCGTCGATTTCCAGACCTTCGACGATCTTGTATTCGCCGTTTTCGGTGGTCACGGGGAAGCCGAAGATGATGCCGGCAGGGATGCCGTATTCGCCGTTCGAAGGCACGCCCATGGTCACCCATTCGCCAGCAGAGCCCAGGGCCCAGTCACGCATGTGGTCGATGGCAGCATTGGCAGCCGATGCAGCCGACGACAGGCCACGAGCGGCAATGATGGCGGCGCCACGCTTGCCCACGGTTGGCAGGAACACGTCCTTGTTCCAGGTCTGGTCGTTGATCGCTTCCTTGACCGACTTGCCGTCCACGGTGGCGAAACGGTAGTCGGCGTACATCGTTGGCGAGTGGTTGCCCCAGACGGTCAGCTTGCGGATATCGCCCACCTTGAAGCCGCCCTTGGCAGCCAGTTGCGAGGCAGCGCGGTTGTGGTCCAGACGCAGCATGGCGGTGAAGTTCTTCGCTGGCAGGTCCGGAGCCGACTTCATCGCGATGTAGGCGTTGGTGTTGGCAGGGTTGCCAACCACCAGCACCTTGACGTTGCGCGAAGCGACAGCGTTCAGGGCCTTGCCTTGGGCGGTGAAGATCTGGGCGTTGGCAGCCAGCAGATCAGCACGCTCCATGCCTGGGCCGCGAGGACGGGCACCCACGAGCAGTGCGTAGTCGGTGTCCTTGAAGGCTTGCAGCGGGTCGCTGTGGGCTTCGATACCGGCCAGCAGAGGGAAAGCGCAGTCTTCCAGCTCCATGATCACGCCCTTGAGCGCGTTCTGTGCCTTTTCGTCAGGAATTTCCAGCAGTTGCAGGATGACAGGCTGGTCCTTGCCCAGCATTTCGCCCGAAGCGATGCGGAACAACAGGGCATAACCGATTTGACCAGCGGCACCGGTAACGGCGACACGTACGGGCTTCTTGCTCATGGGAAAACTCCAGAAAATAGAAATGAGGTGTCCAAGCAGGCCAGCATCGGAGAGGGTGTCAAACGACTGGAATCAGCGATCGGGAGGCCCCGATGGCAGGTCTGTAAACAGCGCGTAAGTGTACTCTTGAACAGATCACTCAGTCAATTTGTCTTATGTCTTATATAAGATATGATTGGCCCCTGATGCGCTATACAATGCGCGCTGTAAATTTGAACCGTTGGATGTCACATCCACTGTGACACCCGAGAGATTGAATCTCTCCCAAGACAAGCGCATGACATCTTCCACCCCCAATGCAAACGACACCGGCATCCCGTCCGCTGGCGACAGCGTGGGTGGTGCGACCCCGGCCTTCAGCCCCCTCTACCAACAAATCAAGGGCCTGATCCTGCAAAGCCTGGAGGCAGGCGCCTGGAAACCGGGCGAGATGATCCCCAGCGAGATGGAGCTGGCCGCCCGCTACCGCGTCAGCCAGGGCACCGTGCGCAAGGCGATCGACGAGCTGGCCGCCGAGAACCTGCTGCTGCGCCGCCAGGGCAAGGGCACTTTTGTAGCCACCCATGCCGAGCGCAATGTGCAATACCGCTTCCTGCGTCTCCTTCCGGACAGTGGCGACCTCAATGAAGAAGGTCCGGCGCAGCGCAACATCATCTCCTGCCGCAGCATCAAGGGCCCCAGCGAGATCTGTAAGCTGCTGCAGGTGCCCACCGGTGAATCGCTGATCCATGTGCGCCGGGTGCTGGTTTTTGCCGGTATTCCCACCATCGTGGAAGACATCTGGCTGCCCAGCAGCAGCTTCAAGGGCCTGTCAGCCGAGCAGATGCGCGACTACCCTGGCGCCACCTACGCCATGTTCGAGGTGGAATACGGTGTACGCATGGTGCGCGCCCAGGAAAAACTGCGCGCCGTGCTGCCCGATGCAGCCCAGGCCCAATTGCTGGATATCGACGGACAGACCCCACTGCTCAGCGTGGAGCGCGTCGCTTACACCTATAACGATGTTCCCATGGAATTACGACGAGGCCTTTATCGGACGGACACCCACCATTACAGCAATACCCTGAGCTAATGCACCGGTCAAGTCTGAGTAGTCACCACGGGGTTAAAGAGAAACCCTTAGACCTGCGCGCTGCATTGCAATAAAATTTTGCAGGTTTGCGCCTAGCGATTACATAGCAGTTACATCCACGAAAGATTTCACACCATGACAGATACCACGAAGAAGCGGCCTGAGTTTCGCAATATCAACATGCTGACGGACCTGCCGGGCTACCGTTTCCCGGTGGCAGCCATCCTGTCGATCCTGCACCGCGCCAGCGGCCTGGTCATGTTCTTCCTGCTGCCCTTCGTGGTCTGGCTGCTTGACACCTCGATCTCTTCCGAATTCTCTTACGCCCGCTTCACCGCCGCCTTCAACACCGGCGCCGGCATCTTCGCGGGCTGGTTCATCAAGCTGGCTGTGCTGGCGCTGATCTGGGCCTACCTGCACCACTTCTGCGCTGGCCTGCGCCACATCTGGATGGATGTCTCGCACAAGTCGGTCAACAAGGAATTCGGCAAGAGCTCGGCCATCGTCTGCTTTGCCATCAGCCTGGCGCTGACCGCCATCCTGGGTGCCAAGCTGTTCGGCTTGTACTGATCGCCCGCGACCGCATTTACTGATAAATAAGAAAGGATTCCCCATGTCCGTCAATTACGGCTCCAAACGCGTCGTGACCGGTGCGCATTACGGCTTGCGCGACTGGCTGGCCCAGCGCATCACCGGCTTGCTGATGGCCTTGTTCACCGTGGCCCTGCTGGCCCAGGTGCTGATGATCAAGGGCCCTATCGGCTACGAACAGTGGGCAGGCATCTTCTCCCACCAGTGGATGAAGTTCATCACCGTGGGCACCCTGGTGGCCTTGGCCTACCACGCCTGGGTCGGTATGCGTGAAATCCTCATGGACTACGTCCAGCCCGTCGGCCTGCGCCTGGTGCTGCAGATTTTCGTGCTGGTCTGGCTGGTGGGCTGCCTCGGCTGGGGCCTGCAGGTTCTGTGGCGTCTGTGATACCCGCGATTGAAAGAGAACAATGAGCTATACAAAAGAGAACATCACCAAGCGCAAGTTTGATGTCGTCATCATCGGCGCAGGCGGCTCCGGTCTGCGCGCTGCGCTGGAACTGTCCAAGGCCGGCCTGTCCGTGGCTGCCTTGTCCAAGGTTTTCCCCACCCGCTCGCACACCGTGGCAGCGCAAGGTGGCGTGTCCGCCTCGCTGGGCAACATGTCGCCCGACAACTGGGAATGGCACTTCTACGACACCATCAAGGGCTCGGACTGGCTCGGTGACCAGGATGCGATCGAGTTCATGTGCCGCGAAGCACCCAAGGTGGTGTACGAGCTGGAACACTTCGGCATGCCTTTCGACCGCAACCCCGACGGCACGATCTACCAGCGCCCCTTCGGCGGCCACACCGCCAACCACGGCGAAAAGCCCGTGCAACGCGCCTGCGCAGCGGCTGACCGTACCGGTCACGCGATGCTGCACACGCTGTACCAGCAAAACGTCAAGTCCAAGACCAACTTCTTCGTGGAGTGGATGGCGCTCGACCTGATCCGTGACGAATCCGGTGACGTGATCGGCGTGACCGCCATCGAACTGGAAACCGGCGACCTGTACGAGCTGCACGCCAAGGCTGTGCTGCTGGCCACCGGCGGCGCTGGCCGTATCTTCCAGGCATCGACCAATGCCTTCATCAACACCGGCGACGGCCTGGGCATGGCTGCACGTGCAGGCATCCCGCTGCAGGACATGGAGTTCTGGCAGTTCCACCCGACCGGCGTGGCCGGCGCGGGCGTGCTGCTGACCGAGGGCTGCCGTGGTGAAGGCGCTATCCTGCGCAACAGCGATGGCGAGCGTTTCATGGAGCGCTATGCGCCTACCCTGAAGGATCTGGCTCCGCGTGACTTCGTGTCGCGCTCGATGGACCAGGAAATCAAGGAAGGCCGTGGCTGCGGTCCGAACAAGGACTACATCCTGCTGGACATGACCCACCTGGGTGCAGATACCATCCGCAAGCGCCTGCCTTCGGTGGAAGAAATCGGCCACAACTTCGCCAACGTGGACATCACCAAGGAACCGATTCCTGTGGTGCCCACCATCCACTACCAGATGGGCGGTATCCCCACCAACATCAACGGCCAGGTCGTTGTCTGGGATGGTCAAGAGAACAAGGTGGTCAACGGCCTCTACGCAGTGGGCGAATGCTCCTGCGTGTCGGTGCACGGCGCCAACCGCCTGGGCACGAACTCGCTGCTGGACCTGCTGGTCTTCGGCAAGTCGGCCGGCAAGCACATCGTCAACTACGTCAACGGCTACGGCGAATTCAAGCCCATGCCTGAGAACGCATCGGACTTCTCGCTGTCGCGCCTGAACAAGCTCGACGAGTCGACCAGCGGCGAGTACGCACAAGACGTGGCCAACGACATCCGCGCCTGCATGCAGCTGCACGCTGGCGTGTTCCGTACGCAAAAGAGCATGGACGAAGGGGTCAAGAAGATTGCCGACATCCGCGCCCGCGTTGGTGGCGTAACCTTGAAAGACAAGTCCAAGGTCTGGAACACCGCCCGCATGGAAGCGCTGGAAGTGGCCAACCTGATCGAAGTGGCACAAGCCACGATGGTCTCGGCCGCCGCCCGCAAGGAATGCCGTGGCGCCCACACCGTGGACGACTACGAGCACCCTGCTGACGATCCCAAGTACCCACTGGGCCGCAATGACATCGACTGGCTCAAGCACACGCTGTGGTACAGCGCCGCCAACAGCCTCGAGTACAAGCCCGTGCAACTCAAGCCGCTGACCGTGCCGTCGGTACCGCCCAAGGTTCGTACCTTCTAAATCCACGCAGCCCACGAAAGAACATCCCAAAATGAAGCGTACTTTCAAAATCTATCGCTACGATCCCGATAAAGATGCCAAGCCGTACATGCAAACCGTGGAGGTGGAGCTCGACGGTCATGAGCGCATGCTGCTGGACGCCCTGGTCAAGCTGAAGGAACTCGATCCATCGATCTCCTTCCGCCGCTCCTGCCGCGAAGGCGTCTGCGGTTCGGACGCGATGAACATCAACGGCAAGAACGGCCTGGCCTGCCTCACGAACATGAACACCCTCAAGGGTGACATCGTCTTGAAGCCACTGCCCGGTCTGCCCGTCATCCGCGATCTGATCGTGGACATGACCCAGTTCTTCAAGCAGTACCATTCGATCAAGCCTTACCTGATGGCTGACAGCTTTGTCGCCAACGAGAAGGAGCGCCTGCAGTCGCCCGAAGAGCGCGAAGAGCTCAACGGCCTGTACGAGTGCATTCTGTGCGCCAGCTGCTCGACCAGCTGCCCCTCTTTCTGGTGGAACCCCGACAAGTTCGTGGGCCCCGCCGGTTTGCTGCAGGCCTACCGCTTCATCGCCGACAGCCGCGATGACCATACCGGTGAGCGCCTGGACAACCTGGAAGACCCCTACCGTCTGTTCCGTTGCCACACCATCATGAACTGCGTGGACGTGTGCCCCAAGCACCTCAACCCCACGAAGGCGATTGGCAAGATCAAGGAACTGATGGTTCGCCGTGCAGTGTAAGAACCAGATTGAGCAATGATGGAAAACGAACTGCTGGATGAACGTGCGCGCGATCTGCTGCGCTGGCGTAGTCGCCGAGGCCTGGTGGAGAACGACATCTTCGTCGAGCAGTTCTTCCGCACATACGGAGCAAGCCTGAATGTCCGCCAGGCGCAAGGGCTGACCACTTTGATGAACCTGTCGGACAACGACCTGCTGGACTTGATGCTCAGGCGCAAGGAACCAACAGGCGACCTCGACACGCCAGATGTTCATGAAGTGCTGGAGATGCTGCGCAGCCGAAAACCACGCGCATCTCTTGCGGACTAACTCGAGAAGGAACCAGTTTTATGAAACTAGCAGACAACAAAGCCACGCTATCGTTTAGCAACGGCGCAGCAAGCGTAGACCTTCCGGTTTACCAGGGCTCGATCGGCCCGGATGTCATCGACATCCGCAAGCTGTACGCGCAGACCGGCATGTTCACGTACGACCCCGGTTTCCTCTCGACGGCTGCTTGCCAGTCGGCCATCACCTATATCGATGGTGACAAGGGCGAGCTGCTGTACCGCGGCTACCCCATCGAGCAGCTGGCCAAGAACTGCAACTACCTCGAAACCTGCTACCTGCTGCTGTACGGCGAGCTGCCCAATGCAACGCAGAAGGCCGAGTTCGAAGACACGGTGACCAAGCACACCATGGTCAACGAGCAGATGCAGTTCTTCCTGCGTGGTTTCCGCCGCGATGCGCACCCGATGGCCGTTCTGACGGGCCTGGTGGGCGGCATGTCGGCCTTCTACCACGACAGCACCGACATCACCAACCCCGAGCACCGCAACATCGCTGCGATCCGCCTGATCGCCAAGCTGCCCACGCTGGTGGCCATGGCCTACAAGTACGGCACGGGCCAGCCTTACATGTACCCGAAGAACGACCTGTCCTATGCAGGCAACTTCATGCGCATGATGTTCGGCAACCCTTGCGAAGAGTATGTGGTGAACCCGGTGGTGGAGCGCGCACTCGACCGCATCTTCATCCTGCACGCAGACCATGAGCAAAACGCGTCGACCTCGACCGTGCGCCTGTGCGGCTCCTCGGGCACCAACCCGTTTGCAGCCATCTCCGCTGGTGTCGCCTGCCTGTGGGGCCCTGCCCACGGCGGTGCCAACGAAGCCTGTCTGAACATGCTCGAAAGCATCCAGGCCAATGGCGGCATCGCCAAGGTCGGTGAGTTCATGGAGCAGGTCAAGGACAAGTCCAGCGGCGTCAAGCTGATGGGCTTTGGCCACCGCGTCTACAAGAACTACGACCCACGCGCCAAGCTGATGCAGGAAACCTGCAACGAGATCCTGGCCGAACTGGGCCTGGAAAACGATCCGCTGTTCGCACTGGCCAAGCAAGTCGAAAAGATTGCCCTGGAAGACGACTACTTCGTGTCGCGCAAGCTGTACCCGAACGTGGACTTCTACTCCGGCATCGTGCAACGCGCCATCGGCATCCCTGTGAAGCTGTTCACCGGCATCTTCGCACTGGCCCGCACCGTCGGCTGGATCGCCCAGCTGAACGAGCAAATGGCTGACCCTGAGTACAAGATTGGCCGTCCACGACAGCTGTACACCGGCTCGGTGGTGCGCGACGTGCAGCCTATCGCCAAGCGCTGATAGACCGACCCTGGCGGTGCTTGCGCTGCCAGGTGATGCGATCGCAACCGCTTTAAAACCCGCTTCGGCGGGTTTTTTCATGCCAGCAGGCGTATTAATCGCTTGTTAAGCTGGCGCGCCGACGATGGCGGGATGAATTTCTTTGCCCGGTTTATCACTTCCACAGGCAAGGCCGCCAGCACGGCGGCGTTCCCGCCCCATTCGCCCGATCTGCCCTTCAGCGCTGACCTGGCCACCACCACACCCCACCAGCCGGCGCGACCCGTGTGGCTGTGGAGCCTGGTCGTCAGCCTCTGGCTGGCCAGCGTAGGCAATCTGGCGTTGTGGAAGGCGATATCGCAGGCCGAGGGCCTGAGCAGCGCCCAGCAATGGGTCCTGGGCCTGAGCCTGGGGACAGCGATTGCCTGCGCCTGCTGGGCACTGTTGAACCTGATCAGCTGGGGCCGCGCCGCCAAGCCGGTGATGATTGCGCTGTGCTGGGTAGCGGCCTTTGCCGCCTGCTTCATGCTGAACTACGGTATCGCCATTGATGCATCGATGCTCACCAATGTGCTGCAGACCGATGTCAAGGAAGCGGCCGACCTGCTGCACTGGAGCCTGGTGGTCACCGTCGGCGCCATTGCGATTCCGCCCACCTGGTGGATCTGGCGCCAGACCCTGGCCCGGCGCCAAGGCTGGCGCCCGGTGCTCAAGCAGCTGGGCATGGTGCTGCTGGCCGTGCTGGCCATGGTGGTCGTCGTGATGGCGGGTTTTCGCCCCATCTCGTCGGCCATGCGCAACCACACCAACCTGCGCTACATGATGAACCCGCTGTCCACCGTCTATGCCGCAGGCAACCTGGTGGCCCAGCAAATCCACCACCGCGACACGACCCTCTACCCGATTGGCGAAGGCGCCAAGCTCGGCGCCAGCTATGCGGGCCAGACCACGTTTCCGATCTATGCACTGGTGGTCGGCGAGACAGGGCGCGCGGGCAATTTTGCCGTCAATGGCTATGACCGGCCCACCACGCCTTTGCTGTCTGCGCGCGACGATCTGGCGGTCGCCACCAATGCCTGGTCCTGCGGCACCAGCACCGCCGTGTCGGTGCCATGCATGTTCTCCCACCTGGGCCGCAGCAGCCAGAACAGCGACAAATCCTATGAAAACCTGCTCGATGTGCTGCAACGTGCGGGCCTGGCCGTCCTCTGGGTTGAGAACCAATCGGGCTGCAAGGGCGTCTGCGCCCGCGTGCACAACGCCAACACCGAGACCGACCTGCCCGCCGCCGCCCGCAAGGCGCTTTGCCAGGACGGCGAATGCGTGGACATGGCTTTGCTCGATGGCCTGGATGAGCGCATCAACGCGCTGCCCGCCGAGCAACGCGCCAAGGGCGTGGTGGTGGTGCTGCACCAGATGGGCAGCCATGGCCCAGCCTATTTCAAGCGCTCGCTGAGCCAGGACAAGCGTTTCCGCCCCGAGTGCAACAACGTCAATCTGCAGGCCTGCGACCGCGCCTCGCTGATCAACGCCTATGACAACAGCGTGGTGGCCACCGACCGCATGCTGAGCGGCCTGATCGACTGGCTGGCCAGCAAGGGCCAGCGCCAGCCCACGGCCATGATGTATGTGGCCGACCATGGCGAGTCGCTGGGCGAGAACAATATCTACCTGCACGGCCTGCCCTATTCCGTCGCACCCGATGTGCAAAAGCATGTGCCCTGGATCACCTGGCTCTCCCCCGCGATGCAGCAACGCATGGGCATGCGCACCAGCTGTCTGCAGCAAGCCGTGGGCACGGCCCGCATCAGCCACGACAACCTGTTCCACTCGATGCTGGGCCTGACCGATGTGCAGACCGCGCTGCACCAGGCCGATCTGGATATTTTTGCCAGCTGCAAGGGCCGCTCTGCACCGCCTGCAACATTGGCGCACCTGGCGTCAGCCTCTGCACCTGCAAGCCTTGCGACCGCGCAGCCAGCCAATGGCGCTGCGGCACGCAAGCGCGGCTAAAACAGATTTCCCTGCCCCGGGTGTGGCGCCGGCGCGGCGCCCACTTGCCGCGGCAGCAGCAGCTGCTGGGCGCGCCAGGCCTCAAACCCGCGCCAATCCATCTCCAGCCGCTCACGCCCATAGCCCAGTTGCGCGCAGGCACGCACAAAGCGCTGGCGCACCAGGTCGGCCCAGAGGCCCTGGCCCTTCATGCGGCTAAAGGACCGGCTGTCGTAGCTCTTGCCGCGCAGCCGGTCGGCCTCGCTGATCTGGTGCAGGTCGCGCACCCGCTGCATCACCCGGGCGGCGCGCTGCGGGTAATGGGCCTGCAGCCACTGCTGGAACACGCCGTTGAGCTCCCAGGGCAGGCGCAGCACGGTGTAGAAGGCGGTGGTGGCACCGGCCTCACGCGCGGCTGCCAGCACCTCTTCCATGTCCTCGGTCAAAAACGGAATATGCGGCGCTACGCTCACGCCCACCGGAATACCCGCCTCCACCAGCCGGCGTATCGTGCGCAGCCGGCGGTGCGGAGCCGCTGCCCGTGGCTCGAGCAGCCGGGTGAGCTGCGGATCCAGGCTGGTGATGGTGATGTAGACGGCCGCCGCATTCTTGCGCGCCGCTGCCGCGATCAGGTCGATATCGCGCTCCACCGCGCTGCTCTTGGTGATCAGTGAGAACGGGTGCTCGGCCTCGCTGAGCACCTCGATCAATTGCCGCGTCAGGCCCAGCTCCCGCTCAATCGGCTGGTAGCAATCGGTGGCTGACCCTATATTGAGCGAGGCCGGCTGGTAGCGCGGGCGGCTGATCTCGGCCTTCAGCACCTGGGCAATATTGGTCTTGGCGAACAGCTGGGTTTCAAAATCCAGCCCGGGCGAGAGGTTCAGGTAGCTGTGGTACGGCCGGGCATAGCAGTAGATGCAGCCATGCTCGCAGCCCCGGTAGGGGTTGACCGAATGATCAAAGAAGATATCGGGTGAGTCGTTTTTCTGGATCGCGCTGCGCGCTCGCTCCTCATGCACCTGGGTCGGCAGGTTCTCGGCGTCCTGCTGCCACCAGGCGCCTTCTTCCAGATGCTGATGCGCATCGCCTGCCTCAGGCGCCTCAGCCGCTGCTGGGGTCCAGCCATCGTCGGCCCATTCCCGTACATCGCTGGCAAAACGGTGGCGTGGTGCACCCACCGCACCACGCCCCTTGCGTGCCACTGGCAGCGGCACGCGCACTGGCACGGGCCCATCCAGTTCGTCCGCGCAGCGTTGCAGAGCCTGCGGGTCTTCAAGCGGGGCGGTATTAACGATGTGGATGGAGGGATGGCGGGCAGTCATGATAACTGTTTTTATATACAGTATTTCTATGCATTGTGCGCCATCGCCACCCCGCTTGCAAGCGCCACCAAAACCAGGGCTATTCGCACCATTTTGGTGCGAAATGGGGCATGGCCTACATTCGGGGATTACATACTCCGGAGGAAGTTTTCATGTCTCGCAAACCCCAACTCATCCTGTCATCCCTGGATGTGGACCGCCTGGAAGCACTGCTGGAGGCCATGCCGGCGAGTGCCTTCCCCGGCAAGGCGGATCTGGAGGCCGAGATTGCCCGTGCCGATATCGTGGAGCCCAGTGATATTCCGCCGGATGTGGTGACGATGAACTCCACGGTGAACTTTGACATTGCCGAATCGGGCAAGCAGTTCCAGCTGACCCTCGTCTACCCCAAGGATCTGGACGACACCAGCAGCAAGATTTCGGTGTTTGCACCAGTGGGCAGTGCGCTGCTGGGCCTGTCGATTGGCAATGAGCTGGCCTGGCCGTCAGTGGGCGGAAAAACCATGACGGTGCGCGTGACCGGCATCAGCTACCAGCCCGAGCGGGCTGGCGATCTGCACCGTTGAGGCAGCCGATTTACATCGACAGACGTGCGCTGACCAGGCTGACCAGCAGACCGGCACCGACCAGACCCAGCTCCCAACGGGCCACCGAACGCAGGCTGGGCGTTCGCGCCTCGACACCCAGGTAGAGTGCGCGCCCGGCCAGCAGCGACAGCGCAAAGGCCAGGCCCATGCCCAGCCAGTTCAGCCAGGGCTGGCTCGGCCAGACATGCGATACCACCGCGTTGCACAGCACCACGATGGAAAAGTGCACCAGAAACACCGAGTAGCCCATCTGGCCCAGCGACTGCAGCCAGCGCACGGGTGCCTGGCGGCCCAGCCAATCGACCAGGCGGCCATCCGAGGGCACACGCATCAGCCACAGCAGGGCCACGGCGCCGCACAGCGCCACCGCAATGCGCAGGCGGAAGTCCACTTCCAACGACACAAAACCCAGCGCCAGCAGCCAGGCCGTCCAGGTCCAGGGCTTGGCGCTTTGGCTGCCCCAGTAGGCCAGCATGCCCATGCCATAGGCACCGATAAAGTAAACAAACCACATGTCCAGCTCGCTATGGCGGTTGAACACCAGCAGCGACAAGGCCGTCAGCGCCAGCACCACCCATTGGCCCAGTTGCAGGCCCAGCCACTGGCGGGCCCAGCGGCGGCTCAGTGCAAACAGCAGGGTGACAGCGGCAAACAGCTGGAAGTCAATCGCCACATACCAGACACCGGCCGACAGCGCGTCTTCGCCGCTGATGTCCTGCAGCATCAGCGCATTGGCAATCAATTGCTGCCAGGTGGGCTCGGCGGGCACGGATTCATGGGCAAACCAGGGCCGCACCAGCGCTGCGATGAGCACGGCCAGCAACAGGGCGACGGAATAAGGCGCGAGCAAGCGCAGCGCGCGCTGGCCAATCTTGGCCAGGGGGCTGCCAAAGCGGGCCACGCCTTGGGGTGCCAGGCTGGCCGCCGACAGAAAGCCGCCAATGACCAGGAAAATCTGCACGGCAATGCGCGCATATTCGGCCAGCCATTCAATGATGCCGGGGGTGACTTGCGCTGCGACATCCGACATCGGGCCATAGAAAGCCAAGTGGTGCCAGACGATGGCAGCACAGCAAGCTCCTTTGGTCATGTCCAGCCACAGATTTCGTTTGTTATGGGTTGTTGTGGTAGGCAAGATAGTCTCTGGCCAGCTACTCCACAATGGGCGAGCCATTGCAACGCAGGCCGGCAATGTTCTGACAAGGATGTGGCACCGCGCGCGCAGTGCCACTCCATGTGTAACGCCTTTGTATCCGCTGCCGTTGACGGGGCGGCCCCGCTGATAGGCCGAAATCTGCCGTCTTTACACAGCGGTTATGCGAAGCGCCGGGCGATGGCGGCCTGGCGTTTCAGCTTTTCCAGAAAAAACCGATAATCAGCGCCATGAAACAAGCCCAAACGCCGCTGCCCGAGCTCACCCGCCAATTCGTGTCACATTTTGGCGAAATGGGTAGCCGCTGGGGCATCAACCGCACCGTGGGCCAGATCTACGCGCTGATCTTTCTGTCGCCCCAGCCCATCAATGCCGACGAGATTGCCGAGGGCCTGTCCTTCTCGCGCTCTAATGTCAGCATGGGTTTGAAGGAGCTGCAATCCTGGCGCCTGGTGCATATGCGCCACCAGCCGGGTGACCGGCGCGAGTACTTCGAAGCGCCGGCCGATGTCTGGGAAATCTTCCGCACTCTGGCCGAAGAGCGCCGCCGCCGCGAGATCGAACCCACCCAGTCGATGCTCCGCTCCGCCCTGCTGCAGGAAACGCATTCCGCCGACGAGCAATACGCCCAGCAGCGCATGCAGGAGATGTACGACCTGATCGACAAGCTGATGACCTGGTTTGACGATGTGCAGCGCCTCAACCCCGACACCGCCCTGCAGCTGATGGGCATGGGCAGCGCCGTCACCCGGGTGCTGACCATCAAGGACCGCTTGACCGGCAAGTCGCCCGCCCGCAAGGAAGGCAACGACTGAGATGCTGGCCCTGCAAGCCCCGGCCGCCGTCGCCGAGCGGCTCTGGCCCGGCATTGCCTGGCCTGCGCTGATGCCCGGCCACGGCCTGCCCACAACCGAGATCGCCGGCGATTTTGTGTTGCTGGACCACCTGGGCGCCGCCGAAGAAACCTGGGGGCGCGATGCCCCGTTGGCCAATCTGGGCCAGGACTGGTGGGTGTTTGCCTGCTCGGGCACCGGCGATGCCTGGCTGTTGAGCCGTGACCAGCAGCAAACCGTCGCCTTCCTGGACCATGCTGCCGGGCCTGATGCCCTGCCCCAACTGCTGGGCATCGATGCCGGGCAATGGCTGCAACTGGCCGATCTGATGGCCCAGCTGGAAGCGGCGCAAGACCAGGGTCTGGCGCTGGCGCCGCAAGCCTTGGCGCTGATGGAGCAACTGGCGCCGGGCTTATCCGCCCACTACCCCTACTCCCTGGTTTAACGCGTAGGCGCCGCCGTAGCCGTCTTGGGCGCCAGCACAATGCGCAGGCCTTGCTCCTGCACCTGCATGCGCTCCACTGTGTAACCCAGGCCTTGCAGCAGCATGCGCTGGCTGGCCGGGAGCTCATAGACCAGCAGGCCTTGCAGCACCTGCTCGGCCAGGCGGGGGGCATAGGTCTGGAACATGCCCTGGTAGGCAGCCGGCACGCCCTGCATCTGCAACTGCTGCACACGCACGTTATGCAGGCGGATGCTGGCATCGGCATCGTGGAAGGCCAGGCCAAAGTCCAGGGTCATCTGGCCGGGGTATTCATTGCCCATCAGCTTCTCGGTCACCCAGATATCGAAGGCGGCGCGCAGGCTGTTGCTGGCTGCCAGCAATTGCACACTGGGCTTTTGCAGCTGGATGACGACCATGCCCTGCCAGGAGCGGGCCAGCGGAAACTTGGCAGCGACCGCCTGCTGCAGCTGCGCCTGGCTGATGCTGATGCTGCGCGCACCGGCGGGTAGCGGGGTATCGGCAGCGTGTGCCGCACGGGTCGCAAGGCCTAGACCAGCCACCAAGCCCGCTGCCGCCCACACCAGGCAGCGGCGGCGCTGCAGCGGCTGGGCAGGCCCTTGGGCAGAAAACAGATTCTCCATCGCATCACACCATAGCCGACAAGCGCCATTGGACAGCGCCGCAAGGCCAAAGTTCAGCCCCGGCGGCCGGTGTTGGTATCTGCGCGTTACGCCGCCTGTGCAGGGGCAGTTGCGCGGCTCGGGCTGCTGGCCAGCAGCGCATCGCGGGCCTCAAAATACTCGCGCTTGAGCCGGGCCACCAGCTCGGCAGCGGGCACCACCTGCTTGACGGCGCCAATGCCCTGGCCACTGCCCCAGATGTCTTTCCAGGCCTTGCGGTCCTTGCCAAAGCTCATCGAGCTGGGGTCGGATACTGGCAGGTTGTCCGGGTCCATGCCGGCGGCGCGGATCGACGGGCTCAGGTAGTTGCCATGCACGCCGGTAAACAGGTTGCTGTAGACAATGTCGTCCGAGTTGGAGCTGACGATCATCTGCTTGTACTCTTCCACCGCGCGCGCCTCATCGGTGGCGATGAAGGCCGAGCCGATGTAGGCAAAGTCGGCGCCCATGGCCTGGGCTGCCAGCACGGCACGGCCATGCGCAATGCTGCCCGACAAGGCCAGCGGGCCGTCAAACCATTCGCGGATTTCCTGCACCAGCGCAAACGGGCTCTTGATACCCGCATGGCCACCGGCACCCGCGGCCACGGCGATCAGGCCATCGGCGCCCTTGTCGATGGCCTTGTGCGCAAAGCTGTTGTTGATGATGTCGTGCATCACCACACCGCCCCAGGAATGGGCGGCCTGGAACACGTCCTCACGCGCACCCAGCGAGGTGATCAAAATGGGCACCTTGTACTTTTCGCACAGCGCCATGTCATGCTCCAGGCGCTCATTGGTCCGGTGCACGATCTGGTTGATCGCAAACGGCGCAGCGGGCTGGTCAGGGTGGGCGCGGTTGTGTGCCGCCAGGGTCTCGGTGATTTCGGCCAGCCAGTCATCGAGCTGCTCGGCCGGGCGGGCATTGAGCGCGGGCATGGAGCCGACGATGCCGGCCTTGCACTGGGCAATCAGCAACTGGGGGTTGCTGACGATGAACAGCGGCGAGCCGATGACCGGAAAAGGCACGTTCTGCAACGCGCCGGGAAGCTTGGACATACAAGGTCTCCTTCAAATGGCAAAAAGCCTTCTGCGCTCTGGGAGGCGCAGACCCCAGGCGCCTTGGCCAAGGCGCGCGGGGGGCTTCAGATGTGGGGCATGGCGCTCAGAAACTGTCCTGCGGCAGCGCCATCACCGGGGCCGCACCGTTCAGAACTTCTTCGCGCAATGCCGAGGTTTTTACCAAAATATGCGTGGCATAGAAATGCGCAGTTGTCACCTTGGCTTCGAGGAAAGCCTTGTCGCCCGCGCCCTGGCTGAGCTGCTGCTCGGCCGCCAGCAAGGCCCGGCCCATCTGCCAGCCTGCCACCAGATTGCCCGCCAGCATCAGATACGGCACGCTGGCCGCAAACACATCATTGGGCGCAGTCTTGCTGCCGGCGACCACGTAATCGACCACCGCCAAAAAGTCCTGCCGCGCCTGCGCCAGCGCACGTGCAAAGGCCTGGGCTGCGGCCGAGCTGCCGGCCTTCAGCGCCTGCTCGGTCTGCTCGATCTGGCTGGCGATGCCCCGCGCGGCCTGACCGCCATCGCGGGCCGTTTTGCGGCCCACCAGGTCATTGGCCTGGATGGCGGTAGTGCCTTCATAGATGGTCAAAATCTTGGCGTCGCGGTAGTGCTGGGCCGCACCCGTCTCCTCGATAAAACCCATGCCCCCATGCACCTGCACGCCCAGGCTGGTGACCTCCTGGCTCATCTCGGTGCTGTAGCCCTTGATCAGCGGCACCATGAACTCATAGAAGGCCTGGTTGTCCTGGCGCACCTGCGCATCGGGATGGGCATGGGCAGCATCAAAGGCCGCAGCGGCCGTCAACGCCATTGCGCGGCAGCCTTCGGTATAGGCGCGCATCGTCATCAGCATGCGGCGCACATCGGGGTGGTGGATGATGGTGGCGCTGCCGGCCACGCTGCCATCGACCGGGCGGCTTTGCACACGCTCCTTGGCAAAGGCGGCGGCCTGCTGGTAGGCCCGCTCGGCAATGGCCACGCCCTGCAGGCCGACCGCATAGCGGGCCGCGTTCATCATGATGAACATGTACTCCAGGCCCCGGTTTTCCTCGCCCACCAAAAAGCCGGTGGCCCCCCCGTGGTCGCCATACTGCAGCACACAGGTGGGCGATGCCTTGATGCCCAGCTTGTGCTCGATGCTGACGCAGTGCACATCGTTGCGCGCACCCAGCGTGCCATCGGCATTGACGAGGAACTTGGGCACCACGAACAGGCTGATGCCCTTGACGCCTTCGGGCGCACCAGCCACCCGGGCCAGCACCAGGTGCACGATGTTCTCGGCCATGTCGTGCTCACCGTAGGTGATGAAGATCTTGGTGCCAAACACCTGGTAGCTGCCATCGCCCTGCCGCTCGGCGCGCGTGCGCACCAGCGCCAGGTCCGAGCCGGCCTGGGGCTCGGTCAGGTTCATCGTGCCGGTCCACTGGCCGGAGACCAGCTTGTCCAGGTAGGTCGTTTTCAGCGCATCGCTGCCGGCCGTCAGCAAGGCCTCGATGGCGCCATCGGTCAGCAAGGGGCAAAGCGCAAAGCTCATGTTGGCGCTGTTGAGCATCTCTACACAGGCCGCGCCAATCGTCTTGGGCAAGCCCTGGCCACCGGCATCGACCGGGTGCTGCAGACCTTGCCAGCCGCCTTGCACATACTGCGCAAAGGCCTCCTTGAATCCCGCCGTGGTGCTGACTTGGCCATCCTTCCAGGTCGAGGGCTGCAGGTCGCCCACCACATTCAGCGGCGCCACCACCTCTTCGTTGAAGCGTGCACATTCCTCCAGCACGGCCTGTGCCGTCTCCAGCCCTGCTTCTTCAAAACCGGGGATCTGTGCCACCTGGTCGATACGGGCCAGGTGCTCCATCGCAAACAGCATGTCCTTGACTGGTGCCTTGTAACTCATCGTTGTCTCCTCGTCTTATCGTTGCTTGTGGTTTTGGGCATGTGCCGCGCATAAAAAAAGGCATCCCCTAAGGGATGCCTTCAGATGCGGCTGTCTACCACCACGCTGCCCATCACATCCGAGCTCAGCAGGATGATGTTGCAGTGTGGGCTGGTGGCAGGCACGTTTTTACAGCTTGCTGGCCATCTCAGGCACGGCTTCAAACAGATCCGCCACCAGGCCGTAGTCGGCCACGCTGAAGATCGGCGCTTCTTCGTCCTTGTTGATCGCCACGATCACCTTGGAGTCCTTCATGCCGGCCAAGTGCTGGATGGCGCCGGAGATGCCCGCTGCCACATACAGCTGAGGCGCGACGATCTTGCCGGTCTGGCCCACTTGCAGGTCGTTGGGCGCGTAGCCCGCGTCCACCGCAGCGCGGCTGGCGCCAATGGCTGCGCCCAGCTTGTCGGCCAGCGGGGTCATCACTTCGTTGAACTTCTCGGCGCTGCCCAGTGCGCGGCCGCCGGAGACGATGATCTTGGCGGCCGTCAGCTCAGGGCGGTCGTTCTTGGTCACTTCGCGGCCCACAAAGCTGCTCTTGCCGCTGCCCTCAACCGCTGCGGCGTTCTCGACTGGCGCCGAGCCACCGGTGGCAGCGGCGGCATCAAAGCCGGTGCCGCGCACGGTGATGACCTTGGTGGCATCGATCGATTGCACGGTGGCAATGGCGTTGCCCGCGTAGATGGGGCGCTCGAACGTGTCGGCGCTCACCACCTTGGTGATGTCGCTGATCTGGGCGACGTCGAGCTTGGCTGCGACGCGCGGGGCGACGTTCTTGCCCGATGCGGTGGCCGGCGCCAGGATGTGGCTGTAGTTGCCGGCAATGGCCAGCACTTGCGCGGCCAGGTTTTCAGCCAGGCCATCCTTGAGTGCGGGGCCTTCGGCCAGGATGACTTTGGCAACGCCTGCGATCTGCGCTGCAGCTTGGGCTGCAGCTGCTGCGCCTTCGCCTGCGACCAGTACATGCACATCGCCGCCGCAAGCCAAGGCTGCGGTGACGGTGTTGAGCGTGGCGGTCTTGATCGTTTGGTTGTCGTGTTCTGCAATAACGAGAGCGGTCATGTCTATCGTCTTTCAATTCAATGTGTCAGGTGTCGTTCGCGGCCTTCAAAACTGGCGGTCCCGTGCAGCGGGACGACTAGCAAGGGCCGCCCCGCCGCGTGGTCGTCGTCCCCCTGGGGGGAAGGCGCCGCAGGCGACTCAGGGGGGTCAAGGTCAGATGACTTTGGCTTCGTTCTTGAGCTTGTCGATCAAGGTGGCCACATCGGGCACCTTCACGCCGGCGCCGCGCTTGGCGGGTTCTTGCACCTTCAAGGTCTTCAGGCGCGGGCTCACATCCACACCCAGCTCTTCTGGCTTCAACGTGTCGAGCTGCTTTTTCTTGGCCTTCATGATGTTGGGCAAGGTGACGTAGCGCGGCTCGTTCAGGCGCAGGTCGGTGGTGATGACGGCGGGCAGGGACAGAGACAGGGTCTCCAGGCCCCCGTCCACTTCGCGCGTCACGCTCACCTTGTCGCCAGCGACTTCGACCTTGGAGGCGAAGGTGGCCTGGGGCAGATCGCCCAGCGCGGCCAGCATCTGGCCAGTCTGGTTGGCGTCGTCGTCAATGGCTTGCTTGCCGCAGATCACGAGGCCTGGCTGCTCTTTGTCGACCAGCGCCTTCAGGAGCTTGGCGACAGCCAGCGGTTGCAGCTCTTCTGCGGTTTCCACCAGGATGGCGCGGTCGGCACCAATGGCCATCGCCGTGCGCAGGGTCTCCTGGCACTGGGTGACACCGCAGCTGACGGCGATGATCTCGGTCACGACGCCCTTTTCCTTCAATCGCACGGCCTCTTCCACCGCGATTTCATCAAAGGGGTTCATCGACATCTTCACGTTCGCAATGTCCACACCCGAGCCATCGCTCTTGACGCGCACCTTGACGTTGTAGTCCACCACGCGTTTGACGGGTACCAGTACTTTCATAAACCTCGACTCCTGAGTTGTTCAATAGGTTTGCGCCAGTGGCAGCGCTTGGGCGCGGCCACGCAGCCATGGGCATGGATCAGGCCATCATCGCACAAAAATGCACGACCGTGCTTTTTTGTAGCCAAGCGGCTCATAACGACCAATTATCGGCGCATCGCTGCGCACCAGCCTCCATTTTCCGCACAAGTTGGCGGTTCATCAGCCCTGGCTGGCAGGTATTGCACCGCCGCTATTGTTCTGGATATGCAAAACACGTTGCGGGAACGGAATCTCGATCTTGGCAGCGCGCAGCCCCTCGAGCACCGCGATATTGACCGCTGACTTCACATTCGCCTGGCCGTTCATCGGATCGTTGATGTAGAAGCTCAGGCTGAACTCCAGCCCATCGGGCGCGAAATTCACCAGGAACACCGAGGGCTCGGGCTTGGCCAGCACCCGCGCCTGCGCAAGAGCCGCACTCGTCAACACCTCGCGCACCTGGGCGACATCGCTGTCGGCACCGACAACGATCTGCGTCGTCAGGTTGAACTTCTGGTCGGCATCGGTGAGGTTTTCCACCCGCTGCGTGATCAAGGTCTCATTGGGGACAATCGACTCGCGCCCATTGGAGGCACGGATGACGGTATAGCGCGTGCGGATGTCGGTGATGCGGCCTTCGAAGCCATCGACGCGCACGTTGTCGCCAATGCGCAAGGCCCGCTCGATCAGCACCAAAAAGCCGCTGACATAGTTGGAGGCGATCTTCTGCATGCCAAAACCCAGGCCCACACCAAAGGCACCGCCTAGCACCGACAACGCCGTCAGATCGACCCCGACCAGGGACAGCGCCACCAGCAGGCCAACGGTGATCAGCAGCATGCGCGTGAGATTGACGGCCATCTTGCGCATCGACAGGTCCTTGACCATGTCGTCGATCACGCGCTGCTCGAAGGTGGTCGAAATCCACAGCACCACCAGCATCACCATGCCCACCGATATCGCCCCCTGGAACAGCTCCAGCACCGAGATCGACGTCTTGCCAAAGGCGAACTGCACGGCATCCAGTTGCGCCATGACCTGCGGCAGCACACCCAGAATGCCCAGCACCGCCACGCCCCAGGCCAGCCACGAGAAGATGCGCTCAATCAGGCGCACCAGGGTAGAGTTGGGAAAGGTCTTGGCCAGCACCCGGGCCACCAGGCGGATCACCGCGAGCGACAGCAGAATCTGCACTGCCAGCCGCAGCAGGAACACCGGCTGGTAATGCTCTACCAGCATGCGGGCCGCTGCGGTAAACAGCAGGGCCAACAGCGGGAAAAGCGCCCCGCCCCAAGCCGTTTTGCCAAACCATACCGATGGCTTGCCATCATCGCGGTGGCGGTAAAAGCTGCGCGTCAGCAACCAGGCCAGGCCAATGCAAATCACCAGAACAGCCAGTTCCTGCCAGGTGCTGGCCTGCTCAAAGTCCTGAAGTAAACGATCAAAGATATCCATGCGCCGGTCTCATAGGGTCCAAAAAAAGCATACGCGCAAGCATATGCTGGTTCCGTACCGTATCACCGATAGGGCGCTGCCGTTTGTAGGAGCGGCAGAGTTCCTGGGACGCGCGGCTGAGTGCAGCCTGAGGCTAAGACCAGACCGGTTTGCGCTTTTGCGCAAAGGCCTGCGCGCCTTCTTGCGCGTTGACGTCCATCATGTTGGAGGCCATGCACTGGCTGGCTACCTGGTAGGCCGCTTCGATACCCAGCTCCCGCTGCTGGTAGACCAAAGCCTTGCCCATGCGCACGGCCGCAGCGGGCTTGCTGACGATGGCAGCCACCAGCGTTTCCAGCTCCGCATCCAGCTGCTCAGGCGCAGCCACCCGGTTGACCAGGCCCTGGGCCAGCGCCTGCTCGGCGCTGATGAATTCACCTGTCAGCAGCATCTCCATCGCCTGCTTGATGGGCATATTGCGCACCAGGGGCACGCTGGGCGTGGCGCAGAACAGGCCGTACTGGATGCCGCTGGTGGCAAAGCTGGCCTCGCTGCTGGCAACAGCCAGGTCACACTGCGCCACCAGTTGGCAGCCGGCGGCGGTCGCCATGCCTTGCACGCGCGCAATGACCGGCACCGGCAACTTCTGGATCGCCATCATCACCTGGCTGCAGCGGTTGAACAGGTCCTGGTACCAGGCGCGATCAGGATGGGCCGCCATGTCCTTGAGGTTGTGGCCCGCGCAAAAGGCCCGGCCCTGCGCGGCCAGCACCACCACGCGTACCGATGGATCCTGCGCAATGGCGGCCAGTGCTGCGCGCAAGGCCGCCAACATCTCATCGCCCAGCGCATTGAAGCGCGCCGCGTCATTCATGCACAAGGTCACCACGCCGCGCGCATCGCGGGTCTGCACAAGCAAGTTGCTGTCCGTCATTGCCAGGTCCTCAGAAGGTGTTTACAGATCGGCGAGCACGCGGATATGGGCTTCCACGCTGGCCGCCAGCGGCGTCATCACATAGCCGCCTTCCAGGCAAGAGACGATGCGGCCCTTGCTGAAGCGCCGCGCAATGTCTTTGACGCGGTGGGTGATCCAGGCGTAGTCGGCCTCAACCATGCCGAGCTGGCCCATGTCGTCTTCGCGGTGGGCATCAAAGCCCGCGCTGATGAAGATCATCTCGGGTTTGAATTCTTCCAGGCGCGGGATCCAGTAGGTCTCGACGATCTCGCGGATGTCCATGCCCTTGGTATAGGCCGGTACCGGCACATTGAGCATATTGGCCGCCGGGTCCTTGTCGCCCGAATGCGGGTAGAACGGGTGCTGGAAAATGCCCACCATCAGAATGTGCGGGTCGCCCGCGCAAATGTCTTCAGTGCCATTGCCGTGGTGCACATCAAAATCGACTATCGCCACGCGCTTGAGCTGGTGGCGCATCAGCGCATATTTGGCGGCCACGGCGACATTGTTGAAAAAACAAAAGCCCATGGCCTGCTTGCGCGTGGCATGGTGGCCCGGGGGGCGCACGGCGCAAAAGGCGTTTTCCATCTCGCCGCTGATCACCGCATCGGTGGCCGCCAGCGCTGCGCCGCAGGCGCGCAGCGCGGCATTCCAGGTGGCGCCATTGACGGCAGTGTCGGTGTCCAGCATCAGGGTTTCCGGGCCGCCAATGGCCTGGTTGTCTGCCGCCATTTCGGACAGCCCGCGTATCGATGCAATATGCAGGCGCTCATGGCCCAGCTCCAGATCGGACATGCTGGCCTTGGGCGCGTCGCGCCGCTCCAACGCATCCCCCACCCCGGTGATCAGCAGGCGGTCTTCAATCGCATCCAGGCGGGCAGCGCATTCCGGGTGGGCAGGTCCCATGTCGTGCAGCCAGCAATCACGATGGCTGAAATAACCTGTCTTGGACACAGTTTTCGTCTCCTTAACTACCTTTGTCGTTTATTGTGCTGGTATGCAGACACAGCACACCATACAAAAATTATTGACTCAGCTTAACACGGTGATTGTGGGGAAACCGGCGCAGGTTCAGGATTGTCTGACTTGTTTGCTGGCGGGAGGACATCTGCTGATTGAAGACGTACCGGGCGTGGGCAAGACCACGCTGTCGCATGCGCTGGCCCGCACCTTGGGCCTGCAGTTTGCGCGGGTGCAATTCACTGCAGACCTGATGCCCAGTGACTTGACCGGCGTGTCGGTCTATGAGCGTGAGCAGCAGGCTTTTGTGTTTCATCCCGGCCCCGTATTCACCCAGGTTTTGCTGGCCGATGAGATCAACCGCGCCAGCCCCAAGACGCAAAGCGCGCTCTTGGAGGCCATGGAAGAAAAGCAGGTAACGGTCGAGGGCGCCACGCGCCCGCTGCCCCAGCCTTTCTTCGTCATTGCCACCCAGAACCCGCTCGACCAGTTGGGCACCTATGCGCTGCCGGAGAGCCAGTTGGACCGCTTCCTGATGCGCATCTCCTTGGGCTACCCCGACCAGGCGGCCGAGTTCCAGCTGCTGGCCGGCCAGGGCCACCGCGATATCGCCAACCAATTGCCGGCGCTCACCTCTGCGGTGGAGCTGAAGTTCCTGCAGCAGGAAGTGAGCAGCGTGCGCGCCAGCGATGCGCTGATCCACTATGTGCAGGCGCTGATCGCCGCCACGCGCTCGGGCAAATGGTTTGTGCAGGGCCTGTCCCCGCGCGCAGGCATTGGCCTCATCCGTGCCGCCAAGGCGCAGGCCTTGATCCACGGCCGCGACTATGTGGCGCCCGATGATGTGCAGGCCATCCTGCCGCAGACCACGGCGCACCGGATGGTGCCCGTGAGCACCTCGGGACGCAGCGCCGTTGAGCAGGTCCGCGCGATGATGGACAGCGTGGCGCTGCAGTAGCGTGAACGCCCGCTTCGCCGCTGCCGGGCAGCCGGCCTACAACCCTTTTCTGCGGCTGCGCCAGCGCATGCGCCAGTGGTGGCTGGCCCATTTGCCCAGCGCCAGCAGCCATGCCATCAGCCGCCGCAACCTCTACCTGCTGCCCACCCGCGCCGGCTGGATGCTGGCGCTCACCTTGCTGGTGCTGCTGGTCACCAGCATCAACTTTCAGCTCAATCTGGGTTTTTTGCTGACCTTCATGCTGACGGGCGCGGCGCTGGTGTCCGTGGGCATTGGCTACCGCAACCTGCTGGGCCTGCAACTGGAGCTGCATGCCCCCGAAGCCCAGTTTGCCGGCCAGCCGCTGCGCCTGGATCTGCGCCTGGACAACCCCAGCCGCCGCAGCCGCTATGCACTGGGCATACGCCAGTACCAAGGCCACGAACTGAGCCTGGTGGACGCAGCGGCACAGGCCACTACCCCCATGCAGCTGAGCACGCCAGCCGAGCAGCGCGGCTACCAAAGCCTGCCTGCGGTGCTGGTCGAGACGCGCTTTCCGCTCGGCGTTTTCCGCATGTGGACGGTCTTCCGCACCACCGAAAAGGCCCTGGTCTACCCCAGCCCCGAAACCAACCCTCCGCCACTGCCGCTGGGCCTGGCCGATGCAGGTGCAGGCACCAGCGCCAGCCTGCGGGCCAGCAGTGGTGAGTTTGATGGCGTGCGCAGCTACCGGCGCGGTGATCCCCTCAAGCTGGTGGTCTGGAAGAAAGCGGCCACCTCACTGGCCACCGGCACGGGCCATTTTGTCGTGCGCGACAACCAGCACCAGGCGCAGCAAGACCTGTGGCTGGATGCCCAGCAATGCGGTCTGGCAGAACATGAAGCCCAGCTCTCGCGCCTGACCGCCTGGGTGGTCATGGCCGACCAGCAAGGCCTGCGCTACGGCCTGCGCTTGGGATCCGGCCATGCCGACCGGGCAGCAGACAGCGGGCCTGAGCACCGCCAGGCCTGCCTGCGCGCACTGGCGCTGGCCTAGGAACAGCACGATGCCCTCTGTGTTCAACCCTGCCCCTTCCGCAGGCGCCAGCCGCTGGTCCAGCCTGCCGCGCGAGGCACGCGATACCTTGTTTTTGCTGGCCGTCGTCGGCTGGATCCTGCTGCCCCTCACCGCCACCTTGCCACTGTGGGCCTCGGCTCTGGCTTACGCCCTGCTCGCCTGGCGCGGCCGCATTGCACTGCTGCAAAAGCCCATGCCTGGCCGCTGGCAGCTGCTGGCCTTGTTGGTGCTGGTCGTCGGGCTGACCTTGCTCAGCTACCGCACCATCCTGGGCGCCGATGCCGGTGTCACCCTGGTCAGCATGCTGCTCACGCTCAAGACCATGGAGCTGCGCGCCAAGCGCGATGCCATGGTCATTTTCTTTCTGGGCTTTTTTGCGCTGATTGCCAACTTTCTGCATTCGCAGTCGCTGCTGACGGCCTTGGCGATCGCCGTCGGCCTGGTGGGCTTGCTGACAGCCCTGGTCCATGCGCATATGCCCGTGGGCCAGCCTTCGCTCAAGTTTGCCGCCGGCCTGTCGCTGAAGATGGTGGCCATCGGCGCACCGTTGACCCTGGCACTGTTTGTCTTCTTTCCCCGCATGTCACCGCTCTGGGGCGTGCCCCAGAACCCGACGGCCAAGACCGGTCTGTCCGATGAGATGACGGTGGGTACGGTGGCATCGCTGGCCCAGGACGAAGGCATTGCGTTTCGCGTCAAGTTCGATACACCACAAAACCGGCCGCCCCCTGCCAACCAGCTCTACTGGCGCGGGCCGGTGTTGTCCGATTTCGATGGCACCACCTGGCGTGCCACACCCAGCTTTCGCAATCCCGATGACCGGATGTATGCCGACATCCGCACCGAAGGCGAGGCGCTGCGCTACGAGCTGACCCTGGAGCCCCACCAAAAGCCCTGGCTGCTGAGCCTGGACCTGACCCGCCGCCCGCCCGAGCTGCCCCGTGGCCGCGCCTACAGCACTGGCGACCTGCAGTGGCTCAGCAACCGGCCCATTACCGAGGTGACCCGCATCGCGGTGGAAAGCTACACCAGCTACCGGTTTGGCATGCAGGCCGGCAACCGAGAGCTGGCCTTCAACCGCCGGCTGCCGGCCAACAGCAACCCGCGCACCCAGGCCTGGGTGGCACAGCTGGTGGCCGAGATCGGCGACCGGCCTGACCGCAGCGCGCAACTGGTGCAGCGCCTGCAGCAGCAGCTGCGCAGTGGCGGCTATACCTACACCTTGGATCCCGGCGTCTACACCGGCCAGGCCGCTGACGAGTTCTGGTTTGACCGCAAAGAAGGCTTTTGCGAGCATATCTCGGCCGCCTTTGTGGTTGCGCTGCGCAGCGCCGGCGTGCCGGCGCGCATTGTGACCGGCTACCAGGGCGGCGAGGCCAACAGCGTGGATGGCTACTGGACGGTGCGCCAGGCCGACGCCCATGCCTGGGCGGAGGTGTGGCTGGGCGACGAACAAGGCTGGGTCCGCTTTGACCCGACCGGTGCCGTCAGCCCCGGCCGCATCGGCGCTGCACAACGGCTGAACACGCCCAACTTCATGGGCTTCAGCGTCAGCAATGCTGTCACCATCAACGGCCTGCAGCGCATGCGTGCAGTCTGGGAGGCCGTCAACAACAGCTGGAACCAGTGGGTGCTGAACTATACCCAGCGCGAGCAGATGGACATGCTCAGCAAGCTGGGCCTGTCCAGCCCCAACTGGGTGGATCTGGTGCGCATTCTGGGTGGCCTGGTGCTGGCAGCAGCCCTCATCGTGGTGCTGGTGTTGCAGTACCAGCGCAGGCGCACAGACCCCTGGCTGGCCTTGTTGAGCGAGGCGCGCAAACGCCTGCGCCAGGCCGGTGTACCAGAGGCCGCACAAGGCAGCGCCACCACGCCGCGCGCGCTGGCCCGCATGGTGCATGCCCAGGCACCCGATCTGGCGCCGGCCTTTGGCCAATGGCTCAAGGCGATGGAGCGGCAGCGCTACGCGCATGCCAGCGGCCAGCCAGCGCCCAGGGCCGAGCTGGCAGCGCTTCGCAAACAATTACGACTTCTGCCCTGGTCCCGGCTGCGGGCCCTGGCAAACAAGGTATAAAACCCCATGCACCGAATTCTTCAGACCACCGTGGCCGTGCTGTGCGCCGGCCTCTGCGCGACGGGCGCCTACGCGCAAAAAAACACTAGCAACAAAGCCCGCAGCGCTGATTCCGCCCCTGCAGCATCCAGCTATGGCAACCGGCCCGAGGCCGAGGCTTTTGTCCGCGAGGTGGCCGAGCGCCGCCATATCGATGAGGCCTGGCTGCGCGCCAGCATCAAGCAAGCCCGCTTCAATGCCACCGTGCAGCGCCTGATGACGCCGCGCACCGGGCCAGCGGGCGTCAAGAACTGGCGCGGCTACCGCAGCCGCTTTGTTGAACCGATCCGCATCCGCGCCGGTCTGCGCTTCTGGAACGAGAACGCCGCCACCCTGGCCCGCGCTGAGCAGACCTATGGCGTGCCGGCCGAGTACATCGTCGGCATCATCGGGGTCGAGACCATTTACGGCCAGCAGATGGGCAACTTCGCGGTAGTCGATGCGCTGGCCACCCTGGCTTTCGACTATCCCGCAAGCCACCCGCGCGCGGCCGACCGCGCCAAGTATTTCCGGGGTGAGCTCGAGCAGTTCCTGGCCACGGCCTACCTCACCGACAGCAACCCCTTCGACACGGTCGGCAGCTACGCCGGCGCGATGGGCATGCCCCAGTTCATGCCGACCAGCTGGTCCAACTACGCAGTCGATTTCGATGGCGACGGCAAGATCAACCTGTTTGGCAGCACCGCCGATGCGATCGGCTCGGTAGCCAACTACTTCGTCGCCCATGGCTGGCAGCGCGGCATGCCGGCCTACTACGACGTGCAGGTGAACAGCACGCCGGCACAGCTGGAGACCTTGCTGGCCCCGGATATCAAGCCCAGCTTCAGCGCCGCCGAGATGGCCGCACTGGGCATGCGCATCCAGGCACCGGGCGACCAGCACAATGGCCCGCTCGCACTGATCGAGCTGCCCAATGCCAGCGCCGCCACCCAGTACGTCGTGGGTACGCCCAACTTCTACACCATCACCCGCTACAACCTCTCGAGCTTCTATGCGATGTCCGTGGTGGAGCTGGGCCAGGCCATTGCGCGTGCACGCAGCGGTGCGCCAGCGGCGGCAGACAGCGAGCCCAGTGCGCCCGATCCGAGCAGCGAGACCAGCAACTCCCCCACTGCCGAAGCGGCCGCAAAGGCCTATCTGCGCAGAAAGGCGCGCCAGCAGCGCACGCCCGATCCGGCCAATTTCAGCGCGCCCTGATCCCTGGCCGGGCGACACATATGGACGTGATGTGCAGGCTTTAAAGGCCTGCACTGCAAAAATAAAAGGCCGTAATTTTCTCTTGAAATTGCCACATCTTCATCCAACTATCAGTCATCGAGCAGCAAACCCGCTGCCCTGTTCTACAAGGATTGAAGATGATCATGACCCCTCTGATGCACCGCTCGGCCTACGCTGTCACCCCTTCCGCCATGGACGCTGCCTTGCAGCGCTTCCTCCAGGCCACCACCACCACCGCCCAGGACACCGTGCAGCAAGACGGCCAGGTGTTCAGCATCAGCGTGGATGTGCCGGGCCTCTCGCGTGAACAACTGTGCATTGAGCTGCAGGACAAGACTGTGCGCCTGTCCAGCATTGAAGGTGCGCCCCGCAGCATCCAGCGCGCTTGGAAGCTGCCTGCAACTATCGATGCTGCAGCCTCCAAAGCAAGCCTGGAAAACGGCGTGCTGACCCTGGTGCTGAGCACCAACCAGCCCAGCACCCAGACCTTGGCGATTGCATAAACGCCAACACCGCAGCAAGCAAAAGGGGCCTGAGGCCCCTTTTGCATGCAGTGCCGGTGGCACCCACCAGCGCATCAAATTTATACCGCAGCAGCGGCAGCAGGTGGCTGCTGCACAATGGCGTCCAGTGGCCAGCGCGGCTTGACGTCGAAGGCATAGACCTTTTCGGCCTGCTGCTGCCCCGCTTCGATGCGCATGGCAGCCGCCATCGCAATCATCGCGCCGTTGTCGGTGCACAGATGCAGCTCGGGGTAGTGCACGCGGATGCCGCGCTTGCGGCAGGCATCGTTGAGCTGCTCACGCAGCAACCGGTTGGCACCCACGCCGCCGGCGACCACCACGCGCTTCATGCCGGTTTCCTTCAGCGCATTCAAGGTCTTTTTCACCAGCACATCGACAATGGCCGCCTGCGTCGATGCAGCCAGGTCGGCCTTGCGCGCCTCCAGGCCATCGCCCAGCTTCTTGGCCTGGGTCAGCACTGCCGTCTTGAGGCCGGCAAAGGAGAAATCCAGATCGCCGCTGTGCAGCAATGGGCGCGGCAGCTTGAACGCCTCGGGATCACCGCCCTGCGCCAGTCGGGACAGCTCCGGCCCGCCCGGGTACGGCAGGCCCAGCAGCTTGGCGGATTTGTCAAAGGCCTCGCCAGCTGCGTCGTCAATGGTCTCGCCCAGAATCTGGTACTGGCCCACGCCATCCACCCGCATCAGCTGCGTGTGGCCGCCAGAGACCAGCAAGGCCACAAAGGGGAACTCGGGCGGGTCTTCGCTCAGGAAAGGGGACAGCAGATGGCCTTCGAGGTGGTGCACGCCGAGCACGGGCTTGTCCAGCGCGGCGGCCATAGCACAGGCCACACCCGATCCGACCAGCAAGGCACCTGCCAGTCCCGGGCCTCGGGTAAAGGCAATAGCATCCAGCTGCGCGAGCGTGCAGCCTGCATCATCCAGCACCTTTTGCGTCAGCGGCAATACCCGGCGGATATGGTCGCGGCTCGCCAGCTCCGGCACCACACCGCCGTAGGCACGGTGCATCTCGATCTGGCTGTAGAGCGCATGGCTCAGCAGCTCGGGCACCGTACCCGGGCCACGGGTGCGCACCAGGGCCACGCCGGTTTCATCACAGGAGGATTCGATCCCCAAAATCAACTCACTCATGGGGCCAAAGTGTAGGCGCTCCAGGCCAGTTGTGCCCCCGGGGACCAGGCTACCCTGGCGGGCTGCCAGGGTTTGCCAGTGGGGCAATGGGCTCAGCGCTTGCCGCCAAGCAGCGAGCCGCCGATCTTCATCAGGTCGCTGACATCGAGCTTGCCGTCGCCATTCTGGTCCAGCAGCGAACCGAGCAGGCCGCCGCCCAGGCCGCCCTGCTGCTGCACCTGGGCTTTTTCCTGGCCCAGCGCATTGCCCAGTTGCGACGAGCTGAGGCCGCCCGACATGACGCGCTGCGCCAGGAAGGACATCACCAGCGGGGCCAGCATCTTGAGCAGGTTGCCGGCATTGGCGCCCAGACCGGTGGCCTGGCCCAGATTGGCCGAAGCCTGGTCTTGCTGGCCGCCAAAGATATGGCCCAGAATGCTGGCGCCGTCCAAGGCCGCAGGCGATGCAGCACCGGAACCCGCAGCTGCGCCGCCGCCCATGGCGCCTCCCAGCACACTGCCCAGCATGCCGCCGAGGCCACCCAAGCCACCGGCTTGTGCACCACCGCCACCACCACCCAACAGCGAGCCCAGCAGCCCACCCAAGTCAGGGCCTGCGCCAGCACCGCCTGCGGCGCCGTGGTCGCGCTGCAGCGCTTCAAACAGCGCACTGGCACCGCCCGCGCTTTGCGCGTTATTGCCCAAGGCGCCCAGCATCATCGGCACGGCCGCTTGCACGGCCTGCTCGGTCTGGGCCTCGCTCTGGCCCAGGCTTTGGGCCATCTGCTGGATGGGAGCCCCTTGCAGTTGCGCGAGGAGCTCATCGACCATCGAGGGATTTGCGGACATGTTCTTTCCTTTCATAAGCCCAGGCGGGCGTGGCACAGAATGCAGATGGTAGACGTTCAGCATGGCAGTGCAATAAGGAGTGGCGCAAATCTTCGTTAACCAAGGCCGCTTCACCGCCGCCGGCCTGCATACCCGAGATGCCGGATGGGCTGATTTTCCTTATTACTTACGTATATATAAAACCTAAAATAATGGGCACACGTATTTTTCAATGCCATGGCCATACAGCACTACATCAAGGAAATCGGGCGCGGCGCACGCGGCGCCAAGGCCCTCAGCCGTCTCGAAGCCAGCGATGCGATGGCGCAGATACTCGATGGCCGGGTCAGCGATTACGAAATCGGCGCCTTTTGCATTGCGATGCGCATCAAAGGCGAAACCGCCGAGGAGATGTGCGGCCTCTGGGATGCCGTGCATGCACGTATTGCCCGCTTCCACAGCAGCGCCGCGCTGCCCACTGTGGTGCTGCCCAGCTACAACGGCGCCCGGCGCCTGCCGACGTTGACGCCCTTGCTGGCCCTGCTGCTGGCACGCGAAGGCCTGCCCGTGCTGGTTCACGGCATGCAGACTGAGGCGAGCCGCATCACGGCCTTTGCGGTGTTCGAGCGGCTGGGGCTGACGGTCCGCGATGGGGCCGGGGCAATCGCCCCATCCGAAGTAGCCTTGGTGCATACGGCCACCTTGCTGCCCGCGCTCGCCAAGCTGCTGGCCGTGCGCCAGATCATTGGCCTGCGCAACCCCGGCCACAGCATTGCCAAGCTGCTGCAGCCGGTGGAAGGCCCCGCCGTCTTGCTGGGCAGCTATACCCACCCTGAATACCTGCCGATGCTGCAAGCCACGCTGGCCGACCTACAAACCCATGCTCTGCTCTCGCGTGGGCTGGAAGGCGAAGTCTGCGCCGACCCACGCCGAAACCCGCAGTACGATGGCTTTGTCGCCGGCCAGCACCAGCTGCTGCAAGCACGCAGCAGCGGCACCGACAGCCAGGTGCCCGGCCTACCCAGCGAGCGCGATGCGGACACCACCGCCCGCTACACCGAGGCGGTGCTGGCGGGCCAGTTGCCCGTGCCCGCCGCCTTGGCCCAGCAAGTGGAACATGTGCTGGCCATCGCCCAACAAACACTACCCGCGTCCCAAGGTCTCCACCATGACTGACAGCAGCCTGCCCACTCTCACCGCGCGCCCATCGGCTGATGCGCCATCGCCAGGCCTGGGCCAGTGCACCCTGGTCGGTGCCGGCCCGGGCGATCCCGATCTGCTGACCATTGCCGCCGCAAAAGCCTTGCAACGCGCCACCGTGCTGCTGGTGGACGACCTGGTCAACGAGGCTGTGCTGCAGTGGGCACCCGAGAGCGCCCGCATCGTCCATGTGGGCAAGCGCGGCGGCTGCCAGAGCACGCCCCAGGCATTTATCCAGCGCCTGATGCTGCAGGAGGTGCAGGCAGGAGAGAACGTGGTGCGCCTCAAAGGGGGTGACCCGTTCATCTTTGGACGCGGCGGCGAAGAGGTGGAGTTCTTGCGCGCCCATGGCATCGAGCCGCGCATCATCAACGGCGTGACGGCCGGGCTTGCAGCGCTGACCAGCCTGGGCGCCCCCTTGACCCACCGCGACCATGCACGGGGCGTCGTGTTCATCACCGGCCATGCCAAGCCAGGCGGCCAAGGCCCCGATTGGGCGCAACTGGCGCGCACGGCCCACGATGCGCGCCTGACCCTGGTGATCTACATGGGGGTGGCCAGCGCCGAGGCCATCAGCCAGGGCCTGGGCAGTGGCTTGCCGGCCGATACGCCGGTCGCCATCGTGCAGCATGCCAGCTTGCCCCAGCAACGCCATGCCATCACCGACCTAGCCCATTTACCCGCCACGATGGCCCGCGAAAAACTGGCCAGTCCCAGCATCATCGTCGTTGGCGATGTGGTGCAATGCGTCGCGTTGGCAGCGCAGGCAATCCGTAACAACGAGCCGATGGCCAGCCGAGATTTCTCCGAGATTTGCGGATACGATAGCCAGGCAACCGTGGAAGACCAAGCATCCATAGCGTAGAGTAATCAATCTTTACATATGCACAGATTGTTTCTCCAGGTTCAATCCATAAAACGAGGAGCACTGACGATATGCAAAGACAACGCACCTGGCGCCTGTGCGCCGCTGCACTGGCCATCACTGCACTGACCGCCTGCAAGACCGAGCTGGGCCCGGGCGATGGTGGTGGTGGCACCAATCCCAACCCCAAGCCCTACCCCACGCTTGACGGAAATGCGCCGCAAAGCTTTTCGCTCAGCAGCATCGATGGCAAGGCGGCCAATACAGCCGAGAGCTTTGATGCCGCCATCGCGCAGGATGCCAACTTTATCGCTGTGGACCTGGTCATGAGCAAGGATGGCGAACTGGTCGCGCTGGCCTCGCCGGATATCACCAATATCACTGACGTCTCCAGCCGCAGCGTCTACGCCAATCGCAAGACCGTCCGTCTGATCGATGGCCAGTCGCACCAGGGCTGGTTTGCTTCTGATTTCACCTTGGTGGAACTGCAAAGCCTGCGCGCCAAACTGAATGACTCCAGCGCGCCACCGACCAATGCCACCACTGGCCGCATCCTGTCGCTCAATGATGTGATCGCTTACGTTAAGCGCCAGCGCAAGACCGTCGGCCTGTATCTGCAGACCCTGAACCCGACCTACCATAGCCAGCAGGGCCTGGCGATGGAAGACAAGCTGGTGGCGGCCTTTACCGCAGCGGGCTACACCCAGGAGACGGCGCCTGTACTGGTGCGCTCTTTGGAAGTGGCTCACCTGAAGGCCTTGCGCGCCAAAACCCAGGTTCGGCTGGTCCAGATGATCAATGGCGATCCAACGCTGGGCCGCGACGGGCAGATTCTGATGAACCTGCCCTACGGGCAGCCCTATGACTTCACGCTGGCCGGCACCTCGACCACCTATAACCAGATGGTGACTGCTGACGGTCTGGCCCAAATCAAGACCTATGCCAACGGCATCTCACCCTGGAAGCCCTTTGTCATCTCCGCGCGCTACCTGGACAAGAATGGCGACGGCCAGCCCGACGACTTGAACAACGACGGCACGTTGGACTACCGTGACCGCGAGATGATGCCGCCCACCAACTTGGTCACCCTCGCCCATGCGGCCAAGCTCTTTGTCCACCCCTGGGAATACCGCAATGATGTGACCTTGCTGGCCAGCGACTTCAAAGGCCAGGTCGCCGCCGAATACAAGCTGTTCTATGAGGTCGGGGTGGATGGTGTGTTCAGCGACGCCCCCCGCGACGCTAACCGGGCACGCTGAGAACGAGACCCAGCGCCATAGCGCAACAGGGGCTGCGCTAAGACAATCCTTTAGCCAAGCCGCCAGCCAAAAAGGCAAGGTCACTGCACCTTGCCTTTTGTTTGTTCGCCTGGAGTTCGTGCCGCAGGAGTCAGACCGTCAAACTGTCTGCCGCGTCGTCTGCGCAAAGCGCCGCGCCAACTCCTTGCGCAGTTCCTTGCGCGTCAATGCCGCTTCCCAGCGGCGTTTTTCATCCGCCGTCTCCGGCTGCAACGGCGGCACCGGCACTGGCTTGCGCTGGTCGTCCACCGCCACCATCGTGAAAAAGCAGCTGTTGACATGGCGCACGCTGCGTTCGCGGATATTCTCCGCCACTACCTTGATGCCGATCTCCATCGACGAGGTGCCCGTGTAGTTGACGCTGGCGTAGAAGGACACCAGCTCACCCACATGGATGGGCTCCAGGAACATGACCTGGTCCACGCTCAGCGTCACCACATAGCGCCCCGCATAGCGGCTCGCACAGGAGTAGGCCACGTTGTCGAGCTCGCGCAAAATGGCGCCGCCGTGCACATTGCCAGAAAAATTTGCCATGTCCGGAGACATCAGCACCGTCATCGTGAGTTGGTGATGGGGTAATCGCATGGGCCGATTGTAGGCAGCGCGGATGACGGACGGTGTTGGCCCTGGCAAGCGCCCCTGCCTCCGCTCGGAAATGCCGCCATCAGGCATGTAAACGCTATTGCTGCCCAGAGCCCCTCCCCACAGGCACCTCACGCGCCCAACGCGCAACCGTCAACCCGCATAGGCATTGCGCGGGTGCTCCGAGCCATGCTTGACGAAGACCTTGTAGCAGCCAATCAGCACATAGTCCCCGGAGTAAAGCACCTTGCGGTGCATGCGCATGCCGTTCACAAAGATACCGTTCATGCTGTGGTGGTCCTCAATCGACAGGACACCGGCGCGGTAGTAGAAGGCGCCATGGTCGCGGCTGACTGCCGGGTTGTCGAGGCAGATGGCGTTGCCCGCCCCTCGTCCAAAGGTTGTGTAACCGTTCTCCAGAGTGAGCGAGTGCAGCACGACCCTGTGCGTGATGAAAATAAGGACTTCCGGCAGCATATTCCACCTCCTTCGTCCGACCGGATCACCAGTCGGAACCGCAGCCCCAGCATGCAGCTAGAACAAATTATCAATCGATTTATAAGAATAGATTGATAATAAATTACAACCTGAATTGATAGAGAGAAGCGCTAGGGAATACACGGGGGTATCAATTTTCCCTATCGAGAGGAAAAGCGTGCTTTCGAGGTGCGTACAGGCATGACACCAGCAGCCAGCGCGACACACCGGCTGACATAAAACACGCTGTGAAGGGTGGAAGGCGGTCGCTGCGACCGGCCAGGTGGCGGCAGCACTCAGGAATGCGACCAGAGAATCTGGAGCGAAGAAGATAAAGCCATGTGCTGCATGCCCCCTGTCGCCATGCCATTGCCCCGATGGCAGCCTTGGCAAGCGCATGGCTCGCTGAAAACCGAAAACACAAAGCAAAACGCGCTAGGGCAAAGCACTAGCGCGTTTCTTTATTTGGGGTGGCTGATGGGGCTCGAACCCACGACAACAGGAATCACAATCCTGGACTCTACCAACTGAGCTACAGCCACCGTGTTGGGGAAGACATGATTATAGCCAGAAATTTGGCTCCTCTCATGAAATCGCCGTTTTTATGAATTTTTTGTTTCTGCGGGGCGTGGAACCTTGATCTGCGCCTTGAAACGCTCCTTGAGCATCTCGTAATAAGCGAGGGTCTCGGCATTGGCCTGGTAACGCTCAAACTCCTGCTTCTGGCGCAAGCGCAGTTCGGCAGAGTCTTCTCCCCGCGGCACGACCTTGTTCACGCGCACGACGGTGTAGCCGTCGTTGCCCAGGTCCACACCCACCCAGGATGCGGCATCGCCGATCTTGGCATGCATGGCGGCATTGAGGACGGCAGGCACCTGGCCCTTGGCATCCTGGCGCGACACAACAATGGGAGCGGCCAGCTTGGCACCTGCGGCGTCAGCCTTCCAGGCTTCCAGCTTGGCTTGTGCGTCCTGGCGAGCGAGTTCCGCAGACTTCTGCGCCACATACAGGTCATGGGCCTTGGCCTTGACTTCTTCGAACGGCAGAATGCGCGCGTCGAAGTGTTCCACCACACGGCCGGAGGCCAAGGTGCTGGGCGCCACTTCGATGGCTTCGGTGTTGCGCTTGTTTTGCAGCGCATCGCTGGAGAACAGCGCTTCCAGGAAGGTCGGGTTGGCCAGGGCGCCAGTCGCACCAGTTGCAGCCGTGCGGGTCACATGCTCAGCCTTCTGGATCTTCAGGCCCAGCTTTTCAGCCACAGGCTGCAGGCTGTCGGACTGCTCGAACACCATGTTGGAGAAGGTCTCGGCCACTTCGGCGTACTTGCGCTGCACCTGCTGGGCCAGCACTTCGGTCTCGATCTTGGCGCGCAGCTCTTCAAAGCTTGGCGTGCGGGGGGTTTTCACTTCACCCATCTTGATGATGTGGAAACCGTACTCGGTGCTCACCAGGTCGCTGATATCGCCAGACTTCATGGCAAAGGCGGCGTCTTCGAAAGGCTTGACCATATCGCCAGGCTTGACCCAACCCAGATCACCGCCGCCGTCACGCGAGCCGGTGTCTTGCGAGTTCTTCTTGGCCAGATCGGCAAACTGCGCAGGGTTGGCCTTGGCTTCGGCCAGAATTTGCTCAGCGCGTTGCTTGGCCTTCTCACGGTCTGCTGCCGACATGGAGGCAGGTGCGTCGATCAGGATGTGGCTGATGCGGCGCTGTTCCTTGTCCATGAAGCGGCTCAGATTTTCCTTGTAGTAGGTACGCAGGTCGTCTTCGCTAGGCTTAATCATGCCCTTGACGGCTTCAGCATTCAGAACCACGTATTCAATGGTGGACTGCTCCTTTTGGCGGAACAGCTCCTGGTTGCTCTTGTAGAAAGCCTCCACATCAGCATCGGTGGTCTTGACCTGGGACGCATAGTCCTTGGCAGCGAACTGGGCCAGCTGGATCTCACGCTGCTGGTAGAGCGCATCAACCGCCAGCTTGGTCTGCTCGTCGGTTACAAAAGCCGTGTTAGATACACCGCCAAGCACCTGGCGCGCAGCAATATCGCGTCGCATGCCCGCTTCAAAGCCCTCAGGCGTCATGCCCTGAGCACCCACCAGTGCGCGGTAAGCATCGACGTCCAGCGAGCCATCAGGTTTTTTCAGCGCAGCGATCTGCGGGATCTCCTGCAGCGCGCGAACCAGCGAGGCATTGTCCACCGTCAGGTGCATTTTTTGCACGGCGGCATCGATCACTTGGTCACGCACCATACGCTCCAAGGTCAGATAGCGGGCTTCTGGGCCGTCCATCCACTTGGCGTCCATGTTGGGGTCTTGCTGGCGCATACGGTCAGAGGCAACGCGGTGTGCATTGTCCCAATCCATCTGCGTAATGTCTTTGCCATTGACTTTGGCGACCACCGGGCTCTTTTCGGTGAAGTAGTTCTGGTTCACGCCCACCAAAACAAAAGACAGAATGATCAGCAAGAACAGCGGATACATCAGCACCTTGGAGTACTTGCGGATGGTTTCAAACATCGTCTAACTTTCCTGAGGACAAAAAAAAAGGCGAACCCTCATTCGCCTTTATTCGGTTTTACTCCAGGAGTGCGGGCTTGCTGCTTGGCCTGAAACGCCTACCCTAAGCTTGCAATGGATGATTTCACATTACAAATCAATCAGATAGCCCCAGCGCCGACGCAGACACCCCGCCCCCTGTCAAATAGGGCGTGCAACATGCGTCTTGGCAACGCATGAACGTCGAAACAGCAAGTGTACAGCGAAAGAGTTTTTGATCCCTATGAGGTCCAGGGGCGCGTTAGGGAATACGGGAATTTCGCAGCCGCAGAGGGGCGGAATGCGGCGCGGATGCCGCACTTCATCGGTTTGGCTCCAGATGCGAACTGGGGATCTGGCGGCTGGGATGGCCAGGATGCAGACCCCCTCCCCATAACCTTTGCGTGGCGAGCGCATCTTGGCAGCGTGCAAGAGCAGCTTTATCAGTACAGCCGTCACGACCTGAAGGCATCGGTCCAAAGAATCCAGGGATACTCTTTGACAAAGCCAAGAAGTCTTATCGATTCCAGCCCTGCGGAAAGGCACCATGCCATCAAGATAATGACCGCGAAGCCATGCCTGACCAAGCGGCTGATTCATTTTTACTCGGCAGCGAAGAGCCGATCGCAGCAGACCTTGCAGCCGCCTATGGATGAACAAAGAAAAAACCCCTTAGATTGCTCTAAGGGGTTGATTTTCTTGGTTATATTGGTGGGTGCTGACGGGGTCGAACCGCCGACCTACGCCTTGTAAGGGCGCCGCTCTACCAACTGAGCTAAGCACCCCACCTGATAACCGAAATTAGTTCAGCGCATCTTTCAATGCCTTGCCTGGACGGAACTTAGGCACCTTGGCTGCCTTGATCTTGATCGCAGCGCCGGTACGTGGGTTACGGCCGGTACGTGCAGCACGCTTGCCAACGGCGAAGGTACCAAAACCTACCAGAGAGACTGTACCACCTTTTTTCAAGGTCTTCTTCACTGCGTCAATGGTGGACTCCAGCGCACGAGCCGCAGCAGCCTTGGAGATATCAGCATTGTTAGCAATGTGCTCAATGAGTTCAGTTTTATTCACAAGCAGCCTCTATTAATCAAGAGAGTTAAGGAAGTGTATGTTTCATCCCATTATGAGCAGTTTGTATAGCGTACAACTGTCACAGATTCAAAAACAACACCACTGGCACGAAATTTTCATCTCGACCCCAGCGCCTCTGGAATGAGATGAATTCTAGACGGAATTTCTGGGTACTCAGGCAAAAAATCACTTTTTTTCGCTGACCAGCGCCCGGTTTGTCTTGCAAAAGCCAGGCATCACGGGCCCTGTAGCCTGAATTCCTTTTACAGGCGAGGTGCAGTCTACGCCCAAACCTGCTGCGGCCGACTAAGAATCAACCCTAGCCCGGATCTCGGGCAAGGCCTTTTGCAGGTAGTAGATCATCGACCAGACGGTAAGCACCGCTGCGCCCCAGATCAGCCAGGTGCCCCAAACGCCAGTGTCAATGCCAGCCACCTTGCCGTCATAGAGCAAAAATGGGATGGCCACCATCTGCACGGTGGTCTTGAGCTTGCCCACCATGTGCACGGCCACGCTCTTGCTGGCGCCAATGCGCGCCATCCATTCCCGCAGGGCCGAGATGGCGATCTCTCGGCCAATGATGATCAGCGCGACAAACACATCGGCACGCTGCAGGTAGACCAGGATCAGCAGCGAAGCGCAGACCAGGAACTTGTCGGCCACCGGATCCAGAAAGGCCCCGAACGACGAGGTCTGGTTGAGCTTGCGTGCCAGAAAGCCGTCGAGCCAATCGGTGAACGCGAACACCACAAACATGACGGTGGCCCACAGGTTCTTGGTGGCCATATCAAGAGGCGAGTAATACACGCCGATGATGAGCGGGATCGCGACAATGCGCGTCCAGGTCATGATGGTGGGGATCGTGAAGAACATGCGGCTATTGTGGCACGCTACGGTGCAAATTCAGTGAACGATATGGCGTTTAGCACCGATGGCAGGCCAGCCTGCGCAAGCTGTTGCCAGGCCGCACAGGCTGCCTATCAATGCAGGGCCTTGTAGATGTCCTCGGCCAGGGCCGGAGAGATGCCATCGACAGTCATCAGGTCATCGACACCGGCCTCCTCCACGCCGCGCACGCCACCAAAGCGCTGCAGCAGGCGCGCGCGTTTCTTCGGGCCCACACCGGGAATGTCTTCCAGCCGGCTGCCGCCCACCCGCACCTTGGCACGCGCGGCGCGCATGCCGGTAATCGCAAAGCGGTGCGCCTCGTCGCGTATCTGCGCCACCAGCATCAGCGCGGCCGAGTCGCGGCCCAGATAGACCTTGTCGCGCCCGTCGCAGAACACCAGCTCTTCCAGGCCCACCTTGCGGCCCTCGCCTTTCTCGACACCGACGATGCGCGACAGGTCCAGACCCAGCTCGGTAAACACCTCGCGCGCCACGCCGACCTGGCCCTTGCCGCCGTCGATCAGCACGATGTCGGGCAAACGGGCAGCGCCCTTGCCCAGCTCGGCACCGCCGGCGTCGCGCTGGGCCTCGGCCACCTTGCTGTAGCGGCGCGTCAGCACCTGGCGCATGGCGGCATAGTCGTCGCCGCCGGTGATGCCCTCGATCTTGTAGCGCCGGTATTCGCTGCTTTGCATCTTGTGGTGGTGGAACACCACGCAAGAGGCCTGGGTGTTCTCACCCGAGGTGTGCGAGATGTCAAAACACTCGATGGTCAACTGGTCGATATCGTCCTGCGGCAAATCCAGTGCTTCGACCAAGGCACGTGTGCGCGCTTGCTGCGAGCCCTCTTCGGCCAGCAGGCGGGCCAGCTGCAGCTGCGCATTCTTTTGCGCCATCTCCAGCCACACCCGGCGCTCCTCGCGCGGCTGCGACACCGCCGCAATGCGCGTGCCGGTCTGCTGGGACAAGGCCTCCAGCAGCGCGGGCTCCAGTGCCACGCTGACCACCAGCACCGGCGGCGGCGCCACCTGCAGATAGTGCTGGGCCACGAAGGCTTCCAGCACGCGCTGCTCCACGGTCTTGGCAGGTGGGGCCACACTCGGCTGGCCGCCCGCCTGGTCCTCGGCTTCTTCGGCCTCTTCCATGCTGGCGATGGCTGCGCTGTCCTCGACATGCACCGGGAAGTACGCACGGTCACCCAGATGCCGGCCACCGCGCACCATGGCCAGGTTCACGCAGGCCTTGCCGCCCTGCACCTGCACCGCGAGCATGTCCACATCGCGGTCGTCGATGGTCTCGATGCTTTGCTGGTGCAGCATGCTGGCCAGCGCCTTGATCTGGTTACGGATGTCGGCCGCCTGCTCAAACTCCAGCTTGTCCGAGTGCGCCATCATGCGCGCCTCCAGCGTCTTGAGCAGGGTGTCGGTCTCGCCGCGCAGCATGGCCTCGGCATGGGCCACATCGGCGGCGTAGTCCTCGGGGCTGATGTGGTCCACGCAGGGGGCACTGCAGCGCTTGATCTGGTACAGCAGGCAAGGCCGAGTGCGGTTGCTGAAGATGCTGTCCTCGCAGGTGCGCAGACGGAACACCTTTTGCAGCAGCAGGATGGTTTCCTTGACCGCCCAGGCATTTGGGTAGGGGCCGAAATAGCGCTGGCGCTTGTCGGTCGCACCCCGGTAATAGGCAACGCGGGGGTAGCACTGGCTGGGGGGCGTGCGCATGTCGCCATCGTGGATGGCCATGCCGGTGATCTTCAGGTAGGGATAGCTCTTGTCATCCCGAAAAAGAATGTTGTATTTCGGGTGCAGGGTCTTGATGAGGTTGTTTTCCAGCAGCAGCGCTTCGGCCTCGGAGCGCACCACCGTGGTCTCCATCCTCACGATCTTGCCCACCATGTGGCCGATGCGCGTGCCGCCATGGTCCTTCTGGAAATAGCTCGATACCCGGCGCCTGAGGTTGATGGCCTTGCCCACATACAGCAGGGCATCGCTGGCATCGAAATAGCGGTAGACCCCGGGCATGGCTGGCAAGCCAGCCACCTGGGCAAGAAGTTCGGGAGAGTGCACGTGGGTGGGCATGGCGCTATTGTCTTATGCCCAGGCCCGGCCCGCAGCGAACAGGCCCTTCAGCCATGTGCGCTCACTGCACAATGCCGCGCTCACGCAAGGCCGCAATCTGGGCAGCGCTCAGGCCCAGGCCCTGCAGTACGGCATCGGTGTCATCGCCCAGATGGGGCGCGCTGCTGCGGATCGTGCCCGGCGTAACGGACAGCTTGGGCACGATGCCCGGCACCTCGACCGTGTGTCCATCGCGCGTGGTTTGCGGCACGATCATCTGGCGCGCACGGTAGTGTGGGTCTTCGCTGATGTCCTTGGCGGTGTAGACCTTGCCGGCCGGCACCCTTGCAGCGGCCAACGCATCCATCACCTGCGCAATCGCGCGCGTCTGCGTCCAGGCGCTGATGGCCGCATCGATCTCTTCAATACGTGCCACCCGGCCCGCATTGCTGGCCAGGTCGGGGGCCTGGCCCAGGTCAGGCCGGCCAATGGTGTCCATCAGCCGCTTGAAGATGCCGTCGCCATTGCCGGCCACCAGCACCCAGCCATCCTGGCAGGCATAGGCGTTGGACGGCGCAATGCCCGGCAAGGCGCTGCCCGCCGCCTCGCGCACCACGCCAAAGGCGCTGTACTCGGGGATCAGGCTTTCCATCACATTGAAGACCGCCTCATGCAAGGCCACATCGATCACCTGGCCGCTGCCGCCATTCACCTTGCGGTGGTAGAGCGCCATCATCACGCCGATGACGCCATGCAGTGCCGCCAAGGTGTCGCCAATCGACACCCCCACGCGCACAGGCACCCGCCCGGGCTCGGCCGTCAGGTGGCGCAGGCCGCCCATGGCCTCGCCAATCACGCCAAAGCCTGGCAGGTCGCGGTAGGGGCCGGTTTGCCCGTAGCCGGAGATGCGCAGCATCACCAGGCCCGGGTTGATCGCATGCAGCTCCTCGGGCGACATGCCCCAGCCCTCGAGGGTGCCGGGGCGGAAGTTCTCCACCAGCACATCGGCCTCGGCAATCAGCTGGCGGGCAATGTCCTGCGCCTCTTTCTGGCGCAAATCCAGCGCCAGCGATTGCTTGTTGCGCGACTGCACCTGCCACCAGACGGAGGTGCCATCCTGCAGCAGGCGCCAGTTGCGCAGCGGGTCGCCCGCGCCGGTGGCCTCGATCTTCACCACGTCGGCACCAAACTCGCCCAAGGTCTTGCCGCAGAACGGCCCGGCAATCAGCTGGCCCATCTCGACCACCTTGACGCCTTGCAAAGCCATGGGCCCGGGGGTTGCAGTGTGGGGGTTCATGTCTGTCTCCATGCTTGATCAACTGGGGCTTATTGTGGCCCAGGCGGCAGGGCCTGGGATCCTCTGCATAACCCTCGTCAAGTGGAATGGGCGCGGATCGGGATGAGCCGCAAGGCGTCTTTTGCAGTCAATAGCCCGCTATTGACAAGAAAGACAACGCAGCGGATCGCCCGAGCCCGCGTTCAGACCACAACAGGGAGTTGTGCAGAGGATTCCACGACAGTGACGCCCGGGACTGCACTATCATCGCCCCGTCATGCCCAACGCTCCCGCCCCGCCCTCCGCCACCCCCATCCCACCCCCACAGGCCTGGGATATCTTTTGCCAGGTGATCGACAACTTTGGCGACATCGGCGTGTGCTGGCGCCTGGCCGCCGACCTGGCCCGGCGCGGCTGCCAGGTGCGCCTGTGGGTGGACGATGGCAGCGCGCTGGCCTGGATGGCGCCGCAGGGCGCGCCCGGCGTCACCGTGCACCCGTGGCCCGGTGCGGTGCCGGCCAGCGGCATTGCCGATGTGGTGGTGGAAGCCTTTGGCTGCGAGATCCCCCCCGCCTTCCAGCAGGCACTGGCCGCGCGTGCGCAATCGCCAGCACAGCGGCCCAGCGTCTGGATCAACCTGGAATACCTGTCCGCCGAAGACTATGTGGAGCACTGCCACCGCCTGCCTTCACGCTTGATGAGCGGCCCGGCCAGCGGCCTCACGCGCTGGTTCTTCTACCCCGGGTTCAGCACCGGCACCGGCGGCCTGCTGCGCGAGGCCGATCTGCCCCAGCGCCGGGCAGGCTTTGACCGCAGCGCCTGGCGCGCGCGACACGGCCTGCAAGACGGCGACCTGGTGTTTTCGCTGTTCTGCTATGAGCCGCCCGCTTTTTTGCAGGCCTTTGCCAGCGCTGGCTCGGCCACGCAATGGCTGGTCACCCCCGGCCGCGCCACAGCGCTGGTGCAGCAGCAACTGCCCCAGCCCCTGCCCCGCCAGGTGCAGCTGCTGCAGCCCTGCAGCCAGCCAGAATTCGACGAAATGCTCTGGTCCTGCGACCTCAACTTTGTGCGTGGCGAAGACTCGCTGGTGCGGGCACTGTGGGCAGGCCAGCCCTTTGTCTGGCAGATCTACCCGCAGGACGACAATGCCCACCATGCCAAGCTGGAGGCCTTTCTGGATTGGCTGGACGCGCCGGGCAGCCTGCGCCAAGCCCATGCCGCCTGGAATGGCATCCCAGGCACTGATGGCGCCCCCCCTGCCTGGCCCGCCCCCACAGCGGCGGTGCTGGCGCAATGGGCGCAGTGCGTGCAGGCGGCGCGCAACAGTCTGCTGCGCCAGCCCAGCCTTGCCGAGCAGCTGATGGCATTTGCAGACGAAAAATGTTAGAATCGGAGTCTTTGCGCTTATCCGCGCACCCAGCGCCGCCAGGCAGCTAGGTTTGACGGATGCGCACAACGCCGCGGAACATGCTACGGCGCAGCACAGCCCGTCCAACGACACTTGCGCGCCGCCCGTAGAAGTTTGAGCGGCCCAACACAGGCACCTATTGCTATGAAAATCGCTCAAGAAATCCGCGCTGGTAACGTGATCATGTTCGGTAAGGACCCGATGATCGTTCTGAAGACCGAATACGCACGTGGCGGCCGTGGCGCTGCAACCGTGCGCATGAAGCTCAAGAGCCTGATCGGCAACTTCGGCACGGAAAACGTGTTCAAGGCCGACGACAAGATCGACAACGTGATCCTGGAAAAGAAGGACTGCACGTACTCCTACTTCGCAGACCCCATGTACGTCTGGATGGACCCTGAGTTCAACCAGTACGAAGTGGAAGCCGAAAACATGGCTGACGCCCTGAACTACCTCGAAGACGGCATGACCGCTGAAGTGGTGTTCTATGACGGCAAGGCCATCTCCGTCGAACTGCCCACCACCATCGTGCGCGAAATCACCTGGACCGAGCCAGCCGTCAAGGGCGACACCTCCGGCAAGGTGCTCAAGCCTGCCAAGATCGCTACCGGTTTTGAAATCGCTGTGCCACTGTTCGTGAGCCAGGAAGACAAGATCGAAATCGACACCCGCACTGCCGAATACCGCAAGCGCGTGTAATGCCTGGGCCACGAGGCCCTCGCCGAAGCAACCTCCATGCCCCGCGCTGGAGGTTTTTTTTCGCCCCAGCATCGCTTGCACCCAACTCCAGTGCCAGCTGCAACAGGCCATCTGAAGCCTCAGACATCCAGATACATATTTTTACCCATTAAAAATAGCCAAATATTTTAGCCCCGGTAAAATACCTGGCTTAGCAAGAACAAAGAAAGAACAAGTGGCCATGACGACCGAGACATTGACCAGCCGGCTGACTATTTTCCAGGGCCACCAGCGCCTGCTGCAAGCCGACCGCCTGACGGTGCTGCGCTATCTGCAAAACCATGATGAACTGCACCCCGGCGGCAGTCTTACGCCCTTGTGGGTGTTTGATGACCTCTCCGGCCTGCGGCTGGATTTGAACTGGCGCTCGGAACTGGCACCGGCCCTGCAGCCTGCGGCCCCGCTGGATGATGCAGCCCCTGCAACCGCCGCCCCAGCTGCAGCAGCCGTTGAAGCGGCACCCCACAGCCGCACTGCACGCGCCGTGGGACGCCCCAAACTGGGCGTGGTCTCGCGCGAGGTCACTTTGCTACCCCGCCACTGGGAGTGGCTCAACCGCCAGCCCGGCGGTGCCTCAGCCGCGTTGCGCCGTTTGATAGACGACGCGCGTAATGCCCATGCCCAGCAGGATTCACAGCGTGCGGCGACCGAGGCCACCTACCAGTTCATGCAGGCCATGGCCGGCGATCTGCCCGGTTTTGACGAAGCCTGCCGCGCGCTGTTTGCCCACAAGCAATCGGCGTTTCTGCTGCAGACCCAGGCCTGGCCGGATGATGTACAAGCTTATCTGCACCAGCTCAGCCGCCCCATCTGGCCGGTTTAAGCACCCACCCGCTGCCCTCCCGATTTTGCACCCTCCCTCCGATGTCCCTGTCCATCCCCTCACCCCAGGCTGCGCCGCCCGCCCCGCCTGTACGCCCCCTTTGGCAAGTCTTCATGGTGTTTCTCGGCCCCATGCTGCTGTCCAACATCCTGCAGTCACTCTCGGGCACGCTCAACAGCATGTTTCTGGGCCAGATGATGGGAGTCAAGGCGCTCGCCGCCGTCGCGGCCTTCTTCCCGGTCATGTTTGTCTTTATTGCGTTTGTCATCGGCCTGGGGGCTGGCGCCTCGGTGCTGATCGGCCAGGCCTGGGGTGCGGGCCAACCTGACAAGGTGCGCGCCATCGCCGGCACCACCTTGATGACCGGGCTGGTCATGGGCGCAGTCGTGGCGCTGTTTGGCGGCCTGTTTACACAGCCCATCATGCGCATGCTGGGCACGCCGGCCGACATTCTGGAGCAGGCCACCATCTACTCGCGCATCGTGCTGCTGGGCATGCCAGGGCTGTTCATCTTTTTGCTGTTCACCTCGCTGCTGCGCGGGGTGGGCGACACGCTCACGCCCATGTGGTCGCTGATCGTGTCCACCGGCATCGGCCTGGTCAGCACGCCGGCACTGATCTCCGGCTGGGGCGGCCTGCCGCGCCTGGGCGTGGCCAGCGCCGGGGTGTCGATGATCCTGGGCTTCAGCATCGCCCTGGTCTGGCTGACGGTGCAGCTGCGCCGCAAGCGCAGCGTGCTGGCACCCAATAGGGCCCTGTTGCACTCCATGCGCCCGGATTGGGGCTTGCTGCGCGGCGTACTGCGCGTGGGTATCCCCACCGGCGTGCTGATGATCGCCACCTCGCTGGCCGGCCTGGTCGTCCTGTCGCTGATCAACGGATTTGGATCCAACGCCACCGCCGCCTACGGCGCCGTGAACCAGATCAATGCGTTCGCGCAGTTTCCGCTGATCTCGATCGCCATCACCGCCTCCATCCTGGCCGCCCAGTCGATCGGCGCCGGCCGCAGCGAACGCCTGCCCGCCATTGCGCGTACAGCGATGCAGATCAACCTGGCCATCGGGGGCGCCACCGCGTTGCTCGGCACCCTCTTCGCCAGGCCTTTGCTGTCGATCTTCATCACCGATCAGGAGGTGCTGCATGTGGCCGTGGAACTGCTGCGCATTGTGCTGTGGAGTGGCCTGCTGTTTGGCGCCTTCGCGTCCCTGGCAGCGCTGATGCGTGCCAGTGGCGATGTGCTGATCCCCACGTTGATCACCATCGGCGTGATTGCCACGCTGGAGCTGCCGCTGGCCTGGCTGTTCAGCCGCCACTTTGGCCTGGTGGGCATCTGGATGGCCTTCCCGGTCTCCTACGGCATCACCCTGGCGCTGCAGACCTGGTACTACCAGGCCATCTGGAAAAAGCGCCCGATCCGCAAGATGGTCTGAGCGCGGCAGGCCCAGCGCTGCGCACACCAGCCCAGGTGACAAGCGTCGTAAAAACTGAAATCATGGCTGCAGCAGCAGCCTGCCTTCCTTCAACGATCCGCCTTTTATGCCCAAGCTTGATAACTACCGCGTGCCCCTCAAGGGTCCCGTCCATCTGGCCGACTACGACCCGGCCGCCACACCGTTTGCCCACGGCACCGTCAAGGCCCAGGAAAAGGACCTGAAGATGCTCAACAAGCAGCTGGCGCAGCTGATGCGCCCGCTGCAGGGCGAGAACAAGCGCTCGGTACTGTTGGTGCTGCAAGGCATGGACACCAGTGGCAAGGACGGCACCGTGCGCGGCGTCTTCAAGACCACGGGGCCGCAGGGCCTGCGCATGGCCACCTTCAAAAGCCCGAGCAAGGAAGAGCTCTCGCACGACTACCTGTGGCGCTGCCATGCAGTGGCGCCCGCCAAGGGCGAGATCGGCATCTGGAACCGCAGCCACTATGAAGACGTGCTGGTGCCGCTGGTCAACCGCTGGATCACACCGCAGATCGCCAAGCAGCGCTATGCGCAGATCAATGACTTCGAGCGCCTGCTGGCCGAGAACGGCACCACCGTCCTCAAATGCATGCTGCATATCAGCAAGGACGAACAGCGCGTTCGGCTGCAGGAGCGCATCGATGTGCCGGAAAAACGCTGGAAGTTCAGCCTCGATGACCTCGCGGTGCGCAAGCAATGGGACGCCTACCAACAAGCCTACGAGGCCTTGCTGGAAGCCACCTCCACCACGCATGCGCCCTGGTATGTGGTGCCGGCCGACAACAAGCTGCACCGCAACCTGATGGTCAACACCTTGCTCAACCACTGCCTGCTGGATATGCAACCGCAGTACCCGGTGGACTATCCGGAGCTCGTGGGTCTGAAGGTGGAATAAGCACAAGCACCCACAGCGCAACGACCAAACAAAAGGGGCCTACTGATCCAGCTAGGCCCCTTTGCTTTGTCTGCGATCCAGTGTTTAAACCGGCACACCCACCAGGTCATGGCCCTGGCTGCGCACAATGCGCACCTTGATCAGCTCGCCGACCTTGTAGGTCTTGCTGAGCTTCTCGGGCGGCAGCAGGTGCACGACACCGTCGATCTCGGGCGCATCGGCATAGGTACGGGCGATGCCGCCCTTCTTGCCCAGGCCGACGGCCTTGTCCACCAGCACCTGCATGGTCTGGCCCACACGGCGCTCCAGGCGCTTGGCAGATACCTCTTCGGCCACTTCCATGAAGCGGGCGCGGCGCGCCTCGCGCACTTCGGGCGGCAGCATGCCAGGCAGCTCGTTGGCAGTAGCGCCTTCCACGGGGCTATAGGCAAAGCAGCCTGCACGGTCAATCTCGGCCTCGCGGATAAAGTCCAGCAGGTGCTCGAACTCTTCTTCGGTCTCGCCGGGGAAGCCGGCAATAAAGGTCGAGCGGATCACCAGCTCGGGGCAGATCGCGCGCCATTCACGAATGCGCTCCAGATTGCGCTCGCCGCTGGCCGGGCGCTTCATGCGCTTGAGCACATCAGGGTGGCTGTGCTGCAGCGGCACATCCAGGTAAGGCAGCACCAGACCCTGGGCCATCAGCGGCAAGATCGCGTCCACAGTTGGGTAAGGGTACACATAGTGCAGGCGCACCCAGGCGCCGTGCGGCTTGGCCAGCTCGCCCAGCGCTTCCACCAGCTCCAGCATGCGGGTCTTCACCGGCTTGCCGTCCCAGAAACCGGTGCGGTACTTCACATCCACGCCATAGGCGGAGGTGTCCTGGCTGATCACCAGCAGCTCCTTGACGCCACCGGCAAACAGCGCCTTGGCTTCCTTGAGCACATCGCCAATCGGGCGGCTGACCAGGTCACCGCGCATCGAGGGGATGATGCAGAAGGTGCAGCGGTGGTTGCAGCCTTCAGAAATCTTCAGGTAGGCATAGTGCTTGGGCGTGAGCTTGATGCCCGCCTCGCCAAAGCTGCCAGGCACCAGGTCGATGAAGGGGTCATGCGGCTTGGGCAGGTTGGTGTGGACCGCGTCCATCACCTCTTGCGTGGCGTGGGGGCCCGTCACCGCCAGCACGCTGGGGTGCATCTGCTTGACCATATTTCCGCCGTTGGTACCCGTTTTGGCACCCAGGCAACCGGTCACGATCACCTTGCCGTTCTCGGCCAGCGCCTCGCCAATCGTGTCCAGGCTTTCGCGCACGGCATCGTCAATAAAGCCGCAGGTATTGACGATCACCAGATCGGCACCTTCAAAGGTCTTGGAGGTCTGGTACCCCTCGGCGCTCAACTGCGTCAGGATCAGCTCGCTGTCGGTAAGGGCTTTGGGGCAGCCCAAACTGACGAACCCCACCTTGGGGGTTCGGTTGGCATCAAGCGTCGCAGTGGCAGCGTGGGTATCGGTATTCATTTTTCTTGCAGGGGAACCTGGCAACTAATCTGGGCGGTATTTTAAAGCAGGCGCCCTGACAGGCTCCGCCCCTGGGGTATAGACCCGCAGGCGGGGGCCTGGAGAACGTGAATTCAGGTGGGAGATAGGCGGACAAGCGTGAGGAAGGCTGCAGCGCCAGCGCAGAAAACAACACAACCTGGCCAGGCCAGGTTGTGCTGCGGCGACTGCCAGGCCGCCAACGCCCCCTTCGCCTCAGGACTGTTCAATGCGCAGCGCATGGGCTTCCGTCTCGGTGGGCAGCTCCCAGCGGTTCAGCAGCGACTGCAGCGCCCTGTTGGACAGGGTCGAGTCCCGGCGGCTGTTACGCCGGAGCAGCTCGGCACGCGGCTGCTCCAGGTAGACCAACTCCACTTCGGCGCCGTAGGCGAACAGCAGATCGAGCGTGCGCGTTCGCATCTGCAGGCTCAGATGCGTGGCGCTCCAGACAAAAGGCGCCTTCTTGCGGAGCAGTTCCCGGGCCTTGTCATGGGCAAAGTGCGCAGCAGCGCCCTCGTTCTCGCCATGCTTCAGGTCCAGCGCTTCTCTCGCATCGTCAAAAGACACCACGGGCAAGCCGCGCCGGTGCTGCGCCAGCCAGCTGTCCTTTCCCGATGCGGGCAGGCCACACATCACGGTCACGCGCGATCCAGGTTGCTGAAAGAGCGCATAGTCCGGGTGGACGTCCGCGCCCCGGAAGTAGCTCAGCCTGGTGTGGGCATCCGCAAAGTGCCGAGGACGCCCGTAGCAGCCCTCTTCTCGCGCCAGTTCCCGAAAGAGTTCGATGTTGTCCAGCACCGCCTGCTGGTCCACACAGACACGCCCGCGCATATCCGCTTCGGCCAGAGCGGCCAAGTGGACCAGATTCACCTGCCAGGACCCCTCACGCACAATGCGCTCCGGCGTCTTGCCCGAACGAGAGCCGGCCAACGCGAAAAATGGCACTTGGTGCACGGCAATCAGGCGGCAGACCGCTTCCCGCAGGTCCAGTGGCGCACCAGCATCCCAGAGCAACACACGGGCCTCCACCGCTCCTTTGCGGGAATGGCCAGGCTGGCCGATGGCCCCGGTCTGTGGGTCGATGACCGTGGTCCGGTATTTGGCCACATCGTGCAGCAAGGCCGCGAGGAACAAGACCGTGCGGTCATGCGGGCTTGCCTGCAGGTAGTCCGGCAGCGCCAGCAGCTCGCGCACCACCATTTGGGTATGCGTCCAGACATCCCCTTCGGCATGGAAACGGGGGTCCTGCACCGTCGTCTTGGCCCGCTCCAGCACGGGGAAGGCCGCAAGACAGGCCTCAAAATCCGGGGCGGCGCCCGGCGCGGGCACCAGGCCCGCAATCGTTGACCAGTTCATAAATCATCCTTTCCGGGAAGGCTTCTTCCCGATACTCGGCCGGCGCCATCCGGCCTGCTGGCCCGCTTGTCTTTTGCCAAAGCTTTCAATGCATCCAACGAGCGCACGGTTCGCAGCGACAGGTCTTCCCAGCGCACCGAAGGCTGCGGCGCATAGAGGTCCACACCGGGCGCCAGGCCATTGGCAATCATCGGCCGCTGGCTGTGGTGTGAGCCGCTGTCCAGAATCGTCTGGAGAAAGTCGTGCCGGACAAGCTTGTAGCGCGCCAGCACTTGGCCATCGGCTTCCACCTTCAGGTACAGGCCTTCTGCCAGGTCCGAGTTATTCGTCTGTTGCCAGCACAGCTGGGGCGGCAGGCCCTCTCGTTGGATGGCGAGGTCAAACGACTGGCGCCAGACGCGGCTCTTGGCCAGTGAGGGCTGCACCAACGCCCACAGCAAGGCAGGGTCCGTAGGCATCGGACCTTCATACAGAACCGGCACGGACAGCAGCGGTGAGCCCTGCAGCAAGGCATGGCGGCGCGGGGTCGATAGAAATTGACCCGTCTCCCGGTCCAACATGTCGAACTCATGGAAGTGGTGCGGCAACTGGTCGTAGAAAACCGAGTGCTTGGCATAGGTCCACTCGCCATAGACGACAAAGCGGTCTTCCAGGCGCTCAAGCAGGGCCGCTTCGTGGGCAGCGGCCCAGACTTTGAAGAGATTGAACTGGCGCTCGCTGCCACCGCCCACCAGGTAGTGGCCTCGGGATTGCAGCAGCTGCTCGCCGGCGCCGCTAAAGGACATGCCGGCGTTGGCGCCATCGAGTTTTTCCTCGATGACGACGTGTTGGCCAGCCAGGGCTTTGAGGGGCACCTGGTCACTGGCATCGTCGCCCGCTTGCAGGCGCGATCCTTCCAGGTGCGGCGTGCGCGGGTATTTGAATATCGAAAGGCTGTGGGGATTCATGTTCGTTGCAGCGAGAAGCGTCTCGCTGTCCAGCAGGACAGGAAAAGCCAACGAACGTGGGGCGCAGGTCGACCGCTCTTGCCCAGAAAGGGAAAGAGGTCGTCGCGCAGGGGAAGCGGGGGATTCAGCGCTCCCGCGGCCTCATGGCAGGCGTAGGGAGCTCGGAGCCAGTACCGCAGCCAGCTGTGGCGCAGACTTGCGCCGCACGAGGCTGCAAATGCAGTCGTCGGCGATTAGCAGGTGACGAACAGGCGGGACATGAAGGGCTCCGAAAAAGGCAGGAAGTTGAAAAGAGCTGGGTTTATAGCATGTGCAGTCGCGGCGTTCAAGACATGGCCACACTCTGCGTTGCAGTCTGGCGTCAGCCCAGCCAGGGCGCGGCATGCAGGCCAACAGGCCAAGAACGCGCGAGATGGCTTAGCCCCTGCAGCGGGCACCAAGCCATTCCCTGCATCAAGGCCGCTTGATCCCAAAAGCCGTCAGCATCTGCTCGGTCTGCTTTTGCATCTGTTCCTGCATTTGCTGGAAGAACTGCTGCGACTGGGCCTGGTAGTTGCTCGCATCGGGCATACCTGGCACGCCGGGCATCGGCATGCCCAAAAAGTTGCGCCACATCTCGGGCGTGGCACCCTTCATCTGGTCGGCAAAGCGGCCTTGCATCTCCGTGAACAGCTGCACATTGCGCTCCAGGTAGGAGCCCATGAAGCCCTGCATCGCATGGCCGTAGAAGCGGATGATGTTGACCAGCATGGCCTCGGTGAACATCGGCGCGCCGCCGGCTTCCTCATCGAGAATGATCTGCAGCAGAATGCTGCGCGTCAGGTCTTCGCCCGTCTTGGCGTCCTTGACAACGATGGGCTCGTTTTGCATGACCAGGGCCTTGACCTCGGCCAGGGTGATGTAGGCAGAGGTCTGGGTGTCGTACAGACGGCGGTTGGGGTACTTCTTGACGACGCGCTCGGACGCGGTAGCTGTTCCTGGGGTGTTTTCCGGCACGCGGATCTCCTGTGTCTCTCGCCAACGGCGGGCGTTATGGGAATACCGACCATCCTAGTCTCTGGGACGGCGGTTTTTACCTCTAAGGCAATTTTTAGATTGTAGTGACGGCGGAGGCCTGTTGCGCTGCAGCACTTACCCTAAGAACCTGTTCTAAGATGCGCCTGCCCGGCCCTTGAGCCAGCTGCCAAAGGCCTGCAGCGCAGGCTGGGCGGGCATGGGCTCGGTCGCCAGCGGGGTCATCCAGTAATAGGCGCGGCTGCCTTTCAACGGCTGCTCGCAAGCAACCACCAGCTCGCCCCGGGCCAGCTCATCCTCGATCAGCATGGGCGGGATCAGCGCCACGCCCATGCCGGCGGCAGCGGCCACGGCCAGCATCGAGAACAGCTCGTAGCGCGGGCCATCGAGCGCATGGGGGGCAGGCACGCCAGCGGCATCAAACCATTTGCGCCAGCCATCGGGCCGGGTGCTCTGCTGCAGCAGCGGCAGTTGGGCCAGCACCTGGGGCGATACGGTCAGGTAGGCACGGCCGCGCCCGCGCTGGGTGGCGCCTTCCAACAGGCGCGGGCTGCAGACCGGCACGATCACCTCGTCCATCAACCAGGTGGCCTGCGAGCCCGGCCACTGGCGTGCCTGCTCGGCGGTACCGGCATAGATGGCGGCATCGACCAGGCGCTCGGCAAACGCAAAGGGCCGGGTCTGCACATCGATATGCACGACCACGCCGGGATTCTGCTGCAAAAACTGCGGCAGGCGCGGCAGCAGCCAGCGGGTCGCAAAGGTGGGCACGGCCGCAATGCTGATCGCGCCGCCTGCGCCCTGGTGGGCCATGATGTCCAGCGTGCCGCGCTCAATGCCCTGCAGCCACTGCGCCACCTGATGGCTGTACTGGTGGCCCGCAGGTGTAAGCACCATGCCGTGGCGCGAGCGCTTGAACAGCTGCACGCCCAGTTGCTCTTCCAACGCAATGATCTGGCGCGAGACGGCGCTTTGCGTCAGCGCCAGTTCCTGGGCGGCGCGGGTATAGCTCTCGTGGCGGGCGGCGGCCTCAAAGCAGGCCAGCGCCTGGGTGGAAGGAATCATTCGACGCATATCTTGTCTCCGATGTGACGCATCCAATCGCGCGTCTATTCTCTAGGACCGCACAGGGCAAACGTCTTTATAAATGCGTAGATCGCATATCTGAATGATAAACAATCGTTTGCCGCCCTGCGACGGCGGGCCTACCATGGCGGCTGTTTTGGCAGGCCCGCGCTTCTGCGCCCGGCCCCGCCTTCCGATACGCGAACACCGATCCAAGGAGCAGACATGGCGCAATTCACCTGGGAAGATCCCTTCCACCTCGACGAACAACTGACCGAAGACGAGCGCATGATCCGCGACGCGGCCCGTGCCTACTGCCGCGACAAGCTGGCACCGCGCGTGCAGGAAATGTTCCGCAAGGAATCGGTGGACACGAGCATCTTCCGTGAGATGGGCGAGCTGGGCCTGCTGGGCCCCACCATCCCGACCGAGTACGGTGGCGCCGGCCTCAACTACGTGAGCTATGGCCTGGTGGCACGCGAGATCGAGTACATCGACTCGGGCTACCGCTCGATGGCCTCGGTGCAGTCCTCGCTGGTGATGGTGCCGATCAACGAGTTCGGCACCGAAGCGCAAAAGCAGAAGTACCTGCCCAAGCTGGCATCGGGCGAGTTCATCGGCTGCTTTGGCCTGACCGAGCCTGACCACGGCTCCGACCCTGGCAGCATGGCCACCCGCGCCTACAAGGTGGACGGCGGCTACAAGCTCAAGGGCAGCAAGATGTGGATCACCAACAGCCCCATCGCCGATGTGTTCGTAGTCTGGGCCAAGGAAGTCTCCGAAGGCGGCGCCGTTGGCCAGATCCGTGGCTTTGTGCTGGAAAAGGGCATGAAGGGCCTGTCGGCTCCCGCGATCCACGGCAAGGTGGGCCTGCGTGCCTCGATCACCGGCGAAATCGTCATGGACGAGGTGTTTGTGCCGGAAGAAAACGCCTTCCCCGAAGTGCGTGGCTTGAAGGGCCCCTTCACCTGCCTGAACAGCGCCCGCTTTGGCATTGCCTGGGGTGCGATGGGTGCGGCCGAGTTCTGCTGGCACACCGCCCGCCAATACACGATGGACCGCAAGCAGTTTGGCCGCCCGCTGGCCGCCAACCAGCTGATCCAGAAAAAGCTGGCCGATATGCAGACCGAAATCACCCTGGGGCTGCAAGCCGCACTGCGCGTGGGCCGCATGAAGGACGAGCACCAGAACGTGATCGAGATCACCTCGCTGATCAAGCGCAACAACTGCGGCAAGTCGCTGGACATCGCCCGCCTGGCCCGCGACATGATGGGCGGCAACGGCATCAGCGACGAGTTCGGTGTGGCCCGCCACCTGGTCAACCTGGAAGTGGTGAACACCTACGAAGGCACGCACGATGTGCATGCGCTGATCCTGGGTCGGGCCCAGACCGGCATCGCCGCGTTCGCCAACTAAGAACGGCCCGAGCCCCCTCGCATGCAGCCCCGCTGCATGCCCGCCCACAACCCACTTCACCGCAGGCGCTGCGTGGGTGGGTTGTGGTGTTTTGTGATCGCTTAACCACCCCCTTGCCGGATGCGAATGGCGCCGCCCTGAGGCCGCACGTACCATCGGCGAGTTTTGCAGAAATTTCTTGCTGCAATGCCTACTGCACATGCATGGGCAGCTATCAAATTTGGAGACACCATGACCGCAAGCATCGCGCCGCTGGACGGCATCAAAGTTCTGGATCTGTCGCGGGTGCTGGCCGGCCCCTGGTGTGCGCAGATGCTGGGCGACCTGGGTGCCGAAGTGATCAAGGTCGAGCGCCCCGAAGCCGGTGACGACACACGCCACTGGGGCCCTCCCTACCTGCACACCGATGACGGCGCCAAGACCGAGCAGGCCAGCTACTACACCTGCTGCAACCGCAACAAGCGCAGCATTACCATCGACATGGCCTCGCCCCAGGGCCAGGCGCTGATCATCGAGCTGGCCAAGGATGCCGACATCGTCGTCGAGAACTTCAAGGTCGGCGGCCTCAAGGGCTATGGCCTCGACTATGAAAGCCTGCGCAAGATCAACCCGCGCCTGATCTACTGCTCGGTCACCGGCTTTGGCCAGACCGGCCCCTACGCACCCCGCGCCGGCTACGACCTGATGGTGCAGGCGATGAGCGGCATGATGAGCATCACCGGCCACCCCGATGGCGAGCCCGGTGGCGGTCCGCTCAAGGTGGGTGTCGCGGTCACCGATGTGTTCACCGGCATCTATTCCTGCTGCTCCATCCTGGCCGCGCTGCAGGCACGCCACCAGACCGGCGAAGGCCAGCACATCGACATGGCCTTGCTGGATGTGGGCATGGCCGTGCTGGCCAACCAGGCTGTGGGCTACCTGAATGCGGACGATATTCCGCAGCGCGCAGGCAATATCCACCCCAGCGTGGGCCCCTACCAGGACTTCCCCAGCAAGGACGGCAATGTGCTGCTGGCCATTGGCAACGATGGCCAGTTCGCGCGCTTTTGCGCCGCCACCGGCAACGAGGCCTGGGCGCAGGACCCGCGCTTTACCCGCAACTCGGGCCGCATCATCCACCGCAAGGATTTGCAGGAGCTGATGTACCCGCTGATGAAGACCCGCACCACCGCCGAATGGATTGCGCTGCTCGAAGACAAGGCCGTCCCCTGCGGCCCCATCAACAACATCGCCCAGGCCTTTGACGATGCGCAGGTGATTGCACGCGGCCTGCATGTGCAGATCCCGCGCGATGCCGGCGACCAGATCGGCACCATCAGCACCGTCGCCAGCCCCATGCGGCTGACCGCCACCCCGCCTGTGGTGCGCCGCCCGCCGCCCGCGATGGGCCAGCACACCGACGAGATCCTGGCCGAGCTGGGCCGCTCACCCGCGCAGATTGCGCAGCTGCACAGCGAAGGCGTGGTCTAAGGGCTGGCGCTATTGCTTTGATGCACCGAGGGCCGCTGTCGCGGCCCTTTTTGTTGATGGCGTCAGCGCTCAGTCAAACAGACCCAGGCTGATGCCATCGCCCAGCGCTGCGCCCTCCCACTCCAGCATTTGCAATTTGGTGCGCGTGCCGCCATTGGCCGAGAAGCCGCCGCGCGCGCCATGTGCCGCCAAGATGCGGTGGCAGGGCACCACGGGTGCAAAGGGGTTGGCCCCCAGCGCCTGGCCTACCGCACGGGCCATCCCCTTGCCACCCAGGTCGTCGGCAAGCTCACCATAGCTGCGCGTCTGCCCCGGCTCAATGGCCAGTGCCAGCTGGTAGACCGCACGCGAAAAATCCGGCACCCCATGCCAGTCGAGCACCACATCATCGAGCAGCGGCAAACCGCTCTGCGCGGACCAGCGGTTCAAGGTCAGCAAGCTGCGCAGGTCGCCCAGCACGGGGGCTGGTGCATCCGGCCAGCGCGCGCTACCCTCCGGTTCACTGGTCTCCTGGCGCCCGGCCAGAAGCCATTGCACGCCGGCCACTGCCTGCAAAGCCTGGGCACTCAGATCACCGGGCGCCTGGGCCTGTGGCCACAATCCCTCGCGGCGCTGGCGGGCATGCTCCAGCAGGCGCGTCTGTGTGGCCTCCAGGCTGGGCTCGGGCAGCCGCAGCGCGACAACGGCTTGCGCACCCCAGGCAATGCCGCAGACACCCAGCCGGGTGCGGAACAAAGCATGGCCCGTTTGCGCAGCATCCCAGGCATCGCCGGGCGGGGAGCGGGAAGAAAGCGGCTCAGTGTTCATGCCCCGCATCTTGCCCCCACCATGCCGACCCCGCAAGCCGCAGTGCCACTGTCAGCCTTTGCTGCCCAACCCACGCGGCTGTCTGGGGTGACAGGACAATCAAGCCCGTGTTCCCCGATAAGAAGATCCCCATGACCGACACCCTGCAAGCCCAGCACGCCGCCATCATGCGCGAGGTGCTAGCCAGCGCCCACGGCAACCGCCATCTGCAAAAAGGCCGCCCCTTTGCCGCAGCGATTGCCGATGATGCGGGCCGCATTCTGGGCCGGGGGGTCAACACCATCAGCCAGACGCAGGACATGACGGGCCACGCCGAGATGGAAGCCATCCGCGACTGCTGCCGCCAGCGCCAGTTGCCGCATCTGCAGGGGCTGACGGTCTATGCCTCCGGCCACCCCTGCCCCATGTGCCTGGCGGCGATTGTGGCGGGCCAGGCCAAGCAGGTGTTTTTTGCGTTTGACAATGCCGACGCAGCGCCCTACGGGCTGTCGAGCGAAGGCGTTTACCAGCGCCTGGGCTTGCAATTGCAACCGCCGCCTCTGCCCATCCAGCGGCTGGATCTGGGCATCAGCGCAGCGCAGCTTTATGGCGATGCGCCCTGGCCCAGCGCGGACTAAGACACCCCGCACATTGCCTTCGCGCTTTGCGTTGGCTTTACGTCTGCCCCTTATGATCGGGCAGCTTTTTTTGGCGGCCACGCCGCCCTTCCCTCCGCTTGCATGACCCCGCTTTCTCCCCCGCCCCCAACCGTTGACCGCCAAGCACTGCGCTGGATTGCTGCGCTGTTTGTGCTGGTCATGGCCAGCCGTCTGCTGGCCTCGCACGGGGTGTCCTGGGACCAAAACGAGCAGCTGGTCTGGTCGCAGCAATTGGCGCTGGGCTATGGGCCCCAGCCCCCGCTCTACACCTGGCTGCAATGGGCCCTGGTGGGGGTGCTGGGCCCCAGCACCTTGGCGGTGGTGCTGCTCAAAAACAGCCTGATCGCGCTGAGCTTTGTCTTTATGCTGCTGGCCGCACGCCAAGTGCTGCCCGCGCGCCAGGCCTGGCTGGCCGCTGCCGGCATGACCTGGCTGCCCGGCATTGCCTGGCAGTTGCTGCGTGACCAGACCCATACGGTGATGCTGACCTGCGCCATCTGCGCGACATGGTGGCTGCTGCTGCGCCAGTTGCGCCAGCCGCGCCCACTGGGCTTTGTCTACCTGGGCCTGGTGGTCGCCTGGGGCATGCTGTCCAAGTACAGCTACCTGCTGGTCGCCGTCACCCTGCTGCTGGCCTGCCTGAGCATGGCCAGCACGCGCCGCGCGCTGTTGTCGCGCGGCTGGTGGCTCACGCCGCTGATCAGCATCGCGCTGGTCGCCCCCCATGCCTGGTGGGTGCTGGAGCACTGGCAAGCGGCCAGCGGCGCCACGCTGGACAAGCTGCACCCGGCAGAGACCAGCTCCTACCTCAGCGGCCTGGCCCACGGCCTGCGCGATCTGCTGGCCTTCTTGCTGCTGGCAGTGCTGCCCTGGCTGCTGATGGCGCGTTGGACCAGTGGGCGCTTTTGGCAACAGCGCGCTGCAGCCAGCGGCGCTGTCAATCACAGCCCCACGCCTGACTGGCTGGTGCCGCTACTGCGCCGCTATATGGCGCTGGTGGCGGGCGCGCTCGCGCTGATGGCGCTGGCCGGCGCGGCCAAGTTCGATGGCCGCTGGATCCAGCCGCTGCTGCTCATTTTTCCGCTCTACATGCTGGCCCGCTGGCCGGCGCTGGCGCAGTCGGACACAAGCCGCAAACGCTATCTGCTGGCCTGCCTGGGCATGCTGGTGCTGGTCTGGTCGCTGGCCTTGCTGGCGCCGCTGCGCGATGCCCAGCGCGGCAAGGGCGACCGCCTCAACTGGCAGCTGGACCTGATCGCCAGCACTTTGCGCCAGGCCGGCTACCAAGGCCAGGGCATGGTGCTGGCCGAGCACCACACCACCGGCGGCGTGATGCGCATTCTGTTCCCCCAGGCCAAGATCGTGGTCTGCGATGCGGACGAGCCGGGCTTTCATATGGACTGCGCCTGGCAGGCCGCCGAGAGTGCGCGCCGCCAGCACCTGCCTTGGCTGCAAATCTCCACCGAGGACCCGGCGCCCGATGCCTGGTGGTGGGCCGCCTGGCCCGTCGATGCCATGCTGCAGGTGCAAGAGGCCGAGCTGCCCTACCGCTGGACCGATCCGGCACGTGCGCAGATGCAGATGAACTTTGTGGTGTCTCCGGCGGGCAGATAAACACCGCACGGCGCCACTAAGATCTGGCCATTTCCCTCGCCGCCCAGACCATGACCGACACCGCCGCCATCCCCCAAGAACACTGGATCAGCCTGCCCCAACAGGGCCGGCTGTATGCCAAAACCTGGACCCCGAGCACCACGCACAAAGCGCCACTGGTGCTGCTGCATGACTCGCTGGGTTCAGTCGCGCTGTGGCGCGATTTTCCGGCGCAGCTGGCCCAGGCCACGGGACGGCAGGTGATCGCCTATGACCGCCTGGGCTTTGGCCAATCGGATGCGCGCAGCGGCACGCTGTCGGCGCAGTTTGTAGGCGAAGAAGCGCAGTTGTACTTCCCCGTCGTGTGCCAGCATCTGGGTCTGGACCGCTTTGCCTTGCTGGGCCACAGCGTGGGTGGCGGCATGGGTATTGCTATTGCGGCCGGCGCGGGCCAGGACTGTACGGCACTGGTGACCATCGCCGCCCAGGCCTTTGTCGAAGACCGCACGCGGGCGGGCATTGCCGAGGCACGCGCGCTCTTCCAGGACGCTGCGCAGCTGGAGCGCCTGGCCAAATACCACGGCAGCAAGGCACGCTGGGTGGTGGATGCCTGGACGGAGACCTGGCTCAGCCCCGCGTTTAGCGATTGGAACGTGGACGCCTGGCTGCCCGGCCTGCAATGCCCTCTGCTCGCCATCCATGGTGAGCTGGATGAATACGGCAGCACCGCGCACCCAGAGCGCATTGCCCGCCAGGCGGGTGCCGGTGGCCAGACCGGGATCATCGCCGGCGCCCACCATGTGCCGCACCGCGAAATGGCCGAGCAGGTGCTCGGCCGGGTGCAGACGTTTCTGGCGCAGGCCGGCTGAGCCTGCGCCTTTCTTCAATAGGCCACAGTGAAGCGCGCCTTGCTGTGCAGATGCTGCTCCAGCGCATCGACCAGGGCTACGGCCAAATCCGCTGCCGAGATATCGCCAGGGCTGCCATCGGCTTGCCACAGCGGCTCGTCCGTGCCGGTGCGGTACTGGCCAGTGCGGCCCTGGCTTTGCGCGGCTGATCCGCCATGGAAGCCCACAGGCGGGCTCAGCAGGGTCCAGTCCAGGGCGCTCTCTTTTTGCAGCGCGCTGTACATGTCGCGGGCCGCACTGGCGCCGGGCTTGATGGCAGCGGGGAACTCGGGTGAATCCACCAGCTGCTGGCCGTTCACATACAGGCTGCCAGCGCCACCCACCACCAGGTAGCGGGCCACACCGGCGGCGCGGGTGCCGGCCTCGATGGCCTGCGAGCCCTTGAGGAAGTCCTCGTAAATATTCGGGTTGGTCCAGCCTGCGTTGTAGGCCGACAGCACCGCATCGCTGCCGGTGGCCGCCTTTTGCACCACGGCCGCATCCATCACATCACCTTGCAGCACTTGCAGGTGCGGGCGGGGCTTGAGCTTGGCGGGGTCGCGCACCAGGGCCACCACCTCGTGGCCACGCTGCAGCAATTCATCAAGCAGTGCAGCGCCTACAAAACCGGTCGATCCAATCAGTGTGACTTTCATCGTATTTCCTTCGCATGAACAAAGGCGGGCAGCCTCTGCGCCACGCCATGACCTCACTGTATGCCGGTCGAGCGGCATTGATAATCCCTCCCATCCAAGCATTTCTTTGAAGCTGTGCTTCATAATCAACCGATGGAAGACCTCAAGCGCATGGCCATTTTTGCGACCGTGGTCGAGCAAGGCTCGATGACGGCAGCCGCGCGCCTGCTGGGCATGAGCGCCTCAGCCGTCAGCCAGCAAGTACGCCACCTGGAAGCCCAGGCGGGCCTGCCGCTGATGCACCGCACCACGCGCAGGCTCAGCCTGTCCGATGCCGGGCAGCGCTTTTATGCGCAGTGTGCAGTGATGCTGCAGGCCGCACGCCAGGCCCGCGCCGAGCTCGATGCCGAGCGCGACGAGCCAGTGGGCGAGCTGCGCATTGCCGCCGTGCTGGGCCTGGCCGCACCACTGGGCCGGGCGCTGGCACCGTTGCTGCATGCCCACCCGCAGCTGCGGCTGCAACTGCTGCTCGATGAATCGCACAGCGACCTGGTAGCAGAGCGGGTGGACATCGCCATTCGCCTGGGCGAGCTGCCCGACTCCAACTGGGTGGCCCGCCCGCTGGGCACCCTGCCCTGGTGGATATGTGCCGCCCCCGCGCTGGCGCAAGGCAGGCCGGTGCCGCAGCACCCGCAGGCCTTGCAGGCCTGGCCCTGGATGGCGCGCAACATCGGCAAGACCACCAGCGCCAGCATGCAGCTGCAGCACCGCCAGAGCGGCGACTTGGTCATGCTGCACACAACGCCACGCATCATCAGCAACCAGCAGTACGCGCTGCAGCAGCTGTGCAGCGAGGGGCTGGGCCTGGCGCGGCTGTTTTCGCTCGAAGTGGCCGACCAGGTGCGCAGCGGCCAACTGCTGCGCCTGCTGCCCGACTGGGACTGCGGCAGCCTGCGCATCTCCGCTCTCACCCCCGAACGCCAGGCGCTGCCCGCGCGGGTGCGGCTGGCGCTGGCCACCTTGCAGGCCCACTTTGCGCCGCTGGCGCTGTCCTGAAGCGCCTTGCCGGGTCGCCCTCAGTAGGCGCTTGCACCCCGTTGTTGCCCAAAAAGAACGTGAGGGGCAGCGGTGGTTTTGGCAAATACGCAAGAATCCACCCTTGGTGGTCGGTGTACTGCCTTGGTCCTTATCGCTGCGCGCATCCCGCGCGGCCTATTAAACCGCCGTGTATCCGGACGGCGGTGGCTTAACGAACGGAAGCTCTATGACCCACTCTACCGCTCGCCGCTCGGCGCTGCGTGGCCTGTCGCTGGCCGCGCTGACCCTCTCCAGCCTGGCAACTTTCAATGCCCATGCAGACACCCCGGCGGTGCTGCGCGTATCTGCCATCCCCGACGAGGCACCGACGGAGCTGCAGCGCAAGTTCAAGCCGCTGGGCGAGTACCTGTCGCAGGCGACGGGCATGAAGGTGGTGTTCACGCCGGTGTCCGACTATGCGGCGGTGGTGGAATCCCTGGCCACCAAGAAGCTGGACCTGGCCTGGCTGGGCGGCTTTACCTATGTGCAGGCAAAGATCCGCACCAATGGCACGGCCATCCCGATCGTGCAGCGCGCCGAAGATGCGGTCTTCACCAGCAAGTTCATCACGGCTGACCCCAGCATCCAGACGCTGGCCGACCTCAAGGGCAAGACCTTCGCGTTTGGTGCGCCTTCGTCCACCTCGGGCAGCCTGATGCCACGCTACTTTCTGCTGCAAGACGGCCTGAACCCGGAAAAAGATTTCAAGACCGTGGCCTACTCGGGCGCGCATGATGCCACCGTGGCCTTTGTGGCGGCCGGCAAGGCCGAGGCTGGTGTACTCAATACGTCGGTATGGGACAAGCTGGTCGAGACCAAGAAGGTGGACACCAGCAAGGTGCGCGTGTTTGCCACCACCCCCACCTATTTCGACTACAACTGGACCGTGCGCGGCGACCTGGACCCGGCCGTCATCAAGAAGCTGACCGATGCCTTCCTGGCACTGGACCCTGCCAAGCCCGAGCACAAGGCCATCATGGATTTGCAGCGCGCCTCCAAGTTCATCCCGACCAAGCCCGAGAACTACGCGGGCACCGAAGCGGCCGCCAAGTCCGCCGGCCTGCTCAAGTAAGAGGCCACCGGGGCATGGGCGCTGTTGCAGCGCCCATGCCGCCAGCCTCTGCTGCACTTTTCCAGCATTTGATCCATGAGCTTTGTGCTTGACGATGTGGGCCTGACCCACGCCAATGGTTTTGTCGCACTCTCGCGCATTCGCCTGTCGGCGGCCCAGGGCGAGAGCATTGCGCTGATCGGCCCTTCCGGCGCGGGCAAGACCTCGCTGCTGACGGCCATTGGCACTGCCCACCTGCCCAGCAGCGGCCGCATGCAGGTGCTGGGCCAAGCCTTGCCGGCGGTGCCCTCCGCACGCCAGCTCAAAGCGCTGCGCAGCCTCATCGGCACCGTGCACCAGAGCGCACCGATTGCGCTGCGCCAGCGCGTGGTCACCGCCGTGCTGGCCGGCCGCCTGGGCCAATGGCCGCTGTGGAAGGCGCTGGCATCGCTGGCCTATCCGCAAGATATTGCTGGCGCCCGCGAGGCGCTGGCCCGTGTGCAGCTGGAGGACAAGCTCTTTGCGCGCTGCGACCAGCTTTCCGGCGGCCAGTTGCAGCGCGTGGGCATTGCCCGGGTGCTCTACCAGCAGGCCCGGCTGATTCTGGCCGATGAGCCGGTCTCCGCACTCGACCCGGCGCTGTCGCTGGCCACCGTGCAGCTGCTGGTGCAAGAAGCCGCCGCACGCCAGGCCACCCTGGTGGCCAGCCTGCATGCAGTGGACCTGGCCCTCAGCTGCTTTGCACGCATTGTCGGCATCCGCGATGGCCGGATTGCCTTTGACCTGCCCGCTGCGCAGGTGAGCCAGGCGCAGCTCCAGGCCTTGTATGCCCATGCCGATGGCAGCGCTGCTGCCTTGCCTACGCTGGGCAGCATGGGCAGCGCCACTCCGCAGCTGGTGCCCGGCCCGGCTGCTGAAGTGATCACATGCCGCTGATGCCAGCTGCCGCCACGGGCACACAGCGCCGCGACCCTGCCGCCCGAGGCCGGCTCATCGCGCTGCTGCTGGCGCTGGTGGTGCTGTGGCCGATGCTGCAGACCTCGGGCTTCTCGCTGGCGCCGTTTTTTGACAGCAACAATCTCAAAGTGGTCGGTGGTTTTCTGGCCCAGTTTCTGCCGCCAGAGACCAGCCAGGAGTTTTTGGCCTACCTGGGCCAGGCCAGCCTGGAGACCCTGGCCATTGCCACCGCCGGCATGGCGCTGGCGTTGCTGCTGGCGCTGCCGCTGTCCTACCTGGCGAGCGGCGCAGCGCGCGAGAAGGTCAGCCTCAACCCCATCACCCGCGGCGTGCTGACCATATTGCGCGGCGTGCCCGAGCTGGTCTGGGCGCTGGTGTTTGTGCGGGTGTTTGGCCTGGGCCCCGCCGCTGGCGTGCTGGCCCTGGGCCTGACCTATGGCGGCATGCTGGCCAAGGTCTATGCCGAGATTCTGGAATCCACCGACCCGGCCCCCGCCCGCGCCCTGCGCGCCAGTGGCGCGGGCCGCTTGCAGGCCCTGCTCTACGGCAGCTTGCCGCAAGCGGCGCGTGAGCTGACCTCGTACACCGTCTACCGCTGGGAATGCGCGATCCGCGCCTCGGTGGTGATGGGCTTTGTGGGCGCGGGCGGCCTGGGCCAGCTGATGGACCAGGCGATGAAGATGCTCAATGGCGGCGAAGTCGCCAGCATCTTGCTGGCCTTCATGCTGCTCGTGGCGCTGGCCGATCTGCTGTCCTGGTGGCTGCGCCGCGCGCTCGATACGCCGCCAGCGGCCCGTGCGCTGCCCTTTGGCTGGCGCAGCGCGGCCATGCTGCTACTCGGCGGCGTTGGCCTCTGGTCCAGCTTCTGGCTGCTCGGTATTGACTGGTCCGCGCTGTTCAGCCGCGATGCGCTGCAATCGATGGGCAGCTTTGTGGCCGGCTTTTTCTCGCCCGATCTGAGCGCCGCCTGGTTGCGCAAGGTGGCCCAGGGCGTGTGGGAGACCTTGGCCATCTCTGTCATCGGCAGCCTGCTGGCGGCGATGGCCGGTCTGCTGCTGGCCCTACCGCGCTGGCGCACGCCCTGGAATGCACTGCTCAACCTGCTGCGCTCGGTGCCCGAGCTGGTCTGGGCAACCATCACCGTGCTGGCGGTGGGCCTGGGCCCGTTTGCCGGCGCGCTGGCGCTGGCCTTGCACACGGCCGGGGTGCTGGGCCGGCTCTATGCCGAAGCCTTGCAGAACACGCCCGCAGCCCCCGCCCGGGCGCTGCGCCTGGCCGGCAGCAGCCGCCTGCTGGCCTTTTGCTACGGCACCCTGCCAGCGGCCGCGCCGCAGTTGCTGGCCTACACCCTGTACCGCTGGGAGATGAATATCCGCATGGCGGCCATCCTCGGCTTTGTCGGCGCTGGCGGCCTGGGCCAGCTGCTGTATTTCGAACTCTCGCTGTTCCACTATGCGCAGGCCAGCACGGTCATCATCGCCATGCTGCTGCTGAGCATGGCGGTGGACTGGAGCAGTGCCGCCTTGCGCCGCGCAATGCGCTAACCACGATCCTCATGTCTCCCTCCTCCCGCAAAACCTGGCAGTTGCTGATCCGCAGACTGCATCTCTACATCGGCCTGCTGGTCGCGCCCTTCATCACCGTAGCCGCCGCGACCGGCCTGCTGTATGCGCTGACGCCGCAGCTGGAAAACCAGCTCTACCGCAGCGCGCTGCAGGCAGAGCCGACGCCAGGCGCCCAGGCACAGCCGCTGTCGGCCCAGGTGCAAGCGGCCTTGCAGGCCCTGCCCACTCCGGCTGCCGTGGTCGCTGTGCGCCCGGCGCCCGATAGCCGCAGCAGTACCCGTGTGATGGTGGCCGATGCGGCGCTGGGCCCCTCGGAGTACCGCAGCCTCTTTGTGAACCCTTACAGCCTGGCGCTGCAGGGCGATTTGACGGTCTATGGCACCAGCGGCGTGCTGCCGCTGCGCAAGCAGCTCGATCTGCTGCACCGCCAGCTGCTGATGGGCGAATGGGGCCGTACCTACAGCGAACTGGCTGCCTCCTGGCTGTGGGTGGCGGCGCTGGGCGGTGTGGCCCTGTGGTGGCTGTCGCGCCTGCAGCGGGCCGGCGCCCACGTAGCCCATGCACCGCTGCGCCGCTGGCACCATGGCTTGGGCCTGTGGTTGCTGGTGGGCCTGCTGTTTCTGTCGGCCACGGGCCTGACCTGGTCGCGCTGGGCCGGTGGCCATTTTGGCCAGGCGCTGCAGCACATGGGCTGGCAAACGCCTCGTCTGAACACCAGCCTGGGCACGGACGCCAGCAGCGCCTATGCCCACCACCAGCCCGCCGACCCGCATGCGGACCATGCAGAGCACCTGGCCGCGCCCATGGCCGGTATGGCGGGCATGGCAGGTATGGCGCCCATGCCGCAGGACTTTGACAGCGTGCTGGCAATCGCCCGCGAGCATGGCCTGGCATCCGCCAAGCTGGAGATCCGGCCGCCAGCTGCCGCCAACAAGGCCTGGACGGTGACGGAGATCAACCGCTCCTGGCCCACCGAGGTCGATGCGCTGGCCATTGACCTGGCGCAGGGCCAGGTGCTGGACCACAACCGCTTTAGCGACTACCCGCTGGCCTCCAAGCTGATACGCTGGGGCATTGACCTGCACATGGGCAGCTGGGGTGTGCTGAACCAGGCCTTGCTGGTGCTGCTGGGCGCCGGCATGGTGGCGATGGCGCTGACCGGCTGGCTGCAGTGGCGCAAGCGCCCGGGCCGCAGCCGCGAATGGCTGCATGGCCAGCTGACCCTGATCCACCAATGGCGCCAGTTGCCGCGTGTTTCAGCGTTGGCTCTGTTGCTGGTGGCAGCCGCCTTGGGCTGGTTGCTGCCGGTGCTGGGTTGCAGCCTGTTGGCGCTGCTGGCGCTGGATGCCTGGATCTACCTGCGCCGATCGCCCCCAGCCGCGCAACGCTAGACCAAAAAATGCCCGGCACAGAGGCGGTGCCGGGCAGGTGAAGGCGCCGACTTGCTGGCGCCGGCTTGCCGCTCAGTGCGGCACAATGCGCGCCTCGGCGCCTGCGGGGGCAAAGCTGCTGCGCCACTTCCAGCCTGCATAGGCACACCACAGCACGCCCAGCACGGCAATGCTGCCGCCAACCGGGCCCAGGTAGTGCAGGCCGGCATGCATGCCCACCTGGCTGCCCAGCAAGGCGCCTGCGCCAATGCCGATATTGAAGATGCCCGAGAACAGCGACATGCCCACATCGGTGGCATCGGAGGCCAGGCGCAGTACCTTGGCCTGCAGCGGCAGCACCATGCATAGCATGACCACGCCCCAGACGGCACAGACCAGGTACAGCGCAGGCGGCCAGCGCGTGCTGGGCAGCAGCAGCCACAGGCAGGCGGTCAGCACCGCCATTGCGCTCAGCAAAAAGCCGCGCGGCCAGCGCATGCCAAAGCTGCTGAACAAGATGCTGCCGACAATGCCCATGCCGCCGTACAGCAGCAGCACCCAGGTGGTGACCTGGTTGTTCAGCCCGGCTTCGCGCTGGATCAGCGGCTCGATATAGCTGTAGACGGTGAACTGGGCCGTCACCATCAGGATCAGCAAGGCATAGGTGGCCGACAGCGCCGGGCGCTTGAACAGCACCGGAATGCTGCGCAGCGAACCGGCATTCTCGCTGGGCAGCAAGGGCAGCATGCGCCACAGCACCAGCATGACGGCCAGCGCCAGCACGCCGATGATGCCAAAGGTGGTGCGCCAGCCCAGTGCCTCACCCACCATGCGGCCCAAAGGCACGCCCAGCACCATCGCCAACGTGGTGCCGGTGGCCAGCAGGCCCAGTGCCTGCGGGCGCTTGTCCTGCGGCGCAATGCGCACCGCCAAGGATGCGGTGATCGACCAGAACACCGCATGCGCCAGCGCAATGCCCATGCGGCTGATCAGCAAGGTGGCGTAGTTCCAGGCCACGGCCGACAGGCCATGGCTCACGATGAACAGCGCGAACACGCCCATCAGCAGCTTGCGGCGCTCGACGTTCTTGGTCATCAGCATGCAGGGCAGCGAGGTGAGCGCGACGATCCAGGCATAGATGGTCAGCATCAGGCCGACCTGCTCGGTACCCATGCCAAAGCTGCTACCAATATCGCTGAGCAGGCCCACCGGCACAAACTCGGTGGTGTTGAAAACAAAGGCGCCCATGGCCAGGGCGATCACGCCGAGCCAGGCCTGGCGGCGGGTCAAAGATGCGGAATCGGTCATTGCAATAAAAAAAGCCGCAACTCCAAAGCGGAGAGCGGCTCGCCAGTGTGCCAAAAAACAGTTACCTGCCGATGATGGCCAGGGAAAACCCTTTAGTTCACGCTGTTGGCAGCTATCAGGCTGCCAGGGTTTGCGGTTGCAGCTGCTGCAATTGCTGCTCTTCCAGCTTGCGGTGCAGTTGCACGGTGGTGGCGCAGGCGCGGGCCAGCTCGGCGCCCTTCTTCACAAAGTGCTGGTGGAAGAAGTCATGGTGCTCTTGCGAGTCATGGAAGTCGCGCGGCGTCAGCACGGCCGAGAACACGGGCACGCCGGTGTCCAGCTGCACGCGCATCAGGCCATCGATCACCGCGGTGGTCACAAACTCATGGCGGTAGATGCCGCCGTTGACCACCAGGCCGCAGGCCATCAGACCGGCGTATTGGCCGCTTTGCGCCAGGCGCTTGAGCAGCAGGGGGATCTCGAAGGCGCCGGGCACATCGTAGAGGTCGATCTGGTCGGCGCGCCAGCCTTGTTGTGCCAGCTCGGCGATCGCGGCATCGCGCGCCTGGTGCACGATGTCCGAATGCCATTGCGCACTGACAATCGCCAGGCGTGCGGCCTTGTTGATGGAGTAAGAAATGCTGGAATGCTGATTCATGGTTTTGCTGTCCTTCAATGACCTGAATCAGGGCGCGCGCAAGCCCATGGCTGCACCCCGCGCACAGGCGCAGGAGGCGGCGAAGCTTTGCGCGATTCTCTTTCATCCGGACTGTGACCGTCGGCTCTGGCATCGCACCAGATCTGCTGACCTTGCGTGGCCGTAGGCCTTGCAAGCGCTCGCGGGCTCCTGGCTGCTAGAAGCCAGATACCGCCGGTGGGGAATTGCACCCCGCCCTGAGAATAACGCTGAGCCGCTGCTGGCAAGGCCCTGAAGGGACCCCGCCTGCTGCAGCTCGCCGGCCGATTGTAGAGGGGCTGGGATACAAACACCGTCACCCAGGTTTTTGATGCGCAGGAAACTTGTTATGGATCTAGTGCTACAGATTTCTCTGCCCGCATTCGGTACAGCGCCAGCGCTCTACACTGCGGTAGCCACGCGCCCCATCCATTCCCCGTCCCCACCATGGCCCCGCTGAACTTCCTGCTCTCCCACCTCCCCAGCCCACAAGGCGGCATCCTGCTGCTCTGCGATGAGCAGCAGCGCCTGCGCGCGCTGGACTGGCAGGGCTATGAAGCGCGCATGGCCTTGTTGATGCGCCGCCAGTACCCGCGCGATGCCGTGCAAATGCACAGCAGCACGGCTGTGCCAGCGCCGGTAGCCAATGCACTGGCCGCGTATTTTGATGGCGAGCTGCAGGCGCTCGATGGCCTGGAACTGGCGCTGGGCGGCACCGATTTTCAGCGCCAGGTCTGGACCGCATTGCGCGCCATCCCCGCAGGCAGCACGCGCAGCTATGCGAGCCTGGCCGCGCAGATCGGGCGGCCGGCAGCGGTGCGGGCGCTGGGCATGGCCAATGGCGCCAACCCCATCAGCATCGTGCTGCCCTGCCACCGGGTCATCGGCAGCGATGCATCGCTCACGGGCTATGCCGGGGGCCTGGCGCGCAAGCAGTGGCTGCTGGCGCATGAAGCCCGGCACAGCAAAAAGCCCGCCTAGGCGGGCTTGGGGCTGTCGGTCAGCACCAGTTCGGCAGATTACTCACCGATCGGGGTCTTCTTGCCTTCGATGTAGTGGCTCAGGGTGTACAGAGGCACCTTCAGCTCGCCGTTTTCCTGGAAGGCAATCTTCGCGGTCACGCCGTTGTACTCGGACTTGCGCAGCTCAGGCAGGTACTTCTTGGGATCGGTGGAATCGGCACGCTTCATCGCGTCGACGATCAGCATGGTCGCGTCATAGAAGTATGGGCTGTAGACCTGGAACACGCCAGGGTTCTTGGCATCGTAGCGCTTCTTCCATTCCGTGCCGCCAGGCATCTTGGCCAGCGATGCACCGCCGTCGGCGCAGACCACATTGCCCAAGGTCTTGGTGCCGGTGGCCAGCTTGGCCAGCTCGGCCGTGCAGATACCGTCGCCACCGAAGAACTTCACATTGGTCATGCCCAGTTGCACCATCTGGCGCAGCATGGGGCCGGCTTGCGCATCCATGCCGCCGTAGAAGATCGCATCGGGCTTCTTGGCCTTGATGGAGGTCAGGATGGCCATGAAGTCGGTGGCCTTGTCGTTGGTGAACTCGGAAGCGACGATGTTCACACCCTTGGCGCCAGCGTCCTTCTTGAACACATTGGCCAGGCCTTGGCCGTAGGCGGTGCGGTCGTCGATCACTGCCACGTTCTTCAGCTTCAGGGTGTCGGCCGCATAGCCTGCCAACGCAGCGCCCAGCGCGTTGTCGTTGGCGATGATGCGGAAAACGCCTGGGTAGCCAGGGCGGGTCAGCTCAGGGTTGGTGGCCGCGCCGGTGATGAAGGGCACACCGCAGTCGTTGAAGATCTTGGACGAGGGAATCGCCACGCCCGAGTTCAGGATACCGGCGACCGCAGCCACCTTGTCATCGCAGAGCTTTTGCGCAGCAGCGGTGCCTTGCTTGGGATCTGCCGCATCGTCCTCGGCCACCACTTCGAACTTGATCTTCTTGCCACCGATGGTCACGCCCTGGGTGTTGAGGTCTTCCACGGCAAAGCGCACGCCCGTGACGTTGTCTTTGCCATAGTGCGCCTGAGGACCGGACAGCGGGCTCATCGTACCGATCTTCACCACCTCTTGTGCGCTTGCAGCCACGGCCATACCGGCCACCACCAGGGCCACTGCAGCCTTGATACTTTTATCCATTGCGTCTTACTCCATCAAAAGCGTCTGTTAAGCGCCACCGGACCGGCATGTGCGGCCCTGCCCACTTGTAATGGAGGCCGCTCATCCGGTACATCATCGAACTCGATAGCGTGAGTGAGATTTTTTATCTACCCGGGCCTACGACGGTATTAGGACAAGTCCTGTAAAAATAGCGACACAGTGGGTTTGAAATCGCATATAAGCGCCAGCGCGCAACGCATTCCAGCGATTGCTGCATTGCATCAACCGGAACGCAAATAGCCGATATAGGTCTAACTTCCCGATACCGACCAATACGTACATTGACATCGAACAAAAGGCTGTCTCCTGCATACGACGCCTGCGATGTCTGTAAAGATTGGAAAAACACAGCATGGCGGTGGCTCCGCCGTCAACCCCCGAGGCCGGAAAAACGTCTTTACATACATGGGGCCATGTATCCGGTATTTGAGGGAGTAACGGTTAGCATTGGGAAATCGTGATTGCTGGCCCCATGGCATCAGCGATGCCACCACACAACCAAAAAGGCTCGAATATGATTCATCGTCACCTGCTCAGCATTGCCGCCATCGCGTTCAGCGCGTTGGCCACAACCGGCTGCGTTGCCACCGGCAGCGACGGCTACTACAGCGATTCGGGCTATGGCAGCTATGGCGGCGGTTATGGCTATGGTTACCAGCAGCCTTCGCAAACCATTTATGTGCAGGACCGCTACAACGACGACCGCTATTACCGCGACCGTGAACGTGACCGCGACCGTGCAGCCCGCGAGCGCGAAGCGCGTGAACGCGAGCGTGACCGGGACCGCGATCGCCAGGCCCGTGAACGCGACCGCGACCAACGCGCCCGGGACGAAGACCGCCGCCGCGCACTGGAGCGCCAGGCACAAGACCGCGAACGCCAAAACCGCGAACGCGACCGCAACCGCTTTGGCGAAAGCCGCCACCAGCAGGAATGCGCAGCGGCTGCGCGCCAGAACGCAGCCGGCAGCGACAATGTGCTGACCCCCAGCCGCCCCTGCCGCTAATGGGCTGACCAGCCCGCGTGCCCAGCGCGCGGGCGTTTCCAACAAGGAGTTTTCACCATGCGTACCATTCGTCTCGGCACGATGGCCATCGCCGCGGCCAGCGCCCTGCTCTTGGGCGGCTGCGTGGTCGCACCCGCAGACGGCGTGTACTACGGCGATGCCTATTCGACCTATTCCACCCCCAGCTATGGCTACGGCTATGGGGGTTACGGCTATGGCTACAACAGCTACCCCTACTACGGCAGCAGCTCGCTGGTGATCCAGAGCTCTCCGACCTATGTGTATGGCGGTGGCCGCCCCTATTACCGCCCAGGTGGTGGCTACTACCGCCCCGGCGGTGGCTACAACCGCCCCGGCCATGGCGGCAGCAGCCGTCCACCCCCATCGCGCCCCCAGCAGCTGGCGCCCGGCACCGGTTCCAATTTTGGCCGTCCCATTGGCTCGGGTCCGCGCCCAGCTGCCCCTGCTTCGCGCCCTAATGGCAGCCGCTTTGGCGGCCAGTTCCAACGCTAAGCGCTAGGTCACACCACTCCAGCAGCCATTACCATGCGCGCCATGCCACGCTCCCATCTGCCCAGCCTCCGCTATGCCGCCTGGCTGGGTTTTTGCTGTGCTTGCGCGCTGGCGGCGCCCATGGCGCAGGCCCAGGTCACGCGCTGTGTGGATCCGGGCACCGGCAAGGTCACCTACACCGACGGCGCCTGCGCCAGCGGTGCCAGCGCGACCGAGATCGAGCGCCGTAAAACCGACGAGGAATTGGCCCAGGACCGTGCCCGCGAGCAGGAAGCGCTGCAAGCCAAGGCCGAGCGGCGCCAGCAGGAGCTGAGCCAGCGCAGACTGCAGGCCGATGAACGTGCCGAGGATTTGGCGCAAAGGGCCGCCAACCGCCCCGCGCGCAGCAACCCCGCCCAGTCTGCTGCCTGCCAGCAATCGCGTGAGCGCTACAGCGCCGCATCCGATGCCGCCGCCGACAAAACCATGGGCAGCAACGCCCGGCTCGATGCGGCCAAACGCCAGATGGAGCTCGACTGCATGGGCCCCGAGGCCTATAGCCGCCTGGAAGCCAGCCGCCCCGCCCCGACTGCGGTGCTGCCCGCCGATCCCTATTGGGACGGCTACCCGTACCGCCCAAATCGCCCCCGCCCGCCGGCACCACCACCAGCCCCCGCACCCAGCATCAGCCGCTGCGATGTGTTCAAGTGCGTCGATACGCAAGGCTATTCACACCCCCGTGGCCAGATTGGCGAGACTGCAAGGCCACCCAGCCCCAGCGCCAACCCGCGCAGCTGCCGCAGCCAGGGTGGCACGGCGCCCTGCTAGCCGGCCCATCCCGGATCAAGCATCCGGGTCTGTCGCAGTGCCCGGCCCCACCAGATACACCGCTGCCTGCAGGCCGTGGTGCACCGTCTGGTAGCGCAGCACCAAGCCCAGCTCCTGCCGCATCCGCGTATTGCTCAAGCGCCGCGACTCGCGCATGAAACTCAGCAAGGTGGGGCTCAGTTGCTGCTCGGCCTCGGCCAGGCTGATGCGTGCGGGATGCGGCAGGCGCCATAGGTCAGCAGCCAGGTCAAAATAATCGCCCATCGGCATGGCTGAGTCATCGGCCACATTGGTAATGCGCTGGGGCATGCCACGCCACAGCGCCCGCACCACGGCGCGCGCCAGGTCATCGGCATGGATGTGGCTGGTGTAGACATCGTCCTCGCGCCGCAGCAGTGGCGTGCCGCGCTGCAGCCGCCCCAGCGGGGTGCCGCCCTCGCGGTCGCCCGCATAGATGCCGGGGATGCGCAGCAGATGCACGGCAGCACCGCTGGCCACCAAGCGCCGTGCCCAGGCGCGCAGCTGGCGCTCGGCATCGACCCGGCGCAGCGCCCGCGCGGTGCTGGCGCGCAGCGGATGGGTCTCCGTGACCCAGGCACCGTCCCAGTTGCCATAGACGCCGCTGGTGGAGCCGTACACCAGCTGCGGCGCCTGGCCCGCGCGGCAAACCAGTGCTTGCAGCAGGTGGCGCGTGCGCAGATCGCGCGAGGCCAGCGTGGACGGCGTTCCCGCTGCGGGCTGTGCCGGTGGCGCCAGATGCACCACGCGCTGGGCCAGGCCCGCCAGCCGGCGCAGGCTGCGCGGCTCGTCCAGATTGCCCAGCAACGGCGTAGCACCCAGGGCACGCAGGCTGTCAAAGCGCTGCGGCGATGAACTGAGCGCCCGCACCAGCGGGCCGCGTGCCGCATGCTGGCCTGGCCGCTGCCACAGCCGCAGCACCCGCTGGCCGACATCGCCGCAGCCCACGATCAGCACCCGCTGGCGCCGAAAACGCGCTGGCAAAGCCTGGCCAGCTGCCATGGCGCAGCGCTGTCGGGGCCCGCTTCGCGGGCTTTGGTTTAAAGGCACAATAAGCTTTCGTGGTTCACATCGGCGGGGCACACACTGCAGTCTAGCGTCTCATGCGGCTTGCAAATGGCCGTTCGCCCCCCATTTATGCAAGCCCAGGCGCCGATGAGCGCCATTGTTTTGTGTCGATAAGGAATTTTGGTGCAATGAGCTCTTCGTCCAGCGCGTTTCAAATTTCGGTCCTGCCCAGCGGACGCGCATTTGCCACCCAGGCCTCGGAAGCCATCCTCACCGCGGCCATCCGCAGCGGCGTGGGCCTGCCCTATGGCTGCAAGGATGGCGCCTGCAGCTCCTGCAAATGCAAGAAGCTCAGCGGCACCGTCGTGCATGGTCCCCACAGCGAACGTGCGCTGAGCCCGCAGGAAGAGGCCGATGGCATGATCCTGCCGTGCTGCGCCGTGCCCACCAGCGATGTGGTGATCGAGTCGCGCCATGTCACTGATGAAAGCGCCTTTCCGATCAAGAAAATGCCGGTGCGCGTGCAGACCGTCGAGCGCCTGTCGCCCGATGTCGTCAAGCTGCGCCTGCAACTGCCTGCCGCAGACAGCTTTCGCTACCACGCCGGTCAGTACATCGAGTTCCTGCTGGCTGGCGGCGTGCGCCGCGCCTATTCGATGGCCGTCGCGCCGCACCACCAGGACAGCGCGCCTGGCTTGGAGTTGCATATTCGCCACACACCCGGCGGTCTTTTTACCGACCACGTGTTTGGTGCGATGAAGGAGCGCGAGATCCTGCGCATTGAAGGCCCGTTCGGCAGCTTCTTCCTGCACGAGGGCGACAAACCGATGGTCTTTCTGGCCTCGGGCACCGGCTTTGCGCCCATCAAGGCGCTTGTCGAACATCTGCAGCACCACGACATCCAGCGCCCGGTGGTGGTGTACTGGGGCGGCAGGCGCCCGCAAGACCTGTATATGCACGACTGGATGCTGGCACGCAGCGCCGAGATGCCCCAGCTGCGCTATGTACCGGTGGTGTCCGACGCGCTGGCAGAAGACGCCTGGCAAGGCCGCAGCGGCTTTGTGCACCAGGCCGTGCTCGATGATTTTGCCGACCTGTCGGGCCACGAGGTCTATGCCTGTGGCGCCCCGATTGTGGTCGATTCCGCCCGTGCCAGCTTCACCAGCCAGCGTGGCCTGCCGGAAGACGCCTTCTTTGCCGATGCCTTCGTGACCGAGGCCGACAAGCAAAACCAGATCGTATGAACGGCGCCGCCGCACAAGCTCTGACATGGCGCAATCGCGCCCCTGTCCGACTGCCGCGTCACAGCAGCTACACGGTCCAACCGCTACACTAGAAAGTTTGGAGCCGCTAACACATCCCTTGGTCGCTGGTTGCCCCGTCTTGGCCTACCTTGGTACGGCCCAGGGCTGGGCGCCCAGCCTCCAACGCAAACCATCGGTTGGCAAGGCTGTGCTGGCGGCACTCAGGGGGTAGTGCCTGCACATCACGGGCGCTGCGTCGTTATTCACTCTCCTCAAGAAGATACACAAGCATGCAACGCAGAAATATCCTGCTATCCACCCTCCTGGCGGCCGCCGCCCTCGCAGCACCTGCCGCATTTGCAGAACCTGTGATCCGCCTGGTGGTGCCCTATGCACCCGGTGGTCCACTGGATGTCACCTCGCGCATTCTGGCTGAGCGTGTCCGCGACCAACTGGGCACCGTGGTAATCGACAACAAGGCAGGCGCCGGCGGCAACATCGGTGCCGACATTGTGGCCAAGGCTGCGCCGGACGGCCTGACCATCGGCCTGTCGGCCACGGCCACGCATGCCGTCAATCCCTGGCTCTATACCAAGATGCCTTTCAACGCCGCCAAGGATTTCACCGCCATTACCCAGATGGTGCGCGTGCCCAATGTGCTGGTGATGAACACCGAGCGCGCCAAGGCGCTGCAGATCAGCAATGTGCAGGACCTCATTGCCTATGCCAAGAAGAACCCGGGCAAGCTCAATTTCGGCAGCGGCGGCAATGGCAGCTCGGGCCACCTGGCCGGCGAGATGATGAAACGCCAGGCCGGTATTTTTGCCGTGCACGTGCCCTACCGTGGCGCCAACCCGGCCCAGCTGGCCCTGCTGTCGGGCGAGGTGGATTTCAACATCGACAACCTGGCGGCCGCCTCGGCCAACATCCACAGTGGCAAGCTCACCGCACTGGCCGTCACCAGCCTGCACGCCAGCCCCATGCTGCCCGGCGTGCCGCCACTGGCTGACACGCTCAAGGGCTTTGAGATCGACACCTGGTGGGGCCTGGTGGCACCGGCCAACACACCGCCTGATGTGATCAACCGCCTCAACAAGGCCTTCACCGATGCGCTGAAGGACCCCACTACCAAGACCCGCTTTGCCAGCCTGATGGCCGAGCCCGTGCCCACCACGCCGGCCGAGTTTGACAAGTTCATGGCCTCCGAGCGCAACAAGTACGAATCGGTGGTCAAGCTCTCTGGCGCCAAGGTCGACTAAGCGCCGCGCTGCGCATCCGTAGCGCCCAGCAAGAAGCCCCGCCAGCGTGCAGCTGCGGGGCTTTGTTCTTTTGGGGCGGTATCTCTCTCTCGCCGGCTCAGCGCCACCAGTCCGGCCCTTGGCTGCGCTGCACACCCTGCGCCAAAAGCGGCTGCAGCTGTGCCTCGCTGACCCAGGCCGGCGCCAGCTCTTGCAAGGGTGCCAGCACAAAGGCGCGCTGCCACATGCGCGGATGGGGAACCTGGAGGTCGGGCATCTCAATCGACGTGCCGATGTCTGCATAGAGCAGCACATCCAGATCCAGGGTGCGCGGGGCATTGCGGTAGGGGCGCTCGCGGCCGGCTTCCAGCTCCAGTTGCTGCAGCAGGTGCAACAGCTGCTGTGCCGACAGCGATGTGCGCAGCTCGGCCACGGCATTCAGGTAGTCGGGCCCGCTGGAATCCACTGGCCGGCTGCTGTACAGCGACGAGACCGCCTGCACGGCCACACCCGCGCTGCCCGCCAACTGCTGCAAGGCCTGCGCCATCGCAGCACCCCGGTCGCCCAAATTGGCACCCAGGCCTATCCAGGCGCGCAAGCTCTGCCCGGCGGGCGGTGCGGCATCACCATTGGCCAAGCGCTGCGCCTGACCCAGCGCTTCAGTCGCCATGGGCGGCTGCATCACCACCATTGCCGCCACCTACTGCACCGCCGGCATCACCCGCACCGGGTTTACGGCGGCGGCGGCGGCGCTTCTTCGCTGGCGCATCGCCAGCGGCGGCGCTCTCGCTGTCCATCGCCTGCTGAGCCACCTGGTCCAGGCTGGAGCCCTCTTGGGCCTCCGTGTCGGCGGCGGGCTTTCTAGGCGCGCGCTTGGGCTTGGGCGCGCCTGCCTTGGGCTTGGCACGCTGCTCTTCACGCACCTGGGCAATCAGGTCTTCGCGGCGGGCCTCATCGGCCTGCTGGAACTCCTGCCACCAGTTGGCCAGCGCTTCGTCCACCTCGCCCACATCGGCGCGCAGACGCAGAAAATCGAAACCAGCGCGGAAGCGCGCCTGTGCGATCATGCCGAACGGCGTGCTGCCGGTGCGCTTTTCAAAGCGCGGCTGCATCACCCAGATCTCGCGCATGTCAGCGGCCAGCTTGCCCCGGCCGGAGACATCGCCAATGCGGTGGTTGAAGACATCGTCGATCGCATCCTGCAGCGCCGGGTGCGGGTGCTCGCCCTTGAGCATGCGCTTGTCCCAGCCGGCCTTGACGTCCTGCCACAGCACGCAGGCGAGCAAAAAGCTCGGCGCCACGCTCTTGCCTTCGGCCACGCGGCGGTCGGTGTCCATCAGCGCGGCCTGCACAAAAGGCAGGTCGGCGCGGTCCACCACCACATCCAGCAGCGGGTAAATGCCCTTGGCCAGGCCCAGCAGGCGCAGCTGCTCGATCGAGGCCAGCGAATGGCCTGTCTGCAAGAGCTTGAGCATCTCGTCAAACATGCGGCTTTGCGGCACTTCCTGCAGCAGCTGGGCGCATTCGACCAGGGGCTTGGCGGTCTTGGGGTCGAGCGTGAAGCCCTTCTTGCTGAGCTTGGCGGCAAAGCGTACGGCGCGGATGATGCGCACCGGGTCTTCGCGGTAGCGCGTGGCCGGGTCACCAATCATGCGCAGCACATGCTTTTGCGAGTCGCGGATGCCCTTGTGGTAGTCCACCACGATCTGGGTCTGCGGGTCGTAGTACATGGCGTTGACGGTGAAGTCGCGCCGTGCCGCATCCTCGTTCTGGGGGCCCCAGACGTTGTCGCGCAGCACGCGGCCGCTCTCGTCCACCGCCAGCTTCATGCCGGCCAGTGCGGCCTTGCTGGTTTTCTCGTTGCCCTGCACCTGCTCGGCCTTGGAGCTGTCCAGGAAAGCGCGGAAGGTGGTGACTTCGATGACCTCGTTCTCGCGGCCACGGCCATAGACCACGTGCACGATGCGAAAACGCCGGCCGATGATGAAGGCGCGGCGGAAAAGGCTCTTGACCTGCTCGGGCGTGGCATTGGTGGCCACGTCAAAATCCTTGGGGCGCAGGCCCAGCAGCAGATCGCGCACCGCGCCGCCGACGATATAGGCCTCGAAGCCCGCTTCCTTCAAGGTGCTGCAGACATCCAGCGCCCGGCGGTCCACCAGCTTGGGATCGATGTTGTGCACATCGACGCCCACTTCCTCGCGCTTGCCGAAGGGATTCTTGGTCTTGCTGGCGGCAGTTGCCTTGCCCAGCAATTTATCGATGATGGTCTTGATCATGCGTGTGGCTCCAGCAGGTCCAGGATGCGCCAGCCGCGTTCTGTCGCCAATTGGCGCAGGCGGTCGTCAGGGTTGGTGGCCACCGGCGTGTTGACTTTCTCCAGCAGCGGCACGTCGTTCATCGAGTCGCTGTAGAAGATGCTGTCCACGCTGTCCCAGCTCAGGCCGCGCTCGGCCATCCAGGCTTCCATGCGGGTGACCTTGCCGGCGCGCATCGTCGGCACGCCATCGATCTCGCCGGTGATCCAGCCCGAGGCATCGCGCGCCAGGTTGACGGCCAGCAGGTGGTCCACACCCAAGGCCTTGGCAATCGGGCGGGTCACGAATTCATTGGTGGCGGTGACGATCACGATGGTGTCACCCGCATCACGGTGCTGCTGCAGCAGTGCCAGTGCGGCCGGCTGGATATGCGGCGTGATGACTTCCTGCATGAACACGCGGTGCGCCTCATCGGCGGCCTGCGGGCCCAGCTTGCGAATGGCCTCGGTGGCAAAACGCACATAGGCATGGATATCGAGCGTGCCTTTTTGGTAATCGGCAAAAAAGGCCGCATTGCGGCTGCCAAACTCCTGCTTGTCGCACCAGCCCTTGCGCAAGGTGAACTCCCCCCATTCGTAATCCGAATCGAGCGGCAGCAACGTGTGGTCCAGGTCAAAAAGCGCAAGCCTTGTGCTTGTGCCAGCAGAGTTATTCATTCAAAAAATCTCGGTTGTTGCTGTAAGACCATTTATTCCGTCTCCAGCATGTCCTTGAGCAAGGGGATCGTCAGACCCCTTTTATTGCGCAAGGCAAAATTGTCCAGGTGGTCCAACAGCTGCATCAGGCTGCCCAAATCGCGTGAGAAGCGCTTGAGCATGTAATCCATCACATCGTCGGTCAATACCAGGCCACGTCGTTTGGCTTCATCCTTGAGCACATCCCTGCGCTGCGCTTCGCTGAGCAGGTGCAGCTGGTAGATCTCGCCCCAGCCCAGCCGGGTGCGCAAGTCGTCGCGCAGTTTTAGGTCCGAAGGCGGCACATCGCCCGCAGCCAGCACCCAGCGCCGCGCACCCGTGGCCGGGCTGGTGGCGTTGACGAACCAGTTGAAGGCCGCTGCCTGCTGCACCGGGTTGTAGAACTGCACCTCGTCCAGGATCACGGCCGACCAGCGCTCGTTGAAGGCACTGGGAAAGCGGGTGCTCGCATCGAGCCAGCCCACCGGCGCGCCCTGCTCACGCAAGGCTTCGGCCACTGCGCGCAGCACATAGGTCTTGCCGCAGCCCATCTCGCCCCAGAGGTAAGTCGGCACGGTGGAGCGCGGCGTGTCCCAGGTCTCATTGACCTGGGCATGCAGATGCGCGAGTGCCGCCTGGTTGGAGCCCGCAAAAAACCGGTTCAGGCTTGGCGCTGGCGCCAAACCCAGGTCCAAAGCCATTTGCTTCATGCGCCAACTCCTATCCGCGCCCAGGCCCGCCGTGCACGAAGCACTGCGTTGTCGGACATCAGATAAAAGGAAATCTCACGCATGGCTGCGTTCAATACAAGAAAGCGTTCGGTCTGGTTGGCGCGATGCGCGCCAACTTGGGGCGCCCCTGCTCGTCATGCAGTGGCCAGGGCCCTACATGCAAACCCGTTGATTTTAGTCGGTAGTCACGGCTGTGTGACACAAAAGGCCACTGCGCCGCATTTATGCATGAAATCGGCCACAAAGCAGGCCGCCAAATGTCCGCTCTGGCGGTAACAGTGCATAGCGGACGGGCATTCTGCCCCCTCGGGTATGGCTTGCGACATAAAATCGACGTTTCTGGCCCCCGTTGGGTCAGCTTGTCAGCTTTATTGCCTTTGTAGTCCCTCATGAGCTCTTCCAATTCCTCCACCCCCCTTTCGTACAAAGACGCTGGCGTTGATATTGACGCAGGCGACGCGCTGGTCGAGCGCATCAAGCCCCTGGCCAAGAAAACCATGCGCGAAGGCGTGATGGCGGGTATCGGTGGTTTTGGCGCGCTGTTTGAAGTGCCCAAGCGCTACAAGGAGCCAGTACTGGTGTCCGGCACGGACGGCGTGGGCACCAAGCTGCGCCTGGCTTTTGAGTGGAATATGCATGACACCGTGGGCATCGATCTGGTGGCCATGAGCGTCAACGACGTGCTGGTGCAAGGCGCCGAGCCCCTGTTCTTCCTCGACTACTTTGCCTGCGGCAAGCTGGATGTGGACACGGCAGCGGCCGTGGTCGGCGGTATCGCCAAGGGCTGCGAGCTGTCGGGCTGTGCACTGATCGGTGGTGAAACCGCCGAGATGCCCGGCATGTACCCGGACGGCGAATACGACCTGGCCGGCTTTGCAGTTGGCGCGGTCGAGAAAAGCAAGATCCTGACCGGCCAGAACGTGCAAGCCGGTGACGTGGTGCTGGGCCTGGGCTCACACGGCGTGCATTCCAATGGCTTCTCGCTGGTGCGCAAGTGCATCGAACGCGCTGAAAGCCAAGGCGGCCTGCCCGAAACCCTGGACGGCAAGCCCTTCAAGAACGCCATCATGGAGCCCACGCGCCTGTATGTGCTCAACGTGCTGAAGGTGCTGGCTTCGCAGCCCATCAAGGCGCTGGCCCACATCACCGGTGGCGGCCTGCTGGAAAACATCCCCCGCGTGCTGCCTGAAGGCCTTGGCGCACAGCTGGTCAAGGGCAGCTGGCCCCAGACCGAGCTGTTTGCCTGGCTGCAAAAGACCGCTGGCATCGACGACATCGAGATGAACCGCACGTTCAACAACGGTATCGGCATGGTGGTGGTGGTTCCTGCTGACAGCGAAAAGGCGGTCAAGGACGCTTTCTCTGCACTTGGTGAACAAGTGTGGACGATTGGCAGCATCGGCCCCCGTGGCGCAGAGGCTGCAGTCACGGTACGCTAAGCTTACCCGTCGGGCAGGCGCGCACCACGCCGTCTGCCCAGCGCGCAGCAAGGGCCAGCTCCTGGCCCTCCGACTCGCTCAGCTGGATGGCCTACCATGCAACCGGATTCCGCAAAGCCCTCGTCCACTAGCCCCGCAGCCGCCCAACCGGCCAGTGGCGCTGCGGACATGCCGCATGTCTGGCGGCCGCCTCCTGCGCATTGGGGCGTCAGGGTGGCATCCTATGTGTTGATGGCTTCGGCGTTGCTGCTGATCATGCTCAATGGTCTGCTGGTGGGCCTGCTGGCCGCCTGCGCCGGCTACACCTTCACCTTGTTTCTGGTGCACAAGATCCGCGAGTTGAGCCGCCTGCCAACCTCGCTGAACACGCCCCCGCCGCTGTGGATGGAATACCTGTCCGTCACCATCGTGCTCGTGGTTCCGGTGGTGCTGGTCACCATTGGCCTGATCCATTCCCAGGGCTATCTGCTCAATGCGCCGCAACAGTACCGCGAGATGCTGGTATCGATGGCCAAGACCCTGCTGGACCTGCGCAGCAAGCTGCCACCCGAGCTGGCCAATGTGCTGCCCGATGGCGTGCAGGACCTGCAGCAAAGGGCTGCCGAGTACCTGGGCACCAAGGCAGGCGCCATCGCCAACATGGGCCGGCTCTGGCTCACCGGCCTGCTCTATGTGTTTGTGGGCCTGTTGATTGGTGCGCTGGCCGCCGTGCGCCACAGCCGCCATTCCCACGCCCCCCTGGCCTACCAGCTGCAGTTGCGCGTGCAGCGCTTTGGCGATGCCTTCCGCCAGATTGTTGCGGCGCAATTCTGGATTGCACTGTTCAACACGGTGCTGACCGCCATCTTCCTGCTGGGCATCCTGCCGCTGATCAATATGCGCCTGCCCTACAGCGGCGCGCTCATCATGCTGACCTTTTTTGGCGGCCTGATTCCCATTGTCGGCAACCTGGTCTGCAATGCCGTCATCACCACTGTCGGCCTGTCGGTCTCCCCGCTCACCGCCGTGGCCTGCCTGGCCTTCCTGGTGCTGATCCACAAGGCTGAGTACCTGATCAATGCCAAGGTTGTTGGCGCCAAGACGCATATGGGCGTCTGGGAGCTGCTGTCGGTGATGTTTGTAGCGGAAGCCATCTTTGGCCCTGCCGGGCTGGTGGCTGCGCCGCTCTTTTACGCTTACCTGAAAAAAGAGCTGTTCGCGGCGCGGCTGATCTAACGCCTGCCACTCTGGCACTGCACCTTGAGGCGAGGTGCAGATGCCCATCGCCCCGCCTTCTTTGCTGCAAGCACCGCAACACGCATCTTCTAGCGCCCCACGCGCAAGAGATGCGATTGATGCACCTCCTCGACACAGCTTCGCAGCCCGCTGGCACCCCGCTACCGCCACCGTGATCAGCACCCCGATCAGCTGACTCTCCCACGACGCTGATTTCAATGCCCCATGGGCGCGCTGCCAGCATCAGTACAATACGGGCGTAAAAAAACCTCGGCGATCAAACCGAGGCTCTTTGAATTGAATGATCCGAAATCTTAATTAATAGACTTCTGGAACATACATGGAAGCAGGCACGGGCAGGCGGCTGTAGTCTGGATGGCGGACCCGGTCGGGCAGCACCACATTCTCATGGTCCACATCGCTGTAAGGCACCTGGGCCAAGAAGTGCGCAATGCAGTTCAAACGCGCCTTTTTCTTGTCATCGGCATGCACCAGCCACCAGGGCGCTTCAGGGATGTGGGTGCGCTCCAGCATCACCTCCTTGGCCTTGGTGTACTCTTCCCAGCGCACGCGGCTTTGCAGGTCCATCGGGGAGAGCTTCCACTGCTTGAGGGGGTCATGGATACGGCCCAGGAATCGCAGGTGCTGCTCTTCATCGCTGATCGAGAACCAGTACTTGACCAGCAAGATGCCCGAGCGGACGAGCATCTTCTCAAACTCGGGCACGGTGCGGAAGAATTCTTCGTACTGGTCGTTGGTGCAAAAGCCCATGACTTTCTCGACGCCAGCGCGGTTGTACCAGCTGCGGTCAAACAGCACGATCTCACCGGCAGCTGGCAGGTGCGCCACATAGCGCTGGAAGTACCACTGCGTGCGCTCACGGTCGTTGGGCGCCGGCAAGGCGGCAACGCGCACCACACGGGGGTTGAGACGCTGGGTGATGCGCTTGATCACACCGCCCTTGCCTGCGGCATCGCGCCCTTCGAACAGCACCACCACCTTCTGTCCGGTGTGCTGCACCCAGTCCTGCAGCTTGACCAGCTCACCCTGCAACCTGAGAAGCTCGCGGAAATACTGGTAGTCATGCTCCGTCATGCCTGCAGCAAACGGCGCGCCCAGCAAGCCGTCTTCCATCTCCAGCTCCAGAGACTCGTCATAGTCATCCATCACGTCACGCGCAATCTTGTGCATGACGTCTTCAGGTGAAATTCCTAATCTATCTTTCATAGTGGCGCATCCCTAGTGCCGCTATCTTGCCGAATTTGTGTGACGACAGAATGACAGGAAAATGTCAAAACAACGTCATACGTTACATTCGTTGCAAATCTAACAAAGCCGCACGGATAGTGGCCGCGTCCTCCGGATTGCCGGCATGGTTCAGGTAGGCCTGCAGGTCTGCGCGCGCACGGTCATGCACGCCCAGCTCTGCGTAGGCCAGGCCACGGTCACGCAATTCGGTCCATTCGCTGGGCAGCAGGATCAGCAGCCGGTTTTGCACCTCGATCAGCTTGGACCAGTTCTTGTCGCTGCGGTAGATCTCCTTGAGGTTGGAGAGCATGCGCGCAATGATGTCGCGCGGACTGGCGGCCTGCAAATACAGGCCCAGCGGCACATCGTCTTCATCAACGCGGTGAAACGCCTTTTGCATGGGCTCCAGCATCTCGGCGAGCATGTTGCTGGAGAACGACTGGCCCGACAGCGGATCAAGCACAATCTGCCCTTCGGCCACGCTCACCTTGAGCAGAAAATGGCCTGGAAAACAGATGCCGTGCGCGGGCAGCTGCAAGGCCGATGCCAGCTCCAACCAGATGACCGCGAGCGACACGGGGATGCCGCGCCTGCGGTGCAACACGGCATTGAGGCAGCTGTTGTCCAGCGCATAGAAGTCATTGGGATTGCCTTGAAAACCCCAATCGGCGTAGAAACGGTGGTTGAGTGCCTTGAGCCGGGTCAGCGCGCTGCGGCTGCTGGCATCGCGGCTTTCCATCAGTTGGCCCAGCAGTTGATCGACTTCGTTCAGAACCTGCTGGGTGTCCAGCTGGGGGTATTCGATGCAGGCCACGGCAGCGGCGGCTTCGAGCAGCGGAAAACCATCATCGCTGCTGACCAGCGATTCAAAATGCTCCAACGGTGTGGGGATAGAAAAGCGGAAGTCCATACACATCCCAACTACAGCGCCTTCGCATACATTGCTGGCACTCTCGGGCGCTGCCTGTGCCATGACGCCATGTATAGCACGAGACAGCCCCGAATGCAGGGCCTGTAGGACACAATTGTGCAAAAGCTGCGTAAATATGCTGGCTATCCCCAGGAATCTCCCTAGGAACTATTGCCGAGCTACCGCTACAACTGCGCCTGCAGTTAGCGCTCAAAAACGCTCAGCGGCGCAGCAGGTTGCGCAGCTTCATGCCTGACAAGGCCAGCACGCCAAAGTACAGCAGCGCAGCGCCGGCCATCCACAGCGCCAGCAGTCCCACTCGCTCCAGGCGGTGCGCCCCCATCGCCACCCAGTCGGTCATCTGCGCGCCCCAGGCCAGGAAGATGCCCAACAGCGCCACCGCCAGCGAGACCCGGGCCAGGAAGATCCACCAGCCTGGCTTGGGCTGGAAGCTGCCGCGCCGGATCAGGCCCACCAGCAGCCACAGCGCATTGATGACAGCGCCCAGACCGATCGACAAGGCCAGGCCGGTATGGGCCATGGTCGGCACCAGCACCAGGTTCAACAGCTGCGTCAGCACCAGCACACAGATGGCAATCTTCACCGGCGTGCGGATGTCCTGGCTGGCATAAAAGCCGGGCGCCAGCACCTTGATGGCCACCATGGCCAGCAGGCCCACGCCATAGCCTTGCAGCGCCAGTGCAATCTGGCCCACATCCGAGCCCTTGAGCGCGCCGTAGTGGAACAGCACCGCCACCAAGGGCTTGGCAAACAGCAGCAAACCAGCCGCACAAGGTGCCGCCAGCAGCACCACGATGCGCAGGCCCCAGTCCAGCATGGCGCCATAGCGCTCGTCATCGCCCGCCGCCTTGGCCGACGACAGCTGCGGCGTCAGCACCACACCCAGCGCCACGCCCAACAAGGCAGTGGGGAACTCCATCAGCCGGTCGGCATAGAACAGCCAGGTCACGCTACCTGGTGCCAGGTAGGACGCGATCTGGGTGTTGATCATCAGCGAGATCTGGGCCACGCCCACGCCCAGCAAGGCGGGCGCCATCAGCGACAGGATGCGGCGTACCCCGGCATCGGCCCAGGCCTGCCTGATGACCGAGGGCCGGCACGAGATGCGCGGCAGCATGCCGATGCGGCGCAGCGCCGGAAACTGCACCACCAGCTGCAGCACGCCACCGGCCATCACGCCGATGGCCATGCCGTAGATGGGTTCCAGCCCATGGCTGCGCATCCAGGGCGTCAGCGCCAAGGCAGCCACAATCATGCTGACATTGAGCAGCACCGGCGTGAAGGCCGGCACGATAAAGCGCTTCCAGGTATTTAGCACACCAGCCGCCAATGCCACCAGCGACATGAAGCCGATATAGGGAAACATCCAGCGCGTCATCAGCACGGCCGCGTCATAGCTGTGCGGGTTCTGCCGCAGACCGCTGGCCAGCAGCCAGACCAGCACGGGTGCTGCGACCACGCCCACTACACAGGTCAGCGCCAGAATCCAGAACAGCACCGTGGCCACGCTGTGCACCAGGGTACGGGTGCGCTCCTCGCCTTCCTTGGTCAGGGTGGTGGCAAGCACCGGCACAAAGGCCTGGCTGAATGCCCCTTCTGCAAACAAGCGCCGGAACAGATTGGGAATGCGGAACGCTACATTGAATGCGTCGGTCAACGCGCTGGCACCAAACATGGTGGCCATCAGCAGGTCGCGGGCAAGCCCTGTGATACGCGAGAGCAGCGTAAACAGGGAGACGGTGGAGGCAGCTTTGAACAGTGACACCCGGGCAGTGTAGCTGCGCCGCTGGCGGGAAAATGCCGGATATCTGGATTTCTGAGTAAAGAGCGGCTATAATGCCCGATTCACTGAAAACATCCGCAGACTCAAAGGACACTCATCATGGCATCTAAGCCAGTCAAGAAAAACCCCCGTTTGGCATCCGGCCGCAAGCGCGCCCGCCAAACCATCAAGCTGAACGCCGCCAACACCTCGCTGCGTTCCAAGTACCGTACCGCCATCAAGAACGTGGAAAAGGCTGTTGCTGCTGGCGACAAGACCAAGGCCACCGAACTGTTTGCCAAGGCGCAATCCGTGCTGGACACGATTGCTGACAAGGGCATCTTCCACAAGAACAAGGCTGCTCGCGATAAGAGCCGCATTGCTGCCAAGGTCAAGGCCCTGGCACTGGCCGCCTAAGCCCATTAGGCAATCGCACGGGCAGGATCCCCTGCCCGCCGTTTGTAACGGGTGCGCTCTCAGTGAACTAAAAAGCCGTCGCAAGACGGCTTTTTTCGTTGTGTCGACCGATTCTTAGCAGCGCTGGATGGGCTCAGACAACAAAGCCAGATCCAAGCATCGCGCCCATCAAGCACGCGATGCACACATGGCGCCTGGAAAGCACCCGGCCAGCCAACACCCACCCGCAAAAAAGGCCTGAAAACTCAGACCTTGGTGGTGGTGTTGCCAGTGCTGCTGGCCGGACTGGCCGGATCGCCAGGCTTGGCCGGCGCCTCCGGAATCAGGCAGGCATCTGTGGTCTGCAGTCCGTTGTCGCGCGCAAAGTTCATCACAAAGTCCCAGGCCATCGGCTCATGGACCTGCAGCTCGCGCTTGACGATCACGCATTTGGCGCCGTTCATTGTCGTGGGAACGCACCAGGGCGAATAGCCCAGATGGCCACCACGGCGCATGCCTCCCGGACGAAACTGGCTCATCACCCCCGCCAGACGCTCCGCCCAGTCGCTGGGGCGAAAGGTCTTCCCATTCTGGGTCAGGCCCAGAATGAAAACTTCTTGAGATGTTGGAGAAACCATGGGGTGGAAGCCTCTGATAGACACCTGAGCACAGGATCACTGCCTCAGGCCAAACCCGTATTTTAACTCTTATATAAGAGATACGCACGCGCAAGGCATAAGTTCAAAGCATCACCAGATGCATGACACGCATAACGTTGAATGGCCAGCAGAGGCCATTGGTGCAGATATGCCGAGGCCTACGCGTTACGTAGTCTAGCCTGCCGGTATTGGGCTGCACCTGCGCTCAGGCTCCGCTGGGATTCTGTGATGCGCATTCTTCACTAGTCTGTCGCTACGCAGCCCCTAGAATGGGACTTCCGCTGGTGCCATGCCATAGGGGCATGGGGCTATGGCGGATTTTTTGATTCTGTTTCTTTTTCCGGAGATTTCCATGCAAGACACCGTCAAGCCTTCTGAGCCCCATGTGATGACTACCTATGGCCGCGTGCCGGTCGCACTGGAGCGAGGCCAGGGCGTGCGTGTGTGGGATGTCAACGGCAAGGAATACCTCGACGCGCTGGGCGGCATTGCGGTCAACACGCTGGGCCACAACCACGGCAAGCTGGTCGCTGCGCTGCACGACCAGATGACCAAGCTGATCCACACCAGCAACTACTACTATGTGCCCGGCCAGGAAAAGCTGGCGGCCCTGCTCGTCGAGCGCTCGAAGATGACCAATGTCTTCTTCTGCTCCACCGGTCTGGAGGCGAACGAGGCATCGATCAAGATCGCGCGCAAGTACGGCGTGGACAAGGGCATCGAAAAGCCCGTGATCGTCGTGTTCGACCATGCCTTCCATGGCCGCTCGATCGCCACGATGAGCGCCACCGCCAACCCCAAGGTGCGCAACGGCTTCGGCCCCCTGCTCGACGGCTTTCTGCGCGTGCCGGCCAATGACTTCGTCGCGCTGCAGGAAGCGACCGAAGGCAACCCCAATATCGTTGGTGTGATGATGGAGCCCATCCAGGGCGAAGGCGGCCTGCACCCGATGCGCGCTGAGTTCATGAAGCAGGTGCGTGAACTCTGCGATGCCAAGGACTGGCTGTTCATCGTTGATGAAATCCAGGCCGGCATGGGCCGCACCGGAAAGTGGTTTGCCCACCAATGGGCAGGCATCGTGCCCGATGTGATGTCGCTGGCCAAGGGCCTGGGCTCGGGCGTGCCGGTGGGCGCGGTCGTCGCCGGCCCCAAGGCGGCCAAGGTGCTGCAACCGGGCAACCATGGCACCACCTTTGGTGGCAACCCGCTGGCCATGCGTGCCGGTGTGGAAACCATCGCCATCATGGAAGAAGAAGGCTTGCTGGCCAACGCCACCCAGGTGGGCAATCACCTGAAGGCAGCGCTGAACCAGGCGCTCGCTGGCACGCCCGGCTTTGTCGAGGTGCGCGGCCAGGGACTGATGATCGGCGTGGAGCTCAACAAGCCCTGCGGCGAGCTGATCACGCGCGGCGTGCAAGAAGCAGGCCTGCTGTTCAGCGTGACCGCCGACACGGTGATCCGTATCGTGCCACCGCTGATCCTGACCGAAGCCGAAGCCGATGAAATCGTCGCCAAGCTCGTACCGCTGGTCAAATCCTTCCTGGCGGGCCAATAAGGCCAGAAAAGAACGCAATGAAACACTATCTGCAATTCCAGGACTTCACGGCTGACGAATACGAATACCTGCTCAAGCGCGCCACGCTGATCAAGCAGAAGTTCAAGGGCTATGTGACCCACCACACCCTGGCCGACCGCACCTTGGCGATGATCTTCGAGAAAGCCAGCACCCGCACGCGCGTGAGCTTTGAAGCCGGCATGTACCAGCTGGGCGGCTCGGTGGTCCACCTGACCACCGGCGACAGCCAGCTGGGCCGTGCCGAGCCGATCGAGGACAGCGCCCGCGTGATCAGCCGCATGACCGACCTGGTGATGATCCGCACGTTCGGACAGGACAAGATCGAGCGCTTTGCGGCACATTCGCGCGTGCCGGTCATCAATGGTCTGACCAACGAGTTCCATCCCTGCCAGATCCTGGCTGACATCTTCACCTTCATCGAGCACCGTGGCTCCATCCAGGGCAAGACGGTTGCCTGGGTGGGTGATGGCAACAACATGGCCAACACCTGGCTGCAGGCGGCCAACCTGCTGGGCTTCAAGGTCCATGTCAGCACGCCCAGCGGCTATGGCATCGATGAACAACTGGCCTTCAGCGGCCGCCCCTACGACAAGGGCTGCTACCAGCTGTTCAGCGATCCGCAAGAGGCCTGCAAGGGCGCCGATCTGGTCACCACCGATGTGTGGACCAGCATGGGCTATGAAGAGGAAAACGAAAAGCGCAAGAAGGCCTTTGCAGACTGGTGCGTGGACCTCGACATGATGGCCGTCGCCAAGAAGGACGCGCTCTTCATGCACTGCCTGCCCGCCCACCGCGGCGAAGAGGTGCAGGCCGAGGTTATCGACGGCCCGCAGTCCGTCGTCTGGGACGAGGCCGAGAACCGCATGCATGTGCAGAAGGCTTTGATGGAGTACCTGCTCATCGGCAAGCAAGGCTAGGCGGCGTAAACACAATCCAGCGGCTGTTCATCGGCTGGCTGAGCCACCCCGGCCTCTCCAGATGTAGCAATGCCCCGGACCTTTCGGTATCGGGGCATTGTCATTTCAGCGCCTAACAGTCAAATCAGGCAGATCAGGCAGCAGGTGCCGTCGTGCGGATCAGGTGGTCAAACGCGCTCAGCGCGGCAGTCGCGCCGGCACCTGCGGCAATCACGATCTGCTTGTACGGCACATTGGTGCAGTCACCGGCAGCGAACACGCCAGGCAGGTTGGTGTGGCCCTTGGCATCGATCTCGATCTCGCCAAACGGGGTCAGCTGCACGGTGCCCTTGAGCCAGCCGGTGTTGGGCAGCAGACCGATCTGCACAAAGATGCCTTCCAGCGCGACGGTCTTGATCTCGTCGTTCGTGCGGTCCTTGTAGGTCAGGCCCGTCACCTTCTTGCCGTCACCGTTCACTTCGGTGGTCTGCGCATTCAGGATGACCGTCACATTGGGCAGGCTGCGCAGCTTGCGCTGCAGCACGGCGTCGGCCTTCAGCTCGGAGGCAAACTCCAGCAAGGTCACATGCTTGACCACGCCAGCCAGGTCAATCGCCGCCTCGACACCCGAGTTGCCACCACCGATCACCGCGACGGGCTTGCCCTTGAAGAGCGGGCCATCGCAATGCGGGCAGTAGGTCACGCCCTTGGTGCGGTAGGTATCCTCACCGGGCACATTCATGTTGCGCCAGCGCGCGCCGGTAGACAGGATCACCGTGCGGGCCTTGAGCTTGGCACCCGATTCGGTCTCGATCTCGATCAGGCCACCCTCTTGCGCTGCAGGCGTCAAGGACTTGGCGGTCTGCAGATTCATGATGTCGACCTCGTAGTCGCGGATATGGCTCTCCATCGCCGCTGCAAACTTGGGGCCATCGGTCTTGCTGACGGAGACGAAGTTCTCGATATCGACGGTGTCGAGCACCTGGCCACCCAGGCGTTCGGCCGCGATGCCGGTGCGGATGCCCTTGCGCGCCGCATAGATCGCAGCGGCTGCGCCAGCAGGACCACCACCGACGATCAGCACATCAAAGGCCTCCTTGGCCGAAATCTTTTGCGCTTCGCGGGCAGCGGCTCCGGTATCCACCTTGGCGACAATCTCGGCCAGCTCCATACGGCCCTGGCCAAAACGCTGGCCGTTGACGAACACGGTGGGCACGCCCATGATTTCGCGCTCTTGCACTTCCTTCTGGAACAGGCCGCCATCGATCGCGGTGTGCGTGATCTTGGGATTGAGCACGGACATCAGGTTCAGCGCCTGCACCACGTCCGGGCAGTTGTGACAGGACAGCGAGTAGAAGGTCTCGAAGTGCAGTGGCGTATCAATGTTCTTGACCTGCTCGAGCAGCTCTGCCGATTCCTTCGATGGGTGACCACCCACCTGCAGCAGCGCCAGCACCAGCGAGGTGAATTCATGGCCCAGCGGCACGCCGGCGAAACGCACGCCGACATCGGTGCCGGGGTTGGTGATCAGGAACGAGGGTTTGCGCACATCGGCTGCGTTATCCTCGACCACCGAAATCTTGTCGTTCAGCTCTTTGATATCTGCCAGCAGCTGGCGCACTTCCTTCGACTTGTCACCGTCGTCCAGGGTCGCCACCAGCTCGACAGGCTTGGTCAAGCGCTCCAGGTAGGCTTTCAATTGGGCTTTCATGGTGTTGTCGAGCATGGGACTTCCTTCAAACTTCTTATGCCAAGCCTCGATGGCTTGCAGCACTTTTCAAAAAACAAAGCCCGGGCGCCAGGCACCCGGGCGTCTACTACGTTGGAATGGCAGCAGTTAAGAAAGGCTTGGGCTTAGATCTTGCCGACCAGGTCCAGCGAAGGAGCCAGGGTCTTTTCGCCTTCTTGCCACTTGGCAGGGCAGACTTCACCGGGGTGCGATGCCACGTACTGGGCAGCCTTGATCTTGCGCAGCAGGTCTTCTGCATTGCGGCCGATGCCTTCAGCGGTGATTTCCATCGCCTGGATCACGCCTTCTGGATCCACGATGAAGGTGGCACGGTCTGCCAGGCCTTGGCCTTCGCGCAGGCAGTCAAAGTTCTGGCTGATTTGCCAGGTTGGGTCACCCAGCATGGTGTACTTGATCTTGGCGATGGTGTCCGAGGTGTCGTGCCATGCCTTGTGCACGAAGTGAGTGTCGGTGGACACGGAATAGACTTCCACGCCCAGCTTTTGCAGTTCTGCGTAGTGGTCAGCCACGTCGCCCAGTTCGGTAGGGCACACGAAGGTGAAGTCAGCAGGGTAGAAGAAGAACACAGCCCACTTGCCCAGGACGTCTTTTTCGGTCACTTCGATGAACTTGCCATCCTTGAAAGCTTGCGTCGCGAAAGGCTTGATCTTGCTGTTGAGTACGGACATGGTGGTTTCCTTCTGTTGAGTAAAAACGATTGACAGGGGTTAGTGTAGAAACTTCTTAATAATTGATCAATTCAATTAAAATAATGATTTCAATTTAAACAAACTATTATCTAAATACTGACCCAAGGCAGATTGGCATATGCGGGCTTATGCAGATTTTGCAAGCCTGCAACCTTATCACTGCAACTTAGCACAGCGCCATGACAACGCAGTTGCGCTGCAGCAAGCCGCATCATGCAAGCAAGGGGCGGGCGGCGTCAAATGAGAACACGACTCAGCCTTACACGCAGCCAGAGCAAAAGCACGGGGGATAAGTGCTACCCGGTTTGGTTGCTTGACCTTTCGCAAGGACAATAGTCCCAACACCCGTCATTCACACAAGAGAAGGAGCCCACCATGAAAGGCGATCCCAAAGCCATCGGTTTTCTGCAGGCACAGCTGAAGAACGAACTCACCGCCATCAACCAGTACTTTCTGCATTACCGCATGTACAAGCACTGGGGTCTGGACAAGCTGGCCAAGAAGGAATACGAGGAATCCATCGGCGAGATGAAGCATGCGGATTGGCTGATGGACCGCATCTTCATGCTGGACGGCCTGCCCAACCTGCAAGACCTGGGCAAGCTGCAGATCGGTGAAGACGTGCCAGAAGCACTGGCCTGCGACCTGCGTCTGGAGCAAGCAGCGCAGGCGACCATCAAGGACGGCATCGCCCACTGCGAAAGCGTGCGTGACTATGTCTCGCGCGACCTGCTGCAAAAGATCCTGGATGACACCGAAGAGCACATCGATTTTCTGGAAACCCAGCTGGATCTGGTCGACAAGGTCGGCATCCAGAACTACCTGCAGTCCATCATGGGCGAGGTCGAATAAGCCACGACGCCAGCAACCCTCTTTCAAAAAGGACCTTCGGGTCCTTTTTTGTTGTATCTGTCGCACAAACCTGCTTGTATTGATGGTTAAACAATAATCATTCGCGACTTCTATTACACTGCGCCTTCATCTTTCTTCGCACGCCAGCATCGTTTGTTTACCGGTGCCAGCCAGCGTACCGGGTCATCCCCTCACTGCCATGCTGCGTGCCTGCCCATCCCTTCGCCTTGCGGTCCAACAGGCCGCAGCGGCTTGCGTTGGATGCCTTGCATCAACACCCCAGCCTACCCGCATCGCAGTGGTCGGGCCCGGTCAAGCCCTCGCGCCGTCCTCGTCGGCGCCCCCGTTTTTCCGCGTTCAACACCCGCCCACCATGTCTGACACCCTGATCTCCGCAGCCGCGCCGCGTGCGCTGCATACTGCATTGCACACAGCCCTGTGGGCCGCCCTGGCCTGCTGGGGCAGCAACGCGCTGGCGCAAGCCGACCAGCCCACGCCGGCAGCCCCTGCAGAAACCACGTTGGCGCCCATTACCGTGCAGGGCGCCACAGAGGCCGAAACGGCCACCGGCCCGGTCAAGGGCTTTGTGGCCAAACGTGCCCTCTCCGCCACCAAGACCGATACCCCGCTGATCGAGACCCCGCAGGCCATCAGCGTGGTGACCCGTGACCAGTTTGAAGCCCAGGGCGTGACCACCTTGCGCGAAACCACGCGCTACGCGGCCGGCATCAACTCCAGCTATTTCGACAACCGGGTGGACAGCTTCAAGGCCCGGGGCGGCGATGTCAGCCAGTACCAGGATGGGCTGCTGCGCACTTACGGCACCTACAACAACATCAAGGTCGAGCCCTATACCTTGGAGCGGGTCGAGTTTCTGCGCGGCCCCTCGTCGGTGCTCTATGGCCAGGGCAGCGTGGGCGGCGTGCTCAACCTGACCAGCAAGCGTCCGCTGGACCAGCCCCAGCGCGAGGTACAGCTGCAGCTAGGCAGCCATGACCGCAAGCAGGTCGCCAGCGACATCACCGGCCCCATCGACGAAGACGGCCGCTGGCTCTACCGCCTAGTGGCGGTGGGCCGGGACAGCAACACCCAGGTCGACCATGTCAAGGACGACCGCCTGGTGATTGCGCCCTCGCTGACCTTCAAGCCCTTTGCCGGTACCTCGCTAACCCTGCAGGCCATGTACCACAAGGACAAGAGCGGCTCGATCACCCAGTTCTTCCCCTGGCAAGGCACGCGCCTGCCCGGCCCCTACGGCCAGATTCCCACCAACACCTTCATCAGCGAGCCGAACTTTGACAAGTACGACTCCGAGAACAAGTCCTTCGGCTACCTGTTCAGCCACCAGCTGAACGACCAATGGACCCTGCGCCAGAACCTGCGCCGCACCACCAGCGAGGTGGACTACCGCACGCTCTACACCAGCTTTGCCGCCAACGCTGCCGCAGGCCGCCCGGCCCGCCCGGTGTTCGATGCCGATGGCCGCACCGTGCAGCGCGATGCCGTCTGGCAGATCAACGGCGGCCGCATGCTGCTGGTCGATACCCAGCTGGAAGGCAAACTGCAGACCGGCGGTGTGCAGCACACGGTGCTGGCCGGCATGGACTGGCAGCGCAATACCACGAGCCAGGCGAGCTGGCGCGCGCTGGGCACGCCGCTGGATGTCTACAACCCCGTCTACGGCTCGTTCACGCCGCCCTCGGCATCGCAACTGGTGCAGGCGCCCAATGTGTCGCAGCGCCAGCTCGGTTTTTACCTGCAGGACCAGCTGCGCTGGGGCGACTGGAGCGCCACGGCCGGCCTGCGCCGCGACCATGCCAAGACGGAGACCGAAGGCCGGCCTGCCGCCGCTGCCGACGATTCGGCCTGGACCAAGCGCGTGGGTCTGACCTACCAGGCCGGCGGCGGCTGGGCACCCTACATCAGCTATACCGAGTCCTTCCAGCCGTTGGGCGGCGTGGACTTTTATGGCACGCCCTACAAGCCGCAGCGCGGCAAGCAGGTCGAGGCGGGGGTGAAATGGATCCCCGAAGGCAGGGGCATCTCCGGCTATGCGGCCGTCTACAGCCTGCGTGAGCAAAACCGCAAGACCAATGACCCGGCCAACCCGCTCAACAGCCTGCAGCTGGGCGAGGTCAAGACCCAGGGCTTTGAAGCCGAGATGACCGCCAGCCTGGCCAAAAGCTGGGACTGGACGGTCGCCTACGCCTATACCGACGCCAAGATCAGCCGCAGCAATGCCGGCGACCAGGGCCAGCGCGTGGCCGCCGTCTCTCGCCATATGGCATCGAGCTGGCTGATGCACCGCTTTGCCAGCCAGGGGCGCGGCGGCTGGAGCGTCGGCGCCGGCCTGCGCTACACCGGCTCGCAATGGTCGGGCACCAGCGCCATCGACACGCCCTCGTCCTTGCTGACCGATGCCATGGTGGCTTATGACAGCGGTGACTGGCGCCTGGCCTTCCATGCCAACAACCTGACCGACAAGGTGGTGATCACGCAGTGCCTGTCGCGCGGCGACTGCTTCTATGGCGAGCGTCGCAACTTTCTGCTGACGGCCACTTACCGCTACTGATCGCCAGGGATCAGCGCGGATCGCGGGCAGCAGAATGCCCGCGAGATGGATGCAAAAAAGGCTGCGATAAACACCGCAGCCTTTTGCCTTTCTGGCTGGTTGCGAATCAGGCCGCCGCTGGCTCCGTGGTCGCCAGAAAATCCTGGCCAATGCGGCCACCCAGTGCATGCACCCGCTCCAGAAAGCGCACCAGGAAGGCATGCAGGCCGGTGGCCAAAAGCTCATCGATGCGGCCGTACTGCAGCTCGGCCAGCAGCAGGCCGGCCTGGCGCTGGGTCTCAGCCGAATGGTCGTTGGCAACGGCCTGCAGAATCTGCACCACCTCGTACATGCTGGCATGCAGGGAGCGTGGCATGTCGCGCCGCAGGATCAGCATCTCGGCCACGCGCTCGGGCGTGATCACATTGCGGTAGACCTTGCGGTAGACCTCAAAGGCCGAGACGCTGCGCAAGATGGCGCTCCAGTGGTAGAAGTCCGACGGCTGGCTGCCTTTGCCCGGCTGGTAGGAGCCATGGTAGTCATTCTTGACCGCATGGAAGCGCACATCCAGCAGGCGGGCGGTGTTGTCGGCCCGCTCGATGAAGGTGCCCAGGCGCAAGAACAAAAACGCATCGTCCTGCAGCATCGTGCCCGACACGACCCCGCGCGACAGGTGCGAGCGCAGCTTCACCCATTCAAAAAACTTGGCCGGGTCGTTCTCGAACTTCTTGGCCTTGAACAAGCGGTTCACATCGAGCCAGGTCGCGTTCAGGGTCTCCCAGGCTTCGGTAGTGAGCGCGCCGCGCACGGCACGCGCGTTCTCGCGCGCGGCCAGCAGGCAGCTGTAGATCGACGAGGTGTTGGTCTCGTCGCGTACCATGAAGTGCAGCACCCCATCGAGGGTGATCTCGTCATGGCGCTCATAGTAGGCAGGCAGCAGCTCGCTGATGGACAGCACGCTTTGCCATGCCTTGGTCGCCGCAGAGACAGTCTGCGGCAGCATGGAGGTCTCGTAGCTCACATTGAGCATGCGGGCAGTGTTTTCCGCCCGCTCGGTGTAGCGGGACATCCAGTAGAGGTGGTCGGCGGTTCGGCTCAACATAGTGACATTCTTTCGCTAGGCAGATGGAGGGTTTTCAATCAGGAAGCTCTGGGAGCTCACTGCTGCATCCCATCCCATTCGCTGTAATCGTCCTCCGGGCCACGCAGCACCCAGGTGTCCTTGGTGCCACCGCCTTGCGAGGAGTTGACCACCAGCGAGCCATCCTTAAGCGCCACGCGCGTGAGGCCGCCGGGCACCATCTGCACATCCTTGCCACTGAGCACAAAGGGCCGCAGATCGATATGGCGCGGCGCAATGCCGCTTTCGACATAGGTGGGGCTGCTCGACAGGCTCAAGGTCGGCTGGGCAATATAGCCATTGGGCTTGGCCTTGAGCACGGCGCGGAAGGACTCGATCTCGGCACGTGTGGAGGCGGGGCCGATCAGCATGCCGTAGCCGCCAGCGCCATGCACCTCTTTGACCACCAGCTCGTCGAGGTGGTCCAGCACATAGGCCAGGTCATCGGGCTTGCGGCACATCCAGGTCGGCACGTTCTTCAGGATGGCCTCTTCGCCCAGGTAGAAGCGGATCATCGCCGGCACATAGGGGTAGACCGATTTGTCATCGGCCACGCCGGTGCCCACCGCATTGCAGATGGCCACATTGCCCTTGCGGTAGGCGCGCATCAGGCCGGCACAACCCAGGGTGGAATTGGGGCGGAAGACCTGGGGATCGAGAAAGTCGTCATCGACCCGGCGGTAGATCACATCCACGCGCTGCAGGCCCTGCGTGGTGCGCATGTAGACCACGTCATCGCGCACCAGCAGATCCTGGCCTTCGACCAGCTCCACACCCATTTGCTGGGCGAGGAAGGCATGCTCAAAATAGGCGCTGTTGTACATGCCCGGCGTCAGCACCACCACGGTCGGGTTGTTGGCCGCTTGGTTGGGGGCGCTGGCACGCAAGGTGTCCAGCAGCAGATCCGGGTAATGGGCCACCGGCGCCACTGCATGGCTGCTGAACAGGCCAGGGAAGAGGCGCATCATCATGCGGCGGTTCTCCAGCATGTACGACACGCCCGAAGGCACACGCAGATTGTCTTCCAGCACATAGTAGGTGCCACTGCCGTCGGCGTCGGCCGCACGGACGATGTCGATGCCTGCGATGTGCGCATAGGTGTCCAGCGGCACATGCACGCCCCGCATCTCGGGCCGGTACTGGCTGTTCTCCAGCACCAGATCGCGCGGGATGATGCCGGCTTTCAGAATTTCCTGGTCATGGTAGACATCGTGGATGAAGCGGTTGAGGGCGGCGACGCGCTGCACCAGGCCTTTTTGCATCTGCGACCACTCATGCGAGGGGATGATGCGCGGGATCAGGTCAAACGGAATCAGCCGCTCGGTGCCCGAGCCGTCTTCGTCCTTTTCTCCATAGACCGCGAAGGTGATCCCCACGCGGCGGAATATCAGCTCGGCCTCCTCCCGCAAGGCCTGCATCTTCTCAAAAGGCTGCTGCTGCAACCATTTGGCATAGCTTTGGTAGTGCGCTCTTTCGGCACCTGCTGCATAAGGCAGGCCCTGGTACATCTCATCGAACTTTTGCATCGCAGAATCCTTTTCTGGCACCAGCAGCTTAGCAAGTTTCAGGCCACCCAAAGATAAGTACTAACCTTCATCAAGAATTAGGGGCTGATTTGTTTTGTTTATATCCAATGTCCTACGCGTTTGGCCCAGCTCGGCAGCCTCGTGGCGCCAATAGGGGGGCCGTTTTTGCCGTTCACACACCAGTGCCTCTGGTTGCTTGGATCGCCAGTGCGCTGCGCCGCAATGCACGGTATTGCGCAGCACAATCTGCATCTGTTGGTAACGCTGCTGCACCGCAGCCGCCGGGTGCCTGAAGCGGTTGCGGTAGCCCGTTTGTGCCACCACCCAGCGCGGCTGTACCGCCGCCAGCAGCGGCTGCGTCGATGAGGTGTTGCTGCCATGGTGCGGTGCCAGCATCAGGTCGGCACGCAAAGCGGCTGGCGCATCGGCATGGCGCTGTACCAGCGCCCATTCCTGGGCGCGCTCGATATCGCCTGGCAGCAAGGCCGCAGCCGCATGGCCACCGCGTGCTGCAGCTTCGATACGCAGCACACAGCTCAAGGGGTTGCCGGAGCTCTGCCTGGGGATGGGGCTGTCGGCTGTGCCTAGCTCCTGCTCCCCCGGAAACAGCACGCGGAACTGCACGCCATCCCAGGTCCATGTCTGGCCTGCAACACAGTCTTGCCAGGGCGCGGCAGCGATGCCCAAGCGCTGGCGCTCATGGGGCAGCAGGGAGCCCATCACCGCCACCGGGCGCAGCTGGTCCACCACCGCTTCGGCGCCGCCGGTGTGGTCTACATGCACATGGCTCAGCACCAGCAGATCAAGCCGGCCGCTGTCCAGCCCGCGCACACCCATCGCCCGCATGGCCGGCACCACCACCCGGTCACCGGCATTGCTGCCCGGGCCATACAGTGGGCCCGCGTCGTACAGCAGGCTGTGCCTGGCGGTCTGCACTACCACCGCCTGCCCCTGGCCCACATCGAGCGCCCACAGTTCAAACTGGCCATGTGCCGGCCGCGGCGGCTGCCAGAACAAGGCCGGCAGCAGACAAGGCAGGCCCAGCAACCGCAGACGCCAAGGCCAGGGCAGCACCAGCCACACCCCACCCAGCACGGCAGCCAGCGCCGCCCAGCCTGGAGCGGCCGCCAGCCACAGCGCCGCATGGGGCCAGCTCGCCAGCCACTGCAAAACCAGCATCAAGGGCTGCAGCGCCCAGGCAGCCGCCGTCCACAATGGCGGCAGCACGGCCCCCAGCAAGGCCAACGGCGTGACCACCCAGGTCACCCAGGGGATGGCCAGCAGATTGGCCAGAAAGCCCACCACTGACACCTGGCCAAACAGCAGCAGGGACAAGGGCGTGATTGCCAAGGTCACCACCCACTGCTCGCGCAGCAGCTGGGCCGTGGCCGCCAAGGCGCCGCGCAGGCCGCGCTGGGTAATGCCTTGCCCAGAGGCTTGAGGGCTGCGGGCACCAGGCCCTCGGTCAGAGGCAAACAAGATACCGACTGCCAGAAAGCTGAGCCAGAACCCTGCCTGCAGCAAGGCCATCGGCTGGGCCAGCACCACGCAGACGCAGGCCAGCAACCAGCGCATATACCAGGGCCATTGCCGGCCGCTTGATGCGAGCGCGGCCACGACGACCAGCATCAGCACCGTGCGCTGTGCCGGAATGCCCCAGCCGCTGAACAACGCATAGATGCCCGCGCACAGCACGCCACCCCACAGGGCCACATGGGGGGCCGGCAGCCGCAGGCACAGCGCAGGGCTGCGCCGCCAGGCGATGCGGATCATCGCGGCCGACACCCAGGCAAACAAGGTGATGTGCAGGCCCGAGATCGCCATCAGATGGGCCACCCCGGTGATGCGGAACACACGCCAGTCCTCGCGGTCAATCGCGCGCTGCTCGCCTGTCACCAGCGCCACCAGCACACCGGCAATGCGTGCCCGCTCTGCCGCCTGCGGCCCGCCTGGCGGCGCCAGCTGCTGCACCATGCCATCGCGCACCATCTGCCGCATGCGCTCCACCGCATGGCCTTGCCGCGCTGCGAGCAGTTGCGGCCCCTCGGGCTGGCCGTGGCGCACATAGCCCGTGGCCTGTACGCCCTGCTCCCACATCCACATCTCGTAGTCAAAGCCATGCGGGTTCAGGCTGCCATGGGGTGCGCGCAGACGCACCGGCAGCCGCCAGCGCTGCCCCGCCTGCAGCAGCGGCAAGGCCCCCTCTGCCGATGCGGGCTGCTCCATCGCCTCGCGTGCAAAGGCGCGGTGGTCAGCGCGGTACCAGGACAGGTCGACCAGCGGCGGCACTGCCACCTGTGCCCCCTCCAGCCAGGCCTGCTCGGTCTTGAGCCGAAAGCGCTGCCCGCCGCTGACCGGCAAAGGCATCGCCACGATAACGCCCTCCAGCTGCAGATCGATACCTTCCAGCGCTGGCTGCAACTGCGTTTGTGCCTGGTGGGCGGCGCGCATGCCCGCCAGGCCAAAGGCCAGTGCGGCGGCGGCCAGGCAACACAGCGCGCGATCCAACCACGGCAGCGGTCTGCGCCAGCGGCTCAGCAGCAGGCTGGCCATGGCCCCCAGCAATACCCAAGCCGCGTAGTACCAGACGGGCCCCAGGCTGGCCTGCTGCAACTGCACAGCGGTGCCGGCCAGGATGCCCCAAAGCCAGGCCGCCGGTCGCCAGTAGCCGCTCCAGCCCCGCCCCACACTGCGTTGTTCTGCCGGCTTGGCGGAAGAAGTCTCCATCATCTCCCCATGCTAGGCAGCGCTGTCCCCATGCCCGATCCGGACTTGCCCTAAAGTCCGTCGCCGCCCCTCTCAGGCGACACGGATCTGGGCACCCAAGCGGGGCATTTGTGCCACACTGGGCGCTTTGCCCCGCCTCCATTGTTGAAAGGATTCCATGAGCGTTTACGACAAACTCCAGGCCCTCGGCATCAGCCTGCCGCCACTGGCGGTGCCCGCTGCCGCCTATCTGCCGTATGTACAGACTGGCAACATGGTGTTTTTGAGTGGCCACATCGCCCGCAAGGATGGCAAGCCCTGGGTCGCGCAGTTTGGCCGCAACATCAACACCGAAGAAGGCAAGCTGGCAGCGCGTGCCGTGGCCATCGACCTGCTCGGCACCTTGCAGCATGCCGCCGGCGGCGATCTGAACAAGGTCAAGCGCGTGGTCAAGCTGATGAGCCTGGTCAACAGCACCGGCGACTTCACCGAGCAGCACCTGGTGACCAATGGCGCCAGCGAGTTGTTCGCTGAAGTATTTGGCCCTGAAAAAGGCGCCCATGCCCGCAGCGCCTTTGGCGTCGCCCAGATCCCCATGGGTGCTTGCGTCGAGATCGAGCTGATCGCAGAACTGGCCTAAGCCGCACCGCACGCCATGCGGCGCCCATGCCCTGCGGGTATGGCGCCGCATTGTTTTTGCATGCATGCAGGGCCCGCGCTAGCTCTAAGATGCCTCTCTTCTACCCAGCAAGGACCAGACCGGCATGTGCATCTACGACCAACTCCAAGCCCTGAACATTGAACTGCCGCCGGTGCGCACACCCGCTGCAGCTTACGCACCGTTTGCACAAACCGGCCAGCTGGTCTTTATCAGCGGCCACACCGCCAGCAAGAATGGCCAGCCCTGGACCGGCAAGCTGGGCAAGACCATGGACACCGCCGAAGGCCAGCAGGCAGCGCGCTCGGTCGCCATCGACCTGATGGGCACCCTGCAGGCAGCGGTGGGCGGTGATCTGAACCGGGTCAAGCGCATCGTCAAGCTGATGAGCCTGGTCAACAGTACGGAAGACTTCACCGAGCAACATCTGGTCACCAACGGCGCCAGCGAATTGCTGGCCCAGGTCTTTGGCCCCGACAAGGGCGCCCATGCACGTAGCGCCTTTGGCGTGGCCCAGGTGCCTCGGGGCGCCTGTGTCGAGATCGAACTCATCGCCGAAGTGGAATAGATCTGTAGATTAGTCGATAGATTTTTCGCTAAATCCCTACAACAGCCGCAGCCATGCGGCTTTCTTGTGGGCGCCGTATCATGGCAGTCGCTTACCGCATCCCCCTGCCTGATTGACAATACCCATGCAAGAGCCCCGCCCCGCCTCCTCGTCCAATAACAGCACCCGCGGCAACGGCGGCTTTCAGCGCCTGCGCAGCGGCTGGCTGGTCGCCACGGCCTGTTCGCTGGTGGCCTGCGCCTCCACCCCGGACGAGGACAGCCAGCGCCGCTACCAGGCATCGCCCCAGTATTCCTCGGCCGACAAGCGCTTTCAAAACCCGCCCAACCCAGCCGCCAAGCCGCATGCCGGTGGCTTTCAGATCTGGTCGCGCTTTCTGTTTGGCGACAAGAGCGGCACCACACCACAGGACAGCATTCCCGTTCACACTGTCACCCCGGCGCAGCTGCAAGCGTTGCCGGCCGATGCCAACCATGTGATCCGGCTCGGCCACTCCTCGCACCTGCTCAAGCTGCAGGGCCAGTACTGGCTGATCGACCCGGTATTTGGCGAGCGCGTATCCCCCTTCAGCTTTATCGGCCCCAAGCGCTTCCACCCCACACCGCTGCCCTTGCAAGACCTGCCGCCCATCGCCGGCCTGGTGCTGTCGCACGACCACTATGACCACCTGGACGAGCCGACGATCAAGTTCCTGCTGGGCAAGGTGGAGCGCTACTTTGTGCCACTGGCCGTGGGCGCACGCCTGCGCGACATGGGTGTGGAGCCCGAGCGCATTGTCGAGCTGGACTGGTGGCAGCAGGAGCAACACGCCGGCGTGCAAGTAACCGCCACGCCGAGCCAGCATTTCTCGGGCCGGACTTTGAGCGACCGCAACAGCACGCTCTGGGCATCCTGGGTGCTGCAAACCGGGGGCCAGCGCATCTACTACAGCGGCGATACCGGCTACTTCCCCGGCTTCAAGGCGATTGGCGAGAAGTTCGGCCCCATGGACATTGCGCTGATGGAAAACGGCGCCTACGACGCCTACTGGCCCTCCGTGCACATGACGCCGGAAGAAACCATCCAGGCCTTTACGGATGTGCGCGGCCAGGTGCTGTACAGCGTGCACAACAGCACCTTTGCGCTGGCCATGCACGGCTGGCGCGAACCCATGGACCGGCTGGCCGCACTGGCGCAGCAGCAAGGCATCCAACTGGCCACGCCCGAGATCGGCGAGGTGCTGACCGTGGGCCAGCCGCGCAACAACAAGCGGTGGTGGGAAGCGCTGCGTTAAGCGCTTTTTTCCCTCACGTCAGCACCGCTCGCCCAAGCCTTACTCCACCTCGATCTGGGCGCGCTGCGCCACATCGCGCATCAGCGGCAGCTCGCGCTCCACGCGCGCCTTCAGCGCACTGCCATTGCCCCAGGCGGGCGTCAGGCCAATGCTCTCCAGCTTTTGCTGGGTGGCGGGCTGGGCCATCACATCGGCCAAGGCGGCTTCGAGCTTGGCACGCACCGGTTCGGGCACACCAGCAGGCGCCAAAAAGGCAAACCAGGTGCTCATGTCAAAACCGGGAAAACCGCTTTCCGCCACCGTGGGCACCTCGGGCAGCAACGCCAGGCGCTGCGCGCCCAGTGCGGCAATCGGCTTGATCTTGCCGGCCTTGATCAGCGGCGTGGTCGCCACCACCGTGTCCACCGCCAGCTGCACCTGCCCACCCATCAGCGCCGTCAAGCTCGGTGTGCTGCCGTTGAAGGGCACATGCAGCATGCGGATGCCGGTGGCGCTCTTGAGCATCTCGCCGCCAAAATGCACCGACGAGGCCGGGCCAAAGGAGCCGTAGGAAAAGCGGTCCGGCGCCGCCTTGGACTGCGCCACCAGGTCCTGCAGCGATGTGGCCTTGACGGCATTGTTCGCCACCAGCACCAGGCCCATGTCTGCGACCAGGCCCAGCATGCTGAAGCTGCGCATCGGGTCATAGGGCAGCGCCTTGCGCACCACCGGGTTCATCGCCAGGGTCGAGCTGGCGCCCAAAAACAAGGTATAGCCATCAGGCGCCGATTTGGCCACCTGCCCGCCCGCCACGGCCGTGCCGGCGCCCGGGCGGTTCTCCACAAACACCGACTGGCCCAGCTTCTCGCTGAGCTGCGAGGCCAGCAGCCGCCCCAGAATGTCCGTGGCCCCGCCAGGCGCAAAAGGCACCACCAGCTTGACCGCACGGTCGGGGTAGCCCTGGGCCCATGCGGGGCGCAGGGCCAGGCCGGCGGCACCTGCGGCCAGGTAGGTCAAAAAGCGGTGACGGGATATCGGCATGGACATGGGATCTACCTTTTTGTAAACAAACGGGTGCAGAACCATTGCAGACCCGCGCTGCCAAGGCGCCGGGTCGGCTGCGGTATGCGCAGGGAAAAATGTGCTGGGCGATAAGGGCCGGAGAGCGCTGCCCGCCTAGCCAAGCAAGGGGCTGCGGCGGCGGGCATGGCCGCTGGCCAGGTCGTAGGCATGGCCGATTTGCAGCAGGGCCTTGTCCGCCTGCGTGGGCCCAATGATCTGCAGACCTGCCGGCAGCCCGTTGGGGCCAAAACCAGCGGGGACCGACAGGGCCGGCAAGCCGGCCATCGTGGCGCCCACCACCGTCTGCATCCAGCGGTGGTAGGTGTCCATGCTCCGGCCACCCACGGCATGGGGCCAGTCCAGCTCGGCCTCGAACGGGAACACCTGCGCAGCGGGCAGCACGACAAAGTCATAGCGCTCAAACAGGCGACGCAGCACCTCGTACCAGCTGCTGCGCACCTTGGCGGCGGCATAGATGTCCATGCCCGACAGCCTGCGGCCCCGCTCCATTTCCCACAGGGCTTCGGGCTTGAGCAGCGCGCGCTTTTGCGGGTCGTCATACAGCGCCGCATTGGCGCCCGCCACGCTGAAGCTGCGCAGATCGATCCAGGCGCGCCAGAGCTGCTCCAGGTCAAAGTCGGGCAGCACCTCATCCACGGTACAGCCTATGTCGGCAAAGGCGCCCAGCGCCGCGCGGCAGGTGTCGAGCAGGCCCGGCTCGGTGGGCAGGTGCCCGCCCAGGTCGCCCAACCAGGCGATCTTGCGGCCTTTGAAGTCGCGCTCCAGGCCCTGGCCCCAGTCCTGCGCACCATCGCTGCGGTGCGTCAAGGGCAGGCGTGCATCAAAACCGGCCTGCACCGACAGCAGCAAGGCCAGATCGGGAATATCACGCGCCATCGGCCCGGCGACGCTGAACTGCTGGAAGAACACCTCATCGCCCGGGCCATGCGGCACGCAGCCCACAGAAGTGCGCAGCCCGTAGACATTGTTGAAGGCCGCTGGTGTGCGCAGTGAGCCCATCATGTCCGAGCCATCTGCCACCGGCAGCATGCGCAAGGCCACGGCCACCGCCGCACCGCCGCTGCTGCCGCCAGCCGAGCGGCTTTGGTCAAAGGCATTCAGCGTGGTGCCGTAGACCGGGTTGTAGGTATGGCCGCCCAGGCCAAACTCGGGCGAATTGCTGCGCGCCACAAAGAGCGCACCACCGGCGCGCATGCGCTCAAACACCACCGCATCGCTGGTGCTGACCTGGCCTTTGAAAATAGGCGAGCCCTTGGTGGTGACCATGCCAACGGCCGGCGAAATATCTTTGGGCGCCTGAGGAAAGCCATGCAGCGGCCCCCGGCTCTTGCCCTGGGCCAGCTCGGCATCGAGCTGCGCGGCCTGGGCCAGCAGCGGCTCGCGCGGCATGGGCGCGACCAGCGCATTCACCTGGGGGTTCAACCGGTCGATCTGGCCCCAGAAGGCCTGCAGCACCTCGGTGCAGGACAGCTCGCGCCGCTGGATGGCGGCGGACAGCGCCACGGCGCTCAACTCGACGATGCTGTGGTCGACAGGAACAGACTGGGATGGCATGGGATGTATGTCTCTTTGATGTCAGAAAAATCCAGCATAGGCAATGCAGCCCATTTCGACAATCACAATTTTTTGCGGTTATCGTTGCATTTTTTGCAAAGCAGACCATGACGCCCTCGCAACACCTCCAGGACACCGCCATCCGCTACTTTCTGGAGGTCGTGCGCAGCGGCTCGGTGAGCGAGGCCGCACTGCGCCTCAATGTCTCGGCCTCGGCCGTCAGCCGCCAGATCGCATCGCTGGAAGAAGTGCTGCAGGTGCCGCTGTTCGAGCGCCGCCCGCGCGGCATGGTGGCCAGCGCGGCCGGCGAGCTGCTGGCCACCCATGCCAAGCGCCATGCGCTGGAGGCCGAGCGCGTGGTCGCCGATATCGAGGCGCTGCAAGGCCTGCGCCGGGGCCAGGTGCGGGTCTGCGCATCGGCCGGCTTTGCGTTTGAGTTTTTGCCGCTGGCCATGGCCACGTTCCGGGAGCAGCACCCAGGCATGCAGTTCCAGCTGGTATCGGCCTCGCCCGCCCAGGTGACCCAGGCGGTGCGCACTGGCGAGGCCGATGTGGGCCTGACCTACAGCCGCGCGGCGGTGCGCGATATCGATGTGCAGCACCGCCAGAACTCGCCCGTCATCCTGATCATGCCGCCCGGCCACCCGCTGGCCCGCTTTGCCAGCGTGAGCCTGGCGCAGATGCATCCCTACCCGCTGGCCTTGCTGGACGATGGCAATACCGCGCGCCAGCTGTTTGACATTGCCAGCGGCCAGCGCGGCCTGGTGTTTGAGCCTGTTCTGGAGAGCGGCCAGTTTGATGCGCTGGTGCGCTTTGTGCTGCATGGCGGCGGCCTCACCCTGGGCGGCGAAGTCACCGTGCGCGAGTATGTGCGCCGGGGCTTGCTGCACACCGTGCCCATCCGCGAGCGCGGCATGCATGCGCGCTCCATCGAACTGCAAACGCTGACCGGCCGCAACCTGCCCAGGGGCGTGCGCGCCTTTGTTGACCATCTGCGGGCGCTGCTGCCGGCACAGCGTTGATCGGCGCTGCAACGACGGGGCATGAAAAAGCCCTGCCGGGCAATACCGGGCAGGGCTTGGGAGTGATGGGCAGCGCGTTTTATTCGACGCGGAACACCGCGCTGGGCTTGAAGCCCAGATCGGCGAGCTTGCCCTTTTTGGCGCGGCCAGCCTTGGCATTGTTGAGGCTGCGGATCTCCAGGGTTTCCTCACGGGCCTTGCCGCCGCGCCCGATGCCTTCGATGCGGATGCTGCGCGTGTAGACGGCGACACCGGCGAGGCGGTCCTTGTCCTCCAGGTCGATGAGCTTGAGCCCCTTGCCACCCTTGGCCATGTGGTTGAGCTCGGCGACCTCGAAGGTCAGGATGCGGCCACCGACCGAGGCGCAGGCCACATGGCTGGCATCGGCCAGTGGCAAGCTGCCGCTGCTTCCCGAGATATGCGAAGGGGCGCACAGCGTATCGCCATCGTCCAGGCTGACAAAGGCCTTGCCACCCTTCTGGCGCGAAACCATGTTCTCCACCAGCGCGGTGAAGCCATAGCCGGCGCTGCTGGCCAGCAGCAGGCGGGCGGACAGCGGCCCGGCAAAGTAGTACTGGATCTGGGTGCCCGCTTCGAGCTCCATCAAGGTGGTGACCGGCTGGCCATCACCCCGGCCGCCCGGCAGGTTGGCCACCGCGACCGAGTAGACCCGGCCGTTGCTGCCGAAGACCAGCAACTGGTCGACCGTGCGGCATTCAAAGGTGCCATACAGGCTGTCGCCCGACTTGAAGCTGAAGCTGTCGGCCGCATGGCCATGGCCGGTGCGGGCCCGCACCCAGCCTTTTTCCGACACCACGACGGTGACCGGCTCATCGACCACCTTGACTTCGGCAACGGCCTTTTTCTCCTCCTGGATCAAGGTGCGGCGGGCGTCGGCAAACTGCTTGGCGTCGGCCTCGATCTCCTTGACCATCAGGCGCTTGAGCGAGGCGGGGTTGGCCAGAATGTCTTCGAGCTTGCCCTGCTCTGCGCGCAGCTCGGTCAGCTCCTGCTCGATCTTGATCGCTTCGAGGCGGGCCAGCTGGCGCAGGCGGATTTCCAGGATGTCGTCGGCCTGGCGCTCGCTCAGGTCAAAGCGCGCCATCAGCGCGGCCTTGGGCTCGTCGCTGGCGCGGATGATCGCGATCACCTCGTCGATATTGAGCAGAATGGTCTGCCGGCCTTCCAGGATATGGATGCGGTCCATCACCTTGGCCAGGCGGTGTTCGGAGCGGCGCGTGATGGTCGCCTGGCGGAACTGGATCCACTCTTCCAGCATCAGGCGCAGTGACTTCTGCGTGGGCTTGCCGTCGATGCCGATCATCGTCAGGTTGACCGACGAGGAGCTCTCCAGGCTGGTATGCGCGAGCAGGCAGGTGATCAACTCGGACTGCGCAATCCTGCCAGTCTTGGGCTCGAACACAAGGCGTACCGCCGCGTCCTTGCTCGACTCGTCGCGCACGCCATCGAGCAGGGACAGCACGGTGGCCTTGAGCTGGCTTTGCTCCTGCGTCAGGGTTTTCTTGCCGGTCTTGATCTTGGGGTTGGTCAGGTCCTCGATCTCTTCGAGCACCTTTTGCGAAGACACGCCAGGCGGCAGCTCGTTAACGACCAGCTGCCACTGGCCTCGCGCGAGCTCTTCGATGGTCCAGCGCGCGCGCACCTTGATCGAGCCGCGCCCCGTGCGGTAGGCATCGGCAATGTCCTTGTCGCTGCTGATGATCTGGCCGCCACCGGGGAAATCCGGGCCGGGAATGATCTGCTGCAGGTCGAAGTCGGTCATCGCCGGCTTCTTGATCAGCGCCACGCAGGCATCGGCCACTTCGCGCAGGTTGTGGCTTGGGATTTCGGTGGCCAGGCCGACTGCAATGCCGCTGGCGCCATTGAGCAGCGAGAACGGCAGGCGCGCCGGCAGCTGGCTGGGCTCCTCGGTGGAGCCATCGTAGTTGGGCACAAAGTCCACCGTGCCCATGTCGATCTCGTCGAGCAGCAGGCTGGTGATCTTGGACAGGCGCGCCTCGGTGTAGCGCATCGCTGCAGCGCCATCGCCATCGCGGCTGCCAAAGTTGCCCTGGCCGTCGATCAGCGGGTAGCGCTGGGCAAAGTCCTGGGCCATGCGCACCAGCGCGTCATAGGCAGACTGGTCGCCATGCGGGTGGAAACGGCCCAGCACATCGCCGACGACGCGGGCGCTTTTGACGGGCTTGGCCGCCGTGGCGCGGTTGGGGCCGCTGTAGCCCAGGCCCATGCGGTCCATCGCAAACAGGATGCGGCGCTGCACCGGCTTCAGGCCATCGCAGACATCGGGCAGCGCACGGCCCTTGACCACCGACAGCGCATATTCCAGATAGGCGCGCTGCGCGTAATTGCCCAGGTCCAGGCTGTCGCCGTCCTCGGGCTCGGGGTTGGATAGCAAATCCAGACCGGTTTGTTCACTCATAGTCGTTCAGCTTTCTTCTTGTGGCACGGCTGCGCGCGGCTGTGTTGGGGTTTTATGGTTCAGCGGCGCTCGCAGCAAGTCATTCCATGGCTCCGCCATGCAGGACGCGAAGCCGAGCCACAGACATTGCTGTAGCAAGGCAAGGCGAAAGCGACAAAGTCATGGATGGTGCAGGCATGGAATCAAATGTCGATCTCTACTTCGTGGCCGTGCAGCTCCATCAGGTCACGGCGGGCCGCAGCCTCGCCCTTGCCCATCAGCTGGGTCATGACCTCGCGGGTGGCCAGCATATCGGTGCGGCTCAGGCGCACCGGCAGCAGGCGGCGGGTGTCCGGGTTCAGGGTGGTTTCCCAGAGCTGCTCGGCATTCATCTCGCCCAGGCCCTTGAAGCGGCTGATCTGGCATTTCTCGCGCGGCACGCCATCCTTGGCGGCCTTGTCGAAGATGGCATGCATCTCGGCCTCGTCCAGCGCATAGACCTTGGCCGCAGGCTTTTTGCCCCGGGCAGGAATATCGACGCGGAACAGCGGCGGCCGCGCCACGCAGACATGGCCCTTGTCGATCAGCTGCGGGAAGTGCTTGAAGAACAAGGTCAGCAGCAGCACCTGGATGTGCGAGCCGTCCACGTCCGCGTCGCTGAGGATGCAGATCTTGCCGTAGCGCAGACCGCTCAGGTCCACCTCGTCATCGGGGCCATGCGGGTCCACGCCAATGGCCACCGAGATGTCGTGGATTTCGGTATTGGCAAACAGGCGGTCGCGGTCCACTTCCCAGGTGTTGAGCACCTTGCCGCGCAGCGGCAGGATGGCCTGGGTTTCCTTGTCGCGCCCCATCTTGGCGCTGCCGCCGGCCGAATCGCCCTCGACCAGAAACACCTCGTTGTAGGCCAGGTCGCGGCTTTCGCAATCGGTCAGCTTGCCGGGCAACACGGCCACGCCGCTGCCCTTGCGCTTTTCCACCTTCTGGCCGGCGCGCTGGCGCGTCTGCGCTGCCTTGATCGCGATCTCGGCCAGCTTCTTGCCGTATTCGACGTTCTGGTTCAGCCACAGCTCCAGCGCTGGCCGCACCATGCCCGAGACCAGGCGCACGGCGTCGCGCGAGTTCAGACGTTCCTTGATCTGGCCCTGGAACTGGGGATCGAGCACCTTGGCCGACAGCACATAGCTGGCGCGGGCAAACACATCCTCGGGCATCAGCTTGACGCCCTTGGGCAGCAGCGAATGCAGCTCGATAAAGCTTTTGACCGCCTGGAACAGGCCATCGCGCAAGCCGCTTTCATGCGTGCCGCCTGCCGTGGTCGGGATCAGGTTGACATAGCTCTCGCGCACCGGTTGGCCTTCGTCGGTAAAGGCCACGCACCAGGATGCCCCTTCACCCTCGGCAAAATGGTCATCGTTGCGGCCGGCAAAGCCCTCGCCCTCGAACACGGGAATGATTGGGTCCACCGGCAGGGTCTGCAGCAGGTAGTCCTTGAGGCCGCCCTTGTACTGCCAGGTCTGCGTCTCGCGGCTCTTGTCCTGCGTCAGCTGCACGCTCACGCCGGGCATCAGCACCGCCTTGCTGCGCAGCAGGTGCACCAGCTCGCCCATTGGCAGGTGGCTGGATTCGAAATATTTGGCATCAGGCCAGACGCGCACCGTCGTGCCCTGCTTGCGGTCACCGCTGACCATGGGCCGCACCTTCAGCGGCTCGACCACATCGCCACCGGCAAAGGCCATCGTGGCGACCGAGCCGTCGCGGTGCACGGTCACTTCCATGCGGGTGGCCAAGGCATTGGTCACCGACACCCCCACGCCGTGCAGACCGCCGGAGAAGCTGTAGGCACCGCCCTGGCCCTTGTCGAACTTGCCGCCCGCGTGCAGGCGGGTGAACACCAGCTCCACCACCGGCGCATGTTCTTCGGGGTGCATGCCAAAGGGAATGCCCCGGCCGTCGTCCTCCACACTGATCGACGCATCGGTGTGCAGGTAGACGCGGATCTTCTTGCCAAAGCCGGCGAGTGCCTCGTCGGCGGCGTTGTCGATCACCTCCTGGATGATGTGCAGCGGATTGTCCGTACGGGTATACATACCCGGGCGCTGCTTGACCGGTTCGAGCCCCTTGAGGACCCGGATCGAGCCTTCTGCGTATTCACTGGTAGACGTGTTTTTGCTTGCCATAACTTTCCATTCTAGCGGCTGCCATTGTAAATAGCTGTATAGATAAACAGGTGGATTTGTTGACGATTCACGACGCTTGGTCGCAAAAGCCTGCAATGGGCTTGGCCGGCCACTGGGCAATATGCGGGCGACAGCCGGTTTTTGGCGTTGGAGTAACAATTCTTGGATAACGAGACATCCTTAGACTATGCAAAACAACGCACAACCATTGTCCATAGCCCGCGTGCTGCTGTGTGGCGGCGCCGTAGTGACCTTATCGATGGGCATCCGCCACGGCTTTGGCCTCTGGCTGCAGCCCATTACGCAGGAGATGGGCTGGACGCGCGAATCCTTTGCGCTCGCGCTGGCGGTGCAAAACCTCAGCTGGGGTCTGATCGGCATCTTTACCGGCATGCTGGCCGACCGGTTTGGCGCCAGCAAGGTGCTGGTCTGCGGCGCGCTGCTCTACGCGCTGGGCCTGGCCGGCATGGCCTGGGCGCCCAATACCTTGATGTTTGCGATCACCGCCGGGCTCTTGATCGGCATGGCGCAGACGGGCACCACCTATGCAGTGATCTATGGCGTCATCGGGCGCCAGCTGCCCGCCGAGAAACGCTCCTGGGCCATGGGGGTGGCCGCGGCAGCGGGCTCCTTTGGCCAGTTTTTCATGGTGCCGGTCGAGGGCCAGCTGATCGCCAGCCTGGGCTGGCAGAACGCGCTGCTCGTGTGCGCCATCCTGGTGCTGACCATCGTGCCGCTGGCCATCGCGCTGCGCGAGCCCAATTTCCATGCACTCAAGCGCCATGCCGCCGGCGGCCATCAGCAAACCATTGCCCAGGCCGTGGCCGAGGCCTTCCGCCACCCCAGCTTTTTGCTGCTGACGGCCGGCTACTTTGTCTGCGGCTTCCAGGTGATGTTCATCGGCGTGCACATGCCCAGCTACCTGAAGGACTTTGGCCTGCCGCCCCATGTGGCCAGTTATTCGTTGGCGCTGATTGGCCTCTTCAACATCTTTGGCACCTACCTGGCCGGATCGCTGGGCCAGCGCATGGCCAAGCGCTACCTGCTCTCGGGCATCTACTTCATCCGCGCCATCGCCATCGTGGTGTTTCTGCTGGTGCCCCTGTCGCCCTGGTCGGTCTACGCCTTTGCCGCCGTGATGGGCTTCCTGTGGCTGTCCACCGTGCCGCTCACCAATGGCGCCATCGCGCAGATCTTTGGCGTGCAGCATTTGTCCATGCTCAGCGGCTTTGTGTTCTTCAGCCACCAGATCGGCAGCTTCCTGGGCATCTGGCTGGGCGGCTACCTCTACGACCACACCGGCAGCTATGATGTCGTCTGGTACGTGGCCATTGGGCTGGGCGTGTTCGCCGGCCTGGTCAATCTGCCCGTCAAGGAAGAGCCCGTGCGGCGCCAGCCCTTGGCGGCCTGACAACCGAACCCTCATGCAACAGCCTGCACCACCAACACCCTCCAACGCTGACGCCGCGCCGCTGCGCGGCTGGCAGCGCGCTGCCATCTGGCTGCTGGTGGCGGTGCTGCTGGCGTTGGTGTTCATGCTCTATACGCAACCGGAATTCATGGTGCGCATGGCCGACCATGTCTGGGCTTGCTTCTAGCGCATGACCCACACCCCCGCCCCCTCGCCCTGGATCACCCGCTTTGCGCCGCTGCTACCTGCCGGTGGCCAGGTGCTGGATCTGGCCTGCGGCCAGGGCCGGCATGCCCGCTACCTGCAGGCCCGGGGTTTGCGGGTAACGGGGGTGGACCGCGATGCGGCCGCGCTGCGTGCACTGCAATCCGATACGGCAGGTGAATGGCTGCTGGCCGATATCGAAAACGGCGTCTGGCCGCTGGAGGGCCGGGACTTCGATGCAGTCGTCGTCACCCACTACCTTTGGCGCCCGCTATGGCCGCGTATTCTTGCCAGTGTGGCGCCGGGCGGACTGCTGCTGTACGAGACCTTTGCCCAAGGCAACGAAGCCTATGGCAAACCCTCCCGACCCGACTTTTTGCTGCAGCCCGGCGAGCTGCTGCAAGTCTGCGCCGGCTGGCTGGTGATCGCCTATGAGACGGGGCTGCTGCGCAGCCCGGAGCGGGTGGTACAGCGCATTGCGGCGCGCCGCCCGCAGGGCGGCAGCCCGCTGCCAGCGGCGCCGCTGCTCTGAAACCAGGGCCGCTTTGCATAACTTTGCGGCGTTCCAAAAACGGCCTGATCCCGCGTAAACCCAATGGGCATGCGGTTTTCGCTTTGTCACACCTTGCACAAAGCAGGCCCAACTTCCTCCACATTTGGCTTTTATAGTTCAGTCATAGGCTCTGCGGAGAGGCGTAAACACACTCCAGTTTCTCTGTTTCACCCGCTTCTTTCTGTTCCACACCAGATCGCGGCCTGCCGCAGAGCCTCTTTTTATACAAGGAATGCCATGAGTTCTCAACCACTTCGCCATCGCCTGCTGTGCAGCACCGCCGTGACTGCAGCCCTCTGGATGGCCACCGCACAGGCCTATGCCGCCGCCCCCGCCAAGTCCGCACCGTCCAAGCAAGCCATTGAGGCCTGCCAAGGCAAGAAAGCTGGCGATAGCGTGCAGCTGCCCCTGGACAACGGAAAAACAGTCAAGGCCACCTGCCGCATCGAAGGCAAACAGCTGGTGGCCAAACGTGGCGCCTCCATCGGGCCTTGAGTGCCGCTGGTAGCGACCTGATCAAGCAACACTTTTACACACCCACGCACTGTGTAAGAGAATAGCCGGGCAGGCATTGCGCCTGCCCGTTTTTGCCGTTGCCTCCATCTTCTCCATTAGCCCCACCCGCCCTCAGTGACCAAGCCCCGCTTCCAGTTTTTTCGCTTTACCCGTCTGCAAACGCGGGTGCTGTTGGCAATGGTGCTGCTGCTGCTGGGTCTTCTGTTGGGGTTTTTTGGCTTCTCGTACTGGAGCCTGCAGCGTGGCCTGGGTGGCTATGTCGCGCAGATCGAGCTGGGGCGCCTGGAATACCTGGAGAGCCAGCTGCGACGCGAATACGCCAAGGACCCGCAATGGGCTGCACTGACGCCGGAGCGCTGGAATGCGTTGACGCGCTTTGGCAGCCAGGCGGCTATACCCGTCTCGCCCCCAGCGGATAGCGAAGCGCCGCGCCGCGCCACACTCGGGCCGGCAATCACCCAACAATTGCGGCCCATCGAACGCCATCCGTTGTCACAGCGCCTGGGCCTGCTCGACAACCAGGGCAAGCTGATTGCCGGCGTGCCCCCCATGCCAGGCAGCGCCAAAAACCCGCTGTTTGACAGCCAGCATATGCTGATCGGCACCCTGACCCTGAACCAGCCCCAGGATCTGAAAAACCAGATAGACAACGCCTTTTTGAAGGAGCATCTGGTGTTCCTGGGCATCACCGGCCTGCTGGGACTGCTGCTGGCCGGTGCGCTGTCCTGGTGGCTGAGCCGGCGCTGGATTCGCCCCATCGAGGCCCTGAGCGAAGGCGCCAAGGCCTTTGCCAGTGGCCAGCTGGACTACCGCATTGCGGTGGCCGGCCATGATGAGCTGGTAGAGCTGGCAGACCGCTACAACCACATGGCCGAGCAGCTGTCGGCTGCCCAGGCCCAACAGCATGAATGGCTGACCCAGGTGGCCCACGAGCTGCGCACGCCGCTGGCCGCAGTGCGGGCCGAGATCGAAGCCGTGCAAGACGGCATCCGCAGCTTTGACGCGCAGACGGCTGCGCGCCTGCACCGCCAGATTCTGCGCCTGACCCAGTTGGTCAGCGACATGCGCGCGACCATACCGACCGCCCTGGTGGTGCACGCGCCGGAAGCGGCGCCGGCTCTGCAACTGACCGCACACCTGCCTGCCACGGCACGTCCGCTGGACATGCGGGCCCTGACCATCGAGGCGGTCGAAGCCGTGCAGATCCGCTTTGGCCAGGCTGGCATTGGCCTGCCCTCGGCACAAGAGCTGCTGAGCGCACTGCCATCTGCATGGGTGCAAGGCAATGCCCAGCAGTTGCACCAGGTGCTGAGCAATATCCTGGAAAACAGCCTGCGCTACACCGACGCGCCGGGCCGGGTCAGCATCAGCGCCAGCCTGCATGGGCCAGCGCCTGCGTCCGGCCAGCGCTGGCTGGAGCTGCACCTCGATGACAGCAGCCCCTCGGTGCCGCCCGCCGAACTGCCCCGTATTTTTGAACGTTTTTACCGCGTAGAGACCTCGCGCAGCCGCGCCAGCGGCGGCTCGGGCCTGGGGCTTGCGATCTGCAAAAGCATTGTGCAAGCCCATGGAGGACAATTGCAGGCCTCCATCTCGTCACTGGGCGGACTGCGCCTTACCCTGATCCTGCCCTTGATAGACCCTGTTGCATGAACACCGCCAAACCCCGCATTCTGTATGCCGAAGACGAGGCCGATATCGCCTCGGTCGTCATCGACTACCTGCACCACGCCGGCTATGAGGTCGAGCATTTCGCCGATGGCAGCCAGGCCATGGCGGCGCTGCGCGCCCGCGCGCCGCAGCTGGCCATTCTTGATCTGATGCTGCCCGGCACCGATGGCCTGAGCATTCTGCGCGAATGCCGCGCCCGCCAGATCTGCCCCGTCATCTGCCTGACCGCCAAGGTCGAAGAAGTGGATCGCCTGGTAGGCCTGGAGATGGGCGCCGATGACTACATCTGCAAGCCCTTTTCACCGCGTGAGCTGATTGCCCGCGTCAAGGTGATCCTGCGCCGCCATGCACCACCTGCTCCCGGTGCGGCAGCCAGCCAGGCCGCCAGCGACTGGCAGCTGGACGAGACCACCAGCCAGGCCAGCTGGCGCGGCCAGGATCTCGGCCTGACGCGGCGCGAGTTTGCGTTGCTGCACATCCTGCAGCGCCACCCCGGCAAGATCTACCCCCGCAGCCAGCTGCTGGACCTGGCCTATGCCGATGCGCTGGAGGTGAGCGACCGCGCCATCGACAGCCATATCAAGAACCTGCGCAAGAAGCTGCGCACGGTGATGGGCGACGATGCGGACTGCATCCGTTCGATCTATGGCGTCGGCTTTGCCTTTGAAGACTGAGCAAGCCGCCGGACACCGCGCTGCAGCGGACTGGGCAGCCTGAGCACCTGCCGAGGCGCCCCCATCAATCCCGCGTGCTAGGGCTCCAGAATGCCTGGCGTACGCCGGGCTTGGCCGCCAGCAGGTGCACCATGGCATCGAGCTCCTCGCCTTCTACCGACTGGGCTGCCAGGGTCGCTTCGATGACTACCTCGGCCTCGCCAAAAGGCTTGATATCGATGTCACCGGGCGGGTAGCCGCCGCGCTCCAGCACATCCTGCAGCATGGCCAGCGCCAGCCGCTGGTGCAGGCGCTCGGCCACCACAAACACGGCATTGGTCATTTCGGTAGACGCCACATCCAGCGGCTTGCGGTTGATGGCATTGACAAGCGGCCGCAGCAAGGTATTGGCCGCCAGCACCAGCACGGTGCCCAGGGCGGCCTGCACGATCAGGTCAGCGCCCGCTGCCGCGCCCACTGCGGCGGAGCCCCACAAGGTGGCGGCGGTGTTCAGACCGCGCACATTGCCCTCTTCGCGCATGATGACGCCAGCGCCCAGAAAGCCGATCCCCGAGACCACATAGGCCATCACGCGCACGGCCCCATCAGGGCCGGCAATGGTGTTGGCACTGTCGACAAAGATGGCCGCGCCCACGGCCACCAGCACATTGGTGCGCAAGCCGGCGGTGCGCTGGCGGTACTGCCGCTCCAGGCCGATGACGGCGCCCAGCACAAAGGCGGTCACCAGGCTGATGGTCGTGTTGATCAGTGAGTTCAGTTGTGTGTAGTTCAGCGCTTCGAGCATGGCGCCCTCCTTAGCAGATGTTTATTTTTTAATGGCGCTTATTGCCAGCCGTAGCGACGGATGTACCACTTTTTCATGACTTGCGTAAGACCCATGTAGACCAGCAACACGGCCACCAGAAACACAAAGTACAGACCAGGCAGGGGCTCCAGCTTGAAATAAGGGGCTAGCGCGCCCATGGGCAGGTAGATGCCGATGGCGACAACCACCAGGGTCATCACACTCACCGGCCAGGCAGCGCGGCTCTGGATGAACGGGATGCGCATGGTGCGGATCATGTGCACGATCAGCGACTGGGTGAGCAGGCCCACGACAAACCAGCCTGACTGGAACAGCGCCTGGCGCTCAAGCGTGTTGGCGCCAAACACCTTCCACATCACGACAAAGGTGGTGATATCGAAGACCGAGCTGATGGGGCCAAAGAACAGCATAAAGCGGCCCACATCGGCGGGGTTCCAGCGCTGGGGCTGGGTCAGCAGTTCAGGGTCTACATGGTCAAACGGAATCGCCGACTGCGAGAAGTCATACACCAGGTTCTGCACCAGCAGCTGCATCGGCAGCATGGGCAGAAAGGGGATGAAGGCACTGGCAATCAATACCGAGAACACATTGCCGAAGTTCGAGCTCGCCGTCATCTTGATGTACTTGAGCATGTTGGCAAAGGTGCGGCGCCCTTCCTGCACGCCCTGGTCCAGCACCATCAGGCTCTTGTCCAGCAAGATGATGTCGGCCGCTTCCTTGGCCACATCGACGGCCGTGTCCACCGAGATGCCGATATCGGCAGTGCGCAGCGCGGCCGCATCGTTGATGCCGTCGCCCATGAAGCCCACCACATGGCCATTGGCCTTGAGCATGCGCACGATGCGTTCCTTGTGCGCAGGGCTCAGCTTGGCAAAGATGTTGCCTTCCTCGACCACCTGGGCCAGGCGCTGGTCGTCCATCTGCTCGATATCGCCACCCAGCACGATGTGCTGCTCGGTGATGCCCACCTGCTGGCAGACTTTGGCGGTGACGGCGGCGTTGTCACCGGTCAGCACCTTGGTCTGCACGCCATGGCGTGCGAGCGCCTGCAGCGCGGGCGCTGCGCTTTCCTTGGGGGGGTCGACAAAGGCCAGGAAGCCGCAGAGCACCATGCCGGCCTCATCGGCTACCCCGAAGTTACTCTGGCCAGGGTCCGTATCCCGTGTCGCCACGGCCACCACGCGCAGCCCCTGGGCATTGAGCGCCTCGGCCGTTGCCACAATGCGCTGGCGCAAGCCTGTGTCGAGCGCCAGCACACCACCGGCGGCCTGCACCGAGCCGCTCACCTGCAGGATTTCCTCGACCGCGCCCTTGGTGATGATCTTGCCGGCGCCGCCACTGTCACTCACCACCACCGACATGCGCCGGCGCACAAAGTCAAACGGCACTTCATCGACCTTGGCATAGGCATCGACCAGCTGGGCGCGCTCGGCATGGGCGAGCACGGCCACATCGAGCAGGCTCTTGAGGCCGGTCTGGTAGTAGCTGTTCAGGTAGGCCATGTCCAGCACATGCTGCGAGACATCGCCCCAGGCATCGAGGTGGCGCTCGACCGAGATCCGGTCCTCGGTCAAGGTGCCCGTCTTGTCGGTGCACAGCACATCCATCGCGCCAAAGTTCTGGATGGCATCCAGGTGCTTGACGATCACTTGCTTGCGCGACAAAAACACCGCCCCCTTGGCGAGCGTGGCGGTCACGATCATCGGCAGCATCTCAGGCGTCAGGCCCACGGCCACCGACAGCGCGAACAGCAGCGCCTCGGTCCAGTCGCCCTTGGTCAGGCCATTGATCAGCAGCACCAGCGGCACCATCACCAGCATGAACCGGATCAGCACCCAGCTGACCTTGTTGACCCCCATCTGGAACGCGGTGGGGCTGCGGTCCATCGCCGAAACCTTGCCGGCCAGCGCGCCGAGGTAGCTCTGGTTGCCAGTCGTCAGCACCACCGCCAGGCCGGCACCCGAGACCACGTTCGTGCCCATGAACACCAGGTTGCGCAGCTCCACGGGGTTGTGCTGGGCATCGTCGGGCAGCTGGGCAAATTTCTCCACCGGCATGGATTCACCGGTCATCGCCGACTGGGCCAGGAACAGGTCCTTGGCGGCCAGCAGGCGGCAGTCCGCGGGCACCATATCGCCAGCCGCCAGCTGGATGATGTCGCCTGGCACCAGCTCACGCACGGGCAGCTCGCGCATGGCCTGCAGTGCAGACAGGCGCGATGGCGGCGCATCCGGCTCTCGCCCCTCCTCATCCTGAGCGCTGCGGCGCAGCACGGCAGCAGTGTTGGAGACCATGGCCTGCAGGCCAGCAGCGGCCTTGTTGGCGCGGCCTTCCTGCCAAAAACGCAGGCCGGTCGCCAGCGCCACCATGCTGCCAATCACCACCGTGGCCTTGGTGTCGCCCGTCAGCCACGAGACGGCGGCCAGCACCGTCAGCAGCAGGTTGAAAGGCGTGCGAAAGCACAGCCACAGGTGCTCGGTGCGGGACATGGGCTTGTCCTGCGAGATGGTGTTCCAGCCCGCTTGCGCACGGGCTTGCTGCACCTGCGCATCGTCCAGGCCCTGGCGGCTGGTGTTCAGGCTTTCCAGCAATGCGGGTTCAGCAGCATGGGCGGCGTTGCGCAGCCGCTCACCCATGGCCTTGGAAATGCCGGCATCCACCGGCGTCTGGGCCAGTTGCTCAAACATGGGCAAGCGGCGGAAATGCACGCCCCAGTGGCGCGAACGCAGAAAGTTAACGAATCCATTTTTCAGCAGGTTCAACATGACCCATCTCCCCGCCATGGGCACGGCCCAGCCGCGCCGCATGGCATCTTCAATCCATACAGGCGTGCCCATGCGCGCCGCTGCCAGGCGGCCGCAAAGATGCACCTCAAACAGAAGAGAGGTCAGCGACTGAAAGGATCCAATGCCGCCGAAGCCGAGCAGGACTGCACGGCACCCTTGCCCAAGGGGGCGCGGCGGCGCAGCATGGTCGCAAGCTGGCGCTGCATGCAGCGGGGCGCGCCCAAGCCGCAGCATGGCGTGATGGCCCATGGCACGGCCCTGCGTCGCGGTGCGCGCAAGGATGCCAGCGAAGACATACGCAGTGGCATGAAAAGCTCCCGCACCCGGTGTGATGGCGCGCAGCAAAGGCGCTCGCCACTGGGCAAGACTGGAAGATCAAAATGGGATGCAGTAAGGGCGCAGGTCTGTCTGACAGAAACTACGGCACCTCACAGCTGCCCGCCTGGTTCGGCAAGGCAGCGCGCAAAGCTGGGGCGTTTGCGATTACCTTGCCTGTGGTCGGTTGGCCGCTGGCCAACAACTCGGTAAGTCCACAGGGTTACTCCTGATAAAAAAGCTGGCCGCATTGTAGATCAAGGCCTCAAAAACCACCAGTGGTTGAGAAGGCAAAACGCGCTCTTTACCTGGGCTTTTCAGAAAGCTCAGTCCAGCACCAGCTTGCGCTGCTGCACCAGCTGCTGGATCTGGCTGCGTGTATCGCTGATCAGCAGCGCAAACTGCTGCGGGCTGCCGCCCATGGGCACCACACCGAGCTGCTCCAGACGCACCTGCACAGCGGGTTGGCGCATGGCGTCGCGGGCTGCGTGGTTGAGGGCCTCGATGACCGCTGGCGGCGTGCCCGCCGGTGCCACCAGGCCAAACCAGGTGATGGCCAAGCGGTTGAGCGCTGGGTAGCCCGCCTCTGCCAACGTAGGCACCTGCGGCAGCGCCGGCAGCCGCTGGGGTGCGGCCACCGCAAAGGGCACCAGGCGCCCCGACTGCACCAGGCTGCTGGATGACGGGTACTGGTCACTCAGCACCTGGGTCTCGCCCGACAGCGCACTGTTGACCACCGGGCCTTGGCCTTTGTACGGAATATGGCGCAGGCGCACGCCCAGCGCCTCATTCATCGCCTCGGCAATCAGGTGACCGATGGAGCCCACGCCGGCCGATCCGATCGTGTAATGGTCGGGCTGGGCGCGCAAGATCGCAACCAGGCCCTGCAGATCGGCTGCCCCCAGGCTGGGATGGGTGGAGAACACCGACGGAATCTGCGCCAACGCGATGACCGGTGCCAGCGCTTCGGGCGGGTCGCGGCGCAGCGATTTCAGCATCACCGCATTGACGGCCAAGGTGCTGATCGTTCCCACGCCGATGGTGTAGCCATCGGGCCGCGCACGGGCCACCGCCTCGGCCCCGATGAGACCTGCGGCGCCAGCCTTGTTCTCCACCACCACCGGCTGGCCCAGCGGCTCGCGCATGGCATCGGCGACTAGGCGGGCCACGATGTCGGTCGAGCCCCCCGGTGCAAAGGGCACCACCAGCTTGATGGGCTGGCTGGGGTAGGCGCGCCGCTCTTGTGCTTGCGCGTGCGCATGTCCGGCCCATGCCAGACCCAGGCAGACCAATGCGGGCAGCAGCGCCACCGGGCGCAGGAGGGGAAAGCGGGAGATCATGGCAGGCGGGCACTGAAAACCAGAGACGGGAATTATCCTCCCGAGCGGGAAACTGGCACTAGGCAGCGCAGCTGGCCTGTACGTCCTGGCCCTCTTGCTGCAGACCCTGGCTCTGGGCATAGTCCATGCCCCAGTCGCGCATGGCCGTCAGCACCGGCTGCAGGCTGCGGCCCAGGTCGGTCAATGCATAGTCCACGCGCGGGGGGACCTCGGCATAGACCGTGCGCGCAACAATGCCGGCCTCTTCCAGCTCGCGCAGCTGCAAGGTCAGCATGCGCTGGGTGACGTTCGGAATGGCGCGCGCCAACGCACTGAAACGCTTGGTGCCATGGAGCAGATGGAAAAGCACAATGGGCTTCCAGGTGCCGCCCATGACGGACAAGGTGACCTCCACTGCGCAGCCGCTTTTGCTGTTCAAACGCTTCATACCCCTTGCTCCCCGAAAAACGACAAACGCCCCATCCTAGTGCCAAGCCAATATCCATGCATTGCTTACATTTTTAATACTAGACCACAAATATGTCGGTTCTAGCGTTCCACACCCAGCGCTTGCATGATGGCCGGGTGGCTGCAGCCTGCAGCCTCTGTGATGCCAACCAAGGAAAGACATACGCCATGAAAGCCATTCAACTTGCCGCTCCCGGTGGCCTGGACCGCCTGCAACTGGTGGACTTGCCAGCGCCCGCAGCACCAGGCGCTGGAGAGATCCAGGTGCGCCTGCACGCCAGCTCGCTCAACTACCACGACCTGGCCATTGCTGCCGGCCGCTCGGCCACGGCCGATGGCCGCGTCCCGATGGCCGATGGCGCCGGTGTGGTGACAGCCGTGGGGGAAGGCGTGACCGAGTTCGCCGTGGGTGACGCCGTCGTTTCCTGCTTTTTCCCGCTGTGGCTATCGGGCAAGCAAGTGCCCTCCACCTTTGCCACGGTGCCTGGCGATGGCATCGATGGCTTTGCGCGCGAGCAGGTCACGATGGCGGCCACGGCTTTTACCCATGCACCCAAGGGCTATACGCATGAAGAAGCCGCTACCCTGACCACGGCGGGCCTGACCGCCTGGCGCGCCCTGGTCGTCGATGGCCGCATCGAAGCGGGGCAAACCGTGCTGGTGCTGGGCACCGGCGGCGTCTCCATCTTTGCGTTGCAACTGGCCCATGCGATGGGCGCCAAGGTGATTGCGACCACGTCCAGCGCTGCCAAGGCCGAGCGCCTGCGCGCCCTGGGTGCCGACACGGTCATCAACTACCGCGACCAGCCCGAATGGGGCGACGCGGTGCTGCAAGCCACCGGCAGCCGTGGTGCCGACATCGTCGTGGAAGTCGGCGGCCCAGGCACCTTGCCGCAGTCCATCCGCGCCTGTGCGCCCGGGGGCCATATCGCCCTGATCGGTGTGCTGACCGGCTTTGCCGGCGATGTACCGACGGTGGAGCTGATGCGCAAACAGCAAACGCTCAAAGGCCTGATCGTTGGCAGCCGCGAGCAGCAGCAAGACCTGGTGCGCGCGCTCGACCAGCTGCCACTGCGCCCGGTGATCGACAGCAGCTACCCGCTGGAGAAAATCGCCGATGCCTTTGCGCACCAGATCAGCGCGCAGCACTTTGGCAAGATCTGCCTGAGCTGGTAAGTGGCCACGGCAGGGCAAGCGCTCTGCCGTCTGCGCTACCGCGATGAAAAAACCGCCCCGGGCTTGCGCCTGGGGCGGTTGTGCATTGGGCGAGAGACGGTCAGTCCAGCAGCGAGATATCGCGCACCGCACCCTTGTCGGCCGAGGTCACCAGCTTGGCATAGGCCTTCAGCGCGGTGGACACCTTGCGCGGACGGGGCTTGGCAGGCTTCCAGCCCAGCGCATTTTGTGCTTCGCGGCGCTTGGCAAATTCCTCGTCGCTGACCAGCGCATTGATGGTGCGGTTAGGGATGTCAATCAGGATGCGGTCGCCGTTCTGCACCAGGCCAATCGCGCCGCCAGCGGCCGCCTCTGGCGAGCAGTGGCCGATGGACAGGCCCGAGGTACCGCCCGAGAAGCGGCCATCGGTCAGCAGCGCGCAGGACTTGCCCAGGCCCTTGGACTTGATGTAGCTGGTCGGGTAGAGCATTTCCTGCATGCCGGGGCCGCCCTTGGGGCCTTCGTAACGCACGATCACGACATCACCGGCCTTGACCTTGTCGCTCAGGATGTTTTCCACGGCCTCGTCCTGCGACTCCACCACATGGGCCGAGCCTTCGAACACCAGGATCGAGTCGTCAACACCAGCGGTCTTGACCACGCAGCCGTCCAGCGCGATGTTGCCGCGCAGCACCGCCAGGCCACCTTCCTTGGAGAAGGCATGGTCGTACGAGCGGATGCAGCCTTCGGCGCGGTCCAGGTCCAGGCTGGGCCAGCGCGTGCTTTGGCTGAAGGCCACCTGGGTAGGGATGCCGGCAGGGCCTGCCATGTAGAAGGTGCGCACAGCCTCGTCTTCGGTACGCACGATGTCCCACTGGTCCAGCGCGTCCTTCATGGTCTTGGCATGCACGGTGGGCACATCGGTGTGCAGCTTGCCGGCGCGGTCCAGCTCACCGAGGATGGCCATGATGCCGCCTGCGCGGTGCACATCTTCGATATGGTACTTGTTGGTGTTGGGCGCCACCTTGCACAGCTGCGGCACGGTGCGCGACATGCGGTCGATGTCGGTCATCGTGAAATCGATGTCCGCCTCTTGCGCAATCGCCAGCAAATGCAGGATGGTGTTGGTCGATCCGCCCATCGCAATGTCCAGGGTCATCGCGTTCTCGAAGGCCTTGAGGCCGACGGCGCGTGGCAGCAGCGTGGCTTCGTCCTGCTCGTAGTAGCGCTTGGCCAGCTCCACGATCAGGCGGCCTGCGCGCTTGAACAGCTGCTCGCGGTCCGAGTGGGTAGCCACCACGGTGCCATTGCCTGGCAGGGCCAGGCCCAGCGCCTCGGCCAGGCAGTTCATCGAGTTGGCGGTGAACATGCCCGAGCAGGAGCCGCAGGTCGGGCAGGCCGAGCGCTCGACTTCGGCCACATCGGCATCGCTGACATTGCTGTCAGCGGCCATCACCATCGCATCGACCAGGTCGAGCTTCTTGATCTGGATGGTCTTGCTGCCATCGGCAGCAGGCACGGCCAGTCGCACCTTGCCCGCTTCCATCGGGCCGCCCGAGACAAACACCACAGGGATATTGAGGCGCATCGCGGCCATCAGCATGCCGGGGGTGATCTTGTCGCAGTTGGAGATGCAGACCATGGCATCGGCGCAGTGCGCGTTGACCATGTATTCGACCGAATCGGCAATCACTTCGCGGCTGGGCAACGAATACAGCATGCCATCGTGGCCCATCGCAATGCCGTCGTCGACCGCAATGGTGTTGAACTCCTTGGCAACACCGCCTGCCGCCTCGATCTCGCGGGCGACGAGCTGGCCCAGGTCCTTGAGGTGCACATGGCCTGGAACGAACTGGGTAAAGGAGTTCACCACCGCAATGATGGGCTTGGAGAAATCGTCGTCTTTCATGCCGGTGGCGCGCCACAAGGAGCGGGCACCAGCCATGTTGCGACCGGCGGTTGAGGTTTTGGAACGGTATGCGGGCATCGTGGTGTACGAATCAGTAAACAATAAGAATGCGGCCTGTCTTGCATAGTGCGGGCCTGGATATACGCCAGGGCCAGCGGGCAAGTTGGCGAGAACCTCTTGAGTGCACGCCGATGTGAGCGCTGATTATGGCGCAGCTGGGCAAATGACGGAGACACTCGGGTTCCAGCCAGTAAAGGCGGTAGGGGCAGCGGGCGGACGGAAAAAAACCGCCCCAGGCGGTTGCTGTGCGGCGACGGCGTTAGCGGCGCCTGCGGGCCGATTGGCCCAGCGCATCCCTGGACTTTTGCAAGCGGCGCTCTTTTTTCAGCACTTCCTTTTCCATTGCCTTGCGTTTGGTGTAGCCCGACCAGTCAGCCCAGGCCCACCACAGTGCCGCCAGACCAAAGGGCGCCAGCACGCTCACCCAGGACCAAGCCGCGACCGGGCCGATTTCCAGGTACTTCAACAACAGCAGAATGATCCCCAGGATCAGAAAATACATGGTCTCTCCCTCTTCTCGGTCGCTTGGCCACTTGGGTATCGGGCTCGTAAAGTGTTCTCGGTTGCGGAACATCCTGGCCGCCGCGCAGTCCAAAGAATCTGCGCTTGCAGCGAGCTATTAGAATTAATGTACCTCATGCGCTAAGGAGAAGACACGATGAACCGTATTCTGATTGCCACGGCACTGGCCTTGTCGGCCAGCGCACCTGCGTGGGCTGATCAGGCATTGGCCCAATCCAAGAACTGCATGGCTTGCCATTCGGTCGACAAGAAAGTGGTGGGCCCCGCATTCAAAGACATTGGCGCCAAGTTTGCAGGCCAGCCCGGTGCATCCAACATGCTGGCCCAGAAGATCATCAAGGGCAGTGCAGGCGTCTGGGGTCCTGTGCCCATGCCCGCCAACACCCAGGTCAGCGAAGCCGATGCCAAGAAGCTGGCCGACTGGGTACTGACCCTCAAGTAAGCCAACCATCGCATGCAGGTCGGGCCCCACAGGCCCATGCCAACAAAAAGCCACCTTGCAAGGTGGCTTTTTTGCGGCGTGCTGCAGCGGTTTAGAAGGTATTGCGCGGCGGTTCGACCTGGCGCATGCGGTCTTCAATCTGGCCCATATAGGCGGCATTGCTGTTGTCCGACTCCTGGGCGCGGGCGACCAGGTGGGCTTCCAGCTCTGCCAGGCGGGCCAGCAAAGCAGATTGGCCTGCGGCATGCTGGCTCTCCAGCACCTGGCGCAGCTCGGTAAAGCGCGATGCCTCTGCCTTGTCGGCCAGCTCGCGCTGGGCCGTCATCTCCTTGTTATGGCGCCGTGCCTCCAGCATGACCGAGCCTTGCAAGGAAAGCACATAGGCGATAAAGATCACGCAAAGCAAGATGGTGAGCGCCAGCATCAGCACGCCCAGCGGTGCATGTATGGTGGTCAGGCCCAGGTTGACTTCCGACGGGGTAGACAGCACCTCCCAGTTGAGGGCCGCCAGACCGCCGATGAGCACGGCGATGATGAGAAGAAGAATGCTGCGCATAGTGGAATTTGATGGCATGGATAGAACAGATAGACCATAGCACGATCCATGCACCGCGGCTTGTCAGCCAATGCTGGCACTTTCTCACCGGTTTTTCAGCTTTAACAACAACTTGGCGTGCTGGCATGCGCCAGCGCGCCCTTTGTTGACATTTGCCGATCAGTGCGTATCGGACAGCTGATCCAGAATCGCCGGGTTTTCCAGCGTGGATGTGTCCTGCGTGATCGCCTCTCCCTTGGCAATCGAGCGCAGCAGGCGGCGCATGATCTTGCCCGAGCGCGTCTTGGGCAGGTTGTCGCCAAAACGGATGTCCTTGGGCTTGGCAATGGGACCGATTTCCTTGGCCACCCAGTCGCGCAGCTCCTTGGCAATCTGCTTGGCTTCGTCGCCAGTGGGGCGCGAGCGCTTGAGCACGACAAAGGCGCAGATCGCCTCGCCGGTCATGTCGTCAGGCCGGCCCACCACGGCGGCCTCGGCCACCAGGTCGGTCTTGGCGACCAGTGCCGATTCGATCTCCATCGTGCCCATGCGGTGGCCCGAGACGTTGAGCACATCGTCAATGCGGCCAGTGATGCGGAAGTAGCCGGTCTTGGCATCGCGCACCGCGCCATCGCCCGCCAGGTAGATGCTGCCGCCCATTTCCTCGGGGAAATAGGCCTTCTTGAAGCGCTCGGGGTCGTTCCAGATCGTGCGGATCATCGACGGCCAGGGCTTGCTGATCACGAGAATACCGCCGGTGCCGTTGGGCAGTTCCTTGCCGGTCTCGTCAACGATCTGGGCCATGATGCCGGGCAGCGGCAGGGTGCAGGAGCCAGGCACCAGCGGCGTGGCGCCGGGCAGCGGCGTGATCACATGGCCGCCGTTCTCCGTTTGCCAGAAGGTATCGACAATCGGGCAGCGCTCGCCGCCGATGTTCCGGTAGTACCACATCCAGGCTTCGGGGTTGATGGGCTCGCCCACCGAACCCAGAATGCGCAGGCTGCTCAGGTTCCAGTTGCGCGGATGCACCTTGTCGTCCGAGTCAGCCGCCTTGATCAAGGAACGAATGGCCGTGGGCGCGGTGTAGAAGATGGAAACGCCATGGCGCTCGATCATCTGCCAGAAGCGGCCGGCATTGGGGAAGGTGGGCACGCCTTCAAAGACCACCTGGGTTGCGCCAGCGGCCAGCGGACCATAGGCGATATAGGTGTGGCCGGTGATCCAGCCGATATCGGCCGTGCACCAGAACACGTCGCTCGGCTGCAGGTCGAAGGTCCACTCCATCGTCATCTTGGCCCAGAGCACATAGCCGCCGCTGGCATGCTGCACGCCCTTGGGTTTGCCGGTGGAGCCGCTGGTGTACAGAATGAAGAGCGGGTGCTCGGCATTTACCGGCACCGGCGCGCATTCCTTGCTCTGGCCGGTCAGTGCCTCGCCAAAGCTCACATCACGGCCTTCGACCTTGTTCCAGGCTGTCGCCGTGCGTTCAAACACCAGCACCTTCTTGACGGTATCGCAGCCGCCCATGGCCAGCGCATCGTCCACAATCGCCTTCAGCGGCAGCTCCTTGCCGCCGCGCATCTGGTAGTTGGCGGTGATGATCAGCACCGCACCGGCATCGATGACGCGCTCATTGACCGCCTTGGCCGAGAAGCCGCCAAAGACCACCGAATGGGTGGCACCAATGCGCGCGCAGGCCTGCATCGCCACGATGCCTTCCACGGTCATTGGCATATAAATCAGTACACGGTCGCCCTTTTGCACGCCCTGGGCCTTGAGCGCATTGGCAAAGGCGCTGACCTTGTCCAGCAGCTCGCGGTACGTGATCTTGCTGACCTGGCCATCATCGGCTTCAAAGATGATGGCCGTCTTGTTCTCCACCGGCGTGCCGATGTGCTTGTCCAGGCAGTTGGCGCTGACGTTCAGCTCACCATCCTGGAACCACTTGAAGAACGGGGGCTGGCGCTGGTCCAGCACTTCGGTGAAAGGCTTGGTCCACTGCACATGCTCGCGGGCGCGCTTGGCCCAGAAGCCTTCAAAGTCGGACTCGGCCTCGGCGCACAGCGCCTGGTAGGCCTCCATGCTGCCGACGCGGGCCGTGGCAGACAGGCTGGCGGGTGGGGGGAAAACGCGGTTTTCGACCAGAACGGATTCAATCGTTCCTTGGGCTGGGGCTGTCATGGGTTGTCTCCTTTGCAAACATTGTAGGTATGAAAATCGCTGCTACTGTGGACCGGCGCACTTACATGCGTCTGACAGCAGCATCCGCACCTGCCTTCAGTCAGCCACAGATTCATAGCCAAATTCAACCGCCACATCGAGGTGACGAATTTTGGCAATCGCCATACGCAAGACGCAGGTGGCTGGCTACAATCCGCGTCGCTCTTTTGGCTGCATGTCTGCCATGGGTGAGCCAGCACGCAGGTAGACCGGCTGGTATCCGCATCACCCATGGGAGATCCAACAACGCATTCCAACGCACCGCAGCCCGGCAGCGTCTTCTCCACTTCCTCCTCCATCATGTCTCTGCCTCAAAATGCTCCTTTGCGCCCCTTGCCGGCGCTGATTTTTGCCAGCCGCTGGCTGCAACTGCCGCTCTACCTGGGGCTGATCGTTGCCCAGCTGGTGTATGTCTGGCATTTCCTGGTCGAGCTGCTGCACCTGGTTGAAGCTGCCTTTGGCAGCGACACCGCGCTGCGCATCCTCGTCACCTCGGTGGGCTATTCGCCCGATGTCCAGATCACAGCCCTCAACGAGACCATCATCATGCTGGTGGTGCTCGGCCTCATCGATGTGGTGATGATCTCCAACCTGCTGATCATGGTGATCGTGGGCGGCTACGAGACCTTTGTCAGCCGCATGCACCTCAACCGCCACCCCGACCAGCCCGAATGGCTGGGCCATGTGAATGCCTCGGTGCTCAAGGTCAAGCTGGGCCTGTCCATCATCGGCATCAGCTCCATTCACCTGCTCAAAACATTTATCAATGCGCCCAATTACAGCGAGAAGGTGCTGATGTGGCAGACCATCATCCATGTGGTGTTCCTGCTGTCGGCCCTGGCCATTGCCTGGACTGACCGCATCCTGCACCCCGCAGGCCCTGGCCACAAGGATAGCCATTGATCTAGCAGCCGCTGCGCGCATCTCTCCAGCCCCGCCTCAGCGGGGCTTTTTCATGGGCATTGGGGCGATCAGGATTGGCGAAATATTCCTACACAGCAGCACCACGACTTCAGATATCGGTAGTTATTTACCCTTAAAAGACAGCATTCACAGCACAAGCAACGTGATCGGCACGCAATTTCCAGAATCAGGGTCTTTCACAGACAGATCTCGCATAAAATTGAAACTAAATGTGTTTTGCATCGTTGAAACCCCAACCGCTTGATCCGACCATATTTGGTTTTTTGTTGCTATTAAAAAAGGAGCATCGCAGAAATCAGATGCTGCAAATCGGCGTTTGCAAGGCCAAATTCGCCCGGATGAAACCCGCTTTTTTTGACTTCTATATTTCCAATACGTATACTTAAGGAATGTTTTACAACCTGCAACGCAGGTAATCCGTGCCTTTCTGACAGGTGCGGATCGTCTCCGTCGGGTCTTTGGCGCCACGCCAGAGTCCGTCAACAGGCCGGAATATTCCCGGCCCTGATGCCCCGGCGTGGTGGCCTTTTTACAGTGTCCGCCGCGCTCGCGTGATTGAAACGATCGGGTTTCAATGCGCACGAGAGACCCTGTACCTGGCTCGACCCTGGAGCCCGTCGCTCCTGGCATGCATGCCCGGTACAGGCAGAAATTGTTGGTCACATTGTGTGTCCTGCCCACGAGGGCTTGCCATGGCGGTCGCTTTGACTGCCAGGCGCAGCTATCGGCATCAGGGTTGAGAGATTGACGGTCCCGTGCTGGACGACGCCCCTTTGTGGGCGTTTTCAGCGTTGTAGCCACTACAACTTAGGGAGGAGCCACGCATGGCCAAACAAATCCGTATCGAGAACGTCTTCAAGGTGTTCGGAGATTCCCCCAAAGCCGCACTGGAACTGGTGCGCAAAGGCGCCACCAAGCAAGAAGTGATGGAGAAGACCGGCAACTCCATCGGCGTGTTTGACGCCAACTTCACCATTGAAGCCGGTGAAATCTTTGTCGTCATGGGCCTATCGGGCTCGGGCAAATCCACCCTGGTGCGCATGCTCAATCGCCTGATCGAGCCCACCAGCGGCGCCATCGTCGTCGATGGCCAGGACATCAACCAGCTGTCGGACAGCAAGCTGCGCGCGCTGCGCCGCAAGGACATCTCGATGGTGTTCCAGTCCTTTGCGCTGATGCCCCACCTCACTGTGGTCGAGAACACCGCCTTTGGCCTGGATCTGGCCGGCGTCAAGCGTGAAGAACGCCTGGCTGCGGCTGAGCAGGCGCTGGAGCAGGTGGGCCTGGCCGGCTGGGGCGCGAGCTACCCCGATGAGCTGTCCGGCGGTATGCAGCAGCGTGTGGGCCTGGCCCGCGCGCTGGCATCCGATCCTTCGATCCTACTGATGGACGAGGCCTTCTCGGCGCTCGATCCCATCATCCGTACCGAAATGCAGTCCGAGCTGATGCGCCTGCAAGAGATCAAGCGCCGCACCATTGTCTTCATCTCGCACGATCTGGACGAGGCCATGCGCATTGGCGACCGCATCGCCATCATGAAGGACGGCATGGTCCAGCAGGTCGGCACGCCCGATGACATTCTGCGCAACCCCGCCAACGAGTATGTGCGCGCCTTTATCCAGGGCGTGGATGCGGCAGCAGTGTTCAAGGCTGCCGATATTGCCCGCCGTGGTATCACCATCGTCAAGGAAAGCGACCAGCGCGGCGCCCGCGCCGCAATGCAGTTGCTGCAGGACGAGGACCGGGATTTTGCCTATGTGGTCTCGCCCCGCAAGCAGTACCTGGGCACGGTCTCGACCGAGTCCTTGCGCAATGCGCTGAAGGGCCATGTCGGCCCGCTGGGTCTGCAGCATGCCTACCTGGACAAGGTCGAGCCCATTGCCGAAGACGCGCTGGTGGCTGATCTGTTTGGCCAGGTTGCGCAGGCCCCCTGCCCGCTGCCGGTGCTGCGTGCCGATGGCCGCTTCGTCGGCGCGATCAGCAAGAACACCCTGCTGCGCTTCCTGGACCGCGACACGCCCCCTGTGCCGCCCACCGACCCCGCCGTGATCGCCATGCAGGCGGCCACCGAGGCCGCTGCCGCTGAAGCCGCCAATACCGACAACAACGACAACAGGAGTGCCGCATGAGTACCGACAACACGATGACCATCGCCCAGAACACTGCCGCTGCCGACCCTTGGGCCGATACCGCATCGACCAGCTCGAGCGCGGCCACCGCCTGGACGGGCAGCGACGCCACCAGCACCCCGGCACCCGCTGCCGTGAGCGATGACCCCTGGCAGGCCGTTGGCAATGTCTCGGGCAATACCGACTGGCTGGGTGGCCCCGATGCCGTGGGCCAAACCGCCGATGCCGCTCAAGCCGCTGCGCAGCATGCGCAAGTCGCCCACGACAGCGGTTTCCACCTGAGCCAGCTCTGGGACGGCAGCCTGCCGGTGCAGGACTGGATCAACAGCGGCCTGACCTGGGTCGTCGCCAATTTCCGCCCCTTCTTCCAGACCGTGCGTGCGCCGATTGACGGCACGCTCACGGGCGTCGAGCATTTTCTGACCGCCATCCCCATGCTCGCGATGGTGGCCATTCTGGCACTGATCGCCTGGCAATTTGCCGGCGGTGCCCTGGCCATTGGGGCCGTGGTGTCGCTGCTGGTCATCGGCATGCTGGGTATCTGGCACGAGGCCATGGTCACCCTGTCGCTGGTGCTGACCTCGCTGGCGTTCTGCATCATCATCGGCCTGCCGCTGGGCATTTTGCTGGCCAGCAGCGACCGTGCGCAGAAGTTCTTCCGCCCGGTGCTCGATGCCATGCAGACCACCCCGGCCTTCGTCTACCTGGTGCCGGTGGTGATGCTGTTCGGCATTGGCAATGTGCCTGGCGTGGTCGTGACCATTGTGTTTGCGCTGCCACCGCTGGTGCGCCTGACCAACCTGGGTATCCGCCAGGTACGCCCTGACCTGATCGAAGCCAGCCGCGCCTATGGCGCCTCGCCTCTGCAATTGCTGTGGAAGGTGCAGCTGCCGCTGTCCATGCCCTCGATCATGGCCGGTATCAACCAGTCTCTGATGCTGTCGCTGTCGATGGTGGTGATCGCCTCGATGATCGCTGTGGGCGGTCTGGGCCAGATGGTGCTGCGCGGTATTGGCCGCCTGGACATGGGCCTGGCCACCGTCGGCGGCCTGGGCATTGTGCTGCTGGCCATTTTGCTGGACCGCATCACCCAGGCGATGGGCCAACCCCGCCGTGGCGTGCGCCACTGGTGGCAAACCGGCCCGGCCGGCATCATCGCCCGCGCCCTGCACAAGCCAGAAGCCAGCCCTGCACCCAAGCCCCTGCCTCAGCCAGCGGCCCAAAAGCAGTCGCAGACGCAGCCCGGCCAGGACGCCGTGCCTGCCGCCTAGGCCCAGCCAGGGCAGCTGCCACCGCTGGCTGCCCTGCGCGCCCGCTTGGCCCCATTTGCACATTGATCGGCGGCGCGCACTGCGCCCGCGCCGAACCCCTAACAAGGAGCATCCATGACATTCACCCCCCATTCCTGGCAGGCCTTCGCAGCCCCGACCCGCATGGTCAAAAGCCTGCTGGCCACCAGCCTGCTGGCCGCTGGCCTGGCTGCCGCCGGCCATGCGATGGCCCAGGATCTGCCCGGCAAGGGCATCAAGGTCCAGCCACTGCAAAGCTCGATCGCCGAAGAAACCTTCCAGACGCTGCTGGTCAACAAGGCCATGGAAAAGCTCGGCTATGAGGTGCTGCCCATCCGCGAGGTGGAATACGCCACCGCCCACGTGGCCATCGGCAACGGCGACGCTACCTACATGGCCGACTACTGGGATCCGCTGCAGGCCGACTTCTACAAGAACGCCGGCGGCGCCGACAAGCTCTACCGCGAAGGCGAGTATTCGACCAGTGCCGTGCAAGGCTATCTGATCGACAAGAAGACGGCTGACGAGCACAAGATCACCAATATCGAGCAGCTCAAGGACCCGAAGATCGCCAAGCTGTTTGACACCGACGGCGACGGCAAGGCCGATCTGACCGGCTGCACCCCCGGCTGGGGTTGCGAAGGCGCGATCGAGCACCAGCTGACCGCCTACCACCTGCGCGATACCGTCACCCATGTGCAAGGCACCTATGCCGCACTGATGGCCGACACCATCGCCCGCTACAAGTCCGGCAAGCCCATCCTGTACTACACCTGGACGCCCTACTGGGTCAGCGCCGAGCTGCGCCCCGGCCGCGATGTCGTCTGGCTGCAGGTACCGTTTACCGCACTGCCCGGCAACCAGGCCGATCTGAAGACCGCCCTGCCCAATGGCAAGAACTACGGCTTCCCGCTCAACACCCAGAAGATCGTTGCCAACAAGCAATTTGCCGAGGCCAACCCAGCGGCCGCCAAGCTGTTTGCGATCATGAAGCTGCCGGTCTCCGACATCAACGCCCAGAACCTGGCGATGAAGGAAGGCCAGAACAAGCCTGCCGACATAGAGCGCCATGCCGATGGCTGGATCAAGGCCCACCAGGCCGAGTTTGACGGCTGGATCAAGACGGCGCTGGACGCCGCCAAGGCCCAGTAAGTCTGCAGCACCGAGCGCCCGGCAGGTTCTGGCCGGGCCGGTGCCTCCCCCAGGGCATATCGCCCTGCCCACCGCTGCAGCGCCTGCGCTGCCCAGCACCAAGCCCCTGCAAGCTGCGCACCCACCACCCGTCACCACCGGCCGGGCTTGGGCGCCGTCTTGCCCCCCGGGCTGCCCATGTTCCCTCTCGGTGCGCGCCCTGCGCATCGCGTTTCAATCCAAGGAGAAGACCATGACCTATAAAAGCCGCCTCAATCGCCCCATCCACCTGGCCTGCGCCGCCGCCATCTCGCTGATGGCCTGGGCCCCCGTCGCCCAGGCGCAGGACCTGCCCGGCAAGGGCAAGGATGTGCTGCCCCTGCTGGGCACCGTCGATGAAGAGCTGTTCCAGACCCTGATCGTGTCGCGCGCGCTGGAAAAGCTCGGCTACACCGTCAAAGACCCCAAGGGCCTGGAGAACGGCACCGAGCACGTCGTTGTCGGCCAGGGTGATGCCACCTTCATGGCCAACCACTGGATTCCGCTGCACCAGGAGTTTTATGAGCGCAATGGCGGCGCCAAGGTCTTCTACCGCGAAGGCATGTTCTCGACCAATGCCGCCCAGGGCTACCTGATCGACAAGAAAACGGCCGAGAAGTACAAGATCACCGACATCATGCAGCTCAAGGATCCCAAGATCGCCAAGCTGTTTGACACCGATGGCGACGGCAAGGCCGATCTGACCGGTTGCAACCCCGGCTGGGGCTGCGAGCTGGCGATCAACAAGCACCTCAAGGGCCTGGGCCTGGAAGGCACGGTGACCCACCGCCAGGGCAACTATGCCGCGCTGATTGCAGACACCATCGCGCGCTACCAATCCGGCAAGCCGGTGCTCTACTATGTCTGGACCCCCTACTGGGTCAACGGCGTGCTCAAGCCCGGCCAGGATGTCGTCTGGCTGCAGGTGCCCAACATCCCCAACGCCAAGGGCGATGACGACACCCGCCTGCCCAATGGCAAGAACTATGGCTTCAAGGTGAACAACCAGTACATCTTGGCCAACAAGAAGTGGACTGACGCCAACCCGGCCGCCGCCAAGCTGTTTGCGCTGATGCAGGTGCCCATCGAGGACATCACCGCGCAGAACCTGCTGATGCGCAATGGCGAAAACAAGACCGCCGACATCCAACGCCATGCCGACGCCTGGATCAAGAACCACCAGGCCAAGTTTGACGGCTGGATCAAGCAAGCGCTGGCTGCCAAGTAAGCCTGGCACCTGCTGCACCGCAACCACCCCGAGCCCGCCGACCCAGCGGGCTTTTTTGTGGCTTTCTGCGGCGCAAAACTACAATACCGGCCAAACAACGCCCAGCCCCCACGTCCGATGACCCACCCCTGCCTCAGTTGCGGCGCCTGCTGCGCCAGCTTTCGCGTTGATTTTTCAGTCCACGAATGCGACAGCAACGGCGGCCGCGTACCCTCGGGCCTAGCTGAAGAGGTGAACGACAGCACCTGCCGCATGCGCGGCACCGACTATGCGCGCCCGCGCTGTGCGGCCTTGACCGGCACCATTGGCCAGCAAGCCGCCTGCGGCATTTATGAATGGCGCCCCTCGCCCTGCCGGGAGTTTGCAGCTGGCAGCGAGGCCTGCAACAAGGCACGCGTGCGCCATGGCATGCAGGCGCTGGAGGGCGGGCTGTACTAGCCAGCCCGCCAACACCCTCACGCGCCGCGCTACAGCGGTGCGATGCGCACCACCGGCGCACTGGCCGTTTCAATCGACATGCGCAGCGGCAAAAACTGCGCAATCACCGCCATATTGCTGCGCAGGTGCTCGGTGGCCTCGCTGCAGCTGAAGGCTGCGGGCTGGCCGCTTTGCCACACGGCCAGCGCCTGCAGCAGCAAGAGTTGGTCGGCCAGGTAGGCGCAGACAGCAGCATCGGGCTTCTTCTGGTAATCGCGCAGATCCTGGCAGAGCTTGCGCGCCACCGCTTCGGACGACACCCCATGCGCGCCCAGGCCCCAGAACAGCTCGGTGACATGCTCATAGCGCAACGTGGCCTGCAGCAGGTTGCCCGGGCCTTCCTCCTGGCTCACTGGCAGCAGCGCCATCGCGCGCCGGTCCCAGCCGGTCAGCCGCGCCAGCTCGTCGAACTCGCGCATGGCCACGCCACGCGGCACGGCCGCGCAGACCGCTTCCACCGACACATCCTGCAGCATGCCGCGCGCCAGCAGGTCAAAAGGCTGCAGCCCTTGCGCTGCCGGGCTGATGCAGGCCAGCGCCTCACCACCGCCCGCCGGATAAAAGCCATAGCGGCGCAGCCGCATATCCAGCCCCGCCCCCATGCGTGCCACCAAGGGCGCATAGGCGCGCTCGATGAAATGGAAGTTGGGCGCCAGCGGGTTGTGCGTGCCGCCCGACAGTTGCACCGTGCTGGCGGCATCGGCCATCAGCAGCGCCGGCAGCACCGTCTGCAGCACCAGCATCGCGCTGCCCGCGCCCGAGATCGGGAAGCGGTAGTCCCCAGACTTGAGCGCCACAGGCGCAAACTGCAGCTCCGTCACACCCGCGCCGATGGGCGACAGCTGTGCATCACTGATGGTCTGAGCTGCCTGCACACAGGCCAGGTGCTGGCGCATCAGACCGGGCTTCTTCCGCTTGGCCCGGATGCTGTGCATCGCCAGTGGCCTTTGCGTGATGACCGACAGCGCCAGCGCCGTGCGCAGAATCTGGCCACCGCCTTCGCCTTGCGAGCCGTCGATCTCGACCACGCCCTTTTCTATCGATTGGCTTGCGATTTGCATTGGAATCGTTTCCCTCTCTCTGTGTTCTTCTTTTGATGTACTTGGATGGGCTCAGTGGCCGGGCAGCGCAGCACCCATGGTGACGCGCGGATAGCTTACTACCCGGCAGACGCGATGCACACCGGGGCGCAGCTCCAGCTCGCGCCGCAAGATGCGGTCAATGCGCGGTGCCCAGCTGCGCTCCAGACTCAGCGCTTCCAGCTGCGCATGCGCTGGCTGATCGCCAAACTGCACCCACCACCAGGCGAGGGCCTGCGCTGCCACGCAACGCAGATCCGGAGCCTTGGCCTGCAATGCAGCATTCACTCGGGCACGTGCAGACGCATCGGGGCGGGCACGCCACAGCGCACGCAAAGCCGCCATCTCAGCCGCATCGCAATGGCTTTGGCGCCAGGCGCGGTGCCGGGCACGGCAGTCCTTGCAGCGGCTGGCACCGGCATACAGGTTGCCTTGCACTTGTTCGCACCACCACTTCTGGTCTTGGGCGGTCCAGACACAGGCAGTACCGCAATCACAACAGCTGTAGCTGATATCGACATAGTAGCCCGGGAGCCAAAAGGGCTCGCCATGGATCAGTTCGAGAAGCTGCACATCGGCAGCCAAGGCGCCATGCGGCATGGCCGGCAGCAGGGCCGCCTTGCGCTGCTGCTCCATACGGGCCCAACGGCGCTGCTTGATCTCTGCCCTGCGTTGCTTATTGCTTTTCATCACCCTTCTCCTCAGGGTGGCGGCCCCATGGCCGCCCCCTTCTCTACCCCTTCACACACACCACCTGCTTGAGCGTATACACCACCTCCACCAGGTCGCTCTGCGCCGCCATCACCGCATCGATGTCCTTGTAAGCCATGGGGATCTCATCGATCACCTCGGCATCCTTGCGGCATTCCACCCCTTCGGTGGCGCGCTTCTGGTCCTCGACGGTGAACAGCTTCTTGGCCTTGGTCCGGCTCATCGTGCGACCGGCACCGTGGCTGCAGCTATTGAAGCTTTCGGGGTTGCCTTTACCGCGCACGATAAAGCTCTTGGCTCCCATGCTTCCCGGGATGATGCCCAGCTCGCCCTGGCGTGCGCTCACAGCGCCCTTGCGGGTCACAAACACATCCTGGCCAAAGTGCGTCTCGCGTTGCACATAGTTGTGGTGGCAGTTGACCGCCTCCAGGTGCGTCTCGAACGGTTTGGTGATCACCTTTTTCAGCGCATGGATCACGCGGACCATCATCACCTCGCGGTTGGCACGCGCAAACTTCTGCGCCCAACCCACCGCTTTGACATAGTCCCCAAAGTAGGCGGCGCCTTCTTCAAAATAGGCCAGGTCCTTATCGGGCAGGTTGCGCTGGTGCAGCTCGGCATCCTTCTTGGCCAGCTCGATGAAGTGGGTGCCAATGGCGTTCCCCACCCCGCGCGAGCCCGAGTGCAGCATGATCCACACCGCCTGGTTTTCGTCCAGACAGACTTCGATGAAATGGTTACCGGACCCCAGGGTTCCCAGGTGCTTATAGTTGTTGGTGTTCTTGATGCGCGGGTGCGCTTCGCAGATCTCCTCGAACTCTTTCACCAGGGCCGTCCAGGCGGCATCGGTTTCCTCGGGCGGCGTCTCCCAGCTTCCCTTGTCGCGGCCATAACGCTTGGGCGTCATACCCACCGGCACAGCCCGCTCGATCGCAGCGCGGATCGGCGCCAGGTTGTCGGGCAGATCGCTGGCCGTCAACGTGGTCTTGCAAGCCATCATTCCGCAACCCAGGTCCACCCCCACCGCGGCCGGGATGATGGCCTTGAGCGTAGGCACCACCGAGCCGATGGTGGCACCGATCCCCAAGTGCACATCAGGCATCACCGCCACGTGCTTGAACACCACCGGCAGGCGCGAGATATTGGCCAGCTGGTTCTGCGCTTCGGCCTCGACCGGCACACCATTGGTCCACATCTTGATCGGCACGCCATTGGGTACTTGTCGTTGTTCGTAGGTCATGTTGTTCCCTGTTCTTTCTTCTGTGTCTGTGTGGGCTTGCGCAGTTGCGTCCTGGCCCCGTCCGGTGGGAAAGCAGGATCCTCGCCCTGCTTTCCCCGACTCACGCCACGTGGCGCTTGCCATCTTATTTGCCAGAAGCGTGCCAACTCTGCTCCATCGCTGAAATTTTTCATCAAACCATTGAATTAAATGGTAATTTTTAAGATATGCGCTCTCAACCTACAGAAACTATTTTTAGAAAAATAGCTACATAGCTAGATATATTAGAATTAAAGCTAATTCATTCCAACCGATCCTATGAAACCCATCACCGTCATCGGCTTTCTCGGCACGCAGCTCGACAGCGGGCGCGGCGCGGGCCGCTGGAGCAAATGGCGGCCCTCGGTCGCGATCACCCAGCATGAAGACATGGTGGTGGCCCGCATGGAGCTGCTCTACACGCGCTCGCATGTGGACCTGGCCCGGCTGGTGCAAAAGGACATCGCCACGGTCAGCCCCGAGACCGAAGTGAACCTCGTGGAGTTGCCGATCCGCGACCCCTGGGACTTTGAAGAGGTCTACGGCGCGCTCTACGACTGGACCAGCAGCTACCCCTTCGACAGCGACCAGGCCCAGTACTGGCTCAACATCACCACGGGCACCCATGTGGCGCAGATCTGCCTGTTCCTGCTGGCGGAATCGCGTGCGATACCCGGTGTGATCCTGCAGGCTTCGCCGCCCAAGCGGCAGATCGACGGCGCGGCCGGCAACTATGCGCTGATCGACCTGGACCTGTCGCGCTACGACGCGCTGGCCACCCGCCATGCCCAGGCACAGCAGGATGCGGTCGCCTTTCTCAAAAGCCATATTCCCACCCGCAACCCGCGCTTCAACCAGCTGATTGCCGAGATCGAACAGGTGGCAGGCCGCTCCCAGGCCCCCATGCTGCTGGTGGGCCCGACGGGCGCGGGCAAATCCTTTCTGGCGCGCCGCATGTACGAGCTGAAAAAGGCCCGCCACCAGATCAGCGGCGCCTTTGTCGAAGTCAACTGCGCCACCTTGCGCGGCGACAGCGCCGCCAGCACCTTGTTCGGCCACAAGAAAGGGGCGTTCACCGGCGCCGCCACCGAGCGCGCCGGCTTGCTGCGCACCGCAGACCAGGGCCTGCTCTTTCTCGACGAAATCGGCGAGCTGGGGGCCGACGAGCAGGCCATGCTGCTGATGGCGATCGAGGAAAAGCGCTTCTACCCGATGGGCTCGGACAAGGAGGTGAGCAGCGACTTCCAGCTGATAGCCGGCACCAACCGCGACCTGCGCCTCGAGGTAGCAGCCGGCCGCTTCCGCGAAGACCTGTTCGCCCGCATCAACCTCTGGACCTACAACCTGCCAGGCCTCGCCCAGCGCAGCGAAGACATCGAGCCCAACATCGACCACCTGCTGGTGCAGCACGCCCAGCAAACCCACCGCACCGAGCGCTTCAACGCCGAGGCGCGCAAGCGCTACCTGCAGTTCGCCCAGAGCCCACAGGCGCTGTGGAGCGGCAACTTCCGCGATCTGCATGCCAGCGTGACGCGGCTGGCGACCTTGTCGACCAGTGGTCGTATCACCGAGGACCAGGTGGAGGCGGAGATTGGTCGGCTGCAGTGGTTGTGGCAGCGGCCGGAGACTGTGGCTTCGTCTGTCGATGCTTCTGCTGACGTGGCGTTGGAGGCCTTATTGCCTGGTGATGCGATTGAGGCGATGGATTTATTTGACCGGATGCAGTTGGCGTCGGTGGTGCGTGTATGCCGGTCGGCGAGTAGTTTGTCGGAAGCAGGGAGGCAGTTGTTTCAGGCTTCGCGGGCGCAGCGGGCGGTGGTGAATGATGCGGATCGGTTGCGCAAGTATTTGCAGAAGTTTGGGTTGAGTTGGGATTTGGTTTGTTCTGCTCGTTGAGCTTGATTCTCTCTGTTTAGGCCTTGGTTCGTTTTTAACTTCTGCCGTTCATTGCATGCTGCTGGCCGGATTTCGCCCGGCGGGCGAGGTACTTTTCTTGGCGACCAAGAAAAGTACCCAAAAGAAGGTCGCCCTGCTGACTGCGTCCCTTCGCTTCGCTGCGGGCAACCTGTGGTGCTCGGGCATGGGCTGCACCGCGAAACTCACTACGCGCCAGAGGCGCTCCGTTCAAACAGACGCGGTGAGTCAGCTCACGATGCAGTTGCACTCTTCGGTGCAACTGCCCAGCCCATACCCTGTGCTCCTCGGCGCATTCAGAAGGGGAGATTCGCAGACGCAGGCCATCGCTACGCTCGGCCCCAAAACTGGCCGAGCGCAGCGATGGCCTGAAGGCTGTTGGCTGTTGGCTGTTGGTATTTTTGAACACCCCCTTTTGCATGCGCCTGTGTCGTGGCGTTTGCGGGGTGGCGTTGGCACCGAAGAGTGCCAGCGCTTCGTCAACTAGCTTGCCGCGTCTGTCCGAACGGAGCGCCTTGGCGCGTAGAGAGTTTCGCGGCACACCCCGCAAACGCCACGACACAGGTTGCCCTTCGCAAAGCGAAGGGTCGCAGGCAGCAGGGGCGGCCTTCTTTTGGGTACTTTTCTTGGCCGCGCAAGAAAAGTACCTCGCCCGCCGGGGCGAGACCCGGCCAGCTGCCCTACGCAGTAGTAAACAGAACTAATTAACAAGCACAACGGCCAGCCAACCAGCAAGAAGCAAAGGCCAGCATCCTCCACCACCCAAAGAAGCTATTCCGAATCCCCCCTTTTGCATGCGCCTGGGGCGTGGCGTTTGCGGGGTGGCGTTGGCACCGAAGAGTGCCAGCGCTTCGTCAACTAGCTTGCCGCGCCTGTCCGAACGGAGCGCCTTTGGCGCATAGAGAGTTTCGCGGCACACCCCGCAAACGCCACGACACAGGTTGCCCTTCGCAACGCGAAGGGTCGCAAGCAGCAGGGGCGGCCTTCTTTTGGGTACTTTTCTTCGGCCGGCGATCCGGGGCCGCGCAAGAAAAGTACCTCGCCCGCCGGGGCGAGACCCGGCCAGCAGCTGCTAGCCAAGCGAACAAGCAAGCAAACAAGAAGATAAAAGCAAAACAAGAAAAACAAACAACATGGATTTCCCACAAATCCTAAAATCCCCACCTTCCAGCGCGCAGAGGCAGCAACCAAAGCCACCCCAGCGCCACCCCAGGCATAACAGGCAAAAAACCCGTGTCCCCTTTTGAATCGATTGCCCGCCGCGAACGCGGGCTGCTGCAGCAACTCACTGCAGCCCAAATGACGATGATCGCCATCGGCGGCGCCATCGGCACCGGCCTCTTCATGGGCAGCGCATTTGCCATCGGCTTCGCCGGGCCCAGCGTGCTCATCAGCTACGCCATCGGCGCGCTCATCGGCTTGCTGCTGATGGGCTGCCTGGCCGAGATGACCGTCGCACACCCCACCAGCGGATCGTTTGGCGCCTATGCAGAGCACTACCTCAGCCCGCTCGCGGGCTTTGTGGTGCGCTATGCCTACTGGGCGGCCGTGGTGCTGGCGGTAGGGATGGAGGTTACCGCCGTTGGCAAGTACATGAAGTACTGGTTCCCCGAGGTGGAGCAGTGGGTCTGGGTGGCGCTGTTCTCGGTCATTCTGGCCGCTGTCAATGCCACCAGCGTCAAGGCCTTTGGGCAGATGGAGTATGTGTTCTCCATGGTCAAGGTCGTGGCCATCGTTGCCTTTATCCTGATCGGCGCCTATGTGGTGTTCGGCTCGCGGCCTGAGGGGGTGGGTTTTTCCAATTACACCGCAGACCGGGGCTTTTTCCCCAACGGCTGGTGGGGCACCTGGGTGGGGGTGATCGTCGCCATCTTCAGCTACCTCAGCCTGGAGTCGATCGCGATTGCCGCCGGTGAGGCGCAGAACCCGCGCCAGGCAGTGACCTCGGCGTTCAAGACCACGGTGCTGCGCCTGGTGCTGTTCTACCTGCTGTCGCTGGCCTTGATGCTGGCCATCGTGCCCTGGAGCCATGCCAGCACCGACAAGAGCCCCTTCATCAAGGTGATGGAGATCGTCGGCATCCCCGGCGCGGCCAGCGTGCTCAATTTTGTGGTGCTGGTCGCCAGCCTCTCGGCGATGAATGCGCAGCTCTATGTCACCTCACGCATGATGTTCAGCCTCTCGCGCGGCGGCTATGCGCCGGCAGCGCTGGGCAAGGTCAACAGCCGGGGCGTGCCGATGGGCGCGATTGCCATCTCTTGCCTGGGCATGGCTGTGGCCATGGTGCTCAACGTGCTCAAGCCCGAGGAGTCGCTCACCTTGATGATGTCGATCTCGATGTTCGGCGCCATGTTTGCCTGGTTCATGGTGTTTGTCACCCACCTCTTCTTCCGCCGCCGCTGGCAGCGCGAGCATCCGGGCGAGCGTCTGCAGTTCCGCATGTGGGGCTTTCCGGTGCTGACCCTGCTGGGCGCCGTGCTGATGCTGGCCGTCATCATCACCACCTATTTCACCGACGTGTTCCACATGACCACCCTGATCGGCGTGCCCATGCTGCTGGTGATGACCGCCGTCTACCTGATCTGGTACCGCAAGCGCTGATACATTGCATAGCTATGCCAAACACGCCTCACTCTGCGCCAAGCCTTTGGGACATCTCGCCGCCCGTCTATGTGGGCATGCCGGTGTTCCCTGGCGACACGCCCTACCAGCAGCAATGGGTGGCCAGCATCGGGCCGGGTTGCCCGGTCAATGTGGCCAGCATCACCAGCACCCCGCATGCCGGCGCCCATGCCGATGCGCCGCTGCACTATGCGCCTGATGGCGCCACCATCGGCCAGGTGGATCTGGCGCCCTACCTGGGCCGCTGCCGCGTGGTCCATGCGATCGGCTGCGGCCCGCTGATCGAATGGCAGCACATCGAACACGCGATAAGCGACGACCTGCCCGAGCGCGTGCTGGTGCGCACCTACCAGCAGATGCCGCAGACCCAGTGGGATGCCGGCCTGACCGGCTATGCGGCCGAGACCGTGGAGCGCCTGGCTGCGCTGGGCGTGCGCCTGATCGGCATTGACACCGCCAGCATCGACCCGGCCGACAGCAAGGCCCTGCCCAGCCACCAGACCATTCGCCTCCACGACATGCGCGTGCTGGAGAACCTGGTGCTGGACGCCGTGCCCGAAGGCGACTACGAGCTGATCGCGCTGCCGCTCAAGCTCGTGCAGGCCGATGCATCGCCGGTGCGCGCCGTGCTGCGCGCGCTGCCCGGCACCTACAATCAGGCCACGGCCTGAACCCCCTCCTCCCTTGCGGCAGGCGCCTGGCCCACCAGCGCCTGCCCGCCACCATTGACAAAGAGACCTAGCCATGACCACCTTGGAAGCCTGCCGCGACGTTGACCAGCATGAGCCGCTGGCACCGCTGCGCCACCTGTTCGACCTGCCCGAAGGCGTGATCTACCTGGACGGCAACTCGCTGGGCCCGCTGCCCAAGGCCACCGCGGCACGCGTTGCCGATGTGGTGCAGCGTGAATGGGGCCAGGGCCTCATCCGCAGCTGGAACGATGCCGGCTGGATCGACCTGCCCCAGCGCCTGGGCGACCAGTTTGCGCCCTGGATCGGCGCCAAGCCTGGCGAGGTCGTGTTCACCGACACCACCTCGGTCAACCTCTACAAGGTGCTGAGCGCAGCCATCCGCCTGTCGCAGCAAGAGTTCTCCGACCCGGCACCGCGCACCAAGGTCATCAGCGAGCGCAGCAACTTCCCCACTGATCTGTACATCGCCGAATCGCTGTGCAAGCAGCACAACCTGGAGCTGGTGCTGATCGAGCCCGAGGAGCTGCCCGCCTGCCTGACCACCGATGTGGCCGTGCTGCTGCTCAGCCACGTGAACTACCGCACCGGCCACATGCACGACATGACCCAGGTCACGCGCGACGCGCATGCGCAGGGCGTGCTGACCGTCTGGGACCTGGCCCATGCCGCCGGCGCCGTGCCGGTGGACCTGAATGCCGCCAACGCCGACTACGCCGTGGGCTGCAGCTACAAGTACCTCAACGGCGGCCCTGGCGCCCCGGCCTTTGTCTGGGTGCATGCGCGCCATACCGACAAGTTCTGGCAGCCGCTGTCGGGCTGGTTTGGCCATGCCGAGCAATTTGCTTTCAACAGCGACTACCAGCCTGCGCCCGGCATCCGCCGCTACATGTGCGGCACCCAGCCGATGATTGCGCTGTCTGCCCTCCAGTGCGGGCTGGACATCTTCAGCCAAGCCGAAAAGTACGGCGGCATGGCGGCGCTGCGCCGCAAGTCCATCGCGCTGACCGACCTGTTCATCGAGCTGGTGGAGACCCGCTGCGCCGGCTACGGCCTGGGCCTGGCCACGCCACGCGATATCTTTGCGCGCGGCTCCCAGGTCTGCCTGACGCGCGACGACGGTGCGGGCGTGGACGGCCAGGGCAGCGGCGCCTATGCCATCGTGCAAGCGCTGATCGCCCGTGGCGTCATCGGCGACTTCCGCAAGGGCGATGGCGGCAAGGGCCCGCACAAGGACATTCTGCGTTTTGGCTTCACCCCTCTCTACACCCGTTTTGAAGACGTGTGGAACGCGGTCGAGCACCTGCGCCAAGTGCTGGAATCGGGCGAATGGCAAAAGCCCGAGTTCAACCGCATCAACGCGGTGACCTGATTGCACAGCCCGTCCAGCATCCGCCCCGCCATGTCCGAACGCATCGCCATTCTCGACTTTGAAACCACCGGCATGAGCCCGGCGCATGGTGCGCGTGCGGCCGAGGTCGGCATCGTCATGGTCGAGAACGGCCGCATCGTGGACCGCTACCAGAACCTGATGAATGCGGGCCAACGCATGCCCAGCTTCATCACCCAGCTCACCGGCATCACCACCGCGATGCTGCAGGCGGCAGCGCCCGCAGAGCAGGTGATGCGCGAGGCAGCGGACTTTGTCGGCACCGCGCCGCTGGTGGCGCACAACGCATCGTTCGACAGCAAGTTCTGGCTGGACGAGCTGGAGCGCGCTGGCTGCGCGGCCAGCCCGGCGGCAGCGCCTGTCGGCAGCCTGTTTGCCTGCACGGTATTGCTGTCACGCCGCCTCTACCCCGAGGCACCCAGCCACTCGCTGGGCAAGATCGTGCGCCACCTGCAACTGCCACCGGCCGACAAGGCCCACCGGGCACTGGCCGATGCCGAGATGACCGCCCACCTGCTGCTGCGCATGCAGGCCGATCTGCGCAGCCGCTGGCATATCCCCGACCCCAGCCATGCGCTGCTGAGCGAGCTGCAGGTCTGCCAGCGCAAGCACCTGGGCCGCTGGCTCAGCAACACCTCGGCACGCCAAACCCAGCCGCAGCTGCCTGAGCTGGCCCACAGCTTGGCGCTTAAGGCTGCCGCAGCACCGCGCTGAGCAGCACATTCAGCACCGCCATCAGCAGCACCGCCAGCCCGGTGACCAGCAGCACCTTGGACTGCACCCAGGCGCGCTCGGCCTGCGCCGCCCCAGGCACCAGTTGGCAGGCCATCTCCACCTTGCCGGGCGATGCCATCAGCAACAGGGCGGCGCTGACATTGTGGACCGCCATAAAGGGCAGCACCGCCACGCCCAGGGCCTGAGCAATCTCCGCCTGGGTGGCTGCAAACATGGCATTGGCGCCCGTGTTGGAGCCGGTCACAAAACCACCCAAGGCCCCCACAAAAGGCGCGGCAAACACATAGGCGCTGCCGCCCTGCGCCAAGGCATGGGCCAGCTGCGCCGCCATGCCAGATACCGCCATCACCACGCCGAGCACGATGAACAAACCCGTGACCGGCGCCACCTGGCGCCAGGACTGCCACACCCGCTGCAGGCTGCTGGCCGCCGGCAGGCCACGTGCAAACCAGGCCGCCGCCACAAACAGCCACAGTGCAGGTGATGCCAGCAAATGCCAGGCACCCGCGCCCTGCAAGGCGCGCATCACAGCGCCCGCCACCAGCACACCCAGCAGCAGCAAGCCATAGGCGGCCAGCGCACGCCAGCCCAAGCGGCCCAGTGGCGCAGCGGCCTGGCCCGCCACAGCGCCTGTGCCCCGCCGGCCCAGCCACAGCCAGAGCACCGTCATCAGCAAGGCGCCCAGCGCGCCGGCGGCCGAGGTGCCGGCCAGCCCATTGCTCAGCCCAATGGCCAACGCCAGCACCAGGCCCGACAGAGCACCCTGCAGCATGGCCCCCGCACGCCGGCCCGGCGCGCTGGCCAGCCCCGCTGCCACCACACCGACGACCACCATCGGAATCACACTCACCGCCGCCGAGGCCACGCCCAGCGCATCAAAACCGAGCCCGGCCATGGTGGCCGCAATCAAGGTGCCCGGGCCCATGGAGCCCCAGGGCACGGCGCAGAGGCCGAGCAGCCCAATCAGCGCGATCTTGCGCGCCGGCAAACCACTGTGCGCCAGCAGTGGAATGCCGATGGTGATGCCAATGCCAAAGCCGGTCAGTGATTCGGCAAAGGGCGTGACCCCGTGCACCACCAGCAGCACAGCGCCCACGCCTTCGCCGGTGCGGCCCATCACCCATTGCGCCAGCGCCTTTTGTGCCCCGGCAGCGCGCAGCACTTCAGACAGCAGCAGGCCGCCGCCTACGATCAGCAGCACTTCGGCCAGCACCGGCATCCAGCTGGTCACGGCCTGCAGCGCCGCAGGCCCACTGAGCGGAAAAGCCAGCAGACAGCCGGCCAGCGCCAGCACCACCCCGATCAGTGCCGCATACAGCGAACGCAGCCCGAGCAACAGCCCCGCGATGACAGCCAGGACCGGTGACGCACTCAAGAACAGGTACATTGGGAGAGCTCTTGTTGAAATTGCATATAAGCAAATAATATTTCCTACACGAAATATAGTCAATCCATGCCGACTGAAAATTCCCCACCCAGCACCGATTCCGACCTGCAGTTCGGCCTGGCCGTGCGCGCCCGCCGCGCGCAGCTGGCCATCACCCTGGACCAATTGGCCCAGGCCAGCGGCGTCACGTCCGGGGCGCTGTCCAGGGTGGAGCGGGGCCTGCTCAGCGTCAGCCTGCGCAACGCCATGGCCATTGCGCGCGGCCTGGGCTGCGAGCTGAGCGAGCTGGTGCAAAGCCCTGCGCCCGCGCAGATCACCCGCGCGGGCGAACATGCGCGCTTTGTGCATGAGGACACGGGCATCGTGCGCCTGGCCCTGGCCCGTCCGCTGCCGGGGCTGGAGCTGCTGCACTATGCCGTGCCGCCCGGCCAGGCCTCCAGCCACTTCGCGCCGCACCGCCCGGGCACGCGCGAGGTCTTCTATGTCGAGACCGGCAGCCTGCGCGTCTTCACCGGTACTGATTCGGTGCTGCTGCAGGCGGGCGACAGCGCCCAGCTGGCGATGGACACCGAGCACCACTTTGCCAACGAAGGCCGGGGCGTCGCGCATTTCATCCTGCTGGTAGCGGCGCCTGCGCACGACGGCTGATACCCCAGCGCGCAGCCTTAAGGCGGTGGGGGCTGGAACAGCCGCTCGGCCACAAAGTCCACAAACACACGCAGACGCGGCGACATCAGCCGGCCCGAGGGCCAGAGGATGCTGAACTGGCCGGCATAGGTCAGACAGTCGTCCAGCACCGTCTGCAGGCTGCCATCGGCCAGCGCGTCGCGGGCCAGAAAATCGGGCATATAGGCAATGCCCAGGCCTCCGATCGCCGCGCCGCGCAAGGCCTCCATGTTGTTGCAGGTCAGCGCCGGCGGGTGGGCGGCGGCATCCTGCGCGGCCTCGGCGGTGTCACCCCCCATCTGCCAGGGCTGCAGCTTGCCCGAAGTGGGAAAGCGAAAACGCAGGCAGTCATGCGCCGCCAGATCTTCGGGCCGCAGGGGCCGGCCGCGCTGCGCCAGATAGGCCGGTGATGCACAGAGCACAAAGCGGAACAGGCCCAGGCGCCGGGCGCTGAGGCTGGAGTCGGCCAGCACCCCGCTGCGGATCACCGCATCCAGGCGCGCCTCCACCACATCGACCAGCCGGTCGTTGAAGTCCAGGTCCAGCTCGATATCCGGGTAGCGCGCGCGGAAGGCCGGAATCACCGGCAGCAAGAAGCGGTAGCCAATGGTGGGCAGGCCAATGCGCAGCAGGCCCCGGGGGCTGCTCTGCGTGCTCGACAGCAGCGCCTGCGCATCCTGCAGGTCATCCAGAATGCGGCGCCAGTGCGTGTACATCAGCTCGCCCTCGTGCGACAGCGACACCCGCCGCGTGGTGCGCACCAGCAGCTGCGTGCCCAGTTGTGCCTCCAGCTTGGCCACGCTCTTGCCGACGGCCGAGGCCGAGATGCCCAAGGCGCGGGCAGCGGCCACAAAACTGCGGCGCTCGGCCGCCTGCACAAAGGCGGCGATGTGGTTCAGGTTGTCCATGCGCGCATATTACGGACGTTTAGTTGTTAATCAAACAACGAATGGCCTGTTTATTGGCGATCCATTCCTCATTAAGCTGCACAGCGTGTTTTTGCAGGAGTTGGCTATGCATCGCGTTTTACCCGCCGTCTGGCGCGGGCCCTGGATGGTTCTGGCATCCGTTTGTCTGGCAGCGCTGGTGCTGCCGCTGAGTTTTTCTGGCGGGGCCGTGGCCACGCCGGCGATTGGCCGCGCACTGGGCGGCAGCGCCACCAGCCTGGGCTGGATCACCAATGCCTTTATGTTGGGATTTGGCAGTTGCCTGATGGCCGCCGGCGCGCTGGCCGACCAGTGGGGGCGCAAGCGGCTGTTTTTGCTGGGCCTGTCCACCTTCTGCGTCGCGGGTCTGGCGTTGATGCTGACGCGCAGCGTCTGGCAGATTGACCTGCTGCGTGCGCTGCAAGGCGTGGCCGCTGCCGCCACCTTGGCCGGCGGCACGGCCGCGCTGGCGCAGGAGTTTGCAGCGGCGCAGCGCGCGCAGGCCTTCAGCCTGCTGGGCACCACCTTTGGCACCGGCCTGGCCTTTGGCCCGTTGCTGACGGGCTGGTTGATGGAGCACACCGGTTGGCAGGCCGGCTTTGCGCTCTGCACCGGCCTGGGGCTGCTGGCCTTGCTCGTCGGCATGGTCGCGATGCGCGAATCGCGCGATCCGCAAGCCCAGGGCCTGGACTGGCCCGGTGCGCTGCTGTTCACCAGCATGCTGGCCTTGCTGACCCTGGGCATGGTGGAGGCCGCCGCACTGGGCTGGCACAGCCCGCTGGTCATCGCGCTGCTGCTGGCCTCGGCCATGGCGCTGCTGCTCTTCATCGCCGTGGAGCGGCGGGTGGCCCGGCCCATGCTGGACCTGAGCCTGTTCCGCTACCCGCGCTTTATCGGCGTGCAGGTGCTGCCCATTGCCACCTGCTACTGCTATGTGGTGCTGCTGGTACTGCTGCCGCTGCAACTGATCGGCATTGGCGGCTACAGCGAGGTGGCAGCGGGCTGGTGGATGCTGGCGCTGTCCGCACCGATGCTGGTGGTGCCGCTGGCCGCAGCCTGGCTGACGCGCTGGTTCCATGCCGGCCCTATCTCTGCCGCTGGCTTGCTGCTGGCCGCCGGGGGCCTCGTGTGGCTGGCGCAGGTGCCTGTGGATGCCGATGGCCTGGCGCGTGTGCTGCCGCTCTTGCTGATCGGCAGCGGCGCGGGCCTGCCCTGGGGCCTGATGGATGGATTGTCCGTGAGCCTGGTGCCCAAGGAACGCGCAGGCATGGCCACCGGCATTTTCAGCACCGTGCGGGTGGCCGGCGAAGGTATTGCGCTGGCAATGGTGACCGCCATGCTGGCCGGCTTTATCACCCCGCACCTGCCGGCAGCACTGGATGCGGCCAGCCTGCAGACTGCCGCCCAGCAACTGGCAATGGGCGAGCTGCGCCAGGCGCTGGCCTTGCTGCCCGCCCAGCCCGACGCGGCAGCGGCGCTGGGTTTGCAAAAGGCCTACGGCCAGGCCTTTGCACAGCTGCTGCATGTGCTGGCGGCCATAGCCACGGTCTCAGCCCTGGTGGTACTGGGCCTGCTGCGCCCGGCCAGTGGCGATGCACTGCAGGTCGCCGAGGCGGCCCCTCAGTAGCTTTTGGCCGACAGGCTGGCCCAGAGATGGGCCGCCACCAGCGCCCGCCAGGGCGCAAATGCGCCCAGCCACTGCTCGGCCTCGCGCTGCGAGACGCTGGGCACATCCAGCAGCCGGGCCAATGCATTGCGCACCGCCACATCGCCATGCAAGCTGCCATCCAGCCAGCCAAAGCCGCGCAGCAGCGCGTAGTGCACCGTCCAGGGGCCAATGCCCTTGATGGCCAGCAGCGCATCTTCAATCGCCTGGGCGTCTTGCGCCTTTAAGGGCTGGGTGCCCCAGGCATCGAGCGGCAGGCTGCCATCCAGCACGGCGGCGCAGACACGCTCCAGCGTGGCGATCTTGCTGACCGAGAAGCCCGCGGCGCGCAGTTGCTCGGGCGTCAATGCCGCCAACGCAGCAGCATCAGGGTGACAAAGCATGCCGCTGCTGTGCTGCACGGCCGTGGCCGCTATCAGGCGCCGGCGCAGCGCAATGGCTGCCGCCACGCTGATCTGCTGGCCGGTGATGGCCCACACCAGGGCCTCGAAGGGGCTGCTGCTGGCGGGCACGCGCAGCCCCATCTGGCTCAGCAGCAGGGGGCCCAGCACTGGGTGCTTGCCATGCTGCAGCGCCAGCTGGTCGGCCCCGTCGCCCAGGCCCAGCATGCGCGCCACCATCGCATCCAACGCGGCTTGGTCCTGGCCAGTGTCGGCCGGCCCATCGACCGCCAAGCTGGCAACCGCCAGCGCGCCGCCCTCCGCCAGCTCCAGCTGCAGCAACGCAGGCTGGCCTTGCCAGGTCAAGCCCTTGCTGACGCGCAGACCTTCGACCTTCTCTGAGGCCTGCAGGGCATCGCGGGCATGCAGGGCCAGCATGTCTTGCGGGCGGTAGTTGGCAGGCAGGGCGACTTGGGTGCGCAGAACCAGGGGCATGGCGTGGTCGGTAGATGGCGGCGGCTGCCGTGGATCCCCACTATAGAGGATGGAGGCTGGGCGATGAAGTCGGGGCTGTCTCCAGGCACCAGACGCGCGATTTCGCGCTATTCCGCGTCATGGAACACAATGCCCAGCGTATGGCGCTGGCCGCGCAACACGGTAGACACCCCATGCCGGTGCTGCACCCGGTAGCTGCCGCGCGTGCCCTGCACCGGCCGCTCGCGCACCGCAATGATGGCCGCATCGCCACGCTGCAGCGGCAGCACCTGCACGCGCGACTGCATGCGGGGGCGCTGCTCGGTCAGCACCAGCTCGCCACCGTCAAAATCCTCGCCCGGCTGCGACAGCAGCACGATCACCTGCAGCGGAAACACCAGCGCGCCATACAGGTCCTGGTGCAGGCAGTTGTAGTCGTCTGCCCCATAGCGCAGCAGCAGCGGGGTGGGCCGCAACTGGCCCGCTGCATGGCACTGGGCCAGCAAGGCCGCATGCTGCGCAGGCCAGGGCGGTGTGGCCGATGCGAGCTGCTGGCGCCATTGCTCCGCCACGGGTTGCAGCCGGGCATAGAGCGCCGTGCGCAAGGCCTGCAGCAACGCTGGCAGCGGGTAGGCAAAGTACTGGTACTCCCCCCGGCCAAAGGCATGGCGCTGCATCTGGATGCGGCTGCGAAAATGCGCCGCCTCGTCGTACATCGCGGCGATCTGCTGGCACTGCGCCGCATCCAGTAAACGGGGTAGCAGGCCCCAGCCTTGGCGGTCCAGCTGGCTTTCAACGGCGGTCCAGTCATAGCGCTGCAAGCTTGCCTCACCCGCGCTATCCGTGTCGGAACCGGCTAAGCCTGCGGGCGTTGCACTGGTCTCAACATCCAGCGGCAACGCAACCTGCGCAGCGCAGGCCAGGCGCTTACCCATGGCGGGCTACGCGCGGCGCCTGGGGCGCCAGCTCGGCCTCGTGCTGCAGCAGCGCGCGCTTGCGCTCCACGCCCCAGCGGTAGCCGGAGATGCCGCCATCGTTGCGCACCACCCGGTGGCAGGGGATGGCAACGGCCAGCGCATTGGCCGCGCAGGCGCCAGCAACGGCGCGGCTGGCCTGGGGCATGCCCAGCTTGCGCGCCAGCTCGCTGTAGCTGACGGTGCTGCCCACCGGAATCAGCCGCAGCGCCTGCCAGACCTGCTGCTGAAAGGCGGTGCCGCGCACATCCAGCGGCAGCGCCAGGCCGCGCGTGGGTTCGTCAACAAAGCCGATGACCTGGGCCATCCAGCGCTCAAAGGCTGCATTGCCACCGGCCAGCTGGGCTTTGGGAAAACGCTGCTGCAGGTCCTGCACCAGCGCATCGGCATCGTCGCCCAGCAAGATGGCGCAAATGCCCTGCGCAGTGGCGGCCACCAGGATGGGACCCAGGCTGCATTCGGCCACGCCAAAGCGGATCTGCTGCGCCGCGCCGCCGGTGCGGTACTGGCGCGGGGTCATCCCCAACACGGCCTGGCTGTCGCGGTACAGCTGCGCGGTGCTGGCAAAGCCGGCATCAAAGATCGCATCGATGACGCGGGGCGCCTCTTGCGCATCACCCAGCGCGGTTTGCAGCCGCTGGCGGCGCTGGGCCTTGGCATACGCCTTGGGCGATACGCCCACTGCGGCCTTGAAGACGCGCTGCAGATGGAAGGGGCTCATGCCGGCCCGCTCGGCCAGCTCGGCCAGGCGGGGCTCTTCTTCGGCAGTGGCAATCCAGTCGCAGAGCTGGGCCATCAAGGTCGCATGGCCGGGCTTGGCGGCGGCCTCCGGCTGACAGCGCTTGCAGGCGCGGTAGCCAGCGGCCTGGGCCTGCGCGGCGGTGTCGAAAAAGCTAACGTTCTCGGGCTTGGCCAGGCGCGAGCTGCAGGACGGCCGGCAAAAAATGCCGGTGCTGCGCACCGCATAGACAAAGCGGCCGTCGGCCGCAGCGTGGCGGCCTTGCACATCGGCCCAGCGCGGATCGGCCAGGGTTTGCTGTGCGCGGGTGGCGGCCAGCGCAGCGGCGTTGGACGTGCTGGCAGCCGACGTGGAGCGTGGTGTGGATGGGGCAGACTGTTTCATGCGGATCACCTCAGTACAATCGATGCAGCCACTTTAGGCCTTGCGGCCCCGTTGCGCAGTGCCATTCTTGCGCTGCAATTGAAGCCGCTTCCACTGCCCCACACACCATGCGAGACACCAACAGCAAGCCCGAATCCATTGTGCATGAAGAGCGCGCCCAGCTCGACTTCAGCAAAGACATGAGCTATGGCGACTACCTGCACCTGGACGAGATCCTGAATGCCCAGCACCCGCTGTCGCCCGCGCACGACGAGATGCTGTTCATCGTGCAGCACCAGACCAGCGAGTTGTGGATGAAGCTGATGCTGCATGAGCTGCGCGCGGCCATGCAGGCCATTGCCAACCCCGAGGCCAACACCAAGCCCGAGGCCTTCAAGATGCTCGCGCGCGTCTCGCGCATCATGGAGCAGCTGGTCAGTGCCTGGACCGTGCTGTCGACGATGACGCCGCCCGAGTACACGGCCATGCGCCCCTACCTGGCCAACTCCAGCGGCTTTCAGAGCGCACAGTACCGCTGCATCGAGTTCTCGCTGGGCAACAAGAACGCCGCCATGCTAAAGCCCCATGCGCACCGCGCAGACCTGCTGGCCCAGGTGCAGGCGGCTTATGAATCGCCATCGCTCTACGACATCGCCTTGCAGCTGCTGGCCCGAGAAGGCATTGCCGTGCCGGCCGAGGCACTGCAGCGCGACTGGACACAGCCCTATGTGGAGAGCGAAGGCGTCAAGCAGGCCTGGATCACCGTGTACAGCGATCCGCACAAATACTGGGACCTCTACCAGCTGGGCGAAAAGCTGACCGATATCGAGGACGCCTTCCGCCTCTGGCGCTTCCGCCATCTGACCACCGTCGAGCGCGTGATCGGCTTCAAGCGCGGCACCGGCGGCACCGGCGGCGTGAGCTACCTCAAGAAAATGCTCGATATGGTGCTCTTCCCCGAGATCTGGACCCTGCGTACCAATCTCTAAGCAACTGTTCTAAGCCTCCGCAACCCCGCCCAGGGGTTGCCCCAAGTGACACTGCACCGTGCAGAGCCGGCCAGAGTCCTCTATAGTGGCAGGCGCATATAACAAGCCGCGCCCGCCCCCTGCTGGCCGATGGCGCATACAAAAAGGACCTGCACCCTCTGGCCCTGGCTTGTTGCCCGCACTCTCAGCCATGCCGGTCCCACCTACACCCTCCCCCACCGGACGCCCTGCGGCGCCCTCGTCCACCCTGCTCTGGGCCATGCTGCTGACCTTGCTGTCGGCCTTCTCGCTGAGCCAGGCCTTCCGCACCGTCACCTCCATCATTGCCGATGGGCTGCGCACCGATTTCGGCCTCTCGGCCGAGTCGCTGGGTGCCTTTGCCGGGCTGTTTGGTTTGTCCTTCGGGGTGACCCAGCTCTTCATGGGCGTGGGCATGGACCTGTATGGCCTGCGCAAGACCGTGCTCACCGCCTTTCCGCTGGCCATTGCCGGCTCGCTGATATCCGCACTGGCGCCCAGCTACCACGGGCTGATGCTGGGCCAGCTGCTGATCGGCATCGGCTGCTCGCCGGCCTTCTTGGCCTGCACCATGTTCATTGCGCGCCATTTTCCGAGCGACCGCTTTGCCTTCATGTCCGGCGTCGGCATGGGCGTGGGGGGGTTGGGCCTGCTGTTTACCGGCACGCCGCTGGCTTGGCTGGTGCAGCACCATGGCTGGCGTTGGGGCTTTGGCCTGCTGGCGGTGCTCTGCGCGCTGTCCTGGATTGCGATATTTCTGCGCGTGCATGAGCCACACCTGCCCAGCGACGACCTGCCCAAGCCCAGCTGGCTCACCGCCGTCAAAGGCTTTGGCGGGCTGCTGCTGGTGCCCCATACCTGGGCCATCGCCATCATGGGCATGGTCGGCTATGCCTCGTTTCTGACGGTGCGCGGCCTATGGCTCAGCCCCATGCTGATCGACCGCTATGGCTTCTCGCTGGTGGCGACCGGCAATGTGGCTCTGATCGTCTCGATGATCTCGCTGTTCACGCCGTCGGTTTTTGGCCGGCTCGATCCGGGCCCGGCGCGCCGCCGGCGCCGCATCATCGCCGGAGCTGCGGTGATGGCCTGCACCTTCTGTGCGCTGGCCTTTGTGCACCATGCGGCAGCCACCGTGGCGCTGATCATGTTCATGGGCCTGGCCTCGGGCTACTCGGTGCTGCAGTATGCCGATGTGCGTTCTTCCTACCCCAAGGAAACCACGGGCCGCGCGCTGTCGGTCTACACGATGGCGATGTTCCTGGGCGTCGCGCTGATGCAGTGGCTCTCGGGCATCGTCGCCTCCTATGCGCAGCAGCATGGTGGCGAGATCTACCAGTATGTGATGCTGTTTGTGGCCGGCATGCTGATGCTGGGCTGCCTGGCCTTCCGGTTTCTGCCGCAGTCCCCACTGCTGGCCCCAAAGAGCCCCGCCAGCCCTTAACCAGGCGATGGCTACAGCACCGAGGCCGAGGATCCATCGCCCCGGTACAGCCAGGGCACATCCATCAGCTTGGCGCCCAGCGCGCGCAGTGCTGTATCGCGCCCCAATGCGACAAGGCCGCGCGCATGGAAAATCTCACCATTGCGGATTGCTCGCGCCTGCACCCGGGCATTGCGCTGCCAGCGGTTGAGCGCATAGCGCCGCAGGCGCAACGGCATCTCCAGGTCGTGCATGGTCAACGCGCGCTGCAGCTCGGCAGCATCTTCAATCGCCATGCCGGCACCCTGGGCCAGATAGGGCCGCATCGGGTGGGCGGCATCGCCCAGCAATACGACCAGGCCCTGTGCCATCTCCTGGGGGCCGGCCATCGGTGCACGGTCCGCCAGCGGCCAGAGCCGCCAGGCAGCGCCTGTGGCATTCACCGCATCCACCAGGCCCAGCAGCTGCCGGTGCGCACCGGCCAGACAGCGCTGCAGATCGGCACCATTGCCGGCATGGTCCCAGTGCTCCAGGTCATCAGGCGCTGCACCTTCCACAATGATGACCAGGTTCTGCAGTTCGCCACCCCGCACGGGGTACTGCACCGCATGAAAGCGCGGCCCCATCCAGGCGGTCACCACGTCGGTACGCCAGGCAGCAGGCAGATCGCTCTGGCGCACCAGCGCCCGGTAGGCCAGGTGGCCGGTCACGCGCGGTGGCGCATCATGCAGCAAGCGCAGGCGCGTGCGGCTCCAGACGCCGTCGGCGCCCACCAGCGCATCGCCTTCAATCTGCTTGCCCTGCTTGGTGGTGATGGTGACGACCCGGCCGTTGTCCTCGTGGTAGTCCACGGGATTGTCCAGATTGAGGTGCAGGTCGGCGCTGGGCCTTACTGCATCGAGCAGAAGCTGGTGCAGATCGGCGCGATGGATGGTAGCGTAGGCAGCGCCATAGCGGGCCACCGCTTGCGCGCCCAGGTCCAGCCGGGCCAGCTCTTGCCCGCTGATCGCATTGCGCGAGACCAGCGCCTGCGGAAAAGCCGCCACCGCCTGCAGCGGCCTTTGCAGGCCCCAGGCCTGCAGGCGCCGCACCACATTGGGACCCAGTTGCACACCGGCACCCACTTCGCTGAACTGCGCAGCGCGCTCAAACAAGCGCACCTCGGTGCCCGCGCGAATGGCGGCCAGCGCCGCAGCCAGGCCGCCGATGCCGCCGCCGGCGATCAAAATCTGTTCTTGCATGTCGCCATTGTGCCCAGATTGCAGGGGCGGGCTTGTGCGCTAGCGCAACAGCCCAGTGCCTGGCTGCAGCACCCGGCGATGGTGCGGCTCAAGCCGGACGGCAGATAGGGAAGCTGTGCAGGCGCTCGAACTCGCCAATCGGCACCGGGCGGCCAAAGTGAAAGCCCTGGAAGCGCTTGCAGCCATTGCTGACGAGGAAGTCCACCTGCTCGGAGTTCTCGACGCCTTCGGCCACCACTTCGAGCTCCAGGCTCTGGGCCAGCGCCAGAATGGTACGCACGATCACCGCATCGCTGACATCGCTCAGCACATCGCTGACAAAGCTGCGGTCGATCTTCAGCTGGTCCAGCGGCAGGCGCTTGAGATAGGCCAGCGATGAGTAACCCACGCCAAAGTCATCGAGCGAGAAGCCCACGCCGCGCTCCTTGAGCTGGCGCATGCGGTTCACGGTCTCGTTGACGTCGCCGAGCAGCAGGTTCTCGGTCAGCTCCAGCTTCAGGCGTGCGGGGTTGGCGCCCGTCTGCGCCACAATGCCCAGCACCTCGTCAACAAAGCCCTGGTTGTGGAACTGCCTGGGGCTGACATTGACCGACATGGTCAGCGCCTGGGTGGAGGGGCTGGCCGCCCACAGCGCCAGCTGCTCGCAGGCGGTGCGCATCACAAAATTGCCCAGGTCCACAATCAGCCCGGTCTGCTCGGCCAGGTCGATGAACTCGATCGGCATGACCAGGCCACGTGCCGGGTGGCGCCAGCGCACGAGGGCTTCGGCGCCCACCAGGCTGCCGCTGCCGTTCATCACTGGTTGGTAGTACACCTGCAGTTCGCCGTCATGGATGGCCTGGCGCAGGTCGTTTTCCAGATTGGCACGCGCATTGACAATGGCCTGCATCTGCGGGTCAAAGAAGCGCTGGGTGTTGCGGCCGGCCGATTTGGCTTCGTACATGGCCAGGTCGGCGCGCTTGAGCAGCTCCTGCACCGTCAGCGATTCATGGTCGCCAAACACGGTCACGCCAATGCTGGGCGTGCTGTGGTGGGACTGGCCATCGAGCGCAAACGGCTGCTTGAAACGGGTGATCACATGCTCGACCACGGCGCGCACATGGGCCTCGGCCTGCGTGCGCTCCGCGCCGAGGTTCTCGACCAGCACCACAAACTCGTCGCCGCCAAAGCGCGCCACCACGTCGCCGCTGCGCACGCTGGCAATCAGGCGTTTGCCCACTTCGCACAGCAGCCGGTCACCCTTTTGGTGGCCCAGCGAATCATTGAGGTCCTTGAAATTGTCCAGGTCGATGAACAGCAGCGCCGCATAGGTGCCGCGCTGCTTGCAGGCAATGATGGACCACTCCAGCCGGTCCATCAGCATGCGGCGGTTGGGCAGGCCGGTGAGCACGTCGAAGAACTCCAGCCGCTCGATTTCCTTGCGGGCGCGGCTGCGCTCGGCCAGATCGCGCGAGATGCACAGCAGGCCGGTGACCTCGCCATTCGCTGCCCGGATCGCCGATTTGGTGATTTCAAAACGCCCCTGGTAGCCGTTGTCGGCAAACTGCAGGGTTTCCTCATAGACCACCGGGGTATTTGCATTGCGCGCTCGTAGGTCCGTCTCCCAATCCGAAGGCATGCGCGCCTGCAGCCCCAGATCGGAGGTGGTACGGCCAATGATTTGCGCATGGGTCAGACCCACCAGACGCTCGAAAGCCTGGTTGCAGTGCAGAAAGCGTCCGTCCGCACCCTTGAGCACGACCAGGTCCGGGATGGCACTGACCAGCGACACCAGCTGCGACTGCTGCTCCTGCACGCGGCCGACCATCAGCTTTTGCATGGAAACATCGTGCGACAGCAGCATGAAGGCATGGGCATCACGGCCTTGCGGGGCGACCAGGATATCGGTCTGGAAATGGCGCAGGCCCTGGGGCGTATCAATGCTTTGCTCAAAGGCCAGCGATTGCCCCGCGCGCAGGCGTGCCAGCCAATCCGGGGCCTGGCCGCGCAGGCTGGGTGCGAGCGCCTCGGTCCAGGGCTGGTCTACCAGGCTGGGCACGCCCAGCCAGTCCAGCTGGGTGCGGTTGGCATGCACGATGGCGCCTGTGCCATCAACCCGCACCACGCCGATGGGGGCCTGCTCCAGCCATTCCTCGCCCTGCAGGCGCGAGGGATGGGCGGATGCCCAGCCGACCAGGCTGTGGCGCAGCGAGGCCATGATCAACACCAGCGCCAGCACCGACAGCGCATAGCACCAGGCGGCCTGCTCCAGCAGCATGGCCCAGTGGCTGCCCGCACCGAACAAGATAGCTGCGGCACCCACGGCCAAGGCGGCTGCGATTCTCAACACCGTCCAGCGGCCGGACTGGCCGGCAAAGTGGCGGCTCTGCTGCGCAGCCCAGGCACAGCAGGCCAGCATGCCCAGCGGCAAAAGATAGCGGCGCACGCCGTCCAGATCAACCAGGCCCTGCGCGACCACCGCCGTGAGCGCCACCAGGAGCGCCGTTGCCGTCAGCACCGCGCGATTGCTTTGCAGGTACAGCCATTGGCTGGCCCGAGCCACCGCACCCGGACTGTTGCGCCGTGCAGACGACAATAAATCTATGGAGACTATCAATAGGCTTATTGATAGCAAAATATTGACAGCCAGCTCCATCCACAAAGCCGGCCGGCTGCCGTGCTCGGACATGCGCAGCGGCAGTGCCAGCACCACCGCAAAACCGCCCAGCACCACGGCGCAGCACACCCAGAGCGGGCGGCCCATGAAGGCGCTGCCGGCGGTGCCCTGCAGCAGCAAGCGCCCGCCCCAGCCCAGAGTCGCCAGAGCAGCGAGCAGCAGCAGGACCTGCACCCAGGTCTGCAGCGCCCGGGCAAAGCCCACGCCCTGCGCATCGGTGGACACCAGGCCCGCCAACAGCACCCCGCCAGCGAGCAAACACCACATGATCCGCGTATGGATCTCATGCATGCGCCGGCCTAGCGACAAGGGGGTGTAGGGGTGGGCCATAGGTGGCTAAATGTAATTAAAAGTAAACTAACTTCCATCTATTTGACCAGTAACGGTCAACAAATGCAAACGGGCCTCGTTGCAAACAAGGCCCGTGTTAGTCACGCGTAGGTCAGCTCTTACAGCAGCTGGCGCAAAACGAAGGGCAGTATACCCCCGTCCTTGTAGTACTCGACCTCGATAGGCGTGTCAATACGCAACACAAGCTCAGCTTCGGTAACGCTTCCATCGGCGCGCTGGATGATGAGCTTGGCCTTGCTGCGCGGAGCCAAAGAGGGGTCGGGCACGATGTCGATCAGCTCATCACCGCGCAGCTTCAGCGTCTCCCAGCTCTCGCCCTGCTTGAACTGCAGCGGCAGCACGCCCATGCCCACCAGATTGGCGCGGTGGATACGCTCAAAACTGCGCGCCACAACGGCCTTGATGCCCAGCAACTGGGTGCCCTTGGCCGCCCAGTCGCGGCTGGAGCCGGTGCCGTATTCTTCACCCGCGAACACCACCGTAGGCGTGCCTGCAGCCTTATAGCGCATGGCGGCATCGTAAATGAAGAGCTTACTGCCTTGTTCCTCGCCCGGATTCTGGTAGAGCGTCAAGCCCCCCTCCTCACGGGATCCATCCGGTTTGGCCTCCAGCATCAGGTTCTTGATACGCACATTGGCAAAGGTGCCGCGCATCATCACCTCATGGTTGCCCCGGCGCGATCCATAGCTGTTGAAGTCGCTTTTCTTGACGCCGTTGGCCAGCAGCCACTGGCCGGCAGGCGAGCTGTCCTTGATCGAACCGGCGGGCGAGATATGGTCAGTGGTGATCGAATCCCCAAATAAAGCCATCACCCTGGCCTTGCGCACCGCATTGTCGCGTTGCTCGGCAGTGGGCTCAGGCGCAGCCAGCGAGAAATCCTTGAAGAAAGGAGGCTCGGCGATATAGGTGCTGTCCGGCCAGGTGTAGGTGGCACCGGTGACGCCCTTGATCTTTTCCCAGAGCTTGCCAGGTTCGCTGCTGACCTTTTCATAGTTGGCACGGAAGGCCTTGCCGTTCATCGCGAACTTCATCAGTGCCTGCACCTCGTCAGTCGTCGGCCAGATATCGCCCAGATAGACATCGCGACCGTTCTTGCCTTGCCCAACGGGCTCGGTCATCAGGTCCTTGCGCACATTACCGGCAATCGCATAGGCCACCACCAGCGGTGGGCTGGCGAGGAAGTTGGCGCGGATATTGGGATGGATACGTGCCTCGAAGTTGCGGTTGCCCGACAGCACGGCCGCGCAGACCAGGTCATGGTGCTGGATGGCGCTGTTGAATTCGGGCAACAGATCACCGGCATTGCCGATACAGGTGGTGCAGCCATAACCGGCAATGCTGAAGCCCAGTTGCTCCAGGTAAGGCAGCAAGCCCGATTCGGTCAGGTACAAGGTCACCAGACGCGAGCCGGGCGCCAGCGATGTCTTGATATGCGACTGCACCCGCAGCCCCGCCTTGACAGCCTTCTTGGCCAGCAGGCCCGCAGCCAGCATCACGCTGGGGTTGGATGTGTTGGTGCAGCTGGTGATGGCGGCAATCAGCACATCGCCGTTGTGCAGTTCCACATCACGGCCTTCGATGCGCTCGGCATGGGCATCGGCGGCTTCCAACGCGGCCTCTTCGTCAACCACGGCAGGCTTGTTGGCAACCATCTCCTCCGCATTGCGGGGCGAGCCAGCAGGCAAAGGCCTGGTCTGCGGCTCGGCGGTCTCGCCAGCGCCATTGATATGCACCTTGACCGGGCGAGCCAGTTGGTCCGCCGGCAGGTTGAAGCCGTTCTGGGCAACCGGAGCGCTGAACAGGGTGTCGAACTGGGCAGCAACCTGGCCAATCTCGATGCGGTCCTGCGGCCGCTTGGGGCCGGCCAGACTGGGCGCTACTGTGGCCAGGTCCAGGCGCACAACCTGGGAGTAGTCAATATCACCGGCCTTGGGCACGCCATACAGACCCTGGGCCTTGAAGTAAGCCTCAAAGGCGGCAATCTCGGCCTTGCTGCGGCCGGTGCCCTTGAAGTACTCCATGGTCTTGTCGTCGACCGGGAAGAAGCCCATCGTGGCACCGTATTCGGGCGCCATATTGCCGATGGTGGCGCGGTCGGGCACCGACAGGCTGCGCGTGCCCTCGCCAAAGAACTCGACGAACTTGCCCACCACCTTTTCGCGGCGCAGCATCTCGGTCACGGTCAGCACCAGGTCGGTAGCAGTCACGCCTTCGCGCAGGCTGCCCGAGAGCTCAAAACCCACCACATCGGGGGTGAGGAAGTAGACCGGCTGGCCCAGCATCGCGGCCTCGGCCTCGATACCGCCCACGCCCCAGGCCACCACGCCCACGCCATTGATCATCGTGGTGTGGCTGTCGGTGCCCACCAGCGAATCCGGGTAATAGACGTGTTGCTTGTCCTGGTGCACGCCGCGCGCCAGGTATTCCAGATTGACCTGGTGCACGATGCCAAAGCCCGGAGGCACGACGCCAAAGGTGTCAAAGGCCTGCATGCCCCATTTCATGAACTGGTAGCGCTCGTTGTTGCGCTCGAACTCCAGCTTCATGTTCAGGTCCAGCGCATTCTTGCTGCCGTAGTAATCGACCATGATCGAGTGGTCCACCACCAGATCGACGGGCACCAGCGGCTCGATGGCGCTGGCGTTCTTGCCCATGCGCTCGGCCGTGCTGCGCATTGCCGCCAGATCGGCGAGCAGCGGCACGCCAGTGAAATCCTGCAGCACCACACGTGCGACGACAAAGGGAATCTCTTCGGTACGCTCGGCCTGCGGCTTCCAGTTGGCCAGCTGCTCCACGTGCTCGGGCAACACGCGCTGGCCGTCGCAATTGCGCAAGACGGACTCCAGCACGATGCGCAGGGACATCGGCAGACGCTGGATATTGGGGAATTGCTTGCTCAGCTCGGGCAGCGAGTAGAACTTGCCCTTGCTGCTTTTTTCTGACTTCTTGGACGAAGCGATCGAGAGGGATTTGAAGGTCGAGGCGAACGCGTGCTGCGCTGTCTCTTGCACACCTGATTTCATCGTGACTCCTGTTTAGCGGGTATTAGACCGAACGCTGCAAGCAGTCTACTCCCGGGCCGGGTCTTGCATATGTCATCCAATGCCTAAGCCCTGCAATCGCCTATGCAATCACGATGCGGTTCAAGCCAGCACATTAACCATCCATGCCAAGCGTCCCGGGTATGGAAATGCGAACCACTCCGACAGCAACCAAGCCTCCGCAATACCTCCATAGAATCTACAAAATCGTAAAAAAAATGGATAAGCCTATAGATTAACAATGGCAATTATAGCAAGGCACTATGAGCAATTGCATACATTTAGCATCGTTCGGATATGGGGGATAGCCATGCGGATAGCTAGCAACAATCCTTTCCTACAAAAATAGGAGAAATTAAGAAGATATGTGCTAATTTTTATAAAGCACTGCAGCTCGTCGACCCCGCAACGAAAAAAAACCTGCCGAAGCAGGTCTTTCTTTGAAGGACGTCCAACTTAAATCGCGAACTTTTCACGATCCTGGCCTTCGATCCACTTTGGCGCCTTGCCACGGCCCGTCCAGGTAGCGCCTGTTGCAGGATCGCGGTACTTAGGAGCAACTTTGGAGCCGGCGGAAGCCGAGCGACCGCGTGCAGGAGGGAATACGTCTTGTTCAGTCAGACCGTAATCCGCCACCAGCTTGCGCACCTGATCAACGGCGGTCTTGAGTTCGTTGCGACGAACTTCTTCACGCTGTTGTTGCAGGGCTGCCAGTTGGGCATCGATTTCCTTCAAAGTAGGCATGTTTAATATCCATTCAATTCAGTTAACGTGGGCAGTATACCCAAAAATGCGATAACCGAGTAAGACCACACATTTTTCTATTTAAAGGAATGGTAAACCCAGACCCATCCACCTGTAACTTTTAGTAATCAAGCTCCATCGCATCGACCCGGGCCATTACTTTGTCGACGCGCTTGCCTTCCAGTGCCAACACCTCAAATACCCAGCCCGCGCAGTAAATCTTTTCACCCAAAGGTGGCAGATGGCCCGACTCTGCCATCAGCATGCCAGCCAGGGTGTTATAGCGGCCCTTGTCCTCATCCGGTAACTCCTTGATTTCCAATCGCGCCTTCAATTCAGACACCGGCATCAAGCCATCCAGGTACCAGGAGCCATCTTCATTTTGTACTGCCCAGGCTTCGCTGGCGGCACCGGGCTTGAGTTCACCGGTAATCGCTTCCAGCACATCGCGCGGCGTGATGATGCCCTGCACTACCCCGTATTCATCGACGACAAAAATCATGCGGCCCGCGCGCGCGCGGAATTGCTCCAGCAGTTCAAAGCCGCTGAGCGTTTCAGGCACATAGCTGGCCGCCACGGCCACCTTCGCAATCGAGGTGTTCTGGGTATCGGCCACGTCGAGCAGGTGCGCCACGCTGACCAGGCCCACCACGTTGTCCAGAGATTCACGGCAAACCGGGTACCACGAATGTGCGCCCTTGCCGCTGGAGGCACGCACCTCATGCAAGGCCTGCGCCACCGTCAAATTGGCATCCAGCCATTCCACATCGCCACGTGGCACCATCATCGAAATCAGCGGACGGTCATCCAGATGGAATACGTTTTGCACCATTTGGTGTTCGTGGTGCTCGATCACACCAGCGTCTCGCCCTTCATCCAGGCTGGCAACGATTTCTTCTTCGGTCACGGCGCGGTCTGACTCATCCTTGATGCGCAGCAGCTTGAGCACGCCTTGCGCAGAGATGGCCAGCAGCCACACAAAGGGCTTGGCAATCCTGGACACCCAGGTCAGCGGCAGCGCAATGAGGCGCGACGAGGCCTCGGGGTACATCTGGCCAATGCGCTTGGGCACCAGCTCGCCAAACACAATGGTCATGAAGGTAATGACAATAATCACCGTGGTGGTGGCCACCACCGAGGCAAACGAGGCCGGCATGCCCCAGGTGATCAGCCACTGCGCCAGCCCGTCGCTGAACGCTGCTTCACCAAAAATGCCGTTGAGCATGCCGATCGAGGTGATGCCAACCTGAATTGAGGACAGAAATTGGGTAGGATTGCTGAGCAGATCCAGCGCCGCCTTGGCGCCCTTGTCGCCACTTTCGGCCATGGCCAGCAAACGGGACTTGCGGCTGCTGGCGAGCGCCAGTTCGGACATGGCGAAGACCCCGTTCAACAAGGTCAAAAGCGCGATCAAGAGTACGTCTAACAAAATAGTTCACAGGTAGTTCTACAAGCATGTCACTTTACTGTATCGGCGATATCCAAGGCTGCGATAGCGCTTTGGGCCGTCTGCTGACCAAAATCGATTTCTCGCCCAGCCGCGACACCGTGTATCTGCTGGGCGACCTGGTCAACCGGGGCCCGGAATCGGCCCAGACCTTGCGCCGCTGCATAGCTTCGGACGGCAGCATCCTGGCCTTGCTCGGCAACCATGACCTGCACCTGCTGGCCGCGGCGCATGGCCGGCGCAAGTTCTCACGGCGCGATACCTTGCTGGAAGTGCTGCAGGCGCCGGATGCTGCGCAGTTGCTGGAGTGGGTGCGCCAGCAGCCACTGGCCCGCACGCACACCTTGGGTGGCGAGCAGTTGCTGATGGTGCATGCCGGCGTGCACCGCAGCTGGGACGCCGCCGACACGCTGCGCTATGCCGCCGAGGTAGAGGCCGTGCTGCGCAGCGACGCGTTGACCAGCTTCTTGCAAGCCATGTATGGCAATACGCCCGCGCAGTGGGATCCGCAACTGAGTGGCATGGAGCGCCTGCGCATGATCACCAATGTGCTCACCCGCATGCGCTTTTGCCATGCCGATGGCAGCCTGGATTTTGAGAGCACCGAAAGCCTGGCCGAAGCCCCTGAAGGCCTGACCGCCTGGTTTGACCTGCCCGGCCGCGCCACTGCCAATACCACCATCGCCTTTGGCCACTGGTCCACCCTGGGCGACCTGCAACGCCCCCACCTGCTGGCGCTGGATACCGGCTGCGTCTGGGGCGGCTGCCTGAGCGCGGTGCGCTTTGGCAATACGCTGGCCGAGCGCGAGCTGATTCATGTCGATTGCGAGCAGGCCCAGCAGCCGGGCTAAGAACCTGTTAACGATCTCCTCGCGCCGCGACAGTGACTTTGCGGGAGGAGAGGCTGCGAACAAAGCAGGTAAAGCGCCCGCAAAGCCACTGTCCCTACGGGTTGGAGTGAAATCGGGCGATTTCTTCGCACTGGCTCTTGCTTGCACCCCGGTGCAAGCTGCGAACCAGCCCTTCGAACGCATCCCGATTGCACTTCAACGCGGCTGCGTAGAGATTGTCAACAGGTTCTAAAAAAAGGCCTCAGCGTTTAGCTGAGGCCTTGGTCAATCATCGTTACCGAGATTATTCAGAAGCAGGCGACGGCTTGAACAGTGCCGCCACCTTGCGGCGTGGCTTGATGCCGGGGCCGCGTGCCGGCGCTGGCTTGGCATTTGCATCCCAGGCAGCAGGCTCGGCCGCCTTGGGCTCGTAAGGCTTGTCAAAGAAGGGATCGCGCGAGACCGGTGCCGGGCGGTAGCGCTCGCGGCGGTCCTGGCCTTCGTCTTCGCGGGGTGCGCGGCGGTCGCGGCTGCGCGAGCTGTCACGCTCACGGCCGGCTTCACGCTCACGGCGTTCGCGGTTGCCGTCGTTGAAACGCTCACGCTGGGGCTGCGCATCCAGTGCAAAGTTCTCGACGTCGATCTTTTTCTTGATCAGTTTCTCAATGTCCGACACATGGCGGGTATCGGCATGCGAGACCAGGGTGACGGCCAGGCCCGATGCACCAGCACGGCCGGTACGGCCAATGCGGTGCACATAGTCTTCGGCATTGAAAGGCACATCGAAGTTGAAGACAGCGGGCACATCCTTGATGTCCAGACCGCGTGCGGCCACATCGGTACAGACCAGCAGATCCACGTCGCCCTGCTTGAAGGCTTCGAGCGCCTTGAGGCGCTCGTCCTGGCTCTTGTCGCCGTGCAGCGCAGCAGCCCGCAGGCCTTCACGCTCCAGGGTGCGGGCCAAGCGCGAGCAGCCCAGCTTGCTGTTGACGAACACAAAGGCCTGGCGGATCTGGCGATCACGCAATACCTTGGTCAGCACACGGCGCTTGTCGTCGTCCGAGGCGGCGTAAAAACGCTGCTCGACGGTGGACGCGGTTTCATTGGGGCGTGCGACCTCGATCGTGATCGGGTCCTGCAGGTAGCTGCCTGCCAGGCGCTTGATCTCGGGCGAGAACGTGGCCGAGAACAGCAAGGTGGTGCGCTTTTTGGGCAGGAAGGACAGGATGCGCTGCAGATCGGGCAGAAAACCGATGTCGAGCATGCGGTCAGCCTCGTCCAGCACCACATATTCCACCTGGTTGAGCACCGCGTTCTTGGCCTCGATATGGTCCAGAAGACGCCCGGGCGTTGCCACCAGGATTTCGACGCCCTTTTTCAGCTCCAGCGTCTGGGGCTTCATGTCCATGCCGCCGAACACCACGGTGCTGCGCAGCTTGGTGTGCTTGGCGAACTGGGCAATCTGCTGGGCGACCTGGTCGGCCAGTTCACGCGTAGGCAGCAGCACCAGCGCGCGCACCGGGTGGCGGGCAGGCGATGCCGAGCTGTTTTCGTGCACCATCATCCGCTGCAGCAGCGGCAGTGAGAAAGCAGCTGTCTTGCCCGTGCCAGTTTGTGCCGCGCCCATGACGTCCTTGCCAGTCAGCACCACAGGGATCGCCTGTGCCTGAATGGGAGTCATGGATGCGTAGCCCATCTCGGAGATGGCTTTGGCCAGGGGCTCGGCCAGATGAAGGTTGGAGAAAGAATTTGTCATGTAAGCCCCCTATTGTCGCACTGCAGACAAATCGGCGCTTGGCTTAACCCTGTCTTGCCTTACGGATTCGCCCCGAGCCAGTGCAAATCCTGGCAGACCAGCGTAGGTGCTGCTGCCAGAGACTGCAGCCCGGGGTATTGCAGCGGAGGGGCCCAGCCCGGTTTTTGCGGCCTGGGCCCGGTGCATCACAGGCTACCGGCCTGGAAGGTGTCGCAAGACTGGACGCTGCCGGTCTTGTAGCCCTGGGTGAACCAGCGCACGCGCTGGGCGCTGGAGCCGTGGGTAAAGCTGTCGGGGCGCACGGTGCCGGTGGCTTCGCGCTGCAGCTTGTCGTCACCAATCTGCTGGGCGGCATTCACGGCCGATTCGATATCGCCCTGCTCCAGCCAGCTCTTGGCCTGCTGCGAATGGTTGGCCCAGATGCCGGCATAGCAGTCGGCCTGCAGCTCCAGCCGCACCGACAGCGCGTTTTGCTCGCGCTCGCTGATGCGGCCGCGCATCGCATCGACCTTGCCCGAGATACCCAGCAGGTTCTGCACATGGTGGCCCACCTCGTGCGCCACCACATAGGCACGCGCAAACTCACCTGGCGCGCCCAGTTGGCGGCTCATGGTGTTGAAAAAGTCCATGTCCAGGTAGACCTTCTGGTCACCAGGGCAGTAGAACGGGCCCATCGCCGATTGGCCGGTGCCGCAGGCGGTGCGCGTGACGCCAGTAAACAACACCAGGCGAGGTGCGCGGTACTGGGCGCCGCCCTTGGTAAAGATATCGGTCCAGACATCTTCGGTCGATGCCAGCACCGTGGAGACGAACTTGGCACCCTGGTCATTGGCCGGCGGCGCCTTGGCCGGGCCTTGCTGCGTGGGTGCGGGCGAGCCGCCACCCGAAAGCACGCCAATGGTGGTGAGCGGGTTGATGCCGAACACGCCCCAGCCAATCAGCGCCAGCACCACGGTGCCGATGCCGATGCTGCGCCCGCCCAGGCCAAAGCCTCCGCCGCCTCCACCGCCACTGCCTCGGCGGTCTTCCACATTGCTCGATTCGCGGTTGCCTTCCCATTTCATGGTCGCTCTCCTTGCAGTGCCCTGGCACTGCCTCTGTTATTGATCCGCCTACAGTAGCGCATTTGGGGTGGGCCGGTCCGTAAGACCGGCTCCCGAGCGCGCAGAAAATTTGCCTGCAGCGCCCCCATTGAAGAAAATTTGCAAAGCCCCGGGCGACGCTGCCACCCGCCAGTAAAAAAGCCACTCCAAAACGGGAGTGGCTGCGGGGCTGGGCGGGGCGTTTTCAGGCCTTTGGCAAGGTGACGCCGTGCTGGCCCTGGTACTTGCCATTGCGGTCCTTGTAGCTCACCTCGCAAGGCTCATCGCCGCGCAGGAACAGCACCTGCGCGCAGCCCTCGCCGGCATAGATCTTGGCCGGCAGCGGCGTGGTGTTGGAGAACTCCAGGGTCACATAACCTTCCCACTCCGGCTCGAACGGCGTCACATTGACGATGATGCCGCAGCGCGCATAGGTGCTCTTGCCCAGGCAGACGGTCAGCACATCGCGCGGAATGCGGAAGTACTCGACGGTGCGGGCCAGCGCAAAGCTGTTGGGAGGAATGATGCAGTAATCGCCCTCGAAATCGACAAAGCTCTTCTCGTCGAAGTTCTTGGGATCGACCACGGTGCTGTGGATGTTGGTGAACACCTTGAATTCGCGGGCGCAGCGGATGTCGTAGCCATAGCTGGAGGTGCCGTAGCTGATGATTTTCTTGCCATCCACCTGGCGCACCTGACCGGGCTCGAAGGGCTCGATCATGCCGTGCTGTTCCGCCATGCGGCGAATCCACTTGTCGCTTTGAATGCTCATGTCTGAAATAACTCCTAGGCGGCATTGTAGCGAAAGGCATGGCCCCAGCGGGCGGCATCTGCAGCCGTCCCGGGGGCCTGTCCATGCACTACCGCTGCACCAGGATCAGCCGACCTTCTGCGCGATCTGGCTGCGCTCGATCAGGCGGTCATCGCCCAGCACGATCAGGCTGAAGAGCAGCTCCTCCAGATTGCGGGCCTGCGCCGTCTTGCGGGCGATCAGCGGCGTGGCTTGCGGATTGACCACGACAAAGTCGGCCTCGCAGCCCGGTTGCAGGTTGCCCACAACGCCCGCCAGGCCCAGCGCCCGCGCCGCGCCCGCCGTGTGCTGCCACCACAGATGGCTGGGCGCCAGCGACAGGCCCTGCTTGTCGCGCCCCTCGCGGCCGACAAAATAGGCAGCCAGCATCGTGCGGAAGGGGCTGAAGCTCGTGCCGCCGCCGACATCGCTGGCCAGCCCGTACAGCATCTGCGCCGCGTCGGCCTTGGCATAGTCAAAAAAGCCGCTGGCCAGAAACAGGTTGCTGGTCGGGCTGACCGCAGCGGCTGTGCCGGTCTCGTGCATCAGCGCGCGGTCGCGGTCATCGAGGTGGATGCAATGCGCATAGACGGCGCGCTCGCGCATCAGGCCCCGGTCCGCATAGACCTGCAGGTAGCTGCGGCTGTCAGGGAAGAGCTCGCGCACCCAGGCTATCTCGTCCAGGTTTTCCGCCACATGCGACTGGATCCAGACATCGCTGTAGCGCGCCGCCAGCTCGCCGGCACCGCGCAGCTGGGCGTCGGTGCTAGTGGGCGCAAAACGCGGCGTGATGGCATAGCCGAGGCGGTCTACCCCATGCCAGCGGCGGATCAGCGCCTCGGTGTCGATGAGGCTTTGCTCGGTCTCATCACGCACCCCGTCGGGCGAATGGCGGTCCTGCAGCACCTTGCCGGTGATCAGCCGCATCTGGCGCTTTTGCGCCTCGGCAAACAGCGCATCGGCCGACGCCGGGTGCGAGGTCGCAAACGTCAGCGATGTGGTCACGCCATTGCGCAGCAGCTCGTCGACAAAGAAATGCGCCACTTCACCCGCATAGGAGGCATCGACAAAGCGCGACTCATGGGGGAAGGTGTAGTCATTGAGCCAGGGCAAGAGGCCGCTGGCGGGTGAGCCGATCACATCGGTCTGCGGGTAGTGGATGTGCATGTCCACAAAGCCCGGCGCGATGATGCGGCCTGGCAGGTGCTCGACCACGGCATCGGCCCCCGCCTGGGCCAGCAACTGGGCAGACAGCGCCTGCCAGCTGCCTGCAGCCAGCACGCGCTCGCGCCCATCGGCGCCGGGTGCCACGGCCAGCAGGCCATCTTCTTCATACAGCGCCTGGCCATCTTCGGCAAAGCGCAACAATGCGGATCGGTAAATATGCATGGCGCCAAGCTTAGCGGCTGCCAAGGGCTGCCGTTATATAAGCTCAGCAATAGTTTCTATGCGCGGATACAGGGCTGTTGGCCGCGCCAGCTTGGGGTGGCGTGCGACACGGGCAGTACGCTGACAGTAGGCACATCATTAAACAGGGAAAACCCCAGTCCTCGACCCATGCGCAGGTCATCCCTGCGGTCTATAGTGTTTGTTTTACCTGTTGGTTAAAACAGTCTGCGGCGCTGCCAAGACAGCGCCCGCTGCACCATTGCAAGGAGGAAGCCCGTCCCATGCCGCATTTTGTTGATCCGTCCCCTGCCGGTGTCTGCATTTTCTGCCGAATCGTGCAAGGAGAAATTCCCTCGGCCAAGGTGTATGAAGACGCCTTGACGATTGCCTTCATGGACCTGGGCCAGGTCAACCCCGGCCATGTGTTGGTGGCGACCAAGCGCCATGCGGCCAATATCTTCGAGATCACCGACGAAGAATCGGCCGCTGTGATGCAGACCGCACGCAAGGTGGCGCTGGCTGCCAAGATCGCTTTCGAGCCAGCAGGCCTGACCCTGCTCCAGGCCAATGGCGTCGAAGGCGGCCAGACCGTCGCGCACTTCCACCTGCATGTGGTGCCGCGCCATGCCGACGATGGCGTGAGCTTCAGCTGGCCGCGCAAGGAACCCGGTGGCGCCGTGCTCGAAGGCTATGCGCTGCAGCTGCGCAATGCGATGCTGTCGGAATCGGTGCCCGTGGCAGCTTAAGGCCACCACCCACCAAAGAACAAGGGCGCCTTGCGGCGCCCTTGTTGCGTTTAGCCTTGGCGGGCGGCCTCGGCAAAGGCCATCTGCAGCTGGCCCAGCCAGGCCTGCTTGCGGCTGGCTGGCACAAAGCTCGCCTCAAAGCTGTTGGCCGCCAGCTGATAGGCCTGCTCGGAGTGCATGCCGGTGGCGGCAAACAGCTGCACAAAGTTCTCGTTGATATAGCCACCGAAGTAGGCCGGATCGTCCGAGTTGACGGTGGCCACCAGGCCGGCCGCCAGCAGCTGCGGCATATTGTGGTCGGCCAGGTCGGGGAAGACCTGCAGCTTCTGGTTGGACAGCGGGCAGACGGTGAGCGGAATGCGCTCGTCACGCAGGCGCTGCATCAGTGCAGCATCGTGCACGGCTTGCACGCCATGGTCCACCCGCTCGGCATGCAGCAGGTCCAGCGCACCCCAGATATAGGCAGGTGGCCCCTCCTCACCGGCATGGGCCACGCGGCGCAGGCCCAGGTCCTTGCAGCGGCTGAACACGCGGGCAAACTTCTCCGGCGGGTTGCCGACCTCGCTGCTGTCCAGGCCCACGCCGCTGAAGTAGGCGCGGTAAGGCAGCGCCTCTTCCAGGGTCTGCAGCGCTTCTTCTTCGCTCAGGTGGCGCAGAAAATTCAGGATCAACTGCGAGCTGATGCCCCAGCGCTTTTCCGCATCCACACAGGCCTTGTGCAGGCCCTGGATCACATCGGCCATGGCCACGCCACGGGCGGTATGCGTCTGCGGGTCAAAGAAGATCTCGGTGTGCACCACGTTGTCGGCTACGGCGCGCTCCAGGTAGGCCATGGCCATGTCGTAGAAGTCCTGCTCGGTCAGCAAGACACTGGCACCCGCGTAGTAGATATCGAGAAAGCTCTGCAGGTTGGTGAAGGCGTATGCGGCGCGCAGGCTCTCGACATCGGCATAGGGCAAGGCCACGCCGTTGCGCTGGGCCAGCGCAAAAATCAGCTCGGGCTCCAGCGAGCCTTCGATGTGCATGTGCAGTTCTGCCTTGGGCATGGCACGCAGCAGGCCTGGCAGGCGGGCGGCATCGATTTGTGGGACGGTGTACATCTCAACACACTCCAAAAGTGACGCCACTGGCCTTGAGGTAGCGGCGGTAGGCCACCGACATGCGGTCGGCCGGTGAGTTCAGTTCTGCCTTGGCATCGAGTGGCAGCGGCTTGGGCATCTGGGACTCCAGCACGGGCTGGTCCTGGGTAAAGATCGTATGCTGAAACTGCTGCAGCTGCTCGTCCGTGCTGTCGAAATCAGCCACCGCCAGGCGGAACCAGACACGGCTGCGATCGGGCGTGACCGGGCATACAAACAGGCCAATGGCCTCGCGCCAGCCCTGCTTGCTCGAACCGCTCTCGGGCACCTTGGTCAGCAAGGCGGTATAGGGGGCAGTCACCTCATAGGTGTAGTCCACTTCAGCGGGCTTGGTCGAATGCAGGTTCGACTGGGGCTGGATCGCCTTGCAGCCAGTGGCCTTGACGCCCCGCTCCGTGGTTTCCACCTCGTAGTGCGACATCTCGGTTGCATCGCGGCTGCCCAGCCAGCCCTCGTGCACAAAGCCGAAGTGCGACATGTCCAGAAAGTTCTCGATGATGCGGGGCGCGCTGGCCTCCACATCGTAGGGTCCGCAGTTGAGCTTGCGCAGGCGCTCATCGGCCTCGGCCTCGAACACCGGCAGCGGCGTGGCCGGCTGGCCCTCCGCATCGGTCGCCAGCTGCACCCACACCAGGCCATGGGCCTCCTGCACGCCATAGGATGCAACACAGTGCTTGGCCGGCGGCACAAAGGCGGGCACGGCCGGCACCTTCACACACTGGCCGCCGCTGGCAAACTGCCAGCCATGGTAGGGGCACTCCAGCTGGCCATCCTGCACGCGGCCCAGCGACAGGCGGGCGCCACGGTGCGGGCAGCGGTCGACAAAGGCCTGCACCTGGCCTTGCGCATCGCGCCACAGCACCAGTTCCTGGTCCAGCAGGCGCACCGGCAGCGGGGCGCTCACCACCGCATCAGACAAGGCAACCGGGTGCCATTGTTGGGCTTCGATCATCGGGGAATCTCTTTGTATAAATGACAAGGCTGCCCTGAGGCAGCCTTGGGTCACGATGTTAGCACTGGCATAAAGAACACCTGTGCTACTCGCGTTTAAATGCGGCGCAACGCCCGCGCATCACTTGCCAGGGACATTGCCTTCCACGCCCTTGATGTAGAAGCTGATGCCCTTGAGGAATTCGTCGTCGGCAACCTTGTCGGCGGCCAGGATTTCCTTGCCGTCCTGGCCCAGGATGGGGCCCTTCCAGATGCTGAAGGTACCGTCTTTCAGGCCCTTCTTGACTTCTTCCACCTTGGCCTTGGCTTCGGCAGGCACGTCTTCGGCGATGGACACCAGGTCGATCGTGCCTTCCTTCACACCCCACCAGGTCTGGCGGCTGGTCCACTTGCCTTCCAGCGCGCTGCGGGTGGTGTCAATGTAGTACGGCGTCCAGTTGATGATGGCCGAGCCCAGGTGGGCCTTGGGGCCGTAGGCGGTCATGTCCGAATCCCAACCAAAAGCGCGCTTGCCCTTTTCTTCGGCGGTCTTGAGCACAGCGGGCGAGTCGGTGTTCTGGAACAGAATGTCGGCGCCGCCATTGATCAGGCTGGTGGCCGCTTCGGTTTCCTTCGGAGGGCTGAACCATTCATTGACCCAGACCACCTTGGTGCTGATCTTGGGGTTGACGCTTTGCGCACCCAGGGTGAAGCTGTTGATGTTGCGGATCACTTCGGGGATTGGCACCGAGCCCACCACGCCCAGTGTGTTGCTCTTGGTCATCGAGCCGGCGATGATGCCGGCCAGGTAAGCGCCTTCGTAGGTGCGGCTGTCATAGGTGCTGACATTGCCGGCCACCTTGTAGCCCGTGGCGTGTTCCCACTTGATATCGGCAAAATCGGGCGCCAGCTTCTGGATCACGTCCATGTAGCCAAAGGTGGTGCCAAACACCAGCTTGTTGCCCTGGGTAGCCATATCGCGCAGCACGCGCTCGGCGTCTGCGCCTTCGGGCACGCTTTCCACATAGCTGGTCTGGATCTTGTCGCCAAATTCCTTCTCCAGCGCCTTGCGCGCCTGGTCGTGTGCGAAGGTCCAGCCGCCGTCGCCCACCGGGCCGACGTAGGCAAAGGAAATCTTCAAGGGCTCGGCAGCAGGCGCCGCGGCCGCTGGGGCAGCAGCCGGTGCGGGCGCGGGCGCCTCTTCCTTCTTGCTGCAACCCACCACGGCGGCAGCGGCCAGCGCGGAGAGCGCGGCGACCTTGATCAGCGAACGCTTATGGAAATCAGTCATCTCTGTGTCCTCGAATGTTGTTGGAATGTCGAGCTGTACAGGCCAGCATGCGGGCCTGCAGCGGGGTAGAACATCGCCCGGCCAATATATGCATAAATCGGGCCAGGTTCCAAGTGCTGGCCAGTTCGCGGCGCTGCTTTGTTGTTTGTTTGCCAGCAAGCCCGGCTGCCGCTTTCAAAGGCGGCAGCCGGGCAGCGCCTTTACTTGGCGCCCGGCACTGCGCCTTCGATGCCCTTGACATAGAAGTTGATGCCACGCAGGAAGGCGTCATCGCCCACCACGCCGCTGGCCAGCACTTCCTGGCCCTTGTTGTCCACGATCGGGCCGGTCCAGACGGCGAAGCTGCCGTCCTTCAGGCCTTGCTTGGCCTTGGCCACCTTGTCCTTGGCTTCCTGGGGCACCTGGTCGGCGATCTTGACCAGGTCCATCGCGCCTTCCTTCACGCCCCACCAGAAGTTGCCCGACTGCCACTTGCCAGCCAGGGTGTCTTCCACCACCTTGCTGTAGTAAGGCGTCCAGTCGATCACCGCCGAGCCCAGGTGGGCCTTGGGTGCGAAGGCGCTCATGTCGCCGTCCTTGCCAAAGGCGTAGACGCCGCGCTCTTCAGCGGTCTTGAGGACGGCCGGCGAGTTGGTGTTCTGGTACATCACGTCCACGCCGCCATTGATCAGGCTGGTGGCCGCTTCCGATTCCTTGGGTGGCGCAAACCATTCGTTCACCCAGACCACCTTGGCCTGGATGCTGGGGTCCACGCTTTGCGCGCCCAGCACAAAGCTGTTGATGTTGCGCACCACTTCCGGAATCGGCACTGAGGCGACCACACCGACAGTCTTGGTCTTGGTCATCGAGCCGGCCACGATACCGGCCAGGTACGCGCCTTCGAAGGTCTTGGTGTCGTAGACCGCCACGTTGTCGGCCTGCTTGTAGCCGGTGGCGTGCTCAAACTTTACGTTGGGCAGATCTGCGGCCGCCTTCTGCACAAACTCCTGGTAGCCAAAGCTGGTCGCAAAAATGAGCTTGTTGCCCTGGCCTGCCATGTCGCGCAGCACGCGTTCGGCATCGGCCGACTCGGGCACGCTCTCTACCATCGAGGTCTCGATCTTGTCGCCAAACTTCTGCGCAATCGCCTTGCGCGCCAGCTCGTGCTGGAAAGTCCAGCCGCCATCGCCAATCGGGCTCACATACATGAAGCTGACCTTGAGCTTGTCAGCAGCCGGCGCTGCTGCTGCCGGCGCGGGCGCCGCAGGAGCCGCTGGCTCTTCCTTCTTGCCACAGGCAGTCAGCGCTGCCAGAGAGAGGGCCGACAGGCCGATCAGCTTGATCACGGAGCGCTTGCGCACGGTTTGCATGGATGAATCCTTGGTTTTTATGAAAAATGAACGAATGCCGGGCCGTTGTTATCGTTATGGGCGCGTGGAGACACGCGCCTATGAGCCCGGATAGAAAGGCTTGCCCAAAGAGGCAGGCATGTTGGCGCGAATCCAGGTTGGATTGCGCGAGATCAGCACCAGCACCACGATGGTGGCCAGGTAAGGCAGCATGGACAGCAGCTGGCTGGCCAGTTGCACACCGCTGGCCTGCAGGTGGAACTGCAGCATGGTGACACCACCGAACAGGTAGGCGCCCAGCAGCACCCGCGCGGGGCGCCAGGTGGCAAAGGTGGTCAGCGCCAGCGCAATCCAGCCCCGGCCTGAGACCATGCCTTCGACCCACAGGGGCGTGTAGACGGTCGAGATGTAGGCACCAGCCAGACCGCACATCGCGCCGCCGAACACCACCGCCATCAGGCGGATGCGGCGCACCGGGTAGCCCAGCGCATGGGCGGATGTGGGCGATTCACCGACGGCACGCAGCACCAGACCTGCGCGGGTGCGGTAGAGGAACCACATCATCACCAGCACCAGCGCCATTGCGCCATACACCAGCGGATGCAGCGTGAACAGCGCCGGGCCCAGCAGCGGGATATCGGCCAGGCCAGGGATGGCGTACTTGGGCAGGCTGGGCAGCTTGGCCTGCACATAGGACAGGCCCACAAAGGCCGAGAAGCCCGCGCCAAACAGCGACAGTGCCAGACCGGTGGCGTACTGGTTGGTGTTGAGCCAGATCACCAGCACGCCAAAGATGGCGGCCAGCACAGCACCCGCCAGCATGCCCGCGCCAAAGCCCAGCCAGGTGCTTTCGGTGTGGACCACGGTGGCAAAGCCGGCGATGGCCGCGCACAGCATCATGCCCTCGGCACCCAGGTTGACGATACCGGCCTTCTCATTGATCAGCAGGCCCAATGCGGCCAGCGCCAGGACGGTGCCAGCGCTCAAGGTGGCGCCCAAAAGCAGTGCATAGGATTCCATCACAGGCCTCCCTTCACTGCGGCGCGCGATGCCACCCAACGCAGGCGGTAGACCACCAAGGTGTCACAGGCCAGCAACGTGAACAGCAGCAGCCCCTGGAAAACGCCGGTCAGGGCCTTGGGCAGACCCAGGCGCGACTGCGCCAGCTCGCCGCCGATATAGAACATGCTCATAAGAATCGCGGAGAAAACCATGCCCACCGGATGCAGGCGGCCGACAAAGGCGACGATGATGGCCGCAAAGCCATAGCCGGCGGGCACATAGGGGGTGAGCTGGCCCAGGGGGCCGGCCACTTCCAGCGCGCCAGCCAGGCCGGCGGTGGCGCCCGAGATCATCAGCGCCGTCCACAAGGCCTTGCGCGACGAGAAGCCGGCATAGCGGGCCGCCGATGGCGCCAGGCCACCGACCTGCTGGGCCAAGCCAGCACGGGTGCGGAACAGGTAGATCCAGAGCATCGCAGCACCGGCCAGTGCGATCAGCACGCCGATGTTCATGCGCATGCCTTGCACCAATTTGGGGATTTGCGTGATCTTCTCGAAGCTCTTGGTCTGCGGGAAGTTGTAGCCCATCGGGTCCTTCCAGGGCCCATAGACCAGGTAGCCCAGCACCAGGGTCGCGACATAGACCAGCATCAGGCTGACCAGAATCTCATTGGCATTGAAGCGGTCGCGCAGCCAGGCAACGATGCCAGCCCAGACCATGCCGCCGAGCATGCCGGCCAGCAGGATGACGGGCACGATCCAGGGACCGGTGTTCTTGTCGGCCAGCAAGGCCATGCCGCCTGCGGCCACGGCACCAATGACAAACTGGCCTTCGGCACCAATGTTCCAGACATTGGAGCGGAAGCAGACCGCCAGGCCCAGCGCAATCAGCAGCAGCGGCGTGGCCTTCATCGTCAGCTCGCCCAGCGCATAGCCGGACTTGATGGGCTCCCAGAAAAAGGCCTGCAGGCCCTTGACCGGGTCCTTGCCCAGCAGCACAAACAGGCCGACCCCTATCAGCACCGTGATCAGCAAGGCCAGCACCGGTGAGCCAAAGGTCCAGAAGCGCGAGGCCTGGGGGCGTTGCTCCAGCTTAAGCATGACGGCCCTCCTCAGCAGCAACGGCAGCCACGGCAGCCGGGGCGGCACTGCGGCCTTCCCAGAGGCCGCTCATCCATTCGCCGATCAGCTGCACCGAGGCATCAGCCCGCGCCACCGATGGCGACAGGCGGCCCTTGGCAATCACATGCAGGCGGTCACTGATTTCAAACAATTCTTCCAACTCCTCACTGAGCACCAAGACGGCGCAGCCCGCATCGCGCAGCGCCAGGATCTCGCCCCGAATCTGCGCTGCCGCGCCCACATCCACCCCCCAGGTGGGCTGCGAGACGATCAGCAGGCGGGGCTTGGCATCGATCTCCCGGCCTACGATGAACTTTTGCAGGTTGCCGCCCGAGAGCGACTGCGCACTCGCATGCGGCCCACCGGCCTTGACGCCAAAGCGCGCAATGATGCCGCGCGCCATCTGGTCGAGCTGGCCCATGCGCAGCCAGCCGCCTGCGCCCAGCATCTCATTGCGGGTCAGCACCAGGTTGTGCGCCAGGCTCATGCTGGGCACAGCACCCCGGCCCAGGCGCTCCTCAGGTACAAAATGCAGGCCCAGCGCGCGGCGCTGGCCGGGCCCCATGCGCCCCATCGGCGTCGCATCCATCAACACGGCCTGCGGCTCGGCGCGCATGTCTTCGCCCGAGAGCGCATACAGCAGCTCCTTCTGGCCATTGCCGGAGACGCCGGCAATGCCCACCACTTCGCCGGCCCGCACCTGCAGCGAGATGCCCTCGAGATCAATACCAAACGGATCCTGCTTGGCCAGGCGCAGTTGCTGCACCGTCAGCACCGTCGCACCCGCCTGGCTGGGGCGCAGCTCCAGCATCGGGGGCTCGGCGCCAATCATCATGCGCGACAGCGAGGCATTGCTTTGCTCGCGCGGATCGCATTCGCCGGTCACTTCACCGCCACGCAGCACCGTGCAGGCGGTGCAGAGCGCGCGGATTTCATGGAGCTTGTGGCTGATGTAAAGAATGCTGCAGCCCTCGGCGGCCAGCTTGCGCAGCACGATGAACAGCTTCTCGACCGCCTGGGGCGTGAGCACCGAGGTCGGCTCATCGAGAATCAGCACCCGGGGCCGGGTCAGCAGGCCACGGATGATCTCCACCCGTTGCATCTCGCCCACCGACAGGCTGTGCACCGGCCGCTGGGGGTCAATGTCCAGCCCATATTCGCTGGCCACCTCGGTGATGCGAGCAGTCACTTCTGCGAGCGACATGCGCTTGTTTTGGCCCAGCCAGACGTTCTCGGCTACGGTCAAGGTGTCGAACAGGCTGAAATGCTGGAACACCATGCTGATGCCCAGTTGGCGCGCCTCCTGGGGGTTGCGGATCTGCGCCGGCTGGCCATCGACCAGGATCTGGCCCTCATCGGGCTTGACCGAGCCGTAGATGATCTTCATCAACGTGGACTTGCCAGCGCCGTTCTCGCCCAGCACGGCGTGGATTTCCCCGGCCCGTACTTTTAACGATACTTTGTTATTGGCTACAACCGCTGGGTAGCGCTTGGTAATGCCGATCAGCTGTAACCGGGGCGCGGCCGCGCCATCGGTTGTCGGTGTCGGGGTCTGTTCTTTCATGGGCGGCAATTGTCCCTCAAATTGTTACCCAATGTGGGCATTTGGCCTCAAGATGCGCGCACTCACACCGAATGGCCCGCCGGGCTGCGCAAAGAGAGAGCGGTTTTTTTCAGACAGGCACGCAGCCAGATGGCGGCATCGGAGGCATGGGTTCGGGCATGCCACAGCAGGTAATAGTCCAGCGGCGGCAGCGCCAGCGGGCAGTCCAGAATCGTCAGCGCATGCTTGTCTACAAAGCGCTCACAGAACTGGCGCCCCGTGGTCAGCACAAGCAAGCTCGATGCCACCATCGCCGGTATCGCACTGAAATGGGCGCAGCGCGCCATGATGCGCCGTTCCACCCCCAGCGCGTCGAGGCGCGAGTCGATGATGCCGCGCGCGCCCGGGTGCGTGGCCGTCGGCGCAATGTGCTCGGCCTGCAGCCAGGCCTCCACATCCCAGCCCCGCCGCACCGCCGGGTGGCGGCTGCTCACCATGCTCACCACGTCATCACTCATCAGGCTGGTCATGTGCAGATCGCCGGTAGGCTGCAGCCAGTTGCCCACCACCACATCGATATCGCCGTTGGCGAGCTGGGCGTGGTAATGGGTCTCGGACGACAGCGGGTAGATCTCCACCACGCACAGCGGTGCCTCGGACTTGATGCGCGCCACCAGCGCGGGCAGAAACAGCGGATCGAAGTAATCACTCGCTGCGATACGAAAAGTGCGGTTCGCCGTCTGCGGGTCAAAATCGCGGGCATCGCTGAACAGGCCCTCGGCAGCGCGCAGGATGGCCGCCGCTGGCTCGACCATGCGCTGGCCCTTGTCGGTCGGCGTCATCGCCGCGCCCGAGCGCACCAGCAAAGGATCGCCTGCCAGATCGCGCAGTCGCTTGAGCGCCGCCGACACCGCCGGCTGGTACATGCCCAGGCGCAAGGCCGCCCGCGAGACGCTGCGCTCGGTCAGCACCGTGTGCAGCACCCGGATCAGGTGCAGGTCAATCTTGTCAAACAGGGCTTGGTCGCGCATGCGGGTGTTTTGAATGTGGACATTCAAGCTTATCAGCGGCGGCCTGCCAGCTATCCCGGTTGTTACCCCAAGCTGTGGCGGATGCCCCTCAGCGCCACCCTGCGACCCCTTGCCTTCAGGCCACCTTGGCCTCACGCCAGCAGGCGCGGTTGCCGCCCTGGCGCTTGGCGCTGTAGCTGGCCATGTCGGCAGCGCGCACCGCCTGCAGCGCATCGGCAAACGAGGCATCGATCTGCAGCAGGCCGATGCTGACGGTGACCACAAAATGCTTGCTGCGCAGCTGGGGCTGCCAGTTCTGCAAGGTGTCGCAGAGCTGGGCGGCCAGCTCATGGGCCTTTTCCGGGCTGCACTGGCGCAACACCAGCGCAAACTTGTCGCCCGCCACCCGCGCCGCATAGCCCTGGAAGGGCTGCAGCAGCTGCAGCTGGCGCGCCACATGCTGCAGCACCAGATCGCCCTGCGCATGGCCGGCCAGCGCATTGATGGCCGACATGTTATCGACGTTCACATAGAACAGCACCGGCGCGCTGGGCGAGGACTGGTCCAGCCCCTCGCGCCGGGCCTGCAGCAAGGCGGTCAGGTGCAGCAGCAGCGCTTCGTAGTTGGGCAGCAGGGTGAGCTTGTCCATGCGGCTGGGCGACTGCGCGGCCACCCGGGCCTGGCCGGCGCGCACAAAGCACCAGCGCAACTCCGATCCCGCCTCCGCGATGTTCACCAGATGCAGGCTGACCATCACGGGCGCGCCCGACTGGTGGCGCAGCACCACGCTGGTCTCGGCACTGCCCTGGCGCTCCAGATCCGGGGCCAGTTGTTCCCAGGCCTCGTCAAAATCCTGGTCGGCCATCGCCAGCATGCGTACCGGCTGGCCTTGCAAGTCCTGGCGGCTGTAGCCCAGCAGATGCGCCAGCGCCTGCGACACCTGCTGGATCTGGTCTCCCTGCAGCAGCAAAAAAGAAAAGCGCGCATGCGCCAGCACACTCTCGGCCAATTGCTGCTGCTGGCGCAATTGCTCGGCGAGCGAGTCGCGCTGCTGGCCCAACTCTTGGAGGTGCATCCCCATGCGGTCGATCTCATCGGGCGGCGGGCCGCTGGCCAGGTCGGCAGTCTGGACAGGACCCGAGGCCAGCGACAGCACCGGCGCCGGTGCAATCGGCAGCGGTGTCTGCGCCACCAGCAGCTTGAAACGCCGGCTATGGCCCCAAAGCCACAACCAGGTCAGCGCTGCCAGAGCCAGCGGCATCAGCAGCAGCCACCACCAGCTGCGCCATTGGCGGCCCCAGCTTTGCAGGCTCTGGTCATGGGGCATCACCCGCAGCACCAGCCAGCGGACGGAAGGCATTTGCGCCACGCTGACGAGATGGGGTGCCAGCCACCAGGACTGCGCAGAAAGAGGGCCGCCAGCGGCTGCGCGCTCCTGCCAGCGCTGCAGCACCTGGGCCAGCAAGGGGTCATCGTCGGAGGTACCCAGAATCCGGGTCGGATCGGGGTGGGAGATCAGCACACCAGCAGCCGTCATCAGCACCAGTTGCCCGCTGTCAGGCGGGGTGGCCGCCAGCGATACCGGCAGCAGGCTTTGCGACTGCAGGCGCAGCACCCCGGCCATGGCGCCCTGCACGCTGCCCTGCTTGTCGCGCAGTGGAATGCCCAGCGCAATGCTCGGACCGCCGGCGGCACTTTTGAAGGGTTCGGACACCTGCGGTTTGCCATCGACCATGACCCGGCGCAGCAGATCCCGCTCGGCGGGCTCGACGGCCTCGTCGCCCTGGCCCGCATCGCGCACCTGGCGCCGGATGACCTGGGCGCCGCGCGCAAACACCAGGCTGTCAAAGTAGCGCGTAGCCGCCAGTCCTTGCTCCAGCAGCGGGGGCGGTTGGGACGCGGGGCCTTGCACCCAAGGCGCTGCCGCTTCGGCCAGCGCGCCCAGCACCTTCTGGCTCTGCTCCAGCTTGCTGCCCATCAGCCGGGCCAGCATCTCTGTTTCATCCGCCTGCTGGGTCGATAGCTGGGTGATCACCGTCTGCTGGCTGGCATGGATCGCCAGCCACTGCAGCAGCGCCGTGCCCAGCAGCACCATCAAGGGCACCACCACCCACAGCCGCCACAGCCAGGGCCCGGCCGTATCGCGCAGGCCTTCTACCGGCGGTGGAGGATCGGGCTGCCAATGCACCTGCCTGCCATCCATGCCGCGCTACCTGGCCACCATGGCGGCGGGAACCAGATTCTGGTGATGGCAAATAACAGACTCTGGCATGCGGCACCTCCTTTCAGGTGCCACATATTGGCGGTTATGTACCAGCGCGGGTATCGGGACAAAACCGGACGGAGAAAACCCGGGTTACAAATGCGCCCATCAGGCTTTGGCGAGTTGGCGCAGCGATTCGGGCTGCGGCAGCCAGAGGTTTTTGCCCAGGCCGTCAAGCAGGCCCTGATCGCGCAGCTGGCGCAGCACACGCGAGAGCGTCTCGGGCGCGATGCCCAGGTGGGCAGCAATCTGGCGCTTGGATTGCGCCAGCTGCACCCTGAGACCCTGGTCACCGGGCTCGGCATGCAGCAGCAGCCATTCGGCGCAACGCGCCACCGCATCCTGCGCCACCCGGCTGACCGCCAGCGCCGCCTGCTGACAGTAGCCCTGGGCCATGCTGGCCACCAGGCCCTGGGCCTCTGCCGGCCATTGCAGCAGGTAGCCGCGCAGTTGCTCCACCGGCACCGCTCGCCATTGCACGGCGGTCTGCGCCACCATATCCACAGCGCAGGGCTGGTTGGCCAACGCGGGGGCAGCATCCAGCCAGCAGGGGCCCTCCATCACCCCGAGCAGGTGGCGCATGCGCCCCTCTTCCTGCACGCCAAAAGCGACCGAGCCCCTCTCCAGGTACAGCACATCCATCAATGGCTGGTGGCGCTGGCGCAGCAAAGCACCCGCGCTGGCGCTGTGGGGGGCAAATTCATCCAGGCAGAGTAAGTCAGGCATGGGCCGCACTTTGCCGCGATTGCAGCCTGCGCACATTGAGCTACATCAATCCTTGCCCCAGATCTGCACGCCAAAAGTTGGTGCTTGCGACGCGCACAAATCCGCACTAACCAGCCACCCGCCTTCCAGTGCATTCAAAAACCGTATACCCGGAATATGCGGCGTTCACGCCACACCACGGGTCATTACCAGCGGTTTTTTTAGCTTTTGGCACACATATTGCTCAGAGCGGTCGGCACTGACTTCACAATTCACCGCTATCACAAATTCACACGTTTGTAACAAAGGAATGCCATGAATAACAAACTGCTCGCCCTGGCCGTGATGGCCGTCTGCGCCTCTGCGGCGCAAGCCCAATCGTCGGTGACTGCAACCGGCTTGGTCGATATGTATATCGGCTCGATGAAATCCCCCGGCGATGACGGACGCACCTCCACCCTGGGCAGCGGAGGCATGACCACCTCCTGGTTTGGCTTCAAGGGCACCGAAGATCTGGGCGGCGGCCTCAAGGCCAGCTTCCTGCTGACCAGCTTTATGCGCGCCGACACCGGCACGCCCGGCCGCTTCAACGGCGACATTTTCTGGTCGCGCGATGCGTTGGTGTCGCTGTCCGGCGATTTTGGTGCCGTCACCTTGGGCCGCACCGTGGCGCCCAACTTTGTGCCGACCATCTCGATGAACCCCTTTGGTGATTCGTTCACCTTCTCCCCGCTGGTGCTGCACCAAAACGTGTCGCTGTTCAACAAAAGCGGCTGGCAAAAAAGCAACCCCTCCGACACCGGCTGGGGCAACCAGGTCATCTACAGCACCCCCAAGGTCGGTGGTTTCAGCGGCAACCTGCACTACCAGTTTGGCGAACAGGCCGGAGATGGTGGCAAGAACAACATCGGTCTGAACGCGACCTATGCCAGCGGCCCCTTGGCCGTGACTGCCTTCTACGAAACCGTGGATCTGAGCAATCCCGTCTCTACCGTCCTCGACCAGAACTACCGCAACTGGATGGTCGGCACCAGCTATGACGCAGGTTTTGCCAAGGCCTATGCCACCTATGGCCAGACCACGGGCAAGGACACCGACAGCAAGATCAAGACCGCCAGCCTGGGAGCCACCGTGCCACTGGGTGCCACCAGCCGCATCCTCGCCGGTTGGGCGCACAGCAAGCTGCAAGACAGCAATGCCAAGCGTGACACCGTCTCCGTCGGCTACAACTACGACTTCTCCAAGCGCACCGACGGCTACGCCATCGTGATGTACGACAAGGTCAAGGACTTTGGCAACGGCACCAGCTTTGGCGTCGGCATCCGCCACCGCTTCTAAGCGGCTCGTGTAGCGGTCTGTGCGGGCTTCGGGCCCACCACGCAAAACGCCAAGCATCTGTGCATGCTTGGCGTTTTTTCTTGCCGGTTCGGCAGACCCGGCGCATCAGCGCTGAATCGGAAAAAATCTTTACTTCTTCAGGCACTCGCTCATGAAGGCCTTGCGCTCGTCGCCCTTCTTGCCGGTAGCGTCGACATTACAGGTCTTCATGCGCTCCTGCTGGCGCTTGCGGCCGTCAGACAGGCAGCTGGACATGAACGCCTTGCGTTGATCGCCCTTGAGTTCCTTGGTCTTGGCCTCGGTGTTGCAGGTGCCCATCAGCTGCTGCTGGGCCGTGGGGGTCTTGTCGGCTGCCAGCGCGAACTGGGATGCCAGCGCGATGCTGGCAAGGACGATGAGTTTTTTCATGGTATGGGCTCTTATCTAAACTGCGCCGACGACCAGCGCAAGCGAATTTCTGCATATCTGGACCGGTGTGTCAATGGGCAGATGATGAAGAAGCGCAAACTGCCTACGACGGCCTCGCATGCGCCCATGAAAAAACGGCCTGATCGGCCGTTTCGGTTGGGGTTGCTGGGCGGTGCTCAGTCCACCAGACCGACATAGATGTTTTGCACGTCGTCGTCGTTTTCCAGACCGGCCAGGAAGGCTTGCACTTCTTCCTGCGCTTCGGCAGGCAGGCTGCCCATGCTGATGGGGGTCTTGGCCTTGTAACCCAGCTTGGCCGACAGCACCTTGATGCCCTGCTCGGGCAAGGCCTTGCTGACGGTGTCCAGGTCCGTGGGCTCGGTGATGAACAGGGTCACGCCCTCTTCTTCGGCCGGCTCGAAATCCTGCGCACCCGCTTCGATGGCAGCCAATTCCACATCGGCGCCGTTTTCTGGCTCACCTTCGACCATGCCCACATGGTCAAAATCCCAGGCCACTGCGGTCAGCTGCCCCTTGCGGAAGCACACGCGCATATTGGGTGCCGTGCGGTTGGGGTTGTCGGTCAGGCACTCCACCATCACCGGCACGCGGTGCGGTGCATAGCCTTCGAACAGCACGGTCGAGTAGTTGACCGCATCGGCGCCAGCGCCCGAGCCCTTCTTGATCGCGCGCTCCAAGGTGTCCTTGGGCATCGATGCCTTGCGGGCCGCTTCCACAGCCATGCGCAGGCGCGAGTTGCTGGCCGGGTCACCCCCGCCCAAACGCGCCGCGACCGTGATTTCCTTGACCAGTTTGCCAAAGAGTTTTCCCTTGGCATCAGCGACCAGCGCCTTGCCCTTTGCTTTCCATTGCGCGCCCATGGCTGCGTTTTCCTAGTTGTTGGTTGGGCAGCAGCGGTCGCTGCTGGCAACAATGCCGGGCAAAGCCCAGATTGACAGGGCAAATTTATACACCGCCGCCCAAGGCTGTGCTGGCCATAAGGAGAAATTCCTACCAAAAAACCTGGGGCATCGATGCGGTCAAACGCCGCCAGGACGCGGGCTGTCAAGCTGCGGCAACCGTTCATGGGCACAATACCGAGATGTCTTATTTGCAGCAACTTTGGCGATGGATCCAGGCCCAGCGTACGCCCCTGCTCTGGAGCCTGGGTGGCCTGGTGCTGAGCTTTGCTACGCTGGGGCTGCCCGGCTTTGCCAGCTATGCGCCCGCCGAGCAGCTCTTTGTCTGGGCCGGCGATGGCGCGCTGCTCGATGCCATCCGGGGTGACAACCTCTGGCCCATCCTCATCTCGGCGAGCTTTCTGCAGGCCTTGCTGATCACGCCTGCGCATTGCATGCTGCGGCGCTGGCGGCCGGGCCTGTCGCGCTGGCCCCATGTGCTGGGCGTGGCCTTGGGCGTCTGGCTCACCAGTATTGTCTGCACCTGCATGATGCTGCTGGCGGCGACCGGTGCATAAAAGCTGCAGCCTGCCTACAATCACGGCGCCTGCTTCTTTTTCCATAGCCCCCACCCTGCACGCTTCCATGCCCAGCCCTCTTTCCCCCATTGGTGTTTTTGACAGCGGTATCGGCGGCCTGAGCGTGCTGCGTGCACTGCGCGATGTGCTGCCCGATGAGCAGTTCGTCTATGTGGCCGACAGCGGCAACGCCCCCTATGGCGAGCGTGGCGACGCCTTTGTGCAGCAGCGCTGCGCCCACATCACGCAGCAGATGCGCGAGCGCCATGGCATCAAGGCGCTGGTGATTGCCTGCAACACGGCCACTGCAGCGGCCATCGAGGGCCTGCGCGAGCAGCACCCGGGCCTGCCCATCATCGGTGTGGAGCCCGCCCTCAAGCCCGCCGCCCAGCACAGCCAGACCCATGTGGTGGGCGTGATCGCCACCCAGGGCACCGTGAACAGCAGCCGCTTTGCCACCCTGCAGGCCGCGCATGCCACGCAAACCCGCTTTGCGGTGCAGGCCTGCAATGGGCTGGCGCGCGCGATTGAAGACAGCACCCGGCCTGGGCGCGATGCAGCCGCCGATGCTGCGCATATCCAGGGCCTGTGCCAGACCTACCTGGCCGCGATGGGTGACTTTGGCACACAGCCCGGCCAGATCGACACCCTGGTGCTGGGCTGCACGCACTATATTTTTGCCGCTGATACCTTGCGCGCGCTGGTGGGCGACCAGGTGGCGCTGATCGACACGGCCACGCCCGTGGCGCGCCGCACCTACAGCCTGCTGCATGCCACCGGCATGCTGCGCAAGCCAGCGCAGGCCCCTGGTGCCGACGATGCGTTCAGGCTGGCGACCACCGGCGAGCTGGCCGCGCTGCAATACGCTGCCGCCCAGTGGCTGGGGTTGCCGCCTCAGTTCTGCCAGGCCGCGGACTGATCAGCTGGCGCTGTCCGCCGCATCAGCCCCCTGCTGCCACAGCCGGTGGCCGCCCTGGTCCAGCCAGGTCAGGTAGAGGCGCACCTCCAGCTCCAGCTGGTGGTAGGACGGCTCCATGTACTCGCACAGCTGGTAGAAGGCCTTGTTGTGGTCGGACTCGCGCAGGTGCGCGAGCTCATGCACGGCGATCATGCGCAAAAAGGCCTCGGGCGCATGCTTGAACAGGCTGCCAATGCGGATTTCATGGCGCGACTGGGTCTTGCCGCCATGGTTCTTGCCGGTTCGCACATGGATGCCCAGCGCCTGGTAGACCAGCTGCAGCTTGCTGTCATAGACCACCTTGGCAAGGGCCGCGCTGTTGCGCATGTGTTCGCCCTTGAGGCCCATCACATAGGCATGCAAGGCCTTGTCCGATCGCATCTGGTGCGGCTGCGGGTGGCGCTGCAGCAGCCACTGGCCCAGCTTGCCCGATTGCAGCAAGCTGCCCGCCTGCTGCCGCAAGCTGGCGGGGTAGGACTGCAGATAGGGAAGCAAGACTGGGCTGGACATGGGCAAGGCCAATAACAAAGGCAGCACAGCGGCTGCCTTGGGGTCAGATACAAGGAATGCTGCGCCTTTGGCAGCGCAGCCAATGATCAATGCAGGTGGCGCGGGCGGCGTCCGCCGCCGCCATGGCCGCCGCCGGGCCCACCGGTACCACGAGGTGGCTTGCCGATCTCCAGCGAATCGACCAGCGCATCAAAGCGCTGGCTGAACAGCTTGTCGATCTCGCCCACCACACCGACGAGCTCACCGGCATCGAAGTGGCGCTCCATCGTGCTGACCACGTCCTGCACCAGCATGTCGCGTTGCACCTGCATGATGGCCGCAGGCGTCGGGCCCACAAACAGCATCATGAAGTCATCGCGCGACTCGGCGCTGCGGTCCTGCTCTTCGTCGTCGAACTCGGCGTCGTAGAAGGTGACCTCGATCGCTGCGCCCTGGTCGGCCAGTTCGTTGAGGTTCATGCACATGTCGTCCAGCGACTGGCGAAAATCATCATCGCCGCGCACGGTCCAGCACATCTGCAGCACATGGTCCTTGGGCTCGAACAGAATGCCGGGCTCTTCCTCGTAAGCGCTCTCCGCGCCATCGACCAGCGACTTGGCGCCCGCGTAGCCCCACAGCGGTTTCAAGGCCTCTTGCAGCTGGTCAAAGCCGACATCGGAACGCAGCAGCACTTGTCCGTGGACATGGATCTCAAAGGGTGGGTTGTAACTGGGCATGTTCTGTACCTTCCTAAATGGGGGCCGCCCGCTTGCACTGGCCAACCCCACGCCTGATGACACGGCACGCCGCATCGCTCTCCACAAGGCGCCAGCACAGCTACCGATACCGGGCCAGACTGGCGACTCTCCATGCGCCACCCACCCGAGCGGCGCAATATCCACAATATCGGACATTGTGCCCGGTTTGTCGATCACAGACGAAGAAAAAGCCAGCAGGATGCCTGCTGGCTCACGCAAGGGACCGCCGCCACCAAAGGCCGGCGATGCCAAACGGTCTTCAACACTGCCGGCACGCTTCGCAATGCCCGGCCAGTGCCTGTGGCGCGGGCAATAAAAAACAACGGTTTGCAGGTGTTTTCTGCGAAACCGTTGCTCTGTATTGCAATGCGCTAGGGCATTTTAACAGTTCCGGCCTGGGGCCAGGTTCTGCAGGGTTGGAAGCCACCGCTGTGCCTTGCCAGGCCAGCGGTGGCGCCCTCAGCCTCAGTCGCCCGCCTGCACCATCTCGCCGTTCGGGTCGGTCACCCGCACCACGGTGATGACCGGTGCATCCTCTGCGTCTCCCACGATGCCGGTGCTGGCACCATAGAAGCCTGCAACGAAGCGGAAGGCCGGTGCGCCCGCAGGGCCCGTGCAGCGGAAGTTGTACTGGCGCAGCACTTCGGCGACACAGACATAGCCCGAGCTCGTGTCGATCACCGAGTTGGCGTCCCGGGTCTGGAAGCGGAGGATGCGGCTCGGTATCGCCGTGCTGGCCGACAGCAGCACCCACGAGCCGCGCAGCGACTGGGCCGAGCCCTTGTTGACGCCGTAGTAAAAGCGCTCGATCTGTACCGCTTGCTCACCGGGGAAGGCCACTGTTCCCACCGATGGCGCGCTGAAGTGGATCGACTTGGTAAGTCCCGCATCCGCCTTGAAACGCGCCACCGCTGCCGGGCCACCAAAGTAGCGCCCGCCCTGGTACTGCACGGTAGGCAGATCAGGCGTGTTGGGCTCTGGCGTGGTGGAGGCATCGTGCGCGCCCAGCAGGCTGTGGAAGGTCGCCTGGCCATTGCTTTCGTAGTTGTATACCGACATGAACAGCATATGGTCCTCAGCGTTCGTGGGCTTTTGCAGCTCAATCGAAATACCCCGTCCAGGCAGGCCGCGCAATTCGCTGCTGACGATCCAGGTGCCCGATTCCGGCGCATAGCCTGGCGCGTAGTAGCTGGTGCGCACATTCTGGTTGTTCTGCCGGGTGTAGGCGGCGCGCGCCACGCGGAAGCCCACCAGGCGCCGCGCCTCGTCGCCGCCTTCGCGCACGGTTCCGCTCAGCTGGTCGACACCACGCTGCAAGGTCAGCGCCACTGGGCCACCGCTACCCGCACCCCCTGCTCGGTTGCCAGAGCAGTTGAAGACCACCCCCGAGCCACCATAGCTGCACTGCGCCAGCACATGGCCGCTCAAGGTACCGCCAAAGCCGTGCACAGTGGTCGCGGCGGTTGGAGGATACGGCCAGGTGATCGCGGCGGTGGTCAGCGCTTCGCTCATCGCGACCTGTTCGCTGCTACCAATGTCCGCCCACCAGCTGCGCACCGGCTGGTTGTTGCTGTTGAACTCGACCATGGCCCAGCGATCCACAAAGGCCGGGTCGGAGAAGACGCCGGCTGGCGTGCCCTCATAGTCGTAGCGCTGCATGGCCTTGACAGGTTCGCCGGGGAACTGGATCGTGCCCCTGCTGCGGCTGGTGAACGTGATCACGACATTACCAGGGCTGCCCGCTTCATGGCCATCGCGTTGCTCGCTGCCAAAGAAGCGCCCGCCTTCATAGAAGTACAGCGGAGCGGTCACCGTGTTGTCGTGCAAGGTACCGAGTGCGGTATGGAAGGTCGGCGCACCTGATTGGCGGTAGTTGTAGACCTGCATGAACAGCACGCCATCCTGGATGTCGATGCCCATGCCACGCCCTGGCTCGCCATTGAGTTCATCGCTGATGATCCAGGTGCCACTCTGGGCCGCAATCAGGGTGGTGGGCAACTCGCCGGTGGCGTCGGAGGTTTTCGAGACCTGGCGCGTGCTGCTGCCGGTATTGCCCGCGTCATCGGTCTGCGATGCCGTCACCGTGACCGAGCCCTTGGGCAAGGCCCCTACCTGCATACCGGGTGCAGTCCAGTTACCGTTGACGCAAGCCACCGTCACCTTGATCGCACCGACGCTCACCGTCACCGCACCATCACCGCTGGTGCAGGTTCCCGCTGAGCTGTACGAATTCTGGTTGGAGGTGTCGATGGTCGGCGCGGTGCTGATCGAGACCGCCGGCGCCGTCGTGTCCTTCACCGTGTTCAGCGAGCCGGAGATGACAGTGCCTGCCACCGTCTGCGAGGCTTTCACCACCACCGTGCCCTCTGGCAGGCTGCGCACGTCGACACCGCTCACCACCCAGTTGCCGGCATTGCAGGCCGCCGAGCTGCTGACACTGCCGATCGCCACCGTCACCCCACCGCCAGAAGCGCTGCAGGCACCGGAGACGCCGCTATAACTGGCCTGATTGCCACTGTTGATGCGAGGCGCGACAACCACGGTCACAGCAGCGGCCGTGCTCTCCTTGCTGGTTGCGCGGCTGGCGCTGCCGGTATTGCCTGCGGCATCGGTTTGCATGGCAGTCACCGTGACAGAGCCCGCAGGCAAGCCACTGACATCCATGCCCGAGGCAGACCAGATACCGCTGTTGCAAACGGGCTGCGGCACCGCTGCCACGCTACCCACGCGCACGGTCACCACAACGCCGTTTTCAGAGCAGCTACCGGCTACGCCGTAGGCCGATTGATTGCCTGCATTGATCACCGGGGCCGAGGTAATGGCCACTGCCGGTGCGGTCGCGTCCTTGCCCGTCACCAAGCTGCCCGATCCGGTTTGCCCGCCGACAGTTTGCGACGCGGTCACGGTCACCGCCCCGTCGGGAAGGCCGCTGACATTGATACCCGAGGCCGACCAGACACCGCCACCGCACAATGCCGATGCCGGGACCGATCCAACCATGACGGCCACCGTTTCACCATTGGCTGAGCAGGTGCCCGAGACGGTGTACGAAGCCTGGTTGGACGCGGTGATCTGTGGAGCCGCGACGACGGACACCACCGGCAGTGGCGGCACCGACCCCGTGGATTTGGTGGTCGACTGGCTCGCGGAACCAGGTGGCTGTCCGGCGACCGTCTGCGTTGCCGTGATCGTCACCGTGCCATCGGGCAGGCCTTGTGCATTCACCGAGCCAGCGTACGTACCGCCTGCGGAACAGGGCAGCGACTGGCTGACGCCGGCAGGACTGGAGCTGATGGCCACATTGCCGCTGCCAGCGCTGCAGGTGCCGCTGATGGGCACGGAGGTCTGGTTGCCCGCATTGATCGGCGGCAGCGGATTCAAGGTCACCGTGGGCTTGCAATCGGGCATCGATGCGGTGGAGTTGCCGACGATCACCGAGGCGTTGAGCAAAGGCAAGGTCAAGGCCTTGGCCACCAACTCAATGCGCAGCGCGGTCACGCTCATGGAGGTGCCGCTTTGGCTTTGCTCATTGGTGTAGAGCTTGACACCCACCTCCGTGCCAATGGTTGGCACCCCGATCGTCAGGTTCACCAGACCATTGAGGCTTGCACTGACGCCGCTGAGCGCGCCGGTTCCGCCGAGGATCTGGGCATCGCCCGAGCCTTGCGGCACACCGTTGACGCAGGCCATACGGGCTTGAGAGCTGATGGTATTGGCACCCAGCGACAACCCCGCCAGCGTCAGATTCAAACCGTCCACGGAGCTGTTGGATACCACGTTGTTCTGCGCCAGATTGCTTTGGGTGGAGGAGTTGATGACACCCGTGCCCACGTTCAGCAGATTGGCTCCGGCGGTCACGCCCACACTCGCTACAGAAACCGGCGTGTTGAAATCCGGTGGTGCACTCTTTTGGCCGGTATCCGCAAATGGGACGCCCAGCCCTGCCCCGAGTACATCGGCTGTGACCTGCAGGCCATAGGCCCGCCCGGATCCTGAGGATGCCGCCAGGGCGGAAGTGCTGCAGACGAAGGCCAGGCCTGCAAGCCCCCCGTACAGCAGACGGCGGATAGTTCTCTGTGCACCAATCGGGTTCATAGCGTCTCCTTCTGCACCGCCAGAACGCCCGTTGGGTGTGATCCACTCAGACCCCACCAACCGGCCGAGGACAGGTGCTGCTGATTGCTCATACAAACACAACTACTCACAAGCGCAAAGGTACTGCGAATCTTTGGTAAACGGTAAATTATTTTATTGAGCACACTTATAAGCACAAGCATTTCCGACCAATAGCTGGTTACCGCAGCCCCGGCGCTTTGCGGGCCGCACGGCACAGGGGAGCGGACCTGTCCAAGCCGGCCATGTCGGGCCCACCCTTGCTGCTGCACTGCGGATTTACAGAGGAGAAATCGCGCATAAATGCAGTTTTCTGCCATGCTCGCTCGCAGCCATCGCAGTCACCAAAGAGCCCTTCAATCACCGTGGGCCAGGTGCGGTGGAGAGGTTCATAGCCCCGGGAGCCCTCTCAACCCTGCTCCGTCTGACATATCTGACAGCGCCTTCCACCGTCAAATCAAGGCCTCGGCTTACAGCGTCGGTTACATCCTGGCATAGATTCGATGCCGATTTGGCAACAGCGCGATAGCCTTCACCCCGCAAGCAGATGCTTTATCTGGACCGCAACCCGGCTCAGTTGCCACCGCTGCGCCTTGGCCGGCCAGCGGTGGCTCCCTGCCCTCAGTCGCCTGCCTGCACCATCTCGCCGTTCGGATCCGTCACCCGCATCACGGTGATGGCTGGGGCATCTTCGGCGTCTCCCACAATGCCGGAGCTGGCGCCATAGAACCCGGCAACAAAACGGAAGGCCGGTGCGCCCGCAGGACCCGTGCAGCGGAAGTTGTACTGGCGCAGCACTTCGGCGACACAGACATAGCCCGAGTCGGTATCGATGACCGAGTTCTCATCGCGCTTTTGGAAGCGGAAGATCCGGCTGGGCATCGCATCCGTGGCAGACAGCACCGACCAGGACCCGCGCAGCGACTGGGCCGATCCCTTGTTCAGGCTGTAGTAGAAGCGTTCGATCTGCACCGGCTCTTCACCCGGGAAGGCCAGCGTCCCTACCGACGGCGCACTGAAGTGGATCGACTGGGTCGGTCCCGCATCCGCCTTGAAGCGAGCACTCGCAGCCGGGCCACCAAAGTAACGCCCGCCCTGGTACTGCACCGTGGGCAGATCGGGGGTGTTGGGCTCTGGTGTGGTCGATGCGTCATGCGCGCCAAGCACACTGTGGAACGTCGCCTTGCCGTCGCTCTGGTAGTCGTACACCGACATGAACAACAGATGGTCTTCCTGGTTCAGCGGCTTTTGCAGCTCGATGGAAATACCGCGACCTGGCAGGCCCCGCAACTCACTGCTGACGACCCAGGTGCCCGACTCCGGCAAGTAGCCTGGCGCGTAGTAGCTGGTGCGCACGCTCTGGTTGTCCTGCCAGGCGTAGGCAGCACGGGCCACGCGGAAGCCCACCAGGCGCCGGGTGTCGCCACCGCCCTCCTTCACCGTGCCGCTGAGCTGGTCCACACCACGCTGCATCGTCATCGCGATCACCGGCGCACCGTTAGCCCCCGCACGGTTGCCCGAGCAGTTGAACACCAGACCCCGGCCGCCGTAGCTGCATTGCGCCACCAGATGGCCCGACAAGGTGCCGCCAAAGCCATGGACCGCCGTTGCCACGGTAGGTGGGTATGGCCAGCCCATCGCTGCTGCCGCCCAGTCCTCGCTCATCGAGACCTGCTCGCTCGTGCCGATATCGGCCCACCAGCTGCGCACCGGTTGGTTGCTGCTGTTGAGCTCGACCATGGCCCAGCGGTCGACAAAGGCCGGATCGGAGAAGACACCAGCGGGCGTGCCCTCATAGTCAAAGCGGTGCATGGCCTTTACCGGCTCGCCCGGGAACTGGATCGTACCGGTGCTGCGGCTGGTGAAGGTGATGACCACATTGCCAGGGCTGCCGGCCGCATGGCCATCGCGTTGCTCGCTGCCAAAGTAGCGCCCGCCTTCGTAGAAGTACAGCGGAGCGGTCACTTTGTTGTCGCGCAAGGTGCCCAGTGCCGTGTGAAAGGTCGCCTCCCCCGACTGGCGGTAGTTGTAGACCTGCATGAACAGCACGCCGTCCTGGATGTCGATACCCATGCCGCGGCCTGGCTCGCCATTGAGCTCATCGCTGATGATCCAGGTACCGTTCTGGGGCGCAATCCGGGCAACGGGAGGCTCGGGCGGCTCGCCGCCAGAGCCGGTCGACTTCGAGACTTCGCGGGTGATGCTGCCCGTGTTGCCGGCTTGGTCCGTCTGCGATGCCGTCACGGCAACTGCTCCATCGGGCAGACCACGGACATCCATGCCAGGCGCCGTCCAGCTGCCGTTGATGCAGGCTGCCGCAGCCTGGACAGTACCCACCTTCACCGTCATGGTGCCGTCACCCGAGGTGCAGCCGCCCGCAGGGCTGTAGGCGCCCTGGTTGGACGTATCGATGCTCGGCGCCATGCCGATCGAGACAACGGGTGCCACGGTGTCCTTGACCGCGTTCTGGGAACTGGAGACCACTGCACCATCCACCGTCTGCGAAGCCGTCACCATGACCGCACCATCAGGCAAGCCACGGACATCCAGCCCTGCCGTGGACCAGGTGCCGCCATTGCAAGGCACCGACACAGACAGGGAGCCGACCACGACGGTCACATTGCTGCCGCTGGCCGCGCAAGTGCCCGAGACGGTGTAGGACGCCTGGTTGGACAAGGAGATGGCTGGCGCCGAAGTGATGGCAAACACTGGCGTGCCGCCACCCGCACTCTTGCTGGTCACAAAACCACCGGTTCCCGTCTGGCCACCCGCTGTCTGTGCGACAGTCACCGTGACCGCGCCATCTGGCAAGCCGCTGACATCCAGGCCAGGTGTCGACCAGGTTCCACCACTGCACAATGCTGTGACAGAGATGGAGCCGACCAGCACAGTGACATTGGCGCCATCGACCGAGCAGGTGCCCGATACGGTATAGGCAGTCTGGTTGGCCGCCGTGATCGCCGGCGCCGAGGTCACGGCCACGGCAGGCACTACCCCAGCCGCGTCCTTGCTGGTCACAAAACCGCCGGAGCCCGTCTGGCCTCCCGCCGTCTGCGCCACCGTCACCGTCACCGGTCCATTGGGCAAGCCGCTGACATCCAGGCCCATAACGGACCAGGTGCCACCGCTGCACACGGCCGTCGCAGAGATGCTGCCAACCAGAACCGTCACATTGGTACCACCGACCGAGCAGGTGCCCGATACGGTATAGGACGCTTGGTTGGCCGCCGTGATCGCAGGTGCCGAAGTAATCGCCACAGCAGGAATAGCCCCCGCCGCATCCTTGCTGGTCACAAAGCCGCCGGTGCCCGTCTGTCCCCCCGCCGTCAGCGACACCGACACGGAGACCGGTCCATCAGCCAAGCCACTGACATCCATGGCCGGACTGGCCCAGATGCCCCCGGTGCACACCGCCGATGCCGAGACGGAGCCCACCAGCACAGCCACATTGCCGCCATCGGCCGAACAGGTGCCCGAGACGGTATAGGCCGACTGGTTGGCCGCCGTGATGGCTGGCGCCGAGGTAATGGCCACCGCAGGTGAAGCGCCCGCCGAGTCCTTGGTGGTCACCAGGCTACCCGATCCCGTTTGGGCACCAGCGGTTTGCGAGGCCATGATGGTGACCGCGCCATCGGGCAGGCCGCTGACATCCACACCCGAGCTGGCCCAGATGCCCGCGTTGCACTGTGCCGATGCCGGGATCGATCCAATCAGCACCGTGACAGCAGCGCCAGCTGCCGAGCAGGTGCCCGATACGCTATAGGCCGACTGGTTGGCCGCCGTGATCGCAGGTGCCGAGGTAATGGCCACCGCAGGTACCAGGCCAGCCGCATCCTTGCTGGTCGTCCAACCGCTGGAGCCGATCTGGCCACCCACCGTCTGAGACGCCGACACGGAAACCGGTCCATCGGCCAAGCCGCTGACATCGATCGCCGCAGTCGCCCAGATGCCGTTGTTGCAAGCCGCCGATGTGGTAAGGCCGCCTATCAGCACATCCACATTGGCGCCCTCCGCCGAGCAGGTACCCGAGACGGTATAGGCCGACTGGTTGGCTGCCGTGATCACAGGCGCCGAGGTGATTGCCACCACCGGTGCCACGCCTGCGGTGTCCTTGCTGGTGGCAAAGCTGCCCGTGCCCGTCTGGCCACCCGCCACTTGGGTCGCCGTCACCGCAACCGGCCCATCCGCCAGCCCACTGACGTCCATGCCCTCGGTCGCCCAGAGGCCACCCATGCACGGCGCCGTTGCAGACACCGAGCCGACCTGCACATCCACATTGCTGCCGTTGACCGAGCAAGTGCCCGAGACGGAGTACGCCGATGCATTCGCTGCCGTGATGGCAGGTGCCGACGTAATGGCCACCACAGGCGTAGCTACGCCAGTGCCCTTGTTGACCTGCACATTGGCCGACCCCACCAGGGCACCCACCGTTTGCTGAGCCGTCACGGTGACCGTGCCGTCCTGCAAGCCACTGACATTCAACGCTGCGGTCATCCAACTGCCGCTGGTGCAGGGCACCGATGCGGACACCGAGCCGACCAGCACATCCACATTGGTACCGTTGACCGAGCAGGTTCCCGAGACGCTATAGGCCGACTGGTTGGCTGCCGTGATGTCCGCAGCCGAGGTAATCGTCACCATCGGTTGGACACCACCTGTGCTCTTGTTGGTCACGATGCTGCCCGATCCCTGCAGGGCGCCAACCGTCTGCGCAGCGGTCACCGTGACCGATCCATCGGGCAGACCACTGACATCCACCGCGGGGATGGTCCAGAGGTTTCCGGCGCATGGCGCCGATGATGACACCGAGCCGATCTGTACAGCCACCGTCGTACTGTTGACCGAGCAGCTGCCCGAGACGACATACGAGCCCTGGTTGGCAGCCGTGATGGCGGGAGCCGAAGTAACGGTCACCACCGGGACGACACCTGCGGTGTCCTTGAGGGTCACCAGGCTACCCGAGCCCAGCACACTGCCGACGGTCTGCGCCGCAGTTACGGTGACCGGTCCATCGGCCAGGCCAGTGACATCCAGACCAGCGGCGGACCAGTTGCCAGCCGCGCATGGCGCGCTTGCAGCCACCGAACCGACCTGAACCGCAACAGGGATGCCGTCGGCCGAGCAGCTGCCCGAGACGGTATACGACGCCTGGTTGGCTGCCGTAATGGCAGGTGCCGAGCTGACGGTCACCACCGGGGCGGCGCCTGCCGTCTCCTTGCTGGTCACCAAGCTGCCCGATCCCGTTTGACCACTGGCAGTTTGCGAGGCCATGACGGTGACTGCTCCATCAGGCAAGGCAGTGACATCAACAGCTGCTGAGGACCAGATGCCCGCATTGCACACTGCCGACGCCGATACCGAGCCGACCAGGACCGCCACGTTGCTGCCGTCCACCGAGCAAGAGCCCGAGACGGTATAGGCTGCCTGGTTCGCCAACGTGATCGCAGGTGCCGACGTCACGCTCACCACGGGTACGATTCCGGCCGCGTCCTTGGTGGTCACCAGGCTGCCCGTGCCGGTTTGGGTGCCCAGCGTTTGCGAAACTGTCACGGTGACCGGGCCATCGGGCAAGGCACTGACATCCACGGCCGTGCTCGACCAGATACCGGCATTGCACTGCGCCGATGCAGGAACCGAGCCGATTTGAACAGCCACCGCTGCGCCATTGGCTGAGCAGGTACCCGAGACGGTGTAAGCCGATTGGTTCGCTGCCGTGATCGGCGGTGCCGAGATCACACCCACGGCGGGCGCAGCTCCGGCAGAGTCCTTGCTGATCACCAGGCTGACTGTTCCCGTCTGGCCACCGGCGTCTTGCGAGGCCTGCACCGTAATCTGTCCATCAGCCAGCCCACTGACATTGGTGGGCTCGGTGGCCCAGATGCCATCGCTGCAGGTTGCCGATGCGGGTATCGAGCCGACGAGTACCGTCACCACTTCACCGTTGACCGAGCAGGTGCCCGAGACGGTATAGGCGGCCTCATTCAAGGCGGTGATTGCAGGTGCGGAGGTGATGACCACCACAGGAACAATCGCTGCAGTGGCCTTGGTGGTCTCCACGCTGTCCGACCCGGACAAGCCGCCAACGATTTGCTCCGCGGTCACGACGACCACCCCGTCAGGCAAGGCACTGACATTCAGACCCGACGCAGTCCAGGCTCCCGCGTCACAGGTCGCAGACGCTGGGACACTGCCGACCTGGACGGCGACACTGGTGCCGCTCGCCGAGCAAGTGCCCGAGACCGTGTAGGACGCTTGGTTGGCCAGCGTAATGGCGGGAGCCAAGCCAATGGTCACCACAGGCGCAGTAGCGGCCGCCGTCTTGTTGACCACCACACTGGCCGATCCCGAGCCGCCACTCACGGTCTGCGAGGCGGTCACCGTCACCAATCCATCCGGCAAGCCACTGACATCCAGCGGAGCCGTGGTCCAACTGCTGCCGTCGCATGCCACCGATGCGGCGATGGATCCAACCTGAACCGCCACGTTGGTACCGGCCACCGAGCAGGTGCCCGAGACGGTGTAGGCCGCCTGGTTAGATACCGTGATGTCAGGTGGCAGGGTGATGGCCACCACGGGCACGATCCCCGCCGGCTCCTTGTTGATCACCAGGCTCACCGATCCCGTTTGGCTACCCGCCGTTTGCGATGCCATGACCGTGACCGCGCCAGCGGGCAAGCCGCTCACGTCCATGCCAGCGGTAATCCAGGTACCGCTGCTGCAAGGCGCCGTTGCAGCGACCTGGCCGACCAGAACAGACACATCGGCGCCATTGACCGAGCAACTGCCGGATACGACATAGGCAGCCTGGTTGGCAGCCGTGATCGCCGGTGCCGAGGTGATGGCCACCGAAGGTACTGCCACTGCCACACTCTTGCTGGTCACCAAACTGCCCGATCCCGTGAGGCTGCCCGCTGTCTGCGAGGCTGTTACCGTGACCGATCCATCTGCCAAGCCACTGACATCCAGCGCTGCGGTAGCCCACAGGCCCCCGCTGCAGGGTGCAGATGCGGCTACCGATCCAACCAGGACAGCCACGTCCGTGCCGTTCACCGTGCAGGTACCAGAGACGGAATAAGCCAATTGGTTATCCGCTGCGATGGCGGGCGCCGAGGTGATGACCACCACAGGCGCCACGCCTGCAGTGTCCTTGGTAGTCACCAGGCTACCGGTCCCCGTCTGGGTACCCACCGTCTGCGAAGCCGTCACCAGCACCGTTTCATCCGGCAAGCCACTGACATCCAAGGCTGCAGTGGACCAGATGCCACCGCTGCAAACCGGCTGCGGCACAGCGACCACGTCGCCTACATGCACCATCAGCACCACACCGTTTTCCGAGCAGGTGCCAGAGACGGTATAGGCCGTCTGGTTGGCTGCCGTGATCGCGGGTGCCGAAGTAATGGTGACGACGGGGGCGATGCCCTGCGAGTCCTTGACGATGACCAAACTGCCCGAGCCCGTCAGGTCGCCCACCGTCTGCGAGGCAACAACCGAAACGGGCCCGTTTGCCAAGCCACTGACATCAACGCCTGCAGTGGCCCAAATGCCGCCACTGCACTGCGCCGAGGCAGCGACGGAGCCGATCAGCACCCCAACGCCCGAGCCATTGGCCGAGCAGGTGCCAGAGACGGTATACGCGGACTGGTTCGCTGCAGTGATGAGGGGCGCCGAGGTGATGGTCACCACAGGAGCGATCCCGACCGCAGTCTTGCTCGTCACCAGGCTGCCCGATCCCGTCTGGGCATTCACCGTTTGTGAGGCCGTGATCGTGACGGGTCCATCCGGCAAATTGCTGACGTCCAAGCCTGCAGTAGCCCAGGCACTGCTGTCGCATAGGGCCGAAGCGGCGACGGAGCCCACCAGAATGCTCACCGTGCTGCCGTTGGCCGAGCAGGTGCCCGAAACGATATAGGAAGCCTGGTTGGCGATGGTGATAGGAGGAGCCGAGGTGACAACAACTGCGGGTGCGACGCCGGCCGTGTCTTTGCTGATGACCAGCGTGCCCGATCCGGTTCGGCCATCGGCGGTCTGCGATGCTGTCACCGTGACCGCGCCATCCGGCAAGGTGCCGACATTCACCGCCGAGGTGGTCCAGAGCCCGGCATTGCACATCGCCGACGCAGGGATGGCGCCGATCAATACCGCTACATTCGTGTCAATGACCGAGCAGGTGCCCGAGACGGTATAGGCCGATTGGTTCGTTGCCGTGATGGCAGGCGCCGAGCTGATGGACACCACGGGGGCAATACCCGCTGTGTCCTTCGCAGTCACCAGGCTGCCTGATCCGGTTTGGGCACTGACGGTTTGCGAGGCTGTGACCAGGACTGGACCATCCGCCAAGCCGCTGACATCCATGCCCGAGCTGGACCAGATGCTGCCGGTACAAGCTGCCGAGGCCGCCACGGAACCGACCAGAACAGCGACATTCGTGCCGCTGGCCGAGCAGGTGCCCGAAACGGTGTAGGACGCCGCATTCAGCGCTGTGATGGCGGGTGCCGAAGTGATGGTCACCACGGGGGCATCCACCACGGTGTTCTTGGTGGTCAGCAGGCTGCCTGATCCTGTCTGGTTGCCTACCGTCTGTGAGGCTGTCACCGTGACCGATCCATCCAGCAAGCTGCTGACATCGAGGCCTGCCGACGACCAGAGGCCTCCATTGCAGGTCGCCGTGGCAGCGATGGAGCCGATCAGAACAGCCACGTCAGTGCTGTTGACCGAACAGCTGCCTGAGACCGTGTAAGACGCCTGGTTCGCTGGGGTGATCGTGGGAGCCGAGGTAACGGCGACGACAGGCACAGCACCCGTCACATCCTTGCTCGTGACCAGGGTCGCGGATCCGGTTTGCGCGCCCACGGTCTGCGAAGCCATGACCGTGACCGCACCATTGGGCAAGGCACTGACATCCAGGCCTGCAGTCGACCAGCTGCCGTTGGTGCACAGCGCAGAGGCAGCTACAGAGCCCACCAGCACCGCCACATTGTTGCCATTGACCGAGCAGGTACCGGAGACCGTGTAGCCCGCCTGGTTGGCCTGCGTGATGGCGGGTGCCAGGCCGATGCTCACCACCGGGATGGCGCCGGCCGCATCTTTCGTGGTACCCAGACTGCCCGATCCTGTTTGGCCACCCACGGTCTGCGAGGCCGTGACCGTGACGGGACCATTGGGCAGGGCAGTGACGTCCAGGCCTGCCGCGGCCCAGATATTGCCGCTGCAGGGCACCGAATCAGACACGGTGTCGATCACGACAGAAACGTTGGTGCCATTCACCGAACAGCTGCCCGAGACGGTATAGGAAGCCTGGTTCGCTGCGGTGATCGCAGGTGCCGAGGTAACGACCACGACAGGCAGAACTCCTGCGGCATCCTTGCTGGTGGTGAAGGTAGCCGTGCCGACCAGACCACTGACAGTTTGCGAGGCCGTGACGGTGACCGATCCATTGGGCACGGCGGTGACATTCAGGCCGGAGGCGGACCAGAGGCCGCCGCTGCACTGTGCCGATGCGGGCACTGCGCCGACTAGGATGGATACCGCAGCACCATTGGCCGAGCAAGCTCCCGAGACACTATAGGACGCCTGGTTGGCCGCCGTGATATGGGGCGCAGAGACCACCGTCACGACCGGCGGTTGCAAGACCGGGGCCGTATTCTTGGTAGTGGACTGGCTCGCAGATCTGGCCGGCCCTGCCGGGGGCTGTGATGCCGTCAGCGTCACGGGGCCATCGGCCAACGCTGTGGTGTTCACCGACCCGGAATAGCTGCCAGTGGCCGAGCAAGGCAGCGACCGCGCCACGCCGGTGGGCGTGGAGCTGATCGTCACATTGCCACTGCCAGCGCTGCAGCTTCCGCTGACGGGGATAGCCGCCTGGTTGCTGGTGGTAATCAAGGGCAAGGAACCCAAAGTGACCGTGGGCGCACAATCGGCCATCGTGACGGAGGAGTTGCCCACGATGACCGAAGCGCCGAGCAAGCGAATACCCACCGCAGACGCCACGAGCTCCACCCGCAGCGCATTGACGCTGAAGGTCTTGCCGTCTGGACTCAGGGTTTGCTCATTGGTGTGGAGAATGACCCCCACCATGGTTCCGAAGGTGGGCACACCAATCGTCAGGTCGACCCGGGTGTTTGCTGCAACACTGACGCCGACAAGCGATCCGGAGGCTCCCAGAATTTGTGCACTGCCCTCTGGCGTCAGCGTCCCATTGACGCAGGACATCTTGGCTTGCGAACTGACGGTATCGGCTCCAAGCGCCAGCCCGGCGAGCTTGAGGGCCAAGCCATTGACGGACGACGAGGACACCACACTGTTTTGTGCCAGTTTGCTTTGGGTGGCGGAGTTGAGCACGCCCGTACGCACGGTCAGCAAATTACCGACGCCTGCAGCGACAGACGCATTGAGGACCGATGTGGGGGTATTGAAATCCGGTGGTGCCGTTTTTTGCCCGGTATCGGCAATCGGGACGCCAAGCCCCAAACCCACCACATCGGCGGTCACCTGCAGACCATAGGCCCGCCCGGACCCTGCCGATGCCGCCGAAGCGTTAAAACTGCAGACGAGGGCCAGGCTCGCGAGCCCCCCATACAGCAGACGGCGGAGTGTCCTCTGCGCACCAATCGGGTTCATAGCGTCTCCTTGTGCACCACGCCAAGACGCCAGGATGGGGAGAGGTCAACTCAGGCCATACCAACCGACGCGCGAGGACTGGTGCCGCTGATTACTCATACAAACACAAGCATTCACAAGGGCAACCGTACTTTGAATCTTTGGTAAAACGTAAATTAATTTATTGAAAGAACATATAAACACGACTAGTTCCGGTCAATAAGCACATCCAGTGCCGCGCACCTGTCCCACTGCCTGAGAAAAGCACCCAAATCTCCGCCACAACCTCAGCATGCGAACCGAACTTTCCAGTCGCTGCCAGCGCTCTTTCAGAGGAGAAATTTGGGATAAGTGCTGGTTTCTGTAAGACATTCCATGGCGCCAGACTCAGACAAAAAAACCCGCCGATGAAGGCGGGTTGGGCATATCTAGGTCGCAAAAATCAGATTCGGCAATCCCTATATTCCGACAATACTGAGGGTATCGTCCTGCACAAATCCCAGGTTTTTTCCTACAGGGCTAGTTACATTTAGATATGTGTTTACTGGCCGCCGCGCACCATCGACAGGATCTTGGCGGTGTTCAGGCCGCTGGCGGTTTCCTGCATCTGCGTCTGGTAGCGCGACTGGAGCTGGCGGCCATCCTGCACCACATGCTGGTAGGCGTCTTTCAGCATTTCGGTCGACAGCTGGCGCCCACCGGCGTAGTACTGGTTCGCGACATGGCCCAGCGCGTAGGTAGAAGCAAAGCTCATGCCGCTGCTGACTGCCTGCTTGCCCAGGCCACCGAGCAGGCCCTTGCCGGCCTTGCCCAACAAACCACCCAAAAGCTTGCGCCCTGCCTGCTCCAGGTACTGCGAGGTCAAGCCCACACCCAGGGCACCGAGCAGGTCCTTGATATGGCCCTTGTCCAGCTCGTAGCCATAGTTCTGCCCGATCTGGTAGACCAATCGCATCTGCAGCGGAATGATGGCCAGCGTCGAGAGGTTCTCGGGCAACAGCTCAATGGCACCGTTGAGAATCGAGGCCTTGAGGATCTTCTGGTCCATGGCCTCCACCGACAAGGTCGAGGGGCGGCGCTCGGTCTGTGCCGGCACCAGCGGGTCAGCGGCAGCCGGATGGGGCGCTGGCTCTGTCAGCGCCAGCGGGGCTTCGGGCAAGGCAGCGTTCAAAGGCGCATCGACCAGGTTGCCAGCCAGCGCCTGCGCGGGCGGCGTGGCCAAGGTGGCCGCAGCCATCCCCGTAGCAGCAGCCAGTGCAGGCGCTGCGGCAGAAGCGGGCGCGGTGGATGCCTGCCCCGCCGCACCAAAAGCCTCGCGCAGCTGCGCCAAAAATTCTGCTTCCTTGGGGCTGGTGCTGCCATCGGCCTCGCAAACGCAAAGCGCCATCTCATAGGCGAGCTGGCGCGATTCGGTCGTCTGCAGCTGGGCCAGTACATCGCTCAGTTGCACGCGGCGCAGCAGCACATCCTGGTAGAGGTGGGGCAGGTTGATCTGCTGGTCAGCCGCCAGGCCCTCGGCCACCTGGCGGATCTGCTCGCGCTCACGCTCGTGCTTCTCGCCATCGGCGAACGAGGCAAGCAGGCACAGGGTCAAAGTGGCACGAATTTCTTCAGTCGTCATGGATCAGGGCTCCGCATTAAAAGTGCACAAAAGAAGGCACTTGGAGCCCAGGGCGCGGCCCAGGTTCCGCACCCAGGCCTGCCAGCCACCACTCTGCGCTACCGTCCTACGCGATCGCCGCCGCCCACCTGCGCAATACCCGCCTGCGCCAGCTCATCGCGCAGCACCTGCAGCGCCTGGGCCTGGTGCCTGGCATCCATCTGCGCATCATGGTTGGCCACGCTGATGGCGGCGATATGCGCGCTATGGGCGGTCTGGAACTCGATCGCCAGGCCCACACCGGTGGCGCCCGAGGTCAGCAGGTTGACGCTCAGCGAATGGCCGCGCTTGCGCGTCTGGCGCACCATGTCCATCAGCCGCTCCTGGCTGATGCCGGCGGCCTCGTAGTCGAGCCGGCGGCGCTGGTAGATCTGCTCCAGCTCTGCATCGCGCAGGCTGGCGGCCAAGGCCAGGCTGGCCGTGCCCTGGCCCAGCAGGCGGATCTGGCCGGTCATCAGGCTGTGGGCATGCAGCACTGTGCTGCCCGGCTGCACATGCAGGCAGTGGGCAAAGTCGCCGACGCGGATGATCAGAAACACCGTATCGCCGGTGCGCCGTGCCACGCTCACCATCACCGGGTGGCAAACCTCAAAGATGGGCGGCTTGGCCATCGCGGCCAGGCCCGTCAGCATGGCCTCCACCCCCAGCCGGTATCGGCCCGATTCGGCATCCTTGGCCGCATAGCCGGATTGCGCCAGCACCATCAGCAGCCGCCGCGCGGTCGAACGGTCCAGCCCCGACAGCGCCGTCAGATCGGCAATCGACAGGCCTTGCACATGGTGGCGCGTCAGCAGCCGCAGCACCTTGACCAGGCGTGCAGGGCTCTGCGCCCCGGGAAAACCTGAGTTCATATCGTGAACATCCCTGCTGCCAGCTTTTGCCATCCCAGCGCTTCCCGTTTCATAGTTGCTCGTCACCCCGCAAGGCCCGCACAAGCTAATGCAGATTGCTGCCGGGGCCTGTCTCCCCCGTTTACCTGGAAAACCCTATGAACGCCTACCGCCCTGTACATGCCCCGCACCTTGCCCCTGTTGTCGGCAGCTCTGGCTCGCCCCGCTGGACCCAGCGCCCCGCGCAATCGAACTGGGGCGATTTTGGCCCCGACGACCAGCTCGGCCGCCTGAACTACCTGACGGCGGACAAGGTGAAGGAAGCGGCGCAGGAAATACAGACGGGCGAGCGCTTCTGTCTGAGCCTGCCGCTGGACAAACCCGGCGGCAATGCACTCAACCCGCGCCGCCACCCGCCCATCATCAAGCCCTCGCGCCGGCCGCTGGGCCCGGGCCTGAACTTTGCGCTCTCGCGTGAAAACCCGCTCTACACCGATGTGGTCAGCGACGACTATGCCGAGATCTACCTGCAGTACTCGACGCAATGGGATGCACTGTCGCACGTGGGCAGCCATTTCGACATCAATGGCGATGGCGTGGACGAGCTGGTCTACTACAACGGCTTCCAGGCTGGCATCGACATCCTGGCACCCGATGACCTGCCGGACATGGGTGGCCAGTCCCGCGCCAAGGCGCTGGGCGTGGAGCGCCTGGCCGAGCAGGCCATCCAGGGCCGGGGCGTGCTGGTCAACCTGCGCCGCCACTTTGGCGACGGCCACACTCTCGTCTCGGGCAAGATGCTCAAGGAGGTGCTGCAAGCCGATGGCATTGAGGTCACCAAAGGCGACATCGTGGCGCTCTACACCGGCTTCAGCGAACTGCTGCTCGCCTGCGATGGCCCCCCCAAGCCGGACATGCCCGAGACCGTGGGCGCGGTGCTCGATGGGCGCGATCCCGAGCTGCAGCAGTGGATCATCGACAGCCACATCACCACCTTGGTGGCCGACAACTACGGCATCGAATCGGTGCCCGGCCGGCCGGTGGATGGCAGCTGTGCCTTTCTGCCGCTGCATGAGCTGTGTCTGTTCAAGCTCGGCATGCCGTTTGGCGAGCTGTGGTACCTGCACCCGCTGGCGCAGTGGCTGCAGGCCCATGGCCGCTACCGCTTCATGCTCACCGCACCGGCGCTGCGCCTGCCCGGTGCCGTGGGCTCACCCGTGACCCCGGTCGCCACCGTCTGAAGGCCGCCTATGACCTCCCAACCCATGGCCAGCGCGCCCTGCAGCGCGCGGGCCAACGATATGCGCAGCCTGCTGGCACTGGGCGCGGGCGACGCGCCCGCGCTGCAGTTTGGCGGCAGCACCCACAGCTATGCGCAGCTGCGCAGCCAGGTGCAGCAATGTGCCCAGGGCCTGCGCCAGCAAGGCCTCGCGGCCGGCGATGTGCTGGGCCTGTGGCTGCCCAATACCCCCCACTGGCTGCTGCTGCACCTGGCCTGCGCCGAGCTGGGCATCACCACCCTGAGCCTCAACCTCAAGCTGGGCGTCAAGGAAATCAGCAGCTTTATCGACCGCTCCGGTTGCAAGGCACTGGCCTTTGACCGCACCACCGCCAATGCGCTTGCCGTTATGAATGGCGCTGCCGCCAGCGCAGCCAGCCTGCTGCCCGGCAACAGCCTGGAGCAGATTCTGGCGCAGCAAGGCGGCAGCCTGCAGTGCCTGATTGATGCCAGCCTGGGCCAGGCCAGCTCAGCAGCCGCACCGATGCCAGTCGCTGGCGCGGCGCTGCCGATCCAGCCCTGGCAAACGCTGATGGCAGCACCCGCAACGCCCCAGCACCCGACCGCCTGCCAGGGCGATCAGACCTGCATCATCCTGTCCTCGTCGGGCACCACCAGCCAGCCCAAGCTCATCGTGCACCGCCAGTCCAGCGTGGCCCAGCATGCGCAGGATGTGGCCCCCGGCTTTGGCATCGACGCGCACTGCCGCAGCCTGCTGGCGCTGCCACTGTGCGGGGCCTTTGGCTACACCGCAGCGATGGCCACCCTGGCCGCAGGCGCCTGCCTGGTGCTGCATGAGGTATTTGATACCGCGCGTGCGGCAGCTTGCCTGCAGCACGAGCCCATCACCCACATGTTTGGCACCAATGACATGGTCGACAAGCTCATCGCCGACCTGCCCGCCGGCTGGCAGCCGCAGGCGCTGCGCTTTTTTGGCCATGCCAACTTTGTGCCCGGGCTCGATGCGCTGCCGGCCCGCGCAGGCCAGTTCGGCATCCCGATGGTGGGCTGCTTTGGCATGAGCGAGACCTTTGCGCTGTTCGCCCACCAGGACCCGGCCGCCCCCCTGCCGCGCCGCGCCCAATCGGGCGGCTTTCCGGTCTGCCCACAGGCGCGGGTGCGGGTGCGCAATCTGGAGACCGGTGCCCTCGCCCAGGCGCAAGAGCCCGGCGAGCTGGAGTTCTACAGCCCCACCCTGATGCAGCAGTACCTGCACGATGCACAGGCCACGCAGCAAGCTTTTACCGAAGACGGCTATCTGCGCTCCGGCGATCTGGGCTACCTCAATGGCGACGGCGGCTTTACCCATATCTCGCGCCTGGGCGATGTGCTGCGCATCGGGGGATTTCTGGTCAACCCGGCCGAGATCGAAGAGTCGGTGATCGCGCTCAGCGGCGCCAGCGCCTGCCAGGTGGTAGCGGTCAATGCCTCGGGCAGCTCGCGCCCGGTGGCCTTTGTGCTGGATCCCAGCGACAGCGCCAATGGACCTTGGGATGAAGAGGCCATCAAGGCCCAGTTGCAGCAGCAGATTGCCCGCTACAAGGTGCCCATCCGCATCTTCCGGGTCGATACCTTTCCCTACACCATGGGGCCCAATGGCAAGAAGGTCAAACGCAATGAGCTGCGCGACCTGGCCCAGCGCCTGCTCGCCCAGGAGGCCACCGCATGAAGCAGGAATGGATCCTGGCCGAAACGCCTTTCTTTGATACGCGGCATGACGAGGTCATCGCCCGGCTCAACCGCTGGATCAGCGACAACCGCGCGCTTCTGGCCGATGAAACCCCGCAGGACCTGCAGGCCGAATGCCGCCACTGGCTGCAGAGCCTGGCCCGGCATGGCCTGCTGGAGTATGCCGCGCCGGCGATGGCAGATGGCATGGCGCCAGCGGTGGACCTGCGCGCCATCTGCCTGGTGCGCGAATGCCTGGGCTACTACGCGCCGCTGGCCGATTTTGTCTTCAGCATGCAGGGCATCGGCAGTGCCGCGCTGTGGCAAAAGGGCGATCCCCACTTGGTGGCGCCCTATGTGCAGGCCTGCAGCGAGGGCCGCAAGGTAGCAGCCTTTGCGCTGACCGAGCCCGATGGCGGATCCGATGTAGCGGCCACCAAGACGCGAGCGGTGCTGCAAGGCGACCACTACCTGCTCGATGGCGCCAAGTCCTATATCTCCAATGGCGGCATTGCCGACTTCTACGTCGTCATCGCCCGCACCGAAGAGGCCAAGGGCGCCAGCGGTCTGTCGGCCTTGCTGGTCGATGCCGACACCCCGGGCCTGCGCATCCACCGCGCCATCGACATCATCGCGCCCCACCCGCTGGCGGAGATCCATTTTGAGCACTGCGAGGTGCCTGCCAACCGCCTGCTAGGCCAGCCCGGCGAGGGCTTCAAGGTGGCGATGGGCGTGCTCGATATCTTCCGCAGCTCGGTTGGTGCCGCTGCGCTGGGCATGGGCCAGCGTGCGCTCGATGAGACCCTGGCGCGGGTCAGCCAGCGCCAGCTCTATGGCCAGGCGATGGCCGAGATGCAGACCGTGCAGCACAAGCTGGCCGACATGGCCACGCAACTGGAGGCCGCGCGCCTGCTGGTGCACAAGGCCGCCTGGTGCCGCGATGTGCGCCAGCGCCGCATCAGCACCGAGGCGGCGATGGCCAAGATGCAGGGCACCGAGGCCGCCTTCCAGGTGGTCGACGCAGCCGTACAGCTCTGGGGCGGCATGGGCATCACCTGCGGCAGCGTGGTCGAGCGCCTCTACCGCGAGGTCCGCCCCATGCGCATCTACGAAGGGGCGACCGAAGTGCAAAAGACCATCATCGGTCGGCAAATTTTGAAAGGCCTGGCATGACAGACAGCAACCGCAAACCCCGCGTCCTGGTCACCGGCGCCAGCCGGGGCATAGGCCGCGCCACCATGCGCTATCTGGCCGACAAGGGCTACCAGCCCATTGGCCTGGCCCGCAGCATCCCCACCGACGCGCAGGCCGATGAGCAGTTCATCGCCTGCGACCTGATGGACCTGGAGGCCACGCGCCAGCAGGTGGAGCAGCTGGCCGCGCAGGCCCCCTTCTATGGCCTGGTCAACAACGCCGCACTGGCCCACACCACCGACCTGGCCCACACCAGCGTGGCCGACATGAACGAGGCCATGGCGCTGAACGTGAACGCCTGCCTGGTGTGCATGCAGGCGCTGCTGCCAGGCATGCGCCAGGCGCGCGCTGGCCGGGTCGTCAATATCTCCTCGCGCGCCGCGCTGGGCAAACCCAACCGCACCGCCTACAGCGCCACCAAGGCCGCCGTCATCGGCATGAGCCGCACCTGGGCGCTGGAGCTGGCCACGGACCAGATCACCGTCAATGTGATCGCCCCCGGCCCCGTGGCCACCGAACTGTTCAAGACCGCCAGCCCGCCCGGCGCGCCGCAGACCGAAGCGCTGCTCGCCGCCGTGCCGCTGCAGCGGGTGTCCGAGCCGGTCGAGATCGCCCATGCGATCGACTTTCTGCTGCATCCTCTCGCCGGCTACATCACCGGCCAGACCTTGCATATCGATGGAGGACTGACGATCAGCGCCACCCGGCTATAGCGCCTCTCGCATCTCGCTTAGGACACGGCACACCACAAAAAACGGAACGGAGACAATGCCATGAACGACAAGCTTTCCCTGGAACAAGCACCGGTCAATCCCGGCAGGCGACGGTGGCTGGCACGCAGCACCGCCTGGGGTGCAGCCAGCCTGCTGGCCAGCCACCAGGCCTGGGCGCAGAGCCCCTACCCGTCGCGGCCGGTGCGGCTGGTGGTGCCCTTTGCGGCCGGCGGCGCCACCGATGTGCTGGGCCGCTTGCTGGCTAAGGCGCTGGAGCCCGGCCTGGGCCAACCGGTGGTGGTCGACAACAAGGTCGGCGCGGCAGGGGCCATCGGCGCCAACCAGGTGGCCCATGCCGAACCCGATGGCTACAACATCCTGATGGGCGGCGTGGGCACCAATATCGTGTTGGAGCACACGATGCCCGACCTGGGCTACCGGCCCCAGCGCGACTTTGCGGCGGTGGCCTCGATCTGCAATGTGGACTATGTGCTGGCGGTGGCCCAGGACAGCCCCTACCAGACCCTGGGCGAGCTGCTGGCCGATGCCAAGCAGCACCCGGACAAGCTGCGCTATATGTCCACCGGGCCGCTGGGCCCGCTGCATGTGGCCTTGCAGTACCTGGGCAAGCTCAGCGGCGCGCAGATGATCCATGCGCCCTACAAGGGCGAGGCCCCGGCCCTGCCCGATCTGCTGCAGCAGCGCGTGGATGTGGGCACGATGACGGCGCTTTTCACCCGGCCGCAGGTGCAGTCGGGCAAGCTGCGCGTACTGGCCACCTTGAGCGCGCAGCGCATGGCCTCCTGGCCCGAAATCCCCACCGTGGCCGAGCTGGGCTACCCCGGCTTTGCCGCGCCGATCTGGAACGGCTTTTTTGTGCCGCGCAAGACCGGCGCCGATGTGGTCGACCGCCTGGGCAAGGTCACCGTCGCCCAGTTGCAGGCGCCCGAGCTGAAGAACCTGCTGGAAAAGCAAGGCGTCTCGGTCACCGCCCAAGGCCCCGCCGAGTATGAAAAATTCTTGCAGGCCGAGCGCCTGCGCTGGCAACAGATGATCCGCGAATCCCAGGTACTGACCACCGGCTGAACAGGAGACAAAAACATGGCTATCTCTCATATCCGCGCACTGCGCACCCCCCTCCAACCCCTGGGCCTGGCAGCAGCGCTGCTCTGCCTGCCGCTGGGCGCCATGGCGCAATCGGGCCCGCCGGTGCGCATCGGCCTGATCGTCGACCAGTCCGGCGTCTACTCGGCCATCACCGGCAAGGGCAGCATCACCGCCGCCCAGATGGCGCTGGACGAGGCCGGCGGCCAGGTGCTGGGCCGCAAGGTGGAGCTGCTGACCTTTGACCACCAGAGCAAGGCCGACTCGGCAGCGGCCAAGGCGCGCGAATGGTACGACAACGGCGTGGACGCGATCCAGGACGTGGGCGGCTCGGCTGCTGCGCTGGCGGTGCTGAACATCGCCAAAGAGAAGGGCAAGGTGCTGGTGATGAGCGGCCCGGCCAGCGACCGCATCACCGGCGACATGTGCGGCCCCACGGTGGCGCACTGGGCCTACAACTCCTATTCGCTGGCCAATGCGGTGGGCAAGGCTGCGGCCGAGAAATTCGGCAAGCAGTGGTACTTTCTGACCGCCGATTACTCCGGCGGCTATGACATCGTCAAGGCCACCACCCAGGCCATCGGCACCGTCGGCGGCAAGGTGATCGGCGAGACCCGGCACCCGCTCAATGGCTCGGATTTCTCGTCCGCCGTGGTGCAGGCCCAGGCCAGCAAGGCCGATGTGATCGGCCTGGCCAACTTTGGCAATGACCTGGTCAACTCGATCAAGGCTGCGCGCGAATTCGGCATCACCCCCGAGAGCAGGCAAAAGCTCGCGTCGCTGCTGATGTACATCAACGATGTGCATTCGGTAGGCCTGCGCACCGCGCAGGGCATGCTGCTGTCCGAGGCCTTTTACTGGGACATGAATGACGAGACGCGCGCCTTCTCGAAGAAGTACTTCGCCAAGGTCAATGCCATGCCCAATATGAGCCAGATGGGCGCCTACTCCTCCGTCAAGCACTACCTGAAGGCGGTGGAAGCCGCTGGCAGCACCGATGCCAAGGCGGTGATGGCCAAGATGCGCGAGATGCCGATCAACGATGTGTTCACCAAGAATGGGCGCCTGCGCGAAGACGGCATGATGGTGCACGACATGTACCTGTTCCAGGTCAAGTCGCCGCAGGAGTCCAAGGCCCCTTGGGACTACTACAAGGTCATCAGCACGGTGCCGGCCGACAAGGCCTTCCTGCCGCTGTCCGAGTCGGCCTGCCCTCTCGTCAAGAAGTAGGCCGCCGCACCATGGCCCCCAGCGAAACCCAGAACCAGCTTTTCAGCCCGCTGCAGCTGCGCGATGTCGTGCTCAAGAACCGCATCGTCGCCGCCCCCATGTGGCAGTACCAGGGCCGCCACGGCCAGGTGCAGGATTGGCATTTGATGCACCTGGGGCGCCTGGCCGCAGGCGGCAGCGGCCTGGTGTTCCAGGAAGGCACGGGCGTGGAGCGGCGTGGCTGCGGCACCTTGGGCGATATCGGCCTGTGGCAGGACGACATGGTGGCGCCCCTGCAGCGCATCGTGCAGCTGATGCGCGACTGCGGCACCACGCCGGGCATCCAGCTGATGCATGCGGGCCGCAAGGCCCGGCAGCTGACCCCTGCGCAGGGGCGGGGCGCTCTGCCCTACCAGCCAGACATCGCCGACTGGGAGGCCTGGATGCCGATAGGCCCGAGCGCCATCCCGGCGGGCAAGGGCCTGGACACGCCTTTGCCGATGTCGCTGCAAGACATTCAGCAAGTCGTGGAAGCCTTTGCCGCTGCCGCCAGCCGTGCTGCGCGCGCCGGCTACCAGGTGCTGGAGCTGCATGCCGGCCATGGTTATTTGCTGCACAGCTTTTTGTCGCCTTTGGCCAACCAGCGCGGTGATGCCTGGGGCGGCAGTTTTGACAACCGCTGCCGGCTGCTGCTAAACGTAGTCGAAGCGGTGCGCGCGGTATGGCCAGCGGGCCTGCCGCTGTTGGTGCGGCTGTCCTGCACCGATGGCGCGCCTGGCGGCTGGACCTTGGAAGACAGCATCGCGCTGGTCCAGCGCCTGCTGCCGCTGGGGGTGGATGCGATCGACTGCTCGTCGGGTGGCATTGCCGGCTCGCCACTGCGCGGCGGCGAGTCCGCCACCTATGGCTACCAGGTGGAACTGGCCTCGGCCATCAAGGCCGCCACCGGCGCCTGCACGATGGCCGTGGGCCTGATCGTGCATGCGCAGCAGGCCGAGGCCATTTTGCGCAATGGCCATGCGGACCTGGTCGCCCTGGCGCGCGAGCTGATCTACAACCCCAACTGGCCGATGGATGCGGCGCAAAAGCTGCAGGATGCGCAGGATTTCCAGATGCTAACCAGGAACGAGGCTTTCTGGCTGGAGCGGCGCAAGGCCACCACACCGGATCTGCAGCCGTCCACCTTTGTGCGCTGAAGGCGTTGACGGCACCGCAATGCCACAATGCGGCGATGCGCATAACGCCCGTCGCCCTCCCCCTTGCCTTGTTGGCCATGCTGGCCAGCACCGGCTGCCAGCAAATCCCGTATGTACCCTTGCCGGCACCGCCCACCGGCATCCGCTATGAGCCGGGTGCCAACAGCGCCGGCATTGCGCGCATGTCGGAGGCGGAACTGCTGCGCCAAAAGCGCCTGGCGCAAGGGGGCGACAAGCGCGCGGCCTTCAATGTCTACCAGCACCTGCGTTCGGTGGAAAACGACGATGCCCAGGCACGTGACTGGCTGATTCTGGCGGCTGACCTGGGCCATGCCTCGGCCCAGTTCAACCTGGCCCAGATCGGCATCTACGAGCATGACAGCGCCAGCGCGCTGTACTGGGCCCAACGCGCCAAAGCCTCGGGCTACCCGCATGCGGCCGAGCTGGTGCAGTCCTTGGAGAACCCTGACTAGGCCCTCAGCGCACTGCCGGCGGCAGCCGCGCCAGCTCGGCGGTCAGCGCGCGCACATCGGCCAGCGCACGGGTCTTGTCAGCCGGTACCGCGCCATTTGCTGATCCGCCCAATGCCTGAGAGAAGCCCTGCAGCACTTGCTGGGCCTTTTTCAGCTCGGTCTCCAGGATCAGGCGGCGCTCGTCCTGGCCAAAATCGGCGCGCTCACGCGGGCGCGGGCTTGGCGACTGGGTGTGGGCTGGGGCTGGGGCGGCGGCTGCCGTGCGCAGCGTACGGCGTGCGGGCGGTGCAGCAACGGCTGCCGCAGCAGCGGCCTTGCAGCCGGGTCCGGCGGCAGCGGCACCGCCCAGGAGGTATTCCACGCCACCGTCCTTGCACACCGTCTGCGCACCGGCCGGCGCAGCGCCCAGCACGGCGGTCAGCAGCAGCGCGGCCGCTGCGGCCAGTGGCCCATCAAGGCGCCGCATCGAATGGATTGGGAACATTCTCCACCCCCATCGGATTGGTCCAGATCGCAGGGCAGAAGGCATTGCGCAGGCCCACCACGTCCTTGAGGCCATCCATAGCCGCATTGCCCACGTGCGCGGTCACCCACTGCGCTCCGTTGCGGATATTGCCGACCAGGTCGGGCACCAGGGTGGCGTAGTCACCCAGGCCGCTGTTGCCGTCGGCCACTTCCCATTTGAAGCTGGCATTGAGGTCCGAGGTATCGCGGGCCGGCCCAAAGGAATAGAAGGGATGCCAGTACAGCGAGGACTGCATGCCCACCGAGGCTTCCTGCGTCAGCGGAAAGCGGTCGCTCGCCAGAAAGAAAGCATCAATGGCCGAGAGGTCGGTGGCCTCGGCACTGAGCACATCGTCGCCCGTGGTCAGCACCGAGCCGATGTGCTTGGAGACATAGCGGTAGCCCTGCATGGCCTTGATGATGATGGGCCCGGCGATCGGCACGCTGAGCTTGTAGCCATAGTGCACCCGCAGGTGCAGGATATTGGTCTCGCCCAAGGTCTTGTTGGAGACGGCACCACGCAGCCGCGTGTCTTCCAGGTTCGGGGTGTCGCCGTTGTAGGCGTCGGTCGCGCCGGTACGCGCATCGCGCTCATAGGGCAGCGGCTTGCGGTAGCGCAGGCTGTCGTTGGGGATGCGTACAATGCCGCGCGATTCGCCATAGTTCTCCACCATGGCCCAGTCCAAAAAGGTGTTCTGCGTGGGGTTGACGTACTCGATACAGCTGCCCTGGATCAGGTCGGTGTTGGTGTTGACCCAGCCCTTGAGCAGGCCCGAGACGCTGGATTCGGACACATACAGCGGCATCATCCCCCGCACAAAGCCTTGCCAGACACTGCCCTTGGTGAGCGCGGATTTGACATTGCCCAGGCTCACATCGGCCAGCATGCCCTTCTTGGCCAGCGGAATGCGCAGGTCATAGGGCAGCGGCAGCGCGTTGTTGAGCGAGCCCACGCGTGCCGCCTCGTTCGCTGCGTACTGCAGGGTCAGCCTGGCGCGGTAGATCAGCGCAAACTGGATCAGCGACAGCGTGAACACCAGCACCACCGGCAGCGCGATCAGGGTTTCCGTCATCGACACGCCGCGCTGCCGGGCGCCGCTTGGTTTTATCTTGCGCATTTCAAGCCCTTTCAACACAGTTGCAGCCGCTGGCCCGGTGCCAGCCCCAGGCGCGCTGCCTCGCCGCTGCGCAGCTCCAGCACCCGTTGTGCGCCCCGGCACCAGGCCATGCGCCAGGGCGCCAGGCCGGCGCTGATGCGCAGCACCTGCTGCTGCGCATCGACAAACACCACATCGATCGCATAGCGCATGAAACAGGTGTGCACGGCCGCGCAGCGGTCGAATGCCAGCGCCTCGCCACTGGCGGGCGGCGGGCGAAAGATCAGCCCAAAGGCGCGCTCTGAAAAGCGCTGGGCCAGCTGGACTTTGAGTGCGGGCATACCAGGCGCCTTCATTTCAAGGTTTGGTACATCTGCACCGCGAGTGGAAAAAAGATCACCATGAAGGTGACCGGAAAGATAAAGATCACCAGCGGGCCGAGCATCTTCACAGGCGCTTCCATCGCCAGCTTTTCGGCGTGCTGAAAGCGCTCGGTACGGCGCTGCTCGGAAATGGCGACCAGGGTATCGGTGACGCTGGCACCCAGCGATTCGGCCTGGGTCAGGTTGGAGACCAGGCCGCGTACATGCTTGTTGTCCATGCGCTCGGCCATGGCGTTGAAGGCATCCATACGGCTCATGCCCGTGCGCATCTCGCGCAGCAGGCGCTCGAGCTCTTCGTGCATCGCGCCAGGGGGGCCCTTTTGCACCGCCTGCGAGATCGCCGCCGTCAAGCCCAGCCCCGCCTGGCAGCACAAGGTGATCAGGTCGAGGTAACCAGGCAAGGTGCGCAGCACTTCCTTGTCGCGGCGTTTCTTGCGGTCGTTGACCCAGATGGCCGGCAGCATCCAGCCCAGCAGCAAGCCGGCCAGACAGGCCAGACGCACCCAATGCCCATCGATCTTCAGCGCCATCGTGGCGCCCGCAAAGGCCAGCCCCACCAACGCCATCGAAATCACACGCACGGCGATGATCTCCTCGGCCTTGAGCACATACTCCAGGCCGGCCAGCTGCAGCTTGCGCTTCCAGCGCAGCAGGCTGGAGGTGGGCGCAATCTCCGAGACATGGAACTGCAGCACGTTGACGGCCGGCCAGATGAGCCGGATGCCCCAGGGCAGCGGGTCCATGTGCTCGCGCACCGACGGCCGGGCCTTGCGCACAATGGCCACAAAGTACAGCAAGATAATGGCCGCCATCACAGCGGACAGAAAGATGGCGGCAAGCAGAATGGCGTTTTTCATGGCATCAGATGTCGATGGCGACAATTTTCTTGATGGACATGTAGCCCAGGGTGAGCATCACGATCATCACGGCCAGTACCCCCCAGCCGATGGGGGTGACAAACAGCAGGTGCATGGTCGGCTGCATCAGGTACAGAATGCCGCCCAGCACCACGGGGAACATGGTCATCACCAGGCCCTGGATGCGGCCTTGTGCCGTCAGCGCCTTGATGCGCCCTTCCAGCATGGCTTTCTTGCGCAGGGTCTCGGCCAGCAGCTGCAGCGGCTCGGACAGGTTGCCCCCCACTTCCTTGGCCACGCGCAAGGCCACCACCACCAGCATGAAGTCCGGAATCTGGATGCGCCGCGCCATGTTCTGCACCGCGTCGTCGAAAGACAGGCCAATGCGCTGCTCCTTGAGCACGATGGCGAACTCATCGCCCAATGGCCCTTTCTGGTCACGCACCAGAATCTGCAGTGCCACCGACAGCGCACTGCCCGCACGCAATGCGCTGGCAATGAAGAGCAAGGCATCGGGCAGTTCGGCCTCGATGCGCTCGCGCCGCTTCTTGCGCTGCCAGGCAAAGTAGCGCGCTGGCAGAAAGTAGACAGCGCCGCAGACCACCACCACCAGCAACCAGTTGCGTGCAATCAGGTAGGTGAGGATGCCGGCCACGACCACCATGGCCACGTGGCCGGTCGCCAGGGTCAGCGCCTTTTGCGCATGGAACTCCGAGATGCCCAGAATCCGGAGACCCCGGCCGCGCAGGTAGACATTGGACTTGTCGCGCCACTCCCCCATGCGGCTGTAGACCAGCCAGCCCGAGAGCACCACAAAGCCGGCGGCGGCCAGCAAAAAGCCGAGGAACTGCCAGTTCTTCATGCCGGTTCTCCCTGGAAGAACAGTTCCTCCATGTTCACCGGCACACCGTGCTCGACCAGCCTGGCGACAAAGTCCGGGATCACCCCGGTCGCCTCAAAGCGGCCCTGGGTGCGGAACTCGGCATCCAGCCCGGTCTTGCGGAACACAAAGATATCCTGCATCTGGATCACGCCATCGGTGCAGTTGAGTACCTCGGTGATCTGGGTGATCTTGCGGCTGCCGCAGGGAAAGCGGGTGAGCTGCACCATCAGGTGGATGGCCGAGGCGATCTGCTCTCGGATGGCGGTAACCGGAATGTTCATGCCCGCCATGGTCACCAGCACTTCCATACGGGCTGCGGCATCGCGCGGCGAGTTGGCGTGCAAGGTGGTGAGCGAGCCATCGTGGCCGGTGTTCATCGCCTGCAGCATGTCCAGCGCTTCGCCGCTTCGGCACTCACCGACGACGATACGGTCCGGGCGCATCCGCAGTGAGTTCTTGACCAGGTCCCGGATCGACACGGCGCCCTTGCCTTCGACGTTGGCCGGGCGCGCTTCCAGCGATACCAGGTTGGGCTGGTTCAACGAAAGTTCGGCGGCATCCTCCACCGTCAGGATGCGCTCGTCGTTGGGGATGAAGTTGGACATCATGTTCAGCAAGGTGGTTTTGCCGGTGCCGGTACCGCCCGAGACCACGATGTTGAGCTTGTTCTCGACAGCCAGCTGCAGAAAATCGACCATGGCCTGCGAGATCGACTGGTACTGCACCATGCCCTCTGCGCCCATGCGCTTCTTCGGAAACTTACGGATGGTGATGCTGGGGCCGCGAATCGCCAGCGGCGGGATGATGGCGTTCACCCGCGAGCCGTCCTTCAGGCGCGCATCGACCATCGGCGAGCTCTCGTCAATACGCCGGCCCAGCGGCGTCACAATGCGCTCGATTGCGCCGTTGACGGCCAGGTCGCTGGTGAAGGACACATCGGTGCGCTCCAGCCGGCCGCGCCGCTCGATCCAGATCTCGTCAAAACGGTTGACCATCACTTCGGTCACCGAGTCGTCCTGCAGCAGCACTTCCAGCGGGCCCAGGCCAATGGCCTCGTCCAGCAGTTGCTGGCTCAGCTCGGCCCGGTCAATGGTCTCGGGCAGGTTGGGCGTGTCGCGGATGATTTCGGCAATCAGCGCGCGCACATTGGAGCGCAGCTCATCGTCCTTCATCTTGATGGTGTCGATGCGGCGCGCTTCGAGCTGCTCCAGCAGCTGGCGGTGCAGCAGGCGGCGCCACTGCAGCATCGGGTCTTCCGGGCGCGGCTCCGTGCGCGTGGGGCGCTGGTGCTCCAGTAATGGCTGGGAGGTCTGGCCCGGGTTCTGCGCTTCTTCGCGCTGTCCGCCCAACTTGTCATCGAGCACCACGATGATCGAGTGCCCGCCGACCACCACCTCCTCGCCCCCTCGGCAGGGGCCATAGCGGGTCACGCGCTCGTTGTTGACCCAGGTGCCAAACAGGCTGCCCCGGTCTTCGATGAAGACGTCGCCGTCATGCAGCATCACCACCGCATGGTCGCGGGCCACGTTCCAGCCGGTCAGATGCAGGGAGCGGTCGCTGGATTTGCCGATGGTGAAAGTCTCGGCACCGAGCTCGAACTCCTGCGCCTTCTGGCGGGGCGAATTGACTAGTAACTTATGCACGGTCTTCTCCGGGATCAGCGGCCGCAGCCATCAGTTGTGCGAATAGCTCTCGGGGTCCAGACCCCGCTCGGGCATCGGCGGTTCGACCTTTTTGGAGTTACGGTAGAGGTCTTCGGTCAGGTCGGTAAAACCGTTGGAGATCTGCTCCTCCATCTGCTGGCTGCGCTCCAGGCGGGGGCGCGAATCGCGCGCGGTGACCACACGCGGGGTGATGAACACCACGGTCTCGATCTGGTTATCGCTGTCGTTGTTGTTCTTGAAGGCCCAGCCCAGCACCGGCACATTGCGCAGGCCCGGCAGGCCATCGGTAGCGCGCGAGGACTGGCGGCTGATGAGGCCCGAGAGGATGATGGTGTCACCATCATCGACGTTGAACTCACTCTCGGTGCGGCGCGTCAGCAGCCCCGGGATGCCATCGACCGAGATGGACTGGTCGATGTTGCTGACCTCGGCCAGAATCGAGCCGGAGATGTTGCCGGCGCCATCGGCCATGGGCTTGACATGCAGGCGCAGGCCATAGGGCTTGTAGTTGACCGAGCCAGTACCCAGCGCGCTCATTGCAGGCAAGGGGATTTCACCGCCCGATAGGAAGCGCGCTTCGCCGCCACTGCGGGTGGTGAGCTTGGGCGAGGCCAGCAGCATCGCATTGCCGCGCTGCACCTGCAGGTTGATGGCCGAGGTCAGCGCCGTGCTCAAACCAAAGTAGTAGCGCGCCTTGCGCCGGCGCTGGTCCAGAAAGCCTTGGCCGTAGCCGCTGTCCATGTTCAGAAAGGGCGAGTTCTCCGGCAGGATGCGGTAGCCGCCGTTGGAGGCGATATCGGAGAACAGGCCAAAGTTGAAGCCGCCACCGGTCGTGTCCCACTTCATGCCCAGGTCGTCCAGCGCCGAGCGCGAGAACTCCACAATGCGCACGTCCATCTCGATCATGCGGTCCACACGCAGGCGCTCGGAAGTGGCGAAGGACACCACGGCCGGGCCGTACATGCGCGCAATCTCGCGCAGGCGCGTGACTGCAGCGGGGTCTAAATTGGAACCGTCGAGAATGATCTTCTCGCCGACACGGGAGATGCTGACACCGGTGATGCCTGCGGTCAGCATCGAGATCTCGCCTTCAATGCGGTCCAGATCGACCACGTTGACGCGCGCCTTGAGGCTGCTGACCTGGCCGTCCTTGCGCCAGACATGGATCGTGCTTTCACCGGCGTCCAATGCCGTCAGCAGCAGGCTCTTCTGGTCCACCACGCGCGCTTCCATGATCTTGCCGTTGCCGACGGCCACACGCACAACATCGCGCACCTCGATCAAGGTCATCTGCCCCACATAGAGCGACAGCGATGCGGGCAGGTGCTTGATCACCAAGGGCTGCACGCCACCGATGCTGGAGGCATCTGCCGCAGGCTGGGTGTTGACGCTGACGGTGGGCAAGGTGCGAAAGCCCGGCGAGGTCATAGGCGCAGCCTGGCCCTCGGTGTCGCGGGCGAAATCGCCACCGTCTCCGCCTTGTCCACGCTGCTCGGCCTCCGCCTGCAGCGATGCCGATTGCGCAGCGCGCAGCAGATCACCGAGTGCGCCGGGGGCTGAGGGCTGCGTGGTGCCGGCAGAGGGCTGCGCAGCCGACAAGGGCGCCGTAGGCAGGGCCAGGACGAGCGCGACGCAAGCCGTCGCACCCCAGGTCTGAAGGGCCGGACGGGGACGGGACATACAGATCATCGAGGAATTCATGGTCTAGCAAATCTTTGGAGCGAATGGCGCAGCGGGGCCAGGGAATAAATCAGGACAAAAACAATCAGTAAGCACCGGCAACTGCGGGCGCCTGGGGCGTGGGCACGGTGGCGCCGGGCACGGCTGCCGCGCCCAGCAAGGCGGCCAACGGCGTTTGCACCTGGGTTTTGACACCGCCGCCACCAACGATGTACTCGACCATCGCCGGCGCGCGGCCGGGCGCTGCGCGCACCACGGGCTGCTGGGGACGGAAGCTGTCGATGTAGCTAGCCAGCTGCTGGGCGTTGGTGCCGGTGTCGAGCTTCTGGCGGTCATCGGCATTGCGCAGTGCCGCGACGATCTTGCCGAGCTTCTGTGCCAGGATCAGACGCTGCGCATCAACCGGCGGCAGGCCCACGGTCACCGTGGTGTAGCTGCGCTGGCGGTAGGGATCGACGGTATTGGCGATGTCGGGGCGCTTGCGCAGCTCGGAGAACTGCTCCGAGGTGATCTGGCCGGTGGCGCGCACCACCACGTCCTGCAACAGCGGCACGACGATGGCATCTTCCGCCTGGGTGCCGCCATCCTTGTCGGCGATGAACAGGAAGTCGATATGGTCGCCCGCACGCAGCATGCCCGAGATGGTGCTGACCTCATCGACCGGGATGGTCACCGCGCGCACGCCGGCTTCGAGCTCTTCGGAGAACAGCTTGCGCGGCGTCACAAAAAAGTTGGCCAGCAGCGGCTTGCCGGCGCTGATGTCCACCGACAGCTGGCGGCCCAGAAAGCCGTCGATCATGTCCGGCGTCAGCACATCGGCATGCACATAGGCTGAGGGCACGCTGCGCTTGGCCACCATCTCGGGCTGCAGTGCGGTACCGGCGGGAATGTTCTGGATCGGCACGACCACATCGGTGCGCAGGCGCTCGGCTTCGGATTCCAGGTTGGCCTGGATCTCGGCCTCGGAGGTCTTGAGGTAGTACCAGCCCAGGCCGGCGGCGACCACACCCAGGGTGATGGCGGCGATCAGCGGGGCGGCACGGCGCGAGCCATTGGCCAGCCGCGAGAAACGATTCGGTTTGGGAGAGTTTGGGGTCACCATGGCAAAGAGATCGTGTAGGAATAGGAAGCCCAGGCTGCGCGAAAGGCATCAATCAGCAGCTGAAACAAAGACTTGTCGGCACCCGGCATGGGTGCGAAAAAGACGGCCGCCAACACGCCCGCGACGATCAGGTACTCGGTCATGATCTGCCCGGACTGCCGGCTGGCGTGAGGAAAAAGGGTGGGGTGCTTCGGTATCGGCATGAGGAGAAACGGCTAGGCCTGCGGCAAGGTGTTGCTGATGACGATGGAGCAACCCACGCCGTTGTGGGCGATGGCGATCACCGCCTCCTGGCCGCCGCGCCGCAGCACCACCTGGGCGCGCGTGCCGCCCTTGATGGTCTTGCGGCTCAGCACCGTCCAGCCGGCCACCAGTGCCTGTTCGCGGATGTAGAGTTCATTGGCCTCGACGCTCAGGGTATTGCCCCAGACGGTGGTGCGGTTGACCCGGTCTGCATCAAACGAAAAGGTGTCCGAGAACTCATCGGTGCCCATGGGCACGGCCAGGTAGCTGCGGCGCTGCAGCTGGTCACTGACCAGTTGCGGCACCGCGCCGTGCAGCCAGGCCGAGGAGATGCGCACCTGCTGCTTGCCGCTGGGCAAGGGCCGGAACTCCACGGTGATGCGGAAATTGCCGTCGCGCGCCCCGACGATAGGAATGCCCTCCAACGTGGTCTCCGAATAATCGGCCTTGCCGCCCAGCCACTCCTGGTAAAAGCGCTGGGCCTTGCGGGTGTCGCCGTCGACATCAAAGGCCTGGATCTGCATCGGTATCTTGTTCTGCACGATCAGCTCGGCCACCCAGTACGGCGACAGGTTCTTGTCGGGGAACAGGATGGCCGGCCAGGCAATCGCGCTGCCGGGGGCGGCAGGTACTGCCAGCGGCAGGGCGGCCCATATAGCGACCAGCAGCCAGGCCAGCCGTGTGCCCAGCCCGCTTAGCCGCCGGGCAGCTCCGGTTCCCCACCCAGGCCAGCACAACGGCATCATCGTCATGGCAAGGTGTTGACCACCGGCGGTGGCGGGAACGCGCGGTAGAAACGGAAGCAATCCTTGCCGTCGGGCTTCTCCAGCGGCCCGCATTCATGCTCACCCGGGTTGTCGTTGTAATGCTCATTCGCAGGCACCTTCTGCAGCCATTCGTAGCGATCCAGTGGCACCGACTTCTCCTGCGCATCACCAGGTGTCAGGCCCATGGTGAGCGAGTTGACGTCGAAGGTGGGCCAGAGCCACTTGAGCGTGCTGCCCAGCTGCCCCAGCGGCGCGCGGAAGTCCTGGTACTCAGGCCGGTCCAACAGCTTCATCGGCACCAGGCCCTGGATCTTGGATTCCTCGCGGTTGGTGCCGCCGGCGCTCCAGGGCTCGGACAGCATGGTCACATGGTCCTTGATCTCCAGCTTGAGCGGCAGCGGCGTGTCGTTCTTGTGCAAGGCCGACTCCACCTTGCCAAATTCGGTTGGGAAGCGCTGGGCGGAAAAACCGGCACCCCGCTCCAGTGCCACCTCGGTGCGCATATAGCCCTGGGTGACAAAGCGGAACTTGGCGATCGACTCGCCCTTGGCGAGGTTCTGCACCTCACCGACCTTGGAGAAGATGGTGTCCATGAACGCAGCGACCGAGGGCAGCGGTGCAGCCGTGGTCTTGGCGGTGAGCGACTCGTTGAAATCGGGCATACGCGCCTGGCCGGACGTGAACTCGGACACGGTCTCGCCATGCACGCCGGTGTCGGTGTCCTGCTTGGGGTCGCGGAACACATGGCGGCGCAGATCATTGCCCAGCTCGGCATCGGACTTGCGGATGGCGCCGCTCGCGCCCTTGTACTGGTCGGCCGACATGACCTCGGTCTCCGTCGCCGCAGGAAACCAGACCGAGCGCTGCCAGGCATTGAGCTTGGCCGCCGCCGTGACCTGCATGCGTGCCTGGCCGTAGTCGGCGATCAACGGCACAGCCGCCATCAGGAGCGCTGCAAAACCGCTGATCAAGGTGACCTCGACCAGAGCGCTGCCCCGCTGCGCGCGGCACGGGGCCTTCATAGGGAGGTTCGGGTACATCATTGCGCCGCATCCTGGTTGTCGGGCTCGCCGCCGCCAAACAGGCCATCCGACCCGCCCAAAGCCGAGCCAGCCACGGCCACGCCACGCGCCCAGATGGAGGGCTCGACATGGTGGACCTGCCAGTACGGCGAGAAAAGGTTCTTGTGCTCGATAAAGCCACCGGTGAACCCGACCTTGATCGTGCGGCCGGCAATCTGCAGCGACTTGTACTGGTCCTTGGTCATGTCGCGGCGCTGCCAGCGGTCCTGTGGCCGCTTGAAATACAGCTGGGCGGAGGACAGCGCACTCATGTCGCCACCAAACAAGCGGTCGCGCAGACCGATGCTGTAGTCATCCTTGGCATAGCCAAAGCCGGCCTGCTCTCCGGTGCGCACATCACTGCCCCGGCGTGCCACCATCACCGAGATGGTGGGTCCCTTGTCGGTCAGGCTGCCCCACTTGCGTGGGTTGATGCTGGTCATTGACAGGTCGCCATACCATTTGTCCTGGTCCCGGCCCTTGAGCGTGCGCACCTGGCGCACATCCCAGTAGCGGGGCAGAGAGAAATTCCTGGTGGCCAGGCCAATGTCGGTGCGCGGCTTGTACTTGTAGGCCGAGTTGAACTGCAGCACGGCATAAGGCACCAGCAAATTGTTGCCATCGCGGTCGCGGCCGGCCGCATAGATGGCGCTGTCGGACAGGCCATCCGAGGTCAGCTTGCCGTAGTTGCGCTTTTCATCGCTTTGGTATTCGGGATCCACATTGCGTGGTTTGAAGTTTTTGTCGTAAGAACGCAAGGCCAGGCGGTTGCCGGACCAGCCTTTGTCCGCATAGCCGGAGCCGCCAGTGGCAGCGGCCGCGCCCAACCCGAAATCACCGACAAAGCGCTCAGCCAGCAGCATTCCGGCACCGGCAACGTTTACCGAATCGGCAGATTGCCAGCGGATGCGGCCACGTTCATCGGCCAGATCCGAGCCCCGGGTGGCGACCAGCTCGGTACCGCCCTTCCAGGACACCGTGCCCTTGAGCAACTCCTGCATGGCCGTGGCAATCGGGCCACTGGACAGGTCAAAGCTGGAGTCCTCGTTCTGCATGCCGCTGATGCCCTGTCCGATCAGGGCCGGAAAAATGCGCCGGTCCTTGGTGAAGTCATCGCGCGTGGCCTGGGCTGCATGGGCAAAGCGCATTGCATCAAAAAAATCGTCTTCGTCGTTGCGGCGGTCCGACGTGGTGCTGTAGAGCTTGATGAAGTTGAGAAACTCCAGCGACGAGCTGGCAATCAGTGGCGCATTGGCAGCCACGGGCAAATAGGCCTTGTCGTCGTTGTCGTTGAGCACATCCTTGGCGACCACGATGGCCTCGGGAATGCTGACGCCCGTGGTTGCTGCCTGGGCCAGCGAGATGGCGGTGTTCAGCACCCGCAGTGCATCGACCATGATCTGGAACGGGCGGGCTGAGGGCTCGATCACCTTGGCGATGTTGTTGGCCTGGCGCTGGTACTTGGCAGCAGCCTGCACATTGCCACCCCACTTCACCAGGTAATTGATGGCGCTGATGAAGTCATAACGCGCAGCGGCTGCTGCAGCCTGGGCCAGGTTCCAGACACCCTTCTGCCCTTCGATCTCCACCCGCGCCACTTGTATGTTGGCCGCCGTGCTCACCACCATGCCAACAGACGTCTGAAAGCTCGCCAGCATGGCCACGCCCGCTTCATTCGCAGCCATGGCCCGGTTGGTATAGGCCAGAAAATTCATCTGCCGCGCAAATACTGTGGACGCGCTATAAGTCATCGCATCGGCATTGTTTTGCAGCTTCATTTTGTCTCGCGCAACAATGACCGTGTTATAGACCAGGAATATGCTGAGACAAACCACCGGAATGATGGCCAACAAATAGACAATCACCTGGCCTTTTTGTACGCGATCTCCACACTGATACGAAGATGGTTTATGCATGATGGCCACTATTATGTAATTCGCTGAATTCCGGAGGCCCTCCCTCCCGTTGATGGCTCAAAGCCATTATCTCAACCCGGCACACCCAAGGGTTTGCACTGAGTACCCAGCCTAAGCTGCAGGCATTAGCACTATCCGACAGAGGCCAAGGCCTGCGGCTTTGCAGCAAGGCACCCCGGGTTGCGATAGCGGCTCTTACTTGGCGCCGTCGTTACCGCCTTCGGTATAGGTCGACATATTCATGTTCTTCTGGGCATTGGTCAGCGCCTTACCCGATGCTGCCTGTGCGGCAGTAATACCTTCCTTGCCCGATTCACCGCCGACTTCCTTGGCCATACCCGCAACCTGGCTGCGAACGGTTTGGCCGAAAAAGCTGAAAGCGGCAATGGCAGCAATGGCGATCAGGCCCAAGATAATGATGTATTCCGTCATACCCTGACCGCGCGATTTACGCTTGGCCACTGGCTTGGCAACAGTTGCGATAGGGGAATTGGTGTGATTTGTCATATTCAAGGCGAGCTCCTCATTCATGGACTATTCAGATGAAATTCAAGGTTTTCAGAAACCATGCCATGCGACCGCGCAGCGCAATTACTGAACGGCGCAATGGTATCTATCTGTTTTGCCAATGTACATGCCATTTTCATTAAAATGTTAACAAAGTGTTTCCATGCCTAAATAGACTGAATGAGCTTATTTGTCAAAATTAATTTGTTGCGAGATGAAATTTTTCTTCTGTCATATTGATGACATCAATGGGTTATTGAACAATCCTCAGCAGCAACTGCGCAAAAATCCAATAATTCCATAGAAATCATGACCCAAGCTGAACACACTGCGCCTCGTCCCATAACTACACCACATATATACACAATCGATATTCGATACTGTCCCATAATAAATTGCCATAATTAACTTGCAATCACTTCATCTGTCCACTAAATAAGCAGCATTAATAGCCGCTCCAATACATAGCAAGGAACCTTCTGGAAAACCCTGAAGTAGTCTGGATACGAAATCGGTAGATCTGCGGCGCCGCCCGTTGTTATCAATAGCTGCCCGCAAACCTGCGAAGACGCCTTACACCGCTTACCGATCCGTAGCCATTCCCGTTGCAAAGGGCCGCGCAGAAGATTCCAAGAAACGGAGAAACTCGATGGAAAAAGGCAGACCCAAGTCAGGAATCACACTGACTGCGCGGGAACGCGAACAGCTGGAAAGCATGGCCAACAGCCCCGGCCAGCCCGCCCATCTCGCCACCCGCGCCAGGATCATCCTGCGCAGTGTGGAAGGCGACAGCAACGTCAGCATTGCCAACAGCATGGCGCTGACCCAGGCGACGGTAGGCAAATGGCGCCGCCGCTTTGCGAGCCATCGCATCCTGGGGCTCTACGACAGCATGCGCACCGGCAAACCCCGCACCATCGATGACCGCCAGCTGCTGGCCATCACCACCACCGCCAAAGCAGCACTGGCGTCTGAGGACGCCGCATCCGACAGCGTGCGCGCGCTGGCTGCACGCACGGGCATGTCCAAAAGCAGCGTGGCCCGCTATCTGCAGCTGCTTGGCAAGACCAAATCACCGCCCCACTTCGCGCTCTTCAGTGATCCGCTCCTGCTGGAGCAATTGCAGGCACCTGCCGCGCTCTACCTGAGCGGCAGCGACAAGGCCCTGGTCATCTGCCTGGATACCAAAAGCCCGCTCAGCCTGCCCGCTGCCCCCGCAACACCTAGCGAAGCCCCAACCCTGCCGGGCAGCGAAGGCTGCCAGCACCCGCTCTCAGCCGCACTTTGCAAGGCACTGAACACCGTCTGCAAAAACCCCAGCGCCCAGTGCAAGCCACGCCTGCGGCACCAGGAGTTTCTGGTGTTTCTGCGCGAGGTCGAAGCGATGTTCCCCCCGCATGTCGATGTGCATTGCATCCTCGACACCAGCGCGCTGAGCCAGCACCCCAGTATCAAGGCCTGGCTGGGCATGCGCCCGCACTGGTGCACCCATGGCTGCGGCGACTACGCTGCCTGGCACGAGGAACTGGGCCGCTTTCTGAGCCGCTTGGGCACCCAGCGCAGTGCCACGATGCGGGCCGAGGAACTGGCCCATTGGCTGCAGTCAGTCGATGCGCTGGCACGCCAACAAAGCCCCAACCGCAGGCCGTTCCGCTGGATGGGACCGCTGCACCTATTGGAAGAGGACGAGTCGGCAGACCGCGAAGAGATGCAGAGCAGCGTGGAAAAACAAAGTCCGCGAGACCGTTAGGCACGGAGCGCACACCCAAAGTAGCGAATGTGTTGAGCCGTCTCTTCATGGGGCTTGCATGTTCTGTCTGCGAAGGCCTACAGCCGATGCCCTCTAGCGGCTGTCCTTGCTCCGGTATACCAAGCCCTAGGATCGGCCTGGATGTCGAATGAATACAACAAAGCACCGCCCACGCAGACCCCTCTCGACGGTCTTTTGTCAGACCGTATCATCCGAATCCTGGTCAAAAACGGCGTGGATTCGGTGGAAGGTGTCCGCCAAGCCTATCCGCTGCGGTTACTGCGCATGCATGGCATCGGCATGATGCGCTTGCGCCATATTGAGATGGCCTTTTTCCCCGACCAGTGCTATGAGCCAGACTTTGCCCCGCCGTCCATCCGGTTTGCCCAGGATTCGTCCTTGAATGGCAGGCTGCCGCTGGTGACGGTGCGCACGCTCGCGCGCGCCGGCATCAAGACGCCCGAGCAACTGCGTGAGGCCTATCCGCATAAGTTATTGAAGATCCACACGATTGGCGCACGCACGCTGCGAGAGATTGAGCGGGTGTTCTTTCCGGGTCAGCGGTTTCCGCTGAAGGAGGACCGTTAGGCTGCCTGCAGCGGCACAGTTGAGTGCTGCATCGCTGATGGGTTTGCTTGAGTGTCTGCAGGAGATGCTCGTGAATTCTTGGAGCTTCACGGGACTCTGTGTGGCGAGTGAATTCCTACTGGAATTCATCATGTTGATGGTGCCTCGAGCCGGGATCGAACCGGCACGCCACTTTCGCGGCACGGGATTTTAAGTCCCGGGTGTCTACCAATTTCACCATCGAGGCACGCAGCCTGCCATTCTAGCTGCTCCAGCTACGCTGTTGGACCAAGACCGCTGCAGATCGTGGCAGCGCGCAACGCTGCAGCGGCGATCGCAAGCACATGCGGCTGAGGGATAGAGAGAAGAAGGAAGCTGCGAATGCTGCGCGACCCGCAGGCTCGCGGTGGCAGCCAGCTCCGCCACGCAAAAGGCCGAAGCTGAAAAGCAAAAAAGAGCCCTGAGGCTCTTTTCGCAATGTGTTGGAGCGGGAAAACGGGTTCGAACCGTCGACCTATACCTTGGCAAGGTATCGCTCTACCAACTGAGCTATTCCCGCAAAAACCAGCATGAACGGATCCACACCAGCTTTGAAACTGGAGCGGGAAAACGGGTTCGAACCGTCGACCTATACCTTGGCAAGGTATCGCTCTACCAACTGAGCTATTCCCGCAAAAACTAGCATGAACGGATCCACACCAGCTTTGAAAACTGGAGCGGGAAAACGGGTTCGAACCGTCGACCTATACCTTGGCAAGGTATCGCTCTACCAACTGAGCTATTCCCGCAAACATTGTTCGTATCTCAACGAACCCAAAACGTACTGACAAGCATGTCCTGGAGGCGCGATCCAGAGTCGAACTGGACTAACCGGATTTGCAATCCGGGGCATAACCGCTTTGCTATCGCGCCATGGATTGTTGCCATGCTGAAGCCATCAACACAGCCAATTTGGAGCGGGAAAACGGGTTCGAACCGTCGACCTATACCTTGGCAAGGTATCGCTCTACCAACTGAGCTATTCCCGCATATCCGCTTTACCGGAAGTCCGCTATTATATACCGGGCTCCGCGATGGTATGCATTGTAACGCATATTTTTTGGTCTTTTTGGCAAACCGGCCCGTTTTTGATGACGGGCCGGTTTACTTTGCTGCTCAGCGGTTGATCAGTGCTTGACGGCACGCGAGCGGCGCGCTGGTGCGGCCTTGGCGGCCGTAGCTGCCACAGCCACTGCAGGCACCACGGGCACCGGCTCAGCGGCAGGCGCATCGCTGTCGCTCAACGGCGTGGGGTTGACTTCCAGCGCCACTTCCAGCACCTTGTCGATCCAGCGCACCGGCACGATCTCCAGACCGCTCTTGACGTTGTCGGGGATCTCGGCCAGGTCCTTGACGTTCTCTTCCGGGATCATCACGGTCTTGATGCCACCACGCAGTGCGGCCAGCAGCTTTTCCTTCAGGCCACCGATGGCGGTGACTTCACCGCGCAAGGTGATCTCGCCGGTCATCGCCACATCGGCACGCACGGGGATACCGGTCAGCACCGACACCAGCGCGGTCGTCATCGCAGCACCAGCGCTGGGGCCATCCTTGGGGGTGGCCCCATCGGGCACGTGGATGTGGATGTCGCGCTTTTCGAACACGTCGTCGCGGATACCCAGTGAGCGTGCACGGCTGCGCACCACGGTACGGGCCGCTTCGACCGATTCCTTCATCACATCGCCCAGCGAGCCGGTGCGGTTGATGACGCCCTTGCCGGGCATGGCAGCGGCTTCGATGGTCAGCAGATCGCCGCCCACCTCGGTCCAGGCCAGGCCCACGACCTGACCGACCTGGTTCTTCTGCTCGGCATGGCCATAAGTGAACTTGCGCACACCCAGGTAGTCGGGCAGGTTGTCGGCCGTCACCTGCACCGGTGCCTGCGCCTTGCCCAGCTGGATGTTCTTGACCACCTTGCGGCAGATCTTGGACAGCTCACGCTCGAGCGAACGCACACCGGCTTCACGGGTGTAGTAACGCACGATGTCACGCACAGCGTCCTCGCGCAGTTCGAGCTCGCCGGCCTTGACGCCGTTGTTCTCGATCTGCTTAGGCAGCAGGTAGCGCATCGCGATATTGGTCTTCTCGTCCTCGGTGTAACCGGCCAGGCGGATCACTTCCATCCGGTCCAGCAGGGCGGGCGGGATGTTCATCGAGTTCGAGGTCGCCACGAACATCACATCGCTGAGGTCGAAGTCGACTTCCACATAGTGGTCGCCAAACTTGCTGTTCTGCTCGGGGTCGAGCACCTCCAGCAAGGCGCTGGATGGGTCACCCCGGAAGTCCATGCCCAGCTTGTCGATTTCGTCGAGCAGGAACAGTGGATTGCGCGTGCCGACCTTGGACAGGTTCTGCAGCACCTTGCCCGGCATCGCGCCGATGTAGGTGCGGCGGTGACCACGGATCTCGGCCTCGTCACGCATGCCGCCAAGCGCCATGCGCACATACTTGCGCCCGGTGGCCTTGGCAATCGACTGGCCCAGAGAGGTCTTGCCCACGCCAGGAGGGCCGACCAGACACAGGATCGGCGCCTTGACCTTGTCGACACGCTGTTGCACTGCGAGGTATTCCAGGATGCGGTCCTTGACCTTGTCCAGACCGTAGTGGTCTTCGTTCAGCACATCCTCGGCGACCACCAGGTCTTTCTTGACCTTGGTTTTCTTGCCCCAGGGCAGGTTCACCAGGGTTTCGATGTAGTTGCGCACCACCGAGGCTTCGGCCGACATCGGCGACATCAGCTTGAGCTTCTTGAGCTCGCCCTCGGCCTTCTTGCGCGCGTCCTGCGTCATCTTGGCGAGCTTGATCTTCTTCTCAAGGTCTTCCAGATCAGCGCCGTCTTCGCCCTCGCCCAGCTCCTTCTGGATGGCCTTGACCTGCTCGTTCAGGTAGAAGTCGCGCTGGCTCTTTTCCATCTGCTTTTTGACGCGGCCACGGATCTTCTTGTCGACATTGAGAATGTCGACTTCGCGTTCGAGCTGGTCGTACAGGTTTTCCAGGCGGTCCTGCACCTTTTGCAGCTCCAGCACGGCCTGCTTGTTCTCCAGCTTCAGCGGCAGATGGGCGGCAATGGTGTCGGCCAGGCGGCCGGCGTCGTCGATGCCGGAGATGGAGGTCAGGATCTCGGACGGGATCTTCTTGTTCAGTTTGACGTACTGGTCAAACTGCTGCATCACGGCGCGGCGCAGGGCCTCGATCTCGCTGGCCTTGTCGGCGCTGTCGCCGGGCTCCACGGGTTCGATCTGGGCGGTGAAGTAGTCCTCGCCTTCGGCGATTTCCTGCACCTGGGCACGCTGCACGCCCTCCACCAGCACCTTGACGGTGCCGTCCGGGAGCTTGAGCATCTGCAGGATGGTCGAGACGCAGCCCACGCTGAACATGTCATTCACCGTGGGGTCGTCCTTGGCGGCCGTCTTCTGGGCCACCAGCATGATCTTGCGGTCGCCCTCCATGGCAGTCTCCAGAGCCTTGATGCTCTTGGGGCGGCCAACGAACAGCGGAATCACCATGTGCGGAAAAACGACCACGTCCCGCAGCGGGAGCATGGGCAATTCCAGGGGATGGGAGGAAGGGGTTTGGTTGTCGGACATGAAAATCCTTTTGAAACTTGTACGAAGATGATTCGTAAAAGTGATTTTTCAACCCTTGGCCATGAAAAACCAGGGGCCAGGGCGGGTGCAGGCCAGCAAATGCACCCTCAAGCCCTTGGGATGGCGCCCGGCAGCGCCAGACGGTCCTTGTAAAACACCGATGGCAGAGCCCATGCGGTCTCTGCCATCGCAGCCTGTCAGGCCTTCTTGGCCGCTTCCCGGTACACCAGGAGGGGCGGCTTGCCTTCGTTGATGGTCGCCTCTTCGACCACCACCTTGGCCACGTTGTCGGTGGTGGGCAGGTCAAACATGGTGGTCATCAGCGACTGCTCCAGAATCGAGCGCAAACCACGCGCGCCGGTCTTGCGGGCCAGCGCCTTCTTCGCAATCGCGATCAGCGCATCCGGGCGCACCTCCAGCTCCACGCCTTCCATGCCCAGCAGCTTGTTGTACTGCTTGACCAGCGCGTTCTTGGGCTGGGTCAGGATCTGGACCAGCGCGTCTTCCGACAGCTCGGCCAGCGCAGTGACCACCGGCAGACGGCCTACCAGCTCGGGGATGATGCCGAACTTGATCAGGTCTTCCGGCTCGATGTCGCGGAACGCCTCGGAGATGGAGCGCTGCTGCTTGCTCTTGACGGTGGCACTGAAACCGATGCCCGACGCTTCGGAACGGTTCTCGATGACCTTCTCAAGCCCGGCAAACGCGCCGCCGCAGATGAACAGGATATTGGTCGTGTCGACCTGCAGGAAATCCTGGTTCGGGTGCTTGCGGCCGCCTTGGGGCGGGATCGAGGCCATCGTGCCTTCGATCAGCTTGAGCAGCGCCTGCTGCACGCCTTCGCCCGACACATCACGGGTGATCGAGGGGTTGTCCGCCTTGCGCGTGATCTTGTCGATTTCGTCGATATAGACAATGCCGCGCTGGGCGCGCTCCACATCGTAGTTGCAGCTTTGCAGCAGCTTTTGCACGATGTTCTCGACGTCCTCACCGACATAGCCCGCTTCCGTCAAGGTGGTGGCGTCGGCCATCACAAAGGGCACATTCAGCTGGCGGGCCAGCGTCTGGGCGAGCAAGGTCTTGCCCGAGCCGGTGGGGCCGATCAGCAAGATATTGCTCTTGGCCAGCTCCACATCGTCCTTGCCGGCCTTGTCCTTGTGCGCCAGGCGCTTGTAGTGGTTGTACACCGCCACAGCCAAGGTGCGTTTGGCGGGATCCTGACCGATGACATAGTTGTCCAGGGTGGCCTTGATCTCGGCCGGTGTCGGCAGATCATTGCCCTTGGCCTTCTCGCCCTCCTTGCCTTCTGCCGCCACTTCGTCGCGCACGATGTCATTGCAGAGGTTGATGCACTCATCGCAGATGAACACGGACGGTCCGGCAATGAGTTTCTTCACCTCATGCTGGCTCTTGCCGCAGAAGGAGCAGTACAGGGTTTTTTCGCTGGATGAGCCTTTTTTCTCGGCCATGGGGGCAATGCCTTCAATCGAATCTATGTGGAAACAATGATAACCAACTACAAAGCGGCCTCAACCGGTAGGGTTGGGGCCGCTTCACCGGAAAAGCCTACTTATGGGCGCTTTTCTACCACAGTATCGACCAAACCGTACTCCTGGGCTTCTGGCGCCGTCATGAAGTAGTCGCGCTCGGTATCGGCCTTGACCTTTTCATAAGGCTGGCCAGTGCGGTCTGCCAGGATGCGGTTCATCTGCTCCTTGGTGCGGATGATGTCGCGGGCATGGATTTCGATGTCCGTCGCCTGGCCACGGGCGCCGCCCAGCACCTGGTGGATCATGATCTTGGAGTTGGGCAGCGAATAGCGCTTGCCCTTCTCGCCAGCGGCCAGCAGGAAAGCACCCATGCTCGCGGCAAAGCCCAGGCACATGGTCGAGACCTGTGGCTTGATGAACTGCATGGTGTCATAGATGGCCATGCCGGCCGTCACGCTGCCACCAGGCGAGTTGATGTAGAGCGAAATTTCCTTGTCGGGGTTTTCGCTTTCCAGGAACAGCATCTGGGCGACCACCAGGTTGGCGGTCTGGTCGTTGACTTCGCCCACCAGGAAAATCACGCGGTCCTTGAGCAGACGCGAGTAAATGTCAAACGAGCGCTCACCACGGCCCGATTGCTCGATCACCATCGGGATCAAACCCAAGTTCTGAATATCTTGTGCGCTCATTACATCTCCGTTCAGGATAGGTGGAAGCTAGCGTCAATGCACTGTGACTGCGCTAACTGTACCCCAATAAAATGGGGCCTGCGCCCAAAAGCACAAGCCCCTGTTTTCAGTTGGCCGCCGCGCTGGCGGCCATGGCCGCCCCGCGCGCTTCTCAGCCTTGCTGGCCCATCAGTTCGTCGAAGGACACGGTCTTGTTGCTGACCTTGGCCTTGCCCAGCACGAATTCGGTCACGTTGTTTTCGATCACAACGGCTTCGACTTCGGCCAGACGTTGGCGGTCACCAAAGTACCAACGCACGACGTCTTCTGGCTTCTCGTAGCTCGATGCCAGCTCGTCGATGTGGGCCTTGATTTGCTCAGGCGTGGCTTCCAGCTTGTTGGCCTTGACCAGCTCGGCCACCACCAGACCCAGACGCACGCGGCGCTCGGCTTGGGGCAGGAACACGTCAGCAGGAATTTCCGCCTTTTCAGCGTCCTTGATGCCGCGTTGCTTCAGCTCTTCACGGGCGCCTTCCAGCAGACGGCCGACTTCGGCATCGATGCTGGCCTTGGGCAGGTCCAGCTCAGCCTTGGAAACCAGGGCTTCCATGACGGCTTGTTTGTTGCGCGACTGAACGCGGAACTTGACTTCACGCTCCAGGTTCTTCTTGATGTCGGCGCGCAGGCCTTCGACGGAACCGTCAGCAATGCCCAGGGACTTGGCCAGTGCTTCGTTCACTTCGGGCAGGTTGGCGGCTTCCACCTTCTTGACGGTCACCAGGAAGTCGGCGGTCTTGCCAGCCACTTCCTTGCCGTGGTAGTCCTCTGGGAATGCCAGGGGGAAGGTCTTGGATTCACCGGTCTTCATGCCGCGCACTGCGTCTTCGAATTCCTTGAGCATCTGGCCTTCGCCGATCAGGAACTGGAATGCTTCAGCCTTGCCGCCAGCGAAGGGTTCGCCGTCGATCTTGCCTTCGAAGTCCACGGTCACGCGGTCGCCGTCAACGGCAGCCGTGTCGGCTGGGCGCTGGGCGAAGGTGCGACGCTGCTTGCGCAGGATGTCGATGGTCTTCTCGATGGCAGCGTCGTCCACGTCGGCAGCCAGCTTCTCGACTTCCGCGGAAGCCAGGTCACCGATCTTGACTTCAGGGAACACTTCGAACACGGCATCAAATGCCAGCTCACCCTCGGGTGCGCCTTCTTTTTCAGTGATCTTGGGCTGACCGGCCACGCGCAGCTCGGCTTCATTGGCGGCCTTGGCAAACGCCTCGCCGACCTTCTCGTTGAGCACTTCGTACTGCACGGAATAGCCATAGCGCTGTGCCACCACGTTCATCGGCACCTTGCCTGGACGGAAGCCGTCCATCTTCACGGTGCGGGCCAGGCGCTTCAAGCGGCTGTCCACTTCGGTTTGCACGGATGCGAGAGGCAAGCTCAGCGAAATTTTGCGCTCGAGCTTTTCAAGGGTTTCAACATTCACTGCCATGGTTAATCCTAGTTAGGCACGAACCCTTCCGGCCACGGTGTGCAAACGCCATTCAAGCCAGCCTGCAAGCGGCAAAGCTTGCGTCCGATGCGAGGACATTCCGTGTCACATCGGGGATGGCATCAACGGGGATTGGCACCGTTTTACAACCTGGGGTCCCAGTAGATAGGCGACTGGCCCTAAGCCCAGCACACCCAAAAATCAAACGATGACAGCGCATTCAGTAGCAAGCAACACCTGGCGTGACGCGGCAAAAACCAGCGTTGTCACGAAAGCGGTGCAGCGCAAGGCGCCATCGACCGAAACCGAACATTATATATAAAGCCAGCTCTTTTCCTGGATGCCAATACCGTCTTGGTGCAGGGTCAGCCCCGGAGGCCGGCAGCCGTTGGCGCAAAACGCCAAGAAAAAAGCCGAATCTCCTGCAGGAAATTCGGCTCATATGCATTGCAACAGCAGATGGTGCTTATACCTTCTGCTATTAAATTTTGGTGCGCGGGGGGGGACTCGAACCCCCACACCATTGCTGGCGTCAGGACCTAAACCTGGTGCGTCTACCAATTTCGCCACCCGCGCGCTGCGGCCGCAGCCAGCTTGTCAGCCAACCCGCCTGTTTTTAGGTCAATCCGCGATTCTAATGCAAGCCACTGCTGCCCTGGGCAAACCTGAGCAAAAACTCGCTTGCATCGCAAGCCACTCAAACCGCAGCCGACAGTGGCACATCGCTGTGCTCCTTTTTCACGCGGAACCAGGCCGCATACATCGCCGGCAGCGCCAGCAAGGTCAGCACCGTGGCAACGACCAGGCCGCCCATGATGGCAACGGCCATTGGCCCCCAGAAGATGCTGCGCGACAGCGGGATCATCGCCAGCACGGCAGCAGCAGCGGTCAGCGCAATCGGGCGCAGCCGGTGGGTGGCGGCTTCGACAATCGCATCCCAGGTCGACAGGCCGGCCGCATGGTTGGCCTCGATCTGGTCGATCAGGATCACCGAGTTGCGCTGGATCATGCCCATCAGTGCGATGACACCTAGCAAGGCGACAAAACCAAAAGGCCGGTTCAGCAGCAGCAGGGCCGCAGTCACACCTGCAATGCCCAGGAAGCCGGTGATATAGACCAGCACCGAGCGGCTAAAGCTGTGCAGTTGCAGCATCAACAGCGTGAAGACGATGAACACCATGATGGGCATGCCCGCCATGATGGAGTCCGAGCCCTTGGCGCTCTCCTCCACCGCACCGGCAATCTCGATGCGGTACTGGTTCAGGCCCTTGTCGGCCCAGCCCTGCTGCAGCTTCTGCAGATCGGGCCAGAGCTTTTGTGTCACGGTCGGGCCTTGCAGGCCGGCGGCCACATCGCCTTGCACGGTGATCGCATACTCCCGCCCCTGGCGCCAGAGAATGCCCGGCTCCCAGACAAAGCTGGGCTTGGCAATCTGTGACAGCAGAATGGCCTGGCCGCTGCTTGACGCCACATAGGCATTGCCCACATCGGTCACGGCCTGGCGCTCGTCCACCGGCTGGCGCAGCACCATGTCGATCAGCTTGTCGCCTTCGCGGTACTGGCCGATGGTGTTGCCCGACAGCTGGGTGCGCGTGGCCTGGGCAATGCTCTGGTTGCTCACGCCCAGCGCACGGGCCTTGCTCTGGTCCACCTCCAGGCGCAGCACCTTGATGGATTCGTTCCAGTTGTCGTTCACACCCCGCATATCGGGCGAGGCTTCCAGCTTGGCACGCACCTCGCTGGCCAGCGTGCGCAGCAGCTTGGGGTCCTGGCCCATCACGCGGAACTGCACCGGGTAGGGCACCGGCGGGCCGCTGGGCAGCAGCTTGACGCGGGCACGCACTTCCGGGAACTCCTGGGCCAGCAGGGTCGGCAGGCGCTTCATCAAGCTGTCGCGGTCGGCCAGGTTGTGGGGCAGCAGGATCAGCTGCGACACATTGGACTGCGGGAAGATCTGGTCCAGCGGCAGGTAGAAGCGCGGCACGCCCGAGCCGATCCAGGAGGTGACGGACTCAATGCCGTCCTGCGCCTGCATGCGCTGCTCGATGCGCCGCGTCACCTCTTCGTTGGCGGCCATGCTCGATCCCTCGGGCAGCCAGACATCCATCAGGATCTCGGTGCGGTTGGAATCGGGGAAGAACTGCTGCTGGACCTTGCTCATGCCAAACAGGCCGAGCGCAAACACCAGCACCGTGGCACCAATCGTCAGCCAGCGGTGCTCCACGCACCAGGAGACAGTGCGGCGGAAGCGGTTGTAGAAAGGCGTGTCGAACATCGCATGCTCGCCACCCTCGTCTTGCGGCGCATGCTTGGGCTTCTTCAGGAACACCGTACCCAGGTAGGGCACAAAGTAGACCGAGGCCACCCAGCTGATGACCAGCGCAATCACCGTCACCGCAAAGATCGCAAAGGTGTACTCGCCGGTCGTGGACTTGGCGATGCCAATCGGCATGAAGCCCGCCGCCGTGATCAAGGTACCCGTCAGCATCGGCTTGGCAGTGATGTCATAGGCGGCAGTAGCCGCGCTCAGCTTGTCATAGCCCTCTTCCATCTTGCGCACCATCATCTCGACCGCGATGATAGCGTCGTCCACCAAGAGGCCCAGCGCAATGATCAGCGAGCCCAGCGACACCTTGTGCAGGCCAATGCCCCAGTACCACATCGCCAGGAAGGTGGCGCAGAGCACCAGCGGAATGGTGATGCCCACCACCAGCCCCGGGCGCGGATCCAGGCTGATGCGGCGCCACAGCGGGTCCTTGCCCTTGCGGATATGCATGCCCAGGCTCACAAAGCTCACGGCCAGCACAATCACCACGGCCTCGATCAGCACGCGCACAAACTCGTTGACCGAGGTGGACACGGCCTTGGGCTGGTCCTGCACGTTCTCCAGGCTCAGGCCGGCCGGCAGGGTGGGCACAATCTTGTCAACCGCCTCATGCAGGTGCTTGCCCAACGCAATCACATCGCCGCCCTTGCGCATGGAGATACCCAAGGCCACCGTCGGCTGGCCCTGGAAATGCACCTTGGTCTTGGCCGGATCCAGGTAGCTGCGGTAGATGTCGGCAATATCGCCCAGCTTGAGCTGGTTGCCATTGGGCCCCCGGATCGGCATGGCCTTGACATCATCGAGCTGGCGGAACTCGCCCGTCACCTCGACCTGCACCCGGTCGGCACCGGCCTGCACCTCGCCACCGCTTTGCACGGCGTTTTGCTGGCCGAGCTGGGCGATGACCTGGTTCATGTCCAGCCCCAGCTGGGCCAGCTTGCTGCGCGAGATCTCGATATAGAGCTTCTCGTCCTGCACGCCAAAGAGTTCGACCTTGGCGACATCCTTTACCCGCAGCAGGCTCTGGCGCACGCTGTCGGCATATTCCTTGAGCTCGGCGTAGCTGTAGCCCTCGCCCTGCAGCGCATAGATGACGCCGTAGACATCGCCAAAGTCATCGTTGTAGAAGGGGCCGAGCACGCCCTGGGGCAAGCTGGCGCGCATATCGCCCACCTTTTTGCGTACCGCCAGCCAGGTCTGCGGCACATCCTGCGGGCGCGTGTCTTCGCGCAGGTTCAGGATGACCAGCATCTCGCCGGGCTTGGAGTAGCTGACGATCTTGTCGGCATTGGGCACGTCCTGCAGGGTGCGCTCGACCTTGTCGGTGACCTGCTCGGCCATCTGCTGGGCCGTGGCGCCTGGCCAGGCGGCGGACACCACCATCGCACGGAAGGTGAACGGCGGGTCCTCATCCTGACCCAGCTGAAAATAGGCGCCAATGCCCAGCACCAGCAGCATGATCAGCAGGTAGCGTGTGAGCGGCACATGCTGCAGCGCCCAGCGCGAGAGGTTGAAGCCCTTGCTGCTGCTGTGCTTCTCTCCATCAGGCTCCGGGGACGAAGGTGGCGTGCCAGCGCCTTGCGGCGTGTTCTGAGGTGTTTGCATGGCCACCTCTTATTGCTTTGGTGCAGCTGCAGGCGCAGCGGCATCTGCAGCGGCAGGCGCATTCACCACCGGAGCATCGGCCTGGGTCTGCGCGGGCGCCGAGGCGGCGTACTTGGACTGGAACACCGTCACCTTCTGGCCGGCATTGAGCACATGCACGCCGGCAACCACCACCTGCTGCCCGGCCTGCAGACCGCTTTGGATGACGGCGTCATTGCCGTCCATGCGCGCCACCACCACTGCCTGGGGTTGCACCGTGGAGCTGGCCGGGTCATACACCCAGACCTTGCTGCTGCCGGCCTGGTCCCAGAGCGCCGACAAAGGCAGCTTGATCACATCGGCCGCCTTGTCGGCGCCGGCGGGGCGCTCGGGCGGCAGCACGGTCACCGTGGCGCCCAGCTTGGGCAGCGCATCATTGGGCGCCGCATCCAGCGAGGCCTTGACCTGGTAGGTGCGCGTAGCGGCATCGGCGCTGGCCGCCACCTCGCGGATGTGGGCGCCCAGCAACTGCTCCTCAGGCCAGACCTTGACCTGCACCGGCTGGCCGGGCTTGAGCTGCGCAATGCGGTCTTCGGGCACCGCAAACACCGCATCACGCGCACCATCCTTGGCCACACGCAGCACCGGCGTGCCGGCAGACACCACCTGGCCAGGCTCCACATTCACCGCAGTCACCACACCGGCCACCTCGGACACCAGGCGCGTATAGGCCGTCTGGTTACCTTGGCTGGCCGCATTGGCCTTGGCCTGGTCGAGCTGGGCCTGGGCCGATTTCAGTGCCGCCGCATGGCGCTCCATCTCGGCAGCGCTGATGAAATTCTTGTCGCGCAGCTCCTTGAAACGGCGGTAGTTGGCCGCCTCCAGATCACGCTGCGTGGTGGCGGCCTGCACCTGGGCCTGCGCACCTTGCGCAGCCAGCGCGTAGTCGGTGCCATCGAGCTGGGCCAGCAACTGGCCGGGCTTGATGGCCTGGCCCAGCTCCACATTGCGGCTCAGCACCTTGCCCGCCACCCGGAAACCCAACTGCGCCTCGGTGCGCGCCCGGATATCGCCGGCAAATGCCGTCTGCGCCTGCAGTGGTGCAGCGCCCACCGTTTGCAGCTTGACCGCCCGGATTGGCTCGGGAGGAGATTCCTGACGCGAACAGGCCGTCAAGCTGGCCAAGGCAGCCATTGACAGCAGCAGCACTGCGGCACGCGCACTGGGCGCTCGAAGAGGTAGGAACATGGTGTGCATGCGGGCGGTGAGAGGCCAGGAAGACCCTGGCCCGGCAGAAGAAAAAGAGGGAAATGCACCAAGGACCCTCTGCCCAACACCCGGACGCGCGCTGTGCAGAGGGCCCTTAATGACCAAACGGTCACTAATTTAGACAGTTCGCCCTTGCCTGTCAATGCTTGGCCGCTACACAGCGTGGGATGCGCTAGCATCGGCGCTGTGAAAGATTCCACGCCCTCCTCTTCTGCGACTGCCGCCACGCACGCCGTGACCACGCCCGTCACCCACTACGAGAATTTTCCGGTGGCCTCCTGGCTGTGTCCGCCGGCACTGCGCCCTCCCATTGCGGCGATCTACCACTTTGCGCGCACGGCCGATGACATTGCCGACGAGGGCGACGCCGATGCCCCCGCCCGCCTGGCCGAGCTGCAGGCCTACCGCGACGCGCTGGCCCATATCGCTGCGGGAAAGCCGCCACAGGCGCGCTGGCAGGCCGTGTTTGCGCCACTACAGGCCGCGATCGTGCAGTGGCAGTTGCCGGTCGCCTTGCTGGATGATTTGATCAGCGCCTTCATGCAGGACATCGACAAGACCGCCCGAAGCGCGCGCTATGCCGACCGCAGCGAGCTGCTCGACTACTGCCGCCGCTCGGCCAACCCGGTGGGCCGCTTGCTGCTGCATCTCTATGGCGTGGACGATGCCCCATCCCTGGTCCAGAGCGATGCCATCTGCAGCGCACTGCAACTGATCAACTTCTGGCAGGACCTGAGCGTGGATATTCCGCGTGGCCGCTATTACCTCAATGATGCCGACTGCCAGGCCGCCGGCATCACCACGGCCGCGATGCAGCAGCGCCAGGACAGCCCGGCGCTGCGCCAGCTGGTGATGGACCAGGCCGCCTGGGCGCGCCGCCTGATGGAAGAAGGCGCGCCGCTGGTGCACCGCGTGCCCGGCCGCGCCGGCTGGGAGCTGCGCCTGGTCGTGCAAGGGGGCTTGCGCATTCTGGACAAGGTCGAGGCGCTGCAAGGCCAGAGCCTGTGGCAGCGCCGCACCATTGGCAAGGGCGATGTGCCGCTGATGCTGTGGCGCGCCTGGCGCATGTAAGCCGCGATCTGCCCGCTATTCGCCCGCTGCCATCCCCACAAAAAAAGGCCGAATCCTGCGATCCGGCCTAAAGGGGTTATGGGAACCCCCGAGGAGAGTGTTTACGGGCCTTGCGGCCAGGCGGCTCAGGGCTCAGCCATCCCTTGCCCAAGTGGGGAATGTGTTTGACACGGTCTAGCCTTTCTTAACCCAACTGCACGGGCACAAAAATCTTCTGGCCGTTGCGCTCGATCAGCAGCGCCACCGACTTGTCGGACTGGGCGACCTGCTTGCGCAGATCCTCGATCCCGTTCACCGCCGCACCGTTGACGGACAGCACCACGTCACCGGGTTGCACACCGGCCAGCGCTGCAGGCCCGGCCGCTTGCTCGACGATCAAGCCCTGCTGGCTGCCGCTGGCCTGCTTTTCCTGGGGCGTCAGCTCGCGCAGCGCCAGGCCCAGCTTGCCCTTGCCGACCTTCTCATTGCCTGCTACCTGCTCGCCCTTGCTGACATTGCCGCCCAAGGTAGCCTGCAAGCTGGTGGCCTTGCCGCCGCGCCAGACTTGCAACTCGGCCTTGGTGCCAGGCCGCGCCGTGGCAATGGCCGCAGGCAGGTCGTTGGACGACACAATCGGCTGGCCGTTGTAGCCCGTGATCACATCGCCGGGCTGCAGGCCGGCCTTGTCGGCAGGGCCGCCCTTTTCCACACTGGCCACCAGGGCGCCTTCGGGCTTGGGCAGCTTGAAGGAATCGGCAAAGGCCTGGTTGACCTCCTGGATCACCACACCGAGGCGGGCATGGTCGACCTTGCCGTGCGAGACGATCTGGTCCTTGATGTTGACTGCCAGGTCAATCGGGATCGCAAAGGACAGGCCTTGGTAGCCGCCGCTCTTGCTGTAGATCTGCGAGTTGATGCCCACCACCTCGCCCCGGGCATTGATCAGCGGGCCACCGGAATTGCCGGGGTTGATCGCCACATCGGTCTGGATGAAGGGCACCGAGCTGTCATCGGGCAGCGCACGGCCCTTGGCGCTGACCACACCGGCAGTCACCGAGTTCTCGAAGCCAAAGGGCGAGCCAATGGCCAGCACCCATTCGCCTTGCTGGATGGCCTTGGAGTCACCGATCTTGGCAACGGGCAAATCCTTGGCGTCGATCTTGATCACCGCGATATCGGTCTTGGGGTCCGAGCCCAGCACCTTGGCCTTGAACTCGCGCCGGTCAGTCAGCTTGACCGTCACCGTCTTGGCGCCCTTGACCACGTGGGCATTGGTCAGGATCGTGCCATCGGGGCTGATGATGAAGCCCGAGCCTTCACCGGCCATCGGCACCTCTTGCGGCACCTGGCGGCCAAACCCGCGCGGCATGCCTTGCTGCGGCACGCCAAAACCGAACTGGCGGAAGAACTGCAGCATCGGGTCATTGGGGTCGATCTGCTGGCCCCGGTTGGCCGAGGGTGCGGCGTCGGCATCGTCGCCGTCGTCCTCATCGTCCGAGACATTGCGGGTGCCGCGCACACTGATGTTGACCACCGCAGGCCCGGCCTGCTGGGTGATGGTGCTGAAATTGGGCAGGCTCACCATCGGCGCTGCAGCAGGCGCTGCTTGCGCCATGACCGCAGGCGTGCCTTCGGCATGGGCGCTCCATTGCACATGCTGCAGTGCAGAGGCACCAACGCCGCCCAACACACCTGCCGTCAGCAAGGCAGCTACCAGTTTGCGCGAACCGAGTTGAAAAGAAGGAACAGACATTTTTGTACTCCTGAAGATCACTTGCATGATGTCGATGGAGCTAATGTGCCTGCCCAGACTTAGAAGAAACTTAGACGCGCCATTCAAGAACTCTCCGCGCAACGCATTGCCCAAGCCTGCGTATGGTCCAGGGCGCTCCGCCGCGTTGTCTTCGGTGTCAATAGCTGTGGCTCGGATGCAAAAATGCCTTGCGCACCTGACCCCTGCAGCGTCACTCGGGCTGCAAGCTTCCACAAGCTGATGCCGGGCCCTCAAGGTGTCCTATGCGCTTCTGGCGTGCTGAGCGGCTGCCCTACCGCGTTGACCGGAAACGTTCGCAGATTGAACAAGCAGATATTGGCAACAAGTCAGCGGCCCCCACATGGCGGGAAAATCAGCCGCACGCGCAGACCGCCCAAGGCTTCGGACGCATCCAGCAGCAGCTGCGCGCCGTGCTGGCGTGCCACCGCGCTGACAATGGCCAGCCCCAGCCCACTGCCATGCGCGGTGGTGCCGGGCACGCGGTAGAAGCGGTCCAGCACCCGCTCGCGCTCTTCGGGAACGACACCGGGCCCGCTGTCTTCGACGCTGAGCACCTGCTGTCCCTCTGCATCGCGGTACCAGCGGCACAGCACCTGGCCACCGGCGGGGGTGTAGCGCAGCGCGTTTTCCAGCAAATTGCGCAGCAGCAGGCCCAGCGCATCGGCCTGGCCCTGCACGGGCGCCAGGGTCTCGTCCAGTTCGTGCTGCAAGGTCAAACCGGCCTGCTGGGCCAGCGGTTGCAGCTCATCCACCGCCATCTCGCACAGCGCAGCCACGGCGACTGGCTGCGCAGGCGCTGCCTGCATCTGCCCGGCCTCCTGGCGGGCCAGGTGCAGCAGTTGTTCGACCATGCGCGTGGCCCGGTCGATGCCCGCCATCACCCGCTCGCTGGCCACGCGCCGCGCAGCATCATCGGGCGCGCGGGCAAGGCCCTGCACCTGCAGGCGCAGGGCCGCCAGCGGTGTGCGCAGCTCGTGGGCGGCATCACCGACAAAGCGCTGCAGCGCATCAAACGCAGCCTGCAAGCGTGCCAGCAGCAGGTTCATCTCCTGCACCAGGGGCTGCACTTCCAGCGGCAGATCGGCATCGGCCAGCGGTGACAAGTCATCGGCCTGGCGCGCCGCCAGCTGCTCGCGCGTGCGCGCCAGCGGCGCCAGGGTATGGGCCACCACCCACCACACCACCAGCATGATCAGCGGGGCCAGCAGCAGCACCGGCACGATGGAGCGCAAGGCCACCTGGCCAGCCATCTGGCCGCGCGATGCCGCCTCCTGCGCTACCTGAATGACCTGGGTCGGCGTCTGCAGCGCGTAGATGCGAAAGGCCACGCCATGGGCGCGCGCATCGCTGAAACCCAGCACGGCGACCTGGGGCAGCAGGCGCGAATTGCTGGAGCGGTAGAGCATGATGCCGTCGGAGCGCCAGATCTGCACGATCATGTCCTGCGCCTTGGCCTGCGGATCGGCCAGCGCGTCCGAGGCCACCTCGGAAGCCAGCCCGGCCGACAGCGCCAGCGCAATGCGCTGCATCTGCACATCGAACAGCGCCTCGGTCTCTGCCCGCGCCGTGCGGTAAATGCTGACGGCCTGCAGCCCAGCGGCCACCACCACCACACCCAGCAACGCCCAGATCAGCCGCGCTCGCAGCGAAAAAGGCCGGCCGGCCCACAGCGCTGCGCTCAAGCGGCCTCCCCACTTGGAGGAGACTCGACCGGCACCAGATAACCCAGACCGCGCACATTCTGGATCAGCTCGGCGCCCAGTTTTTTGCGCACCCCGTGGATATAGACCTCGACCGCATTGCTGCTGATGTCATCGCGCCAGGAGTAGAGCTTCTCCTCCAGCTGTGCGCGGGAGAGCACGCGGCCAGGCCGGGCGATCAAAGGCTCAAGCACCGCCCATTCGCGGGCTGACAGCTGCACCGGCTGCCCAGCCACAAAGGCCTCGCGCGAGGCGGGCACCAGCCGCACCTGGCCCCAGCAGTACTCGGGCTCGGCCCGGCCACTGGCACGGCGCAACAGCGCACGAATGCGCGCCAGCAGCTCGTCCAGGTCATAGGGTTTGATGATGTAGTCATCAGCGCCGGCATCGAGCCCCGCCACCCGCTCGGCAATGGCATCACGCGCCGTCGCCACGAGTACGGGGATGCGGACCTGGCGCGCACGCATCTCGCGCAGCACCTGCAGCCCGTCCACTTTGGGCAGGCCCAGGTCCAGCAACACCAGGTCATAGCCGGCCGTCGCCAGCGCCGTCTGCGCCATCGCCCCGTCCTTGACCCAATCCACCGCCCAGGATTCGGCACGCAGTGCATCCAGCACCACTTCGCCAATCATCTGATCATCTTCTACCAGGAGTATGCGCATGGCAGCATTATGCAAGCGGCCAATAACGTGACGGGAAACAGGCACAGAAGGAAAACGGGCTGACCCCCTCAATGGTGATCAGCCCGCAACCCGCATGATGGTTGGCAGACAAATAAGTGGCCCACATTGCGTCAATCGCTTTGTGCGCAACCTGCCTCCGCGCATACCGCCGTATGAATGAACGTTCGGACTTATTGTTGGCTTTGGTCCTGGCGTCCTGGCGAGATGGTCCGTCCCTTGTGCTCCATGGCGACCGCGATTATATGGACGCGCAGATGTCAATAACCAGGCACTATTGCAACAAAAGACTTCCTTCGCCTCGCCAACAGCAGGGCATCTTGTCCCAGCATCTTGCTACCATCATGAATTTGTTGAGAAAACCTGCATGCCTTGGTATCCGCCAGCGCAGCCCCAGGGCAATGTCAACAAAGCTGTGCAAGCGCTCACCTCGTTGATGCGGGCAGTTGAGGCTACGGCACCGGGGAGGAGGTACCAGTCCGGCAAGGCGCTGCAATGGCTGGAGCAGCAGTCGCCGGGGTAATCTCTTCCCGGGACTCTGGCCCATGGGACAATACGGCGCTTATGACCACGCCCCAGCAGTATGTTCAAAACAAGGCCGCAGCCTCAGGCAGCAGCTTTTACTATGCCTTCCTCTTTCTGCCCAAGGACAGGCGTGCAGCGATCACCGCCTTTTATGCCTTTTGCAGAGAGGTCGACGATGTCGTCGACGAGGTGAGCGACCCGGGCGTGGCGGCGACCAAGCTGGCCTGGTGGCAGAGCGAGGTCCGCAAGAGCTTTGCCGGCCAACCCAGCCACCCCGTGATGCAGGCACTGATGCCCCATGCCGGTACCTTCTCCATCCAGGCCGAGCACCTGCTGGCGGTGATTGAAGGCTGCCAGATGGACCTGGAGCAAACCCGTTACCTGGATTTTCCAGGCCTGCAACGCTACTGCCACCTGGTGGCCGGCATCGTCGGCGAAGTGGCAGCCCGCATCTTTGGCCAGACCAGCCCGCAAACCACGCAGTACGCCCACAAGCTGGGCCTGGCGTTCCAGCTCACCAACATCATCCGCGATGTGGGCGAGGACGCGATGCGCGGCCGCATCTACCTGCCCGTCAACGAGCTGCAGCAGTTCGATGTCAAGGCGCATGAGATTCTCAACCGCAAGTACTCGGACCGCTTCGAGGCGCTGATGCGTTTCCAGGCCCAGCGCGCCCACCAGCTCTATGACGAGGCACTGGCCCTGCTGCCGCAGGCCGATTACCGTGCCCAGAAGCCCGGACTGATGATGGCCAGCATCTACCGCACCCTGCTGCGCGAGATCGAGCAGGACAAGTTCCAGGTGCTGCACCAGCGCGTGAGCCTGACCCCCCTGCGCAAGCTCTGGCTGGCCTGGCGCATGCAGGCACTGGGCCGCATGTAACGTGGCCAGCAGCCAACGCATCGCCGTGGTCGGTGGCGGCTGGGCCGGCATGGCCGCCGCCGTCGAGCTCGCCTCGGCCAGCGCCCACCAAGTGACTATCTGGGAATCCTCAGCCCACTGGGGCGGCCGCGCGCGCGGCCTGGCCTTGGCTTTGCCTAGTGGCGAGGAGATCACCGTCGACAACGGCCAGCACATTCTGATTGGCGCCTACACCGCCTGCCGCGCGCTGATGGAGCGGGTGGGGGTCAGCACCGATGCGTCGTTCATCCAACGGCCGCTGGCCATGCGCTACCCCGATGGCCGGGGCATCCGTTTTCCCGACAGCTCCCCGCCCTGGGATGCGCTGATCGGCATCGCCACCGCCAAAGGCTGGTCCTTGCTGGAGCGGCTGCACCTGCTGCGCCGGGCTGCTGCCTGGCAACGCCAGGGCTTTCGCTGCGCGCCACAGGCCAGCGTGGCCGATCTCTGCGCCGGCGTGCCCCCGCGCCTGCTGGCCGAGTTTTTTGACCCGCTGTGCATCTCGGCGCTGAACACCCCCCTGCACCAGGCCAGCGGCCAGGTCTTTCTGCGCGTGCTGCAAGACAGCCTGTTCGCGGTCGACAAGGGTTCGCACTTCTGGCTGCCGCTGGTGGACCTGGGCCAGCTCTTCCCCGTTGCCGCCGCCAGCTGGCTGCAGGCCCGGGGCCATGACTGCCATCTGGGCAGCCGGGTGCCGCAGTTGGTGCAGGCCAGTGCTGGCTGGCAGATCCAGGGGCAGCACTATGACCAGGTCCTGCTGGCCTGCCCGGCCTGGGAGGCGGCGCGCCTGGTGCAAGCCGCCTTTGTCCATCCAACCAGCGACCATGCCGAGGCCCAGGCCTGGGCCGACGACGCCGGGCGCCTGACGCATACCGCCATTGCCACCGTCTACGCCTGGAACCCGGCCCCCAATGCCCAGGGCCATAGCCTGCATGCGCCTTGGCTGGCGCTGCACAGCAGCCCCAGCCAGCCGGCACAGTTTGTGTTTGACCGTGCCCAGCTGGGCGACCCTGCCGGCCTCTTGGCCTTTGTCATCAGCACCAGCGAAGGCGACCGCGCCGAGATCGAGCAGCAGGTCATCGCCCAGGCACAAGCCCAACTGGGCCTGCCCTTGCAGCCCCTCAAAACCGTGGTGGAAAAGCGCGCCACCTTTGCCTGCACGCCCGGCATGCAGCGCCCCGGCATGGTGATTGCGCCCGGCCTGCTGGCCTGCGGCGACTACATCGACGGGCCCTACCCCGCTACGTTGGAAGGCGCCGTGCGCAGCGGCATCGCCGCCGCCCACGCGCTGTCCTAAAGCCCCATTAAACAGCGCCCGCAGCCTGGCGCCAAGGCGCACCCTGCGCAAAATGCGCAACCACCCAGTCGCGCCAGGCGCTGGATGCGGCACTGCTCCATTGGCTGGACGGCCGCACCAGGTAGATGCCGGCATCGGCCTGCAGCTGCCACTGCGGCAATACCTCCTGCAAATGGCCCGCGGCCACTTCGGGGCCCAGCAGCCAGTCGCCGCCCGCAATGATGCCCAGGCCCTGGCGTGCCGCCACCAGCAAGGCCTCGTTGTCATTGCTGACCATGCTGGCGCGGATGCTGACCAGGCAGGATTCGGCCCCGCGCGAGAACTGCCACTGCGGATAACTGCGCAGCCCGGTAAAACCCAGGCAGCGGTGCCGGGCCAGGTCCTGCGGCGTATGCGGCCAGCCCTGCTCAGCCAGATAGCTGGGTGCAGCGCAGACCAGGCGCCGGTGGTCGCACAGCCGGGTCGCCACCAGGCTGCTGTCGGCCAGAGACCCGATGCGGATCGCGGCATCAAAATGCTCACCGATGATGTCGACAAAGCGCTCGGCATACTCCACATCCATCACCACCTGCGGATGGGCCTTGGCAAACCCCGCCACCATGGGACTGAGCCAGCGCCGCCCCATGCTGGCCGGCAAGGACAGCCGCAGCGACCCGCGCACGACAGCCGCGGCCTCGCTGGCCTGGCGCTGCGCCTGGTCCAGCAAGGCCATGGCCTCGCGCACCTGGGCCACAAAATGCTGGCCCTCACTGGTAAACCGCAGCTGGCGCGTGGACCGCTCCAGCAGCCGAATCCCCAGCCGCGCCTCCAGTGCACTCAGCCGGCGCGACAGCACCGTCGGGTGGCGCTGCAACTGCGCGGCCGCCGCGACAAAGGACCCGGCATCGAACACCGCCAGCAAGGCGCTAAGTTCATCGGCGTGTTGGCTGTCGAGCAGGGGCATGGTGGTGGGGCGGAGTGGGCATTGGCAGGACTATAGGGCAGAGATCTGCATGCGCGCCAATTGGTGCGTGCGGATGGCTGCTTTCTGCACTTCCTTCCGTTTGCCTGTCGCCGATCTCTCAATGTCCGAATTCGGTGGACGTGTCTTATCTGTTTTTTCGACAACCCTCTTCATATTTCAATTTGTTTTTTACTATGACGTTGAAATTTTTTGAGTTTATTTACCTCGAATTGAGCATCATCAGTAAATTTTTTATCTGGATAGTTGAGTTATTTGTTTATCGTTGCCGACTGGGATATTTGTTTGCATGCCATTTTTTAGCTTCTAACCAGATATTTCCTTCAGTCTACCATGTTTAAATTCGAATTTAATTCACCCAAACCAAACATGATCATCTTCCTTCTTAATGAATAGATTTTTATTTGGATTTTCAATAATTATTGCTTCTAGTTTTCTAGTTATTTCTTGATTGCTTTTGCCTTTTAATTCGTTATTCAACATAAATAACAGATGCTGGTTTGTATTTTCACTGGTTATGAAGCTTGCCTCCATATAGCTAAGAGAGATGGATCTATCAATCCACAAATATGCAAAAATAACGCTACTTAATAATGTGAAACATTCCCTTCATTTTGCGGCAGCGCAACACCTACAGTTGATTTTGAAGCCGAATATCTACCATACTCATAGTATGATGTTGCCCCTTTCGAGTCATACGTAAGTATGCCGCTATGACCGCCTAGCCACGTACTTGTTTTTCCTGGAGAATATTCCACAGGGTAATCGGGGAAATTAACTATACAGCCGGTAAGCCCCAGTGGATCAAAAATGTCAATCGGTCGGTTTCCAGTATATGTGCATGCATTAATACCTCCCATAAGGCCAATAATATCCTGATTTATATACATGCCTGCTCCCGGCTCATAATACCGATGCCGGTTGTAATAAAGCCTCGTCTCCCCATCCGCATGCTGCCCCGGTAGCCGAATCGGCTGGTACAAGTCACCCGGGTTATGCTCCGCCCGCACATTTCCCCAGGCATCCAATTGCACCGCCCAGTCCAGCCGGCTGTCTTCTCGGATTAGCGCATTGGGCGTTCCCACGTGGTCGCAAAGGTGTTAGCGGTACTCGCTAGCTAATCTAGCCGAGAGAGAACTGAATTGTCTGCCGTACAACTAAACAAAGTTAAATACTATAAAAATCGCTGACGTTAAATACGGAACTGCATAAAGCAGAAAAAAAACCTTGTAATTTTTATTATTCTTATATCCCTTGTACCCAGCCTCTAAGCCGTAAAGAAATATAAAACCATATAGAAAAAGACAAATAAAAAAAGGCAAGTGGTCATATTTTATTTTTAAAATTAGAGCTAAATTCATTAGCACTGACAACAAACCGGAATACATGTAGCCATACTTATCGAAATGACAAATAAGAAGTTTTGTATTTATTTTTATCCACATTATTTTTTGCAAATTGCGTCCGTTGAACTTATCATGCTCTGGAGTGCGGCAGATCCCTGAAGTAAGTTTAGCGAGTTGTTTTGTGAATTTGTAAACATACTGCTAACGGGTTGTTTCCAAGGCGGATCCACATCCATTCCCCAAGTTATAGGAAGTTTTATTTTATTGTTTACTGGGACTTTCCCAGCTACTAAATCGAGTCCTAAATCTAATGCATCAGCAACCCCTCTTCCTGCGTCATTGCATCCAGCAACGCAAACAAGCGTACGTGATAATGTTGCCCTGTCTGGTGAAATATCATATCCGGAATCATCACTGAATGCTCTGGTGAAACCATACCAGCTGGTTCCCAATCCATATATGGATTTTGAAAGCACTGCGCCTCCAGCAATTTTTGTTAGCGTAGTTGGTTCAGGTGCCGCAAGTAATGCGACTCCCACTACAGCGCCACCTGTATTTCCTAATATGCCAAGACCGTTATTAACAACTTCGGACCATCTCACTAGCCCTAAAGGATCTGCATAAATATTTTTCCCACATATGAGAATAAATTTACCCCTCCAAAAATTCCGATAGGATCTGGATTAATATATCTACCCATTCCTGACTCATAATACCGATGCCGGTTGTAATAAAGCCCCGTCACCCCATGCTGCCCCGGCAACCGAATCGGCTGGTACAAGTCACCCGGGTTATGCTCCGCCCGCACATTCCCCCAAGCATCCAATTGCACCGCCCAACCCAGCCGGCTGTCTTCCCGGATCAGCGCATTGGGCGTTCCCAGCTGATCGCAGAGGTAGTGGCGGATCTCGACTTTTTGCGCCGCTTCTTCGCGCTGGGTTTTGACGTCCTGCTCAAACTCGTGGAGTTGCTGGCGCATGAAGCGCTGCACATCGTCACTGATCCGGCATGGGCTGTCATTTCTCGCTGTGCGACCTCGCCGTAATAGAAAGCGGTGGCGGCACTTGCATGCGCGCTCAATACTCGATGGCATGGATAAATTGACCTTGCGTTAAGTTAGAAATTTATTCTTTATGGCATTTTCAATTTGAATTAATGTCAATGGATTGTATTTGGATTTTCTTTTTTCAATCATTATGGTAAACGGAACTATGCGAAATAATATTTTTCCTATCAAATTCTCTCCAAAAAATTCCTCGGGAAAGTATTTTTGAAAATCAAAATAAAGAATATTTACGCCATGATCTTTTTCAAGCATTTCAATAAGACTCTCAGCGACATCTCCATATATATTTAAGTCATGAAGCAGACGAGTTTTTCTTGTGCAATTTTTTATTAGCCTGTTAGAGACTCCACATTTTTTAAGGCAGTCTCGTACTTCAAAAGATATATTATTAGTATCTTTATTCACATGATGTTGCATCATATATCTCATAGCCTGAAACTGCCACACCCAAGTACGGCACTTTTCTAAGTCCCTTTGTTACTAAATTTCTAGTGCGCACTGAATAATATCCTTTTTTGGACGCCGCATGATTAATCTTGCTGGCAACTGAGGTGGTAGAACCCGCTCGGCCGCCACCTGCAATACCAGTTCTCGGCTTGGTATCAAATGGCCCAGTAGCTCCAACGGCACCACCAACGGCCGCATTTCCCTCAGTACCTAAAAGAGAATTTGTGCATGACAACTCTTTATCGCAGCAATTTCTTTCTTTATATTTCTCTATGAAATAGTCAAATGCAATCCCCGCCCCGATACCTACTAAAACTGGTACGAACTGCCCTGTCGGATCAGTGAGGATGGCAGGAGATTGAAATCCATAAGCGTAGGTATTTATGCCGCCTTCAATGCCAATTGGATCGTGATTTATATATTTCCCTGCAAGGGGTTGATAATACCGATGCCGGTTGTAATAAAGCCCCGTATCCCCATCCGCATTCTGCCCCGGCAACCGAATCGGCTGGTACAAATCACCCGGGTTATGCTCCACCCGCACATTGCCCCAAGCATCTAATTGCACCGCCCAGTCTAGCCGGCTGTCTTCCCGGATCAGCGCATTGGGCGTTCCCAGGTGATCGCAGAGGTAGTGGCGGATCTCTACTTTTTCTGCGGCTTCTTTGCGTTGGGCGCTCACCGTTTGCTCGTAGTCCTGCAGCTGCTCGCGCATAAAGGCCTGCACATCTTTGGACATGGACATAAAGGCGATGTTCTGGGGCAAGGAGGCGTTAAGCGCCTTGATGTCGGCAAGGGCGCTTCGCAAGGCGTCTTGCACCACGCCTGGTGAGGTATTGGCCAGCAGTGCATCGCCCAGGTCTGGTTCGGCTTTGCTGGCTCTGCGTAGTTGGATCAGCGGGGTAAAGGACCCGGGCTCGTAGATGGTGTGGATGACTTCGGGTTGGGCTGCGCCTTCGTCATCTGTGACGTTGGCGCTGTTGAACCGCTCGGTGTGGATCAGGCGATCTCCGTCCCAGCCGAAGTAGTCTGTTTCGCTCAAGCCATCTGCTTCTGAGTTGGCCGGCATGCTGTATTTGGCCAGTCGCCGTCCAAACGCGTCGTAGCGGTACTGCTGGGCGGTCTGTTTTTTGTTGTCTGTGACGATTACCTGCACCAGCTGGTTGCCACTGTCATACATCAGCTCCAGCTTGCGCCCCGTAGCCTCGTCCAGGCTATGGGTGCGATTGCCCCGGCTGTCGTATTCGTAGTGGATCTTCGCGCCTTGGCTGCTCGCATCTTCCTGGTTCTCGTAATACGCCACGCGGTTACCGGCCCAGCGTTTGCTGGTGTGCAGGGGTTGGTTACTGCTGGGGTCTGGGGGAGCTTGGAGCGGGTTGAAGTCGCTGCGCAGCAGTTGCTCTTTGGTGATGGGGTTGGCTTGGGCAGCGGCGCGTTGCTGGGCTCTGAGGCGATCGGTTTCGTTGAGGTGGCCGGTGATGGTGTCGGTTGCGGTGGGTCGGGTTTCTGGTCCTGCTATGGGTAGGCGGTTGCCTGCTGGGTCAAACTGCCAGCGCTGCGATCCGGCATGCGGTGTGTGCGCGCCTGTCAGGTGCCCTGCCCCGTCGTAGGCAAAGCGGCTGATGCCGGCATGGCTGCGCATGCCGACCATCTGGCCCAGGCTGTCGTAGTAGTACTGGCGGGCACTCATGGCGCCCAGCAAGGTTGGCGGCACGCGGTTTGGGGCTTGCCCGCCGGGTATGGAGAGCATGTCATCCAGCGCGCTGCCTTGCTCCAGGCCCATCCACTGCATCGTTTCCATGCGCCCGCCAGCATCCCAGCTGAGCTTGCGGTAGAGCGGCTTGGCGGTGTTTTCGCCCGGGGTTTGGCTCTTGATATCGGTGAGGACTTGGCGGTGAATCTCTCGGTGCAGCGCGTCGCACTCAAAGTTCACCAGGCTCTCGCCTTGCCAGGTGATGTCGTGCACGTGGCCTGCGCCGTAGAGCAGGTAGCCGACTTCGCCCAGGCCTTGGAGCTGGCTGCCTTGGCGGTGGCCCAGGGCATCTAGTTGGTGGCTGATGCGGTGTTCAAACTCGATCTCGGGGGTAAAGAACCGGTCTTGCAGTTCTTCTTGAGAGGGGGTTTTGTAGAGGCGTTGGACTTCGCCGATGACCCGGCCTGCTGCATCACGCTCGATGACGGCTTGGCTTTGCAGGATGCCTTCTTGGGCTGGATGGCGGTGGGGTCCAACAGCATCTTCTTTTCCTTGGTGCCACACGCTCGCTTGCAGCAATTCGCCCACCTTGCCCCATTCATAGCGCTGCGTGGTCGCGGGCAGCAGGTCGGTTGCTGGAAGATGGCGGGCCGCCAATTGGCCGGTGACCGTCCATTCGTAATGGCTGGTGTGCGGGGGCAGGCTTTGTTCTGCGGCCCAGCCGTCACTGGATTGGACAAGCTGGCCAGCTGCATCGTATTGGTAGCTTTGCACCCGGTCGTCGAACCCGGTTTCCTGGCTGAGCCTGTCCATCACATCCCAAGCAAAGCGGGTGTGTTCGCCGTTCTCGTTGGTGAGCTGGGTCAGCCGGCCTGCTGTGTCGTAAGCAAAGCCTAAATGCTGACCCGCGTGGCTGCGCTGCACCAGGCGCCCCCAGCGGTCGTAGGCCATGCGCACGCTGGGTGCGGTAGTGCTGACAGGGATGCGGTTCTTGCTGGGACTGTTAAGCTCACGGTCATCACTGCGCCCGGCTTTGACTTCCACCACTTGCCCCCGAGCGTCATAGCTGTAGTGCTCCTTGCTCCCGTCGGGGTAGTGCACCGTCCGCAGCTGGTCTTGCTCGTTGTATTCGTAGGCCACCCGCTCGCCCAGCGCGTTACGCACCGCCGTGGTCTGGCCCCAGCGGTTGTATTCGTAGTGGGTGCTTTGACCGGAGCAGTCGGTGTAGCTGGCAGTTTGCCCGGTGGGGGTGTAGCTGATATGTTTGTCGCGGCCATTGGCATCGGTGATGCGGATGGGCTTATCGGCATTGGCGCGCACGCCCAAGTCTGCTGGGCCGCCGGTGATGTTGGGGTAGTGGTATTGCTCGCTGCTGCCTCCCGGCAAGGTCACCCGCGTCAGGCGGTTGTGGTAGTCGTACTCGTAGTGGGTGGTGCGGCCTGCGGCGTCGGTACTGCTTTGCAGCAGGTTAGTGGTGTCGTCAAAGCGCTGGCTGCTGCGGGAGCCATCCGGGCCCTGGGTTGCCAGCAGTTGGCCCATGGGGCTGACGGCCATGTATACGCTGCGGCCTAGCGGATCGGTGACTTCGCTCAGGTGCCCATATTGGTTGTACTTGCGCAAGATGCGGCTGCCATCGGCCCGGGTGTGTTCTACCAACCTTGCCAAGCCTGCTTCGCCTTGGAAGATATATTTGTCGACTCGGCCCAGGCTGTCGGTCACCACGCAGGCACGACGAGGCTGGCCATCGACCTCCGGTAGCTCCTGGTAGTCAAACTTGTAATCCAAGCCCTCTTGGTTGCGCTGCTCAATCGCCTGGCCGCCTGGCTCATAGCGGTCATACGCATAGTGGTGCTCCGGCCCACCTCGCTCCTGGTGGGCAATCATCAGATGGTTGCGCCAGGCAAAGCGGCGCACCACTTGGCCGTGGCGGTTGGTGACGGAGGTGAGGTCGCCTTGGTCGCTGTAGCTGTACTGCACCAAAGTCGTGGGATTGGTCTGCAGCATGGGCGCCAAAGGGTCGCGATACAAATCTACCTTTGACAGGCGCACACCTGAGTCGGCCTGCCAGAAGAAGTGCTCGTCTTCGTGGTCGTCGCTGTCAGTGCTCTTGTGGTGGAAGTGCTGGGCATCCTGCGCGGCAATCGCCTGCGTGTAGTGCAGCTGGTAACCCCGGCCCACACCATCGTCGATCGTGGTGATACGCTCCTGGCCCAGCACTCTTGTCCAGTGGTAGCGCTGGGAGCGCCCCAGGCGGTCTACCTTGCCCAGCAAGATCCAGTTTGCATCAATATCCGGCTCGGTCACCGTAATCGGCTTGCCGGCGGTCTTCTGTTCATGGATAGCTTTGCGCGCCGCTTCAATCGCCTGCCAGTTCGCCGGGCCAAACACCCAGACGGTATCTCCGCTGCCATTGGCCGCCAGGATCATCAAGTCCCCGCAAGCCATATCGCGCCGGATCCAAGAGAAACGGCCCCGCCACCACAAAGGCGCCTGTTGGCTGCGGGGAGGTGGGGCTTCAAAGCTATCTGCTGCGCCCGCCTCAGTGAACTTGGCGGGCCCGGTCATGGCTGCCAGATCGTGCGTCAGGTTGCCCGGATGCCAGCCCGAGCGCAGCAGCCAGATGTCTTCACTCGGGCTGTAGATCGACTCCCCAGCGGCCAGCGCATCAAAGGTAATGGTCCGCCCTTGGCTGTCGTGCAGCAAGGTGGCACTGGCCTCGACCTGGATCCTTAAATCCGTCGGCAGCCCCCAGCCATAACCCAACACCCCGCAGTGCCCGCCATGCTGCGCGTTCACGTAGCTGCTGTACTGGCGCTGCCAGACGAGGGGCATGGCTCCGGGCAGGGCGAAGTCCAGATCCGATGCGCCAGACAGAACCTTGGCGCCTAGCTGCGCATTGACGGGGTTGCCAATCCCCTTGCCATCATCCTTGCTCTCTGCCTTGCCGCCCGGGCAGACCGAACACGCCACGCCGCCCTGAGTGCCAATCAACACAGTGCGTGAACCGGTGACGATTCGCGCGTATTTGACTTTGTCGTCGATGCGAGCTGCGGGCTTTCCAGACATGCGAACTCCTATCAAAAATTGAAAAATGATAGTTCATGACTACCAAATTAACAATTTCGATAGGTTTTCACACCTCAGGCCACCATTGACGACAAGTTGAGCCCGGACCCGCCTCGCATCAAGGCAGCAATACCACCGCCCCCTGGGTCTGCCCCGCCTCCAGATCCGCATGCGCGGCAGCCACATCCGCCAGCGCATAGCGGCGCCCAATGGCGGGTTGGATGATGCCCTGCTCTACCGCCTGCAGCACGGCGCTGGCGCGTTGCTGGTACTCAGCCGCGGTCGCGGTGTGCGCGGCCAGCGAGGGGCGGGTGATGTAGAGCGAGCCCTTGGCGTTGAGCGTGGCCATTTCGACGGCGGGCGGCGCACCGGTGGTCGCGCCAAAGGAGACCATCAGGCCCCGGGGGCGCAGGCAGTCCAGCGATGCGGCAAAGGACAGCTTGCCCAGGCCGTCATAGACCACATCGGCCATGCGGCCGCCGATGGCGTCGCGCAGCTGCGCGGCCAGGGTCTGGGGATCGAACACCAGCGCCTGGTCGCAACCGGCGGCCAGCGCCCGGGCCTGGCTTTGCGGTTTGGAGACCACACCGATGACGCTAGCGCCCAGGTGCTTGGCCCAGGAGGCCATCAGCTGGCCCACTCCGCCGGATGCGCCATAGAGCAGCACGACGGTGCCGGGGCCGACGGCATAGGTGCTCGTCAGCAGGTACTGCGCGGTAATGCCTTTGAACAGCACGGCGGCGGCCTGCTCGGCGCTGATGCCATCGGGCAGCTTGACCAGGCGCTCGGCCGGGTAGAGGCGTTCACTCGCATAGGCGCCCAGCGGGCCGGTGGCATAGGCCACCCGGTCGCCGACGACGAAGTGGCTCACGCCGGCGCCCAGCGCCAGCACCTGACCTGCGCCTTCCAAGCCCAGGCCGGAGGGCAGCGGGATGGGAGCAATGCCCTTGCGCTGCAGCAGATCGAGCGGGTTCACCCCCACCGCCTCTTGCGCCAGCAAGACCTCACCCGGGCCGGGTGCGGCCAGCTCCAGCTGCTGCAGTTGCATGCCTTCCGGGCCACCGGCTGCTGCCAAACGAATCACTTGCGCCATGCGTCACTCCTTGCGGTTTTGTCGATGGCGCCAGCTTAGAGCCTGTATAGAAGCAGATAAATAGTGCGCCATACAGTTGATAGCTGCAGTGGGTGCAGCAATCACCGCCCATGGCGATGCCGCACTGTCAGGCAGCGGGCCGCCCCAGCAGCTCACACAACTCGGTCAGATTGCGCACCAGCGCCTGGGGCGGGGGGCTGCTCAAGGGCCAGCGCAAGGCCTGGCCTGTTTCGCTGCGCTGGTGGTGGTCCAGCTCCTGGCGCTGCACCCAGGCGGCCTGCATGCCGCAGGCCAGGGCGCCTTGCACATCCAGCTCGGCGTCATCGCCCACATGCAAGAAGGCGGGCAGATCGATGCCGGCGCGCTCGGATGCAGCGGCAAAAATGCGCCTGTCGGGCTTGGCCACCCCCACCTCGCGTGCGCTGGTGCTGGCCACAAACCAGGGCGACAGGCCCACCAGGTCGAGCTGGGCATTGCCGTTGGAGACGGCGACCAGCGGGTAGCGCGAGGACAGCCAGGCCAGTGCATCTTCGACCTCGGCAAACCAGGTGACCCGGTTGCGGGCGGCAAAGAACTGGGCAAATACCGCCTCGACCAGCGCTTCATCGCCACCGCTTTGCTGCAGCGCGCGGCGGATGAACTGCTGGCGGAAATGCGTCATGTCATGCGACAGGTGCACAAAGTCATCGCGCACCGACTGGCGAATGCGCTGGGCCTCGGCCGCGTCCTGCAGCAAGGCAGCGGTTGCCGGCGCATGGTCCAGCAAAAATGCGTGCTGTGCGGCTTCGGCCGCTTTCAGGGTCGGCAGTACCGGCCAGAGGGTGTCATCCAGGTCAAGGCTGATGGCACGGATTCGGGAGAGATCGAGCATGGCGCCAAGCATAGCGGATCGCTGCCGCCCGGCGCGGCGCAGCCGTCCTCTGTCGGACAAGCGCGCGCCGGCCCGCAGCGCCCAGGGGTATGCACCGGGGCGCGCTGCCAAGCTGCGACAATCCCAGCCATGGTTTCACGCTTCCGACCCGAGCCTCTTGGCCAACCCCTCCCTGACAAAACCGGCATCCTGCTGTGCAACCTGGGCACACCGGATGCGCCCACCACAGCGGCCACCCGCCGCTACCTGGCCGAGTTTCTGAGCGACCAGCGCGTGGTCGAGATCCCGCCGCTGGTCTGGAAGCCGCTGCTGCACGGCGTGATTTTGCGCACGCGTCCGGCCAAGTCGGCCGCCAAGTACCGCAGCATCTGGATGCCCGAGGGCTCGCCGCTGGCCGTCTGGACGGAGAAGCAGGCCAAGCTGCTGCGCGGCACCTTGGGCGAAGCGGGCCACCAGGTGCTGGTGCGACCGGCCATGCGCTACGGCAACCCCTCGATCGCCAGCCAGCTCGATGCCTTCAAGGCCGAGGGCGTGCGCCGCGTGCTGGTGCTGCCGCTGTACCCGCAGTACTCGGCCACCACCACCGCCAGCGTGGTCGATGCAGTCAATGCCTGGTGCGCCAGCGCGCGCGACATCCCCGAGATCCGCTTTGTGCGCAGCTACCACCGCGATCCCGGCTACATCCAGGCGCTGGCCCAGAGCGTGCGCAAGCAGTGGCAGCTGGATGGCCGCGCGCCCAAGCTGGTGATGAGCTTCCACGGCATTCCCGAGCGCAATGTGCGCCTGGGCGATCCCTACCAGCAGCAATCGCAGGAGACGGCCCGCCTGCTGGCCGCCGAGCTGGGCCTGGCCGAGAGCGAGTACCTGCTGACCTTCCAGTCGCGCTTTGGCAAGGCCAAATGGCTGGAGCCCTATACCGAACCCAGCCTGATCGCGCTGGCCCAGCAAGGCCTGCGCCATGTGCAGGTCATGTGCCCGGGCTTTCCCGCCGATTGCCTGGAGACGCTCGAAGAGATCAACCAGGAGGTGCGCGAAGCCTTTGTGCATGCAGGCGGCCAGCAGTTCGACTACATTGCCTGTTTGAACGACCAGCCCCGCTGGATCCAGGCGCTGCGCGAGCTGGCCCTGCAGCACCTGCAAGGCTGGGACACCGGTTCGGCGCCATCCCAGCCCCGCTGAGCCGCCCCCGCACCACGCTGCCAGAGACCGCATCACCATGACCCTCCTCTCCCCTTACCGGCCCGAGCAGCGCGAGCGCGTGCTGGGCCTGTCGCTGCACGAGGCGCAGCGGCCCTTTGTCGCCCCGATTGCCCAGACCCTGGCCGAGCTGCACCCCCGGCTCGGCGCCCATCTGATTGCCGATGGCGAGCAGATTGCCGGCTTTTTCCTGATCGACCAGGACTACGCGCAACACTACCCCTTTGCGCCGGCGGACAGCCTGGGCCTGCGCAGCTTCTTTATCGACCAGCGCTTTCAGGGCAAGGGCCTGGCCAAGCGCAGCCTGCAGGCGCTGCCCGCCTACCTGCGGGCGCAAGGCCTGGCCGCCGCTGCGGTGTTTCTGACGGTGAACTGCAAGAATGCCGCCGCGATACCGCTGTACCGCCAGTGCGGCTTTGAAGACACCGGCGAACTGTACCTGGATGGCGGCTACGGCCCGCAGCACATCATGCGGCTGGCGCTCTAGCCTCGCTTGCGCTTTGCCCAGGCACCCCTCGACCCACCCACAAGGCCCCAGGCGCACCGCGCCCCTGGAGCCCTCCAAAAAAAAACATTCCCTTGTCCGACACGCCATTGACCCCTTTCCAACCTGCCAACCCGCTGCTGTGCGCCGAGCTGCTGCAGGCCGACCAACTGCGCCTGCGCATTGACCCGGCCCAACTGGGCTTTGCCAGCACCGCCGAGCTGGTGCACGAGCCCTTCTCCTGGATCGGCCAGCAACGCGCGCAGGCGGCGGCCGAGTTTGGCCTGGCGATGGACCCGCCCGACTACCACCTGTTTGTGCTGGGCGAGGAAGGCAGCGGCCGCACATCGCTGCTGCGCCAGGCCATGCAGGCCGAGGCGCAACGCCGCCCCGCTGCGCAAGATATTGCCTTTGTGCACAACTTCGCCGTGCCCGAGCGCCCCCAGGCGCTGCGCCTGCCCGCCGGCCAGGGCCGCAGCCTGCGCCGCCGCATCGAGGCCATGGTAGACAAGCTGCCCGAGCAGCTCGACAAGGCCGTGCAGCAAGCGCAGCACCGCAGCCAGATCGAGCAGCTGTACAACCAGGCCCGCCAGGCCGAAGAAGCCGCCTTTGCTACGCTGCACGACTGGGCCCAGGGCGCCGGCCTGCGCATTCGCCGTGAGGAAGGCCAACTGGTGGTGGACAGCCAGGACAACGCGCCTGGCGACGCCAGCGGCCCGGATGCCGGCCAGCCCGCTGCCGAGTCGCCTGTTGTGTTGAATGCAGCGGATGTGCAGCAAGACCAGCCCCCGGCAGAGTCTGATGACCTGTCCCCAGCGCTGGCTAGCGCCACCCCGCCTCAGGTAGACAACGACGCCGACCCCGCGCTGCTGCTGTCGCCCGGCGAAGGCGAAGACGCCGCAGAGGCCCCCGGCACCGCAGCCCCCACCGAAGACCTGGAATACCAGCTGCGCGTGCAGCTGGCACAGTTCCGGGGTCAGGTGCGGCAGGCACAAATGGCGCGCGATGCGGCGCTGAACCTGTTCTACCAATCGCTGGCCACGCCGCTGTGGCAGGCCGCATCGGCGCAGGTGCTGGAGGGCCTGACCCCCAGCGCCGAGCATGCGGCGACCTTGCAGCGCTGGCTGTCGCAGATGCAGGCCGAGTGGCTCAAGAACATGGCGCTGTGGGTGCCGGGCAGCATTGCGCAGGATGCCGATGCGCTGCTTGACCAGACCGACAGCATTGAGGGCGAAGGCGAAAGCCAGGATGCGCGCGACGATGCCCGCGCCCTGCTGGAGGCCAAGCGCAAGGCGCTGCGCGCACTCAGCCAGCTCAACCTGATCGTGGACCACCATGGCGAGGCCCATGCCCCCGTGGTGCTGGAGGACCAGCCCAGCCTGCGCAACCTGTTTGGCACCATCGACCCGCCCGAGGAGGACGAGCGCCGCAGCGATTTCTCCTGCATCCGCGCGGGCAGCGTGCTGCGTGCCGATGGCGGCTTTCTGATGCTGCACCTGCGCGACCTGCTGGGCGACGAGGACAGCTGGCAGGCACTGCGCCGGGTGCTGCGCACGCGCCAACTGCGCATTGAAGATGCCCATGCCGCGCAAGGCCCCAGCAGCAGCGGCGCGATGCTGCCCGAGCTGCTGCCGCTGAACTTCAAGCTCGTACTCGTTGGCTCCGAAGAGGCCTACTACCAGCTGCAGGAGAGCGATCCGGACATGGCCCGGCGCTTTCGGGTCAAGGTCGATTTTGCCGAGCAGTTCAAGGCCTCGGCCGCCACCTACCGCGCCACCGCCGCACTGATGGCGCAGCGCTGCAAGCTCTACCAGATGCCGCACTGCGACGCCAGCGCAGTCGCCCGGCTGCTGGAGCAATCCCACCGCGAGGCCGATGACCAGCAGCGCCAAAGCGGCCGCTTGAACCAGCTCGAAGCCCTGCTGCTGGAAAGCGCGCAGCGCGCCCGGCGTTCAGGGCAGGACCGTCTGGTGCAGGCCGCCGATGTGGAGGCCGCACTGGCCGCGCAGCGCCTGCGCCACAACGCGATGGAGCAGGACCTGCATGCCGCCATCAGCGACGGCGAGCACCTGATCTCCTTTGCCGGCAGCCAGGTCGGCCAGATCAATGGCATGTCGCAGATCGACACCGGTGACCACCGTTTTGGCCTGCCGGTGCGCATCAGTGCACGCACCCATGCCGGCCAGGAAGGGGTGATGAACATCGAGCGCGAGGTGGCCATGTCCGGCCCCATCCATGACAAGGGCGTGCTGATTTTGCAAGGCTATCTGACGGCCTTGTTTGGCCATCTGGCGCCTCTGGCGCTCAATGCCTCGGTGGTGTTTGAGCAGGAATACAGCGGTGTCGAAGGCGACTCGGCCAGCTGCGCCGAGCTCTATGCGCTGCTGTCATCGCTGTCGGGCCTGCCGCTGCGCCAGAGCATTGCCGTCACCGGCGCGCTCAACCAACATGGCGAAGTGCTGCCCGTGGGCGGCCTCAATGAAAAGATCGAAGGCTGGTTTGACCTCTGCACCGAGCAAGGCCTGGATGGCAGCCATGGCGTGCTGATCCCCGCGCGCAACCAGCGCCATCTGATGCTGGCCGAGCGCGTGGTGCAGGCGGTGGAGGCCGGGCAGTTCCATGTCTACACGGCCGAGCATGTGGGCCAGGGCCTGGCACTGCTGATGGACCAGTGCAATCTGCCCGCCAACGCCGAGCACCCCATGCCCGAGGCACAGCGCCTGCCGCTTGCGCTGGTGCAGGCGGCCGAGGCCAGCCTGCTGCAATACCGCCTGGCCTGCCAGCGTGCCGATGCCGCGCGGCCCCGTGCCCAGCGCTCACGCCAGCGGCTGCTGCCCAAGCCGGCCAAGCGCCCGCCGCTGGATTAAAGGCGGAGGGCGAAAGGCAGAAAGCCTCGATCAGGCCTCGTCGGGGACCGGCAGATCCTGCGACGACGCTGCCGCGAGCTGGAGGCGCAGCTGGGCGTTTTCCAGCTCCAGCTCCTGCACGCGGGCGCGCAGGTCGCTGATCTGCTGCTGGGCCTTGTCCAGCGCCGCATCCACCGCTTCGGCGCCGTGCGCGGCCGAAGGGGCGCTGGCGGGTTCTTCGGCCTCTGGGGCCTCTTCCTTGGGCTTGCGCTTGGCCTCGCGCACCTGCTTGACCACCTGCTTCAAGCCATCCTTGCCGCCTTGGGCAGCGGCCTGCTGCTCTTCATGCGGCAAAGTCGCCACCACAGCGGCGGCATTGATGGAGATATCGCCGGCCTTCAAGGCCTCGACCAGCGCCGGTGCGGCACTCTTCTGGATCTTCTCGATCTGCGCGACCTGGCTGCTGGACAGGCGTGCCGCCTTGGCAATGGCCTCGCGGGTGGCTACCTTTTCCAGCTCGGCAGCATCGACCGGCGAGAAAGCCTCGTCGGCATTGCTGACCGCTGGCGCCTCGCCTTCGGCCGGCTGTGCAGCCACCGGGTGGGCCTTCTCCAGCTTGCGGTGCTCCAGAATCTCGCGCTTGCGCAGCGCCAGCACGCCACGCTGAAAATCCGAGACGCTGCGGCGCCCCAGGTGCTGGTCGATCATCCACAGGTAGACATCCTCCATCGACTGGAACTGGGTGTTCTGCACCGTGTTGAAAGGCAGGCCATGCTTTTGGCAGATGCCGTAGCGGTTGTGGCCGTCGACCAGCACATTGCCCCAGAGCACCAGCGCATCGCGGCAGCCTTCGGCCAAAATGCTGCGCTCCAGCGAGGCATGCTCGTCAGGGGTCAGCGGGTCGATGTAGGCCTTGAGTTCTTCGTTGACAACAATATCCATAATGCAGCGCGGCGGCAGGTGCCGCCGTTGGGTAATCCTTCAAAAAGCTTGCGCCGATTGTAGAAGTGCGCAAAAGTGGCAGCCGCTTGACAAGGATTTGAACGCCATGAACAAGACCGAACTGCAGACTTTGATGGCCGTGCTGCAAGCACGCTTTGAAGCCCACATGCCGCGCCACCCCCAACTGGCCTGGGCGCAGGTGCAGCAGCGCCTGGACAAGAACACGGCCGCCCACGAAGCGCTGGCCCAGATGGAGGCCACCGGCGGCGAGCCCGATGTCATATTGCAGGACGCGAGCGGCCGGCTGCTGTTTGCCGATTGCGCCGCCGAAAGCCCCAGCGGCCGGCGCAGCCTCTGCTTTGACGAGCAGGCACTGGCCGCCCGCAAGGAAAACAAGCCCGCCGGCAGCGCGCTAGGCATGGCCGCAGCCATGGGCGTGCAATTGCTCGATGAGCAGCAGTACCGCCATCTGCAGACCCTGGGCGCGTTTGACTGCAAGACCTCCAGCTGGCTGGCCACGCCCGAAGCAATGCGCCGCCTCGGGGGCGCGCTGTTTGGCGACCGGCGCTATGAGCGCGTGTTCAGCTACCACAATGGCGTGCAGTCCTATTACGCGGCGCGCGGCTTTCGCGCGGGGCTCTGGGTATAGACAGACCAGGCAGGTAGCGCGCCCTTTATTCCATCAGGGCATATAACCTTACCGCCATATATTCAATCTGTGCATAGCGTGCTGACGGACCGCAATCGCGGGACAATAGAGCCCATTGATTTGCCTCTACAAGCTATTGCCATGACAACCCTTCGCCATCTGGCTGTGGCCAGCGCTCTGTTTGCCAGCAGCTGGCTCACGGCAGCCCATGCCGCGCAGCCGCTTTTGAGCCCGGCCGAACTGGCTACCGCCCAACAAAGCGCTGCCGCGCCCGTCGTCATTGATATCCGCGAGCCCAAGCTTTATGCCGAAGGCCATATCCCCGGCGCGCTCAACGCGCCCTATGGCAAGTGGCGCGGCCCGGCCACCAACCCCGGTGAGCTGCCCGATCTGCCCAAGCTCACCGCCTTGGTGCAGTCGCTGGGCCTGACCCCGGCCACGCATGCCGTCGTCGTGTCCACCGGCGCCGATGCCACCGATTTTGGCGCGATGGCGCGTGTCTACTGGAGCCTGAAGGTGCTGGGCCTGAAGGACCTGTCCATCGTCAACGGCGGCATGAAGACCTGGGTGGCCGAGGGCAAGCCCGTCAGCACCGAGGCGCCCCAGGTGCAGGCCAGCAGCTACCAGCCCGTGCTGGACGAGAGCCTGATTGCCACGCGCGACCAGGTGCGCTCGCATGTGGACCTGAGCAATGCCGCGCTGGTCGATTCCCGCCCCGATGCCTTCTACCAGGGCAAGACCCGGGCGCCAGCGGCCAAGCTCTCGGGCACCCTGCCCGGCGCGCAGCAGCTGGATTTCAACCAGTGGTTTGTCAAGGGCACGGCCCAGTTTGTCGACCCGGCCACCGCCCGGCAAATCGCCGACAAGGTCAGCCGCAAGGACGGCCAGGACACCGTGGCCTTCTGCAATACCGGCCACTGGGCCGCCACCGACTGGTTTGGCCTGAGCGAGATGGCGGGCCTGCCCAATGTCAAGCTGTATGCCGGCTCGATGGTGGACTGGACCCAGCAGCCCGATGCCCCGGCGATGGAAAACCAGCCTGGGCGCGCCGAATCGCTGGCCTATGACGCCAAGCAATGGTGGCAGCGCAAGTTCAAATAAGCCAGACCGGTTCTTTGGCTGCCAGCACTCCCGCAAAGGTGCTGGCAGCTTTTTGTTGTATTGACTCTCAACGGTGATCGTGATGAAACGACTTCCCTTGTCGATCCTGATGGCGGCCTTTTTTGGCTGGCTGCTGTGGTCGGTATCGCTGCGCCAGGCGGCGCTGTTCCTGGTCGGTATCGGCCTGGGTGCCATCCTGGCTGGCCAGCGCTTTGGCTTTACCACCGGCTGGCGCATGCTGGTCGAGGACAAGGACCCGCGCGGCGTGTTTGGCCAGTTGCTGCTGCTGGCATTGGCCGCCGCCATGGCCATGCCGCTGCTGGGCCACTACCCTGAGCTGACGGCCGCCCTGGGCCCACCGAGCATCAGCCTGCTGGTGGGGGCCTTTGTGTTTGGCCTGTGCATGCAGATTGCCGATGGCTGCGGCAGCGGCACCTTGTACAAGGCGGGCATGGGCATCCCGATGAACACGGCCATCCTGCCGATGTTTGCCATCGGCAGCTTTCTGGGATCGCTGCACCTGGGCTGGTGGCTGGACCTGGGCCGCATGCCGGCCGTGGGCCTGGTCAGCACCTGGGGCTGGCTGCCTGCGCTGCTCGCCACCTTGGCGGCGCTGGCCGTCATCGGCTTTGCGGTCCAGGCCTATTGCGCCAAGGCCAATGCCGCGCAGCAGCGCAGCATGCCTGGCCTGTGGCAGCGCAAGTGGGTGATGGGCGCGATGGGCCTGGCCATCTTCGCCACCCTGAACCTGGTGATTGCCGGCCAGCCTTGGGGCGTCGTCTATGGCTTTGGCCTCTGGGCCGCCAAGGTCGCCAATGGCACCGGCATGGTGGACCTGGCAGGCAACTGGTTCTGGAGCCAGCCGGGCAATGCCCAGCGCCTGCATGAAACGGTGCTGCTGGACATCACCAGCATCACCAACATCGGCATTCTGGCCGGTGCGCTGTGGATTGCGGCGGGCAAGCCCGCCGCCGCCAAGGCGCTGACCGGCACGCAATGGCTGGTGGCCCTGGTCGCCGGCCTGGTGCTGGGCTATAGCTCGCGCCTGGCCTTTGGCTGCAATGTGGGTGCGATGCTCTCGGGCATCAGCACCGGCAGCATCCATGGCTGGATCTGGGTGCCGCTGGCCTTTGTCGGCACGATCTTCGGGCTGCGCATTCGCCGCCATTTTGGTTTTTAAGCGCAGGAGCCGCATATGAACACCACCGTTTTGCGCAGCGCCCTCTGGGTGCTGCTGGTCGCCTTCATCGCCTGGGATTATGTCCACAGCCAGCCGGTGGACCTGCGCTACGAGGCGCCGCTGATCGCAGCGGGCTCGGGCCAGCACGCCAGCGGCGGCCACTGCTCGATGCCCGACTGAGCACGCCAGTGCGCGTCATGGCTTTGTCATGAAAAAGTCACGGTAGCCACCAAAAATACGGGGTTTGGCGAGGGGCAACCGCCCGTCCCCGGAGTGCTATCTTGAACGAACCCCTGCGGCGGGATACCGACCCGCTCCCGCTGGTCTCCCCCCATGACAACAGCGGCCTGATCTGGGGCTATGCCTTTGACGGCCATGGCCCCGCCACCGCGCTGAATGCCGAGCAAGCGCAGGCCTGGCTGGCCGCACCGCCCAACAGCACGGGCTTTATCTGGCTGCATTTCAACCTCTCCCACGCCCACTGTCTGCGCTGGCTGCAGCATTATGCGGCGCTCGATGAGCAGTACTTCGAGGCGCTGCGCGATGGCCTGGCCTCGACCCGTATCGAGCGCATGGATGATGCGCTGCTCGCCGTCATCAACGACATCGATTTCGACTTCCAGTTCGAGTCCAGCGACATCCACACGATGTGGATCCAGGCCTCGCCCCAGTGGGTGATATCGGCCCGCGCCCACCCACTGCGTTCGGTCGATGCGCTGCGCCAGCAGATTCGCCAGGGCGACACGCCCGGCTCCAGCCCGCAGTTGCTGGAGCGCCTGCTGCGCGCTCAGGCCGATGTGCTGGTGCGCATCGTGCGCGATGTGACCCACCGCGTTGACCAGATCGAGGACACCATGCTGGGCGGACGCACGCGCATGCAGCCACGCCAGCTGGGCGCGCTGCGCCGCCTGCTGGTGCGACTGAAGCGCCTGCTGGCGCCTGAACCTTCGGCCATGTTCCGCCTGCTGCAGACGCCGCCGCAGTGGATGCGCGACGAAGACCTGCATGCGCTGCGCGCCGCCAGCGAAGAGTTCTCCGTCTTCCTGCGCGATATGCAGTCGCTCGAAGAGCGCATCAAGCTCTTGCAGGAAGAGATTGCCGCCGGCATCAATGAAGACACCAACCGCTCGCTCTACACCTTGACGATGATCACCGTGCTCGCCCTGCCGGTGAACATGATGGCCGGTCTGTTTGGCATGAATGTGGGCGGCATTCCGCTCAGCCAGGATCCGTTGGGCTTTTGGCTGCTGGTCGGCGTGATCGTGCTGTTCTCACTGATCGCCGCCTGGTGGCTGCGCAGCAAGCGCCGTAATCCGCCGGCCTGAGACCGGGTCCAGCGTCGGCAAAAAGACATTGAAAACCCATATCTGATTATTTTTTTGTAAAATGGAGGGCTTGGGTGTCGTCACATAGGGTGTAGCGGCAGGTTGTGAGCGAAGGTCGGGCCGCCTCGCTGGAACCCCGTTGCCTGCTCCGGTTTGCCATCAGCGCGCTGACAATCGTCGTCTGTGTCTGGCTGCTTGCCAACCGCTGCATGCTTCAGCCCAAAGCACACCATGTTTTCCATTGAGTATCTGGCCGCCGGCATTTTTGCCATTGCGCTGCTCCACACCTTTCTCGCCAAGCAATTCGAACGCCTGTCGCACCGCTATCCACGCCACGCGGGCGTCTTCCATCTATTGGGCGAGGTCGAGATCGTCTTCGGCTTCTGGGCCATGGTGCTGATCGGCGTCATGGCCTTTGCCAGCGGCCCGACCCAGGCGATTGACTACGCCGAGTCGCGCAACTACACCGAACCCCTGTTCGTTTTTGTCGTCATGGTGATGGCGGCATCCCGCCCCATCGTGATGACGGTGCAGCGCAGCTTGGCCGCACTGGCCAGCGCCACGCCACTGCCCACGGCCCTGAGCCTGGCCTGGCTGGGCCTGGCTGCCGTGCCGCTGATGGGCTCGCTGATCACCGAGCCAGCTGCGATGACCATTGCCGCGCTGACCCTCGCCCCGCTGGTCTTCACCCCGCGCATGCCCACCCGCCTCAAGTACCTGGCGCTGGGCGTGCTCTTCGTCAATATCTCGATTGGCGGCACGCTCACCTCCTACGCTGCGCCGCCGGTGCTGATGGTGGCGGCGACCTGGGGCTGGGACAGCGCCTTCATGCTGAGCCAGTTTGGCTGGAAAGCGGTGATTGCCGTGCTGGTCAACGCCAGCATTGCCACCTGGTGCATGCGCGGCCATCTGGCGGCAGCACCGCCAAGCGAGGATGCACAGGCGCACATGCCGCTGGGCGTGGTGGCCGTGCACGCGGCCTTGCTGGCGGCCGTGGTGGTGCTGGCCCACCACCCGGTGCTGTTCCTCGGCGTGTTTCTGCTGTTTCTGGGCTACACCCATGCCTATGCCAAGTACCAAAGCCCGCTGGTCCTCAAGGAGGCGCTGCTGGTGGGCTTTTTCCTGGCGGGCCTGGTGGTGCTGGGCGGCCTGCAAAGCTGGTGGCTGCAGCCGCTGGTGGCCAGCATGGCTCCGCTGGTGCTGTTCTTTGGGGCGCTGGGCCTGACCGCCATCACCGACAACGCGGCGCTGACCTACCTGGGCGCGCAGATCGAAGGCATGAGCGATGCGGCCAAGTACATGCTGATGGCCGGAGCCGTCGCCGGTGGCGGCCTGACGGTGATTGCCAATGCGCCCAACCCCGCCGGTGTGGCCCTGCTCAAGCACGGCTTCAGCAACGCGACCATCAGCATTGGCGGCCTGTTGCTGGGGGCCTTGCTGCCCACCGCCATTGCGGCGCTGGCCTTCCTCTGCCTATAAATCGCTGCTGATCAAGCCGGCGCAGCGCTGCTGCCATGCACTTGGTAGCCCGCATCGACCCAGGCATCGATACCGCCCAGCAGCGGCCGCACCCGCCGGATGCCGGCACGGCGCAGCAGCTGGGCGATGCGGGCCGCCGATACCTCATTGGGGCAGGCGCAGTAGATGATGACCGAGGCCTCGGGATCAATGGCCGGCAGGCGCGCACCCTTGGCATGCGGGTCATAGGAATGCGCGCCGGGGATGTGCGATGCCTCGAATGCCGTACCGGCACGCACATCGAGGATGACGGGCAGTTCATCGCCGCTCAGCATGTCATTGAGTTCATCGACCGTGAGCCGCTCCATGCGCAGCGAGCGGATCACCTGGCGGCGGCTCCACCAGCGGCGCGCAATGAAGACGGCAAACACAATGCCCAGCAGCAGCAAGCCCCACTGGCCCAGCTGCGCCAGCACGGCCAGCAGGTCCTCGACCGTGGAGCTGAACAGCCCCCCCAGCAGCACGGCCGAACCCACCCAGAGCAAGGCGCCCAGGCCATCGAACAGCACAAAGCGGGTCGGCGTGGTGCCCACAGCACCGGCCAGCGCGCTGGCAATCGAGGCAAAGCCGGGCACAAACTTGGCGATCAGCAGCGACTTGGCGCCCCAGCGGCCGTAGAGCGATTCGGTGTTCTGCACGCAGGAATCGGGCGAGAGCGAAATCTTGCAGACCCGGGCCAGCACCCGCCTGCCGTAGCGCCGCCCCATCGCATACCAGACGCCATCTGCGATCAATGCCGCCAACACCGCCACTGCGATCAGCAGTAACTGCTGCGACAGCGAACCGCCGTGGATGGCACCGGTGACCATCAGCACCGGATACGCGGGAATGGGCGCGCCCAACTGCTCGATCAGCACATTGAGAAAGACGATGCCAACACCGTATTCGCGCACCAGGGCAACAATGAAATCCATGAACGCAGGCCGTTTCCACGCTGCCTTGGCAGCACCAGTTGGTAATCTGCAAATGGTAGGCCATGGCACCGCCACTGCCTAGCCCGCAAATGGGCAATACAGTGTTGCAGCACGGGAACGATGCGCATGGCAAAGGCATAAAAAAGGCACCCCGCAGGGTGCCAAGAGAAGGACCGGTTGAGGTGCCGGGCATCAGGCCGCTGCAGCCTGCAGCGCCTTTTTGTTGCCCATCCACTTCAGAACCCGGGGGACGATCAGCACCGCCAGCACGATGATGATCAGGGTCAGCGACATGGGGCGCTGCAGGAAGATGGTCCAGCTGCCCTCGCCAATGGCGACGGCGTTGCGCATCTGGGCCTCGGCCAGCGGGCCCAGGATCATGCCGACCACGACCGGCGCGGTGGGGAAGTCAAAGCGCCGCATCACCACACCCAGCACGCCAATACCCAGCAGCAGGAACAAATCGAAGGTGCTCTGGCGCATGCCATAGGCGCCGACGGTGGCGAAAATCAGGATGCCGGCATAGAGCTGTGGCTTGGGAATCTTCAGCAGCTTGACCCACATGCCGACCATCGGCAGGTTCAGCACCAGCAGCATCACATTGCCGATGTAGAGCGAGGCAATCAGCGCCCACACCAGCGCTGCCGAGCTGGTGAACAGCTGGGGGCCGGGGTTGATGCCGTAGTTCTGGAACGCGCCCAGCAGCACCGCCGTGGTATTGCTGGTGGGAATGCCCAGGGTCAGCAGCGGGATCAGCGCGGCCGTCACCGTGGCATTGTTGGCAGCCTCGGGGCCGGCCACGCCTTCGATGGCGCCAGTGCTGCCGAACTCGGCCTTGTCATCGCCCTTGGCCAGTTTCTTCTCGGCCGCATAGCTCAGAAAGGTCGGGATCTCGGTGCCGCCCGCTGGGATGCAGCCAAACGGCGTGCCGATGACCGTGCCACGGATCCAGGCGGGTACCGAGCGCTTCCAGTCGCGGCGCGTCATGTGCACGCGGCCCATTTTGTTTTGCGTGTCACGGGTCTTGGCTTCGTAGAGCGCAAAGTACAGCACCTCGGCCACCGCAAACAGGCCCACTGCAACCAGCACGATGTCGATGCCATCGAGCAGCTCGGGCTTGCCCATGGTGTAGCGCGCCGCGCCGGTGATCTGGTCCATGCCGATGCAGCCCACGGCCAGGCCCAGGAACAAGGCGGTCAATCCGCGCAGGCTGCTCTTGCCCAGCACCGCACTGACGGTGGTGAAGGCCAGCACCATCAGCATGAAGTATTCGGGCGGGCCCAGGCGCACGGCAAACTCCGCCACGGTGGGCGCAAACAAGGTCACCACCACGGTGGCAATCGTGCCGGCCACAAAGGAGCCGATGGCCGAGGTCGCCAGCGCCGCACCGGCGCGGCCGCTCTTGGCCATCTTGTTGCCCTCCATCGCCGTCACCATGCTCGCCGTCTCACCCGGGGTATTGAGCAGGATCGAGGTGGTCGAGCCACCATACATGGCGCCGTAGTAGATGCCGGCAAAGAAGATCATCGAGGCGGTCACCTCGACCTTGGCCGTGATCGGCAGCAGCATGGCCACTGCCACTGCGGGGCCAATGCCGGGCAGCACGCCCACGGCCGTGCCCAAGGCGCAGCCCACCAGGGCCCAGAGCAGGTTCACCGGCGTCGCCGCCGTCATGAAACCTTGAATCAGTGCATTGAAAATTTCCATCACAGCCACCCTGTCTCGGTCAGTCCGGGCAAGTTGATTGCCAGGAATTGGGTAAAGGCCCAGAACACGGGCGCAGAGATCAGCAGACCCGTCACCAGGTCCTTGCCCATGGTCTTGAACGAGCCCGCCTGCGTTTGGCCGGTGGCACGGCGCAGCCCTTGCGTGGCCAGCACATAGCACAGGCTGCAGCTGAGGATGAAGCCCAAGGTGGTGATCAGCGCCGCGCTGCTGATCAGCCCTGCGCAAACCCAGGTGAGCGCACCCCAGTCACCGTGCTGGGCGCCATCGGGGGCATCGAGGTGGTGGAAGCCGCCGGTCAGCGCCTCCCAGCACAGCCAGATGCCGCACAGGCCCAGCACGCTGGCAGACAGCCAGGGCAGAAAATCCGGCCCCACGCCGCTGTAGCCCGCCTGCGAGGGGATGTGCAATGCCCCCCAGGACAGCAGGCCAGCGATCACCAAGACCGCTATGCCGACCAGCAGCTGCGAGGTAGTGCGCGGTGTGTGCGCATGCTCGAAAGCCTCCGGCGCAGGCGCGGCGGCGCCGTTGGCGTCGGGCCCCGAAGAATCTGCGGTGTTGCTCATATCGAAACTCCTGAAAAGATGACGGCGCCGCCCCGCGCCACCGATCAGGCGGCAACAGCCCAGCCGGGCACCGGGCCAGGCCGGTGCCTCAGACAGATGGCAAAGGGGAGCGCAATGCGCAGCGCATGGCCGCCCAGGGCCATGCCGGCTGCGCTTAGACCATGCCTGCGCGGGTCATAGTGTCCTTGAGATTGGCGAACTCGGCCGTGACGAACTGGCTGAAGGCATCGCCGGCGAGCCATGCCGAGGTCCAGTCGTTCTTCTTCATCGACTCGGCCCAGCTGGCGCTCTTGGTGGCTTTTTCCAGCATCGCGATCAGCTGCGCGCGCTGGTCCGCCGAGATGCCGGGCGCGCCATAGACGCCGCGCCAGTTGCCGATTTCCACATCAATGCCCTGCTCCTTGAGCGTGGGCACGGTTGAGCCTTCCAGGCGCTGGGCCGAGGTGACGGCAATCGGCCGCATTTTGCCGGTGGCGATGTACTCGGCAAACTCGCTGAAGCCGCTGCCGCCGACGGTGACATTGCCACCCAGCACGGCAGCAATGGCCTCACCGCCGCCCCGGAAGGCGACATAGTTGATCTTGGCCGGGTCCACGCCGACGGCGCGGGCAATCATCGCCGCCGCAATGTGCTCGGTGGAGCCACGCGAGCCGCCGCCCCACTTGATCGAGCCTGGGTCCTTCTTGAGCTGGGCGACCACCTCGGCCATGCTCTTGTAGGGCGAGTTGGCGGGCAGCACAAAGACGTTGTATTCGCTGGTCAGGCGTGCCAGCGGCGTGGCCTGGTTCAGGTCCACCGGCGGCTTGCCGGTGATGATGCCGCCCAGCATGACGGCGCCCATCACCATCATCGCGTTGGGATCGCCCTTGCTGCCGTTGACGAACTGCGCCAGGCCGATGGCACCAGCGGCGCCGCCCTTGTTGTCATAGGTCACGGAGCCAGCCACGCCCGCATCCTGCAGCGCCTTGCCCAGCGCTCGGCCGGTCGTGTCCCAGCCACCGCCGGGGTTGGCGGGCAGCAGCATCTTCACATTGGTGGCGGCAAAGGCCTGCATCGGCAGGCTGCCGGCAGCGGCCAGAGCGAGCATGGATTTGAGGAATGCATCACGGCGCATGGTTGTCTCCTGATCGTGTTGTTAGTGCCTGAATCATCGCGACCCTAGCTGTCAAATGGCTGTCAGCCAGGCCCTCCAGAACTAGGGAAAACACTGAGTCTGGAGGCGCCGAGGAATTGGTGCACACTCCCGCCATGCACCTCTTGCTGATCGAAGACGACCCCACGATGCAGACCACCTTGCAGCGCACCTTGCGCCGGCGGGGCATGGAGGTCACGCCCATCACCGATGGCGGTGCGGCGCTGCCGGCCTGGCGCAAGCTCGCGCCCGATGTGGTGGTGCTGGACCTGAGCTTGCCGACGATGGACGGGCTGGAGATCATTGCCCAGGCGCGCAGCGAAGGCCTGGCCACCCCCACCCTGATCCTGACTGCGCGTGGCACCGTCGGCGACCGCATTCTGGGCCTGAACTCGGGTGCCGATGACTACCTGGCCAAGCCCTTTGACCTGGACGAGCTGGAAGCGCGCATCCGCGCGCTGGTGCGGCGCGCGCAACCCTTGGTGGCCGAGCCCGCAGCACCGGCTGTGGCGCCCGGCATGGCGCTGCGCTATGACAAGGCCTCCGAGTCGTTTTACTGGCGCGGCAAGCTGTTTGAACTGACGCCGCGCGAAGTGGCTTTTCTGCGCGTGCTGAGCCAGCCCATGGGCCAGGCGGTGACCAAGGAGCGTCTGTTCAGCGCCGTCTTTGCGGGCGAGACCGATGTGCAGCTGGAGGCGGTCGAGGTAGTGGCCTACCGCCTGCGCAAAAAGCTGGCGCCGACAAACATGCAGCTGATGACCCTGCGCGGCCTGGGCTACCTGCTCAAGCCTGGTGCCGCCGATGGCGCCTGACAGCAGCAAGGCCGCCGGCCGGTCCCAGCCGCCGCGCATACGCTCGCTGCGCCGCAACCTGCTGCTGGGCATCTTGCTGCCCGTGGTGGTATTCATCATCTACAACACCAGCAGCCTCTACCGGCAGTCGCTGCAGGCCATCAACACCGCTTACGACCGCAGCCTGCTGGCATCGGCCAAGGTGATTGGCGAGCAGCTGACGGTGGCCGGTTACGACGACCTGGCGATTGTCGATTCGGCGGTGCCCTATTCGGCGCTGGAGGCTTTTGAGGCGGACAACCAATCACGGCTGTTCTACCGCGTCTCCAACATGAGCGGGGAGCTGATTGGCGGCTTTGCCGAGCTGCCGATCTGGCGCGGGCGCATCGCCCAGCAGCCACCCTACGCCGCGCTCGTTGATTTCTACAATGCCGAGTTCCGGGGCATGCCGGTGCGCATGGCCGCGCTGCTGCAGCCGGTGGCCAGCGCCACGGGCCGGGGCATGGCCTTGATCCAGGTGGCAGAGACCCTGGAGATCCGCGAATCGCTGGCCCGCGACATGCTCTGGGGCACCTTGGTGCAGCAGGCCTTGCTGTTTGGCTGCATTGCCGTTGTCGTGGTGGTGGTGGTACGGCGCGCCACCTTGCCGATTCTGCAGCTGAGCGACCAGCTCAATGCGCGCAGCGACCATGCATTGCAGCCGCTCAAAACCCCGGCCGCCACCCCTTCGGAAGTGCTGCCCCTGGTCGATGCCACCAACCGGGTGATGGCGCGGCTGTCGCACCTGGTGCAGCACCAGAAGCGCTTTGTGCGTGATGCCTCGCACCAGCTGCGCACGCCGCTAGCGGTGCTGAAGGTGCAGGTGCAGTCGGCCCAGCGCGGCGATGTGGAGCCCGAGCAGGCGCTCAGCGAGATCGCCGCCACCGTGGACCGCGCCACCTTGCTGGCCAACCAGATGCTGTCGCTCGCCAAGGTCGAGCAGCTGCACCAGTCCGAACACACGCAGACCGTCGACCTGACAGCCATCGTGCGGGACATGGTGATCGAGCTGTCTCCGCTGCTGGCCGACAAGAACCTGCAGTTCGAGCTGCAAAGCGATGAGGTGCTGCTGGCCGCCCACCCCTGGATGCTGCGCGAGCTGGTGCGCAACCTTTTGCACAACGCCATCCAGCACTCGCCACCCGATGCGCCACTGCTGCTGCAGCTGACGCAGCAAGGCCCGGCTGCCAGCTTGCGCATCAGCGACTGGGGCCCCGGGGTCAGCGCGGAGATGCAGGCGCGGCTGACCGAGCCCTTTGTCACCGGCAACCTGCGCGACGGCTCGGGCCTGGGCTTGGCGATCTGCCACTCCATTGTGACGGCGCTGGGCGCGCGCCTGTCGTTGCACAACCGCCTGCACCATGGCCATATCCAAGGTTTTGATGCTGTAGTAGAGTTCAAACCGAATGTCCAACCACCTGCCGAAGATGGCCCACACTGAGACCGACCAGACACCCACGATGCGCATCGACAAATGGCTGTGGTGCGCCCGCTTTTACAAGACCCGCGCCATTGCGGTCGAGGCCATCCACAAGGGCCATGTGAAGGTCAATGGCACCGTCGCCAAACCCTCCAAGGAAGTGCGCGCGCAGGACACGGTCGAGCTGCTGCAGGCGCAGACACCGCGCACCGTCGCCGTGCTGGGCATGGCCGCTACGCGCGGCCCCGCCCCGGTAGCCCAGCAGATGTACGAGGAGACTGCCGACAGCATCCGCCAGCGCGAAGTGCTCAGCGAGCAGCGCCGCCTGGCGCCCGAGCCCGCCAACAGCCTGCAGGCCGGCCGCCCCACGAAGAAAGACCGGCGCGACATGCAGGAGCTGCGCAGCTGGAACGACCGCTGGAGCGCACAGTAGTGCTCTGCGCATGCCGCCGGGCGGATGTCCGCCCCCGCCCGTCAGCGCCAGCACTCCGCCGTGCTGCTGCCCTGTGCGAGCTGCAGATTGCCCTGGTGGCCATTGTGCGAAAGCGTGTAGTTGCCACAGCGGTCCCGCTGCTGCGCCCCCGGTTTACGAGTTGCCACCAGGGTATAACGGGCAGCGCTGTTGCCTTCGGCAAAACCAATGGTGTAGCGCTTGTCCGGCAGCTCCTGCCAGGTCAGCCCGGCGGGAAGCTCCAGCGGATAGACACCATTGGCGGTGGCAGCACGCTCCAGCCATTGCGCGGCTTGGAACAGCCCCGTTCGGGCCTCCGTGCGGTGGCCCCGGCGCAGGTATTCGCTGTAGTTGGGCAAAGCCACCGCGCTCAAGATGCCGATGATGGCCAGCACCATCATCAGCTCGATCAAGGTCAAGCCAGTGCATGCCGTAGAAGGACGAATTTGCATGCCCGACCTTTTCATCGCGCCTGTCGCCAGGTGGGCCGGATCGGCACTTCGGGCAGATCACGCAGAGATTCGCCGTCGAGGCGGATGCGCTGCTGCCCCTCGTCATCGCGCACGCGCAGCATCGCATGCGGGCCAGCACCCAGCGACATGCGCGATGCCCGGCCATCGGACTGCGGATCGAACACCCCATCGCCATCGGCATCCAGCAACTGCAAGCGCGGCCGCGAGCCATCGATGGCATTGACCAGGCTGAAATACTGGCGTGCGGCAGTGCCTTCCACCGGCTCGCAACGCTCCTGGCCAGGGTCGCGATCGCGGGCATGCGCGGGCACCTCGCTGATCACTGCCAGCAGGTTGCTGCCGCTGTAAAAACCCAAGGGCTGCAACAGCCGTTCGCCAGCTTCTGGCAGGTCCAGAAACCAGCCTCGGTGCTGGTTCCAATCCAGCGCATCGGCGCCTTCGCTTTCGTCCATCGCCCAGAACTGGCGGCGGTCGCTGCTGCGGGTATGGACGGAGCTCGGGTTGATGCGGCGCTGCAGCAGCTGGCTTTGCGCCACCGGGCTGGGCAGATCGGCATCGCTGCCCAGTGCCGACTGGCATTGCGCATCGGCCGCCGAGGCGCAGACCTCCACCCGCTCACCGCGCTCGCCTACCCTCTTGTAGCGGCTGGTATCGAGCACGGCATAGAGGCTCTGCACCTTGTCATCCTGCGGATCCTGGCGAGTGACATTGCGGCCGGTGCCAAAGGCCACCATCAGGCCGCCTACGGGTACCTGGCGCTGGGCACCCGCCTGCTGCAGCATGCGCAAGCGGTCATTGCTGCGCACCAAGGGTGCGGTACTGATCGGTTGGGGCAAGCTGCGCTGCCCCGGCGCGCTGCGCGGGCCGCCCCGCGCCTGGTAGAGCGGCACGCCGGACGTGCCCTGGTTGCTGGTGGTCGCCGCGAGCGCGCCCCACTGCGCCACGCCCCATGCCGCATCGTTGTCGGCACTGATCAGAAACTTCCAGAGATTGCCCTGGTTGTCGCCGGCGTAGACCACATCGGGCCGGCCATCGCCATTGATATCGACCAGCCTGGGCGCGGAAAGCCCGTTGTCCTGCACCTGGCGGCACGCCGCCTGGGGCGCGGCCTCCTGCCGGCAAGTCTGCGCCGTGGTGGCCCCGGTCGCCACCAAACGCAGCAGCTCTTGCGCACCGTCGAGGTACTGGATCAGCAGCACCGGCCTGCTATTGGCGCTGTTGTAGCCATTGCCCAGCACCAGCGCCCAGCGGCCGTTGTTGAGCTGGGCGATTTGCGTTGTGCGCTGCGGGTCGATGTCATCGCGGGAGGGGCTGGCAGTGATATGGCCGATATCGGCAAAGGCCTCGGCCAGCTGTGTGCAAGCCTGCAGTGCGGCGCCCGTCTCCGCCTCGCAGCGCGGTGCGGATTCCGTGGCATGCCAGCTGCGGTCCATCAATACCAGCTCGGCTGCCTGCGCTTCGGCAAACGCCGTCTCGGGCTCGGTGACATCCAGCACAAAATAGCCTTTGCCACCGGCACCCAAGGTGCCCGCCAGCAGGCTGCGCCAGCGCGGGCTGCTGGCGGTGCCGAGGTTGGCATCCCCAGCCAGTGGCGAGCCGTCGACAAAATAGCGGTGCTGGCCATCGTAGCCTGGGCTGGTCAAAGCACGCAGACCGGGGATCACGCCCCGGGGCACGTAGGCTATTTTTTCTTCGCCGCTGCGGGCCGAGAAGCCGTGCAGCATGCCGTCATTGCCACCGACATAGAGCATTGGCAAGCGGCTTTGGTGGCGCAGCACAAAGTCGAGATAGCTCGCGTCGGTATGGCGCGCAGAAGGCTTGCCCAGGTACCAGATTTGCGAATGCACGATATCGCCTTGGCGCGAATGCCGGTTACGCAGGCTGCCGCCATGCTGGGCTTCCTGGCGGCGCTCGCCTCTCAGATGGTTCAGCCGCTGCTCGCCGCTTGCCTGGTCTCGCGCGCTATCGGCATGGCCTTGCAGGGCCCGCTTCTGTACAGCGCCCAGATAGCGCTCATCCGCCGCCCAGCGAAAAGGCACGCCGCGCTGCTGCACATCGCCCCAAGTCAGCACCAGGCGCTGCTGCCAGGCGATGGCATCGAGCTTGTCCGCCGTTGTCTGCCCGCCCCAGCCGGGTGCCGGCTGCAAGCGGCCATCGCTGCCCATCGCCTGTGCCTCGATGGCGCCCGACCAGGCACGGCCCGGGTTGTAGCTGGCCGTGAACAACAAGGCATCCTGCGCAATGGCCTGGCTGGCGCTGGCGGCCCCAGTACTGGCTTTGGCCCCACCCAGCGCGCCGCCTGCTTGCTGGGCCTGTATATCGGCCAGGATACTGCGCAGCGCGATCGCCACATCGCCCGCTTCTGTCGCAGCATAGAAGCGGCCCCGGCCATTGATCGCTGCATGCCAAAGATCCAGCGCGCGCACGCCCTCGCCCTGCGCCTGCATATCGGGCCAAGCCACATCCCCTTTGGCCAAGGCTGCAAAGCTGCCGTCATAGCCCAATGGCAGCTGCTGCCTGGGAGCCACGATCTGCGGCGCGCCGGGCCAGGTGCTGGCATCCAGCCCAATGCCTACCGTATAGGTCTGCAGATGCGGCCAGCTGGCGGGGTTGTAGCGCGGGTTCCAGTAGCGCTCCAGCACGGCAGGCTGGCCGCTGCCGTCGGCAAAACGCTCGCGGGGCGGTGCCTGGCGGTAGTCGGCCTCGGGGGCCAGACTGCCGCTCAGGCCCTCACGCTGCAAGGGGTCAGCCCAGCTGTGAAAAGCCCAGTCAGCCAGGGTGTTGGGCACCGCGTCGCTGTAGAGCTGGGTGGCGGCTCTTTGCGCGGCGCTGCCGCCGCCGTAGACCTGGCCGTCGGGCAAGGTCTTGGCGCGTGTGTGGTCGTCTTGCGCACCGCCGGTAGCCGGGCCAGACCAGCGGCTGCCGGCCAACACAATGTGGAAGTTGCGGCGGCAGCCCAGGTAAGTGCTGCTGGCAACCGTGGCGGCTCCCGGTTGGCTGGACCAGGGGCCTTGCGGGCCCAGGGGCCGGCGCAGATAGGCATCGGCCTGGCCGAACAGGTGGTGCAGGTCACTGCTGTGCCCGGTGCTGAGCGATTCGGCAAAGGCCAGAAATTGCTGGCGATGCCGGCCCTGCAGCGTCTGCAGACCATTGCTGGCCAGACGCGGGCTGTTGACCGAGCTGGCCCCAGCCCGGCGGCGCTGGCCTTGCACCATGCCCGCCGGCCCGCCACCGGGCGCTGCGCCATGGTTCCACATGGCCTGCCAGGCCAGGCGTATGGCGCCATCGGGTAGCTGCTGTCCATCCCCCAGGACATCCTTGAGCGCATGGCGCAACACGGCCATGCGCGCTGCCCGCGCATCCCACTGGCCCTCGCCATCCGGCGCGGTAATGCTGGCCAAACCCGCCTCCGTGCTGCCCATACGGCGCTGCATGGCGGCAGAGTCATCAATGGAGACAATGACATTGGGGGCCACAAAAGTGCTGGCACCTCCGGCGGGCTCGGTGGCCAGCTCCAGCGGCCAGGCGGCAGCAGGCATCAGGGCGGTCCAAGCCAGTATGCAGCTCCGAGCGCTGGTGGGGTTGCACAGTGAAGCCATGCCTGCGTTCTTGCGATCCATATCTGCCTCTCAGTCTTTGCGCCTTGGGCGGGCATAGCTCTGCTCCAGCACCACCAAGGTGTCCGGCTTTCTTCCAAAGGCCACGGCGGTGATGCGGTAGACCACATGCGGCGACAGGCCCACCAGCTCCAGCTGCTGCGCAGCTGCATTGCTGATCAAACCGGGTTTGCTGTCGGTATAGGGAATGACCTCGATCCAGTACCAGCCGCCCGCTTCGGCCGCACCCCGGTCGGCCAGAATGGGATGGGCTGGCCGGTCTGCATCGCCCAGTTGTGCGCCGGTGTACTGGCCGTATCGCGCGCCGGTGCCAGCGCGAATCAATGCGAACAGGTCTTGCTCGCCCGCCTGCCGGGCTGCGGTGCCAGGGGCAGGCGCATTCCAGATATCCTGGCGCCCTACGCGCTTGGCACAGAGCGCATCGATGCAGCGTTGCGGCTGGGCACTGAGTGTTGCCAAGAAGGCAGGCAGGTCGGCGTTCTCCATCGGTACCTTGGTGGTGCCCCCGCTGCGGCACATACTGGCTGCCGCCCCATGCGGCAACCCTCCATAAGCACAGGGTCGGCCATCGGCCCGCTCGCCGCGAATATCGAGTTCGGCGTCCAACAGCAAGGCTTCTGCAGCTTCAAAGGCCCGCTGGTAATCGGCATCGTTGCCGACCACCAGCTCGCCATACCAGGCGGTCCGCGCCGCCCACAACGCCAGCAGCATCGACAGCATGCTGAAGACCAGCACTGTCAGCAACGCAGCACCCCGCGCGCGTTGCGCAAGGCTGCCAGGATAAAGATGGCCCAGGCGTCTCATAGGCTTCCCTGGCTGCGCAGCTGGAACAGATTGCGAAAGACGCGGTGCATGCGCTCTCTGCGCGGGCCGGGCAAATCAGCGACCGCCACCCATTCGCCATCGCAACCGGTATAGCCGCTGCCTGCAGGCAACGAACTGGGCCGGCTGCCGAACAGCACCAGGCACACTTCCACCGCCACCACCTCTGACCAATCGCGGCCCGCCTGCTGCGCATTCACATACTGGAGTTGCGGTTGCGCCGTGCCCGCTGCCTGCATGCGCAAATAGCGCAGCTGAAAAGCCGCCACGTTCTCAACCAGGGGCTGGGGCGATGCAGCGGTATCGTTACCGCCACAGCGCAGCACATGGCCGCGCAGCCGAAAGTGCGATTCCAGCCGCTGGTCAGCGCTGGCATCCACCGGTCCGCCCAGGCAGTTGCGCGCTTGCGCGGCCAGGGCGGACTGGGCAAAGACGGGCTCCTTGTAGCGCCGGTAGCCCGTCACCAGACTGTTATGGCTGCCCCGCAGTGCATCGGACTGGGGGGCATAGCCACGGGCACTGCCCACGGCGGGTGCGGTGGTCTCAAAAGCCGCAGGCGCCAGCGCTGCGCTCAGTGATCCATCGGCGCCGTCGGGCAGGTTCGGGTTGAGGTACAGGCCGCCCGCCTGGCGCAGCTGCAGCCCGATGATGCGCAACGCATAGCTGGCCTGCTGCTGCAAGTGGCTGGCATCGCTGACAGTCACGGACAGGCTGCGGGAAGCCAGCAAGGCCATGCTGGCAGCGGCGATCACCAGCAAGCCCAGCGCCATACCCACCATCAGCTCGACCAGACTAAAGCCTTGTTGTCGACGCAGAGGTTTGGACAAGGGCAGCAATACCGATTCACAGTGCGACAACGGCGATAAGGGACTGAGATGGGTTGGCATATCAAGCCCCCCCGCAGTGGTAATGCACCGCGCCGCCCATGCGCTCTGCGGTACAGCGCGCATTCAGGGCCAAGTACTGGAGATGGCAGGTGTAGCGCAAATCACCATCGTCGTCCTGGCAAACCACCTCGCCGCCGCGTTCCTCGACCGCATTGGTGCTGGACCCTTCGCCCACACTCCTGGTGGTATCGACCTGGTTGCGGTACTGCGCCTGGCTTGTGGAGTCTGGGCTGGCATGCGTGCTTTCGCGCCAGCGGATCATTACCCCCAGTTGGCGCCGGTTGGCAGCCTGGTTTTCGCCGGGTGCCAGAAAAATCCGGGACTGACCCAGCGGCAAGCTGCGCTTGACCTGCAGCCGCCACTGAGTCAATTCATGCTCGGCCAGCTCAGCAGCGCTACAGGGCCGCGCAGTGCAAGATGCGGCAATGGAGGAGCCGGCAGCGTCCTGCCAGTCGCTGACATAGCGCTCCAACTGGTCCCAGGCATGGGGGTTGGCGCGTATGCGCTCCCCCAGGTCTTCGATCAGACGGATGGCCTGCACCCGGCGGGTACTGGTCTGTGTGTCCGCCAGCGTATGCATCTGCATGGCCAGCATCGACAACACGCCGAGGACCAGCACGACGATGGCAACCATCGATTCCAGCAAGCTTATGCCGCGCGAATAGGAAGCCTGGGTATGGGATGGCATGAACATGGACTGGAACCTCAGTCATCCCCGTGCCGGGCAAGGCGGCTTGTCGGCGATCCGCACCCGTCCGCCTCGGCTGGTACACAGCCCTTTGGCGGCAGCATCCTCCAGGCCTTTGCCCTTTGGAAGCAGCGAAAAGCTGAAGCCCCCCACCGGCATGCCCCAGCGGTCAAACCGGATGCCCTCCCCCAGACTGCTGCGCTGCACCTGCAAACCCGGCGGCGCCTCAAAACGCTGGATGACCAGAGCATCTGGAGCACATAGCTGCTGACCCAAGCCATGCACACAGACCTGCCAGCCACAGCTCCAATCGTTGGTTCGCGCGCGGGCCTGGCAGTGCCCGCTGGTGGAGATGCGCTGCAAGGCCACCTGGCCACTGCGTTTGATCGCCTCGGAGCGCGCAAGATGGATCGCAGAATGCATGGCCTCCAGCGATTGCCGCACCCGCCAGCGCTGCAGCAGGCCGTTGAAATTGGGCACCGCGATGCTCGCAATAATGGCCAGCAGGCTGATGACCACCATCAACTCGACGGCGGTCAGCCCAAGATGCCTGCGCCAACTTTTACAGTTTAATAAATCAATTAAAACTATTGAATTCATAGTTTTGATTATTTATATTTCATGCAATCACGTAAAGCCCTCTACCATTAAAAAATTAAATTCGCTCGCGTTGAAAAACAGGCCATGCAGCGCTGGCGCGGTCTTGCGCCGATAATCGCCAAGCCGGCCTGGCGTTGACTGCCACGCGTCTAGGTATGGCCCCTATTGCGACAAAGCTCCATGACTGATCAATCGATGCAATCCGCGCTGGACCTGGCTGCCAGCGCCCTGTTCATTACCTCCCCCAACCCCCGCGTCGGTTGCGTGCTGGTGGCTGCCGATGGCCAGGTCATCGGCCAAGGCCACACCCAGCGGGCCGGTGGGCCGCATGCCGAAATCATGGCCTTGCGCGATGCAGCGGCCCGAGGCCATAGCACCGTGGGTGCAACCGCCTATGTCACGTTGGAGCCCTGCGCGCACCATGGCCGTACAGGGCCTTGCTGCGATGCACTGGCAGCAGCCGGTGTGGCCAAGGTGGTGGGGGCCATCACCGATCCGAACCCGCTGGTTGCCGGCAATGGCTTTGGCCGGCTGCGTGCCGCCGGCGTCGAGGTGGTGGTGTGCGCGCCGCAAGACGGTGGGGAGGCCTCGCGGGAGTTGAACATCGGCTTTTTCAGCCGCATGGTACGCAGGCAACCCTGGGTGCGTGTCAAGGCCGCCATGTCGCTCGATGGTGCCACCGCCTTGCCCGATGGCCGCAGCCAGTGGATTACCGGCGAGGCCGCCCGGGCCGATGGCCATTTCTGGCGCGCCCGGGCCTGCGCCATCCTGACCGGCGTGGGCACCGTGCTGGCCGATGACCCGGCCCTGGATGTGCGCTATGTGGACACCCCGCGCCAGCCCCGCCTGGTGGTGCTGGACAGCCAGCTGCGCACCCCTCCTCAAGCCCGCATCTTTGCCGCTGAACGTGAGGTGCTGATCTACACCCGCAGCGAAGACAGCGCACGCCAGGCTGCACTGGAGGCCGCTGGCGCGACCATTGTGCGCCTGCCGGGTCCAGTTTCAACAGTCCCCAACGCCCGCATCGACCTGGCGGCGTTGATGCAAGACCTGGGTCAACGGGAAGTCAACGAACTGCATGTGGAAGCGGGTGGCATCCTGAATGGCGCGCTGCTGCAAGCGGGCCTGGTCGATGAGTGCCTGTTCTACCTGGCTCCCAAGCTGGTCGGCCAGGGGCTGCCCGCGTTTGCCGGTATGGCGCTGCAGCAGCTGGACCAGGCGCCGGACTTGGACATCCGCTCCATCGAGCCCTTTGGCGCCGACTTTCGTGTGCTGGCCCGTGTCCAGGGCCACGCCGCATTCTGACGAAAGAGTTTAGTTGGCGTAGCCCAGGCAGGCGCCAGCGTTGGGCAGGCCCTTGCATTCGCGCAGCAGGCGGCGGTCGCGCTCGGCGGGGGTTTCAGCACTGCTGCTGCGCTGGCGTTTGACCTTGACCTTGGCCGGCTTCCTGGGCGCCTGGGTAGCCTCGGTCGTTTTCTTGCGTGCGGCCCAGGCGGCCTGGGGCGGCATCGCGATGGCCGCCAGCAGCAAGGCAAAGGTGCAAAGGCGCAGTGATCTGGTCATAAGCAGGCCTCCTTATGGCTATGAAAAACAAGCATTCAAATGCTTTTTGCAATCGTACAGAAGCGCCTGCATGAACCGTCCGGGCACAAACCCTGCCGACCCGATCCTCTGGCGCGCAGCTGCGTTGCGGCGCCACGACGCATCAGACGCTCGGCCCTGTACGACAGCACCGCCAAAGCGTCGACGCCGCCTCCGAAACGGCCTGCGCTCCCGCACAATAGCGCCAGCCCACTGACTGAACCTGCCACTATGCCGATTGCTTCGCTGACCTCTGCTTTATTTCCATCGCGCTTCGTGGAGAGATCACCCTGGCACAAGCTGCGGTGTGGAATCGTGTTGGTATGTACAACATTCTTGCTCAGCGCCTGCGCCAGCAAGCTCCCTGCGCAGGTGGAACGCCCCGCTTCGTCCGCGCAGGCGCCTGTGGCCAGCAGCCCGCTGGTGCAGATCAGCCAGCAGCGCCAGAAGGCCGAGAGCAAGGCGGGCCCCGGGGCATCCGGTTTTGAGATTCTGGCTGGCGCGCAAGCGGCATATGGTGCGCGGCTGGCTCTGGTGCAAGGCGCCAAATACACCCTGGATGTGCAGTACTACGCCATCCATGCCGATGCGAGTACCGCACGTTTGCTCGAAGGTGTGGTGAATGCGGCGCGCCGGGGCGTACGCGTGCGTGTGCTGCTCGACGACTTCCACGGCACCGGGCGCAATGCGCAGGTGATGCGCCTGGCCTTTGAGCCCAACATCGAGATGCGCATGTTCAACCCGCTCCCAGGTGACCGCGACTCTCCCATCAGCCGCATGTGGAATGCGGCCACCGACTTCCAGCGTGCCCAGCAGCGCATGCACAACAAGCTGTTCCTGGCCGACAACGCCATGGGCATCATGGGCGGCCGCAACCTCGGCGATGCCTATTTCGACAACGACGAAAGCTCCAACTTCCTGGACACCGATGTGCTCATCATGGGCCCGGCCGTGCGGGATCTGTCGAGCAGCTTTGACAGCTACTGGAACAACGAGCGCGCCTACCCGGTGCAGTCGCTGATCAGCAAGCAGGCGCTGGAGGACATGCAAAAGACCTACCAGGCCCGCCCCAGCAAAGGCGGTGATGACGATGCGACGGAAACGGCGCCCGAGTCCAGCGCGCGCAGCACCAGCGGCGCACTGCCCTCCCCTCCTGATGGCGAGCCGCGCCCGGGCGGCGCCATCTCGCCCGAGCAACGTGAACGTGCCTGGGACATGCAGCCAGTGGATCTGAAAACGGTTCCGCTGGTCTGGGCCCATTCAGTGGTACTGGCCGATGCGCCCAGCAAGATACCGTCCGTCGATTCCGACGGCCAGACCAACCCGCTGAGCGCCGCGCCAGGCGTTTTGGAGAACAAGCGCCTGGCGCAGCTTCGCGTGCTGGCCGAAACCCGCAATCCCGGCCACAGCCCCAGCGCCGATTCCGTGGTGGATGGCCTGGTGCAACTGCTGGGCTATGCCAAGAAGGATTTGCTGATCGTCTCACCCTACTTCGTGCCCGGTGAAACGATGCGCCAGGCTTTCAAGGATGCTGTACAGCGCGGCGTGCGCGTACGCATTCTGACCAACTCGCTGTCCTCCAATGATGCGCCAATTGCGCATATCGGCTATGCCCGCCACCGCGAGACGCTGCTGCGCGATGGTGTCGAGCTGTACGAGTTGGTCAGCGATGAGAGCGACCTGCGCGCCGCCTTTGGCCTGGGCAGCGGGCAGAACAGCTTCCGTGAAGGGCGCCGCGTGATGCTGCACAGCAAGGTGCTGGTGCTTGACGGCCAGTTGCTGGTCATGGGTTCGATGAACCTGGACCAGCGCTCCAAATTGCAGAACACCGAAATAGCGGTGCTGGTGCGCAGCCGCAAGCTCTCGGGCCAGGCAGCCGGCATGATCGAGAAGGGTCTGGAGAGTGCCGCCTGGCATGTAGTGCTGAAAGACGGCGACCTGGTATGGCAGGCACCGCAGAACAGCCGCTTGAAAGACCAGACCACCGAGCCTGATGCCAGCCTGCCGCTGCGGCTGATGCTGAAGATCATCAGCCCGTTTACACCTGACTCTTTGCTTTAAGCGCTGCTTTCAACAGCGGCTTCCACCAGCGTCTGCTGCTGCAAGTCATCCAGCCACACGGTGATCGCTGCCTGGTCCGTCATCACCCGCACATGCTGGTAGGCTTTCTCGGCTTCGGGGAAGGCCCGGCGCATCAGGTTCAGCCATTGCTTCAGGCGGCCGGCGCGCTGGCGTGGCTCCAGGTCCTCGCAGACCAGGTGCCAAAAGCGCAGCAAGGCCGGCAGCAGGTCCGGCCACTGCACATCGCGCATGCCTGTGGGCAACGGCAGGCCGTCGCGCTCGGCGACGGCTTTGCGGATGCGCCAGGCCAGGCCAGGGTCAGCCACAATGCCACGGCCCAACATCAGGTCCTGGCAACCGGATTCGGCCTGGCAGCGGAGGGCGTCCTCCACGGTCCAGATCTCGCCATTGGCCACGACAGGGATGCGCACAGCCTCGCGGATCCGCGCAATCTGGTCCCAGTAGGCAGGCGGGCGGTAGCCATCGAGCTTGGTGCGGCCATGCACGACCAGCTCACAGGCACCCGCCTCCTGCATCGCCAAGGCACAGTCCAGCATCAGCGCCCGGTCGTTAAAGCCCAGGCGCATCTTGGCCGACACCGGCATGGCGGCAGGCACGGCTGCTCGCACCGCGCTGACCACCGCATGGATGGCGGCCGGGTCCTGCAGCAAGGCGGCACCGCCGCCATGGCGGTTGACCACCTTGGCCGGGCAGCCAAAGTTCAGATCAATCCCCTCGGGCGCCAGCGCTGCCAGTTGCACGGCATTGGCCGCCATGCTGGAGGCATCGCTGCCCAGCAGCTGGGCGCGCACCGGTGTGCCCGCAGCGGTACAGCTGCCGTTGTGCAACTCCGGCATGGTGCGCAAGTAGACCTTGTCGGGCAGCAAGCTGCCGGTGATGCGGATGAACTCCGACACGCAGCGGTCGGCACCGCCAATGCTGGTGAGCACATCGCGCAGCACAAAATCAAGCAGGCCCTCCATGGGCGCAAGCAACAAGCGCATGGTTGGCCCCGTTCAGCAAGCGCCCAAGGACGGGGCCACCGGCATCATCCGGCAGATCACCAAGCCACCTGCAGGCGCCACAGCGTGGTCATCTCGGCCGCACGGGCCTGGTGCAGCGGGTTGGCGGCATCCTGGGCCTTGGGGTGGCGCGGGCGGATGTGGTTCTTGCCCACCACTTGCAAGCCGGCTTGGGAGATCCAGGTGAGCAGCTCTTCGCGGCTGCGCAGGCCCAGGTGCTCGGCAAAATCGGACAGGATCAGCCAGGCCTCGCCACCGGGCACCAGGTGCGCCGACACGCCTGCCAGAAAGCCGCGCAGCATGCGGCTGCCTTCGTCGTACACCGCACGCTCGACCGGCGCGCTGGGCTTGGCGGGCACCCAGGGCGGGTTGCAGACCACGAGCGCGGCCTTGCCTTCGGGGAACAGATCGATCTGCGCCAGCTCCACCTTCTGGTCCACACCCAGGCGCTCCAGGTTTTCCTGGGCGCAAGCCAGTGCACGCGGATCGGTATCGGTGGCCAGCACCTTCTGGATGCCACGGCGCGCCAGCACCGCGGCGATCACGCCGGTACCGGTGCCGATGTCATAGGCCAGCGACTGTTTGGCCAGTGCGGTGGGCAGCGGCGCCTGGGCAATCAGATCGACATACTCGCCCCGCACCGGCGAGAAAACGCCGTAGTGCGGGTGGATGCGGTCATAGGCCTTGGGGGCCAGCTTGGCCAGTGCGGGGATTTCCACACCCTTTTTGCGCCACTCATGGGCGCCCACCAGGGCCTGCAGCTCGCGCAAGGACACCACCTGGGCCAGATCGCCCTCGGGCGCGCCCCAGGCATCGACGCAGGCGGCCTGCACCTGTGGCGCACGGCGCAGGTGGATGGCGTACTGCGGGTCCAGCTCGATCAGCACCATCGACAGCACACGGGCGCGCTGCGCTTGCAGCTGGCGCTGCTGGTGGAAGGGCAGGGCCAGCTGTGGCGTGGGCATGCCGGCCACTGCAGGTGCAGCAGGCTTTTTCTTGGTCTTGCGCTCACCGGTCTTGTCGAGACGGCGCGTCAGCGACTGCAGCAGCATGCGCGCATTTTGGAAATCACCGCGCCACAAGAGCGCCGTGCCCTCACAGGCCATGCGGTAGGCCACATCGGCGGGCAAGGTGTCATCGGCCAGCACCACGCGGCTGGCAGCGGCAGCACCGCGCTCGCTGCGCCAGCGCGCGCTGCGCGGCTCGCCGTCTTCCTCCCAGTGGATGGTGGGCAAACTCTCTGGCTGGGCAGTGGTCATACAAAAGGCTTTCTGGGGCAGGCCAGCGATGCGCCAGCTGCCAACGAGGGAAAAACAAAGAGGCCGTCCAAGACGGCCTCTTGAGAGCAGGGCATCGCCGCCCTGCCAACGCAGGGCCGGCGCATGCCCGGCCAGCAAGGATCAGCGGTTCATCAAGGAGCGCTGCATGCGCACTTCTTCGATCTTGATGGCACCGACGGTGGCCGTCTTGGCGGTCGACATCTCGCGCTTGAAACCGGCAGACTCATGGAAACGCAGTGCGCGCTCATTGCGCAGCGGCACCCAGGCGGTCACCGAGGTGCAGCCTTCTTCGGACAGGCCGTCACGCGCGGCATCCCACAGCGCCACGCCCACGCCCTGGTCCCAGTGGGTGGGGGCAGCATAGATCGCCCAGATCTCACCGGTGGTGGGACGGGTCTTGGCGTCGCGCGAACGGTCAAAACCGATGAAACCGACGATCTTGTCGTTTTCGACCGCCACTTGGACCTGTGGCTCACAGAATTCGATGGCTTCGCGCCAGTAAGCCTGGCGCTTTTCGACGGAAGAGATGGACTTCAGTTGGTCATCGGGCAAAACACCGCGATAGCTCTCCACCGAAGCGGCGGCATGGATTTGGGCAATGGCTTTGGCATCACGGAGAGTTGCGGGACGAACCTGGATAGTTTCAGACATGGGTAACCGAAAACAAAAATCAATGAATTAACCAAAAAGCACGTATATCTCGTCGTACACTGCGACCATCACGCCCGGCCGGGTGTCAAGTGGGAATGGAGCACCCTGAGGCTCAACATCCCCCCACCTGCAACACACCATGGCTCACGCAGCATCAGCAGGCAACAAGGCACTGCTGAGGGCTTTTTTAAGGGCATATGGAAGAGTCAGCGCGTGAACAGCGCGCTGCAGAGATATGGTGCGCGAAAGCCGGCCATTGTCTCACTCCTGACATCATTTGGGTAGCCCCACAATTGGCTTGTAGGTCAATTTGTGCAGGGGTTTGCAAATGACTGCATTTGCGCTAGGCGTTTACCCGAGGCGCATCTCCAAAGCAAAATCAATGGCTTAGCGCATAAAGCTGCGGCTCAGCCAGCGCATCAACCCGTCAAAGCGCCTGCCATAGGGCGGATACAGCCATTTCGCGGCCGACCAGGTACCTTGACGCAGCACAGGCTTGGCATGAGAAAAGCGCATGAATCCATGGTAGCCATGCAGCGCACCCCAGCCACTCTTGCCCCAGCCGCCAAAGGGCAGACTGCCATGGGCAAACTGCAGCAGGCAGTCATTCATGCACATGCCGGCCGCCCGCACACGCTGGGCCACATCCCGGCCCTGGCGGCGGTCCTGGCCAAACCAGTACAGCGCCAGCGGTATCTCGCCCTGGTTGATGGCTGCAATCGCCTCCTCGCGGTCGTCGTACTGCAACACCGCCAGCACCGGGCCAAAAATCTCCTCCTGCATCAGCTGCATCTGCGCACTCACGCCCAGCACCAAGGCCGGCGCCAACTGGCGGCTGATGCCATCGCCAATGCGGCTTTGGGAGACCTCCGCCCCACCCCCTTCCAGGCGAATCACCTGGGCCCCGGCCTGCTCCGCCTGGGCCAGCATGCCCAGCACGCGGCTGGCATGGGCTGCATGGATGACCGAGGTGTAATCGGGATTGCCTTGCTGCTGCGGGTACATGCGCTGCACCGCCCGGGCATAGGCCTCGACAAAGGCGGCAGCGCTGCCGCGCGGCAGCAGGACGTAATCCGGCGCGATGCAGGTCTGGCCGGCATTGAGCAGCTTGGCGTGGGCGATCTTGCGCGCCGCATCCTGGATATCGCAGCTTTGCTCCAGCAGGCAGGGCGATTTGCCGCCCAACTCCAAGGTCGTGGGCACCAGCTGGTTGGCGGCGGCCAGCGCCACCTTGCGGCCGGTGGCGGCCGAGCCGGTGAACAGCAGGTGATCCAGCGGCAGGGAGGCCAGCTCGGCCGAGGCCCCGGCATCCCCCGCGAGCAAGCCCACCTCGTCGTCGGCGAAGTAACTGGGCACCAGCTCGGCGAGCAAGTGCATGGTCTCCGGAGTGTATTCGCTGGGCTTGATGATCACGCGGTTGCCGGCGGCCAGCGCGCTGACCAGCGGCCCCAAGGACAGCAGCAAGGGGTAGTTCCAGGGGGCAATCACCCCGATCACGCCCAACGGCATGGCCTGCACCCAGGCGCGTGCAGGCCAGAAATGCCAGGGCGTGGCCTCGGGCCGGGGTGCAGCCCAGCGCCGCAGGGCACCCAGCGCCTGGCGCAGCTGGCTGTGCAGCGGCAGCAGTTCCGTCAAGGTCGTCACCCGGGCCGAGCGCTGGCCAAAATCGGCCTGCACGCTGGCGCACAGCCGCGCTTCGTTATCCTGCAGCAGCTTTTGCAGGCGCAGCAAGCGCTCGCGCCGCAGCAGCAACGGCGTATCGGCCTGCGCACGGCTGGCCGCACGCATGGCCTCAAAACGGCTGTGCAACTCGCTCACATCCATAGCTTGGCCCCATAAAAAAACCCGGTCTGCATCAGGCACAACCGGGCTTTGCACACCAACAGGCCGCAGCCTGCATCAGGTCAGTCAGTGTTGTGAACGGATTTCACGAGGCTCCACATCCGTCACATCGATCACGGAAGCGCGCATGCCCGATGGGCTGGCTGCCGACTCGGACGCGCGTGCACCCTTGTTGGCCGACCAGCGCGCCGTGCTGCGGTAGACCGTGGTCCAGCCCGATGCGGGGTTCATCTTGAACGCGAAAGGCACCACGGGTTTGCCGGTGACTTTGGCCCATAGCAGGCGCACAGCCCAGAGCATGGCAGCGATTGCGGCCACCACCATCAGACTGACAAAAAACACCAGACCAGCCAGCACCATCGCAATTCGCAAAGTCCAGCTCACCACAGTTGCCAACAACTCGTTCAACGCACTTCCTTTCATCGCTGTATGACAGCGCTTGCTACCCATGTTATGCCGTTGCCGGGCTTTTTCAAGCCCCTGTCACTGTCAACAAGCATATCGCAGCGTAAAGATGAAGGGCCATGCATGGTTTTGCATGGCCCTTTGCTCAGTGCATTACTGCACCTGCGCCTTGCCAAAATGGAACTCGCCCGGTGCCTGCACCGGATCCACGGTCACCGGAATATTGCTCTTGGGCGGGTAAACGCCTTCGAGCAGCAAGCGCGACAGCGGGTTCTCGATGCGCTGCTGGATCGCCCGCTTCAGCGGCCGGGCGCCAAACACCGGATCAAAGCCCACCTTGGCCAACTCGGCCATCGCCGCATCGGAGACCTGCAGATGCAGATCCATCTTCGCCAAGCGGTTTTCGAGTTGCTTCAGCTGGATGCGTGCAATCGACTCGATGTGCTGGGCGTCGAGGCCATGGAAGACCACGGTTTCATCGATGCGGTTGAGGAATTCGGGACGGAAATGGTTTTTCAGTTCCCCCCAGACCGCGTCTTTTACATCCTCATACGATTCGCCCACCATCGCCTGGATCAGCTGCGAGCCAATATTGCTGGTCATCACGATCACGGTGTTCTTGAAGTCCACCGTGCGGCCCTGGCCATCGGTCAGGCGGCCGTCGTCCAGCACCTGCAGCAGGATATTGAACACATCGGGGTGGGCCTTTTCCACCTCGTCGAGCAAGATCACGCTGTAGGGCTTGCGGCGCACGGCCTCGGTCAGGTAACCGCCTTCGTCATAGCCGACATAGCCCGGAGGCGCACCAATGAGGCGCGAGACCGAATGCTTCTCCATGAACTCGCTCATGTCGATGCGGATCAGGTGGTCTTCGCTGTCAAACAGGAAGCCCGCCAGCGCCTTGCACAGCTCGGTCTTGCCCACGCCGGTAGGGCCCAGGAACAGGAAGGAGCCGGTGGGCCGGTTCGGATCGGACAGGCCCGAGCGCGAACGGCGGATGGCGTTAGACACCGCAGAGATCGCCTCGTCCTGGCCCACCACGCGTTCGTGGAGCTTGTCTTCCATGCGCAAGAGCTTGTCACGCTCGCCCTGCATCATCTTGGACACAGGAATCCCCGTGGCGCGGCTGACCACTTCGGCAATCTCTTCGGCACCCACCTGCGTGCGCAGCAGCTTGTGGCCCTTGTCCTTGGCGCCTTCGGTTTTCTCGTCGGCCTGCACTTCGGCCAGCTGCTTTTCCAGCGCGGGCAGCTTGCCGTACTGCAGCTCGGCGACCTTGTTGAAGTCACCGCTGCGGGTGGCTTCCTGGATCTGGAAGCGCACCTGGTCCAGCTCCTTGCGCAGCTGCTCCGAGCCCATCGCGTCGGCCTTCTCGGCTTTCCAGATCTCTTCCATGTCGGCGTATTCGCGCTCGATCTTGGACAGGTCCTCTTCGATCAGCGACAGGCGCTTTTGCGAGGCCTCGTCCTTTTCCTTCTTCATCGCCTCACGCTCGATCTTGAGCTGGATCATGCGGCGCTCAAGCTTGTCCATGACCTCGGGCTTGGAGTCGATCTCGATCTTGATCTTGGCCGCTGCCTCGTCGATCAGGTCGATCGCCTTGTCGGGCAGGAAGCGGTCGGTGATATAGCGCGCAGACAGCTCGGCCGCTGCCACGATGGCCGGATCGGTAATGTCCACGCCATGGTGGGCTTCGTACTTTTCCTGCAGGCCGCGCAGGATGGCGATGGTGTCTTCCACCGAAGGCTCATTGACCAGCACCTTCTGGAAGCGCCGCTCCAGCGCCGCATCCTTTTCGATGTACTTGCGGTACTCGTCCAAGGTGGTCGCGCCAATGCAGTGCAACTCGCCGCGCGACAGCGCAGGCTTGAGCATATTGCCCGCATCCATGGCGCCATCGGCCTTGCCCGCGCCGACCATGGTGTGGATTTCGTCGATGAAGAGAATCACCCGGCCCTCTTCCTGCGCGACTTCCTTGAGCACGGATTTGAGGCGCTCTTCAAAATCACCACGGTACTTGGCGCCGGCCAGCAGGCCCGCCATGTCCAGCACCAGCACCTTCTTGTCGCGCAAGGTGTCCGGCACTTCGCCGGCGACAATGCGCTGGGCCAGGCCTTCGACGATGGCCGTCTTGCCCACGCCGGGCTCACCGATCAGCACGGGATTGTTCTTGCTGCGGCGCTGCAGCACCTGGATGGTGCGGCGGATTTCGTCATCGCGGCCGATGACCGGATCGAGCTTGCCCAGTTTGGCGCGCTCGGTCAGGTCCAAGGTGTATTTCTTCAAGGCTTCGCGCTGGCTTTCGCCATCGGCGCTGTCCATCGCTTGGCCGCCGCGCACGGCGTCAATCGCTGCTTCCAGCGCCTTGCGGCTCAGGCCGCCTTCCTTAACGATGCGGCCCGCCTCACCCTTGTCATCGGTGAGCGCCAGCAAGAACAGCTCGCTGGCATAGAACTGGTCGCCACGCTTGATGGCCTCCTTTTCGGTGGCCTGCAGCATGCGCTGCAGATCGGGGCCCACCGTCACCTGGTCCTGGCCTTGCACCTGCGGCAGGCGCTTGATTGCGTTCTCTGCCGCCGTGCTCATCGCCGTGGCATTGGCGCCTGCGCGCGCCAGCAGCGATTTGGGGCCATCGGGCTGGCGCAGCATGGCCGCCAGCACATGGACCGGTTCAATATAGGCATTGTCATTGCCCAGGGCCAACGATTGGGCGTCGGCCAGCGCTTCTTGAAATTTGGTTGTCAGTTTGTCGATTCGCATGAATGTTCCCCACTCAACAATTGTTACTGGGGAATATTTTGCGCTGTACCTCGAATTTTCAAGAACCTCGCTGCACATATAGGCCTTGTCAGTGCACATCGCCAAACGCTGTGCGCTATATCCTACGGCCTGTGGGCCCGTGCAAAAACGGCCTGTTCCCCGCATCCATTGCAGCAGCCATGCGCTGGCCACAGCTTGCGCCCGGTCAAGCTTGGTGTAAACAGGCGGGGCGCAGTCAGCGCTTGGGCAGACCCCAGCGCGCCATCGCCGCTTCGTCGCTGACGCGGGCATCGACCCAGCGTGCGCCTTCCGGCGTGTCTTCCTTCTTCCAGAACGGCGCCTCGGTCTTGAGGTAGTCCATCAAGAACTCGCAGGCCTGGAAGCTCTCCCCCCGGTGCGCCGAAGAGACGGCGACCAGCACAATCTGGTCGCCAGGCGCCAGCAGCCCCACGCGGTGGATGATGCGGGCGCCAAAGATGTCAAAGCGCTGGCTGGCGGCCTCGACCATATGGGCAATCGATTTTTCCGTCATGCCGGGGTAGTGCTCCAGCTCCATGGTCGCCACCTGGCTGCCCGCATTGCGGTCGCGCACTGTGCCGACAAAGCTGCAGACCGCGCCAATGCGGCCATCGGCGGCGCGCAGCAGGCGCAGCTCCTCGCTCACATCAAAGTCAGCGGTCTGTACGGCGATATGGGTGTGCAGCATGGGCGGGGCTCGGCAAAAAGGCAGCAAAACCCAAGCCTAGCATGCCCGCCGGGCCCTGCCGCAAACCATGGCGGGCCACCACAGCTTCGCGATTGCGGCACACTGGTGGCCCTCTGCAAGCTTTGGGCTGCTGGAATGCCCGCACTCCACCGGTTGCCCACCCGCTTGCAAGACCTGTTTTCTCTTTGGATGCTTTCCATGCCCAGTCAGACCCTGAATGCCCACGGCTTCCTGCTCTACCCCAATCCGCGCAACCAGCACCGGATTGTGTTCGAGTACCACGTGTTCGTGCCCTACCCCTACGCGATCATCGACATCCCGGCGATGGACCTGGTCGGCAAGACCAGCGTCTATGCGGCCTGCCGCGAGAGCGACAAGAAAATGGGCCAGGTGGTGACCTTTGAGCTCGAAGAAGATGTGGCCCGCTTCGAAAAGCGCTTTACGCCCTGAACACGCCAATCACCCACTCCCATGCAAGACGGCAGCCAGATCTTTGTCCCCGATTCCTTCATCGCCCTGTTCCAGGGCCGCAACCAGCGCCTGCGACAGCCGCTCGATGAAATTGCCCAGCGCTATGAGCTCTGCGAAGACCTGGCGCAGATGCTGGTCGAGCAGGCGCAGATCCTCTACCACCAAAGCGCACCCTCCGAGAGCGCCATCCTGCAGACCATCTACAGCGGTCTGCAGACGCCGGACGCGGGCATCAGCGCTGAGGAAGCCCGCTGGGTGGTATTGCGCCTGGCCGAACTGCTGGAATGGAAAGCGCCCGAGCTGCTGCTGCCCAGCTCCTCGGAAGGCGATCCAGTCTAGGAGCGCTTAACCGCCCGTCACCGGCGGAAAAAACGCCACCTCGGCACCCGCTTCCAGCACCGCGCTGTCATCGCTGAGCACCTGGTTGACGGCGGTGCGCACCGCGCGCCCCCGGGCCAGGCAGCTGGCATAGGGCTCGCCCCGTGCCAGCAGGGCCTCGCGCAGCTCGGCGACAGTGTCGGCATCGGTGGCAAAGGACTCGCTGCCGCTGCCAATGGCCTCGCGGATGGCGGCGAAATAGCGCAGTTGTACGGTCTTCATGGTCATGGTGTTCTCCCCTCGTTGGCAGCCCAGGCTCAACCCAGCAGCTGGGCAAAGGGCACAAAGCGCACGGTGTCACCCCGCGCAATCGACTGGCCGGGCGGGTTGTCGACCAGGCCATCAGCCCAGACTGCCGAGGTCAGCACGCCCGAGCCCTGGTTGGCAAAACGCTCCAGTCCGCCTTGCGCATTGAGGCGCACCCGCAAAAACTCGCGGCGCTTGTCGGCACGCGGCCAGTCGAAATCGGCACGCATATTGATCGCCTGCGGCGCCAGCGCCTGCACGCCTTGCAGGCGCAGCAGAAAAGGCCGCACCAGGAGCGCAAAGGTCACCAAGCTGGACACCGGGTTGCCCGGCAGGCCGATGAAATGGGCCTGGCCCACCCGGCCATAGGCAAAGGGCTTGCCCGGCTTGACCGCAATCGCCCAGAGATCGAGGCTGCCCAAGGCCTGCACGGCCGGCTTGATATGGTCTTCCTCGCCCACCGACACACCACCACTGGTCAGCACCAGGTCGCTATGCTGCGCAGCGGCCTGCAGTGCAGCCACGGTGGCCTCATAGCTGTCGGGCACGATGCCCAGATCACGCACCTCGCAGCCCAGGCGCTGCAGCATAGCGCGCAAGAAGAAGCGGTTGCTGTTGTAGATGCTGCCGGCGGGCAAGTCCTGGGGCGCCACATCGCCGGGCATGACGAGCTCGTCACCGGTAGAGAACAAGGCCACGCGCGGGCGGCGCGCCAGTTGCAAGCGCGCACAGCCCATGCTGGCAGCCAGGCCCAGCTCGGCAGGGCCCAGGCGCGTGCCGGCGGTCAGCACCGTGCTGCCCAGCTGCATGTCTTCGCCACTTTTACGGATGTTCTGCCCTGCCTTGACCGCCGCATTGATCTGCACCCGGCCATCGTCCAGCAGGCTGCATTCTTCCTGCATCACCACGGCATCGGCGCCCGCTGGCACGGCTGCTCCGGTAAAGATGCGGGCGGCGGTGCCGGCAGCCAGCGGCTCGCCGATGCTGCCCGCTGCAATGCGCTGGCTCACCGGCAGGGCCAGCTCGGGCCCGCTCAGGTCGGCCGCGCGCAGCGCATAGCCGTCCATCGCGCTGTTGTCGAAAGGCGGCACCTGCAAGGCAGCGACCAGGTCCTGCGCCAGCACGCGGCCATCGGCATCAAAGGTGTCCAGCAGCTCATGGCCTTCCAGCGGCTGGGCATAGGCCAGCAGCTCGGCCAGGGCGGCATCGAGTGATTTCAGGGGTGGTCGGGGCTGGCTGTTCATTCAATCATTCCTTGGGTTGTCGGCCGCCTCCAGGCGGGCCGAACATCGACACGGCCCGCTCAGCCGGCGGTATCGATCGCAAATACACAGGGCGGGGTGTAGGCAAAGCGGGCGCTGTGCGCCAGCAGCCACTGGGCCACGTCGGCAGGGGCATCGCGGGGCAGCTGCGGCAAGGCCGTGGCGGGCAGCAACTGGCGGGCGGGCGACAGCACCACCGCCTGCACGGCCGCATCCTGCGGGTAGAGCGGCGCCTTGCCGTTGGCCTCTGGCGCATTCGCCAGCACCTCCAGCTTGGGCAGGTCGCAGTCCTTGAAGCCCTCCACCAGCACCCAGTCAACCTGGCTGTCGAGCTGGGCGATCAGCGCATGCACATCGGGCTCCTGCGTCTGCGGCAGCTCGCGCATCAGCACCACGCGCTGGTCTGAGGCAGCCAGCACCTCGTAGGCACCGGCCTGGCGGTGGCGCCAGGTGTCCTTGCCGGGCGTGTCGATGTCAAAGCGGTGGTGGGCATGCTTGATGACCGACACCCGCTGGCCCTGCGCGATCAGCACCGGGATGACCTGCTCGATCAAGGTCGTCTTGCCACTGCCGGAATAGCCTGCAAAACACACCACCTGCATACCCGCCTCCTTGATGAATCCACTGCCGGCCTCGGCATCCAGGCACGAGGCGATGGCGGCAGCTTAGCCGGTTCAGCGGCAGTGGTCCTTGATATAGGTCTTGACCTGGTCCACATCGGCAGGCATCACGACCACGCGCTTGGGCAGGGCTTCGATGCCATCAAACTTGGCGGGGCGCTCGGGCAGACGGCCCAGGGCCTCTTCGATGGTGGCGGCAAACTTGATCGGCAACGCAGTTTCCAGCACGATCATCGGCTCGGCACCCAGGTGCTCGCGCGCCACCTTCACGCCATCGGCGGTATGGGTGTCGATCATCTGGCCCAGGCGCTGGTAGGTGTCCTGGATGGTGGCCAGGCGGTCGGCATGGCTGCTCTTGCCGCTGACAAAGCCATAGCGGCCTGCCGCATCCTTGAAGGCCGGATCGGCCTGCAGGTCGAAGCGGCCCTCTTGAGCCACACCCTGCGAGAACAGCTGCTGCAGGCGGGCGCCATCGCGGCCCACCAGGTCGAACACAAAGCGCTCGAAGTTGCTGGCCTTGGAGATGTCCATCGAAGGGCTGGAGGTCTCGAAGGTGTGGGCAGCGCCACGCACCTGGTAGACGCCGGTGCGGAAGAATTCGTCCAGCACATCGTTCTCGTTGGTGGCCACCACCAGCTTGGCAATCGGCAGACCCATCTGGCGCGCCACATGGCCGGCGCAGACATTGCCAAAGTTGCCGCTCGGCACCGTGAAGCTCACCTTCTCGCTGTTCTTGCTGGTGGCCTGCAGGTAGCCGGCAAAGTAGTAGACCACCTGGGCCAGCAAGCGCGCCCAGTTGATGGAGTTGACGGTACCAATCTTGTACTGCGCCTTGAAGGCGTGGTCATTGCTGACCGCCTTGACGATGTCCTGGCAGTCGTCAAACACGCCTTCGATGGCGATGTTGTGGATGTTCTCGTCCTGCAGGCTGAACATCTGTGCCTGCTGGAAGGGGCTCATGCGGCCGTGCGGGCTGGTCATGAACACGCGCACGCCCTTTTTGCCGCGCATCGCGTATTCCGCCGCGCTGCCGGTGTCACCACTGGTGGCACCCAGAATATTGAGCTCCTCGCCACGGCGCGCCAGTTCGTACTCGAACAGGTTGCCCAGCAGCTGCATGGCCATGTCCTTGAAAGCCAGGGTGGGGCCATTGGAGAGCGCCTCGATCATCAGCTGGCCTTCGAGCTGGCGCACTGGAACAATCGCCGCCGTGCCGAACACCGCTTCGGTATAGGTCTTGTTGCACAGCGCGCGCAGGTCCTCGGCGGGGATGTCGTCGATGTACAGCGACAGGATCTCGAACGCCAGCGCAGCATAGCCTTTGCTCTGCAGCGTCTCGCGCAGCGCCGTCAGCTTGGCATCGTCAATCTGCGGGTACTGCACCGGCATGTACAGACCGCCATCGGGCGCCAGGCCCTCGAGCAAAATGTCGCAAAAACGTTTTTGTTCGGCATGGCCGCGCGTGGAGAGATACAGCATGGAGGGTGCGAAATAAGTGGACACAGCCCGCTCACGGGCAAGGAGCAACTCCCTATTATCCTGCAGTCGCCAGTACTGGCACAGCTTGCGCAGGAATGTGGGGCACAGCAGCCGCCAGCAGCGGCCAGGCTGCAACACCGATGGCCGCCGCAGGCATAAAAAAGCCCCGGACCAGGTCCGAGGCTTGGCGGAGTCAAGAAACGGCGGTCAGGCCTGCTCACCCATGCGCGCCAGCTCCTGGCGGGCATAGTAGGCGCGCCACTGGTTCACCACCAGCTCGGCAAAGGCCTGGTTCTTCATCTTCTTGATGCCCTTGAGCATCACCACCACGCGCTGCTTTTTCTTCTGGAACTGGGCGCGGCGCTTGCCCACGCCCATGGCGGGCGGCTGCACACCGGGCTCCAGCGCCATGATGACGGTGAGCATGTGGTTGGCCTGGTTGAACTCGAAATCATCAATCGCCGACCAGGGCAACAGCTCCTGCGCGTTGAACAGGCGCACACCCGCAGGCTGCAGCACCATGGCCGGGCTCTGGCCATCACGCCAGAACAAGCGCGCCACCCACAGGCAGACAAGACCACCGGCCAGCACACCCGCGCCGACCGCCACATGCAGGCCCGCCATGAACAAGGCCACCGCCCCGCCAAAACAGGCCAGGGCCAGAAAGCCGAACAAGCCCATCATGAAGGCCGAGCGCTCATGGATCACCGTCTCGGGCGCGGCCAGCGCCGCGATCTCGCGCAGTTCCACCAGCTTGGCGCTGCGGTTGGCCGCTGCTGCGCTGCTGAGCTCGTTTTGCAAGGCGGCATTCAGATCGGCAACCGGGGCTGGCGCGACCGACCCGGCCAGGGTGCGGCTGCTGGCGGCGGGCGCGCCCTGCTCCAGGCCAAACTCCTGCAGCAGCTGGCTGCCCTGGGCATCCATGGCGCGCGCCAGCAACTCGGGGCTGACGGGCACACCCAGCGCCGCCAGGCGCTCGGCCAGCTCGGGATGGGTGTCGGTGGGGTGGGCCTGGCGCTTGTCCAGGTGCTCGCTCGGGTCGGTCATGCCCTTGGCCGCCACCAGCTGGCGCACATGGCCCAGCACGCCGCCTTCGACGGTCTCGCCCCGGTCCCAGTTGGCCTGCAGGGCCTCATCCACATGCGGCGCCAGCGCGCTGATGCGCAGCAAGGACGCGGCGACGGCCTGCGGGCTCACCACCTGCGCGCCCACCGCATCGGCGGCCAGTTCGCGCTTGCGGCTCCAGTAGCGCACTGCTTCGTGGAAGCTGTCCAGAAACATCTCTCCGAACAAGGTGGCCGGGCGGCGCAGGATGTCCATCCAAGACTCCTCATGCCGCTCGCCGCCACTGATGGCCACCAGGTGGTGGATGGTGGCGCTGTAGATGGGCGAGAAGCGCTGGCTGTAGAGCGTGTCTTCGCCGATGAAGTGGCCCAGTTCGTGGCCAATCACGGCGGCGACTTCACCCGCATTGAGAAAGGCCATGTAGGGCAAAGGCAGGTAGAGCACGCGGCCCTGGGGCAGCAAGGCACCATTGGACAGCTGCACCGGGTGCTCGGTCACAAAAAAGCCTTCGTTCAGCCCCACCACCAGCGCATCGGGCATGCCCGCACCTGTCTTGGCGGCCACACCGTCCACAAAGGCCCAGAGCTCAGGCGCCTGCTGGCGGCTGATGGTCTGGCCCATCACCTCGATGGGCTCGTTCTCCAGCGGCTTGCGCGATGCCTTCCAGACATCGATCAGCACCTTGCAGCCCGAGTACAGCAGGAACAGCGCCAGGCCGCCGAGGATGAACATGAGCTTCATGTCGCCCTTGCTGTAGTTGCGATGGCGCAGGATGGGCATCATCTCGTAGACCAGCAGCGGAATGGCTGCACCAAACAGCAGCAGCACCATGACCACCATGTAGGTCGGCAGGAGCTTGCGGCCCTTCTGGAAGGTGGCGAGCAGCTGCTCCCGCGACTGCATGGCTTTGGCACCCATGCCGCGCTGGTACACCACACCCAGCGCCGACCAGAACAGCGCCAGCACGCTGAACGCGATGGTGCAGCCCGCCAGCACCGGCTGCAAGTTACGGGTGGTGACATTCAGGCCCTGGCTTTGCAGGTCCTTGATGGCCATCAGGTACTCGTTCTTGACCTTCCAGACCGGGTATTCCTTTCCCTGGCTGTCTCGAACCGTGGCACTGCGCCCCGGCTTTTCGGCCTCGATCGCTTCGAGCTGGCGCACCACCTGCTGGTACTCTGCGATTTGCGCGCTCACATCGGTCACCGGCGTATCCGCCCGCGACCATTGCCAGATGCCGATGGCCAGCATCAGCAGCGGAATCCCAAACAACACTCCCCAGCGCTTGGCCAGCGCCAGCCATTTCTTGTCGGTCTCCGACATCGTGCAACTCCCCGTCTTTGTTATCGATCAGCAGCGCCGCCGGGTCCAGCCCGGACGCGCTGCCTTTGTGAGCGGCCATTATTTATAAAAATAATGAAGTAAACAAATACCGACAAGTAACAGAATGAAGCGGGCGCTATCGCGGCTATTGAGCACCTAAAAAAACCGCCGGGGCCGGAAGGGCCACAGGCGGTTCTTGGGGCGGCAGGTGCCCGATGTTGCGACACGGGGGTCGCAGCAGCTGTTTAGTTCAGCTCTTCCTTGCGGATGCGGGTGATCGGTGCCAGCACGGTGGGCAGGCCCTGGATTTCGGCCAGCGCCTTGTCCATATCGCCTTCGCGCGTTTCGTGCGTCAGGATGATCAGGTCGGTCTGGGTCGAACCCTCGCCACCGATTTCGTCCGCTTCGCGCTGCAGCACCGCATCGATGCTGATACCGGCGCCGGCGAGCAGGCCGGTGACCTTGGCCAGCACGCCCGCCTCATCGGCCACGCGCATGCGCAGGTAGTAGCTGGTGGTGATGTCGGCCATCGGCAGCACCGGCAGTTCCTGGCCCGCTTCACGCAAGGTGCTGCTCTGGAAGGCCAGCGGCGGCACACGGTGGGCCACAGCGGCGCCTTCCAGGCGGGCGATGTCGACCAGGTCGGCAATCACGGCCGAGGCGGTCGGCTCGGAGCCTGCGCCCTTGCCGTAGTACAGGGTCGTGCCCACGGCATCGCCATGCACCACCACGGCATTCATCGCGCCTTCCACATTGGCGATCAGGCGCTTGGCGGGCACCAGCGAGGGGTGCACCCGCAGCTCAATGCCCTTGTCGGTGCGCTTGGTGATGCCCAGCAGCTTGATGCGGTAGCCCAGTTGCTCGGCGTAGCGGATATCGATGGACGACAGCTTGGTGATGCCTTCCACATAGGCCTTGTCGAACTGCACCGGCACGCCAAAGGCGATGGCGCTCATCAAGGTGGCCTTGTGGGCGGCGTCCACACCTTCAATGTCGAAGGTCGGGTCGGCTTCAGCATAGCCCAGGCGTTGTGCTTCTTTCAGCACCACGTCAAAGTCCAGACCCTTGTCACGCATCTCGGACAGGATGAAGTTGGTGGTGCCGTTGATGATGCCGGCAATCCACTGGATCTGGTTGGCGGTCAGGCCTTCGCGCAGCGCCTTGATGATCGGGATGCCACCGGCCACGGCCGCTTCGTAGGCCACCATCACGCCCTTGTCGGCAGCGGCCTTGAAGATCTCCGAGCCATGCACGGCGAGCAGGGCCTTATTGGCCGTCACCACATGCTTGCCGGCGGCAATCGCCTCCAGCACCAGGGTCTTGGCCACGCCGTAGCCGCCGATCAGCTCGATCACCACATCGATGTCGGGATTGGCGATCACTTCGCGGGCATCCTTGACCACGGCCACCTGGTCACCCACCACGGCGCGCGCACGGGTCTCGTCCAGATCGGCCACCATGGTCACTGCAATATCGCGGCCAGCGCGGCGGCGAATTTCGTCATGGTTACGTTGCAACACGTTGAAGACACCGCTACCGACGGTGCCGATGCCCAACAAGCCTACTTGGATCGGTTTCATAAAGTCTCTTGAATACGTTGAATAACCAACAAGGCGCCCTGCTGGACGCCTGTCGTTGTCAGATAGGAAAAGCGGCGACTCAGGCAGCGGATTTTTCTGCCTTGGTCTTGACCAGCTTGATATCGGCCTTATGGGCTTGTGCAAGCTGCTCGGTTCCGTGGCGAAGGCGGTACTTGGCCAGGAAGGCGGCCAGGCGGTTGATCGCTTCGCGCAGGTCCGCCTCATGGGGCAGGAACACAATGCGAAAGTGGTCAGGCCGTGGCCAGTTGAAGCCGGTGCCCTGGACCAGCATCACGCGGGTCTCCTTGAGCACCTGCAGGAAGAATTCCTGGTCGTCCTCGATCGGGTAGATCGCAGGGTCGAGCTTGGGGAACATGTAGAGCGCGCCTTGTGGCTTGACGCAGCTGACACCGGGGATCGCGTTGATCAGCTCCCAGGCCAGGTCGCGCTGCTTGCGCAGGCGGCCGCCTTCTTGCACCAGCTCGTCAATGCTCTGGTGGCCGCCCAGCGCGGTCTGCACCGCCCACTGGCCGGGCACATTGGCGCAGAGGCGCATGTTCGAGAGCATGTTCAGGCCCTCGATATAGTCGGCAGCACCGCTCTTGTCGCCGGAGATCACCATCCAGCCGGCGCGGTAGCCGCAGCTGCGGTAGGCCTTGGAGAGCGAATTGAAGGTGATCGTCAGCACATCCTGCGACAGCGAGGCCATCGGTGTGTGCTTGGCATCTTCGTACAGCACCTTGTCATAGACCTCATCGGCAAAGATGACCAGGCCGTGCTCACGCGCGATCTGCACGATGTCGCGCAGCAGTGCGTCGGAATACAGCGCGCCCGTGGGGTTGTTGGGGTTGATGACGACGATACCCTTGGTGCGGGGCGTGATCTTGGCGCGGATGTCGGCCAGGTTGGGCATCCAACCGTTTTCTTCGTCGCACATATAGTGCACCGGCGTGCCGCCCGACAGGCTGGTGGCAGCCGTCCACAGCGGGTAATCAGGGGCCGGCAGCAGCATTTCGTCGCCGGTGTCCAGCAGCGCATTGGTGGCCAGGCTGATCAGCTCGGAGGCGCCATTGCCCAGGTAGATATCGTCCAGACCCACGCCCTTGATGCCCAGGCGCTGGGTTTCGTGCATCACCGCCTTGCGCGCGGCAAAGATGCCCTTGCTGTCGGAGTAGCCTGCCGAGTTGGGCAGGTTGCGGATCATGTCCTGCTGCACCTCTTCAGGGGCATCGAAGCCGAACACCGCCAGATTGCCGATGTTGAGCTTGGTGATCTTCTGTCCTTCGTCCTCCATCCGCTTCGCCGCGTCCATGATCGGCCCTCGAATGTCGTAACACACATTGGCCAGCTTGGCGGATTTTTGAATCGTCTTCATGACAGAAACCACTACCTCTGAAAACACGGGATTGCAGCCGGCTGGCGCCCACGCCAATACCTCGAACCCACAACCCAACTAGGTGAAAACTATAATTTGACCACAGATCTTTGCGTTGACCGCTCTGTAGTGGCTCCCTGTGCCCTTGGCACCGGGCCCCGCCCTGTCCTTGCCCCGTTTGCCGAAAGCCCGCGCCATGAAGTTCCAGCCCGATAAATCCGACACCTTGACCGTCACCGGCTATGGCCCGGGCTGGCTGGCGGTGGACAAGCAGACCTACTCGCACAGCCTAGTGGTCAGCTCCAACGGCAGCCTGCAGCCCTGGGACTGCGCCCGCTTCGAGGACCTGGGGCCGGCCCTTTTCGCCCAGCTGGCCGAGGCCGATGTCGAAACGATCATTTTCGGCAGTGGCAATCGGTTACGTTTTCCTTCGCCCACCTGGCTGGCGCCACTGATTGCAAAACGTATCGGCTTCGAGACCATGGATACGCCCGCTGCGTGCCGTACCTACAACGTATTGGCGGGCGAAGGACGCAAGGTGTTACTGGCTGCCCTGGTAGAGGCTCCTGCGCTATAACCACAATCGATAGCCTGTGTTTATCAGTGGGGCTCGATAAATATTTCGATTCGGGTTAAAATACTCGCTTGCGGCCGCGGGCCTGAATAACAACTAGATGAATACTTTGATTCCTGCGGCCTTTTTGCGATTACTCCGGAGAAAATAGAGAGCTATGGCTGTTGTTGTCAACAAACCCTTGCCAGAATTTGATGCACAAGCGACGGGAGGCCTGAAGGTCTCCAATTCGTCGCACCAGGGGCAAATTCTGGTGCTGTACTTCTACCCCAAGGATAACACCCCCGGTTGTACCACCGAAGCCATGCAATTCCGCGACAAGTACGCGGATTTCGTCAAGGCCGGTGCAGCCGTCTTCGGCGTGTCGCGCGACAACATGAAGTCGCACGACGACTTCAAGGAAAAGCTTGAACTGCCCTTCGAGCTGATCGCTGATACCGAAGAAAAGCTGTGCCACATGTTCGGCGTCGTCAAGAACAAGATCATGTACGGCAAGAAGGTCAAGGGCATCGAGCGCTCGACCTTCCTGGTCGGCCCTGATGGCATCTTGGTGCAAGAATGGCGCGGCCTGAAGGTGCTGGGCCACGTCGAAGAAGTGCTCAAGGCCGTCAAGTCGATGAAGGCTGCGCAAAAGAAGGCTGCCTAAACAGCTGCGCCAGGCGGCAACTGCGCGGCGGCGCGCCATCTGCGGATGCGCGCCGTTGCTGTTTCCGTCTTTCTGGGCCGACACGGCGATCCATGACTGCGATTGCTGGTTTCGCGGCGCCCAGAATGTGCATAATGGGCTCCATATGTATGTGAGTCCGGATTGTTCTGTCATTCCCCATGAAAAAGGCTGTCTTGCTTGCGAGATGGCCTTTTTTGCATCCGGGTGGCAGGCGTTCGGAGTGAGTTCGCCCATTTGGCGAGTGTTTAGATAAAGGCCCCGAGCTCCATGCCCTTGCCTCCCGCACCTACCCGCCGTGGCAGCCAGCTTTCCGCTGGTGACTTTTCCGCCAAGACCAACGCCAAATCCCGTGCATCCGCCGCCACGGCGCGCGATGAACAAGACGACGATGTTTTAGACCAGGACACGGCGCCCGCCGCCGTGGCTGCAAGCCCTGCGCCGCGCCGCGCAACAACCGCTGCTGCGCCCAAGGCCAGCAGCCGCAGCAAGAAAGTGGCGACCGCCCCCACCCCGGTGCAAGCTCCTGCGCCCCTGGCTGCAAGCGCCAAGACGCCAGCAGCTGCCAAGCCTGTGCAACCAGCGCGCAGCCCGGCCGTGGCCGAAGCCAGCCCGGTGCTGGCCAGCAAGCCTGCCAAGCCCGCCAAGCCGCGCAGCGACAAGGCCAAGCTCTTTGTGCTGGACACGAATGTGCTGCTGCACGACCCCAGCAGCCTGTTCCGCTTTGAAGAGCACGACATCTACCTGCCGATGATCGTGCTCGAAGAGCTCGACGGCCACAAGAAGGGCATGACCGAAGTGGCCCGCAACGGCCGCCAGGCCAGCCGAACGCTTGATGCGCTGGTCGCCAGCCAGGAGGCCCATCTGGCCCAGGGCATTCGCCTGGATGCCACCGGCCAGAAGGGCGCCAGCGGCTGCCTGTTCTTCCAGACCGAGCCACTGCACTACCAACTGCCCGAAAGCCTGCCCCAGGGCAAGGCCGACAACCAGATTCTGGGCGTGGTCGAGGCCCTGCGCCAGCGCCATCCGGACCGCCCCGTGGTGCTGGTCTCTAAGGACATCAACATGCGCGTCAAGGCGCGTGCGCTGGGCCTGGAAGCTGAGGACTACCAGAACGACAAGACCCTGGAAGACGGCGACCTGCTCTACACCGGCATGCTGCAGCTGCCGCTGGATTTCTGGGCCAAGGTCGGCAAGAAAGTCGAGAGCTGGCAATCGGGCGCCTCGACCTGCTACCGCATCAGCGGCGCCATCACCCAGCAATTGCACATCAACCAGTTCGTCTACTACGAAGCCCCCGGCGAGAACAGCCTGTTTGCCCGCGTGATCGAGATCCGCGACAAGACCGCCGTGCTGGAGACCTTGAAGGACTACGGCCACCAGAAGAACAATGTGTGGGGCGTGACCACGCGCAACCGTGAGCAGAACTTCGCGATGAACCTGCTGATGGACCCGGATGTGGACTTTGTCACGCTGGCCGGTACCGCTGGTACCGGCAAGACCTTGATGGCCTTGGCCGCGGGTCTGAACCAGGTGCTGGACGAGCGCCGCTACACCGAGATCATCATGACCCGTGCCACCGTCAGCGTGGGCGAGGACATCGGCTTTCTGCCTGGTACCGAAGAAGAGAAGATGGGCCCCTGGATGGGTGCGCTGGACGACAACCTGGAGTTCCTGGCCAAGGGCGACGGCGGCAACCCGGGCGAATGGGGGCGCTCTGCCACCAATGACCTGATCCGCAGCCGCATCAAGATCAAGAGCATGAACTTCATGCGCGGCCGCACCTTCCTGAACAAGTACGTGATCATCGACGAGGCGCAGAACCTGACGCCCAAGCAGATGAAGACCCTGATCACCCGCGCCGGCCCCGGCACCAAGATCATCTGCATGGGCAACCTGGCGCAGATCGATACGCCTTACCTGACCGAAGGCTCTTCCGGCCTGACCTATGTAGTGGACCGCTTCAAGGGCTGGCCACACAGCGGCCACATCACCTTGGCACGCGGTGAGCGCTCGCGCCTGGCCGACTTTGCCAGCGATGTGCTGTAAACAGCGTTAGGTTGCGACGGGGGCTGCACAGCCTCCGCCAAACGCCCAAGACAAAGGCACCGAGTTTTTGCTCGGTGCCTTTTTTTGTACCTTCAGCCGGTGCTCAAACGCCGGTGCCTCGGATCTGGTCCAGGCTACGCGCCGGCGTAATCGCCTGCGGATCGAGCTTGCAGTGCAGGATCACCGGCAGCTGGTGCTGTTCCGCCCAGCCGCGCATGGCGGCCAGCGCAGGCCCAAAGTCTTCGGTCTTCTCGACCAGGGCCGCATTGCCACCAAAGGCCTTGGCGTAGGCCACAAAGTCGGGGTTGCGCAGCTCGGTGGCGCTGACGCGGTTGGGGTAGTCGCGCTCCTGATGCATGCGGATGGTGCCGTACATGCCGTTGTCGATCAGCAGCACGATGACGGGCAGCTGGTACTGCACGGCGGTCGCAAACTCCTGGCCATGCATCAGAAAGTCGCCATCGCCGGCGATGCAGACGACGCTGCGCTGCTTGTCCAGGCGCTTGGCACCCACGGCGGCTGGCAGGCCATAGCCCATGCTGCCGCTGGTGGGGGCCAGTTGGCTGCCGTAGTGCGTAAACGGCCAGAAGCGATGCACCCAGGTGGCAAAGTTGCCAGCGCCATTGCACCAGACCGTATCGGCCGGCAACACCTCGCGCAGATGCGCCATCAGCTGGCCCATCTGCAGTGCGCCGGGCACCTGGATCGGGGCGGGGTTGCTCCAGGCCAGGTAGTCGGCATGGGCCTGCTGCACCAGCGCCTGGCGCTCGGCGCGCGGCGCAGCGGCAGGCTGGCGGGCCAGGGCCGCGCAGAAGGAGTCGGGCGCCGCCACAATCGCCTGGTCGGCCTGGTAGACCCGGCCCAGCTCGTCCGGATCCGGGTGCACATGGATGAGCCGCTGGCCGCTGCTGGCCGGAATACCCAGCAGGCTGTAGCCCTGCGATGGCACCTCGGACATGCGGCCGCCCAGCAGCAGCACCAGGTCGGCCTTCTTGACGCGCTCGATCAGCTTGGGATTGACGCCCAGGCCCACATCGCCGGCATAGTTGCCATGGTGGGCGGGGAAGACCATCTGGCGGCGGAACGAGCAGGCCACCGGCACAGCATGGGCGGCGGCAAAGGCAGCGATATCCGCATGGGCCTGTGCACTCCAGCGCGAGCCACCGGCAATGATGATGGGGTTTTGCGCAGCGGCCAGCTGGGCCACGACGGCGGCCACATCGGCATCGGCGGCGTGCGCGGGCGCGGGCTGGTAGCGGCGGGCATCAGGCACGCTGACGGCATCGCGCAGCATGTCTTCAGGCAGCGCAATCACCACCGGGCCGGGGCGGCCGCTGGTGGCCACCGCAAAGGCGCGGGCAATGGTCTCGGGGATACGCGCCGCATCATCGATCTCGGTGGCCCACTTGACCATGCTGCCAAACACGGCGCGGTAGTCCAGTTCCTGGAAGGCCTCGCGGCCGCGCGCCGAGCGCTCGATCTGGCCGACGAAGAGGATCATCGGGGTCGAGTCCTGCATCGCGATGTGCAAGCCGGCCGAGGCATTGGTCGCACCAGGCCCCCGGGTGACCATGCAGATCCCGGGCTGGCCGGTCAGCTTGCCCTGGGCTTCGGCCATCATCGCGGCACCGCCCTCCTGGCGGCAAATCGTCGTTTCGATGGGCGCGTCGTAGAGCGCATCGAGCACGGCCAGGAAGCTCTCGCCCGGCACCGTGAAAATCTGCTGCACGCCGTGGATCAGCAGCTGGTCCACCACCAGCTGGCCACCGGTGCGTGCTTGTTGCTTATCTGCCATGTCTTGTCTCCTTGGTCTTGTCATCGATGCGCCAAAAGCGGGGAATTGGACCGCATCTGGCCTGGCTGCACATTGCGCCAGCGCAGCAAATGGCTGCGCAGCGCTACTAAAAATGGCAGCATCGGATGCAACAAGGGCTGGCCTGCAACGGTGGCAGGCCAGCCCTTGGCGGATGCTGGAGTGGTAGGAGGCAGGAGCACCAAGCCCCTGTCTGGGTGGGCCGCACAGGGCACAGGCATATCAGTGGCCTGCGCTGGCAGCACACACCCGGCGGCGCAGCGGCCGCCCCGGTTGGGATGCCTGCCAGCCCGGGCAGCGGGCTGCATGCCCACTGCGCCAGCTTGCGGCTGCCCGCTCATCACACGTCAAAGCGTACGCCTTGCGCCAGTGGCAGCGCGCCACTGTAGTTGATGGTGTTGGTGGCACGGCGCATATAGCCCTTCCAGGCGTCCGAGCCGGATTCGCGGCCACCGCCGGTTTCCTTCTCGCCACCGAAGGCGCCACCGATTTCCGCACCCGAGGTGCCGATATTCACGTTGGCAATGCCGCAGTCACTGCCGGCCGGCGACATGAAGCGCTCCGCATCGCGCAGGTCGCTGGTGAAGATGGCGGAAGACAGGCCCTGTGGCACGGCGTTCTGCACCGCAATCGCGTCCTCAGCGCTGCCTTCGTAGGTGACGATGTAGAGGATGGGCGCAAAGGTTTCGTGCTCCATCACCTTGGTCTGCGCCGGCATCTTCACCAGCGCGGGGCGCACATAGTAGGCGTCCTGGCCTAGGTCTTCGCGCTCACGCTGGCCACCGATGACAGTGCCGCCCTCTTCCTTGGCCTGGGCCAGTGCGGCCTGCATGCCGTCGAACGAGGCCTTGTCGATCAGTGGACCCACGAGGGTGCCGTCGGTCAGCGGGTCACCCACGGTGACGCTGCCATAGATCTTTTCGAGGCGGGCTACCAGCTGGTCGGCCACCGATTTGTGCACGATCAGGCGGCGCAGGGTGGTGCAACGCTGGCCAGCGGTACCCACGGCGGCAAAGGTGATGGCGCGGGCGGCCAGCTCCAGGTCGGCCGATGGCGTGACGATCATCGCGTTGTTGCCACCCAGCTCCAGGATGGAGCGGCCAAAGCGCTCGGCGACCTTGACGCCGACCTGGCGGCCCATGCGGGTCGAACCGGTGGCGCTGACCACGGGCACCAGGGGGCTGTCCACCAGCACCTCGCCCACTTCGCGGGCGCCAATCAGCAGCTGGGCCAGGCCGGCCGGCACGGCACCGGGTTGCTCCTGGTTGAAGGCGGCAATGGTCTGCTCCAGCAGATGCTGGCAGGCCACGGCGGTCAGCGGGGTCTTCTCGGAAGGCTTCCAGACCACCGAGTCACCGCAGACCAGCGCCAGCGCGCTGTTCCAGCACCAGACGGCCACCGGGAAGTTGAAGGCCGAGATGATGCCCACGACGCCCATCGGGTGCCAGGTTTCCATCATGCGGTGGCCGGGGCGCTCGCTGGCAATCGTCAGGCCATGGAGCTGGCGCGACAGGCCAACGGCAAAGTCGCAGATATCGATCATTTCCTGGACTTCACCCAGGCCTTCGGAGGTGATCTTGCCCGCTTCGATCGACACCAGCGCGCCCAGCGCGGCCTTGTGCTGGCGCAGGGTCTGGCCAAAGCGGCGCACCAGCTCACCACGCACCGGTGCGGGCACGGTGCGCCACTGCAGGTAGGCCTGGTGGGCTGCCGCGATGGCGTCTTGCGCCTGCTGCGCGCTGTGGGCCTTCAAGACGGCCAGGGTGGCGCCATCGGCAGGCGAGCGGCTGGTGATGTCCTGCCCTGCCAATGGCTTCAAGTCGAGCGCAAGCGCCTTCAGGATATCGTTCAAACGTTGGGTGGATTGCGTCATCGCTCGTCTTTCCTATTCACTATCACAACAGAAACTGTCCGGTCCACTCGGCGGGCCCGGACCATGATGGGGGGCGCTGCCCTGCAGCTTAAGGCGCGGCAGGCACCGATGCAGGCACGGCACTTTGTACACCCCGCCCGTGACAGGGCTGCACATCGGGGCATGCGGCAGTCGGCAAGCGCAGCGCATGGGGCTAAATCGCCGAACTTAAAAATACTATGTGAACTATCAGGAACAACAAAATGAGAAAATGGTGAGACATAGTGCGTTTTTTGAACAAAGTCTCCATCCATGCGCAACGCGATTCCCAATATCGGCCTGTTGATGGCTTTTGAAGCCTCGGCCCGGCACGGCAATTTCTCCCGCGCTGCCAATGAGTTAGCGTTGACCGCCAGTGCCGTCAGCCGCCATGTGGCGGCGCTGGAGGACCGCCTGGGTGTGCCGCTTTTTGTGCGCCACAAACGCCGCGTGATGCTGACAGATGCGGGTAAACGATATGCGCAGCGCGTGCGTGTGCACCTCAATGGCCTGGAGCGCGACACGCAAGAGATCGCCAACAGCCGCGCACAGGGCTATGCGATCCACCTGGCCGTCGTCTCCAGCTTTGCCACGCAGTGGCTGGTGCCGCGCCTGCCGGCCTTTGCGCAGCAGCACCCGGACATCCACGTCCACCTGTCGGTGCGCTCCGAGCCGTTTGCGTTCGAGGAAAGCGGCTTTGACGGCGCCATCTACTCGGGCGACGGCCTCTGGTCCAAGACCCAGGGCCAGCGCATTGCCCGCGACGGTGCCTGTATCCCCATCTGCAGCCCCGCCTTTGCGGCGCAGCACGCGCTGGCCTCGCAGGAGGACTGGCAGCAGCTGGTACACATCGGCCTGGAAAGCCGCCCCGCCGCCTGGCGCGATTGGTACAGCGGCCTGGGCTGGGATTACTCGGTGCAGGCCTCGCGCGGGCCGCGCTATGAGCTGTTTTCCATGGTCATCATGGCGGCCGCTGCCGGCCTGGGCGTGGGCCTGGTGCCTGAGGTGCTGGTGCAAACCGCGCTGGACGCCGGCCAGGTAATTCCTGCCCATACCCAGACCTTGCCGGGCACGCAGAGCTACTGGTTCAGCTACCCCACGTACCGAGAGCCTTCGCCGGCACTGCAGGCCTTTGAGCAGTGGGTGATCCAGCAAAGCCAGGGACAGCAGGACTGAGCGCTGCGCCAGCCTGCCCGGCCCTGGCTGGCATCAGTAGTCGTCACCGCCCACGGCCAGGTTTTCAAAGCGGGTCTGGTTCTTCTGGAAGAACAGCTTGACCGTGCCAGTCGGGCCGTTACGCTGCTTGCCGATGATGACCTCGGCCACATTGGGCTCGTTGCTCTCTTTGTTGTAGTAGTCGTCGCGGTAGATGAACATGATGATGTCCGCGTCCTGTTCGATGGCGCCCGATTCCCGCAAGTCGGACATCATCGGGCGCTTGTCGGTACGCTGCTCCACCGAGCGGTTGAGCTGCGACAGCGCAATCACCGGGCATTGCAGCTCCTTGGCCAGCATCTTCAAACCCCGCGAGATCTCACCCAGTTCGGTCGCCCGGTTGTCCGAGCTGGCGGCAGAGCCCGAGCCACTCATCAGCTGGAGGTAGTCGACCACGATCAGACCGAGCTTGCCGCACTGGCGGGCCAGGCGGCGCGAGTTGGCGCGCAGCTCCGATGGCGTCAGGCCCGGGGTCTCATCGATGTGCAGCGAGACGGTGCGCAGCCGCTCGATCGCTTCGGACAGGCGCGGCCATTCCTCATCAGTCAGCTTGCCGGTGCGCAGATTGCCCTGGTTCACCCGGCCAATCGAGCCGACGATACGCACCGCCAATTGGGCGGCGCCCATTTCCATCGAGAAGATGGCCACCGGCAGACCTTCGTTGAGCGCCACATGCTCGGCAATGTTCACCGCAAACGAGGTCTTGCCCATCGAAGGACGGGCGGCCAGCACCACCAGGTCCCCGGCCTGCAGGCCACTCGTCATGCGGTCGAGGTCGGCAAAGCCGGTGGGCACGCCGGTCACATCGACCGGGTTGTCCGCCATCTCCTGCACCCGGTCGAGCAAATCCACGACCAGGTTGTCCAGCGACTGGAAGCCCTGCTTCATGCGCGAGCCTTCCTCGCCAATCGCGAAGATCTTCTGCTCGGCCTCGTCCAGAATGCGGTCCACCGTCTTACCCTGCTGGTTGAAGGCATTGGTGGCGATCTCGTCGCTGGCAGTAACGAGCTTGCGCAGAATCGAGCGCTCGCGCACGATCTCGCCATAGCGGCGGATATTGGTGGCGCTGGGCACATACTGGGCCAGCTGGTTCAGGTAGGCCAGCCCGCCCACTTCCTCGGCCTTGCCGATGCTTTGCAGGTGCTCATAGACCGTGATCACATCGGCGGGCTTGCCAGCATTGATCATGCTGGCCATGGCCGCGAAGATCAGCTTGTGCTCATGGCGGTAGAAGTTGTCCTCAGCCAGCACATCGCCAACGCGGTCCCAGGCATTGTTGTCCAGCAGCAGGCCACCGAGCACGCTGGACTCCGATTCGATCGAATGCGGCGGTATGCGCAGCTGTGCCACCTGCTTGTCGGGGGTGATGAAGGCAGCGTCATCCAGGGGAGGAAAAGTCTCTGACATGGGGAATCCAAATGAGCAAACGCCGGCTTGGCAGCCAGCAATCCACAAGAATAGCGCAGATGCCGCACAAGGCTGGCGGCGGCGAACAAAACCCGCATCCGGGGGAACACGGTGACCAGAAACGAAAAAGCCGCCCGAAGGCGGCTTCCAACGCAAAGCGTGAGGAATTTACACGTGTTCGCCGTAGACGGACACGTTCACTTCCACCACCACGTCGGTGTGCAGAGCCACTTCCACAGCGGTCTCGCTCACGGTCTTGATAGGACCGTTAGGCAGACGCACTTGCGACTTGACCACTTGGAAACCCATCTTGCCCAGTTCATCAGCGATGTCGTGGTTGGTGACGGAGCCGAACAGACGGCCATCGACACCTGCCTTTTGGGTCAGCTTCACGGTCTGGCCGGCCAGCTTCTCGCCTTGGGCTTGTGCAGCAGCCAGCTTCTCAGCAGCAGCCTTTTCCAGCTCAGCGCGCTTGGCTTCGAACTCAGCCTTGGCGGCTTCGGTAGCGCGGCGTGCGCGGCCCGAAGGGATCAGGAAGTTACGTGCGTAGCCGTCCTTGACCTTGACGATTTCACCCAGGTTGCCCAGGTTCACGACCTTGTCGAGCAGAATGATTTGCATGTTCGTGCTCCTTAGATCTTGTGTTGGTCAGAGTAAGGAACCATGGCCAGGAAGCGAGCGCGCTTGATGGCAGTGTTCAACTGACGTTGGTAGATGGCGCGGGTGCCGGTCAGACGTGCGGGAATGATCTTGCCGTTTTCAGCAACGAAGTCACGCAGGGTGTCGACATCCTTGTAGTCGATTTCTTCGACGCCAGCCACGGTGAAGCGGCAGAAACGCTTGCGCTTGAACAGCAGCGACTGGGTGTTGCGCTTTGGGCGCTTGTCTTTGTTGAATTTCTTGAACGTGGCCATTTTCGGACCTCTCAATAAGTATCTTGTTGAATATCCTGGATGTGCAGAACCAGCGATTTGCTGTTGCGCGGTGTGGCCAGAAAACCCTGGAATGTCCAGGTGCTCCCTACAGCCTGCCGAGCGATTCGCTCTGCCAGTGCACCAAAGGCAACCGCCTTGAGCACGGCATTGACTTGTCGGGGTTGGGCTGCTTCGGTCTGGGTGGAGCGGTGCTCCAGCACGACATCTACAGCAGGTAGCCCGGCCGGCGTGTATCGCAAAATCTTGATTTCAGCGATGACGGCAGTGACAAGTACGCGGTTCTCCACCTCCTGTGTGATTAACGCTCTGCAGCGGCGTGCTCAGCCTGGTTGGCCTTGCGCGCTTCTTCGCGTTCCACGGTCTTCATCATGGCGGAAGGAGCGGTTTCAGCCTTCTTCTTCTGCACAGTCAGTTGGCGCAGCACAGCGTCGTTGAACTTGAATGCGTGTTCCAGTTCAGCCATCACAGCCTGGTCGGCTTCGATATTCAGGCACAGATAGTGGGCCTTGGCCAGCTTGTTGATCATGTAGGCCAGTTGACGGCGGCCCCAGTCTTCAACGCGGTGGATCTTACCGCCGCCGGCGGTAATCATGCCTTTGTAACGCTCCAGCATAGCTGGAACTTGTTCGCTCTGATCGGGGTGGATCAGCAGCACGATCTCATAGTGACGCATGCAAACTCCTTGTGGATTGCGCCACCCGCTAATGCCTCTCTTTGCAAAGATTGCACCACGGTGTGGCAAGGGAAACCAGAGATTATACAAACCAATTCGAATGCCGTCAAACATGGTTTATAAACACGGGCCGCTGCTGCCTCGGCGCGCATGGCCAGGAGGTTAAAAAGCCAAATAAGCCCCTTGAAAAGCAAGGAAATGCCCCCAGGTGCGGCCACAAGAGTCCTTTTTGTTAACCCCATACGAACAGCACAATGTCAGACAACCTCCACCCCGAAGGCCAAAACCCCATGTCCGCCGAAGAGCTGGAAGCCGCTGCTGCTGCCAACCAGTCGCAACTGGAAGCAGAGCTGGCGGAGTTGAAGGCCAAGAACGCCGAGCTGGCCGACCAGTACCTGCGCGCCAAGGCAGAAGTCGAAAACGCCCGCCGCCGCGCCGATGATGAAGTGGCCAAGGCCCGCAAGTTCGGTGTCGAAAGCTTTGCCGAAAGCCTGCTGCCGGTGATCGACAGCCTCGACGCCGCTCTGGCGATCCAAAACGCCAGCCCCGAGCAACTGCGCGAAGGCTCGGACGCGACCCTGCGCCAGCTCGTCTCCGCGCTGGAGCGCAACAAGGTGATCGCGATCAACCCGGCTGCCGGCGACAAGTTCGATCCCCACCACCACCAGGCGATCTCTGCCGTGCCTGCGGCGCAGGACCCCAACACCGTGGTGGCCGTGCTGCAAAAGGGGTATGCCATTGCCGAGCGCGTGCTGCGCCCTGCACTGGTGACCGTTGCCGCACCTCAATAAAACGCACCTCCCGGCTTTTTTGCGTTGCGCACTTGAACAACGGTAAAAAAGCCACAAATAACAGTCAATTAGGGCGCAACGCCGCCTCAAGAATACAGGAGTAGAGAAATGGGAAAGATTATCGGTATTGATTTGGGCACGACCAACAGCTGCGTGGCCGTGATGGAAGGCAACACCACCCGCGTGATCGAAAACAGCGAAGGTGCACGCACCACGCCATCGATCGTTGCATACCAGGAAGACGGCGAAATCCTGGTGGGCGCTTCTGCCAAGCGCCAGGCCGTCACCAACCCCAAGAACACGATTTACGCTGCCAAGCGTCTGATCGGCCGCAAGTTCGACGAGAAGGAAGTGCAAAAGGACATCGACCTGATGCCGTTCCAGATCGTCAAGGCCGACAATGGCGACGCCTGGGTGCAAGTGCGTGACCAGAAGCTGGCCCCGCCACAGATCTCCGCAGAAGTGCTGCGCAAGATGAAGAAGACCGCCGAGGACTTCCTGGGCGAGCCCGTCACCGAAGCCGTGATCACCGTGCCTGCGTACTTCAATGACGCACAGCGCCAGGCCACCAAGGACGCCGGCCGCATCGCCGGTCTGGAAGTCAAGCGCATCATCAACGAACCTACCGCTGCAGCCCTGGCCTTCGGCCTGGACAAGGGCGGCAAGGGTGACCGCAAGATCGCCGTGTATGACCTGGGCGGTGGTACCTTTGACGTGTCCATCATCGAAATTGCCGATGTGGACGGCGAAAAGCAGTTCGAAGTGCTGTCGACCAATGGCGACACCTTCCTGGGCGGTGAAGACTTTGACCAACGCGTGATCGAATACATCATCACCGAGTTCAAGAAAGAGCAAGGCGTGGACCTGTCCAAGGACGTGCTGGCTCTGCAACGCCTGAAGGAAGCGGCTGAAAAGGCCAAGATCGAGCTGTCCAGTTCGGCGGCGACCGACATCAACCTGCCCTACATCACCGCTGACGCTTCGGGTCCCAAGCACCTGAACATCAAGCTCACCCGCGCCAAGCTCGAAAGCCTGGTGGACGAGCTGATCGAGCGCACCATCGCCCCTTGCCGCACCGCGATCAAGGACGCTGGCATCGCCGTGTCCGACATCGACGATGTGATCCTGGTCGGCGGCATGAGCCGTATGCCCAAGGTGCAGGAGAAGGTCAAGGAATTCTTCGGCAAGGATCCCCGCAAGGATGTGAACCCTGACGAAGCCGTGGCCGTGGGCGCTGCCGTGCAAGGCCAGGTGCTGGGCGGTGACCGCTCCGACGTGCTGCTGCTGGACGTTACGCCTCTTTCCCTGGGTATCGAAACCCTGGGCGGCGTGATGACCAAGATGATCACGAAGAACACCACGATCCCGACCAAGTTCGCGCAGACCTACTCGACTGCCGAGGACAACCAGCCTGCCGTGACCATCAAGGTGTTCCAGGGCGAGCGTGAAATCGCCAGCGCCAACAAGCTGCTGGGCGAGTTCAACCTGGAAGGCATTCCAGCCGCCCCACGTGGCACGCCCCAGATCGAGGTGGCTTTCGACATCGACGCCAACGGTATCTTGAACGTCTCTGCCAAGGACAAGGGCACCGGCAAGGAAAACAAGATCACCATCAAGGCCAGTTCCGGTCTGTCCGAGGAGGAGATCCAGAAGATGGTCAAGGACGCCGAGCTGAACGCCGCCGACGACAAGAAGAAGCTGGAGCTGGTGCAGGCCCGCAACCAAGGCGAAGCCGCTGTCCACAGCGTCAAGAAGAGCCTGGGCGAGCATGGCGACAAGCTCGATGCCGCAGAGAAGTCGGCCATCGACACGGCGGTCCAGGAGCTGGAAGAAGCCCTGAAGACCGAAGACAAGGACGCCATCGAAGCCAAGACCACGGCCTTGATGACTGCCAGCCAGAAGCTGGGCGAGAAGGTGTATGCCGACGCCCAGGCTGCACAGGCAGGAGCCGCCGGTGCAGCAGCAGGCGCGGCCGGCGCTGCGGCAGCCGATGACAATGTCGTCGATGCCGAAGTCAAGGAAGTGAAGAAGGACTAATCCCCTTCCGACGGGCCTGGAGCCGACTGCTGCCAAGCACCCATGCCGGAGTTCGCATCGCCGCACTCCGGCATGGTTTTTCTACAGAATCGCCCTTTCTTCTGTAGTGCGGCTCAGCGCAGGCTCCGCCCGCATTCCAGCCAGCATCCAAAGGTACACGATGACATCTACCACAGCACCTGCGACCGACGCACTGCATGTTGCAGAGCTCAGCCGTGTCAACCAGAAGATCACCGACGGCGTGGCAGACCTGCCTGCCGTTACGCTAAAAGACGGCAGCCGGGTGCAGACCGGCACCGTGGCCACCATGCTCTACAACATCGCTCTCTACAATGCCGGCGAGCGCGGTGCCGTTGAAGAAGAGCTGAAGATGGCAATCCCCACGCTCTTCAAGGTGGGCTTGTTTGAGCTATTTCCACCGCAGCAATGGATTGAAGGCGACAATCCCGGCCGCAGCTTTGTGGGCACCCATGCCCGGGCGTACCTGAACGCCGCTGGTTAACTACCCACAGAATTCAAGAACACCATGTCCAAACGCGATTACTACGAAGTCCTCGGCGTGAGCAAATCCGCCACGGAAGTCGACATCAAGACGGCCTACCGCAAGCTGGCCATGAAGTACCACCCCGACCGCAACCAGGGCGACAAGGCCAAGGAAGCGGAGGAGAAATTCAAGGAGTGCAAAGAAGCCTACGAAATGCTCTCCGACGGCCAAAAGCGCAGTGCTTACGACCAGTACGGCCACGCCGGGGTCGATCCCAACATGCGCTCAGGCATGGGCGGCGAGGGCTTTGGTGGTTTTGCCGAATCGTTTGGCGACATCTTTGGCGAGATGTTTGGTGGTGGGCGTCGTGGCGGCGGTGGCCCCCAGGTCTACCGGGGCAACGACCTGTCCTACGCGATGGACATCAGCCTCGAAGAGGCGGCTGCGGGCAAGAACGCCCAGATCAAGATTCCTTCGTGGGACGAGTGCGACACCTGCCACGGCAGCGGCGCCAAGCCCGGCACCCAGGTCAAGACCTGCAGCACCTGCCACGGCAGCGGCCAGGTGCAGATGCGCCAAGGATTTTTCGCGGTGCAGCAAACCTGCCCGCACTGCCGCGGCACCGGCAAAATCATCCCTGAGCCTTGCACCAGCTGCCACGGCCAGGGCCGCACCAAGTCGCAAAAGACCTTGGAAGTGAGCATCCCCGCCGGTATCGACGACGGCATGCGCATCCGCTCTACCGGCGACGGCGAACCCGGCCAGAATGGCGGCCCGCCCGGCGATCTGTATATCGAGATCCGCGTGCGCAAGCATGAGGTGTTCGAGCGCGATGGCGATGACCTGCACTGCGAGGTGCCCGTCAGCATGGTCACTGCCGCCTTGGGCGGCGAGATTGAAGTGCCCACCTTGAGTGGCAAGGCAGCAATCGACATCCCCGAGGGCACCCAGACCGGCAAGCAGTTCCGCCTGCGCGGCAAGGGCATCAAGGGCGTGCGCGCCAGCTACCCGGGCGACTTGTATGTGCACATCGTTGTCGAGACACCCGTCAAGCTCACCGAGCACCAGCGCAAGCTGCTCAAGGAGCTCGATGAATCGCTGAAAAAGGGCGGCGCCAAGCACACGCCCAACAACCAGTCCTGGGCCGACCGCCTGAAGAACCTGTTCACCTGATAGAAAGAAACGCCGCATCCAGCCGATGCGGCGCCTTCTCTACCAAGCACCAGCCTCGCTGGTGCTTTTTTCATGGCCGCTGCGCACCTCAGTCCTTGGTGCCTGCCTTTTGCGCCACTTGCGCCCAGGCAGCGCTGCGGCGCATCCAGCGCTTGATGGCGAAGCGCAGCGGCAGCAGCACCACCAGGGCTAGCGCCAGCAACCAGGGCAGCGCTTGCGCGGCAGTCAAAATCAGTGACTGTACGCTGCGGGTCAGGCCATCCCAGCTGCGCTGCCAAGTTTGCTGCCAGGGGCTGTAGGTGCCACTGACGATGGCGCGCGTGGGCTGGAACCGCATCTGCACGAACTGCTTGGCAGTGTCGCGCTGCAGCAGCGCACGGTGGGTGTTGGCCGCATCGATCTCTGCCTGCACCTGGGAGAGCGTATCGCGGATGGCCATCAGATCCTGCAGGCTGCGTTTGACATTCTTCTCCAGCATCAGCGCGCGCAGACTGTCACGGTATTCGATACGGTTCTTGATCTGCGCCTCCACATCCACGACCTCATAGGTCTTGTCCTCGGTCGTGGTCTGGTGGTTGAGCACCCGGGCGCCAGCGCCCAGCGACGAGGTCAGCGCAGCAAAGTCCTGGGGGCTGACCCGCATCGCCAGCATGGCCTCGGCGGCCGACTGCGGGGTTTCGCGCCGCAGTTGCGAGCCCTCGACATAGCAGTCCAGCCGCTCGCAGCGCGCCTTGACTTCTTCCCACAGCGCCGCCAGTTCGGCCGCAGGCGTCTCCACCTGGATGCGGTGGCTGATCGCCAAAAAGCGCGCGCTGGGCGCGGCCGCACCGCCCTGCCCCATCGCTACATCGGCGGCGGGCGCTATCTCCATGCTCGCCATCTTGGCCATGGAGCGCGCCGCCATCGGCGCTGCCGGTGCAGGTGCAGTTGGGGCCGCCAGCTGCAATTCAGCGGGCGGCGCGCTCTGCCCGGCATCTGGCGAACAGCCGGCCAGCAAGGCGGCCACCGCGATGGCAATGGCCGCCAGGCCACCAGGACGCGCGCTGAACAAACCAAAGGAAGGGGAGCAAGAAGACATGGGTGATTCCGTTTCTAGAGCATCGCTGCTTGCGATGTCTGCTCAATCGCTGTGGGCCTGCCGAATGGGGTCAAGGCTTTACAAAAACGAACACATTCCGCGCCTGCTGGCGAAAAAGCCCGGTTGGCCGCCTAGCTACGTTTTCATGCAAATGACACATCAGCCATCGTCATTCGCGATACCAGTTGCGCTATTTGCCTATAAAATGGCTTCTGATTTCTAAAAATACGATACCTCCCCGCCATGAAAAGCTCAGAGCGCAGTTTTGCGCGCCGCATCGACCTGACCTCGCTCCAGCTGTTTGTGGCGGTGTGCGAGCTGGGCAGCATTGGCCGTGCGGCAGAGCGGGAGTTCATCGCGGCCTCAGCCGTCAGCAAGCGCCTGTCCGACCTGGAAACGGCCGTCGACACCCAGCTGCTGTACCGCCACAGCCGGGGCGTCACCCTGACCCCAGCGGGCGAAAGCCTGCTGCACCACGCCCGCAATGTGCTGTTCGGGCTGGAGCGCATGCAAGGCGAGCTGAGTGAGTACGCCGATGGCGTGCGCGGCCATGTGCGCATCCATGCCAATATTTCGGCGATCGTGCAGTTTCTGCCTGAGGACCTGGGCAGCTTTGCCCGCGCGCACAGCCAGATCAAGATCGACCTGCAGGAGCACCTCAGTGCGCAGGTGATCCAGGCCGTGCACGAAGGCACGGCTGATCTGGGCATCTGCAACCCCGATGCCGTCGCCAATACCGCCGAGCTCGATCTGCAGTCGCGCCCCTACCGCAGTGACCACCTGATGCTGGTCGTGCCGCTGGACCATGCGCTGGCCCAGCGCAACACGATCAGCTTTGAAGAAGCGCTGGAATGGGACATTGTCGGCCTGCAATCGGGCAGCAGCATCAGCCAGGCCATGCGCACCGCATCGGCCCAGCTGCGCCGGCCGCTGCGCCAGCGCATCCAGGTCACCAGCCTCGATGCCATGTGCCGCATGATCGACAACGGCTTGGGCATTGGCCTGCTGCCGGATCGCGCCTTTGCGCTGATGCATGGCGTGGGCAACCTGCGCGGCATCCGCCTGGCCGACGCCTGGGCGCACCGCGAGCTGCGCCTGATGGCCCGCGATTTTGAGGCGCTGCCGGTGACCGCCCGCCTGCTGGTCGAGCACCTGAGCCCCCGGCCCGCCGACGAGACCCAGGCCGCAGACCAGCAAGACGCCGACATGGCCGCGCACCTGCAGACCTTTGCCCATCTCTGATATTTCGTATTTCGCCCCCTTGATGAGACCCTTGACCCAAAGAGAACCACGATGACCGGACGCACCCTCTACGACAAGATTTTTGACGAGCACACCATCCACACCGAAGAGGATGGCACCGCCGTGCTGTATATCGACCGCCATCTGGTGCACGAAGTCACCAGCCCCCAGGCCTTCGAAGGTCTGCGCATGGCAGGCCGCAAGCTCTGGCGCGTCAGCTCCGTGGTCGCCACCGCCGACCACAACACGCCCACCACCGGCTGGGAGCGCGGCTATGACGGCATCGAGGACCCGATCAGCAAGGAGCAGATCGTCACCCTGAACGACAACATCGGCGAATTCGGCGCTGCCGCCTTCTTCCCCTTCATGGACAAGGGCCAGGGCATCGTCCACGTGATGGGCCCCGAGCAAGGCGCCACCCTGCCCGGCATGACCGTCGTCTGCGGCGACAGCCACACCAGCACCCATGGCGCCTTTGGCGCGCTGGCCCATGGCATCGGCACCTCCGAGGTCGAGCACGTGATGGCCACCCAGACCCTGCTGGCCAAGAAGGCCAAGAACATGCTGATCAAGGTGGACGGCAAGGTCGCCCCGGGCGTGACTGCCAAGGACATCGTACTGGCCATCATCGGCCGCATCGGCACCGCAGGCGGCACCGGCTACACCATCGAGTTCGCCGGCTCCGCCATCCGTGACCTGTCCATCGAAGGCCGCATGACGGTCTGCAACATGGCGATTGAAGCTGGCGCCCGCGCCGGTCTCGTGGCCGTGGACGGCAAGACCATTGACTACGTCAAGGGCCGCCCACTGGCACCTACCGGCGTGGAATGGGACCAGGCCGTCAACTACTGGAAGACCCTGCACTCCGATGTCGATGCCAAGTTCGACACCGTGGTCACCTTGCGCGCCGAAGACATCGTGCCCCAGGTCACCTGGGGCACCAGCCCCGAGATGGTGCTGGGCGTCGATGCAACCGTGCCCGATCCGGACAAGGAAAAGGACCCGAACAAGCGCGGCGCCATCGAGCGGGCACTGACCTATATGAACCTGGAACCGGGCAAGCCGATCAACGACATCTTCGTCGACAAGGTGTTCATCGGCAGCTGCACCAACAGCCGCATCGAAGACATGCGTGAAGCCGCTGCCGTGGTCAAGAAGCTGGGCCAGAAAGTGGCCAAGAATGTGAAGCTGGCCATGGTGGTGCCCGGCTCGGGCCTGGTCAAGGCCCAGGCCGAGGCCGAAGGCCTGGACCAGATCTTCACCGCCGCGGGTTTTGAGTGGCGCGAGCCCGGTTGCTCGATGTGCCTGGCGATGAATGCCGACCGCCTGGAGCCCGGCGAGCGCTGCGCATCGACCAGCAACCGCAACTTTGAAGGCCGCCAGGGCGCCGGTGGCCGCACCCACCTGGTCAGCCCCGCGATGGCGGCCGCCGCTGCCGTGCACGGCCACTTTGTGGATATCCGCCGTTTTGCATGACCCCAGGAGCTATGCGATGAAAACCCGTTTTGCCTTCATCACCATCGTGCTCGCGGCGCTGCTGTCGGGCTGCAACACCGTCCACGGCATTGGCCAGGATGTGCAGGGAGCGGGCAACGCCATCTCTCGCGCAGCACGCTAAACCATCACACATACCGCTGCCCGCGCTCATCCGATGACGGCGGGCAGCCCAAAGGCTTGAAATGCAGAAATTCACCATCCACACCGGCCTCGTGGCGCCCATGGACCGCGAGAACGTCGACACCGACGCCATCATCCCCAAGCAGTTCCTCAAGTCGATCAAGAAGACCGGCTTTGGCGTCAACGCCTTCGACGAATGGCGCTACCTGGACCAGCCCGGCCAGCCGGGCGTGCCCGAGTCCGCCCGCAAGCCCAACCCGGACTTCGTGCTGAACCAGCAGCGCTTCCAGGGGGCCAGCATCCTGATTGCCCGCAAGAACTTTGGCTGCGGCTCCAGCCGCGAGCACGCACCCTGGGCGCTGGACCAGTTCGGCTTCCGTGCCATCCTGGCACCCAGCTTTGCCGACATCTTCTTCAACAACTGCTTCAAGAACGGCCTGCTGCCTATCGTGCTGCCCGAGGCCACGATCGACATGCTGTTCAACGAAGTCGCGGTCAACCCCGGCTACAGCCTGACCATCGACCTGGACCAGCAGGTCATCCTGCGTCCCGGCGGCGAAAGCATCCCCTTCGATGTGATCGCCTTCCGCAAGTACTGCCTGCTCAACGGCTTTGACGACATTGGCCTGACCCTGCGCCACAAGGACAAGATCCAGGCCTATGAAGCCAACCGCCTGGCCACCAAGCCCTGGCTGGCACACAGCCTGGTGCAAGCCAAGGCCTGAGCGCCACGAGAGACGGTTCACCGCCATCCCTGCTGCGCCCCACCGGGCGCGGCCCTGCCATCCTGACTGAGAAAAAACCATGAAAATCGCTGTATTGCCCGGAGACGGCATTGGTCCAGAAATCGTTGCAGAAGCCGTGAAGGTGCTCGACGCCCTGAAGCTGGACCTGCACCTGCAAAGCGCACCCGTCGGTGGCGCCGCCTATGAGGCCTCCGGCCACCCGCTGCCACCCGCCACGCTGGAGCTGGCCAAGGCATCGGACGCCATCCTGTTTGGCGCTGTGGGCGACTGGAAATACGACACGCTGGAACGCGCACTGCGCCCCGAGCAGGCGATTCTGGGCCTGCGCAAGGCACTGGGCCTGTTCGCCAACTTCCGCCCCGCGATCTGCTACAAGGAACTGACCCACGCCTCCAGCCTGAAGCCTGAGCTGGTGTCCGGCCTCGACATCCTGATCATCCGCGAGCTGACCGGCGACATCTACTTCGGCCAGCCACGCGGTCGCCGCAGCGCACCGGACGGCCACTTCCCCGGCGCCGAAGAAGCTTTCGACACCATGCGCTACACCCGCCCCGAGATCGAGCGCATCGGCCATGTGGCCTTCCAGGCCGCGCAAAAGCGCAGCAAGCGCGTGACCAGCGTGGACAAGGCCAATGTGCTGGAGACCTTCCAGCTGTGGAAGGACGTGATGACCGAAGTGGGCAAGCAGTACCCCGATGTGCAGCTGGACCACATGTATGTCGACAACGCCGCCATGCAGCTGGTCAAGGAACCCAAGCGTTTCGACGTGGTCGTCACCGGCAATATGTTCGGCGACATCCTGAGCGACGAAGCCTCGATGCTGACCGGCTCGATCGGCATGCTGCCCTCGGCCAGCCTCAACGACAAGAAGCAAGGCCTGTACGAACCGAGCCACGGCTCGGCACCGGACATCGCCGGCAAGGGCGTTGCCAACCCGCTGGCCACCATCCTGTCGGCCGCGATGATGCTGCGCTTCAGCCTGGGCCAGGAAGCCGCTGCCCAGAAGATTGAAGCGGCTGTGCAAAAGGTGCTGGCCCAGGGTCTGCGCACGCCCGATATCTACAGCGAAGGCACGACCAAGGTCGGCACCCAGCAAATGGGCGATGCCGTGGTGGCCGCGCTGTAAATAGTCCTCTTCACGATGCCTCACCAAGAGCGACCTGCGGGTCGCTTTTTTTGCGCCTGCAGAACAATGAAGCGCTGGTACCGCGCAAGCAGCCACTCCGTTTCAACACCAAAACGACGACAGAAGCACGGCGCGCTTTCGACTTTAGTCATTTCGACGAATTAAAAAGACATAAATGGTCGAAAAATACTTTTCAGCGTCATATATGCATGCGCTTCGATGCGCCAGCACTCGAAACTTATAAAATTTCTTGCACAGGTTTTAAAATTTGGCGCTAGAATAGCTCCCTATGTCTGCGCACTGCCCTATTTCTTGGCTGAACACCATCACCCCCATTGAGGCGGGTATGGCTGCGCGCGCATACACATTCACAACCACCACGAAGATTACCGGCTGATCCAGCCTGGTTCGTCGTGCGCCTCCAACTGGCCGACGAGCCAGGCCCTCAGCCCCCGTGGCATTTCCTTTCGTTTAGGTAGACAAGGGCGTTTTATGAGCAAGCAATTGGTAGGTTTGGTGGGCTGGCGCGGCATGGTCGGCTCGGTGTTGATGGACCGCATGCAGGCCGAGGGTGACTTCGCGCTGATCGAGCCGGTGTTTTTCTCGACCTCCAACGCCGGTGGCAAGGCCCCCGCGATGGCCACGGTGCACACCCAGCTCAAGGATGCCAATGACATCGCCGAGCTGTCCAAGTGCGACATCATCATCACCTGCCAAGGCGGCGACTACACCAAGGAGGTCTTCCCCAAGATCCGCGCTGCCGGCTGGAACGGCCACTGGATCGATGCTGCCTCGTCGCTGCGCATGCAAGACGATGCCGTCATCGTGCTGGACCCCGTCAATGACGCACTGATCCAGCGCAAGCTGGCCGCTGGCGGCAAGAACTGGATCGGCGGCAACTGCACCAACTCCATCTTGCTGATGGGCCTGTCGGGCCTGTTCAACGCCGGTCTGGTCGAATGGGTCTCGTCGATGACCTACCAGGCCGCATCCGGTGGCGGCGCCAACCACATGCGCGAGCTGCTCAAGGGCATGGGCGTGGTGCACGCCGCTGTGGCCGACGAGCTGGCCACGCCCGCTTCGGCCATTCTGGAGATCGACCGCAAGGTTGCCCAGACCATCCGCAGCGATGTGCCCACCGAGTTCTTCGGCGCTCCCCTGGCCGGCGGCCTGATCCCCTGGATCGATGCCCAGCTGGACAACGGCCAGTCCAAGGAAGAGTGGAAGGGCCAGGCCGAGGTCAACAAGATCCTGGGCACCGATGCCACCATCCCCGTCGACGGCCTGTGCGTGCGCATTGGCGCGATGCGCTGCCACAGCCTGGCGCTGACCCTGAAGCTCAACAAGGACCTGCCGCTGGCCGAGATCGAAGCGCTGATCAAGGGTGGCAACGACTGGGTCAAGTGGGTGCCCAACGAGCGCGCCGTGACCGTCCAGGAACTGACCCCCGCTGCCGTGACCGGTGGCCTGGAAGTGGCCGTGGGCCGTGTTCGCAAGCTGAACATGGGCCCCGAGTACCTGTCGGCCTTCGTGATCGGCGACCAGCTGCTCTGGGGCGCTGCCGAGCCGCTGCGCCGCATGCTGCGCATCCTGCTCGCCGCTTGATGGCCGGCTGATTTCCCGCCAACCCACACCACACCTTCCGGATCTGCCCGATGCAGCCGGAAGGTGTTTTTTCTGGTGACTGGGCCCAGCGCCGAGGGATCGGGGTGTGCAGGCGCCGCCCTCTGAAAAGTTGCTCCAACACAACATTCATGCAGGCCTGGCCCAGCCCAGGCTGCCTATCAAAAGGCAAGCCCGTTCCTTAACTTGTCACCCCAAGACATTACTGTTAAGGTTCTTTTTACTGATAATTACCGATTTCGCGTCTTAGGGGGAGGGCTTTCTCATGGGTACAAAAACAACCCCGCACGCTTCTACTATTCAATCAAATAGCACTATGCATCGCTGGAAAATCACTGCGCTTGCCGCCGCCATGGCAGCCTTTGGCCTGTACACAGGGGAAGCATCAGCGCTCGCGCTGGGCAAGATCAATGTGAAATCCGCGCTGGGCGAGCCCCTGCGCGCGGAAATCGAAGTTCCGCAAATCACCGACGCCGAGGCCGACACCTTGCAGGTCAAGACGGCCTCGTCGGCCGTGTTCCGCACGCAGGGCATGGACTACTCTGGCACCGCCAGCGCCGTGCGCGCCCAGCTGCAGCGCCGCGCCAATGGCACGGCCGTGATTGTGTTGACCACGCAGCGCCCCGTCAACGATCCCTTTGTCGACTATGTGATCGACGCCAACTGGAACTCCGGCCAGGTGGTGCGCAGCTACACCATGCTGTTTGATCCGCCCAATCTGCGCCGGCCAGAACCTGCGGTCACCGTGGCACCGCAGCTCAGCGCTGCGGCTGCACCGGCAGCGCGCCCACCCGCACCACCTGTGCGGGTGATCGAGGAGCCGCTGGCATCGGCCACGCCGGCACCAGCCCCTGCCACCCGCCCTGCGGCGGCCGCAACACGCCCTGCACCGGCAGCGCGAGCCAATATTCCAGCCACCGCCAGCAACAACGCCGGCGGCGACACCGTGCGTACCCAGCGTGGAGACACCTTGGGCCGCATCGCGGCGCAAAACAAGCCTGCCGATATATCGCTGGACCAGATGCTGATCGCCGTGGTCCAAAGCAACCCGCACGCCTTTGTGGGTGGCAATGTCAACCGCATGAAGGCGGGCGTGAACCTGACCATGCCGTCGGCCGAGCAAGCCCGCGCGGTATCACCCCGCCAGGCGCGCCAGATGGTGGCCGCACAAAGCCGCGACTTCAACAGCTACCGCAGCCAGCTCGCCGCCAAGGCAGCTCCTGTCCAAGTCGCTACCGACACCCGCGCCGCCAGCGGCAAGGTCGAAGCCTCGGTCGACGACAAAAAGGTCCAGAGCGTGGCACCGGACCAGCTCAAGCTGAGCAAGGAAGCCGCCAAGGGTACGAAGTCGGCGGAAGCCAGTGTCGCCAGCGCCCAGCAGGCCAATGCGACCCAGGAGCGCACTTCCGAGCTGAACAAGAATATCGAGGAGCTCAACAAGCTCAAGCAAGCCGCTGCAGGCTCTGCCGCAGCCGTTGCATCCGCAGACGGTAAGCCCGCTGGTACCGCCACCGTGCCAGCGACCGGCAATACGCCTGCGGCCGCAGCAACCCCAGCCGCTTCGGCACCTGCTGCCACCGCGTCTGCACCAGCAGTACCCGCCACGCCAGTGGCAACGGCGCCCGCCCCTGCGACTGCACCTGCCGCAGCACCTGCTGCTGGCACCGCTGACGCTGCTGCGCCTGCAGCAGCTCCGGCCCCCGCACCCAAGCCTAAGCCCGCTCCAGCACCTGCTCCTGTCCAGGAGCCCAGCTTTGTCGACGAGCTGCTGGACAACCCACTACTGCCCGTGGCGGGCGGCCTGGCCATCCTCGCGCTGCTGGGTGGACTTTGGTACCGCAACAAAAAGCGCAAGCAAGGGGTGGATGCCGCAACCGACTCGGTGCTCGAGAGCAGCCTGGCCCAGGACTCGTTCTTTGGCGCCAGTGGCGGCCAGCACATCGACACCTCGGTAAGCGCAATGACCACCGGCAACTCCTCGCTGGCCTACACCCCCAGCCAGCTCGATGCCGGCGATGTGGACCCTGTGGCCGAAGCTGATGTCTACCTGGCCTATGGCCGTGACCTGCAAGCCGAGGAAATCCTCAAGGAAGCGCTGCGTACCACCCCTACCCGCAGCGCACTGCATGCCAAGCTGGCAGAGATCTACGCCAAGCGCAAGGACCGCCTGGCGCTGGAGAGCATCGCCAAGGATGCCCGCCAGCTGACTGGTGGCGCTGGCCCGGACTGGCTGCGCATCGCCGCGCTGGGCCAGGAACTGGACTCCAGCAACCCCATCTACCAGAACAACACCGCTGCGGTGCCTTCTGCTACCGATATCGCTACGCCCGCCGCGCTGGCCGCTGCCGCTGCCGCTGCACGCGCCGAACCTATCCCGTTCGAGAACACGCTGCCCCCTACGACGATCGCTGCTGCCAGCCCTGCCAGCGCGTTCAGCCCCTCCACGGGTCTGGATTTCGCAATGAGCAGCCAGCTGACCGAAACCCCGGATGCAGCCTCGCAGTTCCAGGCATCGGCAGCACCCGCCGCCCCTGTGGCCGCGCCGCCCGCACCTGCTGCTGATGCGGGCCTGGCCTTTGAAGCGCTGGCACCTGCCGCTGGCAAGCCTGCGCTGTCGATGGAAGACTTCGACCGACAGCTGGCAGAAGCGCTGAGCATTCCGTCGGAGCTTTCGCCCAGCGCCAGCCACAGTGCAGCCCAGAGTCTGGAGACCCAACCCGGCGCGCTGGACTTCCAGCTGAGCGACTTTGACAGCCAGAGCACCGCGCAGATGCCCATTGGCGACAAGAACGTGCCGACCATGGACTTCGACATGACCTCGCTGTCACTGGATCTGCCGGGCTCCGGCGAGCCAGACCACACGCATCCGGTCACCCTGGCCGATGACATGGCCGGTCTGGAGATCGATGACAGTGATCCGCTGGCCACCAAGCTGACCCTGGCCCAGGAATTCCTGGCCATTGGCGACAAGGAAGGTGCCCGCTCGCTGGCCGAAGAGGTCATGGCCGAGTCCTCCAGCGCCACGGTCAAGGCCCAGGCCCAGCGCTTGCTGGACCAAAGCCGCTGATCAACAGCGCTTCACCCACCAGCCCCGCTCTGCGGGGCTTTTTTACGGCCCGGTCAGCCAGCCCCCTTATGATGGCGCCATGCGAATCGCCCTGGGCATCACCTATAACGGACAGGCCTACCAGGGCTGGCAAAGCCAGCCGAGTGGGAACACTGTCCAAGACCATCTTGAAGCGGCGCTGAGCCGCTTTGCCGCCACCCCCATCTCCACCCTTTGCGCTGGCCGCACCGATGCCGGTGTGCACGGCCTCATGCAGGTGGTGCATTTCGACGCCCCCGTCGAGCGTGCCGAGGCTTCCTGGGTGCGTGGCACCAATACCTTTTTGCCCAAGGACATCGCCGTCCAGTGGGCGCGATCCGTGCCTGAAGCCTTCCACAGCCGCGCCTGCGCCACCTCGCGCCGCTATGGCTATGCCCTGCTGCAGTCGCCGGTGCGCCCCAGCGTCGAGGCAGGCCGGGTCGGCTGGGTGTTCCAGCCGCTCGACCTGCAAGCCATGGAGCGCGCCGTGCAGTACCTGCTGGGCGAGCACGATTTCTCCTCGTTTCGTGCCGCCGGCTGTCAGGCCAAGTCGCCGGTCAAGACCCTGTATGCGATCAATATCGGCCGCAGCACCCAGCGCCCCAGCGCCTCGCGCGATGGCGTGCCTTCGTGCTACTGGCGCTTTGACTTCCAGGGCAGCGCCTTTCTGCACCACATGATCCGCAACATCATGGGCTGCCTGGTCGTGATTGGCCAGGGCACCAAGCCGCCGGAATGGATGCTGGAGGTGCTCGAAGCGCGCAGCCGCGAGACCGCCGCCCCCACCTTCTCGCCCGACGGCCTGTACTTTCTGGGACCCCAGTACGATGCACACTGGGGCCTGCCCACCGAGGCCATTTCCTTTGACTGGTTTGCCTGAACAAGGAGCTCCATTGACCACCATGCAAGCAAGTGCGGGCCGCACCCGCATAAAAATCTGTGGCCTGACCCGCGAACAGGATGTGGACGCGGCTGTTGCCGCTGGGGCCGATGCCATTGGCTTTGTGCTCTACCCCGCCAGCCCCCGTGCCGTCACCGTCGAGCGCGCCGCCGAACTGGCGCGCCGCCTGCCGGCCTTTGTGACGCCGGTGCTGCTGTTTGTCAATGAACCGCCTGCCAAGGTCATGGCCGCCTGCGGCAAGGTGCCCGGCGCGATCGCGCAGTTCCATGGTGACGAAACGCCAGAGCAATGCCTGGCATCGACCGGCGGCGGCGAGCGCAGCTTTTTGCGCGCCGCACGCATACCCCTTGGCGACGCTGCGGTGCAGTTCGACCTCGTAGAATATGCGCATCGATATTCACACGCCAAGGCCATCCTGCTCGACGCCCATGTCGAGGGGTTCGGCGGAGGCGGCAAAGCATTCAATTGGTCACTGCTTCCAACAAACGTAGCCTCTCATCTCGTTTTGTCTGGTGGACTCACGCCTGCAAACGTGACCGATGGCATTGTGCAAGTCAGACCGCGCTGCCTCTCGCTCGCGGTGGATGTGAGCTCCGGCGTTGAGATGACCGGTGCCGATGGCAAGACCATCAAGGGCACCAAGGACGCCGAAAAAATCCAACAGTTTGTCGCTGCCGTGCGTGCCGCTGACACACTACTTGCCAAGAATCCCTTCCATGTTTGAATACCAGCAACCCGATACCGCGGGCCATTTCGGCCCCTATGGCGGCAGCTTTGCCAGCGAAACCCTGACCCACGCCCTGGTCGAGCTGCGCGAGGCCTATGACAAGTACCAGAACGATCCGGAGTTCCTGCGCGAATTCCAGTACGAGCTGGCCCACTATGTCGGCCGCCCCTCGCCCGTCTACCACGCTGCGCGCATGTCGCGCGAGATGGGTGGCGCGCAGATCTACCTCAAGCGCGAGGACCTCAACCACACCGGCGCCCACAAGATCAACAATGTGATCGGCCAGGCGATGCTGGCCAAGCGCATGGGCAAGCCGCGCATCATTGCCGAGACCGGCGCCGGCCAGCACGGTGTGGCGACGGCCACCATCTGCGCCCGCTATGGCCTCGAATGCGTGGTCTACATGGGCAGCGAAGACGTGCGCCGCCAAAGCCCCAACGTCTACCGCATGAAGCTCCTGGGCGCCACCGTGGTGCCGGTCGAGTCGGGCAGCAAGACCCTGAAGGACGCGCTGAACGAAGCCATGCGCGACTGGGTGGCCAATGTGGACAACACCTTCTACATCATCGGCACCGTGGCCGGCCCCCACCCCTACCCGATGATGGTGCGCGATTTCCAGAGCGTGATCGGCAACGAGTGCCTGACCCAGATGCCGGCGCTGTTCAAGGAGCAGAACATGGCTGCTGAGCAGCCCGATGCGGTGATTGCCTGCGTCGGGGGCGGCAGCAATGCCATGGGTATCTTCTACCCCTACATCCCCTATGAGAACACGCGCCTGATCGGCGTGGAAGCGGCCGGCGAAGGCCTGGACAGCGGCAAGCACTCGGCATCGCTGCAGCGCGGCTCTTCCGGTGTGCTGCATGGCAACCGCACCTACATCCTGCAGGACGACAACGGCCAGATCACCGAGACCCATTCCATCAGCGCCGGCCTGGACTATCCCGGCGTGGGCCCCGAGCACGCCTGGTTGCAGGAAATCGGCCGCGCCCAGTATGTCGGCATCACCGACCAGGAGGCGCTCGATGCCTTCCACTACCTCTGCCATACCGAGGGCATCATCCCGGCGCTGGAATCCAGCCACGCCGTGGCCTATGCGATGAAGCTGGCCAAGACCATGCGCCAGGACCAGTCCATCCTCGTGAGCCTGTCGGGCCGGGGCGACAAGGACATCGGCACCGTGGCCGATCTCTCGGGCGTCGACTTTTATGCCCAACCCTCCAGCCGCGGCGTGGCCGTTAAGGGAAGCTACACCAAATGAGCCGTATCGCCGCTACTTTTGACCAGCTGAAGCTGGCCGGCCGCAAGGCCTTGATTCCCTATGTCACCGCCGGCTTTCCGTTTGCCGACATCACACCTGCGCTGATGCACGGCATGGTCGATGCGGGCGCCAACGTGATCGAGTTGGGCGTGCCCTTCTCGGACCCGATGGCCGACGGCATCGTCATCCAGAAGGCCGGAGAAAAGGCGCTGTCGCTGGGCATTGGCATGAAGCAGGTGCTGGCCATGGTGGCCGAGTTCCGTGTGAAGGACAACACCACCCCCGTGGTGCTGATGGGCTACGCCAACCCGGTCGAGCGCTATGACCAGGTACACGGCAAGGGCGCCTTTGTGCGCGATGCCGCTGCCGCCGGAGTCGATGGCCTGCTGGTGGTAGACTACCCGCCCGAAGAATGCGAAGCCTTTGCGGCCGATCTGCGCGCACACGGCATGGACCTGATCTTCCTGCTGGCCCCCACCTCCACGCAAGAGCGCATGCAGCAAGTCGCACGCGTGGCCAGTGGCTATGTGTACTACGTCTCGCTCAAGGGCGTCACCGGTGCGGGCACGCTCGATACCGGCGCCGTCGAAGCGATGCTGCCGCAAATCCGCCAGCATGTGCACATCCCTGTCGGCGTAGGCTTTGGCATTCGCGATGCGCAGACGGCCCAGGCCATCGGCAAGGTGGCCGATGCCGTGGTGATCGGCACCCGCATCATCCAGCTGATCGAAAACCAGCCGCACGAGAAAGTCGTGGCGCTGGTCTCCGATTTTTTGCGTGGCATCCGCAAGGCGCTTGACGCATAATGCGCCTCCCGGGCTGTGCAGTGCACAGCCCCATGAGTGCGAGAGCAAAGGAAAACAACCATGTCCTGGCTAGAGAAACTGTTACCCGCCAAGATCCAGCACACCGACCCGGCCGAGCGTCGCCAGATGCCCGAAGGTCTGTGGATCAAGTGTCCAGCCTGCGAAGCCGTGCTGTACAAGGCCGACCTGGAGCACAACTTCAATGTCTGCCCCAAGTGCAGCCACCACCACCGCATGTCGGCGCGCGCGCGCCTGAACCAGTTCCTCGACGCCGAAGGCCGCTATGAGATTGGGCAGGAAGTGCTGCCCGTCGATGCGCTGAAGTTCAAGGACAGCCGCAAGTACCCCGAACGCCTCAAGGAAGCGCTGGAAAACACCGGTGAGACCGATGCCCTGGTAGTGATGGGCGGCTCGGTCAAGAGCGTCAACCTGGTGGTCGCCTGCTTCGAGTTTGAATTCATGGGCGGCTCGATGGGCTCGGTCGTCGGCGAGCGCTTTGTGCGCGGCGTCGAAACCGCCATTGAGCAAAAGGTGCCGTTTGTGTGCTTTACCGCCACCGGTGGCGCGCGCATGCAGGAAGGCCTGCTCAGCCTGATGCAGATGGCCAAGACCAATGCCGCGCTGACCCGCTTTGCCAAGAAGGGCCTGCCCTACATCAGCGTGCTGACCGACCCGACCATGGGCGGCGTATCTGCCGGTTTTGCCTTCATGGGCGATATCGTCATGGCCGAACCCAAGGCGCTGATCGGCTTTGCCGGCCCGCGCGTGATCGAGAACACCGTGCGCGTGAAGCTGCCAGAGGGCTTTCAGCGTGCCGAGTTCCTGCAGCAAAAGGGTGGCGTGGACATGATTGTCGACCGCCGCGAGCTGCGCGACCGCATCGCCAGCAGCCTGGCCATGCTGCAGCGCCTGCCCGCTGACGCCGTGGCCTGATCGGCCCGATACCCCAGCGGTCAACTCAGGACCGCTACCCCCACAAAAAAACCGCCCTAGGCGGTTTTTTCGCGTCCGGGCTTGCGCCCCACAAGTGTCAGATCACACAGCCAGCAGCAGCCGCGACTGCAGGTGCGCGAGCATGATGGAGATGATCTGCAAGCCCACCAGCAGCACAATGGGGGACAGATCCACGCCACCAATCAGCGGAATGATCTTGCGCAAGGGGCGCAGCAGCGGCGCGGTGAGCTGGTAGAACACGGCATTCATCACCGCATTGCCCGAGGACAGCCAGGACAGCACGGCATGCACCAGGGTCACGACGACCATCGTGGAGATGGCGATATTGGCCACGCCAATGGTGGCCACCACCAGCACCGACAGCAGGGATGCCAGGCCGCCCGAGGCCAGCCAGAGCAGCACAAACTGGACCACCTGCACCAGCCAGGCTCCCAGGATGCTGGCCCAGTCGCCGCCGCGCAGGCCCTTGGTGACTTTGCGCAGCGGCAGCACCATCCAGCTGGTCAGCGCCAGCACCAACTGCCCCAGCGGGTTGTTGAAGGAGACGCGCTGGTACTGCATGTACCAGCGCAGCAGGCAGGCGCCGGTCAGCAGACCACCTGCAATATTGAGCAGCAGGGACAGGATTTGAAAAAGCATCGGTGTTTCCAGTCGGGAGCCATCCCGAGAATGCGAATTTGCTATTAAAAATGAAGCTGGCAGGCCAATGACAAAGGGCTTGAAGCTCATATTCTAGAGCCGCGAGCCTGGCCGGCGCCAGCAAATCCCCCGATGCGCCAGGGACGAAAAGCGGTGCAGCAGTCGGACACTACGGCTTTTGCCGGCACAGGGCCCGCTAAAAATCTTAAAATGACAGGTTTTGGCCGTTTACCAGCGCAATGCTGGCCTCTTCATGTCTGAAAACCACACCACTCCCGAGACCGCGCCGGTTGCGCACGACGAAAACCAACTGATTGCCGAGCGCCGCGAAAAACTCAAAGCCCTGCGCGAAGCACAGCGCCAAGGCAAAGGTGTGGCTTTCCCCAATGACTTCAAGCCCGCCGACCGCGCAGCCGACCTGATTGCGGCCCATGCCGAGAAGGACGCCGCCGACCTGGACGCTGCCGCACTGTCGGTCAGCGTCGGCGGCCGCATGATGCTCAAGCGCGTGATGGGCAAGGCCAGCTTTGCCACCGTGCAGGATGCCACCGGCCGCATCCAGCTTTACGTCACCCGCGATGCGGTAGGCGAAGAGCTGTACGCCGATTTCAAGAAATGGGATCTGGGCGACATCATCGGCGCCGAAGGCCAGCTGATGAAGACCAAGACCGGCGAGCTGTCGATCAAGGTGACCAAGATCCGCATGCTCACCAAGAGCCTGCGCCCCATGCCCGACAAGTTCCACGGCATGGCCGATCTGGAGCAGAAGGTGCGCCAGCGCTATGTCGACCTGATGACCGACGAAGACGCGCGCAAGCGGTTTGTGGCCCGCTCCAAGGCGGTGTCCGGCATCCGTGAGTTCATGGTTGAGCACGGCTTCCTCGAAGTCGAGACCCCCATGTTGCACCCGATCCCCGGCGGTGCCAATGCCAAGCCCTTCATCACCCACCACAATGCGCTGGACCAGGAGATGTATCTGCGCATCGCCCCTGAGCTCTACCTCAAGCGCCTGATCGTCGGTGGCTTCGAGCGCGTGTTCGAGATCAACCGCAACTTCCGCAACGAAGGGGTGTCGGTACGCCACAACCCTGAGTTTACGATGATGGAGTTCTACGCGGCCTACTGGAACTACCGCGACCTGATGGACTACACCGAAGCGCTGATCCGCGACGCCGCGATGAAGGCCGTGGGCACCTTGGAGCTGACCTATGGCGGCAAGCCGGTGGACTTGGCCAAGCCTTTCGAGCGCCTGACCATCACCGAAGCCATCGTCAAGTACACCGACGCCGGTGAGAACGTGGGCAACCGCGAATGGCTCACCAATGCCCTGAAGAAGCTGGGCATGAAGGAAGAGAAGGACAAGCTGGCGGGCCGCACCCTGGCCAGCCTGCAGGTGCTGTACTTCGAGGAAGTGGTCGAAGACAAGCTCTGGAACCCCACCTTCATCATGGAGCACCCGACCGAGATCAGCCCGCTGGCCCGCGCCAACGATGACCGCCCCGAAGTGACTGAGCGCTTTGAGCTCTACATCACCGGCCGCGAATTCGGCAACGGCTTCTCCGAGCTCAACGACGCCGAAGACCAGGCCGCCCGCTTCAACGCCCAGGTTGCTGCCAAGGATGGCGGCGATGACGAAGCCATGTACTACGACCACGACTTTGTGCGCGCGCTCGAGTACGGCATGCCGCCCACCGGCGGCTGCGGTATCGGTATCGACCGCTTCATGATGCTGCTGACCGACAGCGCCAGCATCCGCGACATCATCCTGTTCCCCGCGCTGCGCCGGGAGCAATAAAGCGCGCGGCAGGCCCTCGGCGTGCACCCAGCGCCCAGCGGCACAGGTTCTGCCCAGAGCCTGTGCCGCTTTTTCATGGCCGGCCGCCGCCGATATACTGGCCTGCATGCAGATACCCCGTTACTGGGCGCAAGCACGCCTGCGCCATGAAACCAGCCCGCGCCATGGCGCCACCGTTCAACGCTGGGGCTGGTCCGACCAAAGCCCTGATGCCGCTCAAGCCCACGCCCAGCAGCGTGCCCAGGCCGCGCTCGACCAGGTGCTCAGTGCCCCGCAGCTGCGCAACCTCGATGCCAGCTTTCAGCGCATGGAGCGCTTGGGTGAATATGGCCTGAACGGCCAGACTCCCATCCGGGAAGAAATTCTGGGCCAGCGCGGCCAGACGGTGATGACGCGCAACAGCTATGGCGCGCACTGCCTCAACACCCCCGATGTCGCCATCGCCGACATGGACTTCCCGCCGCAACCGAAGCCACCCAGCGCAACGCCGCTGCTGATCGCGGCACTCTTGGCGCTGGCAGCGGGCTTCGTCATGTTTCCATTGGGCGGTGTGCTGCCCGCTGTGGCGGTGCTGGCGGGTGCGGTCGTGGTCTTGGCGCTGTGGCTCAGGCGCTGGTTGAACCTGCGCCAAAAACAGGCCGGCAGCGCCGATCCCCGGCAACTGGCGCTTGAGCGGGTCACCGCCTTCAGCCAGCAGCACCCCGACTGGGGCCTGCGCGTTTACAGCACGCCCAAGGGGCTGCGCATCATCGTCACCCACGAGGCCATGCGGCCCACGGACAGCGCGGTGCAGGCACTGTTCGCCGCGTTGCAGGTCGATCCGGTCTACAAGCGCCTGTGCCTGCAGCAGCAGTGCTTTCGCGCCCGCGTGACCGGCAAGCCCTGGCGCATGGGCCTGTCCGGCCCCAGCCCGCAGGTGCGGCGCTGGCCGGTCGCGGCCAACCAGCTGGCGGCCCGGGCGGAATGGACGCAGGTCTACGACCAGCGAGCGGCGCAGTACAGCGCCTGCCAGTTCATTGCGCAGTTGGGCCAGGCCCGCATGGGCATGGACATCCAGGCTATGGTCGACTGGCACGACGAGGCCTGCCGCGCTCAGCAAAGCCAGCTGCCGCTGGCCTGAACACCGCTCCGTCGTCCCCGATAATCAGCGCTTCTCCCAGCACGGGCCCCTTCAGCGCCCGTGGCATGCTCCGCTCCCGCCATGAACCGACTCAAACTCCTGATCCCCGAATGGGCCACTGAATGGGTGGACATCATCGTGCCCGCCATACAGATCACCCTGATCCTGCTGCTGGCCATCACGCTCAACTATGTCACCCGCAAGCTCATCACCCGCGTGGCCCAGCACTACCACTGGCCGCTGGAGCTGGCCGTGCCCATCAAGGGCCTGGTGCGCTGGCTCATCATTGGCGGCACCTGCCTGCTGATTCTGGAGCGCCTGGGGGTCAGCGCCACGGTGCTGTGGACGGCGTTCTCCGGCTTTGCGGCCGTCGGCGCCGTGGCCTTCTTCGCTGCCTGGAGCGTGCTGTCCAACTTCTTCTGCGCGGTACTGATCTTCACCGTACGGCCCTACCGGCTGGGCGACTACATCGAAGTACTCGACGGCCTGGACAAGCCCGGTGCCAAGGGCCGGGTGGTCGATATCAACATGCTCTACACCACCATCGAAGACTTTGCGGCGGACCGCAGCCAGAGCGTGGTGCTGCAGATCCCCAACACCCACATCTTCCAGAAAGTGGTGCGCCGCTGGACCGACGATCCCCCTCCGCAGCAGCCGCCAGAAGCCAGCCCTGCGGCGCCAGCAGATACGCCCGCCGTGCCTTGAAACGGCCCCCTGGGAGGCAGTTGCCAGCGCTGTCAGCGACAGCCTACCTCTACTTACATCTTCGGCCCACGGCTCTGCGTTGCACCCCTGCTTAAGATCAAGCATCACATGACAACAGGAGGTGTTCGATGCTTAAGTGGGCCATTATTTTTGCGGTGATCTCGTTGCTCGCCGGTGTGTTCGGTTTTACCGGTGTTGCCTCCGGCGCAGCGGGTATTGCGAAGATCCTTTTCTTCATCTTCATCGCCATCACGGTCATCTTCCTGGTGATCGCCCTGCTGGGTGTCGGCGCCGTTGCCTGACCTCCGCCTTGACTAGCCAAAGCTGACAAATGCCTGCCTTGTGCAGGCATTTTTTTGGGCCCCGCGCAGCGGGTCATAGGCTGAGGCGATGCAGCCTAACGCGTTGCAGAGGCCGTCAGCACCGCCTGCTGCGCTGGATCGAGCTGCCAGCGCCCGCCATGGAAGGCCTGCACGCTGTCGCGATGGGCGACGGACACCAGCGATCCCCCACGCTCTCGCACCAGCGCCACCAGCGCCGCATAGACCTCGGCCTCGGTCGCCTGGTCCAGCGCGCTGGTGGCCTCATCTGCAAACACCCAGGCCGGGCGTTTGAGCAAGACCCGCGCAATCGCCAGGCGCTGCTGCTCCCCGCCCGAGAGCGCGGCATTCCAGGCGGCGGCCTCATCAAGCCGCTTCACCAACGGTGCCAGCTGCGCTGCGCGCAAGGCCGCCTGCAGCTGGGCATCGCCATAGTCCGCAGCGGGCTGCGGGTAAGCCAGGGCCTGGCGCAGGCTGCCATCGGGGAAATAAGGGCGCTGCGCAAGGAACATGCTGTCCATCGGCCGCTGCACCCGGCCGCGCGCAAAGGGCCAGATGCCGGCCAGGCTGCGCAGCAAGGTCGATTTGCCACTGCCCGAGCGCCCGCTGATCAGCACGTCCTGGCCAGCTCCCAGCTGCAATGCCGCATTGTCGATCACGACCCGGCCATCGGGCAGCGCCACTTGCAGGCCCTGGATTTGCAGATGGTCAGCTACCTCCAGCATCGGGCCCTGGCCTTGGGCCTGGGCCTGCAGACCGGCCTCAAAGCTCGCCAGACGCCGCGTGGTGGCGCGCCAGGCCGCTATATCGCTGTAGTTGTTGACGATCCAGCTGAGCGAATCCTGCACCTGGTTGAAGGCCGAGGCAATCTGCATCAGCTGGCCCAGCTGGATGGCGCCGCTGAAAAAGCGCGGCGCGGCAATGATGAAGGGAAACACCACGGCAGCCTGGCCAAAGAAATTGGTGAACCAGGCGAGCTTCTTTTGCTGGCGGATCAGCAGCAGGTAGTTGCCCAACACATCGCCAAAGCGCAGGCGCAGCTGCTCGCCCTCCACCCGCTCGCCGCCGTCCATCGCAATCGCTTCGGCATGCTCCCGTACCCGAATCATGTGGTGGCGGTAGTTGGCCTCCAGGCGCTGTTGCTGGATATTCAGGCCCACCTGCGGCTTGCCCAGCCACAGCGATATGGCGCTGCCGACCAGGCAGTACACGACGGCCATCCAGACCATGAAGCCGGGTATATGCAGGCTGCCGCCGCCGAGCACGGCAGGCAGGTCCAGGTCCATCGCCGCACTCAGCCCCCAGAGGATGCCGACAAAGCTGACAAAGGTGACCAGAGCGTTGAGCAGCCCCATGCTGAGCGCCACGGTGTAGCTGCTGAACAGGTTGATGTCTTCCTGGATGCGCTGGTCGGGGTTGTCCGGCATCTGCTGGCTGCCGCTGTAGCGGCCCAGCTCCATGCGGTAGAAGGCCTTGTGGGCCAGCCAGCGGCCTTGCAGGTGCTCGGTAAGCCAGCGGCGCCAGTGCCATTGCAGCAGCTGGGTGAGGTAGAACTTGTAGACCGCAATGACGATGTAGACCAGCGCCAGCCACAGAAAGCGCCAGAGCTGGTGCCAGAACACATCGGCCTGCTTGTTCTGCAGCGCATCGTAGAACACCCGGTTCCAGCTGTTGATCTGCACCAGCATGAACACGGCAGCCAGGTTGAGCGCCACAATGGCCGCCAGCAGGCCCCAGGCACGGACCTTGTCCTCGGATACAAAATACGGCCGCGTCAGCGCCAGGGCCTCGCGGCCAGCCAGCGCCACGCGGCGCAAGGGGTTGTGAAGGGGCATAGCTCTCTGCCATTCGTGGGGTCAGAGAGCAATCTAGAGGACGGGGCTGAGGCGAGGCTTAAACCGCCACCTCAGCCAGCAACGCAGGAAGCCCTTCCCGCTCAGCCCAGCAGATCCAGCGCGTCCTGGTAGGCCGGCTGGCGCATCAGCTCATCCCAGGGCTGGGGCACGGTTTCGGGCAGCAGTGCCAGGCGGCGCGATTCCGAATCCTCGTCGGGCTGCCAGCGGCCACTGCGCAGCGCGTCGTCCATGCCGTCGAGCAGCTCATCCACATGGGCGCCCAGGCCCAGGCTCTGGTTGCACAGCAGCACCATGTCGCAGCCAGCAGACAAGGCCGCCAGCGCGGCCTCGGTGTAGCTGATCACGCTGCCATTGATGCGGCGCGCGCCCTCCATGCTCAGGTCATCGCTGAAGATCGCACCGTCATAGCGCAGGCGGCTGCGCAGCACATCCTTGAGCCATTTCTCGCTGAAGCCCGCCGGGCGCTTGTCCACCTTGGGATAAATCACATGCGCGGGCATCACCGCCGTCAGCACGCTGCTCAGCCAGGGATAAGGCGCGACATCTTCGGCCAGGATGGCGCTCAGGCTGCGCCCATCGACGGGAATATCGACATGCGAATCGGCCTTGACAAAGCCATGACCGGGGAAATGTTTGCCGCAGTTGCCCATGCCCGCCTGCAGCAGGCCATGCATCAGGCTCTTGGCCAGCATCGCCACCACGCGCGGGTCGCGGTGAAAGCTGCGGTCACCGATGACCGAGCTTTCGCCATAGTCCAGATCCAGCACCGGGGTAAAGCTGAAATCCACCGCGCAGGCCCGCAGCTCGGCGCCCAGCACATAGCCGGCAGCGGTGGCGGCATTCATCGCCCGCATTGCGCCGCTGCCCGGGCGGTGCTTGCTGCCCTGGCCGTCATCCATCCACATCTGGCCAAAATGCCGCATCGCTGGCAGATGCGTGAAGCCATCGCTACGGAAGCGCTGCACGCGCCCGCCCTCGTGGTCCACACAGATCAGCAGATCGGGCTTGATGGCCTTGATCTGCGCGCACAGCTGCACCAGCGCCGAGCGGCTCTCCCAGTTGCGGGCAAACAGGATGATGCCCCCGACCAGCGGGTGGGCCAGGCGGGCGCGGTCGGCATCGGTCAGAGCCTTGCCGGCGATATCAATGATCAGAGGAGCGTGCATGGAAGGGGTACAGAAGAGTCAGAAGCGGGCCCTGGCAGGGCCCGGGGGAAACGGGAGTCAGAGCTTCTCGACCACGCAAAAGCTGGCGGCGTAGTCGACCTCGTCGGTCACGGTGATATGGGCGGTCAGGCCTTGCGCCTCGAACCAGGTGGCCAGCTCACCATGCAGCCGGATGCCGGGCTTTCCGCTGGGCAGGTTGATGACCTCGCAGTGGCGCCAGGTCATCGGCATGCGCATGCCCAGGCCCACAGCCTTGCTGAAGGCCTCCTTGGCCGAAAAGCGCGTGGCCATGTAGCGTACGCCCCGGTCGGGCCAGCGCTCGCTGCGGCGGCGCCAGACGGCCAGTTCGCCCTCGGCCAGCACCTTGTGGGCAAAGCGCTCGCCCTGGCGCTCCAGGGTCGCGCGGATGCGGCGGATGTCGCAGATGTCGGTGCCTATACCGTAGATCATGCTGTCACAGACCTTGCGGGCGGTTAGAGCAGCACGCCATCGGCGCGGGCATCGAGCGAGCGGCGGTAGGCACGCACGGCTTCGGCGTAGCCCATTTCCAGCGCATCGGTCACAAAGGCGTGGCCGATCGACACTTCCAGCACCTGGGGCACATGGGTCACAAAGGGGGTGAGGTTGCGCAGGCTCAGGTCATGGCCGGCATTGACGCCCAGGCCCACGGCCTGCGCGGCCTTGGCGGCTGCCACATAGCGCGCCAGCTGCGTGCCTTGCTCGGGCGTGCCAAAGGCGGCCGCATAGGGCTCGGTGTACAGCTCGACCCGGTCCGCACCCACGGCCTTGGCAGCGGCCATCTGCTCCGGGATCGGGTCCATGAACAGGCTCACGCGCACGCCCAAAGCCTTGCACTCGTCAATCAGGGGCTTGAGGCGCTCGGCATCCTGCGGAAAGCTCCAGCCATGGTCGCTGGTGAACTGGTCCTCGCCATCGGGCACAAAGGTGGCCTGGTGCGGACGGAACTGGCGCACATAGCCCATCAGATTCTGGAAAGGATTGCCTTCGATGTTGTACTCGCGCTTGACCGGCCAGGTGGCGATCACGCCCGCGAGCTTTTCCACATCGCCAGGGCGGATGTGGCGCTCGTCCGGGCGCGGGTGCACGGTGATCCCCTGCGCGCCCGCTTCCAGGCACAGGCGTGCCGCACGCGTCACGCTGGGGATGTCCAGATGGCGGGTGTTACGCACCAGTGCCACCTTGTTGAGGTTGATAGACAGGGCAGTTTTCACGGGGGTAGTCATAGCGATTGGATATCCATCATCAACTGGCGCGTACGCAATACCGGCTGACCACAATGGTGTTGCAGCAGCGTACGCAACTGAACTTTTAACTCTCCAGCGCACAACACGCAAGCCCTCAGGACCGCAGGATAGGGGTTTGCTGCGGACAGCGCTTCCTCCAGGCCTTCCCATTGTGCACCGCTGAGCCCTGCCCTGTCCTGCCCATGGGCCTCGCGCAGGCCGGCCTCGGGCACCAGCACATAGCGGGTGCTGGCTTGCAGCGGCTGCAGCGACAGGGTTTGCGCCGCCAGCGATGGCAGCAGGCCCAGCTCACGCAGCAGCAGCAGCTCAAAGGCACGCAGCACCGGTTCGAGCACCTCGCCATGGTCGGTGGCCAGCACCCGCACCACGCCGGCATAGATGTCGAACAGGTTGGCAAAGGGGTCTTCGCGCGCCAGCAGGCGCATCAGCAGCTCATTGAGGTAGAGGCCCGAGAGCAGGCCACCGCCCACCGGCATGGTGTGGCCGCCGACCCATTCGGCGCTTTTGAGCGTGTGGATGTCAGACGCGCCCTCGCCCGCAATGCCCCAGGACAGGCGCAGCGGCTGCAAGGCCAGCAGCACCGGCCGAAAATTGGAAGTGGGTTTTTTGACGCCCTTGGCGACCAGCGCCACGCGCCCCCGGTGCCGGGTAAAGCACTCCAGCACCAGGCTGGATTCGCTCCAGTCGTACCGGTGCAGGATATAGGCCGGTTCCTCGTTGACGCGCTTGACAGCCATGGCTCAGGGGGGTGCATTGCGTGACCCGCGCGGGGCCACAGAAGAGGTCAGGTACCAGGCACTGGGCGCCAACCGGGCACAGCAGGCTGTGCGCCGGTATTGTGCCCGTTGGCGCTTATTCGTAGCCGAAGGACTTGACCCGGGCCTCGTCGTCGGCCCAGCCGGACTTGACCTTGACCCAGACCTCCAGGAACACCTTGGCACCCAGCAGCTTTTCCAGCTCCTGGCGCGCTTCGGTGCTGATGCGCTTGAGCTTTTCGCCCTTCTCGCCAATCACCATGGCCTTGTGGCCATCGCGCTCGACGACGATGGTCGCGGCAATGCGCATGAAGCGGCCATGCGTCTTGCTGGGCTCTTCGTCGAACTTGTCGATGACCACCGTCGAGGTGTAGGGCAGCTCATCGCCAGTAAAGCGGAAGAGCTTTTCGCGCACCGTCTCGGATGCCAGAAACTTCTCACTGCGGTCGGTCAGCTCTTCGGGACCATAGAACCAGGCCTGCTCGGGCAGGTATTTTTCGCAGATGCCGAACAGGCGATCGATATCGCCCTTGTTCTTGGCGGACATCGGCACGAACTCGGCAAAGGGATGGCGCTCCTGCATGTCACGCAGCCAGGGGGCAATCTCGTGGCGGCGGTGCACGGTGTCGAGCTTGTTGGCAATCAGCAGGGTCGGAATGCCGGGCTTGAACAGCGACAGCACCTTGGCATCGGCCAGCGTAAAGCTGCCCGCCTCGACGACGAACAGGATCAGGTCCACATCGCCGATGGCACCCATCACCGTCTTGTTGAGCGACTTGTTCAACGCGCGCGAATGGCGGGTCTGGAAGCCGGGCGTATCGACAAACACGAACTGGGTGTTGTCCTTTGTGCGGATACCGGTGATGCGGTGGCGCGTGGTCTGCGCCTTGCGCGAGGTGATCGAGATCTTCTGGCCGACCAGCGCATTCATCAAGGTGGACTTGCCCACATTGGGCTTGCCGACGATGGCAATCAGGCCGCAGCGCTGCGGGCCGGTAGGCGCGGCGGGCGCCTCGGCCTGCTCGGCATCGGGTGCGCTGACGCGGGCCACGGTCGCACCGGGCTTGGCGGCGGCCAGCATCGCATCCAGATCGGAGAGGGTCTGGCCCGAAGGCAACAGCTCTGCAGGGTCTTGGCCAGCAGCGCTTGGAGAAGGAGATTTTTTCGAGGTCATAAAAGCTTAGCGATGCTGGGTCTGCAGTTGTTGCAGCATGATGGCGGCTGCCGCCTGCTCGGCTGCACGGCGCGATGCGCCAGCGCCTTCGCTGCGGGCCTGGAAGGCCGGCACCACGCAGTCGACATGGAAGGTCTGCGCATGCGCAGCCCCGGTTGTGCCGGTCACCACATACTCCGGCACCGATTTCTTGCGTGCCTGCAGCCACTCCTGCAGCGCCGTCTTGGCATCCTTGGACGCGGCGGGCATGTGCTGCGAGATCTCTACACGCTCGTAGAGATGATGCACGATCGCCTCGGCCTGCGTATAGCCGGCATCCAAGTAAACCGCTCCGATAATCGCCTCGACCGCATCGGCAAGGATCGAGGGGCGCTCACGCCCGCCCGATTTGGACTCGCCTTCGCCCAGGCGCAGCACCTTGGCCAGTTGCAGGCGCAGCGCAATCTGGTGCAAGGTGTCTTGCTTGACCAGGTTGGCACGCATGCGCGAGAGCTCGCCCTCCGGGGTGCCCTTGAGCTTCTGGAACAGCATCGTCGACACCGCCAGGCCCAGCACCGAGTCACCCAGAAACTCCAGGCGCTCATTGTGATCTGCACAAAAACTACGGTGCGTTACCGCTCGCTGCAGCAACGCACCGTTCGCAAAAGAATACTGCAGGCGTTCCTGCAATCGACTGAGTTCTGATTCCACCTACTTCACACTATCGTTAAAACGGAAGACCAGATAAACGGGCCCGTACAGCGGAATGTCCCGCTCGTAGTTGTACGACACCACAATCTTGCCGTCCGTGTCCTTGGTCACTTCCAAATCATTGGCATTGACCGAGGTCATGTCATCAATGGCCTGCGAGCGCTCATAAATGCTGCGCACCTCCTGCACTGTCGTGCCCTGGCGGGCAGCCTTGATCGCTGCCTTCTTGATGTTCATGTTCTCGATCACGACAGGGACTGCCTTGCTGCCCACAATGGCCAGAGCCACGATGATGAAACCCCAGAGCACCACACCGATGAACGACATGCCGCGTTGGCGGTGTCTGGGTGCATGTTTCATAGCCTGCATAGTCAATCCCTCTTAGAAAACTTTTTTAGTTAAACGGTCCGATACGCTTGATGTTACCGAAATTCATCCACACAAAGAAGGCCCGGCCCACAATATTGGCATCGGGCACAAAGCCCCAGTAACGGGAATCCAACGAGTTGTCGCGGTTGTCGCCCATCATGAAGTAATGGCCTTCGGGCACCTTGCAGGTCACGCCTTCAACGCTGTAGCGGCAGTTGTCCTTGTACTTGAAGTCCGTCACGCCCTGGACGAAATTGGGCACGTCCGGGTTGATGATGGAGCGGTGCGGCTTGTCACCCAACTGCTCTTCAATCTGCTTGAAGTAGCGCATCGCATCCTGCTCGAAGTAATCGGGCTGGTTGGTGGTCGGCACGACCTTGCCATTGATCGTCAGGCGCTTGTTGATGTAGGCCACCTCGTCACCGGGCACACCGACCACACGCTTGATGTAGTCCATGCTGGGCTGTGGCGGGTAGCGGAACACCATCACATCGCCGCGCTTGGGGGCATTGCCTTCGGTGATCTTCTTGTTGATCACCGGCAGGCGCACGCCATAGGTGAACTTGTTGACCAGGATCAGGTCGCCCACCTGCAGGGTCGGGATCATCGAGCCCGACGGGATCTTGAACGGCTCGAACAGAAAGGAGCGCAGGATGAAGACCACGGCGATCACCGGGAACAGGCCGGCGGTCCAGTCCAGCCACCAGGGCTGCATCAGAAGGCGCGTCTTGCCCTCTTGCACGTCGATGCCGTCCACCTTGTCGATACCCTGGGCATCGAGCTGCCGGCGGCGCTCGGCCGCCGAGACCTCCAGCTGCGCGGCAGCTGCCTGGCGCCGGGGGAAGAAGTAAAAGCGCTCCGCCAGCCAGTAGGCGCCGGTGATCACCGTGGCCAAAAACAGCAGCAGTGCAAAATTGCCTTCGATGGCGCCGCTGTACCAGGCGCCCATATAGGCCACAAAGGCGGCCAGAATCAGTGTTGTCAGGAGTTGCATAGCTTAGCTTTTGGCTTCTTCTCTTCTTAATCGTCCACTTGCAGAATCGCCAGGAACGCCTCTTGGGGCACTTCGACCGAACCGATCTGTTTCATGCGCTTCTTACCGGCCTTCTGCTTTTCCAGCAGCTTGCGCTTACGCGTGATGTCGCCACCATAGCATTTGGCCAGCACGTTCTTGCGCATCGCCTTGACGGTCTCGCGGGCGATGATGTTGGCACCAATCGCCGCCTGGATCGCCACATCGAACATCTGGCGGCTGATGATTTCGCGCATCTTGGCCACCACCGCGCGGCCCCGGTAGACCGACTGCGAACGGTGCACGATGATGGACAGCGCGTCCACCTTCTCGCCGTTGAGCAGGATGTCGACCTTGACCACGTCGGAGGCCCGGTATTCCTTGAACTCGTAGTCCATCGAGGCATAGCCGCGCGAGACCGATTTGAGCTTGTCAAAGAAGTCCAGCACGATTTCGCCCAGCGGCATTTCGTAGGTGAGCATCACCTGGCGTCCGTGGTAGGCCATGTCCATCTGAACACCGCGCTTCTGGTTCGCCAGGGTCATCACCGGGCCCACATAGTCCTGCGGCATATAGAGGTGCACGGTCACGATCGGTTCCCGCACCTCTTCCAGACGGCCGGCATCGGGCATCTTCGAGGGGTTTTCCACATCGATGAGCTCGCCATCGGCCTTGAGCACCTGGTAGACCACGCTGGGCGCGGTGGTGATCAGGTCCTGGTCGAACTCGCGCTCCAGGCGCTCCTGCACGATTTCCATGTGCAGCAGGCCCAGGAAGCCGCAGCGGAAGCCAAAGCCCAGCGCCTGCGACACTTCGGGCTCGTAATGCAGTGCTGCATCGTTGAGCTGCAGTTTTTCCAGCGCATCACGCAGCTGGTCGTATTCAGAGGCCTCGGTCGGGTACAGGCCGGCAAACACCTGGGATTTGACTTCCTTGAAGCCCGGCAGCGGCGCGCTGGCGGGGCCCAGGTTGTTGGGCAGCTTCTTTTCCAACGTGATGGTGTCACCCACCTTGGCGGCCTTCAGCTCCTTGATGCCGGCAATGATGTAGCCCACCTCACCGGCCTTGAGCACATCGCGCGGCTCATTGGCGGGCGTGAACACGCCCAGGCTGTTGGCTTCATAGGCCGCGCCGGTGGCCATCATCTTGAAGCGCTCATTCTTCTTGAGCTGGCCATCGACCACGCGCACCAGCATCACGACGCCCACATAGGGGTCAAACCAGCTGTCCACGATCATCGCGCGCAGGGGCGCTTCGGGCTCGCCCTTGGGTGGCGGCACCTTGGCCACCACGGCTTCCAGAATTTCTTCAATACCCATGCCGGTCTTGGCCGAGCAGGGAATCGCGTCGCTGGCGTCAATGCCGATCACATCCTCGATCTCGGCCTTGGCATTGTCCGGGTCTGCATTGGGCAGATCCATCTTGTTGAGCACGGCGAACACTTCCACGCCCAGGTCCAGTGCGGTGTAGCAGTTGGCCACCGTTTGGGCTTCAACGCCTTGCGACGCATCGACCACCAGCAACGCGCCTTCGCAGGCCGACAGCGAACGCGAGACTTCATAGGAGAAGTCCACGTGGCCGGGGGTGTCGATCAGGTTCAGGTTGTAGACCTTGCCGTCCTTGGCCTTGTACTGCAAGGCGGCGGTCTGCGCCTTGATGGTGATACCGCGCTCTTTCTCGATGTCCATCGAGTCCAGCACCTGTGCCTCCATGTCACGCTCGGCCAGGCCTCCGCAATACTGAATCAGGCGGTCCGCCAAGGTCGACTTGCCATGGTCAATATGGGCAATGATGGAAAAATTACGAATGTGCTGCATTAACAAACAACGGAAAAAGGCCTGGAATCGGGCGCGCACGCCAAAGGGGGCTGGAGATTCCAGCCAAAACACGCATTGTAGGCAAAAAGCAATGCACCCCGGCGGGGATAGCCGATCCCCCCGGGGTGCCGTGCTGCGGGCCTCAGCGGCGTTGGATCAATGCCACTGCATCTCGCCCTTGGCCACCTTGGCGCTCAGTGCCAGGCCTTCGAGACCGCCCAGGTTGGGAAAGCGCTGCTTCATCGCCGCTTCTAGCGCGGCGCCGTCCTTGGCCTTGGCCGTTTCTTCGTCAAAGGCGCGAATGTAGTCGGCGGTAAAGTCCACAGCCGCCGTGCCTACGGGCATCGTGCCGGCAAAGTGGCCGGGGATCACCACCTCCGGGCCCAGCGCCTTGATGCGCGCCAGCGTTGCCAGCCAGTCGCTGTGCGACTGCGGCGTCTGGGTATCGGCCATCCAGACATGCTCACCGGCCATCACCGGGATGCCACCGGCCACCGTCTTGATCGACGGAATCCAGACCACTGTGCGGTCCGGCGTCGGGCCGTCGAGGCCAATCAGCTGCAAGGTCTGGCCATCCACCTGCAGGCTGCCGCCCTGCAGCGGCTGGGGCACCACCAGCTGCTTGGGCGCGTTCTCGCCCAGCTGCGGGCCCCAGACCTTGAGCTTCTCGTCCTTGGTCGCTTCGATATGGGCAATGGTCTGCGGCGTGGCCACAATCTTGGCTTCTGGGAAAGCGGCCTGCAGGGTGTCCAGACCAAAGTAGAAGTCCGGGTCGCCATGGCTGATATAGATGGTCGTCAGGCGCTTGCCGGTGGCATTGATCTTGTCGGACAGCTTGCGCGCTTGCTCGGCCGAGAACTGCGCATCGATCAGCAGCACTTCAGTCTTGCCCTGCACCAGCACCGACGACACGGCAAAGATCGCTTGCTCACCCGGGTTGAAGACCTCGGTGGTCAGTGCGGCCTGTTGGGTGTCGGCCGGTGCGGTTGCGGCGGGCGCGCTGGCGGCCGGCGCAGCAGGCGCCGATGTGCTGTTGCGGTCACAGCCCACCAACAGGGCGGCAGCCAATGCGCAGGCGGACAGGGCGTAGTAGCGTTGCTTCATGGTCTTGTTTGCTTTCAAAAAGAGGATTCAACAAAGGTGGGCGCAGCCGGGGCTACAACCCGGTGATTCAGGCATGGGCAGCAGGGCCCTCTGCCATCGCTTGCGCCAGAGCGGCCTGCAGCTGGGCCAGTTCCTGCGCCAGGCTTTCGCGCTGGCGAAAGCGCTTGCCGGCCCGCTCGTACCAGTTCTCGGCGTCTTCCAGATCGCCTTCCTGCAAATGCACGATGCCGTGCAACCAGGCGGCCAGCAGGCCGGGGATGCGCTGCACGCCATCGTGGGCGGCATGCCAGTCGCCCGCTTGCAGCTGGGCTGCCAGCATTTGCAACTGGTGCAGTTCGTCCGGCGTCTGCATGGCGGTCATGGCTGCATCGCCTGGCGCATGGCGGCGCTATCCATCACCTGCTCCATGCGGATGATCTGGCCATCGCGCAGCTGGTACAGGTGCGAAAAGCTCGCCTCCATCGCTTTGCCACTGGCGCGGTGGGTGCCGGCATAGTGGCCAAAGGCGGCCACCCGGTCGCCATCGGCCAGGTAGCTGTGCACTTGCACGCGGAAGTCCGCCCAGTCGCTGCCCAGCCGCGCAAACACGCCCGTCACGATCTGCGCCGCGCCCACATACGCGCCGGCATAGGGCGATCCGGCCGCCTCGATCCACAGCACCTCGGGCGCCAGCGCCGCCATCAAATGGCGGGCGTTGTCCTCGGGGCTGCCTTCATAGGTAGCACGGATGGTGTCCAGGTTGCGGGTGGTCATTGAGAGTCTCCGTACAGATTCAGGCGGCCAGGCACTGCGCCACAAAGGCCTGGGGGTTGGAGAAAGCGGCGCTCGCGTTCAGCAGCTGGCGCTGGCCATCGCGCTCCAGTACAAAGCTGGGCACACCCTGGGCGCCCAGCTGGCGCATCAGCTGCCGGGCCTGGGCCATGCGGCTGTTGTTGGCGTCCATCAACGCGGCATCGGGCTGGGCCAGCCGGGCGGCAGCGTCGTTCAGGCCCAGGCCGCGCAGCAGCTCAAGCAATACGGGGATGGCCGTGTTGTCCAGTCCATCCACATAGCGCGCATGCTGGATGGCCTTGAGCGCCTCGGCTTCGCGCTGCGGTGCAGTCAGGTACACGGCAGTCAACGCCACCGTGGCCGGGCCGCTGTCAAACATCTGCTGCGGTTTCTCCAGCACCTCGCTGCGATAACGCGGGCTGAAAGGCTGGCCGGTCAGGCGCTCGATGCGCTGGTCATTGCTCCATGCATAGGCGGCAAAGGCCTCATCCATGGGGCGGGCGCCTTCGCCCGAGAAAAGTCCGCTGGGCAGCAATTGCAGCTGCTCGCCAGCTTGCTGCGCCAGGCTGTCCAGCACCGGGCCGGCGCCATAGCACCAGCCACACAGAGGATCAAAGAGGTAGTACAGGCGATTCATATCCATTGCTTATCGAATGCGATGGCGCCATAGTAGTCAATTTGGATTGACAAATAAACCGCAATCAAATAGATAACTCGTATGCAAAAAGCAAACAATCTGGACGATGCGGCGATCGGCAACTTCTCCAACCTCAAGCGCCTGGCCTATTTCAGTGCGGTAGTGGAAACCGGCAGCTTCACGGCCGCCGCCGAGCGCCTGGGCATCACCAAGGCCGTGGTCAGCCAGCAGGTGGCGCGGCTGGAGGCCGACTTCCGCACCAGCCTGCTGACGCGCAGCACCCGCAAGGTGGTGCCCACCGATGCGGGCCAGGCCTTTTACCAGCGCTGCGCGCTGATCCTCAAGGAAGCGGCCGATGCCTTTGACGAGCTGGCCCAGGGGGCCGAGGCGCCCTCGGGCACCTTGCGGCTGACGGCACCGCTCGACTACGGCATCGCCGCCATCGTGCCGGCCATCACCGCCTTCTGCCGCCGCTACCCGCAGTGCAAGGTCGATGCCTCGCTCAGCGACCAATCGCTGGACCTGATGGACGGCAAGGTGGAGCTGGCCATCCGCGTGGGCTGGCTGACCGAGCTGCATCTGCAGGCGCGCCAGATCGGTAGCTTTCGCCAGCTGCTGGTCGCCTCACCCGCCTGGACCCAGCAGCTTGCCAGCGTACAGGAGCCGCAACAGCTGGCCACCCTGCCCTTTGTGGCCAACACCGCGCTGCGCGATCCCCTGCACTGGAGCTTTTCGCGCACGGCCCTGGAGCGCCAGAACGTCAGCATGCCGTCTGTGCTGTCGCTCAACGCCACGATGGCCGTGCGCGAGGCGGTGCGCCACGGCGCAGGCCTGTCGGTGCTGCCCGACTATGCCGTCGCCGACGACCTGCACAGCGGCCTGCTGCTGCAGGTGCTGCCGGATTGGAAACTGCCCTCGGGTGGTATCCATGCCGTGTTTCCCGCCGCGCGCTTTCGCCCGGTGAAGGTGCGCGCCTTTGTCGAGCTGCTGCAAGAGCAGCTGGCGCAGCAAGACGCCGACGTTGGACTCCCTCCCACAGCACCCGGTTGAGGCGCTTGTTAGGATGGACCGAGACCCCTGCGGCACCCCGCCGCAGCGCAACCCCATCCAACAGGAGATCCCCCAATGGCAGCAGCAGCAGTAGAACGTGGCGATATCGGGCAGTACCGTGGTGTGCGGCTGGAGCTGGTGACGGTGGACGCCACCGGCGCGCAGGTTGACCTGTCCTGCGCCTGCATGTTCACGCATGAAGTGGACCACCAGCCCATGGCAGGCGGCCTGGCCAACCTCGATGCAGCCCTGGGCGGCCAGCTGGCCCAGGCCCGGCGCGATGGCGCTTTCCGCGCCCAGCCGCTGGAGACGCTGTTGATCACACCAGCGGCAGGCGCCGCGCAAGCCCCCGCCATCCTGGTGATCGGCATGGGCCACCCCGAAGACTGGAGCCCCGCCACCAGCGCGGCCGCCGTGGCCTGTGCGCTGCGGGTGGGCCATCTGCGTGGCGCGCGCAGCGTGGCGATAGCGCCCAGCATTCTGGACACCGGCATCCACTCCGATGAGGACGTCAACGGCCCCATGCTGCATGGCTTCAAAACCCAGCTCGATGCCTTGCAGCAGCTGCACAGCCTGGGGCTGGCAGCCGCACCCGCCATCGAGCACTGGGTGTTCGACACCGGTGCTGCCCATTTCCCGCACAAGCTGCAGCAGTACCGGCAAGCCTTTGCATCCGTGATGGGCTGAGGGTCTGGCCGCAGCGGCCTTGACCGCTGCGCCATGCGGCCTACAATGGGCCGCTTCCTTACCTGTGCGAGGTCTTCTACCCATGCGTTATTGATGCTGCCGTCCTGCTGACGGCCCACGTCCCGCCCCTTGATTGCAGCGGCTGCCCTGTCTAACAGGTGCCAAGGCTGCAAGGCTCACCAGCCATGGCTCGGGGATGTTCGGCATCGATGTATTCGCACTGGTATGACAGACACCCATTTGGCGCTGCATGGCGTCTCCTATTCGCTGCCGCAAGGCCGGCAGCTTTTCTCCGATCTCCACGCCCGCTTTGACCGCCAGCACACCGCGCTGGTCGGCCGCAATGGCGTGGGCAAAACGGTGCTGGCCCGGCTGCTGGCCGGCGCGCTGGAGCCCACGAGCGGCCGCATCAGCCGCGCAGGCCGCATCCATTACCTGGCGCAGGACCTGCTGGTGCAGCACCCCGCGCAGAGCATTGCCGAGCTGGCCGGCCTGGCGCCTGCGCTGGCCGCTTTGGATCGCATTGAGCAAGGCAGCAGCGACCCGCAGGACTTTGCGCTGCTGGCCGAGCGCTGGGATCTGCGCCAGCAGTTCCAGACCCTGCTGCAGGACAGCGGCTTGCCCGCCCTGCCTGCCGAGACCCCGGCCCGCATGCTGAGCGGCGGCCAGGCGATGCGCGTGGCGCTGTTGGGCGCGCAACTGGCCCAGGCCGATTTTCTGATTCTGGACGAGCCCAGCAACCACCTGGATGCCGCTGGCCGCGCCGCACTGGCGCAGCGCCTGCAGCACTGGCCCGGCGGCCTGCTGCTGATCAGCCATGACCGGCGCCTGCTCGCCCAGATGGAGGTGATCGCCGAGCTGAGCAGCCAGGGGCTGCGCATGTACAGCGGCTCCTTTGGCGGCTACCAGCAGGCGCAGCAGCAGCGCGCGCAGCATGCGGCGGATGCACTGGCCCGCAGCAAGCAGGAGCGCAAGCGCAGCGAGCAGGCGCTACAGGGCCAGCAGGAGCGCCAGCAACGCAAACAGGCCAGAGGCCACCAACAGGGCAAGCAGGCCAACCAGGCCAAGATCCTGCTGGGCCGCGCCAAGCAGCGCGCCGAGGCCACCTCGGGCAGGCTGGTGGCCCAGCATGCCGCTGCCCGGGAGGCCTTGAACGCCCGCGTCAGCGAAGCCGCCCAGGCCATCGACTGGCAGGCCGGACCCATCCACTGGCAGCTGCCGCCCCAGGCCTTTGAGCAAGGCCGCAGCAGCGATGCCCTCGTCGCCGAGCTGCAGGACCTGCAGTCCCCCCGCCTGGCGGGCAGGCAGCCGCTGAACCTGCAGCTGCGTGCAGGCCAGCGCCTGGCCATCACCGGGCCCAACGGCTGCGGCAAAAGCAGCCTGCTGCAGATCCTCGCCGGCCAGCTGGCACCCGGCGCGGGCCAGCGCCAGCTGCATGTGCCCTGGGCCATGCTGGACCAGCAGCAAAGCCTGCTTGATCCCGCGCGCAGCCTGCTGGCCCAGCTGCAGCAAGGCAACCAGCAGACGGCGGAAGGCGTACTGCGCATGCGCCTGGCGCAACTGGGGCTGGATGCGCGCTGCATTCTGCAGCCCAGTGGCCAGCTGAGCGGTGGCGAACGGCTCAAAGCCGCCATGGCCTGCGCGCTCTACCGCGATACGCCCGCGCAGTTGCTGCTGCTGGACGAGCCCGACAACCACCTGGACCTGCCGGCACTGCAAGCGCTGGAGCAGATGCTGCGCAGCTACCCCGGCTGCCTGGTCGTCGTCTCGCACGATGAGGCGCTGCTCGATGCACTGGCCTTGACACACCGGCTGGCATTCGACGGCGACCGCTGGCAGTTGGCGCCATGGAGAAACGGTACACAGTCCTAGCCACCGCCCGGCGGCACCCGGAAGTTCTCGCTGATGCGCCGCTCGGCGCGCTGGCAGAGATTCAGCCAGCCATGCCAGCGCCGGGCCAGCCAGCTGCGCGGCAGCGGGGCCGCTAGCGGTGACGGATGGGGCAAGGGTTCAGGCAGTGGTCGAGGGTTTTGCATGGCCACCAATGCTCGGCGTCCGCCAGACTTCTGTAAAGTTGAATTTCCTATGCATTCACTTCAGAAAAACTGATGCGAAACCTCAACCTCGACCAGGTGCAGACCCTGGTCGCCATTGCCGACCTGGGCACCTTTGCAGCGGCCGCGCAGGCGCTGCACCTGTCGCCACCGGCCATCAGCCTCCACATCAAGGAACTGGAAACGCGCATGGACACGGCCTTGCTGCTGCGCGGCCGGCGCCAAGCCGTGCTCACCGCAGCGGGCGAGCTGCTGGTGGCCCATGGCCGCAAGCTGCTCGATGCCAGCGATGAGCTGATCGACCTGGTGCAGCGCCGCGCCAGCGGCCGCGAAGGCCGGGTCAAGGTGGGCGTGTCGGCAGGGGTCAGCACCCGCTTGCTGCCGATGATGCTGGAGCAGCTGAGCAGCCGCAGTCCGGGGGTGGAAGTCAAGCTCGAAGCGGTGGGCTCGGCCGATGCGATGCAGCGCCTGCGTGCGGGCTCGCTGGATGTGGCCATTGTGGCCAGCCCCCAGCCCAGCAGCGCCGAGATTGTGCTGACGCCCTGGCGCAATGACCCGATGGTGGTGCTGCTGCCCGCCGCCTGGAAGGCGCCCAAACGGGTAACGCCGGACTGGCTGGCCGGCAGGCGCTGGGCCTCGTTTGCACCGGCCACGCAGATGCATGGGCTGATCGCCGGCTGGTTCGGGCAGGCCGGCCACCACCCCCGGCCTTTTCTGACCCTGAGCTACCCCGGTGCCCTCAAAAGCCTGGCTGCTGCCAGCCAGAGCGCCGTCATCCTGCCGCTCGAAGAGGTCGAAGACCAGCTGCAGCTGCCCGGCGTGCAGGTGCGCCATCTCTGGCCCCGCCTGATGCGCCCCATGGCCGTGGCCCACCGCCGCGATGGCAGCCACAACCCGGCAGCCGCTGCCGTGCTGGCGGTGCTGGCCGCCTTTGCGCTGCCGGGCTGATGTCCTGTGTTTGACAGGGGCCAGGGCCCCGCGCCTGCCATCATGGATGCATACAACAAGGAGACATGCATGGCAGACAAGATCGGTTTTATCGGCCTGGGTCGCATGGGCAAGCCCATGGCCGCCAACCTCGTCAAAAAGGGTTTCGCGCTGGTCGTCCATGATCTCAACCAGACGGCCGTCAAGGACCTGGTTGCCATGGGCGCGCAAAGCGCCGACGTGCCCGAACTGGCCCGTGAATGCAGCATCATCGTCACGATGCTGCCCTCGTCGCTGGAGGTAGAGCAAACGGCGCTGGGCGAGGGCGGCATCTTTGCGCATGCCCAGCCCGGCAGCATCCTGATGGACATGAGCACCATCGATCCGCTGGCCACCGACCGGCTGGCGCAACAGGCCGCTGCCAAGGGCCTGTTGATGGTGGATGCCCCCGTGGGCCGCCTGGCCGAGCATGCCGACCGGGGCGAATCGCTCTTCATGGTGGGTGCCAGCAATGCCGATCTGGCCCGCGTGCAGCCCTTGCTGAACGCGATGGGCACCACCACCCACCACTGCGGCCCGGTGGGCACAGGCGGGCGCACCAAGCTGGTCAACAACTACCTGGCCGTCACCCTGACCCAGGTGAATGCCGAGGCGCTGGCGCTGTCGCAGCGCTTTGGCCTGGACATCACCAAGACCTTGCAGGTGCTGCTGGGCACTTCGGCCACCAATGGCCAACTGCGCATGAACTTTGCCAACAAGGTGCTGCTGGGCGACACCACGCCGGGCTTCACGATCGACCTGGCGCACAAGGACATGTCACTGGTCATCGCCGCCGCCCATGCCAGCAAGGTGCCCATGCCGGTGGCCGCTGCGGTGCACGAGTCGTACAGCCTGGCCCGCGCCAGCCAGCACGGCGGCCTCGATTTCTCGGGCATGGCCGATGTGCTCTGCGGCCTGGCGGGCATTGACAAGCCGCGCGTGCCCAAGGGTTGGACACCGGGTTGATTCACTGGTCCGGGAGGCTGTAATGTCAGCCTCCGTCCTATAAGCAGAGCCTCGCAAACCGGGTACAAAGGCTGCTGCTCCACCATCCGCAGCCCTTGCCCATGTCCGCCCCCATCCCTGCCCATATTGCCTCGCTCTGGCGCCATAACGACAAGATTGCCGCGATCAAGCGCCTGCGCGAAGAAACCGGTATGGGCCTGGCTGAAGCCAAGCATGCGCTGGAGTCGCAACTGGATGGCGACGATGGGCTGGAGCCGCCACGCGAGGGCGAGGCGCTGCGCGCCGCCATTGAGGCGGCCTTGGCCCGGGGCGACAAGATCGTTGCCATCAAGCTGCTCAAGGATGCGACCGGCATCGGGCTGAAGGACGCCAAGGACCGCATTGAATCCGGCGACCCGCAGCAGTGGCAGGTGGAAGCCCGTTTGCCCCACACCCCCCCCCCCCCCAATACCCCCAGCCATCCAGCGTCCGCGCCCACTGATGCGGCCGCCTGGATGGAACCCGGCCATGAGCCCGGCCGGGTGCAAAGCTCGGGTGCCTGGACGGCGGTGTTCGTGGTGGTGCTGGTCCTGGTGCTGGCGGGCTGGTATTTCTGGCGGGCCTGATCGGCCCAGCCCGCCAGGCAGGGTGGTCAGCGCAGAAAATCCGCCGCGCTGTGCCGCTCAGGCATCGGCGAGCTACCGCGCACCTTGTTGACCCGCTGGCCGCGCTGCACCGCAGGGCGCTGCGCGATCTCATCGGTCCAGCGGCGCACATGCTGGTAGGACGCGACATCCAGGAACTCGGCCGCGTTGTAGACCTCGTTGTTCATCAACGCGCCATACCAGGGCCAGGCGGCCATGTCGGCAATGCTGTAGGCGCTGCCGGCGATAAAGCGCTGCTCGGAAAGCTGGCGGTTCAGCACATCGAGCTGGCGCTTGACTTCCATCGCATAGCGGTTGATCGGGTAGGCCATCTTCTCGGGCGCATAGGCATAGAAGTGGCCAAAACCACCGCCCAGAAAGGCCGCGCTGCCCACCTGCCAGAACAGCCAGTTCAGCACCTCGGTGCGGGCGGCGCCCTCCTTGGGCAGGAACTGGCCAAACTTCTCGGCCAGGTGCACCAGGATGGAGCCCGACTCGAACACCCGCACCGGCGTGCTGCCACTGCGGTCCAGCAGCGCAGGGATCTTGGAGTTCGGGTTGACATCGACAAAGCCGCTGCCAAATTGGTCGCCTTCGCCGATATTGATCAGCCAGGCGTCGTACTCGGCCTCGGCAATGCCCAGCTCCAGCAGCTCTTCGAGCATGATCGTCACCTTGACGCCATTGGGCGTTCCCAGCGAATACAGCTGCAAGGGGTGCTCACCCACCGGCAGTACCTTGTCGTGCGTGGCGCCCGCTTCGGGGCGGTTGATATGGGCGAAGGCGCCTCCATTGCCTTTGTCCCAGGTCCAGACCTTGGGCGGTTGGTACGGTTGATCCGACATGCTTAACCTCAGCTTTCTGTACATGGCTGGGGCCCATCGCTGCGGCCCGGCGGGGGTGCGGGCGCAAGTGCTGGGGGCCACCTGCTGACGATCATAGAGAGGAGCCCGGCGCGCTGCAGCAGCGCCGAAAAAGACCACAAGGCAGGTCGCGCCAGCTTGATGCCATCTTGATGGCGGCACACGCAGTCTAGACATGCGCTCAATGCCAGGCTTTCTACAGTGGAGGCCTCTTCACCCAGGGCTTGACCTGCAAGCCAGCCTCCATGAAACCTGTCGCCATCCTCCAGCATGAAACCTCGCAGGGCCCGGGCGTGCTGCTTGCGCACTTGCAGCAGCATGGCATCCCCTATGCATTGATAAGGCCCTGCAACGAGGGCATCGCGGCCATGCGGGCGCGTGATTACCGTGGCATCGTCGTGCTCGGCAGCAACCATTGCGCCAATGAGCAGCTGCGCTGGATCGAGCAGGAACGCTGCCTGCTGCAAAACGCCCTGGCGGCGGACGTGCCCGTGCTCGGCCACTGCTTTGGCGCGCAGATGCTGGCCCGTGCGATGGGCGCGCGCGTCTGGCGCAACCCCTGCGCCAACATCGGCTGGAGCCGCGTCTGGATCACCCCGCAGGCGCAGGCCTGCATGGACCTGCCCGCCGAGGCCACCATCTTCAACTGGCACTACGACAGCTTTGAGATTCCGCACGGCGCCCGCCGTAGCATGTACGGCCGCCACTGCCTGAACAAGGGCTTTGTGCACGGGCCGCACTGGGCCTTCCAAGGCCATCTGGAGGTCACCGCCCAGAGCGTGCGCGACTGGTGCGAGGAAGGCGCGCCTGAGCTGCGCAGCGCTGTGGGCCCTGCTGTGCAAAGCCAGGCGCAGATCCTGGCGCAGTTGCCCCAGCACATCCGCCCGCTGCACCAGATCGCCGCGCGCACCTACAGCGCCTGGACGGCACAGCTGCCGCGCCCGCGCCTGTTTTACATGCCCGTATGGGGAGAGGCGCGCCTGGCGCTGGCATAAGGCGGCAGCAACAAAAAAGCCGGTGCATCGCTGCACCGGCTTGGTAGAACGCAAGGCTTGAAAGCTTAGACCTTGAGCACGGCGACGCCGCCCAGGTAGGGCTGCAGTGCCTCAGGCACGGTCACTGAACCGTCGGCGTTCTGGTAGTTCTCCAGCACAGCCACCAGGGTGCGGCCCACGGCCAGGCCCGAGCCGTTCAAGGTGTGGACCAGCTCGTTGCGGCCTTGCGCATTCTTGAAGCGGGCCTGCATGCGGCGGGCCTGGAAGGCTTCGCAGTTGCTGACCGAGCTGATTTCGCGGTAGGTGTTCTGCGCGGGTAGCCAGACTTCCAGGTCATAGGTCTTGGCAGCGCCAAAGCCCATGTCACCGGTCGACAGCGCCAGCACGCGGTACGGCAGGCCCAGGCGCTGCAGCACGTCTTCGGCATGGCGTGTCATCTCTTCCAGCGCCTCATAGCTCTTGTCCGGGTGCACCACCTGCACCATTTCGACCTTGTCGAACTGGTGCTGGCGGATCAGACCACGCGTATCGCGGCCGGCCGAGCCCGCCTCCGAGCGGAAGCAGGGGCTGTGCGCCGTCAGCTTGATCGGCAGCTGGTCTTCGCTCAGCACTTCGTCGCGCACCAGGTTGGTCAGCGGCACTTCCGAAGTCGGGATCAGGTAGAGCGCTGCGGTGTCGGGCACCGGCTCGGCATCCTGGCCACCCTTGTTGGCGGCGAACAGGTCCCCTTCGAACTTGGGCAGCTGGCCCGTGCCCTTGAGCGAGTCGCTGTTGACGATGTAGGGCACATAGCACTCGGTGTAGCCATGCTGCTCGGTCTGCAGGTCAATCATGAACTGCGCCAGCGCGCGGTGCAGGCGGGCGATGGGGCCCTTCATCACCGTGAAGCGCGAGCCGGTCAGCTTGACGCCGGCCTCAAAGTCCAGGCCCAGTGGTGTGCCCACATCGACATGGTCCTTGATCTCGAAATCAAAGCTGCGGGGCGTGCCCCAGCGGCGCACCTCGACGTTCGCCGATTCGTCCTCGCCCACCGGCACGCTCTCGTGCGGCAGGTTGGGCACGGCCACCAACATGGCCTGCAGCTCGGCCTGCAGCGCATCCAGGCGCGTGGCCGACTGCTCCAGCTCGGTCTTCATCGCGGCCACATCGGCCTTGGCGGCTTCGGCAGCGTCCTTCTCGCCCTTGCCCATCAGCATGCCGATTTGCTTGGACAGCTGGTTGCGCTTGGCCTGCAGCTCTTCGGTGCGGGTCTGGATAGTCTTGCGCTCGGCTTCCAGCGCCTTGAAGGCCTCGACATTCAGAAACTGCTGGGGGTTCTTGCGGGTCTGCAAGCGGGCGATGACCGAGTCCAGGTCTTTGCGAAGCAACAAAATATCAAGCATGAATAACCTCTTGGGGTGGGGCAGCGCCTAGGCCTGCCCATGAAAGGGGGTGAGGTGGGCGCTGCCCACCGCGGTCAAAGGGATGTGGACGAGCCGCCAGGCCACCTGGCCTTGTTCAGCGACCCGTCTCCGGAGATCGTGCAGAAATCTCCAGCCCGCCGACATCGATTTTCAGGCCCTTGGGCAGCGGGAACTTCACGGTTTCCTCGATGCCATCCATCTTGCGCACCGATGTGGCACCCAGCACCTTGATGCGCTCGATCACCTGCTTGACCAGCACCTCGGGGGCCGAGGCACCCGCCGTCAGACCGACGCGGGCGATGCCATCAAACCATTCGGGTTGGAGCTCATCGGCGTTGTCCACCATATAGCCCGGCGTGCCCAGCTTCACGGCCAGCTCGCGCAGACGGTTGCTGTTGGAGCTGGTGGGGCTGCCAACCACAATCACCAGGTCCACCTGACTGCTCATCACCTTGACGGCATCCTGGCGGTTCTGCGTGGCATAGCAAATGTCCTGCTGCTTGGGCTCGCGGATCTGCGGAAAGCGCCGCTTGACGGCAGCGGTGATCTCGGCGGCATCGTCCACGCTCAGGGTGGTCTGGGTCACCACCGCCAGTTTGTCGGTCTGGCTGGGGTTCACATGGGCCACATCGCCCACTTCTTCGACCAGGTGGATACCTTCGGACAGCTGGCCCATCGTGCCTTCGACCTCGGGGTGTCCCTTGTGGCCGATCATGATGAACTCATAGCCCTCTTTGGCCAGCTTGGCCACTTCCACATGGACCTTGGTCACCAGCGGGCAGGTGGCATCGAAAATGCTGAAACCGCGGCGCTCGGCCTCGAGTTGCACGGCCTTGCTCACGCCATGGGCCGAGAAGATCAAGGTCGCGCCCGGGGGCACGTCATCGAGCTCTTCGATGAAGATCGCACCCTTGGCCTTGAGGTCGTTGACCACATAGGTGTTATGCACGATCTCGTGGCGCACATAGATGGGCGCACCAAACTTTTCGATCGCACGCTCGACGATCTCGATCGCCCGGTCCACACCGGCGCAAAAGCCGCGCGGCTCGGCCAATACGATTTCCTGGGGCCGCAACATGCTCAGAGCACTCCGATCAGCTGGACTTCAAAGGTCACCGGCTGGCTGGCCAGCGGGTGGTTGAAGTCGAATTGCACGGCGCCGTCGTCGCGCACCTGCATCGCCACACCGGCGTAGGTGCTGGCACCATCGGGGGTGGGGAACTGCACCACATCGCCCAGCGTGTACTGCTCCATCGGGTCGCCCAGCTCGTTGAGCAGGCGCCGTGCCACCCACTGCACCATCTCGGGGTTGCGCTCGCCAAAGGCCTCGCCAGCGGGCACGTGAAAGGTCGCATGCGTGCCCTCGGGCAGACCCAGCAGCAGGTTTTCGACCGCAGGCGAGAGCTCGCCCATGCCCAGCGACAGGGTCGCGGGCTTGCCTTCAAAGGTGTTGATCACATCGCCCGCCGGGCCAGCCAGGCGGTAGTGCAAGGTCAGAAACGATCCGGGTTGTACCACTGGCGCATCAACAGGCAGCGGCGTCACGGGGGCCATCGGAGTAGTCATGCAAATCCCTATAAACTGGGGTGTATTGTAGGTTGTAGGGTGAAACCCCTGCATGCAACCTATATCAAAAGATGCCCGGCAGAACCCGACCCCATGGAGGTTTTTGCCCGGGCACAAGGCCACCGGCCGACAGCGAACCTCCAGGAGTGCCCATGAACACCCATCTTTGCTGCCTTGCCCCTGCCTGCGCATGGCATGCACCGCCCCTGCCCCGCCCGTCTGGCGCCCACCCTGTGACCGGCCAGCCGGACTGAAAGGACTGCATGCCCCTCAAAGACCTCCCCAGCGACTGCCAGCCACGCGAGAAACTGCTTGCCAAAGGCGCGGGTGCGCTCAGCGATGCCGAGCTGCTGGCCATTGTGCTGCGCACCGGCATGGCCGGCAAAAGCGTGCTGCAATGGGCGGCCGAGCTGCTGGCGCCGCGCCAGCCCGATGCCCTTGGCAGTGTTGGCAGCTTTGGCAGCATCAACGGCCTGCTGCAGGCCAGCAGCGCCGAGCTCTCCCAGGTCAAGGGCCTGGGGCCCGCCAAGCGCGCCGAGCTGATCGCCGTGCTGGAGCTGGCCCGGCGCGCGATGGCCCAGCAACTGCAGCAGCGCAGCCTGCTCGACCGGGCCTCCACCGTCAAAGCCTATGTGCAGCTGCACCTGGCCCACAAGCAGCATGAGGTGTTTGCCGTGCTGTTTCTCGACAGCCAGCACCAGCTGATTGCGCTGGAGGAGTTGTTCCGGGGCACCCTGGGCCAGGCCAGCGTCTATCCGCGCGAAGTGGTGGTGCGCGCACTGCACCACCACAGCGCAGCGGTGATATTGGCGCACAATCACCCCAGCGGCCAGGTTACGCCCAGCCAGGCGGACAAGCAACTCACCCAGAGCCTGCAGGCCGCCTTGTCCCTGGTCGATGTGCGTGTGCTGGACCATATTATTGTTGGGCCCGGAGCAGCACTGTCGATGGCCGAGGAAGGTGAGATGTGAGTAAACAGGACAAAGCCCGAGGCGCTTCATCCCTGCGCGAGCTCAAGCAGCTGCGCAAGGCGCTGACGGCCTTGCAGGCCGAACAGGCGGCCCAGCGCCAGCTGCAGGAAGCCGCCCGCCAGCAGGCGCTGCGCCAGACCGAGCGCGACCGCCAGCTGTTCCGGCAGACCGTGGGCGCCGTGCGCCCGCTGCCCAGCAGCGGCCAGATCAGCGCCGAAACCACCCCACCCGACCCATTGCCGCTGCAGCACTGGGCCGATGAAAAGCGCGTGCTGCTCGAAGCGATGAGCGACCAGTTCGACGCCAGCACCCTGCTCGATACCGATGACCAGCTGAGCTTTCGGCGCAAGGGCATTGGCCGCGATGTGGTCCACAAGCTGCGCGCCGGCCACTGGACCATCCAGCGCCAGATCGACCTGCATGGCCTGCGCACCGACGAGGCGCGCCAGGCGCTGGGTACGTTTATCCGCCAATCCCAGCGCCAGGGGCTGCGCTGCGTGCGCGTGGTGCATGGCAAGGGCCTGGGCTCGCCCGGGCGCATGCCGGTGCTCAAAGGCCGGGTGCACAGCTGGCTGGTACAGAAGAACGAAGTACTGGCCTTTGTGCAGGCCCGCCCGGCCGAAGGCGGCGCCGGCGCCTTGGTGGTGCTGCTGCGTGCCGCATCGATGACGGCCAGCGCCGTCAATGTGGCCGATGCGCTGCTGGAGATGCAGGCGTTGGCCCAGCAGGCCGCCGCCGTGCCGGCACCCGACCCGGTGGCCCAGCAGGTGGCATCCTGGGCGGCGCAGTACCGCAGCGCCAAGCCCAAGCGCTGACCGTGCGTTTTTAAGAAGCTTCGGGCTTGCCCAGCGGCAGGGGTGCGCTGAAGGGGTTGACCCAGCGCTTGTCCGGGTCCTGCAGCGGCAGCGCGTCGCGCGCATCCTCTTCGCCATAGATGCGGGCAATGCGCTCTTCCAAGCGGGGGTGGCTGGCCAGCCAGGGCTTGCCGCCCAGGTGCCAGAAGTCATGCATCTCTTCGATGCTGTGCACCTCTACCAGTAGCATGTGATCGACCAGCGGCGAATACAGCCCGGCCGTGCTGCCCCGCGTCTGCATTGCATCGGCCTGGGAGGGGTAGTCCTGCTGCCACAGTGCCTTGCGCAGCACGCGGCCCAGGCCATCGGGGTTGCGCGTCCACTGCACAGCGCGGGCATCGGCCAGGTACTCGCGCTGGCGCGATACCGCCGCCTTGAGCGCCTGGGCCGCCAACCAGCCCAGCCAGCCCACGGCCATCAGCGGCCGGCCAAACAGCGACACGCCGCGTTCGACCCAATCGCGCCCGTAGTTGAACAGCATCTCCAGCCCGAACACATAGCCGGCCAGCTCCATGTTGAGCCGCGTATCGCCCTCGTGCAGATGGGACAGCTCATGCGCGACCACGCCCTTGAGCTCGTCGCGGCTGAGGTACTCCAATGCGCCCATCGACACGACGATCACCGCATCCTTGGCCTCCCAGCCGGCGGCAAAGGCGTTGAGTGACAGGTCACGCGGCAGCACCATGGCCTGGGGCCGCCGGGCACCAGCAGCAATGCAAAGCTCATCCACAATGTTCTGGTACTGCTGCTCGGCATGCGATACCGACGGGCGCAGCGCCCGCGCGCCCAGCTGCCTGGCCAGGTGCAGGCCGCCCTGGCGCAGGTTGCTGCGCTTGATCCATGCGCCGCCCAGCACCATCAGGGTGACAATGCCGATATTGGTGGCCAAAAAACCGGCCGGGTAATGCACCGCCACCTGCTCCAGCCGCAGTGTGCTGAAAGCCACCGCCACCAGCGCAGGGGTCCAGAACACCAGCGCCAGCGCCAGGTGCACTCCGACCACAATGCCCAGAACGAGCAACGCAAAGGCGGCCAACAAGCCCCAGGTGCGGCGCCTTGCGCTGGCTTGGAAATCCCAGAATTTCATGCGGTGGCGGCTACGGCTTGGCAGCGCACCGGGCCATGGCCCTTAGAACTGCACACGAACGGCTTCGCGTTCCTGGGCGCTTTGCGTCGACTGCAGCATCGGCATCGCATGGAAGCCGAGGATCGAGGCCACGACAATCGCCGGGAAGGCGCGGGAGGCGTTGTTGAACTCCAGCACCTGGTCGTTGTAGGCCTGGCGCGCGTAGCCGATGCGGTTCTCGGTGCTGCCCAGCTCTTCGCTCAGCGAGCGCATGGTGTCATCGGCCTTCAGGTCGGGGTAGCTCTCGGTCAGCACCATCAAACGGCCCAACGCGCCACCCAGCGCGCCTTCTGCCGCCACCATCGCCTCGGCCACCTCGGGCTTGCCGGGCGCAGCGCGCAGCGCACTGGCCGCTGCCTGGGCCTGGCCGCGCGCGCGGATCACGGCCTCCAAGGTCTGGGACTCGTGCTCCAGGTATTTTTTGGCCACCGCCACCAGATTGGGCACCAGGTCATAGCGCCGCTTGAGCTGCACATCGATCTGCGCCAAGGCATTGCTGGTGCGGTTGCGCAAGGCCATCAAGCGGTTGTAGACCAACACGCCCCAGACCAGCAAGGCGGCAATCACCGCAGAGACCACCATCAAATTGGTATTCATAACCCTCATCCACCCTCGTTAATTTTTAGTGGCTTGATTATGGGCCAAAGCGCTGCGGCTCCCCGATTGGGAATGCAAACCAGGGTTGGCGTTGCATTTTGCGAACCCGGCGCATGACAGAAGTCAAGAAATCAGGTATTGGGCTGCGGGGCCGCAGCCACAGCACGGGCACCCGCAGAAACCCGCAGATGCATCGCGGTGGATCCGGGCCTTGTCAGCGGTTGCGCATCCAGTCAGCGGTCTGGAAAAAGCTCTGGCCCAGGCGGCTGCGCAGTTTCTCGTCCACGCCAACATCGCCCATGGCCTGGTCCATGCAGGCCAGCCACTGGTCGCGCTCCAGAATGCCGATCGAGAACGGCATATGGCGCATGCGCAGGCGCGGATGGCCAAAGCGCTGCTGGTAATGGTCGGGGCCGCCCAGCCAGCCGCAGAGAAACCAGAACAGCTTGTCGCGCGCATCCTGCAAGCTGCTGCCATGGGCCTCGCGCAGTTCCTTGTAACCGGGCTCCAGGTCCATCAGGTCGTAGAAGCGGTCCACCAGCGCCCGCACTTTTTCCTCGCCGCCTATCCATTCAAAGGGGGTGTCAAACGGGGGCTTTTCTTCGATGTGCATAGATGGCTCTCAGGGTCAAGGGATCAGGCGGCGGCCGCTGCATATGGACAGCGGCCACCGCCTTGGGCCCGCGATATTACTGCTTTTGCAGGCCTTCACACCGCTTCGCGCAGAGTCACCACGACCGGGCGGCGCAGCACTTCGCGCAGGCCCCACCAGCCAGCCACCAGTGCCAGCAAGGCACCGCAGACACCGCCGGCCAGCGGCACCCACCAGCGCGGCACCCAGGCAAAGTCAAACACAAACTGGGCGAGCGCCCAGCCAATGGCCATGGCCACTACGCTGGCGAGCACACCGGCTAACAGGCCCACACCGGCCAGCTCGACCCGTTGCACCTGCTGCAGCAGCTGGCTGCGCGCGCCCACGGCCCGCATGATGGCGTACTCGCGGGCGCGCTCCTCGCGCGTCGCGGTGATCGCGGCAAACAGCACCACCAGGCCAGCGGCCAAGGTAAAGCCAAACAGGAACTCCACAGCGCGGATCACCTGGTCCAGCACCTGCTGCAGCTGGGCCACGGTGGCGCGCAAGTCCACATTGGTGATGTTGGGAAACTCGCGCACCAGCGCATTGTCAAAGCCGGGAGTGTCCGGCGCGCGGTAGGCCGCCAGGTAGGTGACGGCCACCTCGTCCATCTTCGCGACCGGGTACATCACAAAGAAATTCGCACGCATCGAGCCCCAGTCCACCTTTCGCAGGCTGGTGATGGTGCTTTCGTGTTGCACGCCGCCCATGTCAAACAGCAGGCGGTCGCCCATCTTCAGGCCCAGGGTTTCGGCAATGCCCTCTTCCACGCTGACACCACCGGCCTCGCCCGGCGTCCACCGGCCTTGCACGATCTGGTTGTGCTCCTGCAGCACATCGCTGTGGGAGATGTTGAACTCGCGGTCCACCAGGCGTTTGGCGCGGTCCTCGGTGTAGTCGCTCGGGCCCACATCCTTGCCATTGATCTGGATCAGACGGCCGCGAATCATCGGGTACCAGTCCCATTTGTCGATACCGGCCTGGCGCAGGCGCTGCTGGAAGGTATCGGCCTGGTCCGGCATGATGTTGATGACAAAGCGGTTCATCGCATCGGGCGGCGTGGTCTGGCGCCAGGTCTGGATCAGGTCGGTGCGCAGCAGCACCAGCAGCACCAAGGCCATCAGGCCCACGGCCAGGCTGCTGACCTGCACCACGGCAAACCAGGGCCGCGCGGCCACCTGGCGCGTGGCCAGCAACAGCCAGCGCGGCGCCGTGCGCTCGTTCACCACCCCGCGCAGCAAAGTGATGGCCGCCGCGCTGAGCAGGCCAAACACCACGATCGCCATCGCAAAGCCGCCGACGGCAATGCCGCCCAGCTTGGCATCGCCGCTGACCAGCAGCAGCATGGCCGCAAAGCCCAGCACCCCCAACAGCAGCACGGTGGCCGATGCCGGGCGCAAGGCACCCAGGTCGCGGCGCAGCACGCGCAGCGGCGGCACCTGGGCCAGCTGCAGCACAGGCGGCAGGCCAAAGGCCAGCAGCAAGGTCATGCCCATGCCCACGCCCATCACCATGGGCCAGCCGCTGGCAGCGGGCAAAGTCACGGCCAGCAGGCCGGCCATCAGCCAGACAAACAGGTAGTGCATGGCATAGCCCAGCGCAACGCCCAGCAGACTGGCGGCCAGGCCAACAATGACAAACTCGACCACATAGGCGCCGGCGATGGCGCGCTGGGCCAGACCCAGCACGCGCAACAGCGCCGCGCCGTTGAGGTGGGCGCTTGCAAAGGTACGCGCGGCCAGTGCCACGGCCACAGCCGACAGCAGCGCCGCCAGCAGGGCCACCAGGTTCAGGAATTTCTGCGCACGCTCCAGGGTCTGCTCCATCTCGGGCCGGCCGCTTTGCAGCGACTCGATGCGCACGCCATGGGTATGGGGCTGGGCCACTTCGGTCTCGGCCCATTGCAAGAACTGCGCTGCCGCAGCAGGTTCACCCGCCACCGCAAAGCGGTACAGCAAGCGGCTGGCAGGCTGCACCAGGCCAGTGGCGGCCAGGTCATTCCAATCCAGCATCACACGGGGAGAAAAGCCCAGGAACCCCGCGCCCCGGTCCGGCTCGATCGTCAGCACCCGGCCAATGGTGAAGCGCTTGTCGCCCAGCCACAGCACCGAGCCGGTCTTCAGGCCCAACGCCTCGATCAGGCTCGGGTCCACCCAGACCTCCCCGGGCGCAGGAATGTCGCGGGTCGGCGCATCGGGCTGGCCCGCTGCCGGGGCCGTACGCAGGCTGCCGCGCAGCGGGTAGCCGGCCTGCACCGCCTTGAGGCCCACCAAGCGTGATTCCCCGCCATCGGCATCGTCCGAGCGCGCCATCGTCGGGAACGTGACCGTCGTCACGCCCTTTAAGCCCAGCGCCTGGGCCTTGTCGCTGAAGGCCGCTGGCGTGCTGTTGTCGCTCACCACCACTACATCGCCGCCCAGCAACTGGCTGGCATCGCGCTGCAGCCCCGCCTGGAGGCGGTCGGAGAAAAAGCTCACGGACGTGAGCGCCGCCACGGCCAGGGCCACCGCCACCAGCAGGAGGCGCAGCTCACCGGCGCGCCAGTCCCGCATCAGCTGGCGCCAGCCCAGCGCAAAAAAGTTGTGTTTCATGCAGCAAACATAACTGATGCGCGTTTACCCCCAGACCTTGCCGGATTTCCTGGCGCCGGGGCGATCTCCACCCCAGTAAAGAGCATGCCGCAAGCAGGGTCAAGACCACAGCAAAGGGGATCCAAACCAGCATGTTTTGGAAAAAGCACCACCGCCTGTACTGTCAGATACCCCAACAATTCTTGGATGCCTGTCGAGCAGGAGATTTTGTAGACGCCCCTCAAGCGCCCCATTGAAAGAGATCATCCCCAAGCGGGCAATTGCGAGTTACGATATGAAACAACAATCTCTCCACGAGCCATTCCTATGCAAGCCTTGATTTCACAATTGGGCCAGACGTTTGCCAAAGCTCGCAGTCTGGAGGAGCTGACACGCCCCTTGCTGGAGATGCTGCAAAGAGTCACCAGTCTGGAATCCACCTACCTCACCCGCATCGATCTGGGCCAGCGCGTCCAGCAGGTGCTGTTTGCGCGCAATACCCAAAGCCTGCAGATCCCCGAGAACCTGAACGTGCCTTGGGAAGACACCTTGTGCAAACGCGCCATCGATGAGAACTGCCTCTACACCGACGATGTAAGCCGCCACTGGGGCGACTCGCAGGCCGCGCAGGCGCTGGGCATCCAGACCTATGCCAGCACGCCGGTGCACCTGTCCGATGGCGCGCTTTACGGCACACTGTGCGGCGCCAGCGCATCGCGCAAACCGCTGCAGCCCGATACCCGCGATGTGATGCGCCTGTTTGCCCAGATCCTGGGCCAGCAGGTCGAGCGTGAGCAGCTGCTGGTGCAGATCCAGGTACAGAACGAAGAGCTGCAGCGTCTGGCGCGCACCGATGCCCTGACCGGCCTGCCCAACCGCCGCGCACTGATCGAGCAGTTCGACCAACTGCAGACCATTGCCCGCCGCCAGGAGCGTTACGTGCTCGTCGGCATGATCGACATGGATGGCTTCAAGGCCATCAACGACGGCTACGGCCATGAGGCAGGCGACCGCTTTTTGCAGCTGCTGGCCGACCAGATGCGCGGGGCCATGCGCGACTCGGACCTGATTGCCCGCCAGGGCGGTGACGAATTTGTCTTTGCCGGACTCGGCCCCTACCTGAACGAATCGGTGGCCCCGGCCCTCACGGAGACACAGGCACGTCTGTTTGCCAGCACCCGGGCCGAGTCGCTCTGCCTGGGCCAGGGCCTGAGCCTGAACTACACCGGCGCCAGCGTGGGCCTGGTAGCCGTCACGCCGGGCACCGATGCGGACACCGCCTTGCAGCAGGCCGACCTGGCGATGTACCAGACCAAGCAGGCCCGCAAAGCGCGCCACCCGGTCGCCGCCTGATTCACAGCCCCACTACCCTGGGGCGCAGATCAGCCCTCGGTGATCTGCGCGGCGGCTGCGGCGCCGGCCGCCGTCAAGGCCAGCATCCAGCGCCCCTCCACCGCCTCCGCCTGCACCCAAGCGGGTTGCAGGGCCTGCTCCAGCAGCAGGTTGAGCATGGCCAGCTCGCGCAGCAGGCCGCTGGCAGGGGCATCCAGGCATTTGGCGATACGCACCAGCGCAACCGCCTGGCCGCCACGCGCCTGCTGCTCCTGCGCCAAGGCCTGCAACATGCGCTGCGCCAGCGGCGAGATTGCCGGAGCGGCGGCGCCCAAGCTCCCCATCACTGCGGCGCCAGGCCGGGCTCCAGCACCACCGGAATGGATTTGGAGGTGGGCGTGCCCGCATGCGCGGCCACGGCCGACAGGGGCACCAGCGGATTGGTCTCCGGGTAGTAGGCGGCCAGGTTGCCGCGCGGAATGTCATAGGCCACCAGCTTGAAGCCCTCGACACAGCGCTGCTGGCCATCGTCCCAGACCGTGCGGATATTGACCCAGTCGCCATCGGCCAGGCCCAGATCGCGGATGTCATCGGCATGGATGAAGACCACCCGGCGCTGGCCAAACACGCCCCGGTAGCGGTCGTCCATGCCATAGATGGTGGTGTTGTACTGGTCGTGCGAGCGGGTGGTCAGCAACGTGAACACGCGCTGGTCACGCAGCCGCGCACGCGCCCGGTGCACAGGGGTATCTACCGGCACCGCATGGGCGTGGAAGCTGGCCTTGCCACTGGCCGTGGCCCAGATGCGCTCGCTGGCGGTGTTGCGCAGCCGAAAGCCACCGGGCACGGCCACGCGCTGGTTGAAGTCGGCAAAGTCGGGGAAGACCTTGGCGATCTCGTCGCGGATCAGTGCGTAGTCGGCGGCCAGCGCCAGCCAGTCCACCCGGCTGCGCGCGCCCAGGGTGGCGTGGGCCAGGCGCGCCACAATCGCCGGCTCGGACAGCAGATGCGCCGAGGCCGGTGGGTTCATGCCCATCGACAGGTGCACCATGCTCATCGAATCCTCCACCGTCACGCCCTGGGGCTGGCCGTTTTGCAGGTCGATCTCGGTGCGCCCCAGGCAGGGCAGCAGCAAGGCCTGGCGGCCATGCACCACATGGCTGCGGTTGAGCTTGGTGGTGACCTGCACCGTAAGCGCGCAGCGCTGCAGGCCCCTCCAGGTTTCATAGGTATCGGGCGTGGCGGCGGCAAAATTGCCCCCCAGCGCAAAAAACACCTGGGCCTGGCCGTCGCGCATGCTGGCAATGGCCTCCACCGTGTCCATGCCGTGGGCGCGCGGTGGCGCAAAGCCATAGACCTCCTGCAGCCGGTCCAGCAGCGCTGCGGGCGGTTTTTCCCAAATGCCCATGCTGCGGTCACCCTGCACATTGCTGTGGCCGCGCACCGGGCAAGGCCCCGCTCCTGGCCGGCCGATATGGCCGCGCAGCAGCAGCAGGTTCAGAATCATCTGGATGGTGGCGACCGAATGCGCATGCTGGGTGATGCCCATGCCCCAGCAGGCAATCACCTTGTCCGCGCCCAGGTAGACATCGCCGGCGGCTCGCATCTGCGCTTCGCTCAGGCCCGACTCCTGCGCCAGCAGCGTCCAGTCTTCCTCGCGCAGGCTCTGCGCCAGCGCCTCAAAACCGGTGGTGTGCGCGGCGATGAACGCGTGGTCCAGCACGCCGCCCCTTGCCGCCTCTTGCTCCAGCACATGCTTGAGCATGCCCCGCAGCGCCGCCAGGTCGCCGCCCACGCGCAGCTGAAAGTAGTGCGTGCTGATGGGGGTCGAGCCCAGCGTCGCCATCTCCAGCTTGTCCTGCGGATCGGCAAAGCGCTCCAGTCCGCGCTCGCGCAAGGGGTTGAAGCTGACGATGCGCGCGCCGCGCTTGTGCGCCTCGCGCAGCTCACCCAGCATGCGCGGGTGGTTGGTGCCCGGGTTCTGGCCAAAGATGAAGATGGCATCGGCCTCTTCAAAATCCGCCAAGGTCACCGTGCCCTTGCCCACGCCAATCTGGTCGCGCATGGCCGAGCCGCTGGGCTCATGGCACATGTTGGAGCAATCGGGGAAATTGTTGGTGCCGTACTCGCGCACAAACAGCTGGTAGAGGAAGGCCGCCTCATTGCTGGCCCGCCCCGAGGTGTAGAACACCGCCTGGTCCGGGCTGGGCAGCGCATTCAGGTGCTGGGCAATCAGCGCAAAGGCATCGTCCCAGGCAATCGGCAGGTAGTGGTCGCTGGCCGGGTCATAGACCATCGGATGCGTCAGCCGGCCCTGGTCCTCCAGCCAGAAATCGCTTTGCTGGGCCAACTCGCGCACGCTGTAGCGGGCAAACAGCTCCGGGCCTGCACGGCGGGCCGTGGCCTCGGCGGCAACGGCCTTGACGCCGTTCTCGCAGAACTCGAAGGTCGAGGCATGGTTGCGGTCGGGCCAGGCGCAGCCCGGGCAGTCAAAGCCATCGGGCTGGTTGGCGGACAGCAGCGTCTTGGCACCCTTGAGGGCGATGTCGTGGTGCAGCAGCGTGTTCTTGACACTGTTCAAGGCGCCCCAGCCACCGGCTGGGCCTTTGTAGAAGGCGATTTTTTGTTCTTGCATGGCAGGGGCTGGTTAGAACGTGTTTACGATTTCCTCGCGCCGCGACAGTGGTTTTGCGGGATGGGATGCGAGGCGCAATACCGCAGCAATAGCCATGCTATTGCGAGGATTTGCAACGACGCAGACCGCCCGCAAAACCACTGTCCCTACGGGTTGGAGTGAAATCGGGCGATTTCTGCGCGCTGGCCCTTGCTTGCACCCCGGTGCAAGCTGCGGACCAGCCCTTCGAACTCATCCCGATTGCACTCCAACGCGGCTGCGTAGAGATCGTGAACACGTTCTTAGAGCCATGCATTTCAACCCGCTGCACGCAGAGCGTCAAATTCAATGCCGCAATGCCAGCATTCGCAAAACTATGCCTGGGCTGCCGGTGCCGCCGCAGCCAAGGCGCCGGCATGCTGCAGGCACTGCTGCTGCCATTCAGCCTGCGCCATCAGCGCGCGCGCCGCCTCAAGCGCTGGCATGCCCTGCTGGGATTGCTGGTAGAGAAAGGCGACTTCGCTCTCGACCACCGGCTCCACCAGCGGCCAGGCACGCAGGCCCGGCGTGTGCCGCACGGTGGCCAACACGGCGCCGGGCACGATGCTGGCCACCTGGCCCTCGCCCACCGCCTGCAGCAAGGCCTGGACGGAATTGGTCTCCATGGCCGGCTGCACCTGCACGCCGACGGCCAACAAGCTGCGCTCCACGATCTGGCGGTTGTGCATATCGGGCGTCAGCAGGCACAGCGGCTGCTGCGCGGCCTGGGCCCAGCCCAGGGGCTCGGCCGCATGCAGGGAATCGGCCACGCAGGCCGGGTTCGGCGCCGCTTGCAACAGGTAGTAGTGTTCCTGGTACTGGGGCGCGCAATGGGTGCGCGGGCGGCGGATGCGGTCGCTGTAACCCAGCGCCAGATCCAGGCTCAACTCTTCGAGGCCGCGTTCAATATCGGGGGAACTCATCGCATGCAGCACAGGCACCAGGCCCGGGTGCTGGCGGCGCAGCAGGCTGGCAAAGCGCAGCAGCATCGGCATGGCCGTGGGCACGGCCGCCATGCGCAGCTGCCCTTGCAACTGGCCCGCCTGGGCGCTCAGGCGTTGGCGCAGGCGCGCCTCGCTTTGCAGCATCTCCAGGCCGGTTTGCAGCACCTGCTCACCCTCGGGCGTGAAGCCGGCAAACACCCGGCCCCGGCGCACGATGGCCACGCCAAACTCGGCCTCCAGCGCGCGCAGCGCATTGGACAGGGCCGGCTGGGTGATATGGCAGGCCTGTGCTGCCCGCGCGAAATGGCCATGCGCATGGAGCGCGGCCAGGTAGCGCATGGCAGCGAGCAGGTTCATCAGGTGTTGCTGCTGACGGAGATGGTCGGGAACTTCGACGAGAAGTCCTTGGCCTGCTGCGCAATCTTGACGGCGATGCTGCGGGCCACCTGCTTGTAGATGGCGGCCACTTCGCTGTCAGGCGCCGCCACCACGGTGGGGGTGCCACTGTCCGCCTGCTCGCGGATCTGCATCGACAGCGGCAGCGCGCCCAGGTAGTCGAGCTTGTAGTCGGCCGCCATGTGCTTGCCGCCATCGGCGCCAAAGATATGTTCCACATGGCCGCAGTGGGTGCAGACATGCATGGCCATGTTCTCGATCACACCCAGGAGCGGCACGCCCACCTTCTCGAACATCTTGATGCCCTTGCGTGCGTCGAGCAAGGCAATGTCCTGCGGCGTGGTGACGATCACGGCGCCGGTCAGCGGCACGCGCTGGCTCAGGGTCAGCTGGATGTCGCCGGTGCCCGGTGGCATGTCGATCAGCAGGTAGTCGAGGCCGGCCCAGTTGGTCTGGCGCAGCATCTGCTCCAGCGCCTGCACGGCCATCGGGCCGCGCCAGATCATCGCCTGGTCCTGGTCGACCAGCAGGCCGATGGACATCACCTGCACGCCATGGTTGAGCTTGGGCTCCATGGTCTTGCCATCGCTGCTCTCGGGCTTGCCGTCCACGCCCATCATCATGGTCTGGCTGGGGCCGTAGATATCGGCATCCAGCACGCCGACGCTGGCGCCCTCGGCCGCCAGGGCCAGTGCCAGGTTGGCGGTGGTGGTGCTCTTGCCCACCCCGCCCTTGCCCGATGCCACGGCAATGATGTTCTTCACGCCGGGGATCAGCGGCACACCGCGCTGCACCGCATGCGTGATCACCTTGTTGCTGATGCTCACCGAGACGTTCTCCACGCCCGGCACCGACTTGGCCGCCGCCACGAACTGGCTGCGCAGCTGCGGCACCAGGCTTTTGGCGGGGTAGCCCATCTCCACATCAAAGGCGACGTCGCCGCCATTGATCTGGAGGTTGCGCACGGCACGCGTGCTGACAAAATCTTTGCCCGTGTGGGGGTCTTGAACGCTGGCCAGCGCGGCCAGTAACGTTGTTTCGGTCACTGTCATCGTGTTTTCTATTCCTGAGACAGCAATAAGTCTAGCGAACCGCGCTTGCCCTTGCGAACCAGCGACAATCTGGGCTTTTCCCCTGCACCTCTTGAAAGACTTGCACCCGTGAAACTGAAAATGGCCGAGAACTCCGTGTTTGCAATCTTGCTGCGCTCGTCGTGGTGGATCAGTGTGGTGGTCGGAGCCATCATCGTGGTGCTGTGCCTGGCGCTGCTGCCCAAGGACATCCGCTTTGTCGGCGCCGCCGGCAGCCTGCCTTTTCTGGTGATCGGCGCGATGGCCGCCAAGCGCCAGTGGAACCAGCCCAGCGCAGCGGCCACCGAGGCGCTGTTGGCGCAGGCCAGCGCCATGTCCAGCCGCGATCTGCAAGCCTGGCTGAGCCGCGCCTGGCAGGCCGAGGGTTATGCCGTCACCACCCTGCAGCAAGGCGCGGCCGATCTGCAGCTGGCGCGCAACGGCCAGACCACCCTGGTGCAAACCAAGCGCAGCAAGGCTGGCGTGCATGGCATCGAGCCACTGCGCGCCCTGCATGAGGCCGCCAGCCAGGCGGGCGCGGCCAGCGTCTATGTGCTGCTGCAAGGCGAACTGAGCGACAACGCCCGCGTGTTTGCCCGCGACCAGAAAATCGTGCTGCTGCAGAACCTGGCGCTGGCAACCCTGCTGAAAAAGGCGGCGGCGAAGGCCTGACTTTTTTCCGTTGGGGCACAGCCCAGCGACAGCGGCGCTTGGCGCAGCACCCCCGTTTCGGCTATGGTGCTGCCCATGTCTCCCGCTCTGCACTACAGCCCCCATTCCGCTGCCACCGCCATCGTGCTGTCGGGCGGCGGCGCGCGCGCCGCCTACCAGGTGGGGGTGTTGCAGGCGCTGTCGCGCTTGCGCCAGAACGCCGGGGCCGACCATGAACCCACGCCCTTCCCCATAGCAGTAGGCACCTCGGCCGGCGCGATCAATGCGGCCGGCCTGGCCTGCGGCGCGGACCATTTCGACCTGGCGGTGCAGCGGCTCTCGCGGGTATGGCGCAATTTCTCCACCAGCCAGGTCTACCGTGCCGATGCCTTTGGAGTCATGCGCAGCGGGGCGCGCTGGCTCAGCCTGCTGACCCTGGGCTGGGCACTGACCCGCTGGCACCACAGCAAACCGCGCTCGCTGCTGGACAACGCCCCCTTGCTGGAGCTGCTGCAGGCCGAGCTGCCGCTGGAAAAAATACCCCAGCTGCTCCACAACGGCAAGCTGTCGGCGCTGGCCATCACCGCTTCGAGCTACACCACCGGCGAGCACATCACCTTCTACGAAGCCGGCCCGCATGTGCCCAGCTGGTCACGCACGCAGCGCCGCGCCATCCAGGACCGCATCAGCCACCAGCACCTGATGGCCTCGTCGTCGATCCCCTTCATCTTTCCGCCCGCCGAGCTGATGCTGCGCGGCCAGTACAACTACCTGGGCGATGGCGCCATGCGCCAGACCGCCCCGCTGGCGCCTGCCGTGCACCTGGGCGCTCAGCGCATTGTGGTGGTCGGTGTAGGCCGCTCGCACGAGGTGCTGCACCTGCCCCAGGGCGAGCACCCGCCGTTTCCGTCGCTGGCCCAGGTGGCCGGCCATGCACTGTCCACCATCTTTCTTGATGCGCTGTCGGTCGATGTGGAACGGGCCCAGCGCATCAACCACACGCTGAGCCTGATCCCGGAAGCCGAGCGCGCCCGCAGCGCACTGCGGCCGCTGGATTTGCTGGTGATCACGCCATCGCAATCGCTGGACGCGTTGGCGCTGGAGCACCTGCAAGAGCTGCCCACGCCGGTGCGGGCGCTGCTGGGTGCGATGGGCGTGTCGGTGCACAGCCAGAACGTGGGCAGCGCTGCGCTGGCCAGCTATCTGCTGTTTGAGCCGGGCTATACCCGCGCACTGATTGCGCTGGGCCGGGCCGATACCATGGCGCGGCGCGACGAGGTCTGCGCCTTTTTTGGCTGGGGCAGCCGCCCGGCGGGCCCCGCCAATCCCCTGGTCGCGCCATCTGGCCCCGTAAGCGCCTAGAATTGGCCGGTTCTGGAGCGCCTGCGCGCGCGAGGGCTGGCTGCGCCACCCTCCCTGTGACCAGAATCCGCAACGGCCACCGGCCTGCGTCCTCTCTGTGATTAGAAAGTTCCGCAACCCTATGTCTCAACGAAAGATTTTCGTCACCACCGCCCTGCCGTATGCCAACGGCAACTTCCACATCGGCCACATCATGGAATACATCCAGGCCGATACCTGGGTGCGTGCGCAGCGAATGCAGGGCAATGCGGTGAACTTTGTCGGCGCCGATGACGCCCATGGCGCGCCCATCATGATTGCCGCCGAAAAAGCCGGCAAGACGCCCCAGCAGTTTGTCGCCGACATCGCCGCCGGCCGCAAGCAGTACCTCGACGGCTTCCACATCGGTTTTGACAACTGGAGCAATACCGACAGCCCCGAGAACCACGAGCTGTCCAAGCAGATCTACCTGGACCTGAAGGCCGCCGGCTTCATCGAGACGCGCACCATCGAGCAGTTCTTCGACCCCGAGAAGAACATGTTCCTGCCTGACCGCTTCATCAAGGGCGAATGCCCGCGCTGCCACGCCAAGGACCAGTACGGCGACAACTGCGAAGTCTGCAGCTCCGTCTATGCGCCCACCGACCTGATCAACCCCTACTCGGCACTGTCTGGCGCCAAGCCGGTGATGAAGAGTTCGGAGCATTTCTTCTTCAAGCTGTCCGACCCGCGCGCGGTCGAGTTCCTGACCCAGTGGACCCAGGACGGCCAGCATGTGCAGCCCGAAGTGGCCGCCAAGATCAAGGAATGGTTCGGCGTGCGCACCAACCCCGATGGCTCGACCAGCGAAGGCCTGGACGACTGGGACATCTCGCGCGATGCGCCCTACTTCGGCATCGAAATCCCTGACGCACCGGGCAAGTACTTCTATGTCTGGCTGGATGCGCCCGTGGGCTATCTGGCTTCGCTGAAGAACCTGCTGGCCCAGCGCGGCGAGGACTACGACGCCTACATGGCCGATCCGGCGCTGGAGCAGTACCACTTCATCGGCAAGGACATCATCACCTTCCACACCCTGTTCTGGCCGGCGATGCTGAAGTTCAGCGGCCGCAAGACCCCCACCAAGATCTGCGTGCACGGCTTCCTGACCGTGAACAACGGCGAGAAGATGAGCAAGAGCCGTGGCACCGGCCTCGATCCGCTCAAGTACCTGGCCCTCAAGATGAACCCCGAGTGGCTGCGCTACTACCTGGGCGCCAAGCTCAATGGCAAGAACGAAGACATCGACTTCACCGCCGAAGACTTCATGCTGCGCGTCAATTCCGACCTGATCGGCAAGTATGTGAACATCGCCTCGCGCGCTGCCGGCTTTATCAGCAAGCGCTTTGAAGGCCGCCTGGGCGAGGTGAGCGCCGACGGCCAGGAGCTGCTGGCCCTGCTGCGCGCGCAAAAGGAGGCGATTGTGGCCGCCTACGAGGCACGCGACACCGCCCGCGCCGCCCGCGAGATCATGCAGCTGTGCGACAAGGTCAACAGCTATGTCGATGCCAACAAGCCCTGGGAGCTGGCCAAAAAGGACGGCATGGAGCAGCGCCTGCACGATGTCTGCACGGTCTGCATCGAAGCCTTCCGTATCCTGACCATCTACCTCAAGCCGATCCTGCCGGGTGTGGCTGCCGAGGTGGCGAACTTCCTGATCGTGCCGCCCGAGCAATTTGCCGACGTGGACAAGCCGCTGGGCGCTGGTCACCAGATCGGCATCTACCAGCATCTGATGCAACGCGTGGACCCGCTGCAGCTCGAAGCGCTGTTCGAAACCCCTGCCAGCCAGGAAAAGGCGGCGGCCGCTGCAGCGCCTGCCAAGGCCAAGAAGGCGGAGAAGAAAGCCGAAGCCGTGGTGGACCCGAACGCCCCCGGTGGCGAGCCGCTGGCCGACACCATTGGCATCGACGACTTTGCCCGCATCGACCTGCGCATTGCCAGGATTGTCGAATGTAAGGCCGTCGAAGGCTCGACCAAGCTGCTGCAGCTGACCCTGGACGTTGGTGAAAAGGGTGAAGACGGCCATCCCAAGACCCGCAATGTGTTCAGCGGCATCAGCAGCATGTACACGCCCGAGCAGCTGCAAGGCAAGCTCACCGTGCTGGTCGCCAACCTGGCGCCGCGCAAGATGAAGTTCGGAATCTCCGAAGGCATGGTGCTGGCTGCCAGCCATGCCGACGAGAAGGCCCACCCCGGCATCTATGTGTTGGAGCCCTTCCCCGGCGCGCTGCCAGGCATGCGCATCCATTGATCCGGATGGCCGCTGACCGCCGCCTCTTGCAGCCCCTGCGCTCCGTAGCCGCAGGGGCTTTTTACTGCGCCTCGGCCTTGCTGCTGGGCGGCTGCAGCGTTGTGGCCGTCGGCGCCGCCGCCGTTAGCGTGACCGCCACGGCGGTGGGGCTGGCCGCCGATGCGGCCGTGGGCACCGCCAAGGTGGTGGGCAAAGGCGTTGGCAAGGCCTATGACATGGCGACCGGCGAAGAACAGGACAACAGCGGAATAACAGTGCGCTACCGGGAGCCCCGGCCGGGCGAAACCTTCCCGCCGCCGCAGCCCAGCGAGCAGCTGGCAACGCAAGGGCCCGCACCTACCCCGCCAATGCCGCCGGCCAAGCCTGCAGCGGCACCAGAAACCGCCATCCCCAGCGGTCCCTGAACAACCCGGATTGGATAGCGCTCAGTTACCCGCGTAGCGACCGGGCCGGTGGCTGATCCACAGGAAGACGCTCATCACCACGGCCGCCAGCACCGAGTAGGCCACGCGCTCGAATGGCACCACCCACAGCGCCAGCAGCACCACGGTGCAGTCGATGACCATCTGCACCTTGCCGGCGCGGATGCCATAGCGGTCCTGCAGGTAGAGCGACACGATGGTGGCGCCGCCCAGGCTGGAGCGGTGGCGCGCCAAAAAGAGGCAACCCGTGCCCATCAGCAGGCCGCCGGCGATGGCGGCATACAGCGGGTTGAGGTAGTCGATATGGATAAAGCGCGGGCCGATATCGACCAGCAGCGCCAGCATCGCTACCGAGATAAAGGTCTTGACGGTGAACTCCGGCCCCATGCGCGTCCAGGCGAACCAGTAAAAGGGCAGATTGATCGCGAAGAAAATCGCGCCAAACGGCAGCCCCGTGGCGTAGTGCAGCAAAAAAGCCAGGCCCGCTGTGCTGCCCGTCAGCAAACCCGCCTGCGCGAACAGGCCCAAGGTGATCGAGACAAACAGCGAGCCGGTAAACAGCGCCTGTGCATCTTCAAAGCGGCCATGGCGCATGGCAGGCCCCGGCAGCGCAGCAGGGGCAACGGCCACGGTGCCGGGCAGGCCCGTGGTAGCGGTGGGGCGGGATAGCGGTGAGGACATGTCGGGTTGACAGCAAGTTTCGTGCCCGCGCAAGGGTGGCGCGCGGGGCTGCCTGGCATGGGTGATGCTAGGTATAAACCCGAATTTTAAAGAGTTTCAGCCCGTTACGGTTAGGCATATCCGCAACAGTTCTGGGTCATCAGCGCCAATGGAAGCCGCCATCAGCGGCTGGGCACCACCTGGGTGCTGTTGCTGCGCAGCACCTTGCCCTGGGCATCGAACACCACGGTGAACAGCATCTTGGTGTTGGGCGGATCGATCCAGCCCCAGTCCCATTCGGCTTCGTTCTTCAGCGGATAGCTGGTGCGCTTGGCCGGCTGGCCCAGCAGACGGCGGATCTGCTGCTGGTCCATGCCCGGCTGTACCTTGGCAAAGTAAGCGGGCGCCAGCACCTGGCGCAGCGCGCTCATCTTGCCGTCGGTGCCAATGGTGATCATGTAGTTCTGCGCACCAGCGGGCTGGCGCGTGTACTCCAAGGTGTGGGAGCCATCGGCCTCATCCCAGATCTGGTTGGGCTCGCCAAAACGGTCGCGCACGTCCTGCTCGGTCGAGACGTGCTCCTCCAGTTCCTTGATGCGCTGCTGGTCGCAGCCCGCCAAAAACACGGAAACGGCCAGCGCAGAGGCGGCGATTGCAAATTTGGTCAGGAAGGACATGGTGAGGTTCGGTAGAATCCAGGCACAAGAGGTAAATATACGCTATGTCTTTCTTTCGCCGCCCCGACTACCAATCCGACACCACCCAGTTCCTGCTGAAGCTCAAGGCCGACAAGCCCGAGCTGGAACAAGGCCAGCGCGAAGGCCGCGCCCTGCTGTGGGACAAGGATCTGGACCGCCAGCAGCAAGCCGAGTACCAGACTGCACGTGTGGCGCAAAAGCCTTACGTGTACCAAACCAACCACGATTGATCGCCCAGCCCGCTGCCGGCCGCCTGGCCCCGCAGCGGCTTTCGATCCCGCATAGCCCCCGCGCATGGCAACACCCGGCAACCTGAACACGGCTGAGGACGACGCACGCCCCGCCGCAGGTGACGCCGCCATGCCCGAGGTGGTGGACCAGGTGGCGCTCGCCCGTCTCTACGGCGAACCCCTGTTCGCCATGCCGACGGATCTCTACATCCCGCCCGATGCGCTCGAGGTGTTCCTGGAGGCTTTTGAAGGCCCGCTGGACTTGCTGCTCTACCTGATCCGCAAGCAGAACTTCAACATCCTCGACATTCCGATGCTGAGCGTCACCCGCCAGTACCTGAGCTATGTGGACGAGATCCGCAGCCGCAACCTGGAGCTGGCCGCCGAATACCTGCTGATGGCCGCGATGCTGATCGAGATCAAGTCGCGCATGCTGCTGCCGCCCAAAAAGCAGGCCGAGGGTGAAGAAGCCGAAGACCCCCGGGCCGAGCTGGTGCGCCGCCTGCTGGAGTACGAGCAGATGAAGCTGGCCGCCCAGGGCCTGGGCGCCGTGCCCCAGTACGGGCGCGATTTCATCAAGGCCCAGGTCTTTATCGAGCAGGCGCTGCAGCCGCGCTTTCCGGATGTGGAGATGTCCGAGCTGCAGGAAGCCTGGCGCGATATCCTCAAGCGCGCCAAGCTGGTGCAGACCCACAAGATCACCCGCGAAGAGCTCTCGGTACGGGAGTACATGAGCGCCATCCTCAAGCGCCTGCAAGGCCGGCGCTTTGTCGAGTTCGAAGACATCTTCGAGCCGGAAAAAGGCAGCACGGTATTGGTAGTAACTTTTATTGCACTGCTGGAACTGGCCAAGGAAACCTTGATCGAAATCACCCAGGCCGAAGCCTTTGCGCCCATCTATGTGCGGCTGTCGTACACGCCAGTCTGACCCGCTTCAGGCCTCGATCCTGCTGCCGCCCAAGCCCCCTCTACCCTGCCTTTATTCCAACGGAGACCACCATGCCGCATCTCGTCATCGAATACACCAACAACCTTGAGAGCTTCCCCGAAGCCCATCTGCTCGACGCCCTCAACGCAGCCGTGATCGCCAGCGGCCAGGTGCAGAACGAGCAGGACCTCAAGAGCCGCGTTGTGCGCGCCGAGCAGTTCGTCATTGGCGCGGACCCCACCGCACTGCGCGGCTTTGTGCATGCCGAGCTGCGCCTGCTGGCCGGCCGCACGCCCGAGGCCAAGCGCGACCTGTCCGACCGCATCGGCGCCGTGCTGCGCGAGTTCACACCCCACCCCGAAGGCATGCTGGTGCAGCTGAGCGTGGACATTGTCGATATGGACCGGGGCGCTTACTACAAGGGCGCGCTGTAATCCGCCTGCAGCGGCCGCGTTAGCGGCACCGCCAATACAAAGGCCTGCCGTCTCTCGCAAGACGGCAGGCCTTTTTCATGCAGCGGCGGTGCAAGGCAGCCGCCCACGCAGGGATCAGTGCTCCAGAGGCATCTGGCCCTTGTTTTCCTTCTCGATGCGGATCTTGCGCATCACGCCATCGGTGGCCTCGGTGACGGCAAACTGCCAGCCATCGATCACCACCACATCGCCCTGTTTGGGCAAGGCGCCATTGAACTCGGTGAGCAAGCCGCCCAAGGTGGTGAAGGCATCGGCAGACGAGACCAGCTCGCTGGAGCCCAGCAACTGCTGCACCATGTGCACATCGGCGGCGCCGCTGGCAATCCAGGTGTCGGGCTCGCCCTCCACCGCCTGGATCGTGAAGCTCTCGTCCTCGTCGGGGAACTCGCCGGCAATCGCTTCGAGCACATCGACCGGCGTCACCACGCCACTCATCACATGGAACTCATTGATGACGATGACCATATGGCCCTTGGACTGGCGCAGGTCGTTGATCAGCGCGATCACGCCTGCGCCTTCGGGCACCATCAGCGGCTTGCGGATGGTGGCGGGCTGGATGGCGCCATGCTGCATCAGATCCATCAGCATGTCCTTGGCACGCGCCACACCCTGCAGCTGGTCCACTTGGCCCATGCACACCGGCAAGTGGCTGTGCGGGTTGTCATTGAGCGAGCGCTGGATGGCCTCGGCATCGTCGCTCAGGTCCACCCAGTCCACATCCGAGACCGGGGTCATGATCGAGCGCACCTTGCGGTCACCCAGCGACAGCACGCCACTGACCATGATGCGCTCTTCGGGCGCAAAGGTCAGTTCGGCCTCGGCAGCAGCCGGGTCGTCCTGCGCATGCTCGGTTTGGTCATTGCCGCTGCGGCCTGCCATCAAGGACAGCACCTTCATCGCCGTGCGCTCACGCATCGGCACGCGCTGCTCATGGCGGATCGCGTTGCGCGAGGACACCTGGTTGAAGGTCTCGATCAGGATCGAGAAACCAATGGCGGCGTACAGATAGCCCTTGGGCACATGGAAGCCCAGGCCTTCGGCCACCAGGCTGAAGCCGATCATCAGCAGGAAGCTCAGGCAGAGGATGACGATGGTCGGGTGCGCGTTGACAAAGCGGGTCAGCGGCTTGGAGGCAAACAGCATCACACCGATCGAGATGATGACGGCCGCCATCATCACGCCCAGGTTGTTGACCATGCCGACGGCGGTGATCACGGCATCGAGCGAGAAGACTGCATCGAGGACCACGATCTGCGCGACCACGGCCGAGAAGCTGGCGTAGACCGTGCTGCTCGACTTGCTCATGCTCACGCCTTCCATGCGCTCATGCAGCTCGGTCGTGGCCTTGAACAGCAGGAACAGACCGCCCAGCAGCAAGATCAGGTCGCGCCCCGAAAAACTGAGCGGCCCGACGGAAAACAGCGGTTGTGTGAGGGTGACGAGCCAGGAGATGGCCGTCAGCAGACCCAGGCGCATCACCAGGGCCAGGGACAGGCCGATGACACGTGCCTTGTCCCGCTGGTGTGGCGGCAACTTGTCGGCAAGGATCGCGATAAAGATGAGATTGTCTATGCCCAGAACGATCTCAAGCACCACCAGGGTGAGAAGACCAATCCATATCTGCGGGTCGGAGAGCAGCTCGATCATGCGGCGCTCCCTTCGATGGGCAGAGACACCGTCAGCGGTGTACTGGGGCTAGAACTAAAGGACAGCGACAGGGTGGTCGCGCACGGGAGAGGCTCAGGGTCCGGGTTGTCGGGCATAAAATCCGAAGGGTTGCTAAACAGCCTCCATCCTAACGTGCAGCACAAAAACCCTTGGAGTCTGGCCCATTCGTCACGGGAGCGACATGCTGCCATTCCGCATGCACCGGCACCCAGGCTGAGGCTCAGCCAACCACCCCAGGCTGCGGCCAGACCGGCACCTCACCCAGCACCTGCGCTGGTATCCAGCCGCGCAGGCTGTTGAGAAAAGCCCAGGCCTGCACACGCGGCACATCGCTCAGCAACACCACGCCTTCCACCACTTGACCCGCCTCCAGCGCCAGCCGGCGCCCCACACCGGGCAGCAGGCCGCAGTGCAGCGCGGGCGTGATCCAGCGGCCGTCGATTTGCATGGCGATATTGCCCCGGGTGGTCTCGGTGATCTCACCGGCCTCGTTCCACAACAGGGTGTCGAACACGCTGCTGTCCTGCGGCGCCCAGCGCTCGTAGTGCGCGCGGCGGCTGGTCTTGAAGCGCACAAACTCGCCATGCGCCTCGGCCAGCGGCGCAGCCGCCCATTGCAGACTGACCTGCGCAGGCGATGGCGGGCAGGCAAAGGCCTCGGCCTGGAACCTGCCCTGGGCATGGAGCAGCAGGCGCAGGCGCCACAGGCCTTGCGGATGGGCCTGGGCCAGGCCGTCCAAAGCCGCTTGCGCGGCCACCCCATCCCAGCGGTAGCCAAAATGCGCGGCCGCAGCGGCCATGCGCTCCAGGTGCAGCGCAGCATGGCGCAACTGGCCGTTGTCCAGCGCCAGGGTCTCGATCAGCTCAAAGGGCATGCTGGCCCGCTCCAGAAAGGCACGCTTGTGCATCCATTCGCGCCACTCGCCGTCAGCCGTGGCATCAGCGGTGATGCCGCTGCCAATGCCGCATTGCAGCTGCGTGCCGCGCAAGGCCACCGTGCGGATGGGGACGTTGAAAGTGGCGCGTATACCACCAGCACCATCGGAGCGCACAACGCCCAAGGCGCCGCAGTACCAGCCGCGCGGCTCTAGTTCCAACTCGGCAATCGCCTGCATGGCCGCCCGCTTGGGCGCGCCGGTGACCGAGCCGCAGGGGAACAAGGCCTGCATCACATCGACCAGGCCGGTGCCCTGGGGCAGCCGGGCCCGCACGTCCGAGGTCATCTGCCATACCGTTGGCAGCGCCTGCAGCGCAAACAGCTGCGGCACCTGCACGCTGCCCAGCTGCGCAATGCGCGCCAGGTCATTGCGCAGCAGGTCGACGACCATCACGTTCTCGGCCCGCTCCTTGGCCGATGCGCGCAAGGCCTGGGCCTGGGCCTCGTCCTGCGCAGGGTTGCTGCCTCTTGCGGCCGTGCCCTTCATCGGGCGGGTCAGGATGTCGCCCGCGCCCTCGGCGGGCTGCTGCCAGTCAAAAAACAGCTCGGGCGATACCGACAGCAGCTGCTCATCGCCCCGGTCGATATGCAGCGCATAGCCGCCGGGCTGGGCCTGCTGCAACGCGGCAAACAGTGCGGCGCCGTCCAGCTGATCACTGCCGGGCAAGGCGCTCTGGCCTTGCAATTGCTGGGTGTAGTTGATCTGGTAGTAAGCACCGTTGCGGATATCGGCATGGATGCGCGCCATCTGCGCATCGAACTGCGGGCGGCTCAGCGTGCTCTGCCATTGCAGCTGCACGGCGGGCGTTTCGGTTTCGGGCAGCGGCGCCATGTCAGCAGGTGGCGTATCCCAGACCGCAAACCAGGCCAGGGGCTCGCCGCTGGGCGCGGCCTGTGTCGGCAGATAGGGGTTCAGCGCAGAGGCGGCCTCATAGCGCAGGCCGCCGACGCAGCAGGCGCCCGCACGTGCGGCCTGCTCCACGGCATCCAGCAAGGCGCGCAAGGATGGCGCATCCTGCGCCTCCAGCACCCGGTCCGGGCTGGACAGGGCCAGGCGCAGGCGCTCGGCACCGGACAAGGGCTGGCCCATATCGATGCGGGCAGAAAAGGGCTTGTGCGCTGTCATAGGGGCGCCAGCATAGCGGCGCGGCCTTGTCCTTGCAGGACAATAGCCATCTGTCCGCTCCCTGCCTGCCCCCGTGTCCTCTGCCCCGCGCCGCCTCCAATGCCCCCGCTGCCTCCGTCCGCAAAGCGCCTGCATCTGCGCGCTGGCGCAGCCGCTGCAGGCTGCTACCCAGGTGCTGATCCTGCAGCACCCGCTGGAGCTGCAGGAGGCCAAGGGCACCGCGCGCCTGCTGCACCTGTGCCTGCCGGGCAGCCGGCTGGAAGTGGGGGAAGCCTTTGACCCGGCACAGCTGCAGCAATGGCTGTATGGCGCCTGGCCCGGCGCCGGGGCACCGCAGCACACCCTGCTGCTCTACCCCCAGACACCCGAACAGCCCGCCGCCCTGATGGCGCTGACGGGCCGCGACGCGCCAGCACCCGTCCAGCGCCTGGTGCTGATCGACGGCACCTGGCGCAAGAGCCGCAAGATGCTCTATGCCAACCCGCTGCTGGCCCGGTTGCCCCGCCTGGCGTTGACCGATACCGGGCCGGCCGGCTACCGCATCCGCAAGGCGCCGCGCGCAGGCCAGCTCTCGACCCTGGAGGCAGCCGCGCTGGCGCTGCAACAGCTGGAGGCCTGGCCCGATGGCGCACCGCCGCTGCAGGCGCTGCAGCAGTCCTTTGACGGCCTGATCGCGCAGTACGAACGCCTGCGTGCAGCACATTCATAATTGGCGCGCTGGCGACAATGCGCCCGCCTGCGCGCCCGTGGGTGAGCGCGCACTCGGAGATACTCCAGGCCATTGCTTATCCTCGTATTTCCATTTCTCTGACGGAGCCCTTGCATGAAGTTCTCGACCCTCACCCTGCTCAGCGCCGCGCTGTGCGCCGCCGGCCTGGCCCAGGCCGCTGCCCCCTCCGATGCCGCCGTGCAACAAGCCAGCAGCGCCAGCCTGCGTGAATGGATCGAGGTGCTGGCCCTGCCCAATGACTCGAACGTGGCGGCCGACATCGAGAAGAATGCGCAGTGGTTCAAGGCGGCGCTGGAGAAGCGCGGCTTCCAGGCCCAGCTGCTGCCCAACCAGGGCAAGCCCATGGTGCTGGCCACCCTGCCCCCAGTGCCCGGCGCCACCAAGACGGTGCTGTTCTACGCCCATATGGACGGCCAGGCGGTGACCCCGTCCGAATGGCAGCAGGAGAGCCCCTGGAAGCCGGTGCTGAAGGAACGCCAGGCCGATGGCGCCTGGAAAGAGATTGCACTGGAGCAGCTCTACGGCGCCCAGCCCAACCCCGAGTGGCGCGTGTTTGGCCGTTCTTCGTCCGATGACAAGGCCCCCATCATCATGCTGATGGCCGCCATCGATGCACTGCAGCAGCAGGGCCTGGCGCCCAGCACCAATATCAAGATCCTGCTCGACTCCGAAGAGGAAAAAGGTTCGCCATCGCTGGGCGGCGTCATCAATGCCAACCTGGATGCCCTGAAGGCCGATGCACTGCTGGTGCTCGATGGCCCCATGCATGCCAGCAACCGCCCCACCCTGGTGTTCGGCAACCGCGGTGTGGCCCAGGCCACCTTGACCATCTACGGCCCCAGCCAGGATCTGCACAGTGGCCACTACGGCAACTATGCCGCCAACCCCGCGTTCACGATGGCGCAGCTGCTTGCCTCGATGAAGGCGCCCGATGGCCGTGTGCTCGTCAAGGGCTACTACGACGGCATCAGTTTTGATGCCCCAACCCAGGCGGTGATGAAGGCAGTGCCCGATGACGAGACCGCGCTGCGCAAGCGCCTGGGCATTGCCCAGGCCGAGAAAGTAGGCAACAACTACCAGGAATCGATGCAGTACCCCTCGCTCAATGTGCGCGGCCTGCAAAGTGCGGACGTCGGCGCCCAGGCCCGCACCGTGGTGCCCGCCCAGGCGATCGCCGAGCTGGATCTGCGCACGGTGCCCGAGACCCCACCCGAGCGCCTGCTGCAGCTGCTCAAGACCCATATCGAAGGCCAGGGCTTTACCCTGATTGATGGCGAGCCCAGCGCCGAGCAGCGCGCCCAGTACCCCAAACTGGCGAGCCTGAAGATGGGCGGCGTGTCGGCCTCGTCCAGCGCCGTGCGCACCGACCTGAACGCCCCCATTGGCGACTGGCTGCGCCAGGGCATGCAGCAGGCCTGGGGCCAGGCACCCGTGCAGATCCGCATGATGGGCGGCACGGTGCCCACCGGCGCTGCGGTGCAGGCGCTGAAGGTGCCCTTTGTGATCGTGCCCATGGTCAATGCCGACAACAACCAGCACAGCAAGAACGAGAACATGCGCCTGGGCAACTACTTCGATGGCGTCAAGAGCCTGGCATCCATCCTGAGCCAGCCCTGGAAATAAGCCCAAAAAAGGCCCCCAGCTGGGGGTCTGCTGTGCGTAGCGGTTCAGCTCAGCGCTGCGCTGGCACGCCGTCTTTCCACTGCGGCCAGTTCTTGACGACGGTGTCGACAAAGACGCCGCCCACGGCTGCCACATTGGCTACCGTTTCGGCAAAGCCGCCTGCGGTCTCGCCGGGCTTGGGGTCCAGGTGGGCCTGGGTGGTTTCCTGCGGGTTGCCCTGGTCAAAATTGACCGAGCCGCGCAGGCTCAAAATCCGGTCCGTGCCATGGCTGCGCTTGAGCACCAGCGCAATGGCGGCTGCTTCCATCTCGGTGGCGACATAGTCGTCCGCACCATAGAGCTTGGCGATGTACTGCGCCTCCTTGGACAGACCCGGGCCATGGAAGAAGGTATCGCCCGTCATATGCGTGCCCACATGCACGCTGGGCGCCTTGCGCGCCGCCGCATCGGGGTAGCGCATGCGGTAGCGCTGGGCCGATTCGCTGTCCTGCAGCGGGACGGCGCGGGTCATCGCATAGGCGGCTTGGGTCAGCGCCGGGTTCAGCGCAAAGCGGCGGTAGTCCTCATAGCCCTTGCGCGGCATAAAGACGGGCGCGCCGGCCTGGCCCTCTTCCGGCGCCCAGCGGTGGCCCAGGTCATAGTCGACCAGCCAACTGCCCCAGGTCACATCGCCAATGGTGCCGCGCGACGGCGGGGTGCCGGCCACGCCGCTGATCACATAGTAGGCCTGGCCAAAATTGAACTGCGGGTTCAGCACGATGGCCTGCATCGAGGCCGAGGCATTGACCTTGCCCATGCCCAGCACGCTGCCGCAGACGCCATCGGTATTGCAGAACACCGGCCCCAGCGCGCCCGGCACCTGGATAGGCTGGGCATTGCGGAAGTAGCGCTCATACCAGTGCTGGAACTCGCCGGCCCGGTCGCCGGTGTTGGCACCGATCTCGAACATGGCAGCCACAAACACTTTCACCTGGACCGGTGGCGCGGCCTGGGCCACTCGCGGCGACTGGGGCAGCTGGCTGCCGGTGCTGGCGCAACCTGAGAGCAGCGCCAGCAACAGGGCGCTGGCGCACAGCGGCCGGGCGAGAGAGCGAAGCGGGGCACGGGACATGGGGTATTTCTCCTGGTCAGACCACCGGTATCTCAGCGGCATTTCAGCGCGATCCGGCGTGCTGCGCATTGTAGGTGGGCAGCTCGGCTGCGGCCTGGCCCAGCGCTGTCACCAAGGCATCGACCTCGGGGACCGCTGCCCGGTGCAGCGGCAGCAGCACCTGGGTGCGGAACGGAATCGAAAAGGCCAGCGGCCGCTGCACCAGGCCCTGGCCCATGCAGGCCTGCGCGGTGAAGGGGTTCACGATGGCCAGGCCCAGGCCGTTTTGCACCATCGCGCAGACCGCCACGGCACTGTGCGTCTCCAGCAGCATCTGCCGGCCCACGCCGGCATCGGCAAACACCTGGTCGATCTGGATGCGGTAGGGGTCGCCCTCGGCCAGGCTGATAAAGGCCTGGTCCGCAAAGTCAGCGGGCTCCAGCCTGGGCTTGCGCGCCAGCGGGTGGCCGGCGGGCAGAACCGCCACCTCGTCCAATGCCGGCAAGGCCACGGCACGGGTGCCGGCCGGTGCCTCGCCATGCTCGGTCAGGCCCAGGTCATAGCGCTGGGCGGCCATCCATTGCTGCAACAGTGGCGCCTCCTGCGTGGCGACGCTGACCGCCACTGGCCCCTGCGCCTGCTGCATCCGCGCCAGCGCCGCCGGCAGCAGCGCATGGCTGAGTGCCGGCATGCTCAGCACGCTGATGCGCGCAGCTTGCGGGCGCGACAGCGCCACCGCGCGGTCAATCACCCGGTCCAAGCCCTGCCAGCTGCGCTGAACCTCTTCCCACAGCGCCAAGGCGCGGGCATTGGGCCGCAGCCGGCCTTGCACCCGCTCAAACAGCGGGTAGCCCAGCAGCTGCTCCATGCGCGCCAGATCGCGGCTCACCGTGGGCTGGGAGCTGAACAGCAGCCCCGCCGCGCCGGTCACCCCGCCCGCCAGCATGACGGCGCGGAACACCTCGATATGGCGGTGCTGCAGCCGGGGCGCTGACGGGCTCGGCTCCCGGGATGGATCGGAAGCGGAGGGAGCGGGGCTTGGCGAACGGGGCATGGGCAGGAGGCACGACGACAGAGACATATCCATTATGAATGACATGCCGACAAATAAGCATTAGACCAAATACCCCGCCCCAGGCACACTGGGCAGCTGATTTCTCCAATCTCTCCGACTCCCCGATTCCAAGCCCTGCGGCACACCGACTATGAGCAACCCCTTTACCCCCGATCTGCTGTGGCAGCTGGCCGATGACTTCAACACCCCCCTGTGGGTGTATGACGCGGACACCATCCGCCAGCGCATTGCCGAGCTGCAGGCCTTCGACACCGTGCGCTTTGCGCAAAAGGCCTGCTCCAACATCCATGTGCTGCAGCTGATGCGTGCGCAAGGCGTCAAGGTGGATGCGGTCTCGCGCGGCGAAGTGCTGCGCGCGCTGGCAGCCGGCTACCAGGGCGGTTTTGGCGAGCCTTCCGACATCGTGTTCACCGCCGATGTGATGGACGAGGCCACCCTGGCCACCGTGGTCGAGCACCAAATCCCCGTCAATGCCGGCTCCATCGACATGCTGCACCAGCTGGGCCAGGCATCGCCCGGCCATGCGGTCTGGCTGCGCATCAACCCCGGCTTTGGCCATGGCCACAGCAACAAGACCAATACCGGCGGCGAGCACAGCAAGCACGGCATCTGGCACAGCGACCTGACGATGGCGCTGGCGGTGATCGCCGAGCGCGGCCTGCAGCTGGTGGGTCTGCACATGCACATCGGCTCGGGCGTGGACTACGGCCACCTGCAGGAAGTTTGCGGCGCGATGGTGCAGCTGGTGCAGCGCACCCACGCAGCCGGCCACCGCCTGCAGGCCATCTCGGCCGGCGGCGGCCTGTCCATCCCCTACAAGGAGGGCGATGCCACCATCGACACCCAGCACTACTTTGGCCTCTGGGATGCGGCCCGCAAGCAGGCCGAGGCACTGGTGGGCCACCACCTGGGCCTGGAGCTGGAGCCGGGCCGTTACCTGGTGGCCGAATCCGGTGTGCTGCTGGGCACCGTGCGCGCCACCAAGGATGCCGGCAGCAACCACTTTGTGCTGGTCGATACCGGCTTCAACGAGCTGATGCGTCCGTCGATGTACGGCAGCTACCACGGCATGCATGTGCAGCGCCGTGGCGTCGGCGTGCTGCCTGCGCAGGGCGATGCCGTCGTCGCCGGCCCGCTCTGCGAGTCCGGTGATGTCTTCACCCAGGGCGAATCCGGCGTGGTGCTGCCCCGTCCGCTGGGTGATGCGCAGGTGGGCGATCTGCTGGTGATCCACGACACCGGTGCCTACGGCGCCTCGATGTCCAGCAACTACAACAGCCGCCCGCTGGCGGCCGAGGTGCTGGTCGAAGACGGCAAGGCGCGCCTCATCCGCCGCCGCCAGACCGTCGAAGAACTGCTGGCGCTGGAGCTCGGCCTCTGATCAGCGCGGCGCCGCGCGCCATTGCGCCACCGCCGCGTCCAGGCGCGGCGATTGCATGGCGCCGACATTGCAGCGTGACCAGCGCGATACCAGGCTGCTGTCCAGGCTGAACACCCGGCCCGGCGCCATCGTCACCTGCCGCGCCAGCATCTCGCTGGCCAGCTGGGCCGAATCCTCGCAACCAGGGAAGGCTGCCCAGAGGTAGAGCGACTGCTCGCTACGCGCAAACACCTCGCAGCCCTGGCGGTCCATCCAGTCCAGCGCCTGCGCCGTGGCCTGGCCCAGGCGCCCGCGCAGCCGCACCAGGTGCCGCTCATACTGGCCCTCGCGCAGCATCACATCGACCATGCGCTCGCAGTACTCCGAACCGCTCACATGGATGAGGCTGCGCAGATCGGCCAGGTCGCTGGCCAGATCAGGGTGGCAGGCGATAAAGCCCACCCGCAGCGCCGCCGAGAATGACTTGGAAAAACTGCCGATGTAGATCGTGCGCGCCAGCTGGTCCAGCACCGACAGGCGCGTGGCCGAGGTCGGCTTGAAATCGGCCAGCGGGTCGTTTTCAACAACCAGCATCTGCTGCTGGGCCGCCAGCTGCAGGATGCGGTAGGCCTTGGCAGCGCTCAGGTCCGAGCCCGTGGGGTTGTGCGCCAGCGATTGGGTAAAGAACAGGCGCGGGCGCTCGGTCTGCAGCAGGCGCCCCAGCGCCTGCACATCGGGACCATCGGCCTGGCGCGGCACGCCCAGCACGCGCGCGCCGGCCAGTTGGAGCTTGCCGAACAGCAGGTAGTAGCCGGGATCGTCCACCAGCACGGTCGTGCCCGGCGTCACCCAGTGGCGGATGACCAGGTCGAGTGCATCGTTGGCGCCTTGGGTCAGCAGCAGCTGCTGGGAGCTCACCTCCAGGCCGAACATGCCCAGCTTGCGCACCAGGCTGTCGCGCAAGGGCGCATAGCCCATGCGACTGCCGTAGCGGAACAGCGCGCCCAACCCCGTGCGCACCACCTTCTGGTGGTAGCGGTCCAGGCGCATATCGGCCAGCCAGTCGATCGGCGGAAAGCCATCGCCCAGCGCCAGCGCATCGGGCTGGGTCTTGAGCTGCTCGCGCATCAGCCAGACCACATCCATCGCGCGCTGCAGCGGTGCGGCCCCCTCCCCCGCAGCCAGGGCCGCCGCTGGCCGCTGGGCCAGTACATAAAAGCCGGAGCCGCGCCGCGCCTCCACCAGACCGCGCGATACCAGCAGCTCAAAGGCCGCCACCACGGTGTTCTTGGCATAGCCATGCAGCTGCGCCAGCGCGCGCAAGGATGGCAGCTTGTCGCCCGCGCGCAGCACGCCGCCTGCAATCTGCCGGCCCAGCATGGCGGCCAGGTTTTCAGCAATCGAGGCCTTGCGGCCAGAGGCGGTGGGCATGGGTGCTCCTAGGGAAAAGCCGGGTCCCATGCTGCGTTGCAGCAGCACTGTCCTGGCAAACTGTACCTGTCTATAGCGGTACAGTTTAGGTAGATTGCGGGCTGGACCTCAACGCATTCCAGCAAAAAATCACCAGGAGACACCATGGCCACCGATTCCCGCCTGCCGCAGTTCCGCGCCCTCAGCCCCGCCCAACGCTGGGATGTCATCGCCAAGGCCTGCCAGCTGAGCGACGAAGACCGCGCGCTGCTGACCCAGCCAGGAGCCCTGCCCAGCAGCGTGGCCGACGGCATGATCGAGAACGTGATCGGCACCTTTGAGCTGCCGATGGGCGTGGCCGGCAACTTCCAGATCAATGGCCGCGATGTGCTGGTGCCGCTGGCGGTTGAAGAGCCCTCGATCATCGCCGCGGCCTCATACATGGCCAAGCTGGCGCGTGAGGACGGGGGTTTTCAGACCTCCAGCACCCAGCCGCTGATGCGCGCCCAGGTGCAGATCGTCGGCATCCAGGACCCCTACGGCGTGCGGCTGGCGCTGTACCAGGCGCGTGCCCAGATCCTGGAGCTGGCCAACAGCCGCGACAAGGTGCTGATCGGCCTGGGTGGCGGCTGCAAGGACATCGAGGTCCATGTCTTTCCCGACTCGCCCCGGGGCCCTATGGTGGTCATGCACCTGATCGTTGATGTGCGCGATGCGATGGGCGCCAACACCGTCAACACCATGGCCGAATCGGTCTCGCCGCTGGTCGAGCAGGTCACGGGCGGCTCGGTGCGGCTGCGCATCCTGTCCAACCTGGCCGATCTGCGCCTGGCCCGCGCCCGCGTGCGCCTGACGCCCCAGACCCTGAAGACCGCCGAGCGCAGCGGCGAGGAAATCATCGAAGGTGTGCTCGACGCCTACACCTTTGCTGCCATCGACCCCTACCGCGCGGCCACCCACAACAAGGGCATCATGAACGGCATCGACCCGGTCATCGTCGCCACCGGCAACGACTGGCGCGCGGTAGAGGCCGGCGCCCATGCCTATGCCAGCCGCAACGGGCGCTACACCTCGCTCACCACCTGGGAGAAAGACGGCAGCGGCGCGCTGGTCGGAACCATCGAGCTGCCCATGCCGGTGGGCCTGGTGGGCGGCGCCACCAAGACCCATCCGCTGGCCCGTCTGGCGCTGAAGATCATGGACGTCAAATCTGCCCAGGAGCTGGGCGAGATCGCTGCCGCCGTGGGCCTGGCGCAGAACCTGGGCGCCTTGCGCGCGCTGGCCACCGAAGGCATCCAGCGCGGCCACATGGCCTTGCATGCGCGCAATATCGCGCTGGTGGCAGGGGCCGTCGGTGCAGAGGTTGACCAGGTCGCCAAGCGCCTGGCCGCCGAGCACGATGTACGCACCGACCGCGCACTGGAAGTATTGGCCGAGCTGCGCCAGCGCTGAGGCCGTGGAGCGCGGGGCACCACTTGCTCCGCGCCGCAATATACAGTCGCTTTCCATACACACATCAGCTTCGTGCGGACATACATACAGCTTGATGCAAGTTAAGTGGCGGCTGCGAAACGGGGGCGACAGACAGCTCCGCATGCAGACGCACCGTCCTGCCCGCCGAGGGCGCAGGGATCAGCGGGTATTCACTTGTATTCCACGACAACCTGCTAGCAACGCTGTAAATATCTTTCGTATTTCAGCGATGATTTACAGACAAATACAGTTCTTAATATTATTGATATTTTTTATTGAAATCATTTTTGCAATACAAATAAACTCAAACCCTCCCTTCGACTGTAGAAAGAGTTCATATGTTTGCAAAATGGATGGCTACGGCCGCCACCTTGTTGGCCTGCCAATGGGCGAGCGCGCAGCCCGTACCCTATATTCCGACGTTCAGCTGCCAGGCCAACAACGCCATTCTGAATACAGGTTATGACTTTGAAGCGGGTGCGCTGGTCCCCAACGGCGGCGAGGATATGCAATGGTGGGTATCCTCCAGCCAGACCGATCCAACGGGTGCGCTGGGTCCCAGCCCGGACGCCACCTGGAAGCCAAGCTCCGTTCCCACGTTGGCAGCATTGCCTACCGCTTGGGTATCGGGCAGCGCCCTGGGCGGCCAGACCAACTGGATCTCTCCCCTACCCAACGCCACGACCCGCCCTCGCCCGTACCCCTTTAATCCCACGGTCACCAACTACTACCGCATGCAGTTCAATCTGCCTGCCGGCATTCCCCCCAGCGCGCTGAAGCTGAGCATGGACTACTACAGTGACGATGGCATGCGAGGCGTATCGATCAATGGCGTGTTCCAGCCTTTGCCGCAAGGAGGCTTTGACGCTATCTCCGTACGAAATGCCCCCCTGACGGGACCCTGGGTTACCGGTCTCAACACCTTGATCTTCTCGGTCTTCGATGGAGGCTGGGGCTCGGGGATTCTGGCCCATATACAGCCCAATGACTTGCTGTGCCAGACCTCGCTGACCATCCAAAAAACCATCGACAAGCCTAGCTACGCCCCAGGAGAGACAGCGAACTACACGATCACCGTGCGCAACCCGGGCGCATCCGATGCCAGCCTGGTGACCCTCAGCAATGCAATGCCAACGGCGCTGAGCGAAGCAGCCTGGTCCTGCAGCGCGGCCAACGGTGCGGTCTGCCCGAGTGATCTTGGCAATGCACCTTTCAGTTTTGAACTGCCGCCAGGCGGCGAGCTGGTATTTGGCCTCTCCGGTAAGGTGGCCGAATCGGGCAGCCTGACGAGCGTCGCCACCATCGAGCCCGGCCCAGGTGCGATCTGCGACGCCAGCACGGGCTGCACGGCCACGGCAGACGCCGAAATCAGCAGCGAGATCATCCCGCTGGATCCAGATCCCCAGCCCACCCCTGAAAAAGTGCCCACCCTTGGCAACTGGGCGATGGCGATCCTGTCCGCGCTGACGATCGCGCTGGTGTGGGTCCAGGCACGCAGGCGCCAGTGGGGCCGCCCACAACGCTGATAGCAGCCACGCATCCGCCGCCAAGCCTCGTACTGCCCAGCAGGTGGTACGGGGCTTGTGTCTGTCTGGTCTGGCACACAGGACGCCGCAGCCGGTCGCCAAGTTGACTGCGGCCACCCATGCGCCCGCCATGGCCCAAAGGCCTTGCGGTACGCTGGGAACCCTTGCTTATTTGTGCACACCGCCAGGAGATTTACATGCCATCGCAAACAGCCCAGCCGGTCGTCGGCCTGATCGGGGTCGGCCTGATGGGCCACGGCATCGCCCGCAACGTCGCCGCCAAAGGCTTTCAACTCTATGTGCTGGAGCACCCCGGCAACCAGCCGCTGACCGAGCTGCTGAGCCTGGGCACGCGCACCTGCCAAAGTCCGGCGGAGTTGGCCAGCCACTGCGATGTGGTCATTCTCTGCGTGACCGGTTCGCCCCAGGTCGAAGCCGTGCTGACCGGCGAGCAGGGCCTGCTGTCGGCGCTGCGCCCGGGCACGGTGGTGATCGACTGCTCGACCGCCGTGCCCGCATCGACCGTGCGCATGGCCCAGGCCGTGCAGGCTGCGGGCGGAAAATTCATCGATGCGCCGATGACCAAGACCTCCAAGCAGGCGCATGACGGCCAGCTCAATCTGCTGGTCGGCGGTGATGCCGCCGTACTCGCCCAGGTGCAACCAGTGCTGGCCACCTTCACCAGCCAGGTCACCCATGTGGGCGCGCTGGGCGACGGCCACCGCATGAAGCTGTTGCACAACTTTGTCTCGGTGGGCCAGATGAGCCTGCTGGCCGAGGCCACCGCCTGCGCGCGCAAGCAGGGCATGGACATGCAGGCCTTCCACAGCGTGCTGGCATCCGGTGGCGGCGCAGGCGTGGCGCTGGACCGTCTGCAGTCCTACATCCTGGCCGACGACCCCTCGGGCATCGCGTTCTCGATCTCCAACGCGGCCAAGGATTTGAGCTACTACGCCACTATGGCCCACGATGCCGAAGCCGCAAGCCTGATCGCCGATGCGGCCTCGACGACCTTGCAGAACCAGGTCCAGGCCCAGCACGGCGATGCCATGCTGCCGGCCCTGATCGGTCTGCTGGCCAAGTCCTGATTATTCAGCGCGGGGCTCGCGCCCCATCAGCGCCTGCACCACATCGGGGGCTGACAGGCTGCCGTCGAGCAAGGCCACGACAGCGGCCGTGATCGGCATCTCCACGCCCAGCTTCTGGGCACGTTGCAGCACCGTTCGGGCGCTGTACACCCCTTCGGCCACATGGCCTAGCGACTGCACTGCCTGCTCCAGGCTCTGGCCCTGGGCCAGCAAGAGGCCGATCTTGCGGTTGCGCGAAAGATCCCCTGTGGCCGTCAGCACCAGATCGCCCAGGCCCGACAGGCCCATGAAGGTATCGGTGTGCGCGCCCAGTGCGACGCCCAGGCGCGTCATCTCGGCCAGGCCGCGCGTCACCAGCGCGGCACGGGCATTCAAGCCCAGGCTTAGGCCATCGCAGAGCCCGGTGGCAATGGCCAGCACGTTCTTCACGGCGCCGCCCACCTCCACCCCGCTGATGTCCTCATTGGCATAGACGCGCAGGTTGTCGCCATGGAAGGCTGCGACCAGCGCATCGCGCACATCGGCATGGCGGCTGGCCGCCACCAAGGCCGTGGGCTGGTGCTGGGCCACTTCCTGCGCAAAGCTCGGGCCGCTCAGCACGCCGGCATGCAGCGCGGGCGCCACCTGGGCGCAGACCTCGTTGCCCAGCAGCCCATGGCTGCCGGCGGGTGCATCGGCGGGCACGGCCTCAAAACCCTTGCTGAGCCAGGCCACCGGCACCTGGCAGTCGCGCAGCATGGTCAGGCCGCTGCGCAGTGCCGCCATCGGCGTGCCCAGCACAATCAGCTCGGCCTGGGCCACCAGCGCTGGCAGATCGCCACTGCGTACCTCCAGTGCATCGGGCAAGCGGATGCCTGGCAGATAGCGCTGGTTCTCACGGCTGGTTTGCAGCTGGCTGGCCTGCTGCGCATCGCGCGCCCACAACTGCACGCTGTGGCGTGCGGCCGCATGCATGGCCAAAGCCGTTCCCCAGGCACCCGCGCCAATCACCAAGATCTTCATAGCCACAAACCCCCTCTTACCTCAACTCACATGCTGGCGCTGCCTGCTGCCGGCCCCCGGCAGATACAACAAAGGCCTTGCAACCGAGACTGCAAGGCCCTAGCGTTGTCAGCAGCGGCGATTACTGGGCCAGTGCGGCACCTGCACCAGCGCCATTGGCCTGGGCTTGTTGCTGTTCGTACATGGCCTGGAAGTTGATTTCCGCCAGGTGCACAGGCGGGAAGCCGGCGCGCGTCACGATGTCTGCCACGTTGCCGCGCAGATAAGGGTAGACGATCTGTGGGCATGCCACACCGATCACGGCGCCCATCTGGTCGTCAGGGATGCCACGGATCTCGAAAATACCGGCTTGCTTGGCTTCCACCAGGAACACGGTCCTGTCTTCGATCTTGGTCTGCACGGTGGCGGTCACGGCCACTTCGAAAATGCCATCGGCCACAGGGGTGGCTTCCACGCCCAGCTGGATGTCCACGCTGGGCTGGGTCTGCTCCAGCAGAATGGCTGGCGAGTTGGGTTGCTCCAGCGATGCGTCCTTCAGGTACACGCGTTGAATTTGGAACACGGGATTTTCTTGATCCGCCATGGTTGTCTGTCTTTCGCTAGAAAAAGGAATGGAGTGCAGCTGCGATGCCGCCCGGTCTGTGCGCCCCTCGCATGCAGTCTGCCATTATGCAATGGCTGAGTGGCAGCATGGAAAAGCCCCGGTGCCCGCTGGCGAGCACGCGCAAGCGCGGGGTTCAGGATTGGAGCAAGGGGAGCAGTTCACCGCGCTGGTCCAGCGCAATCAGGTCATCACAGCCGCCGACGTGGGTGTCACCGATGAAGATCTGCGGCACGGTGCGGCGGCCGGTGGCCTCCATCATCACCGCCCGTTGCTCGGGATCGGTGTCGATGCGGATTTCTTCAATCTGCGCAACCCCCTTGGCTTGCAGCACCTGCTTGGCACGCGTGCAATAAGGGCAGTAGGCGGTGGTGTACATCTTTACAGCTTGCATCAGAGTGTCCTGCGGCTGCGGCCCTGCGAGAGGCCGCCAGCCCAATAGTGGGTATCTAAAGGCAGTACTTGGGGCCATGCGCCCCAAAAATCAAGCCTTCTTGAGCGGCATGCTGGCAGCGCGCCAGCCCTTCATGCCACCGGCCAGGGCCTGCACGTTGGTGTAGCCCAGCTTCTTGGCCACGGCCACGGCACGCTGCGAGCGCTGGCCCTGTGCGCAGACAAGGATCAGCGGCAAGGCCTTGTTCTTCACGACGGAGGGCAGCTGCGCTTCGAGCTGGTCCAGGGGCACGTTCTTGGCGTTGCTGATGTGGCCTGCGCTGAATTCCTGCGCGTCCGACACATCCACCACCACGGCTTTTTCGCGGTTGATCAGTGCCACGGCGTTGGCGGGGCTGAGCGTGCCGCCGCCCATGTTCTTCATGGCGGGCATCATCAGCATCGCGCCCGAGCCCAGTACCAGCACGATCAGATACCAGTTGTCGATCAGAAAGTTCACACAAGTCCCTTGTCAAAAAATGCTCAAACAGCCTCGCATTCTAAAAGGGCCACCGAGCCGCTGCACGATAAAAGCCTTTGATGCGCGCGTCGTTCGGGCCGCCAAGCTATGCCGGCACCCGGGATTTGTGCCTGCCTCTACAATCGGCGCCATTGTGAATGCAGCGGGCTGCCCAGGCCCTGTAGCGCCACCCGCCAGCGACACGCACCGATTTTTCGATTTTTGACTATCGCACGAGGATTGCATGTACAAGCTTGTCCTGATTCGCCACGGTGAATCGACCTGGAACCTGGAAAACCGCTTCACCGGCTGGACCGATGTGGACCTGACCGACACCGGCGTGGCACAAGCCAAGCAAGCCGGCCAGCTGCTCAAGGCAGAAGGCTATGACTTCGATGTGGCCTACACCAGCGTGCTCAAGCGCGCGATCCGCACTCTCTGGCACACCTTGGACGAGATGGACCGCACCTGGCTGCCGGTGCACAAGTGCTGGCAGCTCAACGAGCGCCACTACGGCGCGCTGCAAGGCCTGAACAAGGCGGAAACCGCCAAGAAGTTTGGCGACGAGCAGGTGCTGGTCTGGCGCCGCAGCTATGACACCCCACCACCCGCGCTGGAATCTGACGACCCACGCTGCGAAAAAACCGACCGCCGCTACGCCAGCGCTGCCGACCAGGTGCCGCTGACCGAATGCCTCAAGGACACCGTCGAGCGCGTCGTGCCGTTCTGGAACGATGCCATTGCACCGGCCATCCAGCGCGGTGAGCGTGTGGTGATTGCCGCCCACGGCAACTCCATCCGCGCGCTGATCAAGTACCTCGATGGCGTCTCCGACAGCGACATCGTGAACCTGAACATCCCCAATGGCATCCCGCTGGTCTATGAGCTGGACGCCAACCTGAAGCCGCTGCGCCACTACTACCTGGGTGACGCTGAAGCCGCCGCCAAGGCCGCTGCAGCTGTCGCCTCGCAAGGCAAGGCCTGAAGCACCGGGCTGCCCGCCACCCACGGGCGGCCGTGCAAGCCCCCACGGGAACTACTGCCTGCGCCTGGAGTCCGAGCGAGGCAGCCCAGGGGCTGTAGACAAGGATGGGGCGCCTCGCCGTTCTGGCAAAAAGCCAGCGCCTTCCGGCTAGATCTAGCGCCTGCCCGGATCAGCAGGCGGACGGAAATGACGACTGTCAGCCAGCGCCGCATGCCGGCGCCAATGGGCGGCTGCCGAAAGTAAATACTTGTCTTATCACCCGAAAACGGCTGCTGCGCCGCACCGGTGCAGGCGCTTGGGTGTATATTGGCACGCTATAGAAAGTTGTGAGCATATGGGCCAAAAATTGAAGATTGCCGGTTGGGTTTCACTGGGCGTGGTCGCCGGCGCGCTCACCACTGTGTCTTTGCAGACGGTCGCAAGGGGCGTGATGTCCCCCATGCCGCTGGAAGAAATCCAACAGCTGTCGGCCGTTTTCGGCCTGATCAAGACCGACTATGTCGAGCCGGCCGATGACAAGAAGCTCATCACCGATGCCATCTCCGGCATGGTCTCCGGGCTCGACCCCCACTCGCAGTACTTCGACAAGAAGTCCTTCCGCGAGTTTCAGGAAGGCACCAGCGGCAAGTTCGTCGGTGTCGGCATCGAGATCACCCAGGAAGACGGCCTGATTCGCATCGTCTCCCCGATCGAAGGCTCGCCCGCTGACCTGGCCGGCCTCAAGACCAATGACCTGATCACCAAGATCGACGACACGGCAGTCAAGGGCCTGTCGCTCAACGATGCCGTCAAGCGCATGCGTGGCGAGCCCAACACCAAGGTGACGCTGACGATTCTGCGCAAGGACGAGAGCCGCAGCTTCCCGGTGACGATCACCCGTACCGAGATCAAGACCCAGTCCGTCAAGGCCAAGATGATCGAGCCGGGCTACGGTTGGGTGCGCGTCTCGCAGTTCCAGGAACGCACGGTGGACGACTTTGTGCGCAAGGTCGACGACTTGTACAAGCAAGACCCGAACCTGAAGGGCCTGGTGCTGGATCTGCGCAATGACCCCGGTGGCCTGCTCGACGCGGCCGTAGCCATCTCGGCGGCCTTCCTGCAGCCGAATGTGACTGTGGTGACCACCGATGGCCAGTTGGCCGAGAGCAAGGCCATCTTCCGCGCCTCGCCCGAGTTCTATGCTCGCCGTGGCAGCGATCCGATCAAGTCGCTGCCCGCCGCCATCAAGAACATTCCGCTGGTCGTGCTGGTCAACGAAGGCTCTGCCTCCGCATCCGAGATCGTCTCGGGCGCGCTGCAGGACCACAAGCGTGCCACCATCATGGGCGCCCAGACCTTTGGCAAGGGCTCGGTGCAAACCGTGCGCCCCCTGGGTCCGGACACCGGCATCAAGCTGACCACGGCACGTTACTACACGCCAAGCGGCAAGTCGATCCAAGCCAAGGGCATCGTGCCCGACATCATGGTGGACGAGTCGGCAGAAGGCGATCTGTTCGCCGCGTTGCGCACCCGTGAAGCGGATCTGGAAAAGCACTTGTCCAGCGGCCAAGGCCCTGAAGTCAAGGACGAGGCCCGCGAAAAAGCCCGCGAAGCCGCGTTGAAGCGCCTGGACGAAGAGAGCAAGAAGCCCGCCTCCGAGCGCCGTCCGCCCGAGTTCGGCTCGGACAAGGACTTCCAGCTGCAGCAAGCGCTGCACCAGCTCAAGGGCGAGCCTGTACAGGTCAGCCAGACCAAGACCGAGCGCCCCGCCGAGAAGAAGGACGAGGAAAAGACCAGCGCCAGCGACAAGCCCGCAGAGTCGAACACGGACGACACCAAGCTGCCGCCCGCGACCGAGCCCAAGAAGTAAAGCCCCAATCACAGCCTTTTTGAGGCTGCATCAAAAGGCCGCAAGCAGAGTTTCTGCTGCGGCCTTTGTTTTTTTCCGACAATAGGCCCCATGAACGACGAGCAACTGCTGCGCTACTCGCGCCACATCTTTCTGGACGAGATCGGCATCGAAGGCCAAGAGGCCATCCTCGCGGCGCATGCGATGGTGATTGGCGCGGGCGGCCTGGGCAGCCCTGCGGCCATGTACCTGGCATCCGCTGGTGTGGGCCGCATCACCCTGGTCGATGACGACACGGTGGACCTGACCAACCTGCAGCGCCAGATTGCCCATACCACCGAGCGCGTGGGCCAGACCAAGGTCAGCTCCTGCGCAGCCAGCCTGCAGGCCATCAACCCGCATGTCCGTATCGGTACCGTGCAGGAGCGGGTCGATGAACAGCGGCTGCAGGCCCTGGTGGCCGATGCCAGCGTGGTGCTGGACTGCACCGACAACTACCGCACGCGGCAGGCCATCAATGCCGCCTGCGTGGCACTGGCCAAGCCCCTGGTGAGCGGCGCGGCCATCCGCTTTGATGGCCAGATCAGCGTGTTTGACAGGCGCCACGAAGGCGCCGCCTGCTATGCCTGCCTGTTCGCACCCGACGAGCAGTTTGAGGAGGCCAGCTGCTCCACAATGGGTGTGTTTGCGCCGCTGGTGGGCATTATCGGTACGATGCAGGCTGCCGAGGCGCTCAAGCTCATCGCCGGCATTGGCCGCAGCCTCGACGGCCGGCTGATGATGCTGGAGCTCAAGGACATGGAGTGGAGCACGATGCGCATCGGCCGCAATCCCGCCTGCCCGGTCTGCGGGCATCTGCATACCTGATGCTCATCGCCAGCATTGGCCGCAGCCTGGATGGGATGGCCGGCAGATGATGCCGGAGCTCAAGGACATGGAGTGGAGCACGATGCGCATCGGCCGCCATCCCGCCTGCCCGGTCTGCGGGCATCTTCATACCTGATATTTGGCCCTGTTATTTGTTTTTTGTATATATTTATTGATATAAATTAAACCTACGAGGCCTTGTCCTACTTACGCCATCCTTTCAGACCGATGGTGTACGCATGGCTTGTTGCTATCATTGTTACGGTAAGACACACCCGTGTAGCCGTATATGCATCGCCGTTTGAAAACTTATCTGGTGGAAGACAACAAGACCATCCGCGACAACCTGATAGCCACGTTAGAGGACTTGGCACAGGTGGAGACCGTGGGGCATGCCAGCACCGAAATTGACGCTACGGAGTGGCTCAGCAATCCTTCCACAGACTGGGATTTGGCCGTGGTTGACATCTTTTTGCTTGAAGGCAGCGGCCTGGGGGTGCTGGAGAAATTGCAGGAACGTGCGCCGCACCAGCACCTGGTGATTCTCAGCAACTACGCCACGCCCAGCATGCGCGAACGTTGCGCGCAACTTGGCGCCAATCGGGTGTTCGACAAGTCCGAAGACATCGACGCGCTCATCGACTATTGCGTGGAGCGCACATCACAGTTGCAGTGAAGGCCAGCATGTGGCCCAGTTGGCAACTACAAAGAAGCGGCCTGGGTAGGCCGCTGGTTTCACAAGGGCATGCGCGCTCAGTCGATGAGACCATTTTTGAGTGCGTAGTAGGTCAGGTCGCTGTTCGATGCCAGGCCCATTTTTTCCATCAAACGCGTGCGGTAGGTGCTCACCGTCTTGACGCTGAGCGACAGCTGGTCGGCAATATTGCCCGCTGTCTCACCCTTGGCGAGCTTCAAAAACACCTGAAATTCACGCTCCGAGAGTTGTTCATGCGGCGGTGCGTCTTCCTTGCGGTGCAGCTGCTGGGCCAGCAGATCGGCCACCGCCGGTGTCAGGTAGCGCTTGCCCAGCGAAATGGTGCGCAGCGCCTCGACAATTTCGGACGGATCGCACTCCTTGTTCAGGTAGCCGCTGGCGCCCTGGCGGATCAGGTTGATTGCATAATGGGCTTCGGGATAGCCGCTCAGGATCAGAATGCCCATGTCGGGCGCCTTGGCACGCAGCATGGCCAGCGCGTCGATACCGCTTTGGCCGGGCATGGACAGATCCATGATCAGCACATCGATCTCTTCCTTGCGCACCAGGTCAATGGCTTCCCGGCCATTGGCCGCCTCCCCCACTACCCGCAGGTCGACATGCTCTGCCAAAAATTGCTTGAGGCCCGAGCGCACAATCGCGTGGTCATCGACGATACCAACTTTAATCATATATCCCCTCATGCAGCGCAAACTGCAGCACCTGCTAGATGCAGGCGCTGCCCGAAGTTTGCTCTATTATCACTCGCATAAACCAAAAACCATCAAAAAAGGAAGCTCCATGCGTTGGTCTCGCTTGCGCAAATGGGCCATCAGTCTGCCTGCCGCCTTTTTGGCCGCTGCCGTGCTGATCGGCATCAACGAAGCTGGTTACTACCGCTCGCACGATTCGCTGCAGAACCTCACGGTCACCTACCAGACACGCACCACCCTGGACAAGCTGATGCAGCAGGTCGTGGATGCCGAAACCCATGCACGCGGCTACCTGCTGAGCGGCGAGGACAGCAACCTGGCCGACTACCAGCAGGCCTGCACCAACGTCAACAACGCAGTCGATGAACTGCGCGCCATCTACAGCGTCTTCCCTGAAGACCTGCAGACCTCGTCGATGCTGGGCCGCGAAGTGGCCAAGCGCCTGAGCCAGATGGACACCAGTATCGCGCTGCGCCGCCAGGGTCTCGACGAGGCTTGGCGCTTCCTGGTCAAAAGTCCGGAAGCCAAGGCCACGATGGAGAGCATGCGCAAGCTCAGCAATGAGCTGGTAATCCACAGCAATGAACGGCGTATGCACAACGAGGCCGAGATTCTCAAATCGCTCACCCTTGCCCGCCTGGGTATCGCCATCGTCAGCATCGTGGGCCTGCTCGCGTTCTACCTCTACTTGCGCCAGTCCAACCGCCTCACCGGCCTGATGCTGCGCGAGCAGCGCATGCTGGAGGACGAGCGTGACCAGCTCGAAAAGCAGGTACGCCAGCGCACCGCCACCCTGGGCGAGCTGGCCACCCACTTGCAGCAGGTGCGTGAAGACGAACGCGCCCATCTGGCGCGCGAACTCCACGATGAACTGGGCGCGTTGCTGACCACGGCCAAGCTCGATGTGGCACGGCTCAAATCCAAGATCGACATGGCCGCACCCGATGTGCAGGAGCGCATCAAGCACCTGATCGAGACGCTCAACAGCGGCATTGCCTTGAAGCGCCGCATCATCGAAAACCTGCGGCCCTCGTCGCTATCCAACCTGGGCCTCACCGCCTCGCTGGAGATCTTGGCCAAGGAGTTTTCTGAAAGCAGCAATGTGGCAGTGGAGCTGAGCCTGGAGCAGATCAATGTGCCCGAGGCCATGCAGCTGAGCATCTATCGCCTGATCCAGGAGTCGCTCACCAATATCGGCAAGTACGCGCAGGCGCGCAACGTGCTCATCAGCCTTCAGAGCCACCCCAAGCATGTGTTCGTACAGGTGCGCGATGATGGCGTCGGCTTCGACCCCAGCCAGGCCCATCCGAACTCCCACGGCCTGGCCGGCATGCGCCACCGCATCGAGGCCAGCGGCGGGCGGCTGCACATTGCCTCCGCGCCCCAGCAGGGAACCACGATCTCGGCCAACCTACCGCAGAACTGAGGGGGTGGGCAGCCCCTTTATCCGCCTTCCCCGCTGCGCCAGAATCCGCCTCCACCACAGCACAGACCGCGCAAGGGCCGCCGACAGGCGGCCCTTGCTGCATGCGGCCGCGCAGCTGCCGCGTTGCCGCAGCGGGCACGCGACAGCGGGAACCGTCCTACACCTGTTCTTCGCACCTGCTGGCAAGACGCCCTGCGGGCAGCAGCCAGAATGCAGTCATTGCTCGCACCTTCTTGCACAGCAAACAACATGAGGAGAAAAATATGCTGCATTACGCCGTTGTCTTCCTGGTCATTGCTCTGATTGCAGCCGTCTTCGGCTTTGGCGGTATTGCAGCCAGCGCGGTCGGCATTGCCAAGATTCTGTTCGTGATCTTCATCGTGCTGGCCATCGCATCGTTCCTGATGGGATTGTTGAAAAAGTAGCACTTTGACAGCCCTTGAAGCTGTGCTCACCACACGATACATTTATCTGGTTCGAGCAGGTCAACGTACACTGCAAGATCTTCATTGAACATCATAGAAAGAGGCTATTTCATGGATACCGAAAAAATTGCCAAGGACGCTGTGGACAAAGTTAAAGACACGGCTAACGACGTGCTTGACGGCGCTGAAAAGGCGGTAGACAGCACCCGTCGTGCAGTCAAGTCCACTGCCAACAAGGCCGAGCGTGCTGTCGATGAATACGGCCATGAAAAGAACCACTCCATCGACCATATCGCCTCTCGCGCCCAGGACTGGGCAGAGCGCGGAATTGGCCTGGCGGCCGACTCGTCGCACCGTGCCCGTGAGCAGTTCTACCGTGCGCAAGAGCGTGCCAACGAGTACGTTGCCGACCAACCCGGCAAGTCGATGGCCATTGCGATGGCTGCCGGTGCCGCATTGGCAACCCTGGTCATCATGGCAACCCGCCGCCGCGACTGATTTTCAAGCATCTATCGGCATACAACGGATAAGTGCGGTGCAAATGCCGATCGATTTTCAAGCACCCTAACAATACTTTGCGAGGAAACAAAAATGAAACTCTCCCGTACTATCGCTATCGCTGCTTTCGCTGGTGCAACTCTGGTGTTGGCCTCTGGCTGCTCCGTGGCTCGCAAGCAAGAAACCGTGGGTGAATACATTGACGGCTCTGCCGTGACCACCGCTGTCAAGGCCAAGCTGGCTGAAGACAAGGACACCTCGGCCAGCTCCATCAATGTCAAGACCATGGACGGCGGTATCGTGCAACTGTCCGGCTTTGCCAAGTCGCAAATGGAAAAGGACCGCGCCGGCCAGATCGCTCGCGGCGTGAAGGGCGTGACCGAGGTGCGCAACAGCCTGATCGTCAAGCAATAAGCTTCGCGACTCCGCTCTGCCAAGAACCAGCTGGTGCAAGCCAGCTGGTTTTTTTGTGCCTGCACACAAGGCCTGGTCTGACCTGCAGGCCATGGTCAACAGAGCAGCGATGCGTTAAGCTAGTTTGATGCGCCTGTTCCACTGCGACCAATGCGGTCACCTGGTTTTTTTCGAGAGCGTGCACTGCGTCAACTGCGGCGCGGCGCTGGCCTACCTGCCCGACTGCGACGATGTAGGCGCGATGGCGGCATCGGACGCAGACAGCCCGGTGGCGGCACCTGGCCCACTGTGGCAACGCATCACCACCAAGGCCTCACCCAGCGGCCAGCGCTACCGCATGTGCGGCAACCGCGACCAGTACCAGGCATGCAATTTTGCGATTCCGGCCGATGCGCCCTATACCCTGTGCAGCTCCTGCCGGCAGACCCTGGTGCTGCCCGATCTCTCAGTCACCGGCAACACTTTGCGCTGGCAGAAGCTCGAGAGCGCCAAGCGCCGGCTCTACTACACCTTGGCGCGACTGGGCTTGCACCCCGACCTGCCCGACTGGACGCCCCACTACCAGTTCCTTGCCGATGTGCCCGACCAGCCGGTAATGACCGGCCATGCCAACGGGCTCATCACCATCAATATCGCCGAGGCCGACGATGACGAGCGTGTGCGCCGCCGCGTGGCACTGCATGAGCCTTACCGCACCTTGCTGGGCCATCTGCGGCATGAGTCGGGGCATTTCTTCTGGGACAAGCTGGTGCGTGATGGTGGCGAGCTCGACAGCTTTCGCCAGCTCTTTGGGGACGAGCGCGAGAGCTACCCGCAGGCGCTGCAAAACTACTATGCCAACCCGCCCGGCTATATGGAGTGGAGTGCGCAGCATGTGAGCGCCTATGCCAGCGCCCATCCCTGGGAAGACTGGGCCGAATCCTGGGCGCACTACCTGCACATGGTCGATGTGCTGGAGACAGCAGCAAGTTACCAGACCGGATTGTCGATGGGCGAAGGCAGCCCGGCAGTCACCATGGCGGATCCGTTCATCCAGCCCGCCCCCAGCTTTGAGGACATGGTGGCGCAGTGGGTGCCAGTAACCCTGCTGCTCAACAGCCTCAACCGCAGCCTGGGCCAGCAGGATGCCTACCCGTTTGCACTGTCTGCCGGCGCGCTGCAAAAGCTGCGCTATGTGCATGACATCGTGCGGCGCCCCCACCCGGTGGACAGCCCCGCGACGAATGTGCTGACCCAGCCTTCAGCGGCCTAGCCAGCAGCGCAGCAGATGCAGGCTGAGGCTCAAGCCTCTTCGGCCTTGCGCTGCGTCACCTTGCGCTGCAGCTCCTGGGCGACATAGGGCGACACAAACTTGTCGACCTCGCCGCTGAGCATGGCAATCTCGCGCACAAAGGTGCTGCTGATGAACTGGTAGCGGGTGCTGGGGGTCAGGAACACGGCTTCGACATCGGGCATCAGCGAGCGGTTCATACCGGCGAGCTGGAACTCGTAGTCGAAATCGGTGACTGCGCGCAGGCCGCGCACGATGGCATTGCCGCCTTGGGCCACGACAAAATCACGCAGCAGTCCCGAATAGCTTTCGACCCGCACGCTGGGGTAGTGCTTGACCGCTTCGCGCGCCATGTCCATGCGCTCCTTGAGCGTAAACATGGTCTTCTTGTGGTGGCCCTCGGCCACCGCCACGATCACATTGCCAAACAGCTGGTAGGCCCTGCGCACCACATCTTCGTGGCCCAGGGTCATGGGGTCAAAGGTGCCTGGGTAGATGGCCAGTGTCATGTATGTCTCCTGCAAAGCATCTTGGTGGTGCCAGCCGACCTGGCACATTGCAGCGCAGCATAAACGATTTCTGTCACCACCCCGCTAGGCCACAGGCATTCCCTTTCAGTGCTCTGCGGCCTCGGCCTTCTTCAGCAAGTGCGCATGCACGGCACCCGCCTTCAGGTAGCGGTGGCGCACCAGGCCCAGTTCGGCCAGCGCCTCTTCGCTCCAGGCTTCGGGGGCTTCGAGGTAGATGAAGCCCTGCGCCGTCACCGCCGCATGCGCGGCCTTGAGCGCCGGCACAAACAGCTGGCCGGAAAACGGCGGGTCCAGAAAGATCAGATCCCAGTGCGCGGGGTAGGCCTGCAGCGCTGCCAACGCATCGCCCCGGCTCACCTCGACCTGGGTGGCACCCAGCTTCTGCGCCAGCTGCTTGATCTGCGCGGCCAGCTGCACATCGGACTCGACCATGCGCACCTGGGTTGCGTTGCGCGATGCGGCCTCCAGCCCCAGCGCGCCGGTGCCGGCAAAGGCATCGAGGCAGCGCCAGCCCGCCAGGTCCTGGCCCAGCCAGTTGAACAGGGTCTCGCGCACGCGGTCCGGCGTGGGCCGCAGGTCGGGGCGGGTCAGTACCGCCAGCTTGGTGCGGCGCCATTGGCCGCCAATGATGCGGATCTCGCCGGCAGCAGATGCGGCCACGCGGGCAGCATTGCTGCTGTTTCCGGCCGTGCCGCGCTTGCGGGCGGGCGCCGCGTCAGGCGCGGCCTCGGCAGCAGCGGCTGCCTTTTGCACCAGGGCGCGCAGCGCGCCCTCGCTTTTGATGGCACTGCGTCCCATTATGGTTTTGCTCCCAAGACCACGGTCACTTGCTTGTCCGGCTGCACCATGCGCGCCATGGCCTTGCGCACATCGTCCGCGCTGAGGGCTTCCACCCGGTCCGTCCAGTGGTCCAGGTAGTCCAGCGGCAGGCCATTCCAGGCGATATTGGTCACATTGCCCAAGAGCTTGGCATTGCTGTCCACGCGCAGCGCAAAGCCACCAATCAGGTTGTCCTTGGCATCGCGCAGTTCCTGGTCCGTGGGGCCCTTGGCGATGAAGTCGCGCAGCACCTCGCGCGTCACCTTGAGCGCCTCCGCCGCCTGGTCAGGCCGGGTCTGCAGACCGATCTGGAAGGCGCCGGCATCCAGCCCTGGGTTGAACGAGGAATACACGCCATAGACCAGGCCACGCTTCTCACGCACCTCTTCCATCAGGCGCGACGCGAATCCGCCGCCGCCCAGAATATGGTTGCCCACCAGTACAGCCAGAAAATCCGGATCGGCGCGGCGGATGCCGGGCTGGCCCAGCAGCACCTGGGCCTGGGCCGAGTCAAACGCGATCTGGATGTCATCGGCCTTGGCCAGCGGCTGCACTGCAGGCACCTCGGCCGGTGCAGCGCACTGCGCCTTGGGCGTGGCCGGCACCTGCGCCAGCAGGCGCTTGACCAGTGCATCGGCCTGGGCCTTGTCCAACGCGCCCACCAGGGTCACCTTGGCGCGGCAGGCATCGACCGAGCGCGCCAGGTACTGCTGCATCACGGCCGGGCTGATCTGGGCCAGGGTCTCTTCGGTGGCCCGCTGTCCGTAAGGATGGCTGCCAAACACCGCTTTGTTGAAGGCACGACCTGCTACGACCGCAGGGCGGGTATTGCCCTCCTTGATCGCCGCATTCCAGCGCTCGCGCTCGCGTTGCCAGACGGCGTCGTCATAGCTGGGCTGGGCCATCTGGCGGGCCGCCAGGTCGGCCGCGCGGTTCAGCAGGCTGCTATCGGTCAGCGACCGCAGCGAAAAAGTCAGCGCATCGCTGCTGGCACCGGCGCCAAAGCTGGCACCCAGATCGGCCCAGGCTTCGCCGACGGCGTTTTCGTCCAGCGCAGGCGCACTGCCCTGGGCCTTGACGCCCTTGGACGCCATCATGGCCGCAGCGCTGGCCAGGCCGGCCTGGTTCGCAGGGTCGCGCCGGCTGCCGGCATCAAAGTTCAGCTGCACATCGACCATCGGGATCGTGGGGCTGTTGACCAGCCAGACTTGGGCGCCACTGTCCTGCGTCCAGTGTTCGATGGGCAGCAAGGCCCAGGCCGAATGGGAGGCCAGCAAGGCTGCTGCGCCGCCGACCAGTGTTTTGCAAAAAGAGGTTCGCATGGGTATCTCTGCTAGCCAGGGCCCGCTGCCATCTGAGACAGACCCTGGAGAAAACAATCGATGGCGGACGCATCACACAGCGCATCCGCCACGGGGTTCTGGTCAGTGCACCGATCCATCCTTGGTGGCGTCACCGCTGCGCTTTTGCGCGGCGCGGTCGGCATCGGTCAGCGGCTGGGGAACCAGGGTCGCCACCGTCATCTGGTCATCGCCAAAATAGCGGGCTGCCACCGATTGCACTTGCGCGGCCGTCACCGTTTTCATCAGCGCCAGCAGCTTGTCATTGGCGTCCAGCGGCAGGCCCAGCACCCAGTTGGAGCCCAGGTCATTGGCCTGGCCAAAAACCGAGTCGCGTTCATAGACGGTCGAGGCCTGCCACTGCGTGCGCACCCGCTCCAGTTCGGCCTCGCCCACGCCGTCCTTGGCCACGCGGGCCACTTCGGCACGCAAGGCCGTCTCTACCTCTTTGGCGGTCTTGCCATGCGATGGCACGCCGCCGAGCAAGAAGGTGGATGGCCCGCGATTGACCACGCTGGCACCGCTGAAGGTGGCATCGGCCACACGGTTGGCACCCTGGGTCAGTTGGCGGTCCAGGCGCGCGCCGTCATAGCCGCTGAGCACGGACCCGAGCATCAACAGCGCCATCGCATCCTTGTCGCTGTCCTTGGGCTCGACCAGGTTGCGCAGGTCGGGCACCTTGAAGCTCATCACCACATAGGCCTGCTCGGCAGGCGCCTTGTAGTCCAGCCGGCGCTCGCCCTTTTGCAGCGGCTCGGGCCGGGGCTTGCGCTCGGGCAGCGCGCGGCTGGGAATGCTGCCGTAGTATTTTTCGGCCAGCGCACGCACCTTGTCCACATCCACATCGCCCGCGACGACGACCACGGCGTTCTCCGGCACATACCAGGCCTTGTGGAAGGCACGGGCATCATCGGGGTGCATGGATTCGAGGTCGCCCATCCAGCCAATCACCGGGCGGTGGTAGGGCGAGGCCTGCCAGGTCGCGGCATTGAGTTGCTCCATCAGGCTGGCACGCGGGTTGTCATCGGTGCGCATGCGGCGCTCTTCCTTGATGACCTCGATCTCTTTCTTGAACTCGCTGTCAGGCCACTGGTTGTTGGCAAAGCGGTCCGACTCCAGGCGCATCACGTCTTCGAGCTTGCCGGACGGGATCTGCTGGTAGTAGCCGGTGTAGTCGCGGTTGGTGAAGGCATTGTCCTGCCCGCCCAGCGCCGCCACCTTGCGCGAAAAATCGCCAGGCGCCACGGTGGCCGTGCCCTTGAACATCATGTGCTCCAGCGCATGGGCCAGGCCCGAGCGGCCATCGACCTCGTCCATCGAGCCCACGCGCACCCAGACCATGTGCACGGCCGTCGGCGCGCGCTTGTCTGGCTGTACGATCAGGCCCATACCGTTGGACAGGGTGAACTGCTGGGCACCGGCAGAATTGGAGGCGACGGCAGCGCTGGACACAGGCGATGCCGCCAGCGCTGAAGAAGCCCCAGCGCCCAGGGAGGCCATCAAGGCCAGCAAAATGGTGGAACGTTTCATAAAATAGGCTGATTCTACGTAGCGCACAATGTTCAGTTTTTTCAAGAAAAAATCTCCCGCTGCCGACGCAGCCCCCAGCCCTTCCGCCGCCGAGCCAGCGCCAGCGCCCGCTCCGGTAGCCGACACCGCGGCGCCCACACCCCAGGTGCCCAGCGCGCCGGTGGCCCCCATCCCCCCCGTGGCAGCCGAGCCTGCCAAGACCGGCTGGCTGCGTGGCCTGGGCATGGGCGGCAAGGCCGCAGCCCCGGCACCTACAGCTGCAGAAACGGTAACAAAAACCCCCTCTGCACAAGCCCCGCAGGCGCCGATAGCTCCTATCACTATAGCACCCGAGCCCGCCAGCAGCCGCGACAGCTGGATGGGCCGCCTGAAGAACGGGCTGCGCAAAACCGGCTCCAGCATCGCGACGGTTTTCACCGGCACCAAGATCGACGAACAGCTCTACGAAGAGCTGGAAGAGGCCTTGCTGATGGCCGATACCGGTGTCAAGGCCACCCAGCATCTGCTGGACGACCTCAGGCAGCGCGTCAAGGACAGCAAGACCACCGACCCCGCCGCCGTCAAGGAACTGCTGGCCAGCGCGCTGGCCGACCTGCTGGCACCGCTGGAAAAGCCGCTGGTCATTGGCGAGCACAGCCCCACGGTCATCATGGTGGCCGGTGTCAACGGCGCTGGCAAGACCACCTCGATCGGCAAGCTGACCAAGCACCTGGCCGATGCGGGCCAGAGGGTGCTGCTGGCGGCGGCCGACACCTTCCGCGCTGCGGCGCGCGAGCAGCTCGGCGTCTGGGCCACCCGCAACACCGTCGAGATCATCAGCCAGGAAGGGGGCGACCCCGCTGCCGTCAGCTTTGATGCCGTGACCGCCGGCAAGGCCCGGGGCAAGGATGTCGTGCTGGTGGATACCGCCGGCCGCCTGCCCACCCAGTTGCACCTGATGGAAGAGCTCAAGAAGATCAAGCGCGTCGTCACCAAGGCCGATGGCAGCGCCCCGCATGAGGTGCTGCTGGTCATCGATGGCAACACCGGCCAGAACGCCCTCAACCAGGTGCGGGCCTTTGACGATGCCCTGCAGCTGACGGGCCTCATCGTCACCAAGCTCGACGGCACTGCCAAGGGCGGTGTGCTGGCGGCCATTGCGCAGGAGCGCCCCATTCCCGTGTACTTCATCGGCGTGGGCGAAAAGGTCGAAGACCTGGAGACCTTCAGCGCCAAGGAATTCGCGCAGGCCCTGCTGGCCTGAGCGCCGCACCGGCCCTCCCCGAGCTAGCCCCGCTCTGCCCAGCGGGGCTTTTTCTGGGCCGCGTCATTGTAGTTTCATGCAATCTTGTTATTTTTTGCACTTCCTGGTGAAGACATGCTTTCACCACATTGGCCTTGAAGGCAGGAGGTTTCATGAAAATAGCAAGCGTGCGGCAGTTATGTGCCGCCGGGCTCTGGGCCATCAGCGGGTTGGCGCTGGCCCAGACGGTGGTCTTTAGCGAGAACTTTGATGCAGCGGGCGCCGATGCGCCAGCCGGCCTGGGCACGACAGCGCCCGCCGGCTGGAAGCTGCGGCTGGAGAATGCCGAGACAGTGGCCACCAGCGGCCGCTCGACCGCCGCCAAACTGCCCTGGCTGGGCTGGAAGTTTGTGACGCCCAGCTACTGGACCACCCAGGTCTCGGGCGGTGAGCGTGCCAAGTTGACCAAGGCCAGCGGCAAGATCGCCGTGGCCGAATCGGATGGCCTGCGGCCCACCAGCGGTCTGTACTTCAGCACCGTGATGGAAAGCCCCAGCATTGCGGTGCTGGGTGGCAGCAGCTACACGCTGGCCTTTCTCAACCATTTCCAGATGGGCTCGACGAAGAAGGAAAGCATCAAGGTGGAGGCCGTCTTTGATGACAGTTCGGCCCAGACCCTGCTGCATGAGACCAGCGCCTCGCGCCTGAACCAGAACGAGAACCTGGCCTTCAGCGCACCGGCCGGTGCCAAGAAGGTCAGCCTGCGCTTCAGCTACCTGAACACCGACAACAACTGGTACTGGGGCCTCGATGATGTGGTGCTGACGCAAGCCAGCAGCGAGCCGCCCAAGCCCTTTGACCCCGCCAAGCTGCCCAACACCGCCAACGCGCCCGCGCTGACCGTCGGGCCCACGTTGCAAAACCCCGGCCCCGACCACATGGCCGTGATGCTGGAGACCAGCGAGTCCGCCCCCACCATCTGGTGGCGCCTGGCCGGCAGCACCGGGCCTTACACCTTGCTGGCGGCCAAGAACCCGGTCGGTGATTTTGCCGACAGCAGCATCTTCTTTGCCGACATCGCCGGTCTGCAATCGAACACGCTCTATGAATACGCCGTGGTCACCGGCACCAGCGCAGCGCCCAAGCTGGCTGGCCCCTTCCAGTTCAAGACCTGGCCACGCGAGGGCGATGGCGTCGCCAGCGCCAAGTTCGCCGTGGTCTCTGACACCCAGGATGGCCTGGCCAACCGCCTCAAGAACATCACCCAGGGCATCATCAACAACGACTGCGCAGGCGCGGCTGCCCAATGCGCGCAGAACCTGGCCGGCTTCATGGTGCCGGGTGACCTGGTCGGATCGGGCGGCACACGCAGCAACTGGAAGGACCAGTTCTTCGGACCGCTGGCCGCCATCACCGCTTACGTGCCGCTGATTCCCGCGCCAGGCAACCACGAATATTTTGGTGGAGAACAAGCCAGTGCCGGCGCTGAAAAGAGCTGGGCCAAGACCTACCGCAAATACTTCAACCGCATGCCTGCCAATGGCTCGGAGAAGCATCCGCTGCACTGGTACCAGCTGGACTACCTGGGCATGCGCATTGTCGGCAGCGACTTCAACCCCGCCTCGGCCATGCACAACACCGGGGGATGGAGCAGCTATGACAACGGCCGCGGGCTCTTCCGCGCCGACTACATGCAGGAGCACCTGAACTGGTTCAGCGGCCTGATGGCCCAGACCCGCGTGGACAAGAAGCCCTATATGGTGCTGCTCAACCACCACCCCTGCCTGAGCGAAAAATGGCGCCAGGGCGAGGTGATGGCCACCTGTGATTTCATTGCGCAGATGGAAGACTATGGCCGCACGACCGGGGCCATCACGGCCAACCTGAACGGCCATGTGCACTTCTATGAGCGCGGCAATTCGATGAACAGCCGCCATCTCTGGCTGAACGTGGCCTCTGGCAGTGGCGCGCTCGAAGGCGCCAAGCAAGACGACGACAGCGATCTGGACGTCATCGCCAACACCAAGCTCAGCTTTGGCTACGGCACCTTGGAAGCCAGCTTTGGCAGCGCCACCCCGGCCCTGACCTGGAAGCGCTACGACCTGAGCGGCTCCGCCACCAGCAGCACGCCGGACGACAGCATCGCCATCACCAGCCAGGCCTGGTCCCTCAAGCCGGAACTGGTCCAGGCCAAGCTGGGCCAGGTCGATCCAGCCCGTCTGCAGCTGGCCTACCGCCCAGTGGCCGGGTCAGCGCTCTACGAAGCGCAGTGGCAGGTCTCCAAGGACCCGCAATTTGCCGCCGGCCAGCCGGTCTACGACCTCTGGGGCAATGACACCCGCAGCGAGAACTGGACCTACCTGAACGGCGTGCGCGTCAATACGCAAAAGGATGCCGACATCGCCACCCTGCCGCTGGGCCAGCTGCTGGCCAACCCCAAGCGCATCTACCCAAATGTTACGGCCAACACGGCACGCGGCAAGCTGATGAGCGCCATCATCGCCGGCGGCAACAGCCTGCGCGACCGCTGGAGCTGCAGCTACAAGTGGGATGAGGACGGTGACAGCGGCGCTGAGCGCCAGGGCGGCCGCCAGTGCTATGCGCAGCTGTTGCAGGCCGATGGCAGCAAGGGCTCGGCCCTGGACCCCTTCCAGGGCCAGCCAGCGCAGGTGCTGCAGTTGGGCCAGGATGAGCGCTGGTACTGGCGTGTGCGGGTGCGCGATACGCACCTGAACTGGTCCGACTGGAGTGCCACCGGCTCCTTCGAGCTGGGCAACCCTGCGCCTGAGCCCGAGCCACCCGTGCGAGACCTGATTGACACCGGCCTGCCCAGCCCCGGTGGCAACCTGCCTGCGATGAACCTGAACATCCAGGCCGCCACCCGCTGCGACCAGTCGAACGCCAGCGTCAGCGCCGTGCCTGCCGGCCTGCTGCCCGCCGGCCTGCAAGCGGCTAGTGGCCTGCTGTCCTTCACGCTCTCGGGCTGCGACCATGCAGGCTTCAGCGCCCAGGTCCGCCTGGAGCTGCCCGCCGACCTGCCCGCCAACAGCCGGGTCATGAAGGTACACACCGCGAGCAACGGCCAGCGGACGGTCAGCGAGATCACCGGTGCCAGCATTGCCGGGGGCGTCGTCCGCTACACCATCACTGACGGTGGCCCGCTGGATGAAGACGGGGTGGTCAACGGCGCCATCGTCGATCCGGTGCTGGTCGCTGTGCCTGCCGATGTGGTGGTGCCCCCGGTGCCTGCCGCCCAGCCGGTGCCCGCCAACCAGCCTCTGGCATTGCTGCTGGCATCACTGCTGCTGATCGCAATGGCTGTGGCCGCAAGGCGCCACCGCTGAACGGCCCACCGGCCCCAGCACGTATCTGCCGGGGCCGGTGTTGCAAAATAGCGCGGGCTGCCCGAGCAGCCTGCCCCCCGAAGGAAACACATCCATGCTGCAAGAAGACCGCTTCGTCCGCATCCAATCGCTGCTCGCCTCGATCGACCGGCTCAGCACCGAAAGACTCATTCAGGACATGCAGGTCTCACGCGAAACCGTGCGCCAGGACTTGCTGGCGCTCGAGTCCATGGGCCTGGTGCGGCGCGTGCATGGCGGCGTCGCCCGCGTCACACAGGACGAGCCCCCGTTTGTGCAGCGCCAGGCGTTGCGCGTGGCAGAAAAACGCGCGATTGCGAAGGCGGCAGTCAAACGCCTGCAGCCGGGGCAGATGGTGTTTATCGATGCCGGCACCACGACCGCCATCCTGGCCGAAGAACTCAGCCTGATCAGCCGCCTGGTTGTAGTCACCAACTCCATCACGGTCGCCCTCAAGCTCGCTGGCACCCAAGCCACGGCCGGCAGCGCCAGCAGCATGCGCGTGGTGCTGCTGGGCGGCGATACCAACCCGGAAATTCCTTGTACCTATGGACCGGTCACCCTCAACGAGATCCGCCGCTACCGCGCCGATGTCACCCTGCTCTCGCCCGTGGCCATCAGCGCGCAGGATGGCGTGACCTTTGGCAATGAGCATGAGGCCAGCCTGGCCACGGCCATGGCCGAGCAGTCATCGTCCCTGGTCGTTCTGGCCGACTACAGCAAGATAGGACTTCGCAGCCGCTATGCGGTGGCCTGCCCACCCAGCCAGCAGACCCTGGTCACCAATGCCCATGCGGCCAACACCGAGGCCTTGGAAGCGCTGAACGCCCAAGGCGTGGCGGTCATCCCCGTCTGATGGCATTCAGGCCTGCAGTGCCGGGCCGACCTCGCCCGCCACCCAGGCCGCATACGCCGGGCTGGCTGCCGTCTCGCCCCAGAGCCACTGCGGCAAGGCATAGGGGTGCAGCGGCAGCAGCAAACGCTGCAAAGCGGGCAGACTTTGGGGCGTGGTCTTCCAGGTGATGCGCCATTCATCCGCCTGCTGCAACTGACCGTCCCACCAATAGTGCGAATGGATTTTCTCGACCTGGGCGCAGGCGGCCAGGCGGGCCTGTACGCCTGCCTGGGCCAGTGCTTGTGCTGCCGATTCGCTGTCCACCGTCGTGCTGGCCCATGCCACCAGGCAGAGGCCGCTAGCGCCGGGGTCCATGGCCAAGGGGTGCATCATTCAACTCCATGATTTGTATCAAACAGGCTGCGCTTTGGATGCCGCTTCACAGCCCCCAAACCACTGAGAATATATCCAGATTTTTTAGGCTTCGGTATGGAACTTATCCACAGACCGAGCACTCCAACTGCGCTGAAGGCGGAAAGGGCTGTCAGACAGCGCCCCGCCAGCCGCTATGGCCCCGATAAAGAAATGTGAATAGCATCAAAATCAGTAGCAAGCTATTCTTTATCAGCGCCAATCCCAGCCATTCTTAGTTGAGACTTAAACCCGAGATTACCGCACCGCAGCATGGGAACTCCCACAGCATCAAGGGACTCCTACCGGTGTTACTATGTATCGCATAGACGAAAGGACTTCTAGCGTGACAACTCATTCTGGAGCCGCCACCATTTCTACCGCATTGGCTCCTGCAAACCCATGGTCGTTGGTACCACCCCTGGGCAATCTGGACGCGTACATCACTGCGGTCAATCGCATCCCCATGCTCACCCCCGAGGAAGAGCTGGGCTATGCGAAAAAACTCAAGGAAAACGGTGATGTCGAGGCCGCTGGCCGCTTGGTGCTGTCGCACCTGCGCCTGGTGGTATCCATTGCCCGCCAGTACATGGGCTACGGTCTGCCGCACGGCGATCTGATCCAGGAAGGCAATGTCGGTCTGATGAAGGCCGTCAAGCGCTTTGACCCGGACCAGGGCGTGCGTCTAGTCAGCTACGCGATGCACTGGATCAAGGCCGAGATCCACGAATACATCCTGAAGAACTGGCGCATGGTCAAGGTGGCCACCACCAAGAGCCAGCGCAAGCTGTTCTTCAACCTGCGCTCGATGAAGCAGGGCTTCAAGGCAGAAGCGGGCATGGAAGACGGCGCGATGCAGCGCGAGACGCTCTCCGAGAGCGAAATCGACGCGATGGCCGCGCATCTGAATGTCAAGCGCGAAGACGTAATCGAGATGGAAACGCGTTTGTCGGGCGGCGATGTGCTGCTCGATCCGAGCCCCTCCGATGACGGCGAGCAAGCCTATGGCCCCATCGCTTATCTGGCCGATGCATCGCATGAGCCCACCGCGATGATCGAATCGCGCCAGCGCGATTACCTGGCCACCGATGGTATCCAGGAGGCCCTGGCCACCCTGGACGAGCGCAGCCGCCACATTGTGGAAGAGCGCTGGCTCAAGGTGAACGACGATGGCTCGGGCGGCATGACCTTGCATGACCTGGCTGCGGTGTATGGCGTCAGCGCCGAGCGGATTCGCCAAATCGAATCGGCAGCGATGAAGAAAATGCGCAAGGCCCTGGCCGAATATGCCTAAGCCGCACACGGTGCTCTGCCTTCGCATCACATAGAGCCATTGCAATTGGTGATAATAAAAGCGTATGGGTCGCAAGACCTGTACGCTTTTTTTATGGCCCGTATGAGCCCGGCGGACGTACAGACGGATAAACCTCCACCCATGCGGGCAGCCATGCGAATCTGGAGCTCTTATGCATTTTTCCCTGTCCCGCCGCTGTTTGGTGGCAGCCACTTTGGTCACCCTCGCCAGCACTGGCGCCCTGGCTGCGGACAACTGGCCCAGCAAACCCCTGCACCTGATCGTGGGCTTTCCGGCCGGCTCCTCCCCTGACCTGACCGCCCGCGCACTGGCCGAGCCCTTGGAAAAAGCACTGGGCCAACCGATCATCGTCGAAAACAAGGTCGGGGCCGGTGGCAATATCGCCGCCGAATATGTAGCGCGCGCGACCGATGGCTACACTTTCAGCGTGATGATCAACGGCAATATGACGATTGCCAAGCTGCTCAATCCGTCGATCCGCTATGACCCGCTGACCGATCTGCAGCCCGTCGGCCTGATTGGCGTGGCTCCGCTGGTGCTGGTGGCGCCGGCCAAGGCGCCCGAGGGCAAGGCCTTCTTCGAAGCCGCCACCCAGGCGGGCAGCAGCTGGAGCTATGGCTCGCCGGGCGTGGGCACCATCGGCCACCTGGGCATGGAGCTGCTCAAGAGCCGCGCGAAGATCAAGCCCGAGCACATCCCCTACCCGGGCTACCCGCAAGTGTTCAATGGCATCCAGGGCGGCGACCTGCAGCTGTCGATGCTGCCACCGGCGCTGGCGATGAACCAGATCCAGGCCGGCAAGCTGCGCGGCATTGGCGTGACCTCTGCCGCGCGCAGTCCGCTGGCCCCCGGCCTGCCCAGCCTCAAGGAGCTGGGCATTGCCAACTACGACATGGAAATTTGGAACGCCGTGGCAGCGCCCAAGGCCATGCCCAAGGCCCATGTCGACAAGCTCGCCGCCGCCGTGGGCGAGATCGTGCGCAGCCCCGAGATGCGCCAGAAGCTGGCCCTGCAAGGCTGGCAGGCCGTGGGCAGCTCGCCCGAAGGCCTGAAAAACCGCATTGATGCCGATGTGAAGGCGCTGGGCGCCATCATCAAAGAGCAGAACATCCGCGCGCAATGACGGCCGCCCAAGTCTTCTCCGATCTCAGCGCCTGGCAGGTGATGGCCTGGGGCCTCGTGTTCTTCAGCGCGCTGTACCTGATCGGAGGGCTGGGTATGACGGCGCTCACCCGCCTTCTGCAAAAGCGCGGCATCGGCCGGGTGCTCGATACCCGGCCGCTCAAGCCTGACCAACTGCAGCGCGAGTGGCGCCAGTCCTTTCACTCCATCCTGGTGTTTGGCCTGGGCATGGTCGTGCCCTGGGGCTTTGTTCAGCTGGGCTGGGCGCATTTCGCCATCGCCCCCAGCGGCTGGCAGATCGCCATCGAGATCTGGGTGCTGCTGATCTGGAACGATGTGCACTTCTGGATCAACCACCGCCTGCTGCACACGCGCTGGTTCAAGCGCTTCCATGGCGACCACCACCGCTCGGTCGTCGTCACACCGTGGTCGACCTACAGCTTCCACCCGATCGAGGCGATGATGCTGGGCAATGTGATCCTGCTGCCGATGGTGCTGCATGACTTTGCGTTCTGGTCACTCGCTTCGGTGCCGGTGTTCAGCATCTTCCTCAACGCGGTCGGCCATGCCAATTACGACTTCTTCCCACTTGTGGGGCCCCGCCACCCGCTGGCTGCCAGCCGCCGCCACCACCTGCACCATGCCCGGCCGGCCGGCAACTACGGCTTTGCGCTGGCCTTCATGGACCGCCTGATGCGTAGCGAGGCAGACCCGCTGCCGCCGCGCCCAGCCCCCGGGCGCCCCGCTGCTTGACCCGGTTGGCATGACCCCCGACAACAGCCCGCCCCTGCCCGCCACCGCCTCCCGCAAGCTGCCCCGGCTGCGCCATTGGCGTGACTGGCAATCGCTGCTCTACATGCTGGCGCTGCCACTGATCGCTGCCTGGCAATGGCAGCATGGCCTGGTCTGGTGGCTCTATTTGGTCGCGCTGTTTCTGACTCTGGGCATCGGCGTCATCCACCATAACCACACGCATCTGCGCATGTGGACCGGGCCACACAGCCGCTGGCCCAACCGTGCCACCGACTATGCGCTGACCCTGCTGCAGGGCCATCCCACCTTCGTGTTCTGGCCCGCCCATGTGGCCAACCACCACCGCTACAAACATGGCGAGCAGGACATCGCCCGCACCTACCGCTTTGGCGGTGATACCAACCACCTCTGGGGTTACCTGGTCCATCCGCTGCAGGCTGCCTGGGTGTTGTACCCGCTGTTCATCCGCTGGCTCCGTGGCCTGCGCCAACGGCATCCGGGCGCATTTCGCTACTGCATGGGCCAGTACGTGCTGTGGCTGGGCAGCTGGGCGGCGCTGCTGGTGCTGGACTGGAAAAAGGCGCTGCTCTTCGTCATCCTGCCCCAGCTCCATGGCCTGCACTGGCTGCTGGCCACCAACTACCTGCAACATGCCCATGCCGATGGCCGCAAGCCCCCCAAGCCGGAAAACGATACCGGCAGTGGCATGCTGAACTACGCACGCAATTTCGAGGGCATGGTCAACCCCCTGCTCTTTAATATTGGCCTGCACACCGCCCACCATGAATGCCCGCATGCACACTGGTCCGCGTTGACCCGCTTGCATGCCGATGAATACCGACACCGGGTCCACCCGGTGCTCAATGAGGCAGGCCTGTTGCCGTATATGGCGCGGGTCTTTGTAGGAGGGTTGGTGCGCCGATCGGCCCGCAGCCGGTCGCTGATGCCGCCTATGGAGAAAAAGTAGTCATCTATGCCAGTCGCATACTCGCAGGTCTATATCGAATCCGCCGGACACTTCATGCCCGGTGCCCCCGTTGCCAATGACGGCATGGACGCCTATGTGGCTCCGCTCAACCGGCTGTCCGAGCGCATCAAGCGCCGCATCCTGGCGGAAAACGGCATCCAGCAGCGCCACTATGCGATTGCGCCCGATGGCAGCACCCGCTACAGCAATGCGCAAATGGCCAAGGGCGCCATCGAAGCGGCACTGGCCCAGGCCGCACGCCCGCTGGCTGACATCGGCTTTCTGGCCAGCGGTTCATCGGGCGGTGACGCGCTGATGCCCGGCTTTGCCAGCATGATCCAGGGCGAGATGGCCGCCCCGCCGATGGAGCTGCTCAGCGTGCATGGCGTCTGCGCAGCCAGCGTGGGTGCGCTGCAAAGCGCGGCGCTGGCGGTGGAGCATGGCACCCATGGCCATGCGCTGGCGGTGGCCAGCGAGATGCCGTCCCGCCTCTTCAAACGCTCGCGCTACGCAGGTCAGGACTACAACACCGATTTTGATGCGCACTTTTTGCGCTGGATGCTGAGCGATGGCGCCGGCGCCGTGCTGCTGGGCCAGGGCGCCGCCCTGCCCCAGCGCCCCGATCTGCGCCTGAAGCTGCGCTGGACCCACCAGCGCAGCTTTGCCGGCGACTACCCCGTGTGCATGCAACTGGGCCTGACGCATGACCGCCAGCGCAGCCACCTGGATTTCCCCTCCTGGGCCGAAGCCGAGGCCGCGGGCGCGCTGTCCCTGCGCCAGGACATCCGCCTGCTGCCCCACCTCTTCGATGTCTGCATCCACGAGTACGCGCGCATCGCCCACCAGGGCTGGCTGCCCGAGCGTGGCATCGACCACTTTCTGTGCCACTACTCGTCCGAGAAATTCATCCCTGTGGTCGATGAGCTGCTGAACAAGGCCCAGCTGTCCATCCCGCGCGAGCGCTGGTGGAGCAACTTGGCCTGGCGCGGCAATACCGGCGCGGCCTCCATTTTTGTGATGATTGCCGAGTACCTGCAGACCCAGCATGAGCGCCTGAAACCCGGCGACACCATGCTGTGCTTTGTGCCCGAGTCCGGCCGCTTTACCGCCGGCTACATGCTGCTGGAGGTAGAGCCATCTACGCCCGCCAGCCCGGCAGCAGCCCGCGCCAGCACGCCTGCCCAGCGTGCCACCCCGGCCCCCGCCGCTGCAGAAAGCGCGCTGATCGCCCCACCCCATGACCCGGCCGCTGCCCCGGCCGGCCTGGCGCCTTTGCTGACCGAGCTGGCCAGCATCTGGCATGACTACCGCTCCCAAGTCTGGCGCACGCCGCTGGTGCACCGCATCCACAGCGGCCAGATCCAGCAGGCCGACTATGTGCGCTGGATGAGCCAGTGGGTGCCCCAGGTGCGCGAAGGCAGCCTGTGGATGCGCGAAGGCGCGGCCTCGCTCACAGGGGCCTATGCCGAGCTGGCCGCACTGATGGGCGTGCATGCCAGCGAGGAGCAGAACGACTTCAAGATCCTGCACCAGGACTACCTCAACGCCGGTGGCACGCAAACCGACATCCAGCAGTTGCGCCGCAACCCCGGCGGCGAGGCCCTCAACAGCTATCTGCACAGTCTGGCGGCCACCCCCAACCCGATTGGCCTCCTGGGTGCCATCTACATCATCGAGGGCACGGGCCAGCGCATCGTTCCCAGCCTGCTGCCGCTGCTGCGCCAGCATCTGGCGCTGGGCCCGGACTGCTTCCGTTTTCTGGAGTACCACGGCGCCAATGACGAAGACCATCTGGAGCGCTGGCTGATGGCCGTGCAGATGGTGATGGCGCTGGACGACAGCGGCACCGCCGCTGCGGCAATTGCCGCCACCGCACGCCATACCGCCGCGCTCTACCTGATGCAGTTCCGGCACATTCTGGATGCCACGGCCACGGAGCCCGCACGATGACCGACTTCCGCGACATACCCCACGACGAGCGCGACCCCAACCCCTGGCTGGCGCTCTACCTGGACGACAGCACGCCGCTGCCCGACCATGTCAAGGCAGCCTGGCTCAAGGATTCCAGCAGCCGCTCGCGCCAGTTCCTGCTGCCCTTCATCCGGCCGCTTGCGCGGCTGAGCATCATCCTGATCCAGATCCTGAAGGTGCTGCTGCCCAAGCGCTGGGCGCATTCCAAGCTGCTGCACCGCACCCTGGCCTTCAGCATGAACCGCTTTGTCTCGCCCGAGGCGAACTGGCTGATCATGCGCCACTTCCACCTGGGTTCGCAGATCCTGAGCTTTATCGGCGCCAATGCCCCCACGCCCGTGCCCACGCAGCCGCTGGCACCGATGGAGATCGATGACATCAAGGACGAGCTGTTCCTCAAGCACGACCTGAACCTGTTCAACTTTGTCATCCGGCTCAACACCAGCTTGCGCACCCACGGCCAGCACATGGGCCCGGTCGCCGAGCCCAACTTTGGCATGCTCTGCGATCCACCGCTGGAGCTGGCTGCGATGCCGCAGGGGCGGCTGAACATTCTCGATCTGCAAAGCGCCATCGAGGTCTACACGCCGGTCTACCAGCTGCTGCTGACCGACAACGACTTCTGGCGCGCCAGCAACTCGCTGCAGCTCGATGAGACCGTCGCCATCTATGCGGCCAAGATCCTGTCCTCGCCCGAGCATTTGGTGATGCTGAACAACAAGCACCCGCTCGTGCCGCTGTCCACCCTGCGCGCCGGCCACCGCCTGGTGCTGCATGGCCTGTCCACCGAGATGCTGCACTGCCTGCTGATGCGCATGGCCAGCGGCGAGACCCCGCTGCCCAGCCGCGAAATCGCCAAGACCCGGCAGGCAGCAGGCCGGCCTGCGCAGGCCAGCTGATTCTTTTCCCTAAAGCCTTCAATGCCGACCCCGCCCCCAGAACACCCCGCCAGCAACCCGCCCTGGCGCCCTTGTGGCGCAGGCCATGTGGCCGTCTATGGCACCTTGCGCGCCGGTGGCGTCAACGACATCACCCGCCTGGCCGACCAGCTCGCCTGCCGGGGCCGCACCATGCTGACCGGCACCTTGTATGACCTGGGCTGGTACCCCGGCCTGCAACTGCAGGGCAGCGGCCTGGTACTCGCCGAGGTCTACCCCCTGAGCGATGCGCTGGAGCAGGCGATGGACCGCATAGAAGGCATCTGGCCGGTGGACATTGGCGAGTACACCAAGCGCGTGCTGACCCTGGATGTGGAGCTGGTCAGCGGCGGCCAGCAGCCGCTGGAGGTACTCGTGTACGAGGCCCTGCCCCCCGCCCTGCACGGACGCACGCAGATCACCGCGCAGGACTGGCTGGCGTGGATTGCGCAGCAGGGCCGCGAACACCCCGATACGTCGTTCAGTTTGAACACGCCCCAGGGCTAAGCCGCAAACGCCCAAGCCACGGGCTCAGCCCAGCAGCCCCTGCTTTTCGATAAAAGCCACCACCTCGTCCAGGCCATCCAATGTCTTCAGGTTGGTCATCACAAAGGGCTTGGTGCCTTTGGGGCCGCTGCGCATGCGCTCGGTGTCGCTGCGCATGACATCCAGGTTGGCACCGACATAGGGCGCAAGATCGGTCTTGTTGATCACAAACAGATCGCTCTTGGTGATGCCTGGGCCGCCCTTGCGCGGGATCTTCTCGCCGGCCGCCACATCGATCACATAGATCGTCAGGTCCGACAGCTCGGGGCTGAAGGTCGCAGCGAGGTTGTCCCCGCCCGATTCGATAAAGACGATGTCGGCATCGGGAAACTGGCCCAGCATGCGGTCAATCGCTTCGAGGTTGATCGAGGCATCCTCGCGGATCGCCGTGTGCGGGCAGCCGCCCGTCTCCACACCCATGATGCGCTCGGCCGGCAGCGCGCCGCTGACGGTCAGCAGGCGCTGGTCTTCCTTGGTGTAGATGTCATTGGTGATGGCGATCAGGTCCCATTTGTCGCGCATGGCCTTGCACAGCATCTCCAGGATGGTGGTCTTGCCCGAGCCCACCGGCCCGCCGATACCGACGCGCAACGGAGGCAGCTTTTTGCTGCGGTGGGGAATGTGGTGCAGTGCAGTGCTCATGATCGAAAAAGCCGTGAGTATTGGTGTTCATGCCGGGCCGAGAGAATGGCCAGCATCGGGGAAAAAGCCTGGCGCTGGTCATCGCCAATCGCCAGCGCATGGTCAGCCGCGCCCGGTATCGCCTGCGCCAGCCGCGCCAGAATGCGCTGGCCGGCACTCTGCCCCAGCGGGACGGATTTGATCGCCGCCTGCACCATGTTCTCGGCCCAGCCAAAGGCATAGGCCAGCAGCGCATCGCGCGCGCCCGCCCCGGCCAGGCGCGCGGCCAACGCAAAGGCCAGCGGGTAGCTGGCATCCTCGGCCGCCAGCCAGTTCACCAGGGCCAAGGCCTGGGCATCATCGGCATAGCGGTTCTGCAACCAGGCCACCAGCGAGCGGCCCATCTGCTCGGTCTGCAGGCGCAGCTCGCTGCTCTCGCGCGTCTGCAGCACCCAGGCATTGAGCGCCACCAGGCGCGCGCGCTCATCGCTCTGCCAGGCCTGCATGGCCTGGGCCAGCACCGCCATATCGCCTCGGGCCTGGCTCAGTTGCAGCTGCTGGTCAATCCAGTCTGCGGCCTGCGCCTCGTTGCCCACCAGCGCGGCATTCACGCCCGCCTCCAGGCCTTCGGAATAGGAGAATCCTCCTATCGGCAAAGCTGGCGAGGCCAGCCACATCAGCTGCAAAAAGCTGGCGGGCGACAGGCTGAGGGGCTGCATGCTCATCCGTGGTGGTGCGGATGGGCATGGCCATGCCCGTCGTCATGGGTGTGGTCATGGCTGTGCACATGACCATGCCCATGGTGGCTGTGGCCATCGTTGGTGACATGCCCGCCATAGGCACCACCTTCGGGCTCAAAGGGCAACTCCGCCTCTACGACGGTCATGTGCATGCTGCGCAGCATGTCGGCCAGCACATGGTCGGGTTCGATCTTGAGGTGGTCGGGCTGCAGCTCAATCGGCACATGGCGGTTGCCCAGGTGGTAGGCGGCACGCATCAGGTCAAAGGCCGAACCATGCTGCGCGCAGGCGCTGATATGCAGCACCTTCTGCGGCGCGGCCTGCACGAGGACCACCGAGCCATCTTCGGCGACCAGCACATCGCCGCCGCGCACGGCCTGGCCGCGTGGCAGAAAAATCGCCAGCATGCGGCCGCTGCTGTCGGTGGCAGAGAAGCGCGACTTCTGGCGCACATCCCAGTCCAGCTCGACAAAGCTCGCGCGTTTGCGCAGCGCCGGTGCCAAGCCTTGGCCGCCGGGCAGACATTTGGAGACCTGCAGCATCGCTTGCGCCGTCATGGCAGCTCCAGGCGCATGAAGCAGCTGTTGGGATCGGGCTGGTAGCTGCCAAACGGTGCGCAGTGGGCAAAGCCATTGCGCGCGTAGAAGCGGCGCGCCGGCGCAAAAAAGGCCTCGGTGCCCGTCTCCAGGCTGATGCGCCTGGCACCCAGCGCGCGGGCTTGGTCCAGCACATGGTCCAGCACTTGCTGGGCGGCGCCCGAGCCGCGCTGCGCTGCGTCCACCCGCATCGACTTGAGCTCCAGATGGCCGGCATCCAGGGTCTTGAGCGCGCAGGTGGCGACCAGGGCCTGGGGCTCTTGCTCGGTGCTCCAGGCGGTCCAGAGGTACATGCCGGGCGCACGCAGCTGCTCCGGGTCCAGCGCATGCACGCTCTCAGGCGGCGAGATGCGGCGCATATCGCTCAGATGCTCTTCCAAAAAGGCCAGCACGCGCGGGTCGGTCACCGGGTCGTGCTTGAAAATCAATGGGCTTGCCATGGGTCTCTACCGCTTCAAAACAGAAAATAACGCTGAGCCATCGGCAGGCTGCTGGCCGGCTCGCAGGTCAGCAGCTGGCCATCGGCGCGCACCGCATAGGTCTGGGCATCCACCTCCATGTGCGGCGCCAGGTCGTTGTGCACCATCTGCTGCTTTTGCAGGCCGCGTATGCCCTTGACGGCCGACAAGCTCTTGGCCAGCCCAAAGCGCTGGCCAATGCCGGCGGCCAGGCCGGCTTGCGAGACAAAGGTCAGCGAGGTCCTGGCCACCGCCCCGCCAAAGGCGCCGAACATGGGGCGGTAGTGCACCGGCTGCGGCGTCGGGATCGAGGCATTGGGGTCGCCCATGGCCGCCATTGCAATAAAGCCGCCCTTGAGAATGCAGCTGGGCTTGACACCAAAAAAGGCCGGCTTCCAGATCACGATGTCGGCCCATTTGCCCACTTCCAGGCTGCCCACCTCATGGCTGATGCCATGGGCAATGGCCGGGTTGATGGTGTACTTGGCGATGTAGCGCTTGATGCGGAAGTTGTCATGCCGCTCGCTGTCGCCCGGCAAGGCACCGCGCTGCTGCTTCATCTTGTGCGCCGTCTGCCAGGTGCGCAGAATCACCTCACCCACCCGGCCCATGGCCTGGCTGTCGGAGCTGAACATGCTGATCGCGCCGATGTCGTGCAGGATGTCCTCGGCCGCAATGGTTTCCTTGCGGATGCGGCTTTCGGCAAAGGCCAGGTCCTCGGCAATGCCCGCATCCAGATGGTGGCAGACCATCAGCATGTCCACATGCTCGTCCAAGGTGTTGATCGTGTAGGGCCGCGTCGGGTTGGTGGAGCTGGGCAGCACATTGCTCTCGCCCACCACCTTCAAAATGTCCGGCGCATGGCCGCCGCCCGCGCCTTCGGTGTGGAAGGTGTGGATGGTGCGGCCCTTGAACGCGGCCACCGTGTCTTCGACAAAGCCGCTCTCGTTGAGCGTGTCGGTATGGATCGCCACCTGGGTGTCGGTCAGCTCGGCCACATCCAGGCAGTTGTCGATGGCGGCCGGCGTGCTGCCCCAGTCCTCGTGCAGCTTGAGGCCAATCGCGCCGGCGCTGATCTGCTCATGCAGGGCTAGCGGCAGGCTGGCATTGCCCTTGCCCAGAAAACCCAGGTTCATCGGAAAGGCATCCGCCGCCTGCAGCATGCGCTCCATGTTCCAGGCGCCGGGCGTGCAGGTGGTCGCAAAGGTGCCGGTGGCCGGGCCGGTGCCACCGCCAATCATCGTGGTCACCCCGCTGGTCAGCGCCTCCTCGATCTGCTGGGGCGCGATGAAGTGGATGTGCGTGTCGATACCACCGGCAGTGACGATATTGCCTTCGCAGCTGATGATCTCGGTGCCCGGGCCGATGATGATGTCCACCCCCGGTTGCGTGTCCGGGTTGCCCGCCTTGCCAATCGCGGCAATGCGGCCGCCCTTGAGTCCAATGTCCGCCTTGACGATGCCCCAGTGGTCGATGATCAGCGCATTGGTCAGCACCGTGTCCATCGCGCCCTGCGCGCTGCTGCGCTGGCTTTGCGCCATGCCGTCCCGGATGGTCTTGCCACCGCCAAACTTCACCTCTTCACCGTAGCCGCCTGCGCGCAGGGTGAAGTCCTGCTCCACCTGCACGACCAGCGCAGTATCGGCCAGGCGCAGGCGGTCGCCCACTGTGGGCCCATAGGTTTCTGCGTATGCACGTCTGTCCATCGTTGCCATCAGAACCATCCTGTCTTAGAACCTGGCCACCGCTTGCTCTGCGTCATTCCAGCGCCCCTTGCACCAGGCCGCGAAAGCCGTAGATCTGCCGGTCACCACCGATGTCCACCAGCTCCACCGTGCGTTGCTGGCCGGGCTCAAAGCGCACCGCCATGCCGCTGGCAATATGCAGGCGCATGCCGTGGGCCGCCTGGCGGTCGAACACCAGGCCGGCATTGGTCTCGGCAAAGTGGTAGTGCGAGCCGACCTGGATGGGCCGGTCGCTGGCGTTGTGCACCACCAGGCTGGTGGTACGGCGCCCCGGGTTCAGTGTATGTTCGCCCGCGTCCAGCAGCAGTTCACCTGGGATCATCGTGCGGCTCCTCGTCAGGCCAGGCGGGTCAGCATGGCTGCGCCCAGGACGGCGGTGGCGCCGCCCGCCAGCCTGGCCAGCCAGCGGTGGCGCTGCATGAAGACCTTGCCCAGCACCATGCCGGCAACATGCAGCAGGGCCGAGCCCAGCGCCATGCCCGCCAGCGCGCCGGCAGATGCCAGTGCAGAATCGGCCGCCAGCTCAAAGCCGTGGGCGGCGCCATGGAAGAACGCAAACACCCCGGCCAGCGCTGCGGCCAGAACCCAGGGCATCTGCTTTTGCACGGCCACCAGCAGGCCCAGCACCAGCACCGATGCGGCAATCATCGGCTCCACGCCGGGCACCCACAGGCCCGCAAAACCAGCCAGTGCGCCGGCTACCAGCAGGGCCACAAAGGCAGCCGGTGCGCGCCAGGCGGACGTCACGGTCAGCGCACTCCAGGCACCCACGGCCAGCATGGCCGCCATGTGGTCGGCACCGGTAAAGGGGTGGGCAAAGGCATGGCCAAAGCTGCTCAAAAAGCCATGGTGGCCGCCGCCATCGCTGCCCACATGGGCGAGTGCAGACAGGGGCAAGGCGGCAGCGGCAAGCGCCACGCTGGCAGAGAGTTTCTTGAAGTTCATGGTGCGAGCTTGGGCAGGGGAAAGAGAGGAGTTCAGACAATGGGCTCGTGCACGGTGACGAGCTTGGTGCCATCGGGGAAGGTGGCCTCGATCTGGATATCGGCAATCATCTCGGGAATGCCCTCCATCACATCGGCACGGGTCAGCACCGTGCGACCGGCGCTCATCAGCTGGGCAACGGTACGGCCATCGCGCGCACCCTCCATCACAAAGGCGCTGATCAAGGCCACCGCCTCGGGGTAGTTCAGCTTGAGGCCCCGGGCCATGCGCCGCTCGGCCAGCAAGGCGGCGGTAAAGATCAGCAGCTTGTCTTTTTCGCGAGGTGTCAGTTCCATACAGACTGCAAAGCAAGGCACATGCCAAGGCCATGCACGCTTTCCGTGCTGCGTTTCCATCCGCCTGCACCACAAGCATGCAGACTTGCCGCGCATGCACCAATTCAGCACAACCAGCACCCCAGAGCGGTGCAGTTCCTGGCACGTGGCTTGCAAAAGCCCAGGCATGTCTTGCACACCCTTCTCGCCTCCGATCCCGGCCCCTGGCCTCTGCTGGCCCACGGGCATTCAGCACCTGCCACAACCATGAGCTGGCATGCCCAATTGGCGCTGCAGTACCGCCAGCACGCCGGCAAAACCTCGGTGCATTTCAGCCACAATGGCCCGCTGCGCATTCTCAAAAGCCTTTACCCCGAAGGCGCGAGCATTTGCCACAACGTGCTGGTACACCCGCCCGGTGGTCTGGTGGGCGGCGATGTGCTGGATATCTCGGTCGAAGTGGCGGCAGGCGCGCATGCGCTGGTCACCACGCCGGGGGCGACGCGCTTTTACAAGAGCAATGGCCAGCCGGCCTTGCAGCGTACCCGCCTGCAGCTGCAGGCCGGCGCCCGGCTGGAATGGCTGCCGCTGGAGGCCATTGCCTACAACGCCTGCGATGCGGCGAACGAGCTGCAGATGGAGCTGGCACCTGGCGCCGAGCTGCTGACCTGGGACATCACCGCGCTGGGCCTGCCGCTGGCCGGCCAGCCCTTTGTGCAGGGGGTGTTCTCCCAGCACATCGCCTGGCCGGGGCATTTTCTGGAGCGTGGCCGCATCCGGGCCGATGATGGGCTGCTGCTCAACGGCCAGCTCGGCCTGGCGGGCCAGCGCTGCATGGGCAGCCTGGTCTATGCCAGCGGCTCGCCCATCGCCCGCGCCCAGCGCGAAGCACTGCTGGAGAGCACCCAGCAGTTGCTGGAAGCCGCCCCTGCAGAGGTGATGGCGGGCGTGACTGCGCCGAACGAGCACATGCTGGTGCTACGCGGCCTGGCGCCCGTAGTGGAGCCGGCCATGCAGTTGTGGAAGACGGTCTGGGGCCACTGGCGCAGCAGCCTCTGGGGCTTGCCAGCGCAGCGGCCGCGTATCTGGTCGATGTAGGACCTGTTCAAAGGGGCTGTCTGCCCCGAGCGCTTAGGCGCCGTCGATCAGCTGCTCGATGTCTTTTGCCAGGGTATCGACCGGGGTGCCATAGCGGCTGTACAGGCGCAGACGGCCCTCGGGGTCGAAGATGTAGTCGCCAGCAGTGTGGTCCATGGTGTAGCTGCCCGGGGTCTGGCCCTCGACCCGCTTGTAGTAGACCTTGAAGTCCTTGGCCATCTTGGCCGTTTCCTCGTCGCTGCCGCGCAGTGCCAGAAAGCTGGGGTCAAAGTTGGCCAGGTAGGCCCCCAGGATCTCGGGCGTGTCGCGCGATGGATCGACCGAGGCAAAGATCACCTGCAGCTTGTCGCCCTTGGCGCCGAGCTTTTGCTTGACAGCGGCCAGGTCGCCCAAGGTGGTCGGGCAGACATCGGGGCACTGGGTAAAGCCAAAGAACACCAGCACGACCTTGCCCTTGAAGTCCGCCATGCTGCGGCGCTGGCCATGCTGGTCGGGCATGGAGAAATCCTGGCCGTATTCTTTGCTGCCCGTCAGGTCGATGGCGTTGAAACTGGCCTTGGATTTGCAGGCGGTCAGAAAACCGGCGGTCGAGGCCAGCACGGCCGAGCCCGCCAGCCAGCGAAGGGCATTGCGCTTGTTCATTGCAGATTTACCAGGTCACATAGTGGTCCACCAGCAGTGCCACAAACAGCAGGCTGAGATAGACCAGTGAAAAACGGAAAGTCTTGCGCGCCAGCGCATCGGAGTAATTGCGCCACAGCGCAAAGGCGTAGCCAAAGAACCCGGCACCGAGCACCACAGCCGCCACCAGGTAGATCCAGGAGCTCATCTGGATGATGAAGGGCAGCAGGCCGGCGGCGAACAAGACCACGGTGTAGAGCAAGACCTGCACGCGGGTGTAATAGTTCCCATGGGTGACCGGCAGCATCGGCAGGCCGGACTTGCGGTAGTCCTCGACCCGGTACAGCGCCAGGGCCCAGAAGTGCGGCGGCGTCCACAGGAAGATGATCAGGAACAGCAGCAGAGCCTGGGGCGAGACATCACCGGTCATCGCGGCCCAGCCCAGCACCGGCGGCATGGCGCCCGATGCGCCACCGATCACGATGTTCTGCGGCGTCAGCGGCTTGAGGATCACCGTGTAGATGACGGCATAGCCAACAAAGGTGGCAAAGGTCAGCCACATCGTGATGGCGTTGATCCAGAGGATCAGGATGGCCGAGCCGGCGATGCACAGCGCTGCAGAGAACATCAGGGTCTGCATGTTGGACAGCTCGCCGCGCGCTGTGGGGCGCCAGGCGGTGCGCTTCATGCGCGCATCAATGCTCTGCTCCACCAGGCAGTTGAAGGCGGCGGCGGCCCCCGCCACCAGCCAGATGCCCGCACAGGCGACGGCCATGCGCAGCAGCTCGGCGCCGGTGGGCACACCGGGCACGGCCAGCACCATGCCGATCAGTGCGCAAAACACAATCAGCTGCACCACCTTGGGTTTGGTCAAGGCATAGAACTGCGCAAAGCGGTTCGGCATTGGCGTTGCGGCAAGTTCGGTCATCGGGGCACTCAGTCTTTGTTCCATACAGCGTCATCAGCTAGAAGCACGGCGGGCAGGTTCGGAGCCCGCAGTACACCAGATCCAGGTCAGCACCACCATGATGGCAGCAGCGCCCCCGGTGTGCAGAACGGCCGCCAGCATCGGCCAGTCCAGCACCACATTCGACAGTCCCGTGGCAAATTGCAGCAGCGTCAGGCCCACCAGCCAGCGGCGCTGCTGCCGCAGCAACGGTACCGTGCGCAACATCCAGCCCAGCCACAACAAGGCGGCAATCACCAGATAGGCAAACAGCCGGTGCATGTAGTGGATGGCCACCAGCGCTTCATAGCTGATGTGCGCACCATCGGCGAGGAAGCCCAGCGGGCGCCAGATCTGGAACCCGTCAAAGTTCATCGCCGGCCACCAGGCGCCATTGCACATGGGAAAGCTGGTGCAGGCCAGCACCGCATAGTTGGTACTGACCCAGCCACCCAGGGTCACCTGCGCAAACACCAGCAGCGCCGTGACCGCCACCAGGCCCCGCAACAGGCGCGGCACTGGGACTAACCCTAGATTATCGGCAAATTGCGTGTGGCGCGTTGCCTGCACGGTTAATAGCATCAAGAGCACGGTGCCGCCCAGCAGGTGCAGGGTCACGATGGCGGGGAACAGTTTCATCGTCACCGTGAGCGCGCCGAAGGCCCCCTGGATCAGCACCCAGACCAGGGTGGCGGTCGGCCACCAGGGGCTGATCGGCTGGGATCCACCGCGTTTGCGCTGCAGCCAGGCACTGGCCGTCAGCACAATGATCAGGCCGCCCACGGCAGTGGCCAGGTAGCGGTGGATCATCTCCACCCAGGCCTTGCCATGGGTGACGGGGCCGGTCGGCATGGCCGCTTGCGCGGCGGAAATCTCGGCATGCGCGCCAATCGGGCTGGCATTGCCGTAGCAGCCGGGCCAGTCTGGGCAGCCCAGGCCGGAATCGGTCAGGCGCGTAAAGGCGCCAAACATCACCAGGTCAAAGGACAGAAACAGGGTCAGAACGGCGAGCACTTGCAGGCGCTTGAGCGGCGTGGCGCCCCGGTGGTGCCACCAAATCCAGACGATGGGGCCCAGCGCAATGATGGCCCCGGTGAGCAACACACGCGCCAGCGGCGCGAAATCATACAAATCCTGCGAAGTCATGCTAGCTATCCACTACCGCCCTTCCTGGTCCCAACTCGACGACGCGCGCAACAAACGCTCCAGATCCTTGCGTGCCTTGGCCGCATCGGAGCGGCTGAGCTGCGCGGGGAAACGCATCATCCAGTGGCCCAGCGGGTCCACCACATACAAATGTTCGCCCAGCTGCTGGCCGGCCGCCGGCTGCAGCCACTGGGCCACCAAGGCCTGGGGCACGCGCAGCACGGTGGCCTGGCCCAGCGCGGCGCGCAGGGCCTGCGGCGGCTCGCCGTCATCGGTCACCAGCCAGACCCAGTCAAGCCGGTCTTTCTCGCGGCCCAGGCTCTCGCGCAGCTGGCGCTGCAGGTAGAGGTTGTTCTGGCAGACCTCGTCGCAGGCTGCGCCCGAAGCACTCAGCAACAGCCACTGGCCCTTGAGGCTTTGCAGCGCAAACGGCTGGCCGTCCAGGGTCTTGACCTGCGCGGCCGGAATCGTCGGCTGCTGGCTGACCAGCTCGCCAAAATTGCGCCGCCCTTCGGGACGGATCACGTAGTAGGTGAAGTAGGAGGCGATCACCGGCGCTGCACAGACCAGCAGCACCAGGAGCATCTTGAGGCGGCCGCTGCGCGAGCGCTCGGCCTGCTCCAGGGCGGCTTCCGCCTGCTCGGCAGGCGGCAGGCCATGCACGGTCAGGCCCAGCAGCGCTTCATCAGCGGGCGGCGGGGCCTGGGTGGCTGCGGCGTCGAAGGACACGTCGGACAATTTGGAACCAGACATAAAGGATCGCAATCAGGCTACACAGACCAAACCATTGAAATGCATAACCATAATGCTTTTCCACGCCGCTGCCTACTACGGGCCAGTCGCGCAGCAGGCCTTCAGTGGCCGGCCCGGTCTGCACCACGGTGAGTGCTGCCAAAGGCTGGCCGGTTTCCTGCGCGTAACCATCGGTGTCGAGATTCTGCCGGATTCGGGAAACCCCTGGGTTCCCGGCGGACGTCTGCAGCTCGAAAAGCCGCGCCGGTTGGCCCGCCACCCGCCCCTCCAAGTGCACCGTGCCGGCCGGTGTCTGCACCTCGGGCAGCGCCAGCCGGTCTTCAAAATTGCGCGGCACCCATCCGCGCTGCACCAGCACCGTTTGCGGCTGGCCTGGCGCTACCGGGCCGGCCAGCCGCAGCGGCGTCAGCACATAAAACCCCGGGCGTGCCTGCATCTGGCGGTTGTCCAGGTAGACCGTGTACTGCGGCAGCCATTCGCCGCGCAGCACCACCTGGCGGTGCTGCAGGCTGGCACGCGCGGCCTCATCCATGGGCTGCAACAGGCTGGCCCCGTCCAGCGCCGGCAGGGCCGCACGCGCATCGAGCTGGGCCTGGTAGGCCAGCTTCTGATCCGCGCGGTGCAGCTGCCAAAAGCCGAGCGAGGCAGTCAGCAGCATCGAAGCCGCTGCGGCGGCGGTGATCAGCACCCAACGCAGCTTCGCTCGGCGCTCCGTGGCGGTATTGGGGATGGAGGAGGAAGCAGAAGGCACGGGCATAGGCTGGTTATACCCCGTGCAGAGCGCAGCAACCAGCACCGCGCGGGCGGCGATGCTGCTGGGCAAGACTATTGGGGTGCGGGCCGATGGCGCCCAGACTGGCGCTGCCGCACAATGGGTTGGCTGCGCCGGCTGCCAGAGCGCCGATCCGGGCGCCAGACAGCGCATTCCAAGAACACCAAGACAACCTTGAGGACAGCATCATGCACCTGCTCATCGCACTCGCCTTTGTGGTGATCCTGGCCTGCCTGGCAGCGGCCGGGCTTTTCATGCTGCGCGGCAACCAGTCCGACGCCGGCAGCAAGCGCATGGCCTGGGCGCTGACCTTGCGCATTGCGCTGTCGGTGCTGGTGTTTGCCGGCATTCTGCTGGCCTGGAAGCTGGGCTACCTGCAGCCCCATGGCATACCGCTGGGGGCTTGAGGCCCCAGCAGCGTCCAAGCTTCCGCTACATCCAGTACACCAGGATGTAGAGGCCCAGCCAGACCACATCGACAAAGTGCCAGTACCAGGCCGCGCCCTCAAAGCCAAAGTGCTTCTTGGCGGTGAAATGGCCCTTCTGCAGCCGCAGCGTGATGACCAGCAGCATCAGCATGCCGATGAACACATGCAGGCCGTGGAAGCCCGTCAGCATGTAGAAGGTGGAGCCGTAGGTGCCGGAGTTGAGCTTGAGGTTCAGCTCGGTGTAGAGGTGGAAGTACTCATAGCCCTGCACGCAGAGGAAGATGATGCCCAGCACCACGGTCATCCACATGAAGCGGATGCATTTGCTGCGCTGGTCGGCCTGCAAGGCATGGTGGGCGATGGTCAGGGTAACGCCCGAGGTCAGCAGCAGCGCGGTATTGATGGTGGGCAGCCAGAAGGGGCCCACGGTCTGGAACGGCTCGACGATGCCGGCGGGCGAGGCGGTGGCACCCATTTCCACACTGGGCCACACGGCCTTGAAATCGGGCCAGAGAAGGGCATTGTCCAGGCTGCCCAGCGCCGGCAGCGAATGGGAGCGTGCCCACCACAGCGCCGTGAAGAAGGCACCGAAGAACATCACCTCCGAGAAGATGAACCAGCTCATGCTCCAGCGGTAGGACAGGTCGATGCGGTGGCTGTAGAGGCCCTGCTCGCTTTCGCGGATTGCATCGCCAAACCACTGGTACAGCACAAACAGCCACCAGGCAATGCCGACAAAGAGCAGGTACATGCCCCAGGTATGGCCGTTGACCCAGTTGCCGGCGCCGGCAATCACAAAGCCCAGGCCAATGGCCGCCATCACCGGGTGGCGGGACTCGGCCGGAACATAGTAGTACGGTGTGGTGCCATGGGAAGTCGCACTCATCGCTGCTCCTGATATTTCGTTTATTGATTCATTCTTCCGCTATACCAATACTGGCATCAAACCAGCCACTGCACCAGGGCCATCAACCCCAGCACAAACAGGAAGATCGCCACCAAACCCACGGCGATCACCTGCAATGGCGTGATCTGCACGCCATCCTCTTGCCATTCCGAGCCCTTGCGCACCCCCAAAAAGGACCAGGCCACGGCCTTCACCGTGCGCCAGAGATTGCCTTTGCGCGGCGGTTGCGGGCCGGGCACGCTCGCCATCAGGAGGCCCCTGCCTGCGCCCCGCCAGCCTGCACTGCAGGCACCAGCACCGCCGTGGAGGCAGGTGCCGCCGGGATGCGGCCGCCGACCTCAAAGAAGGTGTAGGACAGGGTGATCGTGGTCACATCCTTGGACAGCTTGGGGTCGATCACAAAGGCCACCGGCCATTCCTTGCGCTCGCCGGGCTCCAGGGTGTACTGGTTGAAGCAAAAGCATTCGAGCTTGTTGAAATACGGCGCGGCCTGCTTGGGCGCGTAGCTGGGAATTGCCTGGGCCGACATGCGGTGGTCCTGCTCGTTGCGGAACTCGTACATCACCGTGCTCAGCGCGCCGGGGTGGACCTGCATCGTGCGCACCGCCGGCTTGAAGCTCCAGGGCCCGCGCGCATTCGCATCGAACTCCACCGTGATGGTGCGGCTCTCGTCGACCTGGCTGTTGAGCTTGACGTTCTTGCCTGCGGTGCCGTTGCCCGGCACATCGCGCTCGGTCAGCGCCAGGATGTTGATGCCCGTGACCTCGCAGATGCGCTTGTACAGCGGGATCAGCGCGTAGCCAAAGGCAAACATGCCAAAGGCAACCACGGCCAGCTTGCCCACCATCTTCGCGTTGTCTGCGTGTCTGCTCACCTGCTGCTCCCTGTGCTGCTAGAGCACCGTCATTTTTACGAGAAATCCGATGAAGAACGCCACGGCGATCGACGCCAGAATCCATGCCAGTCGCCGGTTGGCCTTGCGCTGTGCCGGCGTGATCATCCAATCACCTTGGTGGCGGTAGCGTCCAGTTTGGGCGGGGTCTCAAAAGTGTGGAAAGGCGCGGGCGATGGCACTTCCCACTCCAGACCTTCGGCACCTTCCCAGGGCTTTTGCGGGGCCTTCTCGCCACGGTGGCGCATGCCAGGCCAGACCACAAAGGCGAAGAAGTACACCTGCATCAGACCAAAACCAAAGGCACCGATCGAGGCGATCATGTTGAAGTCGGCGAACTGCATCGGGTAGTCGGCATAGCGGCGTGGCATGCCGGCCAGGCCCAGGAAGTGCATCGGGAAGAAGGTGATATTGAAGAAGATCAGCGAGCCCCAGAAATGGATGCGGCCGCGCGATTCGGAATACATCACGCCCGTCCATTTGGGCGCCCAGTAGTAGTAGCCGGCAAACATCGAGAACAGCGAGCCCGCCACCAGCACATAGTGGAAGTGCGCCACCACATAGTAGGTGTCCTGCAGCTGGATATCGATCGGCGCCATCGACAGGATCAGGCCGGTGAAGCCGCCCATCGTGAACACGAAGATGAAGCCCACCGAGAACAGCATTGGCGTCTCGAAGGTCATCGAGCCGCGCCACATCGTTGCCACCCAGTTGAAGATCTTCACCGCCGTCGGCACCGAGATCAGCATCGTCGCGTACATGAAGAACAGCTGGCCGGTGACCGGCATGCCGGTGGTGAACATGTGGTGCGCCCAGACGATGAAGGACAGGATCGCAATCGCCGCCACCGCATAGACCATCGAGGCATAGCCAAACAGCTTCTTGCGGCTGAAGGCGGGCACGATCTGGCTGATGATGCCAAAGGCCGGCAAGATCATGATGTAGACCTCGGGGTGGCCGAAGAACCAGAAGATATGCTGGTACATCACCGGATCACCACCACCAGCGGGGTTGAAGAAGCTGGTGCCAAAGTGGCGGTCGGTCAGGGTCATCGTGATCGCGCCGGCGAGCACCGGCATCACGGCGATCAGCAGGTAGGCGGTGATCAGCCAGGTCCAGGCGAACATCGGCATCTTCATCAAGGTCATGCCCGGTGCGCGCATGTTCAGGATGGTGACGATGATGTTGATCGAGCCCATGATCGACGAGGCGCCCATCACGTGCATCGCAAAAATGCTGGTGTCCATCGACGGACCCATTTGCAGGGTCAGTGGCGCATACAAGGTCCAGCCGGCAGCGGGCGCGCCGCCGGGCATGAAGAACGAGCCCACCAGCATCAGGCCGGCGGGGATCATCAGCCAGAAGCTGAAGTTGTTCATACGGGCAAAGGCCATGTCACTGGCGCCAATCTGCAGCGGCAGCATCCAGTTCGCAAAGCCGACAAAGGCCGGCATGATGGCGCCGAACACCATGATCAGCCCGTGCATCGTCGTCAACTGGTTGAACAGCTCGGGGTTGACCAGCTGCAGCCCCGGCTGGAACAGCTCGGCACGGATCAGCAAGGCCAGCACCCCGCCCACCATCAGCATGGTGAACGAGAACAGCAGGTAGAGCGTGCCGATGTCCTTGTGGTTGGTGGCAAACACCCAGCGCCGCCAGCCCGTGGGCGCACCATGGTGGTGGTCGTCATGGGCATGGTCGGCGTGGCCGTGGTCGCTATGGCTGGGGTCTGTGGGGAGAACAGCGCTCATAAATCTTGACTCCGATGGCTCTTCTGGGGCTTGCACGCCTTAGGGTGCAGCAACAATATCGACACGGCGCGCCTGGCTGTCAGCGCCCTCGCCTGCGGTGATGGTCTGCGGCTTGCGCAGTTCGATGCGTGCTTCGGCCACGCCCTGCGCGACCAGCAGCTTGGCCACCGCCTGGGCGCGTTCCTTGGCCAGCAGCGCATTCTGATCGGCATTGCCGGTGCCATCGACAAAACCGGACAACGCCACCTTGCCGCTCTGGCCTGCTAGGGTCGCGGCCGCCTTCTTTACGGCTTCCTGCGCTGCGCTGTCCAGCTCGCTCTTGCCGCTGGCAAACAGCACTTGGCCGATAGGAGCTTCTGCGGTTGCAGCAGCGGCGGCGGCAGGGCTTGCAGGCGTGGCAGCAGCAGCGCCCGCCTCAGGGGCAGCAGGTGCCGCTGCGGGCGCTGCTGCCGGCGCAACACCTGCCGTGCCTCCGCCTTCGGGGAAGGTGCCGGTACGCGCCGCTACAAACTGGGCAGGCTGCACCATGGTGCCGGTCTTGTTGCCCCAGTGGTTCTTGGTGAAGGTAACAACCGCTGCCAGGTCGGTATCGCTCAGCTGCTTCCAGGATGGCATGGCGCCATTGGCGCGGCCTTCCAGCACGGCGTGCATCATGTCGGCCGTGGGGCCCAGCACCACAGGGCTGCCATCCAGCGCCTTGATGGGGCCAGCACCCTTGCCGTTGGCCTGGTGGCAGGCGGCGCAGTTGGCGGCATAGACCTTTTCGCCCCGGGCGACCAGATCGGCCAGTTCCCAGACCTTGTTCGGGTCATCGGCCTTGGCGGCGAGCAGCTTCTTTTGCTCCGCCACCCAGGCGCTGTAATCAGCGGCCGACAGCACCTTCACATGGATGGGCATGTAGGCATGTTCCTTGCCGCAAAGCTCGGCACACTGACCATAGTAGTCGCCGGTTTTCTCGGCGCGGAACCAGGTGTCACGCACAAAGCCGGGAATCGCATCCTGCTTGATACCAAAGGCCGGCACCATGAACGAGTGGATCACATCGGCGGCGGTGGTGATGATGCGCACTTTTTTATCGACTGGCACGACCAAAGGCTTGTCGACGCGCAGCAGGTAGTCATTGGGCGCCTTGGAGACATCGCCACTGTTGGACATCGCGCGCTGGCCGCTGTCCAGGGTGGAGATAAAGTTCAGGCCTTCGCCTTCGCCGGTCAGGTAGTCGTAGCCCCATTTCCACTGGTAGCCGGTCACCTTCACGGTCAGGTCGGCATTGGTGGTGTCCTTTTGCGCGACCAGCACCTTGGTGGCCGGCAGGGCCATCAGGATCACGATGATAAAGGGCAGCACCGTCCAGGTGACCTCGACCGTGACCGATTCATGGAAGGTGGCAGGCACAGCCCCCTTGGATTTGCGGTGCTTCCAGATGGAATAGAACATCACCGCGAACACGCCGACAAAGATGATGGTGCAGATCCAGAGCATCATCCAGTGCAGCGTGTGCTGCTCCTGGGCAATACGGGTAACGGGGGGAGCCAGATTCATCTGCCCTACGGCCGGACCGCCGGGAAGACTTTGCACCGCATGTGCGGCGGAGGTGAGGCCGGATGCCACCAACAGCAGCCAAGAAGCCAGCTTATGAGAATCACTTTTCATAGTTGTCACTTACTTCTCATCTTCTCATCGTTATAGGGGCAGGCGGGGATAGCTGGGGAAACCATCCCACCGCGTGGTGCAGACACCGCCGGGTGCATCTCCGCTTGCACCCATGCCACTTGGTCATTACGCCGAGCATGGCCGCAACCGCGCAAGATTGCAACCCATGCAATCCCGGGATCATAGGAGATTGACAACAGCGACTGTCCAACACTGGACAGTCGCTGAATATGTTAGGTCGTTTGCTGAGCCACCTAATCGCCTACACATAAGGCGTAAGGGGTGGCCCCAGCCATCAGGCGCCGCCTGGGCGCCCCTGGCGCAGCATCTGCTGCATGTCCTGCACGCTGATGCTGCTCTCGCCCTGCACCTTCATGCGTGGCGTGGGCTTGAAGGCATGGCCGTAGATGATCTCGAACGAGAGCACCAGGCGCCCCTGCTCCTGGGCATCGGCCAGCTTGGCGGTCAGCAAGGCATCGAGCTGCTCGCGCCACAGGCGGCCGCGCAGGCCGCCAAAGCGGGCCGGGTGCAGGTTGCGGCCCAGCTCGCGCAGCTCGGCGCGCAATTGGGCGGCGCCGGAATAAGACAGGGTGATGCGCTCCATGTCCATCACCGGCTCGGCAAAGCCAGCCTGCACCAGCATGTCGCCCCAGTCGTGCATGTCGGTGAACTCATGGCTGGCAGCGGGCCAGCCCTGGCTGGCGTAGGCCGCGCGCAGCTCTTTGAGGGTGTCGGGCCCGAAGCAGGAAAACATCACAAAGCCATTCACCGCCAGGCTCTGGTGCCAGGTCTGCAACAGCTGCTGGGGGTTGGGATGCTGGTGCAGCGCCATATTGGCCCAGAGCATCTGCACACTTCCGGGCGCAGGCAGGCCCCAGTGCAGCTTGGCTTGGCGCCAGCGGCTCAGTGCCCACCAGGGCTTGTCCAGCTGGCTGCGCAGCAGCGCGGCATGGGCCGGGCGGCTTTCCACGATGTGGATATCGGCCGCCGGGTAGCGCTCTGCCACCTGCTGATGCGCCTCCAGCCCACCATAGACCGGCTCCCAGCTGCACCAGGCATCGGGCTTTTGCACGATCCACTGCAGGCGGTCTTGCATGCGACGGCCCACCTCTTCATGCAGCCAGGGGCTGTGCGCAGGCGCGCGCCGCTGCCAGGCATGGGCGGCTTGGGGGTCAATCGATGGAGGTGCGGTAAATTCAGCCATGGGGGACACCTGCGCTTTGGCGCGCAGATTATGGATTGGGATAAAAGCAATGACAGCAGCGACACCCGAGGAGCAGCGGCCCAGCCTGTGGCAGCGTGCGGCCCAGGCACTGGGCCACGTGCCCAGCCAATGCCTGGTATGCCGCAGCTGGCCCAGTGACTGGATCTGTTCGCCCTGCGCCCAGGTCTGCTGGCAGCCGGGCCTGCGCCGCTGCAGCCGCTGCGCGCTGCCCTTGCCTGCCAGTACCGAGGTCTGCGCCGGCTGCCTGCGCGATACACCGCTGTTGCAGCGCTGCCATGCCGCCGTGGACTATAGCCCGCCTTGGGATGGCATGGTGCTGCGGCTCAAATTTCACCAGCAGCTGGCATGGGCAAACCGCATGGCCCAGCTGCTGCTGCGCACCCCGGGGGTAATGGCCAGCCTGCAGCAGGCCAGCGTGATCCTGCCGGTGCCGCTGTCTGCCGGCCGCATGCGCGAGCGCGGCTACAACCAGGCGCTGCTGCTGGCCAAGGCCTTGTGCCGGCAAGCCCCCACTGGGTTGCGGCTGGCAGTGGTGCAGCCCCACTACCTGCAGCGGCTGGTGGACACACCCGCCCAGGCCGGCCTGGACCGCGCGGCCCGGCTGCGCAACCTGCGCCATGCCTTTGCGCTGCGGCCGGGGCTGCAGGCGCAGGATCTGGGTGCCTGCCCCCTGCTGGTGGATGATGTGATGACCACCGGCGCCACCCTGGGCGCGGTGGCGCAGCTGCTGCAGACGCGCGGCGCACCGGCTGTGCAAGCCCTGGTGTTTGCCAGAACGCCAGCCCCGGGCCAATAGCGCAGCGACCCACCCCTGTTTGGCCGGGCCGCTACACTGGCGCCCTTGTTTTTGCGCATTTGCCATGTTCAACGTCGTCCTGGTCGAACCCGAAATCCCTCCCAACACCGGTAATGTGATCCGCCTGTGTGCCAATACCGGCAGCCGCTTGCACCTGATCGAGCCGCTGGGCTTTTCGATGGAAGACCGCTTGATGCGCCGCGCCGGCCTGGACTACCACGAGTACGCCGCCACGCAGCGCCATGCCAACTGGGAAGCCTTCCTGGAGCGCATGCAGCCCGCCGCGGACCGCATGTTTGCGATGACCACCCATGGCAGCAGCCCCGCCTTTGATCTGCGCTTTCAGCCCGGCGACTGGCTGGTGTTTGGCTGTGAGACCCGGGGCTTGCCCATAGCCGTGCGCGAAAGCTTTCCCACGAGCCAGCGGGTGCGCCTGCCGATGGTGGCAGGCCAGCGCAGCCTCAACCTGTCCAATGCCGTGGCGGTGACGGTGTTCGAGGCCTGGCGCCAGAATGGCTTTGCGATGCCGGACGGCAGGGCAGCGCAGTAATTACTTACCTGCCCCGCCACCTCAGCGGGGCATGTCGCAGGATCAGGCTGCGCTTTGCGAGCGCTTGACGAAGAACAGGCCCATGCCCACCAGCATCAGCAGGCCGCCAAACACCTTGTTCTGGATACGCATGGCGCGGCTGTCGCGCAGCAGGCGGCGCAGCACGCTGGCGCTACCGGCGTAGCCATGCATCACCACGGTGTCGACCGCCAAGGTGGTGGCAGCCAGAATCAGCAGCTGCAGCCACAGCGGGCGGTCTGGCGTCATGAACTGGGGCAGCACCGCCACCATGAAGATGATGCCCTTGGGATTGGTGGCATTGGTCAGAAAGCCGCTCAGCGCGCGCTTTTGCCAGCTGCCGCTGGCGGGCTGCTCGGCCTGGGTGTCCATGATGCCGCCCTTGGCGCGCCACTGCGCAAAGCCGATGTAGATCAGGTAGCAGGCACCGACGATCTTGACGACGTTGAAGGCGGTCTCCGAGGCGATCAGCAGCGAGCCGACGCCGGCGCCAGCAATCAGCAGGATCAGCAGCAGGCCTAGCTGCAGGCCCAGGATCGTGGCGCTGGTCTTGCGCACGCCGTAGGAGAGCCCGTGGCTCATTGACAACACGGCGCCCGATCCGGGAGACACGGCAATGATGCAAGCCGCAACGAGATACGCCATCCAAGTATGCAAATCCATGGTTCATCCTGGGGCAGCGGAGCAGTCCACCACCAACTCAGCCCCGTCGGGGCAAAGCCAGGATTATCGCGCTGCCCAGCGGGGCGCGTGGGGGCTGCAGCCATGGCCGCAAATATATTTTTTGATAGCTAGCGCGGCAATACCCACAAGCGCCAACCGCAAAACATTGCAATAAATTACCGTGACCCGGCAAATAAAAGTAATCTGTGCACCGCAACTACAAAACACCGATAACAAAACGCAAGCATGGAACACGCTCCCGTCTGGCTTACCTACACCTTTCTCTACCTGGCTGCCGCCGTGATTGCCGTGCCCATCTCCCGCGCACTGGGGCTGGGCACCATCATTGGCTACCTGGTGGCTGGCATGATCATCGGCCCCAGCGGCCTGCAACTGGTCAGCAACGTCCAGGATATCTTGCATTTTTCCGAATTTGGCGTGGTGCTGATGCTGTTCCTCATCGGGCTGGAGCTGCAGCCCAGCCGCTTGTGGAGCATGCGCCGGCCCATCTTTGGCGTGGGCACCGCCCAGGTGCTGCTGTGCACCGCCGGGCTGTTTGCCGCCGGCCTGGCCTTTGGCTATGACTGGCACCTGGCGCTGATTGCGGCGCTGGGCCTGGCGCTGTCGTCCACCGCGATCGCGCTGCAAAGCATTGCCGAGCGCAACCTGATGTCTACCACCAGCGGCAAGACCAGCTTTGCGATCCTGCTGTTCCAGGACGTGGCCGCTATTCCCATCCTCGCGCTGATCCCGCTGCTGGCCGTGGGCCACCAGGCCGCCCAGAACGATGGCAATGTGCTGATGGAGATCGGCAAGACCCTGGCCATCATCGTGGCCGTCATCCTGGTGGGCCGCTACCTGCTGCGCCCGGTGCTGCGCTGGATTGCCCAAAGCGAATCGCGCGAGATATCGACCGCCACGGCCTTGCTGCTGGTGGTGGGCATTGCGTTCCTGATGCTGCAGATTGGCCTGTCGATGGCGCTGGGCGCCTTCCTCGCTGGCGTGCTGCTGGCTGACAGCGAATTCCGCGCCGAGCTGGAAACCGATATCGAGCCCTTCAAGGGCCTGCTGCTTGGCCTGTTCTTTATCGCGGTGGGCATGAGCATTGACTTCTCCGTGATCCTGCAGGCGCCGCTCACGATGCTGGTGCTGGTGCTGCTGTTCCTGCTGATCAAGTCTGTGGTCATCTATGGGTTGGCCAAGCTGCTGCGCATGCCGGTGCAGGAGCGCCCCCTCTTCACCCTGCTGCTGGCACAAGGCGGCGAGTTCGCCTTTGTGGTGTTCAGCGCCGCCCAGGCGCAGCGCATTCTGACGCCCCAGCAGTCGTCCCTGCTGATCGGCTCGGTCGCCATCTCGATGGTGGCCACGCCGCTGATCGTGGCCGCGATGGACCGCTGGCTGATGCCCCGCTTTGCCAACCTGGCCAAGGGCGACGACGCTCCGCCCGAACTCAGTGAGCAGCAGGAGGCACCCGTTCTGATCGCCGGCTTTGGCCGCTACGGCCAGATCGTCACCCGCGTGCTGCTGAGCCAGGGCATCAAGGCCGTCATCCTGGACCACAGTGTCGAGATGCTGGAAGTGGCGCAGAACTTTGGCTACCGGGTGTTCTATGGCGACGCCACGCGCCAGGACCTGCTGCGCATTGCCGGCGCCGAAAAGGCCGAGGTGATGGTGATTGCGGTGGATGACGAGCTGCAGACCAACCAGATCGTGCGCCTGGTGCAGCAGCATTTTCCGCACCTCAAGATCGTTGCCCGGGCCAAGGATGTGGCGCACTGGTATGCGCTGCGCGACATGGGCGTGCACCATGTCGACCGCGAGGTGTTTGACTCCAGCCTGCAAACGGCCGAGAAGGCGCTGGAGTTGATGGGCTACAGCGAAGAAGATGCGCAGTATGTGGTGACGGTGTTCCGCGCGCACAACATCGAGCTCTCCGACAAGATGTACGAACACCACCATGACCGCGAAACCATGCTGGCCGTTGCCAAGCAGGGCCGCGAGCAGCTGGTCGAGCAAATGGCGCGCGAGCGCCAGGAGCGGCAAGAGCAGGTGCAGGAAGCCAAGGATGCACCGAGCAGCCCCTACCCGCCACCGCCCGAAGACCCGCACAGCCAGATCTGACGCCCATTCACCGGCTTAACCACAACCCAGCGTAGCTGCCAGACGCATGCTACGCTGTGCGCCCTATGTTCAACCCCTCCCAAGCCGATGTCCGGCGTTTTTTCTGCGCCGCCAATGCCAAGCACCAGGCGGGCCAGCCGATGGAGGCCATCGAGACCCTGGCCAGCCTGTGGATCGATGAGCACCCGGAATACCGCGAAGACCTGAGTGACGTGGATGCGGCCATTGCCCGCAACTACGACCTGACGCCGGAAAAGACCAATCCCTTCCTGCACCTGTCGATGCACCTGTCGATCAGCGAGCAGTGCAGCATTGACCAGCCGCGTGGCATTCGCCAGGCGGTGGAGCTGCTGGCCAAGCGCCTGGGCTCCTTGCATGACGCCCACCATGTGGCCATGGAGTGCCTGGGAACGATGCTGTGGGAGAGCCAGCGCTCAGGCCGCCCGCCCGATGGCAATGCCTATGTGGCTGCGGTGCAGCGCCAGGCCACCAAGGACTGAGCGGCTGACGACTGCAGTGCCTTAGTTGGCCGCTTGCTTGCTGCGAAAACGCGACTCGGGCACGATTTGCAGCGGGCCGTCCAGACTGCCGATGTAGTTGGCCAGCGCCTTCATCTCGGCATGGGTCAGTTGCTTGGCCATGCCCACCATGATCGGGTGGTTGCGGCCGATGCGGGAGTTTTTCTCGACGGTATAGGACTTCAGCGCCGCGTAGAGGTAGTCAGGATGCTGGCCACCCAGCTTGGCGTATGAAGGATCGAGCGGCTTGGAGAAGTTGTCGCCATGGCAGCTGACGCAGGTGCCCTTTTTCAGCAGTTCCGCCACCTCGGCGCTGGGCACCTTGGATGGTTTGTCCGCCAGCTTGGTTTCACCCACCGTGAGCTGCGCATAGTACGCAGCCAGATCGGCAATGTCCTGGTCGCTCAGTGAATCGGCAATGGCGCGCATCGTCGGGTGCTTGCGGTCACCCTTCTTGTAGGCGTGCAGAGCGGCGTCGATGTACTTCTCGCTCTGGCCCGAAATCTTGGGCACTTGGTAAACCTCGGGGAAGCTGGCCTTGTAGCCCACAATGCCGTGGCAGCCGATGCACATCGCCACCTTGCCCTCAGCCGCCTTGGCGTTGCCCTTGATCTCCTGCGCGCAGACTGCGCCGGTCGCTGACGCGACAAGCAAGGCAAATATCGTGGTCCATCTTTTATTCATTGTGCGCACAATCGTGTGGTTCAGGCCGCCGCTTTGCTGCGGAGATCTGGGTTTATAGTCAACGCTGTACCGGCCCCGTCATCACGATTCTGCATCCACTTCCATGAAATTCCAAGGCACACAGAACTACGTCGCGACCAATGACCTCATGCTGGCGGTCAATGCGGCAATTACCCTTCAAAGACCGCTTCTCGTCAAGGGGGAACCAGGGACAGGGAAAACCATGCTGGCGGAGGAGGTTGCACAGGCGTTAGGCATGCCGCTGCTGCAGTGGCATATCAAGTCCACCACCAAGGCACAGCAGGGTTTGTATGAATACGATGCGGTCAGTCGTTTGCGTGACAGCCAGCTCGCCGACCCCGAGAGCGCGGGCCGCGTCAAGGACATCAACAACTACATCATCAAGGGCGTGCTGTGGCAGGCCTTCACCGCCGACCAGCCGGTGGCGCTGCTGATCGACGAGATCGACAAGGCTGATATCGAATTCCCCAATGATCTCTTGCGTGAAATCGATCGGATGGAGTTCTACTGCTACGAGACACGCCAGATGATCCGCGCCAAGCACCGCCCGCTGGTGGTCATCACGTCGAACAACGAAAAAGAGCTGCCCGATGCCTTCCTGCGCCGCTGCTTTTTCCACTACATCCGCTTCCCCGATGCCGAGACCATGCAGCAGATCGTGGCGGTGCACTTCCCCCAGCTCAAGCAAGAGCTGCTGTCGGCGGCGATGAAGGTGTTCTTCGATATCCGCAACCTGCCGGGCCTGAAGAAAAAACCGTCTACCAGCGAGCTGATCGACTGGCTCAAACTGCTGGTGGCCGAAGACATTCCGCCGGAAGTACTGCAGACGGCCGACCAGAAGATCGCCATCCCGCCGCTGGTGGGAGCGCTGCTGAAAAACGAGCAGGACGTGAGCCTGTTTGAAAAGCTGGTCTTCATGAACCAGCGCAACCGCTAAAGCAGCCATGGCCACGCCGCAGCAACTGCTGATCGAAGGGCTGACGGATGCCGTCGGCTTTGTCGCGGGCGCCGTGCTGGGCTGGGGCCTGGGCTCCCTGCTCGGCTGGGAACTGTTCTCCGAAGGCTATGGCGCAGGTAGCATTGCTGCGATTGTGCTGGTGGGCCTGGGTGGCGGCGCAGGCCTGCAACTGGCCCGGCGCTGGCGCAGCCGCCATGCCGACAAAAGCTCCTAAACCAACAATAGGGAAGAGGCATATGGCCTTTGTAGAACCGACTGAACTGCGCGCCCGTGGCGTGCTGCTGACCCCGCTGACCCTGGCGCATGAGGCGGGCCTGCGCGCCGCCGCGCAAGACGGCGAGCTGTGGAACATCCGCGTCACCTCGGTGCCCGAGCCGGAAAACACCCGCGCCTATATCGAGCAGGCGCTGGCCATGCGCGATGCCGGAAACCGCATGCCTTTTGCGGTGGTGAACGAGGCCAGCGGCCAATTGCTGGGCACCAGCAGCTACCACGACATCGTGCCCGCGTTGAAGCGCGTCGAGATTGGCTACACCTGGTATGCGCGCAGCGTGCAGCGCAGCCATGTCAACACCACCTGCAAGCTGCTGCTGCTGACCCACGCCTTTGAGACCCTGGGCGCTTCCGTCGTGGGCTGGCGCACCGACAACTACAACTTCGCCAGCCAGCGCGCGATCGAGCGCCTGGGCGCCAAGAAGGATGGCGTCATCCGCCACCATGCGCCGCGCCGCGATGGCACCGTGCGCGACACCGTGCTCTACAGCATGCTGGCCGGTGAATGGCCCGAGGCCAAGGCCCAGCTGCTGTACCTGCTGGACCAGCCGCGCTGAGACTTGAAGAGCTGCCTGCTCAGGCAGTCTGCAGGTTCAACACGCCCAGATACTGCTCCGGCAGAATCTGGCGCAGATGGGTTTTGACGTTGTCGGCATAGCCGGTATTGGTCATCTGCTCCAGGAAGGTCACCATGTCGACCAACCCCAGGAGCAACTCGGTCTCGTCGCCCGCCTGCTGCACCCGCACGGCCAGCGCCATCGCATCGGCGCTGCGCTGCATCTGCAAAATGCCTACGGCATACATCTTGCAGCCCGCCAGCGAACGTTTGCTGCCCTGGCTGGCACGCGTTTGCTCCACATACACCGGCGCAGCGGGTGGGCTGGGTGACTGCTGTACTGGTGCAGACGCTGGGGTGGGTCGCGGGGGAGGAGGAGGCGCCAGCGACTGCTGCGCGTCCAGGTAGCCGGCGGTAATCAAGGCATCCAGTACGCTACCGGCGCTGTCCCCGACCCAACGCGCAATCTCTTGACGCGAGCGGTTGCCATCGCACAAGATCAGAATCTGGCGCTCCTGTACAGACAGGCTGCCGCGGTCACGCAACGCCTGGCGTGCCTTGTCCGTTTTGATCATCACCATGACAGCTTGCCTTTTGAGTACCCTTTAGCCTGGAGAGGCTAGCGCCAAACTGTTTCAGATTGTTTACAAGACCATGTTGATAGACTTTTTCTACACCTTGCGCGCGGCCAAGTTGCCGGTGTCGGTCAAGGAGCTGCTGACCCTGCTCGAAGCGCTGGACAAGGGCCTGGCCGGCCCCCGCTCCCAGGACGCCTGGAGCCTGGACGACTTTTATTTTCTGGCCCGTCTTTGCCTGGTCAAGGATGAGAAGCTGTTCGACAAGTTCGACCAGGCCTTCGGCGCCTATTTCAAGGGCATGGAGATGCTCACCGACTGGAAGAAGGAGCTGCCGGAGGACTGGCTCAAGCAGGTGCTGGAAAAAGAGCTGAGCGCCGAAGAAAAGGCCGCCATCGAGGCCATGGGCTGGGATGCGCTGATGGAAACGCTCAAAAAACGCCTGGAAGAGCAAAAAGGCCGGCACGAGGGCGGCAGCAAATGGATAGGCACCAACGGCACCAGCCCCTTTGGCCATGGCGGCTACAACCCAGCCGGCGTGCGCATTGGCGGCCCCGGCAAGAGCCGCAGCGCCGTCAAGGTCTGGGAGCAGCGCGCCTACCGCGATTACGATGACACCCAGGAGCTGGGCACCCGCAATATCAAGGTGGCGCTGCGCCGCCTGCGCCGCTTTGCCCGTGAAGGCAATGATCTTGAACTGGACCTGCCCGACACCATTCGCGCCACCGCCGCCAATGCCGGCTACCTCGACATCAAGATGGTGCCCGAGCGCCATAACCATGTGAAGGTGCTGCTGCTGATGGATGTGGGCGGCACCATGGACGACCATATTCAACGCGTCGAGGAGTTATTCAGCGCCGTCAAAAGCGAGTTCAAGCACCTCGAGTTTTATTATTTTCACAATTGCGTCTACGACTACATGTGGAAGAACAATAAACGGCGTTACGCTGAAAAATTTCCCACCTGGGACATCATTAGAAAATACAACAGAGATTACAAACTCATATTTGTAGGCGATGCCACAATGAGTCCATACGAAGTCCTACAAGCCGGAGGCTCTGTTGAGTACAACAATGAGGAGCCTGGGGCCGAGTGGCTTAAGCGATTGACCCACGCCTTTCCCAAGCACGCCTGGATCAATCCGGAACCCCAGGGCGTATGGCAATACCGCCAGAGCATCAGCCTGATACAACAACTCGTAGGCGACCGCATGTTTCCCCTGTCACTCAAAGGGCTGGAGGACACGATGCGTTTGCTGTCAAAGTGACCATGCGCCAACGTCTGACGACGCCGGTCCTGCCGGCGTTTTTTATTCTTACTGCTGCCCTGCTGGCAGGCTGCAGCAGCACCCCCAAGGGCGACGACGCGGAGGATTCCGCGACGCATGCCAACAGCGAACCCGCGTTTGATATCACCGTCAAGGCACCCAAGAAGGTGCAGGAGTACCTGGAGCAGTATGTGGAGCTCAAGCGCTACCGCAACTTTCCCGGTCTGCAAATGAGCGAGATGACACGCCTGCTGGGCAGTGCCGATGAAGATGTGCGTGAACTGTTGGGCACCTTGGGCTACTTCAGCCCGGAGATCAAGATCGATGCCTATGACACCGGCACCGCCCCTGCCGATATCGGCATATCGATGGAAAACAGCCAGGCACGCCCGCAGCTGGTGATCGAGGTGGAGCCCGGCCCGCAGACCAAGGTGACCGAGGTGGAGCTGGACTACAGTGGCGAAGTGACCCAGGAGAAGAACTTTGCTGCACGCCGCGCCCGCTTTCAGCGCAACTGGGATCTGCAGCCCGGCGAGGGCTTTACCCAGAAGGAATGGAGCAGCGCCAAGTCCGAGGGCCTGCGCAGCCTGCAGCGCAACCGTTACCCGACGGCCAAGATCAGCAACAGCCAGGCCAATATCGATGGCGATACCAACGAGGCCAAGCTCTCGGTGGGCTATGACAGCGGCCCGCTCTACAAGTTTGGCCCCTTGCGCATCGAAGGCACCGAACGCTACGACGCCGAGGGCATTGCCCGCATTGCCCGCCTGCCCAGCGGCCAGAACTACAGCGAAGCCGACATGCTGGATGCGCAGACCCGCTTGGCAGGGAGCGGCTATTACGACTCGGTCTTTCTGACCCTGGACACCGACACTGCCAACCCCAAGGAAGCGCCAGTGATCGCCCAGGTGCGCGAGGCCAAGCTGCAAAAGGTGGTGTTCGGTATCGGTATGTCCACCGACACCGGGCCGCGCCTGAGCCTGGACCACATCCACAACAAGATGCCCGGGCTGGGCTGGCGGGCAGTGAGCAAGTTCTCGTTCGAGCGCGACAAGAAGCTGCTGTCCACCGAATGGACCGATCTGCCCAAGGAAAGCGGCTGGGCCTATTTTGGCGCCGGCGAGGTCAAGCGCGAACTCAATGGCGACTTCACCGTCAACTCCATGCAGCTGCGCGGTGGTCACAAGAAAAGCTCTGACCATATCGACCGCAGCGCTTTTCTGCAGTACGACTTCTCGTCGGTGCAGGGCCAGGAGCGGATTCCGTCAAGTAGTGCCCTGAGCGTCAACTACGGCTGGACGGGCCGCTACTTCAACAACAATACCGACCCCACGCGCGGCTACGGCATTGCCGCCGAGCTGGGTGCCGGCTACACCATCACACCAGACCGCGAGCCCTTTGTGCGCAGCCTGCTGCGCTGGCAAGGCTTTGTGCCGGCCGGCAAGGTCACAGCGCCCAATGGCAGCTCGCGCAGCGCGCGCATTGCGCTGCGCGCCGAAGGCGGCGCCATCATGGCCAAGGATTCGGCCGTGATCCCTGCGACCCAGCTGTTCATCACCGGTGGCGACACCACGGTGCGGGGCTATGGCTACAAGAAGATCGGTACCCGCATTGCGGGCGACCAGGTCTATGGCGGCCGCTACATGTACGTGGGCAGCGTCGAGTACCAGCGCCCCCTCGTGCGCAATGGCGAGATCAGCGCCTGGGAATCGGCCGTGTTTGCCGATGTGGGCTCGGTGGCCGACAAGGCCGGTGATTTGACCCCCTTCTGGGGCATTGGCACGGGCCTGCGCTGGCGCAGCCCCGTGGGCGCGCTGCAGGCCGATGTGGCCTATGGCTTGAAAGACGAACGTTTCCGCTTGCACTTGCGTCTGGGATACAGCTTCTAAAACATGGCAGATACACACGCTATTGCACCCCCGGCCAGCGCCGCAGCGCCAGCGGCGTCGCCGCCCAGCGGCCCCTCTTCTGGGCCCACTTCTCCCAAAAAGCGCAGCGGGCTGCGCCGTGCCGCGCGCTACCTGCTGTGGCTGCTGATCGCCCTCATCGTGCTGCTGGCCGCCTTGCTGGGCGGCGCCTGGTGGTGGACCGGGCAGAACGATTCGCTCGCCCGCACGATCACCCTGGCCCAGCGCTTTTTGCCGGCCGACATGCAACTGCAAGCCCAGGATGTGCAAGGCAGCCTGCGCGGCGGCGGCAGCATTGGCCAGTTGCAGTGGAGCAACCCATCGATCAGCGTCCAAGTCGACCAGGCCACCATCGGCTGGAGCCTGGACAAGATTCTGGACCGCGAGCTGCGCCTGGCGCCCATCCATATCGCCAAGCTCACCATCACGCCGTCGGGCATCGACAAACCCAAAGAGCCAACCAAGCCTTTGGAGCAGCTCCCCCTGCCCCTGCGCGTGCTGGAGGTACCTTTTACCGTGGACGAAATCGTCTGGGCCGCGCCGCAGCCCATCACCGTCACGCAATTGCAGGGCCACTACCTCTATGCGGCTGACAAGCACCAGCTGCAGATTGACCAGGTCGAGGCCTTAAACGCCCGCTTGCAGGCCAAGGCCAACGTCGATGCGCTGGCGCCCATGCAGATCAATGCCGATCTGAAAGCCCAGCTGGACCAGCCTGCCACTGATACTCTTCCCGCCATCCTGGCCGATGCCGGTGTGCAGGTCAGCGGAACCTTGTCGGGCCTGGATGCCGCCTTGCGCGTGCAGGCCCAGGTCAACCCCCAGCTGCCTGCAGCGGCCGCCAAGCCGGCGGACACCAAGCCCGCGCCAACCACCGGCAACAAGAAGACCGCTGCCAAGGCAGCTTCCGCCCAAGAGAAAGCCGCCAAGGCCCAGGCCGCCCGCTCTGCCCAAGCACTTGCCGGCGCCGCGCCCATGCAGGCCAATGTGGATGCCACCATCTACCCCTGGCGCCCCTGGCCGCTGGGCCCCGCACAGGCCCAGCTGCAAAGCGTCAACCTGGGCGCCTTTTTGCCCAGCCTGCCAACCACCTTGCTCAACGGCCAATTGGCGGTGAGCGAGGCAGCGCCCGAGCTGGTCAGCAGCACCCATGCCGCCCATCCCGCGCCAGCGCTGGTGGATGTGCCGGTGGACCCCACGGCCAACAAAGCCAACGCAACCACCGCCGCCAATGCGCAGGATGCCGCCCCCGCAACGCCCCCAGCGCTGCTGCCGGTGCCGCTGGATATCCAGGTCAATATCAGCAACGCCCTGCCCGGCCCCATCAACCACCAGCTCCTGCCCGTGAGTGCCGTGCAGACCCATGCGCTGTTTGACGGCCAGCGCGTGGATGTCCTCGACGGCAGCCAGGTGCAACTGGGCAGCGGCAGCCTGACGGCCCAAGGCCACTACCGCCTGGCCGACCACCATGCCGGCATCCAGGCAGCACTGCGCGCCATCAACCCGGCGCTGGTCGATACCCGCATCGACAGTGCACCGCTATCTGGCACCCTGTCTGCCCAGTCGCAGAACGAGGCCATTGTTTTTGACGCCAACATCACCTCCGACCGCCGCACGCCGGCCAAGGCCACGGCGGCCAGCACCAGCTTGCCGATCGACCGCGTGGTAGCCAAGGGTCAGTGGAAAGCGCCCGAACTGCAGCTGCAAAGTGCGCAGATTGATGCGCTGGGTGCCCACATGAACGCCAAGCAGCTCACGGCCAATATCGACCAGCGCAGCGGCGCGGGCGAGCTGTCCGTGCAGGCGCCCGGTGCCAACCTGGAGGCCAAGGCCCAGGCCACGCCTCAGCAAGGCCAGGGCAATGTCATGCTGCGGCTGAGCAGCGCCGAGCAACTGCTGCAGTGGCTGCGCAAGGTGCCGGGCATGGCCCAGGCGTTGCCCGAGGGCATGCTGGCCCAGGGCAGCCTGGATGCCAAGCTGCGCTTTAGCGGCGGTTATGGCGATGCGCTGCGCCAGCTGCAGCAGGCCGGCCTGCTGGCCCGGCTGCCGGATGGCCTTCCTGCCGGTGGCCAGCCCTTTGCACTCGATGCCAGCATCACCACCCCGCAGCTGAGCCTGCGCCCCAGCGCCGATGCGGCTGACCTGTGGCAGCTGCGCGATACCGAGCTGGCCCTGGTCGGCAACCTCAAAAAGGTGCAGCTGGACCTGCGCACCCAAGCCCAGCATGGCGAGCAGCAAATGGCCGCCCAGGTCAGCCTGGCGGCCAACAGCACGGCCGCCCAGCGGTGGAGTGGCGCCTTGAGCAAACTGCAAGCCCGCGCCACGCTGCCGCCCAACAAGGAGCCCTGGCAGGTACAGCTGCAGCAGCCATTGGACTTCCAACTGCAGCTGCCCGCCGGCAACCAGCCCCTGCGCGCCAGCACCGGCGCCAGCCAGTTGCAGCTGACCGGCCCGCAGCCGGGCACCGTCACCCTGCAATGGAACCCTCTGCAGTTCAGCCAGGGGGCGGACAAGGCTGTGCAGTTGCAGAGCACGGGCACCCTGCAAGGCCTGCCTGTGCGCTGGATTCGCGCCTTCCAAAAGCCCGATCCGAGCCAGGCGCAAAAGCACAGCCCGCTTGATTCAGACTTGGTGGTCCAGGGCCGTTGGGATGTCAACACACAAAACGGCCTCAATGCCAAGGTGGAGATCGAGCGCGCCAGCGGCGATCTGCAGCTGCACACCCAGGGCAGCGCGCCGAAGAACGTGACCTTCCACTCCAGTGGCAAGGAAGGCGCCATCTCCAAGGCCTTCTCGGCAGATGGCCAGACCGTCATCGCGCGCATCCGCACTGCCAAGGTGGAAGTGACCGTGCAAGACCGCCAGGTGCGCAGCCGCCTGCAGTGGGATTCGGTCAACGCCGGCCAACTGACGGCCGATGTGCAAACCGCGCTGCAGTACGAAGGCAAGAACTACCTGGGCGCCACCGTGGCGCCCGATGCGCCACTGAGCGGCAGCGTGCAGGCGCAAATGCCCGACCTGGGCATCTGGGCCAGCTTTGCGCCACCGGGCTGGCGCGTGGCCGGCAGCCTGGCGGCCAATGTGCAACTGGCAGGCAATCTGCAAGACCCGCGCTGGAGCGGCACCATCACCGCCGACAAGATGCACGTCCAATCGCAGCTGGATGGCGTGGACCTGCGCAACGGTAGCCTGCGCGCGCAACTCAACGGCAATACGCTGGAGCTGCAAAGCCTGCACTTTGACGGCGGCGAAGGCAGCCGCGCCCGCATTGCTGGCTACAGCGGCAACCTGACGGCAGCGCCCACCAGCGGCGGCACCCTGGATGCCACCGGCACCATCAGCTGGACCATGCCGCAAAACGGCGCTGCACCCGATATCCGCATGGACATCCGCACCCAGGCCAAGGCCCTGCAGGTGCTGGTGCGTGCCGACCGCCAGGTCAGCGTCTCCGGCCAGGTGCGCAGCCAGCTGCAGCAAGGCCAGATGAGCATCACCGGGGACCTGACCGTGGACCGCGCCAGCATCATGCTGGCCGATGAATCCTCGCCCAAGCTTGGCAGTGATGTCGTGGTCAGCACCAAGGCCAGCCGCGCAGCCGCTGCCGAGAAGGCCAAGCAGGAAGCGGCCAAGGCCGCCCAGGCCAAGCTCGATGCCCCTGCAGGCCAGGTGACACCCGCCAAGCCGCTGATCCTGAACGTCAAGCTCGACATGGGCCACGACTTCGCGCTGCAAGGCTATGGCATCACCACCCGCCTGACTGGCACGCTCAATGTGCAAAGCAGCGGCGGCGCTGGCATCGGCATGCCGCGTATCACCGGCGTCATCAGCACCGAAGAAGGCCGCTACCGCGCCTGGGGCCAGGTGCTGAATGTGGAAACCGGCCTGATCCGTTTCAATGGCCCGTACAACAACCCCTCGCTCGATATTCTGGCGCTGCGTCCGAACATCGCTGTGCGGGCGGGTGTGCAGGTCAGCGGCTCGGCACAGGCGCCGCGCGTGCGCCTGTACTCCAACCCCGAAATGCCCGATGCGGAGAAGATCTCCTGGGTGGTGATGGGACGCGACCCAGCCGAAGGCGGCGCCAGCAGCGCACTGATGCAGCAGGCGGCGCTGGCCTTGCTCAGCGGCGGCTCGGGCGAGAGCATCACCGGCAATATTGCCAAGGGCCTGGGCCTGGACGAAATCGGCTTTGGCGGTACCGACCGCGACTCCGCCAGCCTGTCCCTGGGCAAACGCATCTCGCAGGACCTGTATGTGACCTACGAAGCCGGCCTGGCCGGCACCCTGGGCGCCCTCTACATCTTCTATGACTTCACCCGCAATCTGCAGCTGCGCGGCTCCGCCGGTACGACCAGCGCGCTGGATCTGATCTACACCTTGCGCTATGACTGATTGAGCCCCTGAGCCACAGATCGCGTGCAGTGCGCAAGGACATGCCTCCGCCCCGTTGCAAAACGGCGGAGGCATGTTTGTCAGCGGGAAGCCGGGGTTGCAGTTGCCGTTTCTCAGGCAATGCAGGCGTCAATCCTGGGCCATGCCAAAGAATCCAGCACCGGACCAGGGCGCCTCGCCTGCACCACTGCGCGGGCTCCGCACCCTGGCGGCAACAGGCGCTGGCAACTGTGCCAGGACCTTGGGAAAAGCTCTGCAATAGGCCGTTTGCACGCCGGCCATCTCCGCCAGCTGCCGATAGCTGATCCAGGCGCCCTCGGGCACCGCGCAGGCCACCTGCTGAACCCTCTGCTGCCACTGGTCGCTGAACGCCGGCGCTAGCGCGCGGCATACCGCTATCTCTGCGCCGCGGCGGATGGTTCCGCCTCGCAGCACGCGGGCAAGCATGCCTCGGTCTCGGCCGATATTCGCAACGATCCCCGGCGCCCTGCGCTCCAGCCGCCTGCAGGGTTCACAGACAAACGTGATCCAAAGCACCACGTCGCTGCCAATCCGCAGCAGATCACCGGAAGCAAGTCCCCGGGCCGGGAAGTCCACCCGCAGATTCTCCCTAAGAGTGCCGTCCTCTAAATCCCAGCGCCGGTAGGCACCGTTGTCTGCGATTAGCAGTTGCCGGGGAGATAGAAGGGACGCATGGCGATCCTCTGCCAGGCCATAGCCGCCGATCGCCTGGGCCTCCGCCACCGATCGCGGCTCAGGCGCCTTGCCGGCTCTGACGTACAGCGCTTGCAGGGAACCGATGGGTTGCCAGCGGTCGTTCAATGCCGCCAATGTGGGGGGTGGGGTGGAAGGAGAAGGAAACATGCTGTGAAATTTTGCGCTTCCGCAGGAGTTTGCCCGGAGTCGCGACTTCTTACAGCCCGGGCAGCAAGCGGCGCGGCAGGGCGCCCCGCTCGCCGATTAGTGCACCGGATGCAGTCCCCCGCCAGATTGGCTGGGAGGCCCGGCAAGTCCTCTACAATAGGCCACTGCCCCTCTCCGTAGTTCAATGGATAGAACGAGTGCCTCCTAAGCGCTAGATACAGGTTCGATTCCTGTCGGGGGGACCATGATTCTGCAATGGAATCAATAGCATAAGCGCTATAAAAACACAAACGGGACAAGATCGGGACAAAACCAGATTAATTAGACCTATTTTGGCAGGTCGTTATCTGGTTTTTTTCATAGGTGCGTACTGCATTCCTTCGCTCCTCTTTTGCCTAAGGCGCCGACCAGTGTCCTCTTGTAGGTCTTCATTGATCTTGCAAATTTTCTCACTACATGCAAATTGAGAACCGACGCTCACACTCACTACGCGCGCGGGTTGACCGGTCGACCCGTGCGGGTGTCGGTTCTCCGCGAGTTTTGAATTTTTATCACTGAAGTTTGAACTCGGAGCGACTTGAGCTCAGCCAGAGGAAGTGCTGGGGCGGCTTCCAGCCGGTAGCCGGCCTGTGAGGCTGCTGTTGCGTCTGGTCCATTCGAAGGTGGGATTGCGGCTAACGGCTATGGATTCAGCTGGTCAATGCAACACAATAACCGGGGACGGTATTTGTGCAACATCGCCAAACGGTGCGTCCATGAAGACTCTTATTCGACCCGGTAGATCCCGACACAACCCAGATCAGTTCGAACGGCCAGCAAGCCGTCGTGCGTCCACGCAAGAGCGGCGGACTTGACAACTTGATCGATCCGCAACTCAGAGTGCTTGCGCATAGTCGACCATTCGTACACATGTGCTCGGTCATGGAGGAAGAAAGCCAGACGGTCACGCGCGTTATCGACCGCAAACTCGCTATCACCCAGATCATTCAAATCCGGCCATCCTGTAGCTGGTTCGCCCGTGGCCAGATCGTAGGCCTTCAGGCCCCAGCGTCCATATAGCTCCTTGACAATCAACTGCCGATTGTCGGGTGTGAACACGAGCTTGCTGACCATCTCGAAGCCACCGCTAATAGTGAAGCGGATCGTACCGCTGGCAACATCATGGACTAAAATTCTCCCCGCCTGAGCGCAATGTGCCAGCATCGATCCGTCTGCAGATAGTGCGCCGGTGAGCTGTGGACTGTGGCCTGAGTAGAGCACCGGTTCGACCTTCAAGCGAAATTGATCCTTCTCGGTTGCCAGATCGCGCACGACGAGTTCTGGCTCTTCATGCCACGCCGCTAACGTACCCTGGCTATCCAGAAAGCTCACAGGCATCCCATTCCGCCGCGTTAGTTCAACGACGCCGTTGGTAGCCGGGTCCCATGCCCGAATCTGATGGTCAGCGAGAAACAGCACTTTGTTCAGCGTCGGAACAGGTATCAGCTTCCACGCAAGGGTATTCGCGCCAACGAACGTCAGTCGTTCCGCGCTTCCATCCCGTGCGATTCGCCACAGCGCGTCTCCTTGGCCGGCATCTTCGAATTGATTGACCAGGAGGCCGCCGTCGAACTCTGCAATCGCCAGCGCGCCCGTGTATACGCGACCGAGATGTCGCAGCATGCAGGGTGAGCCGGCCATTGCATGGGGATCGGCAAGCACCATGCCCTTGCGAAGCCGCACACCTTCTTCCTTTTCAAGAATGCGACGCATGGCCGGCTCGTCCGCTTGTGGCTTGACAACCTCCTTCGTCTTACCCAAGCCACCTGAGGCGAGGATGACATTCAACCCATCGATCCGTGTCCCCCATGTTTTCCCCGTCTCTGGATCATGAAATGTGCGAATGCGGTTCATTTTAGTAGGCGTCCTCTCGGAAAACGACAATAAAGCACGCTAAGCGTGCGCAGAGGCTGGCACCCGGCGGTACAGCGTTGGAACCGATAAACCGAGTTTCTTGCCTACGTCCCGAGTCGGCAGGCCCTTGGCCAGCAGCTTCTTTGCTGACTCAATCTTACGGTAGGCCATCTTAGTGCATGCAAATTTAGAACCGACGTTCACACTGTCTACACGAGCGAGCTGGCCAGTCTACCTTTACGGGCAGCTGGCCGGCTTAGCTGCGGGCCAGCAACAGAAGCCCGAAAGCCGTGACCAACGCTTGCCGTGTATCCATGCGCTTGCTCCGAAAGAAAAGCCAGCACTTGGCTGGCCATGGTATTCGTACCCCATCAGACAACCCTCATTGGCTGGGGTTGCTGTTCGCTTCTTCAAGCACTGGGAAGCTCTCAGTAGGAGATGCCGCACCCGCTCGGGTGCGGGCCGCGCTTGCTGCAGCAGAAAACCCAGCACATTTGTAAAAATTCAACAAACGAAGCTTACAACCTTTGTAAGGTTCATCAAATAAGATGCGGACTCAACTAATGGAGGAGAGAAATGGCTCTTTATATTGACGTTCGCCGGGTTCACAAAAGCAAAGCAGGCGCAGCTTTTTCTGCGAAGCACAAACCTGGCTCTACGGTTCCTTACTCGGGAATTTATCGATGCGCGAATTGCGAAAGTGAAATAGCAGCCAACGCTAACGACCCCTTCCCGCCCCAAAATCACGCTCAGCACCCAAACCACGAAGGAAGTATTGAATGGATTCTCTTAGTCGCTTCGGAATACGACTAAAGCAAAACTAAAGTAAAAAAGCTCGAAAATTGAATTGACCCCAAGAAGTTGGACAATTAGAAGCTAGGGACTGAAAGCCTGAATCGGGTACTGCACCGGACTCAGGCCCTTTAGTTTTAGCTTGATGCGTTGGTGATTGTAGTAATGGATGTAGTCGTGAAGACCTTCTTGAAGCTGCGCCACATTGCAGAACTTGTTGAGGTGGAAGAATTCGGATTACAAGGTTCCGAAGAAGCCCATTGACTCTTTCTTCGAAGTCCAGCTTCGCCATGCACGCGGTACACCTCGACCTACCGGCGAAGCAAAAAAAGGATCTATGTCATGTTCGCGTGCAACTGTCTTGAACCCTCTATTGCCCTCAAGATAGTTCAGGACCGCAGCCCGCTTGGAATCTTCGTCACATCTTCCCATCAACCCTCCCAAAAGCTAGATCGGTGTCCAACTTCTGGGGGTCAGTTCAGTGCCGTAGTGGTGCAGAGGAGGCATAGCTTTGCGACTGAGGTATCAAGCATAATGGAAACTTACTAAAAAGAGGGATTCAATGATTCAGTTGAACTTCGAACTTCAAACGGAGGTTGACGAAGACGGATTCGTAGCACTGGTTTGTTCTGATGCGTATAGCGGATTCATTGGTGAAGACTGGACACTGGATCAATTGATTCCGTGTTTCCTAAAAAATTTGAACACTGGCGCTCTCTTTGTTGCTCACCTCGGCCCAGAGCTAGCCAACGAGCCTCTGCGCATTTCGTCGACACGTTCTCCGATAACCGCCCTGAGAGAATCCGCCTCTCTCATCCAAGTTGGTCACGCTGGGATTCATGTCACGGACTACACCCAGTTAACTATGTCAGCGCAGTTCGCCGACGAGCCACCAATAACAAGCAGCCATCTGACGCTGTCCATCCCATCTGGCATTTATCAAGTTACCTTGAGGCAATTCGCCCTGAGCTACGAAGATGGCGTAGACCCAGTTGCGGAACTAATTTTTGAGCCGCTTGCGACTGGTGAAGTTGAACAGGGATTCGAAGCTATCCCTTGGTGGACACCAGGCCAAGAGCATTGAGCTGCGATAGACTGGATTTCTTATCGGCTATTTGCCCATACAGGCCTAGTTATTGTCCTCGCCGCTCAATCGGCTTTCTGCTTAGCGCAGGCCCTAGAAACGAATCAACGACCGAACATGGCATGGAAGAACAAAAACATCTGGCAGGTGATCTTGAGCTGGCCAATCTACATCAAGGCTACTTTTGTGGCCCTGCTGCTGCTATGGGTGGGGCTGTTCTGTGCGCTTAGGATGGGGTGGTTATGAGGTCCACCCAACACTCTCCCAGTGCGTCGGCTAAGGGGCTGGGAAACGTTTACGGGGATCGCTCCAGCAGCCACCGCCAGTTAGCTTTTATGTAGTAACTGCTAACCCGTGAACAATAAATGCCTCTCCGTGCCCTAGTGGCGCCGGGGAGGCTAGCAAAATCACACGTCACAATACTTTGCCTTATTTACATTTCGTTGCGTGTTAATTTACCGAGTAGCAATCCTATGTTTAAAAGACTGAGTCTTGTCACACTTTTGATCCTGTGCAGTTATGGATACACCTCAGCCTCCAGCGAGGAGAAAAATCCCAGCCTGCAGTTCGCAAATGCCATGATGATTTGCAATTCTCATGCGCTGTTTCAACACATGTACGCACAAGGCGGCGATCTACCAGGTGTTCCCAAAGCAGCAAACTACAAAGACCTAGCCTATCAAGCAGCTGGAAAGACATACGTGAATGAACGCTTGGAGTCGAGAGGGATACGTGACCTAGCCATTCAGCAATTTGAAGCGGAGGTAAACAAGAAATCCTTCAACTCTCTTAACGAGAGCGAACAAGAGGATCACATAAATGCGACCTGGGCCACAATTATTAGACGCTGCAACGAGGTTGCAACAGCAGGCAAAGGCATAGATAAAATCAAGAAACAGCCTGCCCCCTCTTGGCAAAGCCCGAACACTCGTTGAAAACACAGCTTCAATATCAACGCGGCGTCATCAAACAATGTCATGGATCGGTGAGTAAATTTTACTCGGCACTCATGAAAAAATTGAGCCTCCGTAATTTTTAATTGCCGGAGGCTTTTTCTATTCTTGGCTGCAAGGATTGGTGGTGCAAACCGCGGTTGAATTTTCCCATCTTCAACTTCGGCCCAGAAAATTAAGATTTCGACGTGTGGGCACAGGCTTGAGAGCAGAGACGCGATAGGTGATCAGCGTTAACGGCACATGTAGTCGCAACTTACGCCTACGCAAGGTTGAAGAGTCATCAAAGACATTGGTGATCCACCACCTTGACACTCCCATGACCACTAACCCAGCCTCTGGCGTCAGCCTAACACCCAGCCGCTCCTATCGATGCATCTGCGGCAAGCCTGTGTTCCTTCGCAATTCTCAGTGTCTTAGCTGTGGTCGCTCACTGGGATACGACCCCATATCGAGGGCGGTGGTAGCGCTCGAGCCCGGCCTTACCTCAAGTGATTGGTCCATCGCAGACGATACGAGCGGCAGGATTATGCATCGATGTGCCAATTTATTGTCCTCTTCGTCGTGCAACTGGCTTATCCCAGGCGGAACAGCCGAGCAGCGTCAGGTGCCGCGCAATCTGACACCTTCGTTATGCCTGTCCTGCAGTACGACGGGCACCATCCCCGACCTCTCCAAAGATGTGAATCGCAAACTGTATGGACGACTGGAACTGGCGAAGCGCCGACTGCTCTCCCAACTCCTCGCTCTGGCCTTACCCATCGAAACTCGGAAGGTAAGACCGAACGGACTGGTGTTCGATATGCTTGAGCAGCTTCCCGATGGACCTAAGGTCTTGACCGGCCATGACGAAGGCCGCATCACCCTGAATATTGCTGAAGCAGATGACGCCAAGCGGGAAAAAATACGAGCCGAAATGCACGAGTCGTATCGAACATTACTCGGTCATTTTCGCCATGAGGTGGGCCACTACTACTGGGATCGCTTAGTGATCGACACATCGTGGCATTCACCCTATCGCGAGTTGTTCGGTGATGAATCCGTCGACTACGGCGAATCCCTGAAGCGCCATTACAAGAATGGACCACCGCCCGACTGGCCACTTCACTTCATCTCGAGCTATGCGACCACCCATCCGTGGGAAGACTGGGCGGAAACCTGGGCCCATTACCTCCACATGGCCGATGCGGTAGATACAGCAGTTAGCTTCGGCATTGATGCCAACAATGTGGAAATCGAGAGCGAGCCTTACACCCTCGAAGATCTGTGGGAGCCGGACCGCGAGGATGCGCAATTTTTCCTGTCTTTCCTAAATACGTGGGTCGTCCTGACCAATGCGCTGAATGAATTGACTCGCAGCATGGGCCAGCCCGATTTCTACCCTTTCGTACTGCCTCGCAGGGCAGTGGCGAAGCTGCAGTTCATACATGAAGTTATCCGGTCGGCTAGCCGACCGGTAGATGAAAAGAATGGCATCAGTTTCCAAGGCTAAAGGGTGGCAGCCACCAACGTGGGGCGCCTAAAGCCAACTTCACTGACTCACGCTAACTCTTTCGTAAACCTTCCCCGTTTGCCCGGTGGTTCATTTCCCGCCATTTTATGGTTGGCCACGCCAGCAGTCGGAGTTATTCAGCTACTACACCAGAAGAGGATCACATGACTGAACCACACCCTCACATAGAGAGCCTAAACCTTCAGGACGAATCCATGGACAAGCTGCACATCCCTTGTAACGCGAACTCTCCGGGACCGCATTTGGCTGTATCAATGAGTGATATAGAGAGGAGCATCTCAGAGCGGGAGATGCTTTCACTGCATGAAATCGGCGGCCATCTGTACCGGCAATGAATGACGCGAAATATGAATGAAAGCTCCGCGTCCTTAACCGCCTGGAAACACAATCTGAACACCCTTTGCAAGCTTGTTCGCCGTCGTCCCTGTTCAGCCGGCGATCGATGTTCAGTTGATGCCCCGCGCAGTGACATCGGCCTGTCGTTGCCAAGGATCGCCGCCAAGGTTCGCAACCACCTCGAGGATCTTGCTGCATGCATTTCATCTGCCATCACGCGGCACATTCTCAAAAATGAACAAAAAGCCCTCCGAAGAGGGCTACTGGATCAGACCGATTTGCGTCGGCGCATCACAGCCATTGAGCCCGCAACCACTCCGGACAGTAGCATCAGACCCAGGCCGCCCAGCGCGGGTACGGGGGTAGCGGGGATTTGGACCACGGGTGCTGCAGTGATCACGATCGTGAAGGTCTGCTCAGCGACATGGACGGCTTTTTCCGCCAGCGTAGGTTGCACCGCGCTATCCATTGCCATGACCGAGAAGCTGTATGTGCCAGGTGTCGTTGGCGTTCCAGATACCACGCCGCTAGCCGTGTCGAGGCTCAGGCCAGGCGGCAATTCGCCTGTCACGGAGAAGGTATATGGGGGCAGGCCGCCCGTTACCTGCAGAGCTTGGGAATAAGCGGCTGCAACGACGCCGCCAGCAAGCGTAATGCTAGCGCCACCACCATTGAAGGTAAGGTCGGCGCTAGGCACAGCTTCAGCACTTTCAGGCGAGGGAGCGCTGTCGCCATTGGCGTTAGTGGCCACCACCGTAAACTTGTAGGAGGTGCCGTTGGTGAGACCGGTGACGGTGCAGCTGGTTTCAGGCGTGGTCGCAGGGGGAACAACCTCGCTGACACAAGATCCGCCAGGAACGCCCGTCACGGTGTACTTGGTGATCACCGAACCATTCTCGCTCGGAGCTGTCCAGTTGACGGTCAGCGCTTGGTCCCCCACATTTGAAACACCCACAGAGGAAACAGGGTCTGGCTTGGCGGCCGTGGGAGCCGCGTTGGCGGTGTAGAAGATACGCTCAAAAGTTGCCCTGCCATTCAACGTAGTAGCCCCGCATCTGTAACCCGATTCCAAAGAGCCACCGCCGGTATGAATGCACATGCGGGTTTCACTGCCTGCACCCGAAGAATTTTGCGTGTCGCAACTGCTTTTGGTGACGACCTGCCCCGCTGCCGCAAAGCCCCAAGACCAATTCGGATTGAAATACCATGAAACTCCATTGGCTTGGTGAGTGGTAGTCATGTCAACTTCGCCGGTGTTCGTCATCACGTCAACTTTGGGAGCTTGCGCCAACAGTTGCAGGTTGGTATCCCCGGTGGGACGACAGGCCATCATGAGCTGCGTGCCACCACAAGCGGTGGATATTTCTTCGATGGATTTCCCATTTTTGTCGAATGTCTCTTTGTAACATTCCGTCCAACCACCGTCCGTTACCGTTTGCACGGCAATGTTTTGCTGCACACCCACCGGATTGTAGGTGGCAGGGGCAGCATTCGCTGTAGCCATGCACAACCCTGAAAAAACGAGAAATGCTGCACGTTGATAGAAATACATAAGCGCGCCTTAGCGACAAATTTAAATAAACTACAAGTGTAATATTTTGTACATTTGTTAACAACTGTTTTTTGTCGCATTTTTTGTAAATTTTTGATCGGCTTGACCCTCGTATTTCAAAGGGTCGCTTTGCATGGGGTGGGATCGGCACTACCGCCCCGTCATCAGCCTCAGGCCGTGGAATGGTCCACTTGGCCTGTTGGCTGCAGGCCTGGTCGTTGTCAGCCAGGTTCAGAACTGCCGCCAGCTTGAGCACTATGGGCAGCGATGGTCACCGATGTGGAACAGCGCGAGCAATGCCTGGCGCTGGGTGGCGGTCACCCACGCAGTATCCCGGGCAGCCTGTCAGGCTACCGGACAGTTCGCTTCCAACCAGGCCCACACCCCGCAGCGCCACGACTTCCCAGAGCTTCATGTAGCCGTCCTCAGCGGTCAGGCCTTGAGACACTGGAAAGCCTTCGCGCTGCGGGCTGATCTGGCCCAGCCGACTCCATCAGCGCCTGTGCGCCAATCGAGGCCTTCGCATGGCTCTGCACCTGGGAGGGTTGCACGGCGTTCTGGCGTTGGCGCCATGCCCCCTTCTGCTCTACAGCCCAAGGCTTCGCATGGGACCCAGCGCTGCTCACCGGCCCAGAAGCGGGCACCGTTGCCCGATTTGGGTTGTCACCGTCCTGCAGCGTTGCACCTGGTCTCGGGGGTAGAACTTTGAGGGGTTACCCTTGGGCGAGGCAAATGGTTGAAGGGCACCATGACGAAGACAGCGCACCAAGAGGGGCTGACCGGCCGCGCAATGGCAGTGCTGGAGCGCCAGCGCGGAGTCTCGCAGCTCGTAGGGCGCCTGCGCTCCTGGACCCGCATGGCGCGGCTACCGCAAGCTTTGGCATGCCGCTGGATGCATGGAGGGCGCCTGCTGCGAAGCGCTCTGGTATCCGTTGCAGGGCGGCTTAATAAGCACAGCAGATCAAGATATCTACCGCCTCAGCGCAAACGGTCCATTCGCTCTTTAGTTCACCCGTACAAAGCGATAGCCTTCGCCCTGCATGCACAGCTTGAGCAGATGACGTCGTTTGTCGCCACTGTTGCCGCGCTTTTCAACATCGAACTTGCATTTGGACAGATCAGATTCCGCCTGGTGCTGCGAGACACCTTGCTGGCGCCACGCATACTGAGGCTTGGATGCACAACCTGAAACCACCGCCGCGAGCGCTACCCACTTCAAAACCTTGCTCACTCCTCGCCCCCTGGTAGATAGAAAGCAACGATGCTAGCGACGAACTGTCGCGGTCTTGTTGATGATTGGTGGAGAGCATGCCCCGAGCGCAGTTCGCCGATACTACAAGCCATTTGAGAAAGGCAGGCCATGGGTACCGTATTCACCTATGTTGCAGATGCTGCCCTGCGCAGCGTCGCGAATGAGGTCTGCCAGCAATGCGAGCGCGCCGGTGTACCCGTCTATGGCTATACCGGAACCATTGTGCAGCCCCACCTAGCGGCGGATGAAGAACTGGCGCAACAGGAACCCGAGGTGTATTACCTGTGCGCCGACTGCATCCAGGGCGGCAATGTAGTTCGGTCTAACCGACGCGATGTGGAACAAACTGTTCAAAGCCTGGCCAAAGACCCCGTCCGCGCTTGGCACGCGTTCAACCAGTTACCCGGCATTCCGCATTTTCTGCAGGGCTGCTTTGACTGGCCGTTTTGCTGCGACACCTGGTGTGAATTCACAGGGTCACCCATTGATTTTCAGCAGCTGCTGGCCACGCAGCAATCGCAGCAGTATTGGGAAAAGGGCTTAGGGAAAAGGCCCAGGAAATTCGACACCCAAGGCCCGCCCGAATCGCTTCAAGAAGTATCTCTGTTTGCCTGTTCCTGCTGTGCTGCGCGCTACTACACCGACCAGTTCAGTTGACGCGGTATGGCGGTATGCGCTGCTGGCAGCAGCACTTCATCGCTGACGGCAGTTCGGCCCATACCAGGCGTTGTTGAAAGTGTCCAGGTTGTTGTCCATACCGGCTGCAGAGCAAATGGGAAAGCGCGTATCGCCATTGCGCTCGATGCTCAGCGCCTTCATGCGTGCATCGCTCGGATGGTCCTGGGCATCACGCTTTTCGCGCGCGACATCGATGGTCATCAGGCACTTGGCGAATGCGTCGGTTCCGGGCTGGTAACCATAGCCCGCGCAACGCCCCTGGTCCACCTCGGCCCGGCTTTGCGATGGGGCGGATCCGCATCCAGCCAGGACAAGCGTAGCTACCAACACTGCTGAAAGTTTTTTGAACACTTGCGGACCTCCTGAGGATGGAAAACACCCACATGCGCGGGCGCCGGCATGGGCGCGAACGGCCCAGCCATACCGTCAGCCAAGCACCATCGCCAAAAGCACGGCGCACAGCAGAGCGATATAGACCTTGGCATGGATGCCGTCCGGGATCTTACCAATCCATCGCGATGTTGTGCGGATTCCGATCCAGGAGCCCAGCACCAACACGGTACAAGCGCGCAGATCGATAAAGCCCAGATGCCAGGCACCCAAGGATGCGGTGTTCCAGGCCATCAGCGCATAGGTGGCGGTGCCCACGATGGCCATCGGCAGCGACAGCGGGTTGGCTGCGGCCGTGGCCGCCGTCATGCTGGCGCCGCGCCGGCGCATCAGCGGCACCGTCATCACACTGCCGCCCACGCCCAAAAAGGCGGCAATCGCACCGATCGACAGGCCGGCCGCAGCGGCAGCGGGTATGGCCATGGGGCGCATCTCGCTGCGATGGCTGTGGGTGAAGCCCGAGCGCAACAGGCTGTCCAGAATCGTCAAACCCAGATAGACGATAAAGGCCCAGCGGATCCAGCTGCCGCTCAGCATCAGCGCCGCGATCGCACCAGGTATCGCGCCTACCGCGACATAGCACAGCAGAGGCCGCACCTGGCGCCAGGGCAAGGTGCCGGCTTGGTGGTGCCGCCAGCTCGCCATGCCCGAACCAAAAATCATCACACAGGTAGAGGTGGCGACCGCGATATGCATCGCAGCGCGCCCCATCTTGCTATCGGCACCGTAGACCCCGATCAGCACCGAGTACAGCAGCGGCACGACCACAAAGCCGCCCCCAAAACCAAACAGCACGGTGGTCACACCGGCCAGAACGCCAAAACACAGCAGCAGCAAATACATGAGAAGCAGACATCCAAGGTGGTAAAGCACCACGATAGAAAAAAATGCGGCGGCTGACATTCAACAAACAGCCAAGCACCCTCGCATTTAGGCCAAGATCCAGGAATGCACAACATCGCCCTCAATACGGTGGACGCCGTGCCCCGCCCTCTGCTGGCCATCAGCACCGATTACCGCCCCGGCACCTTGCTGGACACCCACACCCACCGCTGTGCGCAGGTGCTGTACGGAATGAGCGGTTTGATGGAGGTGGAGACGGATGATGGCGCCTGGGTGATACCGCCGTTCAGCGGCGTCTGGATTCCGGCAGGCAAACGGCACAAGGTACGCATGCAAGGGGTCAGCACACGCAGCCTGTATATCGAACCGGCTGCCGCGCCGCGCGAGGGCGAACACTGCGAGGCCCTGGTGGTCAGCCCACTGCTGCACCAGTTGCTGCTGGCATCGATTGCGCTGCCCGCGCTCTATGACGAACATGGTCGCGACGGCGCGCTGGCACAGCTACTGCTGCATGAGGTGCGCCTGGCCCAGACCATGCCCTTGTTCGCGCCCATCCCGCAGGACGCGGTGCTGGCTGCATTGTGCAAGGCGTTCTTGAAGGCACCACAGATACAAGCCGCGCCAGAGGACTGGGCCGAACAGCTGCACAAAAGCCTGCGCAGCTTCAATCGCTTCTTTCGGCAGCAAACAGGCACGAGCTTTGGCGCCTGGCGCCAGCAGGCCTGTTTGCTCGCTGCCCTCCCCAGGCTGTCGGGTGGGCAGTCGGTCACGCAGGTGGCGCTGGATCTGGGCTATGACAGCCCCAGCGCCTTTTCGACCATGTTCCGCAAGCGCTTGGGCAAGGTTCCCAGTGGCTTCATACCTGCGGCGTCATCGCACAAAAATCTGATCGGCATCTTCAGGTGACAGCAGAAAGCCAGCACACTGCGACACAATAACGCGGCAAAAAATTCCATAACAACCAATGAAAAAATCCGTCTTCGTCTCGCTCGGTCTTCTGCTGCTGGCACACACCACCTGGTCCCAGGCAGAGAACAGCAATGGCAAAAATATCTTTGCGCAGCGCTGTGCCATGTGCCATGGCGCAGACATCAAAGGCACGGGCCCTCTGGCCAACAAAAGCAATCCGCCCACGCCTGATCTCACCACGGCAGCGTTCAAGAAGCGCCTGCACGATTACCCGGGTGTCATCGTGTCATCGGTGGTGCTGCGGCCCAATGGCGATTTGATTCCCAGAACCTTGCGTGAAAACGGCGTCAAGCTACCCGCTTTTGCCTGGCGCGTGAAGGATTTGCGTGATTTGAACGAATACATGACAGCCGAGATCTCGAAAAAGCGGTGACGCGTGCTGCCCCTGCCCCCACAAGCGCTGGCGGCAGGCGATAGGTCCAAGCCGAAGGCGCAACATCCATCGTTACTCTCGCCCCCAAAAACCTGAGCGTTATGGTCACGGGCTTGCTTGCGGCAGGACTGCCCCAGTCGAATTGACTAGACTGACACCCTCACTCCAAGAGGGCGCAATGCAGCAAGAACCCGATTTCGTACAGAACCTGAGACAAGAATTCGGGGATGGATGGCGCTGGGTGGAGCGCTGCATCGTGCTGGCCTACGCCGCAGCCGCTGGCTTGTGTGTCGTGGGATTCACGATAGTGGCAGAGAAGGCTTTTGACTGGTTCATGCACATCTACCACTGGCAAGGTGGATGGGCGGTTTTGATCTGGACGCCCTGTCTGACAGCGGCCATTGTCTGGGCCACACGCCGTTGGGCGCCGGGAGCCGCAGGCTCGGGGATTCCTCAGGTCATGGCCGCGCAGGAGACGGCGCTTAACAACCCGCAACGCAGCCGCTTTGTGTCGCTGTGGTTGTCTGCCTCCAAGATTGTGCTGGCCGGTCTGGGCTTTCTTGCAGGTCTGTCCATTGGGCGTGAAGGTCCGTCGGTTCAAGTCGCCGCTGGCGTCATGCACCATGCCAAGCGCTGGTTCGGCCCGCGCTCGGGTATTACCAGCCATGCGCTGCTGGTGGCAGGTGGTGCGGCGGGCATTGCTGCCGCCTTCAACGCACCACTGGCCGGAATCGTTTTTGCCATTGAGGAGCTGTCCCGAAAGCTGGAATCGCGCGCAAGTGGTCTGATCATTGCTGCGATCGTGCTGGCTGGCCTCATGGGGGTATCCGCTTTTGGCAACCTGAATTACTTTGGCCGCATCCAGGTGCCGAGCCTCAACTGGCACGCGTTGCTGCCGGGCATATGTGTGGCCCTGGGCTGCGGCGCGTTGGGTGGGCTGTTTGCCAAGCTGATGGCCGCCTCCCTCACCGGCGCGCCAGAGCGCCTCAACCGCATGCGCGCAAAATATCCAATCCGCTTCGCAGCGGCCGGTGGCTTGCTGATCGCCATCATTGGCCTGTCCACCAGCGGCGCCACCTTTGGTGCTGGCTCGGAAGAAGTCAAGCATATGCTGGCGGGCGAGGCCGAGATGCCCACGCTGTATGTGACGCTCAAATTCATCGCCACCTGGCTATCTGCCTGGGTAGGCGTGCCAGGTGGGATCTTTGCGCCGTCACTGTCCATCGGTGCGGGCGTTGGCCACAATGTGTCGCTGATGATGGGCAGCGATTTCGCACCTGCCTTGATCGCGATGGGCATGGCTGCGTTTCTGGCGGCCGTCACCCAAGCCCCGCTCACCGCCTTCATCATTGTGATGGAGATGGTGGATGGGCACTCCATGGTGTTGAGCTTGATGGCCGCAGCGATGCTGGCCAGCCTGGTATCACGCATGATTGCCAGGCCGCTGTACGAGACCCTCGCCAACTACATGCTCAGCCTGGTTCAGACTGAACCGCCTTCACAGAAGGAGGAGGCAGTGCAAAAGGCACATGCCAGCTCCTGAACATGTTTTCAGCCGCATAAACCGGTCTGCGATTTACCGGACATGCTCCTCTCAGGCTGCGGCCTTGGGATAGACAAACTGCGGCAGCCCCTGCAAGGTCTCCTTGCTGGCATCGGGCAGCAGCAAGCCGTACTTGCCCAGCTTGAAGCGCGAGAATTCAATGGCCACGTCATAGGTACCCAGCCCCATGAAGCCACCAATGCCAACGATGGCGAAGATCAGGTTGTCCTCCTTGCCGACAATCACGTCGTCCACAATGCCAATCTCCTGGCCATTGGTGTCATGCACCGGCTCCCCCATGAATTCTTTCTTCACACTCCAGCCAGTGGCCAACACCTCCGCCCCTCGCGGCGAAATCGCAAAAGGGGTGTGAATCGTTACTTTCTCTTGGTTATCCATAAACGCCCCATATAAGATCAGATTGAGACCAAACTGTATCAAGATCCTGCTCACATGAGCCCCTGGCTATCAGCGGAAAATGCAAGTCGGCACTGCGTCTGACAGAGAAGGATGATGGCGTCCTGAGTGGCGTTGGCAACCAGCCGACAACCCTCCTTCACATCGCCATTTTGGGGGCACCGTTGCGAAGGCCAGGCAGCCATTAGGCCAACCAGCCATGCATCGTTTCGCCCAGGATGCTCCATCAGCAAACACGTCTCCCCCGGTCGATGCCAGCCCAGGGGAAAAGTCCGTGTCGTTCGCTTAGCCCGCGTTGCGGCTGGATTCAAACAGGAACCAGGTACGGCGCTCGGTTTCGTCGATCCAGTTTTCCAGCAGGCTCGACGATGCAATGTCACGGTGCTCGTCGGTCACGTTGTGCGCCTCGCGCAGGCGCGCCGCCATTTGCTGGTTGTCCTCGCGCAGCTCGGCCAGCATGTCCAGCGGATCGACATAGTCCGCATCGTTGTCGCTGATGCGCTGCAGGCGTGCAATATGGCCAATCGAGCGCAAGGTCGTGCCACCCACCTTGCGGATGCGCTCGGCGATGGCATCGGTCATCGCATACAGCTGGTCGGCCTGTTCATCGAGCAGCAGATGGTAGTCACGGAAGTGCGGGCCACTCATGTGCCAGTGGAAGTTCTTGGTCTTCAAGTAGAGCGCAAACACATCAGCCAGCACGCCATTCAGCGCTGCACTGATGTCCTTGGTCGCGTCGGCACTCAGATCACTGGGCGTAACCAGCGGCGCCTTGCGGCGTGCCTTGATATCCGTTTTACTGCTGCGGTCAGATTTGGCCATGGTGTACCTTTCAAGCAATGCGTTGAAGACAAACGAAGCGGAAGCGGCGTAACCAGCAAGTATCCGGAGCCATGATGGCAGCCAGATGGCAGCGGTCCATCCGCTCTAACAGACTCTGCTATTCAGAGGATGACTAGCTTCTTACCAAAGCAAAAATATTGCAAACAAATCCCTGTCGGCCGTTGTTGATGATGGTTGGCAAGTCACCTGATCTTGAGGTACATCAACGACCACTGCATGCAACTGCACACCGGCGTTCAGGCCCCCTCGCTGCGATAGGGGTTGGCAAAGATCGCCTCTACTGGCAAGCCAAACACCACGCCGATACGGTAGGCCAGATCGAGCGACGGATCGTGCTTGCCTGTCTCCAGCGCATTGACGGCCTGGCGCGACACCCCCAGGCGTTGCGCCAGGTCTGCCTGGGTCCATTGGGCCTGGGCGCGCAGGCTGCGCAGATGGTTGTCCATCAGCCACGCAGCCGCAGGGTGCAGCTCACCAACGCCCACACCAGCCAGAACAGCGGCACCACCAGCCACGCCGGCACGTGGGGCGCGGCGGCATAGCTCTCGCCAAATCCCCAGATGCTGCAGAGCATCAGCAGCAAGCCGCAGGCGATGACGACGCTGCGAATGGCCTGTGCGCGCTGGTACTCGTCCGCCGCTTTGATCCACAGCAGCGAAGCGCGCAACTGCGCCGCAATCGGCACGGCCACCGCCAAAGCCAGCAGCCAGGCCATAGGTGTACCGATGATGGCATCGAACCAGCCAAAGATGACTAGCAGGTGGATAGCGCAGTAGACGCCCATCCATAGGGCGGTACGGACGAGGTAAGCGCGCATGGTGGACGATGGTGGGTGCGAGGGTGAGCGGTGGTGCATGCTGCAATGGGGATGAAAATGTAAAGCAAACCTGACTTTAGCAAATGTCAGGTTTACTTGTCAATCCCACACCGATTGATCCGCCTTAGAGCTGGAAGGCCACCGCGCGCACCAGACCCTCACCGACATCGCGCCACCAGCCCGGTGGGCGGTAGGCATAGGCCGAACTCTCTGCCATCTGCTGCTCGCACCAGTGCTGCAGCCAGGCGATGTCCTGGGCGCTGTAGAAGGCGGTCATCGCCTCGTAGTTGAGGAACAGGCTGCGACCATCGAGATTGGCCGATCCGCACAAGGCCATGCTTTGGTCCACCACCACCACCTTGGCATGTACCATGTGCGGCGAGCAAAACACCTCGGCACCCGCCAGCACCAAGGCGCGCAGGGCACGTTCGCGGGCCCAGTCGGCCAGGCGGTGATTGGACTGCCGGGGCACCACCACGCGCAGCCGCACCCCCCTGCGGCAGGCCAGACACCAGGCCTCCAACAGCGCGTCATCGGGCACAAAATACGGGCTCACCAAGGTGATCGAGGTCTGCGCATGGAAGGCGCTGGCCAGCAGCAGCGCATGCAAGGTGTCATCGGCATGGTCGGGGCCGCTGGGCAGCCACTGGGCCCAGGCCTGGTCACCGCCGCCCAGCGCCATCGCGGGCGACAGCCACATGGTGCGTCGCCGCCCGCGTGCTGCACGCCAGTCTGCCTCAAACTGCGCGGCCACTACGCCGGCCAAGGCGCCTTGCACGTTGAAGCTCAAATCCACCCAGGCCGGGTGCCCGGCGCTGCTGGGTAGAAAGTACTCATCGGCCAGGTTGCGCCCGCCGCTCCAGACATGCACGCCATCGGCCACCGCCAGCTTGCGGTGGTTGCGCAGATTGCTGCCTCCGCGGATGGGCTGCAGCATGGGCACCATGAAGCGGCGCACCAGTACGCCCGAGCGCCGCAGCTGGCGCAGGCGCATGGGCAACAGGCGCCAGCAACCCACGCCATCGAGCAGCAAGCGCACCTTCACCCCACGTGCCGCCGCCTGCTGCAGCGCCGTGCCAATCTGGCGCCCCACCACGTCATCGGCAAACACATAGGTGCAGACATCCAGGCTGCGCTGGGCCTGCTCCATCAACCGCAGCAGCTGCTGCAAGGCCTGCAAGCCATCCTGGTGAAACACCACCTCGGCATTGGGCTGGGCGGCATCCAACTCCATGCTGGCCAGCAACTGGCCGGCCCAGGCGGGCACCTGCTTGGGCACGCTGCTGCGGCGCTGGCCACTGTTGGGGATGACCGCATGGGCCGGCGGCCGCACTGCCTTGCGCGGGCCGAACACCAGAAACAATGGCAAAAAGAGGTAGGGAAAGGTGACCATACCCAGCACCCAGCCAATGGCCGATGCCGGATGGCGGCGCTGGTGGCCGGCACGCGTGACCAGGGTGTAGACCAGGAGCGCCACCATCACCGCAATCGTGTGGCCCAGGCCGGAGAGCACCGTGACGCGCAGCATCCGCTAGGCCCCGTCTGTTGGCACAGGGCTGCTGCTGGGCAGGCAGGCGGCCGGGCCCATCAGAGCAGATCGAGCACCCGCTCAGGCGGGCGGCACAAGCGGGCCCCTTTGGCGCTCACCACAATCGGCCGGTTGAGCAGCACGGGGTGGGCGGCGATTTGCGCGATCAGTTCGGCATCGCTCAGTCCTTCGCGGCCCAGGTCCAGCTCCTGGTAAATGGCCTCTTTGCTGCGCATCAGCTCACGCACTGGCACCCCCAGTTGGGCGACCAGCGCGCTCAGATGCGCAGTATCCAGCGGCTCGTGCAGGTAGTCGATGACCTGGGGCTGGATGCCCTGCGCCTCAATCAGCGCCAGCGCGCCGCGCGAGTTGCTGCAGCGCGGGTTGTGGTAGATGGTGATGGTGTCTTGGGCCATGCCCGCCATCTTATTACAGAGAGGCTTCCAGCTCCGGCATGATGATGCGCGCCTTGGTCAGCGCCATGCCCAGGTTGGCGGTGCGCCGGCAGACCAGCACGGCCACATACTCGGGGTTGGCCTTGCCGCGCATGAAGATGTGGATCAGGTTGTCGCTGTTGACAATGATCTCCTGGAAGTAGTGGTGGCCGTCATCCTGCAGGCCACGCGACTTCTTGAACATGCGCTCGATCATCGACACGTTGGGGCCATTGAAAAGGTCAGCCGTTGCAGCGGCCACCAGATCGATGACCTCACGCGGGTGCGAATCCACCGTGCGAATGGCCAGCAGCATGCCCGTGGCCACGTCGACATAGCCGGCAGCCAGACATTCAGGCACAAAGGTGGCAACCTTCTGCAAAACGGTATCCATGGACATTGATGTATTCCTTCAAAGGGGGTTGGTAAAGGGCTGGCACTTTGGATGCAATCAGCCCATTTTTTCGAGCAGCATTTCTTCATACGCCAACAGCGAGCGTTCTTGCTGCTCGGACTGTACGTACTGCGGCTCGATCTCGCGCACACGGCGCAGCGCTTCTTCAGCGGTGACGCCTTCAAAAACCAGCCAGGCTGCCAGCACGGTGCCTGTACGGCCCAGGCCTGCCAGGCAATGCACCGCCAGCACATCGCCGGCCAGCAGCAGGCGCTTCATCTTGAGCATCAGCATCTGCAGCTGCGACACCGATGGCGGCTCGCGGTCATGCACCGGCAGATGCACATTGCGCAGGCCGTTGCGCGCCAGCGCCGCCTGGTCAATATCTTTCTCGGTCAAGGACACCAGCACGGTGACGCCGCAGCGCCGCAAGGCCTGCATGTCCACATCGACGTCACTGACAACTCCGGGCAGCGGCGTGCCCGCCAACTTGCCGGGCACCAGCCAGGCAAAGCCGCGCGGCCCGCGTGCGCTGGGTACAAAATGCTCGGCCGCCAGCACCGGACTGGCCAGTGCCAGATCGGGCAAAACGGCGCGCTGGCTTTGGCGAGCGGCCTGCGCTGCGGTGGGTGCGGGGGCCTGAATCGCAAGGGGGGACAGTTCAGCCTGCATGGCCTCCTGCACCGACTGCAGGGGCACCACCACCGCACAGCTGCCACTGCGCACAAACTGCTGACCTGCAGGTGAATAAGGCGCGGAGAAAAAGTTGTCAGCGCGACTGCTTTCCTGCACCGCGCCACCCGCCAGCAGCAGCACATGGTCGGCCACGCGCTGGGCATGACGCTGGTTGTGGGTCACCAACAGCACGGCGCGCTCCCGGGCAATGCGTTTGAGCAGCTCCAGCAGCAGGTAGCTGTCGTAGTCCTGCAGATCAGCGCTGGGCTCATCGCACATCAGCAGCGCAGGGTCGGCGGCGGCTTCGCGCAGAATGGCAACCGCACGCTGGTGCATGGCGGACAGCTCCACCGTCGTCTGCGCCAGCATCGGCTTGATATCGGCAAAGCCCATGCGGTCCAGATAGGCCTCGCACCAGGCCCGGCGGTCCAGCCCGGAGAGCAAATGGGCCTGTGGCACCAGCTCGCTGAGCGAATCCTGCACGCTCGACTGCATCAGGCGCACATGCTGGCGCACCAGGCGAGGCCGGTGATCGCCCGCCAGCGGCTGGCCGTCATAGCGCAATTGCCCCCATTGCACAAAGCGCGGGTTCTCGTCATTGAGGCCCGCCAAGCTACGCAACACCGTGGATTTGCCACTGCCCACAGGCCCCATCAGGACCGTGATCGCGCAAGGGGCGATCTGCAATTGCAGGCTGGAGAGGATGACCTTTTCGCCATAGGCCACGCCCCAGTTATCTGTTTCCAGAATGGGTGTTGGTGTTTGCACGCGATGGGAGCCGCTCAGCGGCATTGAGAGGTAGACAGGGAGCCAAGCCGGGCACGACCTCGGCACGCCCGCCATCCGAACACACGGATGTCAACCATCTCCGTGATTCAAAAAACGAAACACCAATAGTCAATTAATGTTTCAACACCACAGTTTAGGGAGAAACCCGAGTCGTTTGTTTGATCCAGATCAAACACGATATAGGTCGCCTATCGATCAGGCGATAAGACCACAGAAATCCAAATTATGGACAAGGTTCAAACACTGACCTGCAGCACGCCGAATAAGACCGAAGCATGCGCGCCGCAGGGCAAGCCTGCCGAATCGCCAGCACGCCAGAGACAACGAGTGGTGTCAGCGCGCAGCCGAGCTGCGCATGGTGCGGATCAGCAAGATCACCGGCACCAGCCCGACCAGCACCAGCGCAAGAGACGGCAGCGCCGCCTCGCCCAGGCGCTCATCGCGCGCCAGCTGGTAGGCCACCACAGCCAGGGTGTCGCTGTTGAAGGGGCGCAGCACCATCGTGGCGGGCAACTCCTTCATCACATCGACAAAGACCAGCAAGGCGGCGGTCAAGGCCGAGCGGCGTAGCAGCGGGCCATGCACGCGGGCCAGCAGGCCGGCGCTGCCAACGCCCAGCATGCGCGCCGATTCATCCAGGCTCTTGGGAATGCGGGTGTAGCCGCTTTGCAGGGACTGCAACGCAATGGCGGTAAAGCGCACCAGGTAAGCCCAGATGATGCCGGTCGAGGTGGCGGTGATCAGCGCCGGAAATCCCCATTGCGGAAACGCCTGCTGCACCCAGCCCACTGGCAGCAACAAGCCCACCACGATCACTGCGCCGGGCACCGCATAGCCCAGGCTGATAAGGCCCACAGTGCTGCGCGTAACCCAGTCCTGGCTGCGGCGTGCCGCATAGGCGGCCAGCATTGCAATGGCCACGGCCAGCACGGCGGTGATGGCACCAAAGCGGATGCTGTTGCCGGCCCACTGCACAAAGCGGTCCAGGGGAATCACCGACCAATCGGCCGCCAGCGGCCGCAGCATGAACATGACCGGCAGCACAAAACCCAGCAGCACCGGCAGGGCACAGACCAGCCAGGCCGCCAGGCAGCGCGCGCCTTGCAGGCGGTAAGGCTGGGCCTCGGCTGACGAGGCGCGCCCCACCCCGCTGGTGACAAAGCGCATGCGCCGCTGCGCGCGCAGCTCCAGCTGCAGCACCACCAGCACCAGGACCAGCAGCATCGTCGCCAGCTGGGCCGCGGCACTGCGGTTCTCCATGGATAGCCAGGCCTTGTAGATGCCAGTGGTGAAGGTCTGGATGCCAAAGTAGCTCACCACGCCAAAGTCGGCCAGGGTCTCCATCATCACCAGCGCCACACCGGCCACCACCGCCGGCCGGGCCATCGGCAAGGCCACCGTCCAGATGCGGCGCGGCATCGACGCACCCAGCAGGCGCGCGGCCTCCATCAGATGGGCGGCGCGCTCGCTCAGCGCCGTGCGGGCCAGCAGGTAGACATAGGGGTAGAGCGAAACCACAAACACCAGCACGGCGCCGCCGAGCGAACGCACCTCGGGCAGCAAGCGCCCTTGCAGCCCAAAGCTGGCGCGCATCCATACCTGCAGCGGCCCGCTGAACTGCAGAAAATCGGTATAGGCATAGGCCGTCACATAGGCCGGCATGGCCAGCGGCAGCAGCAGCAACCACTCCAAGGTCTTGCGGCCGCGAAAGTCGAACAAGGTCACCATCGCCGCGCACAGGGTGCCCAGCACCGCCGAGCCCAACGCCACCATCAGCCCCAGCGCCACCGTGGTACGGATGTAGCCTGGCAGCACCGTCGCAAACATTTCGCGCACCACGGCAAACGCACCGAGGTCATTGCCCGCCCCGGGCAGCCAGGCGCTAAAGACGGTGAGCACCGGCAACACCAACACCAAGGCAATAGCTACCAACAGCAGCTGACGACGGAAGCGGGCGAGATTTTGCAAATGCGAATCACTGACAGGCCAAAAGCTGGCGATTCTACCTGCCCGTTTGCTAAGCCCTTTCCACGGGAGAGCCCTCTACAATGCAGCCATGTTTCTAGAGGTCTCCCAACTGAATGTGCGCTACGCCGGGCGCCCCCAGCCTGCGGTGGCGCAGGTGTCTTTGCAGCTGCAGGCGGGCGATATCGGGGTGCTGATTGGCCCCTCGGGCTGCGGCAAGACGACCTTGCTGCGTGCGGTGGCCGGGCTCGAACCCATCAGCAGCGGCGAGATCCGCCTGCAAGGCCAGGTGGTCAGCAGCAGCAGCGCCAATCTGCCACCGGAAAAGCGCCGCATCGGCATGGTGTTCCAGGACTACGCACTCTTCCCGCATCTGACAGTCGGCAAGAACGTGGCCTTTGGCATCCACCAGCGGCCCAAGGCCGAGCAGCAAGCGCGTGTGCAAGAGGTGCTGCGCCTGGTGGGGCTGGAGAACAGCGCATCACGCTACCCGCATGAGCTCTCCGGCGGCCAGCAGCAGCGCGTGGCGCTGGCCCGGGCGCTGGCACCCGAGCCGCAGCTGATGCTGCTTGATGAGCCCTTCTCCAACCTCGATGTGGACCTGCGCGAGCGCCTCGCCCATGAACTGCGCGACATCCTCAAGGCCGCGCAGGCGACCGCCCTCTTCGTCACCCATGACCAGCTGGAAGCCTTTGCGATTGGCGACCAGATCGGCGTGATGGAAAGCGGCCATCTGCACCAATGGGCCGATGCGACCACCCTCTTCCAAAAGCCGGCGAGCCGCTTTGTGGCCAACTTCATCGGCCATGGCAGCCTGCTGCCGGCCAGCCCAGTCTCGTCTGCGCAAGGCTGGCAGCTCGACACCCCCCTCGGTGCCATTGCGGCGCCCGAAGCCCCGCAGGCCTGCGATGTGCTGCTGCGCGCCAGCGAGGTGGTGTTTGATGCGGCTTCGCCCTACCGCGCGACCTTGCTGCGCAAGTCCTTCCGGGGATCGCAGTACCTGTACACCTTGCAACTGCCCAGCCAGCAGCTGGTCTATGCGCAGGTCTCCAGCCAGCTGCAGCACGCGGTGGGCGACAGCATTGGCCTGCGTGCCCAGCCCGAGCACCTGGTCTGCTTCGCGCCCGGGCAATGAGCCTCAGGCCAGAAGCCCTCGGTCCTCGTCAGCGCTGCACCTGGCGCAATTGGTCCACCGCCGCCTGCAGATCGGCCGACCAGTCGCGCCGGTTGCGGCCTGCGCTGGCCTGCGGCTGGCCGTAGTTCAGTTGCGCCACCAACGGCGGGGCCGTCACGGTGCGCCAGATGGAGCCCAGCAGGCTCTCATCGCCTATATAGCTCGGGGCACTGCTCATGCAGCCACTCTGCCGGTCATAAAAGCACAGGCCCAAGGGCAGGACAGGCGCCTCTGCCGCAATCGCCGATTGCAGCAAGTTGGCATGGAAAGGCAGCAGCTGCCGGCCATCGCCCGTCGTCCCCTCGGGAAAGACCGCAACGATATCCCCATGGCGCATCGCTTCCTCCATGCGGCTGACGGTGCGCATCGCATCGCGCCGGGAGTTGCGCTCAATGAACAAAGTGCCTGCGGCGCTGGCCAGGCCGCCGATGACGGGCCAGGCCTTGACGTCGGACTTGGAAACAAAGCGGCAGTGCCCGGCCGCATGGATGACCGGAATATCGAGCCAAGAGAGGTGGTTGGCAACGATCAGCAAGGGGCCGTGCGCAGGCACCGCACCCAGCACCCGCAGCTCGATGCCGCTCAGCCGGAGCAGTTGAGCGGCCCAGCGCTCCACCGCCCGGTTGCGCTCGGCATGGCCCAGGCGGCCAAACGTCAGCCAGATCGTGATGACACCCACCACGATATGCATACCCATGCGCGCCAGGCGCCACAGGCCAATCAGGGAACGGGTCAGCGCTTGCATGGCGGGCCAGCGGGGTTTCAGGCCGTGCCGCCCAGATCGGGCGCATCCAGGCTGCGCATGAACTGCTCAAGAATGATGCAGGCCGAGGCCGCATCGGCATCGCGCGCGCCGTTGGCCAGCGCTTCGGTGGTGCTGTAGCGTTCGTCCACCTCAAACACCAGCAGGCCAAAGCGGCCCCGCAACTGGCGCGCAAAACGCAGCGCAAGCGCAGTGTTCTCATGGGCGGCGCCATCGGGGTGGTAGGGAATACCGACGACCAGCGCATCGGGCTGCCACTGGCCGATCAGGCTCTCCATCGGAGTAAAGCGGGCCTTGCCTTCGGCATGGATCGTCGGCAGCGGCCGGGCGGTGCCCAGCATGCGGGTGCCAAAGGCAGCGCCGGTACGCTTCATGCCAAAGTCAAAGGCGATGAAGCTTTGCATGCGCGCCGCGTCTGCCAGCAAGGGCTTGGTGGCTGCGTCCGTCATGCGCGGCCTGCGGCGGCCGACAGCGCCCAGGGCTGCACGCCCAGCAAGGCCAGCGCGGTGTTGTAGCGGTCGGCCACGGGCGTGTCAAAAATCACGCCGGCATCGGCATGCACCGTCAGCCAGGCGTTTTCGGTGATCTCGGACTCCAGCTGGCCCTCGCCCCAGGTCGAATAGCCCAGCGACACCAGCACCCGGTGCGGGCCGGCGCCGGTCGACAGCGCTTCGAGCACATCGCGCGAGGTGGTCATCTCCAGCCCGCCGGGAATGGTCAAGGTGGCCGAGTACGCCGATTCATCGGCAGCGCCCGACTCGATCACGATCCGGTCGTGCAGCACAAAGCCGCGCTCGGTGTGCACCGGGCCGCCCTGGAACACGGGTTCGAGCTCCAGGTCCTCGCGGCGCAGCGGCAGATCGACCTTGTCAAACAGCTTGCCCATCGTGATGTCCGAGGGCTTGTTGATGATGATGCCCAGCGCGCCTTTTTCGCTGTGCTCACACACATAGACCACGCTGCGGCCAAACATTTCGTCTTGCATGCCAGGCATTGCAATCAGAAAGTGGTGGGTGAGGTTCATGGTCCCGGAAGTGTCAGTCTCAGCGCTCATGGGGAACCATTGTACGGGCAGCCCGCCGCCCTTTTGTCTGCACGTACCTCTGTATGCGCAGCCAGGCCGGCATAAAAAAAGGCTGCCCGCAGGCAGCCCTTTTGGCTCGCTCCATGCGCCGCTATCAGTGCAGCGGCGCAGCGTCGGCCGCCTTGATCTCATTGTCCAGCACGCACTGGCGGACCAGCGAGAGCAGCACTTCGTCGGCATAGGGCTTGCCCAGGTAATGGTCCACACCCAGGCTGGCCGCGTGCTCGCGGTGCTTGTCGGCAATGCGCGAGGTGATCATCACCACCGGCAGGTCCTTCATTGCCGCATCTGCCCGGATCTCGCGCACCAGCTCGAAGCCGTCCATGCGCGGCATCTCGATGTCGGACAGCACCATGACCGGGCGCTCCTCACGCAAGCGGTCCAGTGCCTGCAGGCCATCAGCGGCCAGCGCCACACGGTAGCCTTCGCGCTGCAGCAAACGTTGGGTCACGCGGCGCACCGTGATGGAGTCATCGACCACCAGCACCAACGGTGTCTGCACCACTTGCTCGGCCAATTCACGCGCTGGTGCCCTGGCCACCTCGGGATGTACGCTAGCCTGGGCGATACGGTCCGCGATCTGCTGACCATACACGGTGTACAGAGCCACCGGGTTGTAGATCAGCACAATCGCACCCGATGCCAGCACGGACATGCCTGCCAGGCCTGGCAAGCGCGCCAGCTGCGGCCCCAGGTTCTTGACCACGACTTCCTGGTTGCCCAGCACTTCATCGACGTGGACAGCGACACGCTTGGTGGCCGAGCGCAGGATCACCACCGCACTGGTCTTCTCCGGCTCCTCGGTGCTGCGCAGGTTGCCCTGTAGCAGCGCGCCAGCAAAGTAGTACGGCAGCGCTTGCTCGTTGTCGGTGTAGATGTTGTTGGCATGGGCCTGCTCGATCAATGCCTTGGGCACGCGTCGCACATACTCCACCAGGTTGGCGGGCACGCCAAACTTGATATCGCCGGCCCGCATCATCACCACCTGGGTGACGGCAGTAGTCAGCGGCATCACCATCTGGAAGCGCGTGCCCTTGCCGGTTTCTGACGTCGTCACGATGTGGCCACCCAGCGACTGGATCTCGGTCCGCACCACATCCATGCCGATTCCGCGCCCCGACAGCTCGGAGACCTCGGTGGCCGTGGAGAAGCCTGGCGCAAAAATCAGCTGCGCCGCCTTGTCCACATCCAGCGCTTCGTCGGCCGTGATCAGACCCGACTGCATCGCCTTTTGGCGAATGGCCTCCAGCTGCAGGCCCGCGCCGTCGTCGTGGATGGACACGGCGATATCGTTGCCTTCCTGGCGCACATCGATGGCGATGGTGCCCACCGGCTGCTTGCCCTGGGCCTTGCGCTCATCGGGCGTTTCGATACCGTGCGCCACACTGTTGCGCAGCAAGTGCTCGAACGCTGGGGTCACCCGGTCCAGCACGCCACGGTCGATCTCGATCGAGGCGCCGGTGATGTCCAGCTTGACTTGTTTGCCCAGCTCCTTGGAAATCTGGCGCACGATGGCGTAAAGACGCTCGGAGATGGAGTCGAACTCCACCATGCGCGTGCGCAGCAGGTCCCGCTGCAGCTCGCGGGCCTGGCGGCCCTGCGCAATCAGGTCATCTTCGGCGCCTTCTGCCGTGCGCTGCAGGTTGCGCTGCACGGTGCCCACGTCGTTGACCGATTCGGCCATCATGCGGGTGAGCTCCTGCACGCGGGTGAAGCGGTCGAACTCCAGCGGGTCAAAGCCCGACTCCGAATCCTTGGCCAGCGCCATGCGCGACTGCATCTGCGACTCGGCCTGCATTTCCACATCGCGCAGCAAGGTGCGCAAGCGCTCCAGGTTGCTCGACATGTCCTTGATGGACGAGCGGATGTTGCTCAGGCGCATGTCCAGACGCGAACGGGCAATCAGCACCTCGCCCGCCTCGTTGACCAGGCGATCGAGCAGCTGCGAGCGCACACGCACCGATTGGCCGGCAGCGGCACGCACCGGCGCCATGCGCAGCATCAGCGGCTTGTGCTGTACGCCCGCGCCTGCGTCGGCCGCATCAGCCGCTTGCGCAGCTTGGTCGGCACCGGCCCTTTCCTGCGCGGCTGGCGTGCTGGCGGCCACTTCGGCCACCACTTCGCCCATTTCGGTGGCGGCAGGCACTTGCTGGGGCAAGGCGCCTTCTGCCAGCACCTGGTTGCCGCGCTCCTGCAGGCCGACAAACTCGTGCTGCAGGCCGTCGTAGCGAGCCAGCAGGATGTCGATGTCCTGGCCGGTCAGGTTCTCCGTGCCGATGTCCTCGACCTCGGATTCCATGCGGTGCGACATTTCACCCAGGCGCATTGCGCCGGCCAGCCGTGCACTGCCCTTGAGGGTGTGCAGATGGCGCAGCACTTCACCACGCGGCGGCAGGTACTGCGGGTCGGCCGACCACTCGCGCAAAGCCGCACCCAGCTTGGGCAACAGCTCCTGCGCTTCTTCTTCAAAGATCAGGAACAGGTCCGGGTCGATGACATCGACCACTTCGATCGCATCGTCATTGCGCAGCTCCAGCACATCGGGCAAGGCTGCAGCAGACACCGCTGCCGCTGGCGCAAACGCGCGGACCGGCTCCATCGCCACTGGTGCGTGCTCGTGCAGTGCGGCCAGGCCCGAGGGCTCGGCATCGAACTCGGCAAAGCCATAGGGCGGGTGCAGCTGCGAGTTGATTTCCTGGTTGGCAATGTCGACCAGGTCCTGCACGACGATCTCGCTGGCAGGCTTGACAAAACCGGCCGCCAGTTGGTGCAGCAGCTTGCGGATCTCCGAGCCTGCGGCCTGGCAGGTATTGAGCCAGGAGACTTCCGGGTTGGAGAAATTGTGGATGTGTGAGAGCGCATGCTCCAGCGAGCGCGCCAGCTCGGACAGGGAGGTGAAGCCTACCGTTGACGAGCTACCTGCCAGCGAATGGGCGTAGGCAATCGCATCTTCGGGGAAGTTGCGGTTGGGCGCCTGGGCCCAGGCGTAGAGCACCTTCTCCAGGTTGTGCGACCAGTTCTCGGCCTCTGCCAGGTAGACATTGAACAGCGCCGTGCTGACACCCAGCACATTGGCCACCTCGGCAGGCTCTTCGCCGTCTGCCACAGCCGGGGCCTTGGCAACTGCTGCGATGTCCTCAACCAGTTCTTCTACCGGGGCTTCTGGCTGTGCCGCGGCTTCTTGCGCGGCAGGTACGTCGGCCGGTGCGTCCGGTTCCACTGCGGCAGCAGGATGGACTACCGGCTCAGGCTCCTGCTCTACGGCAGGGGCCAGCGCCTCGCCCAGGCTTTCTGCCGGTGCCTGGTCCTGTGCCGTTGCCAGAGGCTCTGCAAAGTCCGCAAGGTCCAGGATCTCGACCGCCTCGGTTGCCGCCTCGGGCAGCACCAGATCATCGGGCACCACCAGCAAGCTTGGGGGCTCGGCCACGGGCTCTTGCGGCAGCGCTTCAAGCTCGGGCAGCATGGTGTCTGCAAACTCGATCGCGTCAAAACCGGTGGCGGCAGGCGGCACGGCTGCGGCAGGCGCGTCCGTCAGGTCCAGCGATGGCAGCTCCAGAGGCAAGCGGGTTGGAGCGGGCTCCAGCTTGGTGGCCTCTTCATCGCCGACAAACTCCAGGCCGGCATCCATCGAGACAAAATCCAGCGCGCTGTCATGTGGCTGCAGCGCCTCGGGGGCCTGCACTTCGGCGCTCTTGGCTTCGGCACTGGCCATCGCCTGCGCAAACTCGGAGAAGTCCACTTCCTCGGCGCTTTCGGGCGCCAGGGACAGCGGCACCAGGCCCGAAGGCGTGGTGAGCGCAGGCTCGGCCTCCAGTGCAGCAGGCGGGTCCAGCTCCAGGTCGATGCCCTCGAGCGGCCAGACCAGCGCGGGCGCTGCCTCGGCAGGGGCCGCGGGTGCAGGCGTTTCCTCTTCAACAGGCAGCTCCAGCTCAGCGAGGGCTTCGGCAGCCTCGACCGCGTCGGGAGCCTCGGCGTCCAGTGCCATCTGCTGCGTATCGTGTGGCCATTCCTCGTCCACGGGCGCTTGGCCGGACTCGGTCGGCACCACCAGCGGCAGGTGCAGGCCATCGATACGCATGGCATCCGCAGAGATACGGAAGATCTCGGGGTTCCAGGTGGACTGGCGCTGCGCGCCAATGTCTTCGGCCCAGCGGCCAAAGCCGGTCAGCGCTTCCGCGCTCAATGCCAGCAGCGGTGCATTGGCCGGCTTGTGCTCAGCCAGCCAGCTGTTGAGCACCTGTTCCATCGACCAGGCGGCATCGCCATACTGCACCAGCCCAACCATGCGGGAGCTGCCCTTGAGCGTGTGGAAGGCGCGGCGCAGGGTCGTCAATGCCTCGGCATCGCCCGCATCGCGGCGCAGCGATTGCAGTGCCTGGCCACCGGTCTGCACCACCGACTGCGCTTCTTCCAAAAAGATTTCCAGCAGTTCCTGGTCCAGCGATTCCTCGGAGGCTTCGGGCTGTGCCGGTGCTGCCACCACGGCAGCGGGCGCCGGGGCAGGAGCCTGGACCGGCGCAGGAGCGGGTGCGAAGAACTGCAGATCGGGTGCGAGCACCGCAGGTGCCTTGGGCGCCGGGGCGGGGCTCGCATCGAACAACGGTGCAGGAATGGTCGGCGCAAAGTAGACGGAATCGTCTTCCGGCTCTTCCGGCTCTTCGGGCTCGGCGGGCGCCGCCGCTGGCGCTGCTGCGACCGGAGCAGGCGCGACATCGCCCGCCTTTTGCGTGCCCATCACAATGCGCAGCTCGCCGCTGGTCGCATCAAACACAAAGAGCTTGCGCGCCAAGGTGCGCTGATAGCCCAGCATGTCGAGCAAAAAGCCCAGCGCGCCCAGGCTGTTGCCCAGTTTTTCAAACACGACGGGCTTGTCTTCGTCAGCCACCTGGCCGGCAGCCAGCTGGTCCACCACAGTGCGCAGGTGCTGCGTAGCAGCGACAGCCTGGTCCAGGCCCAGCACCGACAGCACGCCGCGCATCTGCGACAGCGAACCGGTAACGGAGCCGAGCATCGATACATCGTCGGGGTTGCGGAAATACTGGTCGAGGTGCTTTTCTGCCTCGGCGAGGGTGGAGTGAAGTTCATCCACCACGCTGCCCATGGTCTGGTGGTCGCTGACGCGGCGGTACAGCTCTTCGACCCAAATCTCCAACGGCTCGGGCGGCTGGTCGGCCAGCACATGGTCCAGGCGCTGCGCCAGGCGGTCGGCACGCTCGCGCATCAGCGCGGGCTTGACGTCCAGCGACTCCAGATTGGCCTGCAGGTACAGCACCGCCGTCGCCACTTCCATGGCCATCGCGGTCGAGGGCGGGTTGCCGGTGTTCACCAGGCGCTCGGTCACACGACCGAGCGCCGCGCCCAGCTCATCGGCACCAATGTGCAGCTTGTGCAGGGATTCGCGGATCAGGTGGAACTGGTCGGCCACCGGCTTGATCTTGTAGCGGTCGCCATCGGCCAGCGATGACCACAGCTCGGCCGCAGACTCCAGGCGCTTGCGCGCTTGCGCGAGCACGGCCGGGTCATACTGGCCAAAGCGTTCCTGGCCGTAGTTGACGCCTTGCAGCGCCTCGGTCTGCAGGCTCACGCGCACCGCTTGCAGCACCGCCGCCTTGGCCTCATCGGGCCCCTGGGCGACGGCACAGAAGAAATTCAGCTCATGCTGCAGGCTCGGGTCCACGTCGCTGCCACCCTTGGCATGCGCAGCGAACTGCATGATCACCCGCGAGGCCGAGCGCTTCACATAGAGGTCGGGGTCGAGCAGCTTGTACGCCAGCGCGTCAAAAAACCCTGCGGCCACCTTCCAGAAAAGTTTCAGAGGCTTTTGCGTCTGGCCCTGGGCGAGGCCCAGGCAGACTGCCGTCAAATCCTGCGCGGCACGGCTGTCGGCAGACTTGATGATCTGCAGCATGTCCGAATCCAGGCGTTCACGTGCGCTGCGGTCCAGTGGCAGCGCAGCGACAGCCGGGGTCAGCGGCTCTTGCTGCGCCAGGTCGCCATGCCACAGGTCGGCGGGGTGGACGCGCTCCACCCCGGTGAAGGCCTGCATTTCCTTGTATTGCGGAAACAAGGCTACAAAGGAGACGTTGCGGCCCTTGAGCACATGGCTCAGGTACTCCAGCAGCGCAAACGAGGTCTTCTCCATCAGTGCGACCGATTTCTCGGTGCACAGATGCGGTTTGGCCGCAAAGCGCTGCGCGGCCACTTCCATCAAACCGACCAGCTCGGCCGCCTGGTCCACACCCACCATCTGCAAGGCACCCTTGACCTGGTGCAGGTACTGCTTGGCCACCCGGATACCGGTGGTGTCGATAGCCTCCAGATCCGACGCCTTGGCCGCTTCCACATCCCGGCTGTAACGAAGCAATGCCTTGACCGTGGATTCCAGTGACCGGCGCACCTCGTCATTGATCCACGCCAATGGCCCGAGATCCCTCTCTTCTGTTGGCTGCGCGTTTTCCGCTTTATTTTCGATAGCTATAGACATGCAACAGTCCCCGATTGCGGGTCAAAATTAAACAGCAGGCATGGGTCAGGCGATCTTGAACCGAGACACCGACTGGCGCAGTTCCTCGGCCATTTGCGACAGCTCACGCACCTGCTGCGCCGTGGTACGGGTTCCATCACTGGTCTGCTCCGTCACCGCAAAAATATGCTGGATATTCTCCGCCACATCGTTGGCCTGAACCGCTTCGTCAGACGCTGAACGGGAAATCTGTTGAATCAGATCGGCCAGCTCACGCGAGACGCGGTCAATCTCCGCCAGTGCGGTACCGGCGCTGTCCGACAGACGGGCCCCTTCCACCACACCCTGGGTCGAGCGTTCCATAGCGGCCACCGCGTCCTGGGTGTCGGTCTGAATCGCCTTCACCAGCACCGAGATCTGGCGCGTTGCGTCGGCAGAGCGTTCGGCCAGACGCTGCACTTCTTCGGCCACCACCGAGAAGCCACGACCGGCTTCCCCGGCGGAGGCCGCCTGGATGGCCGCGTTCAATGCCAACACGTTGGTCTGTTCGGTAATGTCCGAGATCAGGTCGGTAATTTCACCAATCTCCTGCGAGGACTCACCCAGGCGCTTGATACGCTTGGAGGTGTCCTGGATCTGGTCACGGATGGAGTTCATACCACCGATCGCGTTTTCCACCGCATGCAGACCGGTCTCGGCAGCCATCAGCGATTTGCGCGCCACCGAAGCCGATTCCTGCGCCTGCGAGGACACGAGGTTAATACGGGTCGCCATGTCCAGAATGGACTTGCCGGTTTCGCGAATTTCGCGCAGTTGCTCGGTCGAGGCCGCCAGCAGTTCTGTCGAGGTGGAGTCCACGGTCGACGTGGTTTGCGCCACGCGGGTCGCCGTGTTCTGCACGCTGCCCACCAGCATGCGCAGCTCTTCCACCGTGTAGTTCACCGAGTCGGCAATCGCGCCGGTGATGTCCTCGGTCACGGTGGCTTCCTGGGTCAGGTCGCCTTCAGCAACAGACTGCAACTCGTTCATCAAACGCAAAATAGCGGCTTGGTTGGCATCGTTGAGGCGCTTGGCTTCCTGCTCCTGGCGGGTCGCTTCCTGTTGCAGCGATTCAGCAGCGCGGCGGCGGTTCAAGCTGTCTGCCAGCTGCAGACGCACCAGGCCCCACACACCCAGGCCCACCAGCAACGCTGCCAGCACAATGCCTACCAGGTACAGCCAGACGCGGTCCGACCAGCTGTTCAGGTCAGCCTGCAACACTTCCAGGCCCTTGCGCAGCGGATCGCTGGCCGACTGGATCGAGACTTCAGCCTCGCGGGCTTCCGAGATACCCTTGAGGTTGCTCAGCACCGAGGAGCCATCCTTCAAGGTGATGTCGTACTGGGTCGACAGCTCCTGCAACTTATCACGCACAGCGCCATCACGGGCGGGGCTCAGGCGCAGCTCAGCGCTGCCGTTGAGCAGACCGGCGACGATTTCCTTGAAGGTGTTCAAATCCTTGCCCAGCAGGAACACTGCTTCGGCGTTTGCACCCGAGGCGCTCTGGAAATCGTTGGCGGATTTACCGATACGCTGGGTCAGCATGGCCAACTGGCTGGCGGCAGCAATTTCAGCAGGCGGCGCGGCTTGCTGCAGCTTCAGGCTGACCACCGCCTCGCTCAGCTCGAGCAGGGTCTGGGTGTTCTTGTGAATCGCCTGCAAGTCCTTGTTCATTGCGACCAGCGAGGCTTTTTGCTTCACCACGGCATCGCTCTTGCTCGCGGTGCGGTCCGAGGCTTCCACCAGTGGCGCCAGCACGTCGGCGTAGGTGCTGGCCAGCGCCTTGATGGCAGGGTCTTCCGAGCCAGCATTCAGGCCGTCGATGTTTTTCTTCAGAATCGAGGAGGCTTCTGCCACTTCCGCAAAGGCCTGTTCGTTACCGTTGACGGCCTGGCCCACCGATTTGGCCAGACGCTGCGACTGGGTCAGTGCCTGACCGGTCGCGGCCAGCTGACCGCCCGTGGTGCGCGACTGCAGAATCGCCCACACCGCCAGGCCAAAGAACACCACCAGACCCACGACCACGATGGACAGCAAGGTCTTCTGGTGCTTGGCAGCCGGAGCGGCACCAAGGATAGGCAGGGTCACCAGGTCTTCGCTGGTCGTATCGCCTTCGACCAACTGGGCCATGTAATCATCCGACGCAGCGACGCCGGAGGCGCCTGCCACGCTCTTGGATGAAGACACGCCGTCGCCGGTCGAGCCTTCGGAGAGCATCACCTGGTCACCATCTGGGAAGATGCTGACACCTGGGTCTGCCACGTCTTCTTTGCGTTTGAATAGTTTGTTGAACATACAAATACCGAAAGGGATGAAGCCGCGGAAGCCCCGCACTAAACCGTGATATCGAGAAAATCGGGCGCATTGGCCAGCAGCTGCAGGTTGAGTTCCTGCCACTGCTCGCCACTGGCGGATATGTAGAGCGCACCAAAAAACTCCGGCGCCTCAGCCGGTTTGTCCTTGGATTGCGAGAAATCATTGCTGCCGCGCAAGCCTTCGAGCTGCTCGACAAACAGTGCGGCATTGACGCCCATCATGGGGTTGAGCGCGACAACCGAGGCCCCGGCAAACACCTGCTCACTGCGCGCGACGGGCAGGCCCAACATGCGGGCCAGATCCACTACCGTCAACAAAATACCCCGGATGCTGGTCACGCCGAGCATCCAGGGTTTGGTGTAGGGTACAGGCTCCACCCCGCTCCAGCCCAGCACTTCGCCGGACTGACTCAAAGGCAGCAGAAAGTTCTTGCCACTGATCTTGACCGCCAACCACGAGGCACCAACCGCTGTCTGGTTGCGTGCCTGGCTCAGACGGTCGGCCAGACGGGTTTGCAGCTCTCGCAAGTCTTCGCGCTGTGCCATGCCTTATCCCAGTGCCTCGATCTTGGCCTTGAGTTCGGCGGGGTCCACCGGTTTGGTCACATAGCCCTTGGCACCCTGACGCATGCCCCAGACCCGGTCGGTTTCCTGGTTCTTGCTGGTGCACATGATGATCGGGATATCCGCATATTCCGGGCTGCGGGAGATCAGACGGGTCAGCTGAAAGCCGTTCTGTCCCGGCATCACCACGTCCATCAGAATCAGGTCGGGGCGTTCTTCAGACAGGCGCAGCATGGCCTCGTCCGAGTTTTGCGCAGTGCGCACCACCATACCCTGGCGTACAAGTAGATCGCTCAAAAACATCAATTCAGTTTTTGAGTCGTCAACGATGAGAACTTTTTGAATAGGCACGACCCCTCCTTAACGTTCGGCAACGAAACGTCCGACGGTTTCCAGTAATTGATCTTTGGTAAATGGCTTGGTGAGGTAGTCTTCACATCCCACCATTCGTCCCCGGGCCTTGTCAAAGACGCCGTCCTTGGACGACAACATGACCACGGGTGTAGATGCAAAAGCATCATTGCGCTTGACGATGGCGCAGGTTTGGTAGCCGTCCAGTTTTGGCATCAGGATGTCGCAAAACACCATGTCCGGCTTGAAATCGTTGATTTTGGAGAGGGCGTCGAAGCCGTCTTCGGCAAGCAGCACCTCGTAGCCGCCCTGCTTCAGAAAAATCTCAGCACTTCTGCGAATGGTATTGCTATCGTCAACCACCAATACCTTGAAGTTGTCTGCGGAAACTGTCACCGGCCACCCTCCTCATTGCATGTCATGAAATGCGAATGCACGCGGCAGCCAAGGCTGACATAGCCCCTCCCACCCGTTTGCATTGAACACATACGCCCTATGGCAATTTTTCTTTCGACGAATCCGTATGTGCTGGAGGTGCATTTTGCACCACAGCGCGTACACTGCATCCGTCGTCCCTGCTCCTAATTTTGAAAAGCTTACAGAGGCTTTACATAGAATGCAACGATTGTAGCTTTTCAACACAGATTTAATGGTGATTCCTGCATCAATGTGCCTTATCTCGTTGACCTATGACATCCTCCTTGACAAACCAGCCAGAATCCAGCCCGAGTGAAAGCACGTTGGCAGCCACTATTGATACCGCCAGTATCCTGTGCATCAATGCCAATGACCCCAGCGGCGCAGGCGGAACCAATGCCGATGCGCTGGCCGTGGCCTCGATGGGCGGCCACCCTTGCACCGTGGTCACCGGCGCCTTGATCCGCGACACGCTGGACACCATCGACTTTTATGCGCTGTCAGATGATGCGGTACAACAACAGGCGCAGACCGTGTTGCAGGATATTCCCATCCGCGCGATCAAACTGGGCTTTCTTGGCTCGATTGAAAATGTACGAGTGTGTGCAGAAGTAACCAACGATTACCCGGAAGTACCGGTCGTGGCCTACGTGGCCGGCATGGCCTGGTGGGACAGCGAACTGATTGATGACTACCTCGACGCCTACCAGGAACTGCTGCTGCCCCAGGTGACCGTGCTGGTCGGCGCCTATGGCCTGCTGTGGCGCTGGCTGCTGCCTGACCGCACCTCCGAGCACCGTCCCAGCCCGCGCGACTTGGCCAAGGCTGCTGCCGACCATGGCGTGCCCTTTGTGCTGGTGACCGGCATACCCACCCATGACCAGCATGTGGAAAACGTGCTCGCTTCGGCTGACACCATCTATGGCAGCGGCGAGTTCGAGCTGTTCGAGACCGAGTACATCGGCGCGGGCGATACCTTGAGCGCTGCGCTCACCGCCTTGCTGGCGACCGAGGTGCCCCTGAGCGACGCAACCGCCGAAGCGATGACCTATCTGGACAAATGCCTGGAAGGCGGCCTGCGCCCCGGCATGGGCAAGACCATCCCTGACCGGCTCTTCTGGGTGCATGCCGATGACGAAGACGCCGATGAAGACGCTGATGAAGACGGTAGCGCGGATGAGAATGAGAGCGACGCGCTCCACACCCGCCCGCTCTAAGAACCGCTTCAAAGTCTGCACATTCCAGTGCAGTGAATACCGGATTGACAGCCCCAAGCCTTCGCTTGGCCGACAATCCAAGGCCAGTGTAGATGTGAGCCCTTATGACGATTGATAAAAACGCCCAGTTGTTTGAACGCGCCCGCCAGGTGATCCCCGGTGGCGTGAACTCGCCCGTGCGGGCCTTCAATGCCGTAGGCGGCACGCCAGCCTTCATCGCCCGCGCCCAGGGCGCGCACCTGTTTGATGCCAATGACAAACAGTATGTGGACTACATCGGCTCCTGGGGGCCGATGATTCTGGGCCACGGCCACCCGCAGGTGCTGAGCGCCGTGCAAGCCGCGCTGCTCGAAGGCTTTTCCTTCGGCGCCCCGACCGAGCGTGAGATCGCGCTGTCCGAAGCCATCCTGAAGCTCATGCCCTCGATGGACATGGTGCGCCTGGTCAGCTCCGGCACCGAGGCGGGCATGAGCGCGATTCGCCTGGCGCGCGGCTATACCGGCCGCAACAAGATCATCAAGTTCAACGGCTGCTACCACGGCCATGCCGATGCACTGCTGGTCAAGGCTGGCTCAGGCCTGGCGACCTTTGGTGCCTCGTCCTCGGCTGGTGTGCCCGACCATGTGGTGCAGGACACCATTGTTCTGGAATACAACGACATTAGCCAGCTCGAAGAAGCCTTTGCCAAGTACGACGGCCAGATCGCCTGCGTGATCATGGAGCCGATTGCCGGCAACATGAACTTTGTGCGCGCCAGCACCGCGTTCACCCGCCGCATCAGCGAGCTGACCCAGGAACACGGCGCGCTGCTGATCTACGACGAGGTGATGACCGGTTTCCGCGTGGCCCTGGGCAGCGCCCAAAGCCTGTATGCGCAGCAGATTCCCGGCTTCAAGCCCGACATCACCGTGCTGGGCAAGGTGATCGGCGGCGGCATGCCGATGGCCGCCTTTGGCGCGCGCCGCGAGATCATGGAAAAGCTCTCGCCGCTGGGCCCGGTCTACCAGGCCGGCACCCTGTCGGGCAACCCGATTGCGACGGCCTGCGGTCTGCAGACCCTGGCCCTGATCAGCCAGCCGGGCTTCCATGAAGCGCTGCATGCGAAGACCGGCCAGCTGATGGCCGGCCTCAAGGCCGAGGCCGATGCCGCAGGCGTTCCTTTCAGCGTGGACCACCAGGGCGGCCTGTTCGGCTTCTTCCTGCTGCCCGAGCTGCCCAGCCACTACGAAGCGGTGATGAAGAGCGACAAGCCGCTGTTCAACAAGTTCTTCCACGGCATGCTCGCGCGCGGCCACTACTTTGCGCCGGCGCTGTATGAAGCGGGCTTTGTCAGCAGCGCCCATACCGATGCCGACATCCAGGCAACAATCGAAGCAGCCCGCGACGTCTTCAAGACCTTGTAAGCGCCTTCCGCTGCCTGGCCGCCCGTCTCGGGCGGGCATAAAAAAACCTCGGCATGCCGAGGTTTTTTGTGGTCTGCCGCAGGCGATCAGTCGTCGCTGCCACCCAGTTGCATGATCAGACGCAGCACATACCAGAACAGCATGGCCACCGATGCGAACAGGTGCAGCGCCGCGCCAGCTGGGCGGTCCACAGGGTAGTGGCGCATGATCTGCGAGGTGTCATACAGCACGCAAGCGCCGGCAAACAGCACCATCGCGCCGGAGAACCAGATGCCTAGCTTGAAGCCGAACACGACACCGGCCAGGATGATACCGATGGCCACCAGGCCGCCGATCTTCAGGAAGCCGCCCAGGAAGGAGAAGTCCTTCTTGCTGGTGAAGGCCGTGAAGGTCAAGCCTGCCACCAATGCCAGGGTGGCAACCGATGCTGCCTGGATGGAGCCGGGAGCAATGATGCTGGCCATGGCCAGCATCGGGGCAAAGATCAGCGATTCAGCAAACACAAAGCCGCCCAGCGCCAGGTATTGCACGCCAGTGCTTTCCGAATTGTCAGCCGCATTGGTGGCCAACCAGGCCACGACCATGAAGGCGCCCATCACGGCGAGCCAGCCCCACTTGCTGACGCCCAGCATCTTGAGCATCGCAAACGATGCGCCGCTGGCGTAGAGGCCAAATGACAGCACGGCAAAAGCCAAGATGGCTACCGCCAGATGGCTGTAGGCCGCCTTGATGAATTGACCACGGCTGTTTGCCTCGGTCAGGCCACCGCCGTGGCCGGCGTATTCGGGAAAGTTCATGCATCCTCCTTCAGGTCTATGTCGGAGCAGTATCGCAGATTTGCTTTACAAAGCATGGCCTTTCCAGACCCTGTCTACGGACATTGCCGCCAGGCACAAAAAAGCCCGCAGTAGATGCGGGCTCCAGAGCATCGGTGCAGCAGGCCATCAGGGCGCGCTGGCGGCCGGGGGTGTGGCGGGGCTGAGCGCCATCAGCCAGCCGGCCATCAGTTCGGCCTGCTCCTGCGTGATCTGCGGGTGGCGTGGCATCACGATACGGCCCCACTCGCCGACGCTTCCCTCGCGGATCTTGCGTGCCAGATAGGGCACGGCATCGTCACGGCCGGCATAGCGCTTGGCGATGTTGCGAAAACCCGGGCCCACCACATCGAGCTCCATCGTGTGGCAGCGCATGCAGTCGCTGCTGCGGGTGACCAGGTCACGCCCTTTTTGCAGCTGCGGGCTGGCCTCGATCAGGCGGTCAGCAGCCGTCACCTCGGGCTTGGGCCGGATGATGAGCCGCCCGATATTGAACATGCCCAGGCCCACTACCAGGGCAAATGCCACGATCAGCACACCGAGCCAGCGCGAGCGGCGCGGGGTGTCGTTGTCGGCATCGGTGCTGGGTTGCGGGTCTGGGTGTTGCGAATCGCTCATGCTGGAATCGGCCCGGGGGCCAGCGCTGAAAACGGGCCGGCGAACGCGCAGGTTCGCGGCCCTGGGTGAAAAGCGGCAGCGCCTTGGCGGGCGCTACCTGTGCCATCAATGGCGGAAGTGGCGCACGCCGGTGAACACCATGGCCACGCCGCGCTCGTTGGCGGCGTCGATCACCTCCTGGTCGCGCATCGAGCCACCCGGCTGGGCCACGCAGGTGGCACCGGCATCGACGACCACATCCAGGCCGTCACGGAAGGGGAAGAAGGCATCCGACGCCACGACGGTGTTCTGCAGCGACAGCTTGGCCGCTTCTGCCTTGATTGACGCAATACGCGCCGAATCCAGGCGCGACATCTGGCCAGCGCCCACACCCATGGTCATGCCGTTCTTGCAGAACACGATGGCATTGGACTTGACGAACTTGGCCACCTTCCAGGCGAACAGCAGGTCCTGCAGCTCTTGCTGGGTCGGCTGCTTGACGGTCACCACCTTCAGATCCGCCAGTTGCAGCTCATGGTTGTCGGCCGATTGCAGCAGGATGCCCGAACCCACGCGCTTGGATTCAATGGCGTTGCGGCCCTGCTCCCAGTCGCTGCTGCCGCCAGCGGGCAGTGCAATCTTCATCAGGCGCACATTGACCTTGGACTTGAAGATCTCCAGCGCTTCGGCGCTGAAGTCAGGGGCCATCAGCACTTCGACGAACTGCTTGGACACGGCTTCGGCCGCTGCCTTGTCTACTGCGCGGTTGAAGGCGATGATGCCGCCAAAAGCGCTGGTCGGGTCGGTCTGGAAGGCCTTGGAGTAGGCGTCAAACGCATCGGCACCCACGGCCACGCCGCAGGGGTTGGCGTGCTTGACGATGACGCAGGCCGGCACCTCGAAGCTCTTGACGCATTCCCAGGCGGCATCGGCATCGGCGATGTTGTTGTAGCTCAGCTCCTTGCCTTGCAGCTGCACACCCGTGGCCAGCGAGCCGGGCGCGGGGTACAGATCGCGGTACCAGGCGGCTTGCTGGTGGCTGTTTTCGCCATAGCGCAGGTCCTGGATCTTGATGAACTGGCTGTTGCTCTGGCCGGGGAAGGCAGCGCGCTCGGGCACGTATTCTTCGGACAGCTTTTCGTCTTCGAACGTGACCGACGACAGGTAGTTGCTGATCGCGCCGTCGTACTGGCTGATGCGGTTGAAGGCCGACACCGACAGGGCAAAACGCAGCTTATTGGACAGCTTGCCACCGGCCTTGAGCTCTGCGAGCACGGCGTCGTACTGGTCGGCGGCGGTGATCACACCGACATCCTTCCAGTTTTTGGCAGCGGAGCGCACCATCGCCGGGCCGCCAATGTCGATGTTCTCGATGGCATCGGCCAGCGTGCAGCCGGCCTTGGCCACGGTCGCTTCAAAGGGGTAGAGGTTCACCACCAGCAGGTCGATGGTCTCAATGCCGTGTTCCTTCAGCGCAGCCATGTGCTCGGGCAGATCGCGGCGGGCCAGCAGGCCGCCGTGCACCATGGGGTGCAGGGTCTTGACGCGGCCGTCGAGCATCTCGGGGAAGCGGGTGACCTCGGCCACCTCGGTCACGGGCAGGCCCTTGTCGGCAAGCAGCTTGGCGGTGCCGCCGGTGGACAGCAGTTGCACGCCCAGCGCATGCAGGGCTTGGGCGAACTCGACAATACCGGTTTTGTCGGAAACGGAAATCAGGGCTTTCATGTCAATCACTTCAAGAATGGGAACAGGCTTGTGCCGCATGCGCAGCGGGCGCAAGCAGCACTGAAATCAGGGCGCGTGTCAGAGCATCTTGTGCTCGACCAGCTTCTTGCGCAGTGTGTTGCGGTTCAGGCCCAGCCACTCGGCGGCCCGTGACTGGTTGTTGTCGGCGTGGTTCATCACCACCTCCAGCATGGGGCGCTCCACCATGCGCACCACCATCTCGTACACGCGGTCCGGCACCTCGCCTTCCAGGTCCTGAAAATAGGTCTGCAGGCTGTCCCGCACGGACTGCTCAATCGTCGTCTTACTCATACAAAGTCATCACTCATTGTTGTTGCTGGGGCCATCGCACTCCCGCTGGCCTCTGGTGCTGGTGCCATGCCAGGCAGCCGGTCCATCTGTTGCCCCAGGGCCAACAGGTAATCGGCTACGGCCTGCCATTGCGCCGCACTGTTTTCAATCACATTCATCTCGCGCCTGAACGCATCGCCCCCCGGCAGATCGCGCACATACCAGGCAATGTGCTTGCGCGCCGAGCGCACGCCCGTGCTCTCGCCGTACAGCGCATAGTGGTCCTGCAGGTGCTCCAGCAGATGGCGGCGCAGCTCGGCCACCAAGGGTGGCGCCAGCAGCTCGCCGGTCTGCAAAAAATGCACGATCTCGCGAAAAATCCAGGGGCGGCCCTGGGCTGCCCGACCCACCATCACCGCGTCCGCTCCGGTAAAGGCCAGCACATCACGGGCCTTGGCCGGGCTGGTGATATCGCCATTGGCAACCACCGGCACCGACACCGCCTGCTTCACGGCGCGGATCGTGTCGTACTCGGCCAGGCCCCGGTAGCCCTGCTCGCGCGTGCGGCCATGCACGGTGAGCATCTGGATGCCCGCCTGCTCGAACTGGCGCGCCAGCTGCACGGCATTCTTGTGGTCATCGCTCCAGCCGGTGCGCATCTTGAGGGTCACCGGCACGCCATGGGGGGCGGCTGCCTCCACCACGGCAGCGGCAATCTCGACGGCCAGCGGCTCGTTCTGCATCAGCGCCGAGCCGGCCCATTTGTTGCAGACCTTCTTGGCCGGGCAACCCATGTTGATATCGATGATCTGCGCGCCGCGCTCAATGTTGTAGACCGCTGCCTCGGCCATCATCGGCGCGTCGGTGCCTGCTATCTGCACGGAGATCGGGCCGGGCTCGCCCGCATGGTTGGCGCGGCGGCTGGTCTTGAGGCTGTCCCACAGGTCCTTGCGGCTGGTCACCATCTCGCTGACCGCATACCCCGCCCCCAGCGCCTTGCACAGCTGGCGAAAAGGCCTGTCCGTCACGCCCGCCATGGGCGCCACAAACACGTTGTTGGCCAGAGTGTAGGGACCGATGTGGACGGACATGGAATGCAAAAAGCGAGCACTTCGCCACCGAAGTGCTGGTTGTTGTGGTGAGGGGAAGGGGCAGATTGTACTGCTTAAAAAAGTAGCAAACATCCAATCTACCCGCTTGACATTTGAGAATGCCCAAAAATTGGGCGATAAGGCAGCCGCTGACAACGTCCACACACCCCGTTTGGAGGACAGTGAGCGCTCAGACCACAGCATTGCAAGGGGCTGTCAACATGGCATTTTTCGGCCTCTTCGCTGACACGGCAGCGGCCCGCAGCGCCGCTGGCGCGCGGGCCCCAGCCGCTACACTGGCAGCCATGGAAGCTTGGATTCAACAGTTGCTGACATGGCTGGCCCTGCCGCAGTTCGGGCTCAGTACGGTCTTTATCGTGGCCCTGATCTCGGCCACCTTGCTGCCCCTGGGCTCGGAGCCCGCTGTGGCCGGCCTGCTACACCTCAACCCCGATCTGTTCTGGCAGGCCATCTTGGTGGCTACCGCCGGCAATACCCTGGGCGGCGCGATCAGCTGGTGGACCGGCGCGCTGGCCCGGACCGCCTGGTACAAGGCCCGCAGCCTGCGCCATGTGGGCGTGGATCCTGCCGGCCCGAGCCAGCCCCCTGCCCCACCCAACAAGCAAAGCCGCCACCAGCGCATGGCCCGCATCTGGCTGCGCAAGTTTGGCGCCAAGGCCTGCCTGCTCAGCTGGCTGCCCATTGTTGGCGATCCGCTCTGCGCCGTGGCCGGCTGGCTGCGCCTGCCGTTCTGGCCTTGCGTGTTCTACATGGCGGTGGGCAAGTTTTTGCGCTACCTGGTGATGACGGCCACGATTTTGCATTTCTGGCCCTCTTGAAGACACGCCGCTTTGACGGCGCCTAATCCACCCGCAAGCCCAGCTGCTGCGCCACGGCGGCATAGCGGTCGATGTCGCTGTTGATCACCCGCCCAAACTCGGACGCACTTTGCTGCACCGGCGTATAGCCTTGGTCGCGCAGCCACTGCTGCATCGCCGGCTCGGCCAGGATCTGCGCCAGCACATCATGCATGCGCTGCACCACTACATCGCTGGTGGCAGCAGGCGCCAGCAGGCCATGCCACTGCTCCACGCTGAAACCAGCGGCGCCTTGCTCGGCCACGGTGGCAACCTGCGGCCACTGCGCCAGGCGCTGGGGCGCGGTGATGGCGATGGCGCGCACGCGGCCGGCCTCGATCAGCGGCGCCGCGCTGCTGGCGGTGACCATGCCCATGGCGACCTGGCCGGCGGCCACGGCGGTGATGGCCGGCCCGCATCCCTTGTAGGGCACGTGCTGCAAATGCAGCTGCGTGGCCTGGGCCAGCATCTCGCCGGCCATATGCTGGGGCGTGCCATTCCCGCAAGAGGCAAAGGGCTGCAGCAACCGCTGCGCCGAGGCGCGCACATCGGCCAGGCTGTGCAGCGCACTGGTCTGCGGCACCACCAGCACCGAGGCGATGGTGCCCACATTGAACACGGCCTTGAAGTCCTGGCGCGGATCAAAATCCAGCTGGCGGTAGACGGCAGGGTTGATCGCGAAGGAGCTGTTCACCATCAGCCAGCTGCTGCCATCGCCCGCCGCCTCCGCCACATGGCGCGCGCCAATATTGCCGCTGGCGCCGGGGCGGTTTTCCACCACCACGGTCTGGCCCGTGCGCTGCTGCAAGGCGGCGCCCAGTTTGCGCGCCAGCAAATCGGTACCACCGCCGGGCGGAAAGGTCACCACGATGGTGATGGGCTTGTCAAAGCGGGCTGCCGCCATGCTGCTGCTGCCCAGCCACAGGCCGGCAGCCATGCAGGCCGCAATAGCAGCGGCAAGCCACCACCAGGAAAAGCGTTGGAGAACGCGGGGCATCACAGGCCTCCTTCCAGGATATGCAGGGTGCGCGGGTGGTAGAGGGCCGGATCAGGCATCCAGGCCAATGTCCAGCACCTTGGCGCTGTGGGTGAGCCAGCCTACTGCAATCTGGTCCACCCCGGTGGCGGCCACTTGCGGCGCCGTCTCGGGCGTGATGCGGCCCGATGCCTCGGTCACCGCCTTGCCCCGGCACATGGCCACCGCCGTACGCAGGGTCTCCAGGTCCATGTTGTCGAGCAGCACCACATCCACCCCCAGCTGCAATGCCGCATCAAGCTGCGCGAGCGTGTCCACTTCGAGCTCAATCTTGACCATATGGCCGACGCCTGCCCGAGCACGGCCCACGGCGGTGGCCACATCGCCAGCCAGTGCAATATGGTTGTCCTTGATCAGCACCGCATCGTCCAACCCAAAGCGATGGTTGCTGCCGCCGCCCACACGCACCGCATACTTTTGCAGCGCGCGCAGGCCCGGCATGGTCTTGCGCGTGCAGGTCACCCGCGTGCCGTAGGGCTGGATGGCCTGGGCGATCGCGTAGGTGGCGCTGGCGACACCACTCAAATGGCAAAGGTAGTTGAGCGCCGTGCGCTCTGCCGTCAAGATTGCCCGGCTCTTGCCGCGGATGCGGGCGATCTCCATGCCCGGCGCCAGCACCGTGCCATCACCGCACAGCGGCTCAAACACTAGGCCGCTGTCCAGCAGATGAAAGGCCAGCCGCGCCAGATCCAGCCCCGCCAGCACGCCCGCTTGCCGTGCCACCAGGCGCAGGCTGTCTCTGGCATCTGCTGGCACTATCGTGTCAGTCGTCAGGTCACCGGCGCGGCCCAGGTCTTCCAGCAGGGCCATGCGCACCAGCGGCTCCAGCATCACATCGGGCAGAGGAGGAACCGGCAGCGCAGCAGTTTGATTAATGCTCATTTTGAGTATTTAAAGGGTAAAAAAGAGGCGCGCCAGCCTTGCAGCGGTCGCACGCGTATTTATGCTAAATATGAGTATAAATATTGTCAAGGCCTGGTACTCAAGGCATGTCGCCTCCGTTGCCACCTTCAAAAATGGATCAGGACAATCAACCGCGCGCCAACGGCAGCTTGTTGCCCGCAATGGCGCGTTCCACCAGCACATTGCGGCGAAAGCGAAACAGCTTGGCGGGGCGGCCTGCGCCCTGGCTGCTGATCTCGCCAGTCTCTTCCACCAGCGCCTGCTGCTCGATCAGGCGGCGAAAATTCTGCTTGTGCAGGCTGCGCCCGGCCAGCGCTTCCACCGCCTGCTGCAGTTGCAGCAGCGAGAAACTGTCGGCCATCAGCTCGAACACCACAGGGCGGTACTTGATCTTGGCCCGCAGCCGCGCCATGCCGGTGGCCAGAATGCGGCGGTGGTCATTGCGCATCGCCGTACCCAGCAAGGTCTGGCCTTGGGGGGCGCGCATGCCGTCGCGCCAGGCCTCTGCGACCAGGCCGGCTTCAAACAGCAGCTCATAGCGCTGCAGCACCAGCTCTTCGTTCCAATCGCTGCCTTCCAGGCCGAAAGTCACACAGGCCCGCTCCCAGCGCGCGCCGGCCGCCTTGGCCGTTGCCTGCGCAGCCCAGGCCTGCAAGGCAGGCGCAATGCGCTGGTCCAGGATCGCGGGCGCGCCACTGCGCCAGTCCTCCCAGGGGAAATAGCGGTACCAGTCCTGCCAGCCCGGCTGGGCCTGGCCGGCATCGTCCAGCTCGCGCGTCAGCGCCAGGTAGCTGATGGAGATGGCGCGCATGCCTAGTTCCTGCGAGCGGTCGCCATCGGCAAAGGTGTAGAGCTGCTCGACAAAGCCCAGCGGGTGGTGGGTCTGCGTCTCCACCCAGGCCCGCAGGCTGGCCTGTAGCGAGCGGTGGTTGGCCGTAAAAGGCCCCGCTGGCAGGGTCTCGCCCGCCTGCGTGGTCAATATGCGCGGCTGCCCGGCCGTCACCGCCACCAGCACCGCCACCAGATCGGCCTGCACCGAATGCTGCTCGCGCTCGGCGGCGCTTGGCGCGAGGGGCGCGGGCGCAGCAGTGGTTTTTGTGTTGGCGGCAGGCGGGGTCACCAGATGGGGGCTTTCAAGAGTCAATGGGGTGGGTAGTGCGCGCAGTCACCAGCAGGGGCTGGTATCGGGCAAGCAGCGGCTATCTTATAACGGCTTGCCGCGCTGCTCTGCCATCCCGCTGCCATATGCGGAGAGCGCAACGCCCCACGAAAAAGCCCGCTGACGCGCAGCGGGCTTGGGGGGTTCTGACTGCCAGCACGCAGCGAATACGCGCAAGCAGTATCGTCGCCGAAACGGTCAGACGTTGAACAGGAAGTTCAGCACATCACCATCCTTGACGATGTATTCCTTGCCTTCGGCGCGCATCTTGCCCGCTTCCTTGGCGCCCTGCTCACCCTTGTACTGGATGTAGTCTTCGAAGGCGATGGTCTGGGCACGGATAAAGCCACGCTCGAAATCGCCGTGGATGACGCCAGCGGCCTGGGGCGCGGTGGCACCAATCGGCACGGTCCAGGCGCGCACTTCCTTCACACCGGCGGTGAAGTAGGTCTGCAGACCCAGCAGGGTGAAGCCGGCGCGGATCAGGCGGTTCAGGCCGGGCTCTTCCAGGCCCATTTCCTGCAGGAACATGTCGCGGTCTTCGTCGCCCATCTCGGACATTTCTGCCTCGATCTTGGCGCAGATGGCGACCACGGGGGCGCCCTGTGCTTCGGCATAGGCCTTCAGGCTGTCGAGCAGCGGGTTGTTCTCAAAGCCGTCTTCGCTGACGTTGCCGACAAACATTGCGGGCTTGGCGGTGATCAGGCAGAACTGCTTGAGCAGCGGCGCGTCTTCCTTGGACACGGGCACGATGCGGGCAGGCTTGCCCTGGTCCAGCACGGCCTGGATGGGGGTCAGCAGCGAGACCAGCTTGGCAGCATCCTTGTCGTTGCCCGACTTCGCCGCCTTGCTGTAGCGGTTGAGCGCCTTTTCCACGGTGGCCAGGTCGGCCAGGCAGAGTTCGGTCTGGATGACTTCGATATCGGCGATCGGGTCGACCTTGTTGGCCACGTGGATCACGTTGGGGTCTTCGAAGCAGCGCACCACGTTGACGATGGCGTCGGTTTCGCGGATGTGGGCCAGGAACTGGTTGCCCAGGCCTTCACCCTTGGAAGCGCCCGCCACCAGGCCGGCGATGTCCACAAACTCCACGATGGCTGGAACAATGCGCTCGGGCTCTACTATCTTGGACAGCTGGTCCAGACGCGGATCGGGCACTTCCACGACGCCGGTATTAGGTTCGATCGTGCAGAAAGGATAGTTTTCGGCGGCAATACCTGCCTTGGTCAACGCATTAAAAAGGGTGGACTTGCCAACATTGGGCAAACCGACGATGCCGCATTTGAGGCTCATGGCAGTGCTTTCTCTATTCTTTCGGACAAACCCGGCATTTTAAGCCGACTGCATGGCAATCGCGAATCCAGGCGTATTAACGGGGAGCCTCAGTCAAACTGCAGGGCTCCGCCGACAGCATCACCCACCCGCAGCACCCCACCGGTGCCCGCAGGCACATAGGCATTCATGCCGAAGGTTACGGCGCCATCCAGGCGGTCATCGTGGCGGTAGGTCTGCAAGGTGTCGGTCACGCTGGTGCCGCTGGCGGCGGTGGCCGGGTCGATATCGGGGATGGGGCAGCGCGCGCAGGGCTTGACCAGCGGCAAATCCGCCCATTGCTGGCTGCCGGGGCCGCCCTGCTGCACCGACAGGCTTTCGATGCGGTCCTCGTCATGGGACTGGAAGCCGTCAACCACGATATTGGCGCGAAAGCGCTCTGCGACCACCGGCGTTTCGCCCGCCTGGGTCAGGCGCGCGTTGAGCTCATCGACCGAGGCCTGGCTGACGACCAGCACCGGAAAGCCATCGGCAAATTGCGTGGGGGCGTCGGCGCCGCCGGTCCATTTCTTGCTGGCCAGCCGCAGCGCCTGGGGCGCCATGCGCACCAAATAGCACTCGGTCTGCAGGAACGCGCTGAACCAGGCATTGACCGCATCGGGCGCCTGCAGGCCCGTCAACCGGTCGTCCCAGACGCGCACCGCGCGCTCGGGGCCGGCAAAGGCCATATCGACCGAGAGCGGCTCCATGCCCGGGGCGGTCACCGTCATCAGGCCATCGGCAATGGCGGGTTGCACCAGCACCATGCGGGCGATTTCGCGCTGCGAGATGAAGTCGCCCTGCCCATCGACCAGCATGAAGGCCCGGTCATGCTCCAGGCCCGTCGCCATCAGACGCGCGCTTTGCACGGCAATGCCGGCGCAGGATTTGATGGGAAAAACCCACAATTGGCCGATATGGCCGGTGACATCAAAAAAATCGGTATTTGCCATGCTGCTCTGCGCCTGGGTTGGTTCTGGGCAAACCACACTGTAACGAGTAAAAGGCTGTCTTGCACCCAGCGGCCCTCTGCCCTCCACCGGCCCTGGTTTGAACTCGGTCTTGTGCGATCCGCGCCCACGCCCTGGGGCAAGGGTCGGGTCAGGAGCCCGGACTCGGCGCCAAAACGGTGGCCAGACCCTTGCCGCAAGTCGTACAGGCGCCCCGTGCTGCCACAGTGCCCCACTACAATAGACCGCTTATGGCTTCTGAATTCGACGTTTGTATCCGTGGCGCGGGCATTGTGGGCCGCAGCTTGGCATTGTTGCTGGCGCGGGAGCGCATGCGCGTGGCGCTGGTGGACACCGCCCCGGCGCCCAGCAACAGCGGCCATGGTGATGTGCGCGCCTATGCCCTCAACCAGCTCTCGCGGGAGGTGCTGCAATCGGTGCGCAGCTGGCCCGAGACCCAGTACGCCACCCCGGTGACCCGCATGGACGTCTATGGCGACCAGGGCGGCGAGGTGCATTTTGATGCGGCGCAGCAGCACACCGAGGCGCTGAACTGGATCGTCGATGTGCCCGCATTGGAGGCACAGCTGGCCGCTGCCGTACGCTACCAGCCGATGGTGGAGACGGTCACCAGCCCCGTCGATGCCAGCTTGACGGTGGTCTGCGAAGGCAAGCACAGCCGCACCCGCGAAGAATTCGGCGTCGAGTTTGCCACCATTCCCTACCACCAGACAGCGGTTGCCACCCGCCTGCGCTGCGAGCGCCCGCATGGCCAGGCCGCACGCCAGTGGTTTTCAGCGGCCGGCGATATTCTGGCTTTCCTGCCGCTGGGCGGCCCGGACGGCCATGAGGTGGCCGTGGTCTGGTCGCTGCCGGTCAGCCAGGTTGAAGGGGTCAAGGCGCTGGACGATACAGGCCTGGCGATGGCACTGGAATCGGCCAGCCAGGGCATGCTGGGCCCGTTGACAGTTTGCGCCGAGCGCGCCGCCTGGCCATTGCAGCAGTCGGTCGCGCGCCAGTGGTGCGGCCCGATGCCCGGTAGCGCCCTGCACGATACCGCCCCGGCCCAAAGCTGGGTACTGGCCGGCGACAGCGCCCACGCCGTGCATCCGTTGGCTGGCCAGGGTTTGAACCTGGGCATGGCCGATATCGCCGCGCTGGCCCGTCTGCTGACCAGCGAAGATGCGCGCTGGCGCCGCCTGTCGGACCTGCGCCTGCTGCGCCGCTATGAACGCGAGCGCAAGGCGCGCCTGGCCCCCATCGGCTTGGCGATGGACAGCATTCAACAATTGTTTACCAGGCCCGAGACGCCTTTGCAGAACCTGCGCAACTGGGGCATGCGCGGCTTTGAGAGCAGCGGGCCGCTGAAATCCTGGGTTACCCGCCAGGCCATGGGAGTGAACTTTTAGCGCCCATCGGGTACAAACCGTTGTTCGGCCAGAAGCCGCTGTTAGTACCAAAATGTTAATTATTGCAGGGGTTTAGCGCGCAGCCCAGTCGGTAGACTGTAGTGCCCAAGCACCTGCAACAACTGGCATGGCGGTGTGCACAGCGGCTTTCAATGTGTTGGGGATCACCTGGCGCTGGCTTTCCATTATCAAGATTCAAAAAAGGTTTCCCATGCGAATTCTCTCTACCGTATTGGCCAGTGCTGCCATCGCGGCCAGTTTCTCTGCCAGTGCGCAAGAAGACGTGATCCGCAAGTCGCTGGCAGAGCGTATCCCCCAGCTGCAAAAGATTGACGAAGTCAGTGCCACGCCGATGCAGGGTCTGTATGAAGTGCGCGTTGGCACGGACCTGTTCTACAGCGATGCCAAGGGCAACTACCTGATCCAGGGCGAGTTGATCGACACCCAGGCGCACCGCAACCTGACCGAAGACCGCATCAACAAGCTGACGGCGGTGGATTTCAACAGCCTGAACCTGAAGGACGCGATCAAGACCGTCAAAGGCAATGGCTCGCGCAAGATTGCCGTCTTTGAAGACCCCAACTGCGGCTACTGCAAGCGCTTCGAGAAAGACCTGCAAAACGTCAAGGACGTGACCGTCTACACCTTCCTCTACCCGATCCTGAGCCCCGATTCGGTCGAGAAATCGCGCAACATCTGGTGCGCCAAGGACCCGGCCAAGGAATGGGCGAGCCACATGCTCAAGGGCACCGATGCCCCTGCCGCCGCATCGAGCTGCGACGTGACCGCCCTGCAGCGCAATATGGAATTTGGCCGCAAGTACAAGATCACCGGCACGCCGACGATCTTCTTTGCAGACGGCTCGCGCGTCCCCGGCGCCATCGGCTCGGACGACCTGGAAAAGCGCCTCAAGGCTGTCAAGTAATCCAGGCGCGCTGCAGCCCCCTTTTCTCAGGCCCTTCGGGGCCTTTTTTGCGTCCGCTGAATTCCTGGGTCGGCACGCGCCCATGCAATTGGGGCTACGCTTGCAGGCTATGACCCAAAGCGCACCCGCCCTGGCACCGCATGCCATCCAGTACACCATCACGCCCACCGATCTGCATGCCCACCTCTACCAGGTGGTGCTCAATATCCCCCGGCCCAAGGCGATGCAGACCGTGTCGCTGCCGGTCTGGATTCCCGGCAGCTACCTGGTGCGGGAGTTCTCCAAATCGCTGCAAGGCCTGAGCGCCAGCCAAGGCGGGCAGCTGGTCGACATCCAGCAGCAGAACAAGAACACCTGGGTGGTGGACTGCAGCGCGGCGGAGCCATTGACCCTGAGCTACCAGATTTGCGCCTACGACAGCTCGGTGCGCACCGCCTGGCTCGACAGCCAGCGTGGCTTTTTCAACGGCACCAGCGTGTTTCTGCGCGTGCATGGCAGCGAGGCCTTGCTGCAGGTGCTGCACATCGAGCCACCGGCCCAGCAGCCCCACTGGCAGGTAGCTACCGGCCTGATGGCCGCGCAGACCAACCCCCAGGGCTTTGGCCGCTACCACGCCAGCAGCTACGACGAGCTGGTGGACTGCCCGGTCGAGATGGGGGCGTTCTGGAGTGCCGAGTTCAGTGCCCACGGCGTGGCACACCGCTTTGTGGTGGCTGGTGCACCGCCCAGTTTTGATGGCGCGCGGCTGATTGCCGACACGCAAAAGATCTGCGAGACCGAAATCCGCCTCTGGCACCCCCGGGGCAAGCCGCCCTTCGAGCGCTATGTGTTCATGCTCAATGCGATGGACGACAACTATGGCGGCCTGGAGCACAAGAACTCCACCGCGCTGATCTGCAGCCGGCGCGACCTGCCCCGCAAGGGCGAGGCCCAGCCCAGCAGCGGCTACATCACCTTGCTGGGCCTGATCAGCCATGAGTATTTCCACACCTGGAACGTCAAGCGCCTGCGCCCTATGGAGCTGGCCAGCTACGACTACGAACGCGAGAACTACACCGAGCTGCTGTGGTTCTTCGAAGGCTTCACCAGCTACTACGACGACCTGGTCCTGCGCCGCGCGGGCCTGCTGGACAACGCGCAGTACCTCAAGCTGCTCAACAAGACCTTGAACCAGGTGCTGCAGACGCCGGGCCGCCATCTGCAAAGCGTGGCCGAAGCTAGCTATGACGCCTGGGTCAAGTACTACCGCCAGGACGAGAATACGCCGAATGCCACCGTCAGCTACTACACCAAGGGATCGCTGGTGGCGCTGTGCCTGGACCTGAGCCTGCGCCGTGCAGGCCACAGCGGGCTGGATGCGGTGATGCGGGCGCTGTACCGGCGCTGCAAGGCGGGCCCCATGCGCGAGCAGGACCTGCTCGATGTGCTGCAGGAGCTGACAGGCCGCAGCTGGGCCGCCGACATCAGCGCCTGGGTGCATGGCAAGCTGGACCTGCCCGTTGCCGCCCTGCTGCAGGCCCATGGCGTGGACTGCCAGCCCTACAAGCCCCAGATCGCCCAGCAGCTGGGCCTGCGGGTGGCCGAGGGCGCAGCGGGTATCAGCATCAAGGTGGTGCTGCGCGGCGGCGCGGCCGAGGCGGCCGGCATGATGGCGGGCGACGAATGGATCGGCATCGAGCCACTGCAGGCCAGCACCGACAGCATCGGCTGGCGCCTGCACAAGCTCGACGACCTGCCGCTGTATGCTGGCGATGCCCAGCAGGTGCTGGCGCTGGTGGCGCGCGACAAGCGCCTGCTGCGCCTGCCCCTGGCCTTGCCCGCCCGTGCCGCCAGCGCCCCGGGCAAAGGCCGCAAGAAGCCTCCAAAAACTGCCAGCCTGAGCGATACCGTTACCTTGGCTGTCACCGATGCGAATCTGGTCAACCTTTGGCTGGACGGGCGCTGATCACGGGTGGCGGCACGCCCACCAGCACCCAAAAAGCGCCATCTTGTGCAGGCTGCTGCGCCGCAACAGCCTGCTTGGTGTAGGATGCCTGTCGACCATGCGGGCGCCAGCAGGCCGCTGCTGCCCCACAAACCCAAGGAGACAGACCGTGGCCTATGAAATGATCGAAGTGCGCGTCGAAGCCGAAAAGGTTGGCATCATCACGCTGAACCGCCCCAAGGCGCTGAACGCGCTGAACGACCAGCTGATGAACGAGCTGGGTGAGGCGCTCAAGGCCTTTGATGCCGACAAGAACATTGGCTGCATGATCATCACCGGCAGCGAAAAAGCCTTTGCCGCCGGTGCCGACATTGGCGCGATGGCCAAGTACAGCTTTGCCGATGCCTATGGTGGCGACTACATCACCCGCAACTGGGAGGCGATCCGCAGCATCCGCAAGCCGGTGATTGCCGCCGTCAGCGGCTATGCACTGGGTGGTGGCTGCGAGCTGGCGATGATGTGCGACTTCATCATCGCCGCCGACAACGCCCGCTTTGGCCAGCCCGAGATCAAGCTGGGCGTCATCCCCGGCGCCGGCGGCACGCAGCGCCTGCCGCGCGCCGTGGGCAAGGCCAAGGCCATGGACCTGGCCCTCACCGGCCGCATGATGAATGCCGACGAGGCCGAACGTGCCAGCCTGGTCAGCCGCGTGGTGCCGGTCGACAAGCTGATGGAAGAAGCGCTGGGCGCGGCCATCATCATCAGCGGCTTCTCGCAGCTGGCCGTGATGGCTGCCAAGGAATCGGTGAACCGTGCCTTTGAGGGCAGCCTCAACGACGGCGTGATGTTCGAGCGCCGCCTGTTCCATGCGCTGTTCGCCACCAACGACCAGAAGGAAGGCATGGACGCCTTCGTCAACAAGCGCCAGGCCCAGTTCACAAACAGCTGATCGACGTGACGGTGCCGTGGAGGCCAGGCCAACGGGCCTGAGCATGCCCGGCATCTGCCACGCCCCATCACCCCATTACCCCATTACCCCATCACCCCATTTTTGACAAAACCTGGCGACATTGATCGCCAGGCCAAATTTTCGGTATATAATTTCGTTCTGCCGGTCGTATAGCTCAGTTGGTTAGAGCGCAGCATTCATAATGCTGATGTCGTAGGTTCAAGTCCCACTACGACCACCAGGTTACAAGCCGCAGTGATTGCATGGTCACTGCGGCTTTTCTCTTTGCCGCATCTGTTTTGATGGCTGCAAGTCCTACCGAAAAAGTCACCGCTAGCACCCCGTACGCCACCTATCCGCCTCTACAATGGAGCCCGTCGGTCGTATAGCTCAGTTGGTTAGAGCGCAGCATTCATAATGCTGATGTCGTAGGTTCAAGTCCCACTACGACCACCACATTCAAGCTCCCAAGCCAATGCGCGTTGGGAGCTTTTCTTTTTGAAAGAGGCCGCAGCGTGGTTGGCCTGGGCCCCTTTGCCCGAATACCGATGCAGCTGCAGTGCTGCATAAAAGCCAAGGGGAAAGGTGTCACTCTCATCGATCCCTATAAAACACTTGCCGAACTCACGCCCAGAGCCATGGGTTGGCGGGCTCGCGCTCAAAGCGCCAGCTCCCGCGCAACGACAGGTCGGCACTGCTTTCAGGCAAGTCAGCCCCGGCCACCACATGAGGCCAACCTCGCCCAAAATAGTGGCGAAATCCATAGACTGCAGCCGGCATGGCCCCAACGGCTGGCTATTCAAGCCATCAAGCGCTGAAAGCCCCTAGCGCAGCAGCACAACACAGGGGTCTGACCGCAATCCCGGCCATTGGCATGGGGGCAGAGTCTGCAGCTGCACACGAGGGGCCGGCTGCAGCAGCGGGGGCAGAAGACGCGCCGCACCGAGGTCACTCAAGGTATTCAAAATTGCGAGCTGGCCTGCGGCGGATCAAAGCTGCGGGCCTCTGCCAAGGGCCATCTCCAGCATGGCCAGGGCTGATCGCACAGCCGGGGCCAAGCGCTCGGCATATGGTGTTGGCCGCACCCCGCCGTGTAAACGCTCAAACAAAGAATCCTCCAGCACATCTCACGGCCGTGTTGTCGCCTGGCCGACTGCTGGCTGAGACAAATCCAGCGCCAAAGCAGCACGGCTGACGCTGCCGTGACGAAAACACGGCATCGATGACGCGCGGAAGATGGAGGCCCAGGCCAGATATATCCATAACGCTTATATCTCTTAGATAGATTATTCAATTGCTGATGATTTCGCCTACAGGCAGGATTGCCACCAACAGCACCACAACCCGGTGTCTCTCAGCCAAGGAGAATTTTTTGCAAGCCAGCATCAGCCCCAAAGCGCAAATTGCCGAGGTTTTCACCGCGCGCCATGCAGTCGTCGAAATGCTGCATGGCTGGGGTGTGGCGCATATCCTCGGTAATTCCGGCGTCACGGAGCTGCTGATGCTGCGTAACGCTCCTGAGGGCTTTTCGTACATATTGGGCCGGCAGCAAACCGTGGTGGTCGGTATGGCGGATGGCTATGTCCAAACCACAGGCCATGCCGCGATGGCGGGCATCGCGCAGGCAAAGCACCACAAGAAGATCATTGGGACATCGGCGATGGCTCTGCCGCGTATGCCATTCAGGCCCTATGGAGCGCGGCACAGCAGCAGTGGCCGGTCACCTGCATCCTCTTCAAAAACCGACGCTACGCGGCACTGCAAGACTTCTCCAAGGTCTTCGGCTACCGATTGGGCGAGAACGTCGCAGGCACAGCACTGCCTGGCATCGACTTCGTTGGTCTGCCCAAAGGCCAAGGCTGCGGCGCCATACAAATTACCGAAGCAAGCAGCCTGCGGGAAATTCTGACAGACGCTTTGCATAACCCCCCGTGTCACGCTGATCGAGGTCGCGGTGGCCTGATCTCGTCACCCTATTTTTGGGAGATTAACTTTGAAGATAGAACAAGCACCGGCATCAGCCAGCATCGGCATTCTGGGGGCTGGCGCCATGGGTACGCTGTTTGGCACCCGGCTGGCCTGCGCGGGCATCCCTGTCACCTTAGTGGATGTCAACCAAGGCTTGCTCCAGACCATACGCGAACAAGGCTTGCGCTGTGAGACTGACCAAGGGGTGCTACGCGCTCGGGTACAGGCCTTGCAAGCCCATGAACTGGTACAGCCTGTCGCAAGATGGCTGGTGTTCACCAAGTCAGCACACACCGAAAGTGCGCTAGAGAGCATTAGTCACCTGATAGGACCTAATACCTTGCTGCTGAGCCTGCAAAACGGCATAGGCCACATCGAGACCCTTCACCGTTTTGCCGCTGCCCAGCAAATTGCGGTGGGCGTGACAACATGGCCAGCCCGATTGCTGGGTGCAGGCCAGGTGCACTCGCTGGGCAGCGGCAAGATTCGCATGATGCCTCGCAGCGGGCAGATCGGCGCCGGCTTTCAGGACCTTTGTGACGACCTCAACCGTGCAGGCTTGCAAAGTCAGATAGACCCTCAGGTAGAGACCGCTATCTGGGAGAAGCTGGCCTTTAATGCCGCCTTCAATGGCCTGTGTGGCATCACGCGCCAAACCGTAGATGGGCTGGCCTGCCCTTTAGGCCGCGATCTGATCTACCAAGTCGTCGCAGAGGTCGTGACAGTCGCCACCGCCAACGGTATAGCGGTCGATGTGCCACGCATCCATGCCACGGTGGAAGATGCGCTGCACCACCATGTCGGCCACCAACCCTCGCTGCTGCAGGACCTGCTCGCCGCGCGCCCGACCGAGACAGACTCGATCCATGGCGCGGTAATACATGCAGCCCAGCGACACGGCGTTGCCACCCCTTTGAATGCCATGCTCCACCAGCTCATCCGCCTGACAGAGCAACGCAGTTCATAGCGGCGCGATTCCGTCAGCCTTGCAGTGTCTGGGCAGGCACTGGTTCAAAAGCCCGTTAACCAGGAGACCCCATGCGTAGAACCTTTTTGAAAGCAAGCGCGGCTTGCGGCATGCAACTGATGCTCGGTACGGCCTACTCCCAACCTGTTTCTGGAAAACCTATAGAGTGGGTAGTGGGGTTTGCTGCGGGCGGAGGCTCAGACGCCGTAGCCCGCAGTGTGGCTGAAGCCTGGTCCCAACCTCTGCAGCGCAACATTGTCGTGGTCAACAAGCCCGGCGCCGGCACCAATATTGCCGCAGACTACGTAGCTCGCTCGCGTGATCAGGGCAATATTGTTTTCACTGCTGACTTTGCAACCCTTGCATCCAATCCGCACCTTTTTCCCAAGCTCACCTACAACGCCGAGGAGGATTTCGTCCCGATCGGCCTGCTGGCACGGTTCCCCATGCTGCTGGTAGTCAACAACGCGTTGCCGGTCTCCAACTTCCAGGAGTTCAAGGCCTGGGCTCAGGCCAATCCCGACAAGCTCAGCTATGGAACACCCGGCTTGGGCACGCCGCATCACCTTGCCACCGAACTGCTGTCACAGGAAATGGGACTGAAGATGACGCATGTGCCCTACCGAGGTGCCGGCCCAGCCATGCTGGATGTCATCGGTGGCCAAGTCCCTTTCATGCTGGTAGATAGCGCTGCAGGTCTGCCCCACATCCACCCAGGCAAGGTCCGTGCGATCGGCGTGGCAAGTACTCAGCGGCTCCAGAGCCTGCCCCAGACGCCGACGCTCATCGAACAAGGTCTGGCCAATTTCGAAGTCTTTGCTTGGCAAGGGCTGGTCGCGCCCAAAGACACCGACGAGGCCACCGTTCAGACCTGGTCCACGGCTTTACAGGACACCCTGAAGACCCCAGCCATGCAGGCCCGCTTCGAAGCGCTGGCTCTTGAGGCGTTACCCAGTACGCCCGAACAGATGCGTACATTCTGGCGCTCCGAGAAAACGCGCTGGGGACAGGTCATTCGAGCCGCGAACATCAAGCTAGACTGAGCAAGGCGCCACACAGCAAGGAGAAGATGGATGCACACGCCGATCAATGAGCGCGCTTACCGAGCAGCGCTAACCGGCCGCTGCCAGCCTTGATGGCCAAAGGCTGTGCCGCTCTGACCCTCCTCTGGGCGTGGTGTTGATCTGCCACCGTCTGCGCAGGCGCAGCTTTAGCCGGAACGCCCTAAGCGCTTGGTCGTCAGTTTCGCCCCCGGTCGCAGAGCTGGTGCGATGGGACGCGCGATCTTGCCGACAAAGAGCCAGGAGTCATGCCAGCCCGTGGTCGCAAAGAACAGCGTGCAAGATTTCATCAGCTATCTCCAAGCCAAACCTAGTGCATTGTTGTAATGCCTCCAGGACCGGAAGGCTCGCCGCATCGGGCAGGTGAAATGATCTAACAAAGAGCCAGAGTCGATACCGTCCAGAGCGCTCAGCGGACAACTCCAGTACTGGTTCGACCCAGGCCCGGGTTTCCAGCAGGGGGAGGCGGGAACGCTCAGCTTCCCGGCTATTGGGCGCCCTCTACCCCCACATCCCTCCCCTGCTGAAAGCGGTTTACCGGGCTTTGAGCCGATACGCTATTTGGGCACTTACGCCCTGGCGGGCACACCCGCGTCGGTGATGAGAGCGGTGCGCGCCAGCATGCTCAACAGCCATGGCGCCACAGAGCTTCTTGGATATCATCCGAGGCCTGGGCGCGATCCTTGAGCGGAACATGGCTCGCCAAGCATTCAAAGCCCACCATGCTACAGAGCACGCACGTTTTGCAAAGCTGATTCAGGAGATTGATTTGGAGGTCGAATGAATAGCACCTCAGGCTGGGCTACACAAATCGCCATCGCAGATGGTCTGGCGTGGAGCTTACGCAGCAAAACCCTGGCGCCTCACTCCTGACGGCAGCCGCCCTCTGTCTTTGCGGCCACAATAGCCCCCATGCAAGACCTGTTCAGCCCCACCGCCGACGAGGGCAAGCCGCCCTGGGAGCGCATTGCCATTGGCCACCAGGCCTGCGTGCTGCGCGGCTTTGCACTGCGCTGGGAGAGTGACTTGCTCCGCCAGGTGCAGGAACTCGTGCAGCGGGCCCCGTTTCGGCATTTGCGCACGCCGGGTGGCCGCCAGATGCAGGTGGCGATGACCAACTGCGGTGATTTCGGCTGGTACAGCGACCAGCGCGGCTACCGCTACACCGCAACCGATCCGTTGAGCGGCCAACCCTGGCCGCCGATGCCACCCGCCTTTGCAGCGCTGGCTGCGCAGGCGGCAGAAGCCGCCGACCTGCCGCCTTTTGCGCCCAATGCCTGCCTGATCAACCGTTACTCCGTCGGCACCCGCCTGACCCTGCACCAGGACGAAGGTGATGCCCGCCACCCCATCGTGTCGGTGTCACTGGGCTTACCCGCCATCTTTCTGTGGGGCGGCGACCAGCGCGCCGACGCCACGCAAAAGCTGCCGCTGCAGCATGGCGATGTGGTGGTCTGGGGCGGCGTGGACCGCATGCGCTACCACGGGGTGATGCCGGTCAAGGATGGGGCCAGCCCGGTGGCCCATCCGCTGCTGGACGGGCAAAGAATCAACCTCACTTTCCGCCACGCCAGCTAGACGGCTGCGCCGCTGCCCGCACCACCCAACTCCTGCGACAGGCAATCGATAAAGCTGCGCACCTTGGGCGCCAGATAGCGGCGGCTGGTGTAGATCGCATACAGGGTCACCGTCAGCGCATCCCACTGCGGCAGTACCCGCTGCAGCTGGCCGCTGCGCAGATCGTCCTCCACCAGCCACGAGGGCAGGAAACCCAGGCCCATGCCGGCGCGCACCGCATGCAGGCTGAGGTTGGAGTCATCGGACAGCAAGGCCGGTTGCACATTCATCGGCGCGCTGCGGCCCCCGGGCTGGCTCAACTGCAGGGGGCTGAGCGACACATAACTGGGCAGCACTCCAAGATGCTGGGCCAGGTCGGCAGGTTGCTGGGGCGGGCCCGCCTGCTCCAAGTAAGCGGGGCTGGCCACCAGGTAGAAGGGCACCTGGCACAGCGGGCGGGCAATCAGATGCGGCGCGGGGTCGGACGAGGCCCGCAAGGCCATGTCGTAGCCGGCAGTGGCCAGGTCAATCTTGTGGTTGTCCAGGTGGATGTCGACCAGTACCTGCGGATAACGGGCGCGGTAGCGTGCCAGGATGCGCGCCATCTGCGGCGTGGCACACCAGACCGGCGCGCTGATCTTGAGCTGGCCGCTGGGGGCCTGGTTGTGCTGGCCGATCTCCTGGGCGGCGGCATCGAGCATCTCCAAAGCCAGGCGGCTTTGCGCATACCAGCGCTGGCCCGCTTCGGTCAGGCTGACATGGCGGCTGCTGCGGTTGAGCAGGCGCGCACCGAGGCGCTGCTCCAGCTGGGCCACATGCTTGCTGACCATCGGCGCCGAAATGCCCAGACGCTCGCCGGCCTGGGCAAAGCTGCCGTTGTCCACGACCGCCTGGAACACCTGCATGCTGATGAGCTGGTCCATAGTTTCTCAACAGGAAATCAACCACTGCATTTTAGCTACTTGGTTTCCTTTTGGGCAGCTACTACATTGGAGACAAGGAGTTTTCCATATGACCATGACCACCCCCACCGCCCCGGCCAGCAACAGCGGCAGCCGCCTGCCCGTGTACTTCATCTCGCACGGCGGCGGCCCCTGGCCCTGGATGCCCGAGATGCATGACTACTATGCGCAGCTGGCGGCCTCCTTGGCCGATATTCCGCGCCAGATCGGCCGCACACCGCGCGCCATCCTGATGGTGTCCGCCCACTGGGAGGCCGATAGCTTCACCGTGCAGTCCACGCCTCAACCCGGCATGATCTATGACTACGGCGGTTTCCCGGCCCACACCTACCAGATCCACTACCGCTCGCCCGGATCACCCGCGTTGGCCGAGCGCGTGGCGGGCCTGCTCGCCCAGGCCGGCATTGCCGTGGAGCAGGACGCCGAGCGCGGCTATGACCACGGCATGTTCTCGCCGATGGCCGCGATCTACCCGGAGGCCCAGGTGCCGGTGGTGCAGCTGTCGCTGCGCCGGGGCCTGGACCCCGCCGAACACCTGGCACTGGGCCGCGCACTGGCCGCCTTGCGCGATGAGGATGTGCTGATCATCGGCAGCGGCCTGTCGTACCACAACCTGCGCGCCTTTGGCCCGCAGGCCCGAGTGCCCTCCAAGGCCTTTGACGACTGGCTGGCCGAGACCATGCTGCAGGTGGACAGCGCCAGCCGCAGCCAGCGCCTGCTGGATTGGGAGGACGCCCCTGCGGCCCGCATTGCCCATCCGCGCGAAGAGCATTTGCTGCCGCTGATGGTGGCCGTCGGTGCCGCCGAGGCCGACCGCGCCATGCGCATCTACCACGAGGATGCCTTCATGGGTGGGCTGGCCGTGTCCAGCTACCGGCTGGATGCAGCCTGAGCGCTGTGGATGCCGGGTGCGGTAGACACCCCCTCCAAAAAAGTTGCACCATACAACCATATGGATGTATATTGCAACCAACTACTGGAGCAACGTATGGCAGCCGACACCCCCCTGGTCAACGACATCCGCAGCGCCTCCCGCACGATGGTGCGGGAACTGGGCTTTATGGCCAATACCTTGGCGGCCACGCCCTACTCTGCCTCTGCAGTCCATGCGTTGCTGGAAATCGATGCGCATGGCAATCTCACCGCCGCCCAGTTGGCAGAGTTTCTGGGGCTGGACAAATCCAGCGTCAGCCGCATGGTGGCCAAGCTCATCGCCAACGGCGAGCTGCAGGAGCAGCCCTGCGCAGACGATGCGCGCGCCAAGCAATTGCAGCTGTCAGCGCAAGGCCAACGCACGGTAGCGGGCATACACGCCTACGGCCAAACACAGGTGCGCAGCGCGCTGGCGCAGCTCAACCCCTCGCTGCAACAGGCGGTGGCGCAGGGCTTGACCGCCTATGCCCAGGCCTTGCAGGCGCACCGGCTGGGCAGTGCGGCAGGCAAAGCCAGCTCCGCCAACGCAGCCACCAGCAGCATCCAGATCCACAGCGGCTACCGCCCGGGCACCATTGGCCGCATTGCTGAGATGCATGCCGTGTTCTATGCCCGCCACTGGGGCTTTGGCGCCTTCTTTGAAAGCAAGGTCGCCTCGGGCCTTGCCGAATTCAGTGGCCGCCTGGGCGAGCCCCGCAACCAGATCTGGACGGCGGTGCAGAACGAACGCATCGTCGGCTCGGTTGCCATTGACGGCCAGGACCTGGGCAACAACCAGGCGCATTTGCGCTGGTTCATTCTCGATGACGGCTGCCGTGGCGGTGGCATAGGCCGCCAGCTGCTGACGCAGGCCCTCGCCTTTTGCGACCAGCGCGGCTTCGCCAGCACCGAACTCTGGACCTTCCAGGGGCTGGATGCGGCGCGCAGGCTCTACGAATCGCTGGGTTTTGTGCTGGTGCATGAAGAAGCTGGCCAGCAATGGGGCTCGACCGTGGTGGAGCAGCAGTTCAGCCGCCGCCTGCACAGCGCCTAGGCGGGCGATGCAGACCCGCCATCCAGCGCTGTGGGCGGCCGCCACCACGGGCATGCTGGTGGGCGCGGCCATGGTCTCCACCAGCGTGCTGTCGCCCGCCGCATCGCCGGCCAGCCTGGCATTCTTGCGCTATGCCATCGGGCTGGCCATTCTGGCCGGCCCGGCGCTGTTCGTCACCTGGCCGCGCTACCGCGCCGGCGATGCGCTGGCCATTGCGTTGCTGGGCGTGGCGCAGTTTGCAGTGCTGATTCTGCTGCTCAACCATGCGCTTGCGCGCCTGCCCGCCTCCACTTGCGCACTGGTGTTTGCCACCATGCCCTTGTTCACCTGGTGCCTGGCAGCGCTGTCAAGGCGCGAGGCCTTCAGCACCCGCAGGCTGGCAGGCCTGGCACTGGCAGTGGGTGGCGTCGCGGTGCTGCTGATGGGAGGCGCGGGTGCAGCGGGCGGCCTGGACCTGCGGGCCGGCTCCGGCATGGCCGCGTTGCTGGCGGCCACCCTGGTCGGCGCGGCCACCAGCATCCTCTACGGCCCCTATATGCGGCGCTACCCGGCGCTGCCCACCAGTTGCCTGGCGATGGCGGCATCGGTGCTGTTTCTGGCGCTGTATGGCGGCTGGTATGGCCAACCGCTCTGGCCGGCGTTCTCGGCCGCCCAATGGGGCCATATGGTCTTCATCGGCCTGTCGAGCGGGCTGGGCTATTTTTGCCTGCTGTGGGCGCTGGGCCGACTGGAGGCATCACTGGTGATTGCCTTCCAGGCACTGGGCCCCGTGACTGCCGCGCTGCTGGAGCTGGCCTTGCACCAGCGCCTGCCGTCACCGGCGCTGCTGGCAGCCATCGCGCTGGTACTGGCCGGCCTCGTCGTCAGCACCCAGGCGCCCGCCGGCTAGGCCCAGCTTGCCCCAGTGCCGGACTGCGGCACCGCCGGTGTTTGTAGAATGCGGCCTCCAGCCCCTGGATATACACCATGAACCGCTGCACAACACCCCACACCACCCACCTCCGCCTGCGACGCGCCACGCGCGCCAGCCTTGCCGCATTGGCCCTGGCGCTGGGCGGCATCAGCGCCCTGCCCAGCCTGGCACAGACCGCCACCTTTGCCCCATTCCAGGGCCCCGTCCGCGCCTTTCCGCCCCAGGCGCTGCGTGGTGACCTGGTGGTCACCAGCACAAGCCAGGCCACCATCGATGGCCAGTCAGTGGGCCTCGCTCCCGCGTTCAAGCTCTACAACCCGCGCAACACCACGATACGCCCCAACACCGTGCTGGGCCAGAAGCTGACGGTGAACTATGTGATCGAGAAAACCAGCGGCCGCGTGCATGCCGCCTGGATCTTGAACAGCGAAGAAGCCGCCCTCAAACGCGACCGCGCCGACAACGGCTTCTGGAGCGGACTCTTTAAATAAGGCGCATTGGCGCCGCCGCATGGGCTGACCGCTGGGGTCAGAGCCCGGCGGGGCGGTCCGCGCACCCACCCCCTTGAGCAGCAGCGCGCCCATCTGGCGCCTGGTTTTCTGCCGTATGACGGTATTCCTTCGGGCCTGCAACCGCAGCCCCGGGGTCCCCACGAGATTTGCACCATGTCCAAAAAAGTATTTATCAAAACCTTCGGCTGCCAGATGAACGAGTACGACTCGGACAAGATGGCGGATGTGCTGGGCGCCGCCCAGGGCTACGAGCCCACGCAGGACATGGACGAGGCCGACCTGATCCTCTTCAATACCTGCTCGGTGCGCGAGAAGGCGCAGGAGAAAGTGTTCTCCGACCTGGGCCGCATCAAGCACCTGAAGGAAAAAGGCGTGCTGATTGGCGTGGGCGGCTGCGTGGCCAGCCAGGAAGGCGCCGAGATCATCAAGCGCGCGCCCTATGTCGATGTGGTGTTTGGCCCCCAAACCCTGCACCGCCTGCCCGAGCTGCTCAATGCCCGCGCGGCCAAGGCCAAGCCGCAGGTCGACATCTCCTTCCCCGAGATCGAGAAGTTCGACCACCTGCCACCCGCCCGGGTCGAAGGCGCATCGGCCTTTGTGTCGATCATGGAAGGCTGCTCCAAGTACTGCAGCTACTGCGTGGTGCCCTACACGCGGGGCGAAGAGGTGAGCCGCCCGTTTGAGGATGTGCTGGTCGAAGTGGCTGGCCTGGCTGCGCAAGGCGTCAAGGAAATCACCTTGCTGGGCCAGAACGTGAATGCCTACCTGGGCAAGATGGGGGATACGGCCGAGATTGCCGACTTCGCGCTGCTGCTGGAGTACGTGGCCGAGATCCCCGGCATCGAGCGCATCCGCTACACCACCAGCCACCCCAATGAGTTCACGCCGCGCCTGATCGAGGCCTATGCCAAGATCCCCAAGCTCGTATCGCACCTGCACCTGCCGGTGCAGCACGGCAGCGACAAGATCCTGATGGCGATGAAGCGCGGCTACACCGCCATGGAGTACAAGAGCACGGTGCGCAAGCTGCGCGCCATCCGTCCCGATCTGGCGATGAGCAGCGACTTCATCGTCGGCTTCCCCGGCGAGACGGAAGAGGACTTCCAGAAAATGATGAAGCTCATCGACGATGTGCGCTTTGACAACTCCTTCAGCTTCATCTTCAGCCCCCGCCCCGGCACGCCCGCCGCCAACCTGCCCGATGACACGCCATACGAGGTCAAGCTGCGCCGCCTGCAGGAGCTGCAGGCTGTCATCAACCACAATATCAAGACCATCAGCGATGAGCGCCTGGGCACCGTGCAGCGCCTGCTGGTGGAGGGCAAATCCAAGCGCGACAACGGCGAACTGATGGGCCGCACCGAATGCAACCGCGTGGTCAACTTCCCCGGCCAGGAGCGCCTGATCGGCCAGATGGTCGATGTGCGCATCACCGAGACGATGACCTATACGCTGCGCGGCGAAGTGCTGATCACCCACTAAAGTGCATCGCCGGCATGCTGATGCAGCGCTGGTCAGCCGCTGCAAACACGGAGAAAATGGCCCTCTGACCTGCTTTTGTGGCCCGCAAAGGCCACAGCCGCCTTGGGGCCCGTTAGCATGCAGGGGGCGCATGAGGGATGCGCCATAACTAGAAAGGCAGCATCACCATGGCATCCGTGTCCGACCCGTCCACCGCACTGCGCAGCGAGGCGCTTGACGCCTTTCTGGACCATGTTGATACCCTGTTCAACACCGAGGACGACACGCAGGAATGGCCTGCCCGCCAGGCCGCAGCCGCCCAGCAGCTGGCATCGCGCGCGCTGGAGCCCGAGGACCTGGACCAGTTGCGCCGCGTCTACCGGCTGTGGAGCATGGCCGGCCAGCCCGCCCAGGCCCTGGCTGCCGTGCAGCAGCACCAGGCCCGCCTGCTGCAGGAGCTGACCGCCGACGCCCAGCGCGATGCCGCCGTCACCATGGCCATGCTGCAGGCCGATGCCGCCGAGGATGTGCCCGGCCTGCCGCGCGAGCAGTACCGCGACGTGATCGCGCAGGCGATGGCGGCCGTGGACCAGGCCGGCGCGCTGGGCGATCCCGACCGCGCCTGGCGCCACCTGGCGCGCCACGCCCACCAGGCCCAGGCACTGGACCTGCAAGAGCAGATCTACCGCAAACAACACCAGTACAAAAGCCAGCAGGCCGACCGCGCCCAGCTGCGCGCCTGGGACGATGCCATGCTGGCCACGCGCCTGGGCCACATCGAAGCGGCCAAGGGCAACAGCACGGCGGCCCGCGACCTGGGCCACTACGCGCTGCAAAAACTCCAGCGCGCAGAAGCGGGCCAGGACATTGACACCGACGACTGGCTGCTGCTGGGCGAGGACATCATTGCGCTGGCGCCCGATGCACTGGCCCAGCACAGCGAACTGACCCTGGCCAGCCTGCCTAGCAACGCATCGCCAGCCGCCTGGCGCGATGCGCGCGCCCAACTCGCGCGCCTGGCCGCTGGCAGCCTGCACCAGCAAGGCGCTCTGGATGCCGCCATCAGCAAAGGCCAGGAAGGCCGCTTTGCCCTGGTGCGCGACAGCGATGACAGCAGCAGCGCCCGGCTGATCGACTGGCTGGTGCAGGCCGCCCGCCTGCCCGAAGCCGCCCACATGTGCTTTGAGAGCACCCTGCACAGCCGCCCCGGATCGCGCGAAGCCGCCTGCCGCCAGGCACTGGCCCACCTGGGCGAATCGGATGGCGCACCCTACTGGGCTTTGACTCTGATGGCCGCCGCCAAAGACGAGGACCTGGCCGAATTTCTGCCTGCCGACATGGATGCCGAGCAGGCCTTTGCGCACTACAGCGCGCTGGTGCAGCAGCAGTCCCTCAACCACCCGATGTGGCGCCTGCTGCAGGGCAACCATCTGTTTGAGCAGCAGGACTATGCGCAAGCCCTGCCGCTGCTGGAGACCCTGGCCGAGCGCCCCCAGTACGCCAATGGCGAGCTGGCCTACCGTTTGTTTGTCTGCCGCGCCCGCGTGGCGGGCCTCGCCAGCGCGCTGCAGTCGCCCTATATCCGCTGCGACAGTGGCAGCTGGTGCTATGCGATGGGCGTGCAGTTGGACGACGACGAGGAGCTGATGAAGGCCATCGGCGGCGAGGGCGAGGAGCTGCCCGCCGACTGGCCTTATGACGAGCTGCTGCGCTGGATCAAGCACTACTACGAGACCGGCCAGGCCCGCTTCGAGCACTGGTTTGCCACCGGCCAGGGCAGCTACAAGGATGGCAACCTGCACGACTACTCGATGCTGTGCAACAACCTGGCCATCAAGTACCGCTACAACGACGAGAACTACGACGGCGCGCTGGCGCTGCATGCCAAAGGCATCGCGACCAGCCCCTTTGCCGAGCACTACAACGGCATCGTCTCCACCCATATCGACAGCGACAACTACGCGCAGCTCATCCCGGCGGCCGAGCAGCTGTGGCACTACAGCCGGGACAACGGCTACAGCCGCCACAGCCCCTGCGACTATTTCCCCAAGGTGGCCTACGCGCTCTACCAGCAAGACCGCAATGTGGAAAACAGCATCTGGCTGGAGCGCCTGGACGAGTGGTGGAGCCAGCTCGACGAAGATGAGCAGCGCAGCGAGCGCTATGACTATCTGCGCAGCCTGCTGAACCAGCTGGACTACTACTCGGCCATCCACGGCGCCGAGGTGCTGCCACGCCTGCAGGCGCTGCTGCCCGAGCTGGAGCAGCGCCAGAACCCCTACCTGCTGCGCCGCGCAGGCGATGCGATGCAGACCTCGGGCACGGACCAGCAAGCGATGCAGATCTACCAAAAGGCACTGGCCTGCTCGCGGGCCGATGACCCGGCCGAGCGCGAGAAGCTGCAGACCACCATCGACAAGCTCAACGCCCAGCTGATCACTGCCGCGCCCAGCGCGGGCGGCGGCAAGCCCTGGTGGAAGTTCTGGTAAGCCCCTCCATGCGCACAAGCACGGTGTACCTGGCGCGCAATGTGGTCAACGCGCCCGAGCTCAAGGCCCGCATCATCGCGCGCAGCCGCGAGCGCGGCGACACGCCCGAGATTGCCACTTGGCTGCAGAACCATTTCTACCGCTACCTGGTGGGCAACTTCAGCACGCCGCCCGAGGCGGTGCAGGCCATCAGCACGACCGAAGCGCTGCAGCAGCGCTATGCCGCTGGCGCACCGGCCTGGGCGCTGGCCTTGCTGGCCCGCAAGACCGGGCCCGAGGCCTCGCCTGCCGATTCAGCACTGTGGTGGATCAGCCCTGCCCATGAGAGCGTGCTGGCGCTGGAGCGCCGGCTGTTGGAGTTCTTGCAGTCGCGCCAGGGCACCTCGCTGGAAGGCAAGCTCGCGCGCATCAACTGCCCGCAGGCGCTGGAGCGCTGGGCGCAGGAGCACCAGGCTTTTGAGGCCCAGCAACTGGCCGGTTGGCGCCAGCACCAGCCCCATGCGGTGCAGATGCTGTGGCAAGGCAGCCAGGGGGCCTTTGTCGAGCTGCTGCCCGGCAGCGGCGTACTGCGCGAAGAGATGGCCTACGAGAGCCAGATGATGCGCCACTGCCTGGGCCAGTTTGCCAACCGCCGCCAGCTCAGCGGCGGCTATGGCGAGCACTATGCCGAGGGCTGCGAGCAAGGCCGCATGCGCATCTTCAGCTACCGCACCGGCCAGGGCCAGCCGCGCATCACCATCAATGCCTGGCTGCAGCCCGATGGGCGCCTGCGCATCGACCAGATCAAGGGCAAGCAGAACCGCCCGCCGGTGGACCGCTACCGCGCCGATGTCATCGCCTTTCTGAACCAGCTGGACACCAGCGACGACACGCCCGACGATGCGCTCGGCATGCGACTGCTGCGCACCAGCGGCGCGCAACCAGGCTGGCACGCCGTTGAGAACCTGCACAGCGAGGCCGAGCAACTGCAGCTGTGGCAGCGCCAGCCCAGGCTGCTGGCCCATCTGCGGCACACCTCCCCGCTGGTGCAATGGCTGGCTGCAGCGCATGACTGCAGCCTGCTGGCTGGCCAGCACCTGCCGCCTGCGCTGGCCTACACGTTGGAACAGGCCGGCAAAGCGCCCCCCGGGATGCAGGCCCACCCCCGGCCGGAGGCGCAGCGATGATCCAGCTCCTGGTGGCAGCCACCGGGCTGTGGCTGGTGTGGCAATGCGTGCGAGCCTTTCGCCGGCAATGGGGCAGCCAGTCGCCCGCGCGGTCAGGACCGCTGGGGCATTACCTGCTCACGCCCGAGCAGAACTGGGCGTTGGCGCTGGCGCACCCGATGGCCTTCCATGCGCTCAAGGATGGCTTTGCCGACAGCGCGATGCCCTCGCCCACCGCCGGCCTGGCAGCATCGTTGCGGCCCATGGCCCTGCATGCCTTCGGCCTGCGCACCGATCTGGACGATGCGCAGGTGCGCGCGCAATTGCCCGAGCGCATGCGCACGCGCTGGTGGTGCCTGGATGTGGAACGGCTGCAGGCGGGGGATGACGCGCGTGCCGCGATGGCCTTTGCCTGCGTCCGGACTGCCTTTTTTGTGCGCTCCGCAGCCATGCTGGGCTGGCTCAGCGCCGAGCAGCAGTGGCAGCTGCTGCAGCTCAATGCCGCGCGGGCCCGCGATTGCTTTGGCAACTGGCAGGAGCTGGGCAGCGCCTATATCCAGGGCCGCGCACAATGGGTGGCCAAGGGCCGGTCGGATGCACTGGGCCGCAGCCTGGACCCGGAGGAGTTGCAGCACTGGCTGCAGGATGCCTCGCATCCCTGGGGTGCCTATGCCTGGCGCTGACCCCGCCTTTGCCGCCGTTTTGGGCGCGCTGCCTGTTGTTTTATTCAGCCGATGAATATTCTCATGCGTCAAAAATCGTGCGTGCCTCGGTGAAGCGGCGTGAGAAATAGGGATTGTCCAGACTCACCGTCTTGACCACGCCGCCGCTCGACGGCGCATGTACAAACTGGTTGTTGCCGGCATAAATGCCCATGTGCGAGTAGCGCCCTCCCATGGTGTTGAAGAACACAAAATCGCCGCGCTGCAGATCATGCCGGTCAATCTCGGCGCTCACCCCTGCCCACTGGGCCGTGGTACGCGGCAGGCGGCGCGTGGTGATGCCCTGGATCGCATACTGGATCAGGCCGCTGCAGTCAAAGCCGCCTTCGGGGGTGTTGCCGCCATAGGTGTAGGGCGTGTTGACGACGAGCATGACCCGCGCATACAGCGCCTCGCGCAACTCGCCGCTCAGCCCCAGATTGACGGGCACGACACCGGTGTCAACGCGCGGCGAGGTGGCCACCTCCGTGGCGGAGCGCCGGCCCGCCGCTGGCCGCGCACTGCGCGGCGGCGCGGAGCTGCAGCCCGCCAGCAATGCGGAGGCCGACAGCGCCCAGAGCAAAAAGGGGCGGCGCGCAGCCGCGTCTTGGTGGTCCATGGTCTCCCCCTTGGATTCAGGCCGCAAGAAATTCATAAAGCATATTATTCACAATTCCATGCAAGTTTGTGAAATGTATTGGTATTTATGGCGAGGACGTTGTTCGCTCGCCTTTTTACCAATTTGTCAAACATGCCGAATACCCGGAATGCCCAACTATTCTGCTTTCAGAGGGAGAAGACTACAATTTGTGTCGTAAGCATAGAAAACAAGCATCCTTCATTGAAAGGACACCCCATGGTGCAATTCTCCAGACGCCAGTTCATGAAAGTGACTGGTTCGACTCTGGCGGGTTCCAGCCTGGCGGTGATGGGCTTCTCGCCCGCCACCGCACTTGCCGGAGTTCGTCAGTACAAGCTGGTCGGCAGCACAGTGACACGGCAAACCTGCACGTATTGCTCTGTTGGCTGCGGCATTTTGATGTACTCGCTGGGCGATGGCGGCAAGAACGCCAAGCTCTCGGTGATCCACGTCGAAGGCGACCCCGACCATCCCGTCAACCGCGGCACCTTGTGCCCCAAGGGCGCATCGCTGCTGGACATCGTCCACAGCCCCAACCGCCTGCTCTACCCCGAATACCGTGCGCCCGGCTCCAACGAGTGGAAGCGCCTGTCCTGGGATGAGGCCCTGACCCGCATCACCAAGCTGCTCAAGGACGATCGCGATGCGAACTTCCTCGAGAAGACCGATGATGGACTGACGGTGAACCGTTGGACCTCGACCGGCATGCTGGCCGCCTCGGCCTCCAGCAACGAAGCCGGTTACATCACCTACAAAGTGGCCCGCTCTTGGGGCATGTTGGCGTTCGACAACCAAGCCCGTGTCTGACACGGCCCGACGGTGGCAGGTCTTGCCCCGACGTTTGGCCGTGGAGCGATGACGAACCATTGGGTCGACATCAAGAACGCGGACGTTATTTTGATCATGGGCGGCAATGCCGCTGAAGCCCACCCTTGCGGCTTCAAATGGGTGACCGAGGCGAAGGAGCACAACAAGGCTCACTTCATGGTGGTCGACCCGCGCTTTAACCGATCGGCTTCGGTGGCGGATTTCTACGCCCCTATCCGCTCCGGTTCGGACATTGTTTTCCTCGGCGGTGTGATCAACTACCTGCTGACGAACGACAAGATCCACCACGAGTACGTGCGCAACTACACCGACTTCACGTTCATCGTGCGGGAAGACTTTGCGTTCGACGAGGGCATCTTCTCGGGCTACAACCCCGAAAAGCGCACCTACGACAAGGCCAGCTGGGACTACGAGCTGGGCGAGGACGGTTACGTCAAGACCGACCCGAGCCTGCAGCACCCGCGTTGCGTCTACCAATGGCTCAAGCGCCACTACGCCAGCTACACGCCTGAGAAGGTGGAGAGCGTCTGCGGCACGCCCCAGGCCAAGTTCCTGCATGTCTGCGAAAAGCTCGCATCGACGGCACAGGCTGGCCGCGCAGCCACCATCCTGTACGCACTGGGCTGGACCCAGCACTCGATCGGCGCGCAGATCCTGCGTACCGGCGCCATGGTCCAGCTGCTGCTGGGCAATATCGGTGTCGCCGGTGGCGGCATGAACGCCTTGCGCGGTCACTCCAACATCCAGGGCCTGACCGACCTGGGCCTGCTGTCCAACGCACTGCCAGGCTACCTGACGCTGGCCAACCAGGGCGAGCAGGACTACCAGAAGTACATCGACGCGCGCACGCAAAAGCCTTTGCGTGCCAACCAGATGAGCTACTGGCAGAACTACCCCAAGTTCCATGTGAGCCTGATGAAGGCTTTCTGGGGACCGGCGGCCACCAAGGACAACAACTGGGCCTACGACTACCTGCCCAAGCTCGACAAGCAGTACGACATGCTGCAGATTTTCGAGCTGATGAACGAAGGCAAGGTCAACGGCTACATCGCCCAGGGCTTCAACCCCCTGGCGGCGTTGTCCAACAAGAGCCGCGTGCGCGACGGTCTGGCCAAGCTCAAGTTCCTGGTGATCATGGACCCGCTGGCCACCGAGACCTCGGAGTTCTGGAAGAACTACGGCGAGCACAACGACATCGACACCGCATCGGTGCAGACCGAAGTGTTCCGCCTGCCCACCACCTGCTTCGCAGAAGAAGATGGCGCAGTCGTGAGCTCCTCGCGTGTGCTGCAGTGGCACTGGAAGGCCTCCGAGCCACCGGGTGAAGCCAAGACCGACATCGCGATCATGTCGGCCCTGCACCTGCGCATGAAGGCGGCCTACCAGAAGGACGGCGGCAAGTTCCCGGATCCGATCCAGAACCTGTGGTGGCCTTACTCGCAACCGGCACATCCTTCGTCCGAAGAGATTGCCAAGGAGTACAACGGCCGCGCACTGACCGACCTGACAGCACCCGACGGCAAGGTCTTGCGCCCTGCCGGCCAGCAGCTGTCCGGCTTTGGCGAGTTGCGTGACGATGGCTCCACGATGAGTGGCTGCTGGATCTGGGCGGGCAGTTGGACCGAGGCGGGCAACCAGATGGGCCGCCGCGACAACAGCGACCCGACCGGTATCGGCAACACGCTGAACTGGGCCTGGGCCTGGCCGGCCAACCGCCGCGTGCTGTACAACCGCGCATCGGCGGACCTGGAAGGCAATCCGTTCAACCCCAACCGCACGCTGGTCAAGTGGAACGGCAAGACCTGGGGCGGCGCTGATGTGCCTGACTACGGCGCAACCATCGCGCCCGAGACCGGCACCGGTCCCTTCATCATGAACCCGGAAGGGGTGGCGCGCTTCTTTGCCCGCAAGGGCATGAACGAAGGTCCGTTCCCGACGCACTACGAGGCATTCGACAACCCGCTGGGCTACAACCCGATGTACCCGAAGAACGACAAGGCCGTCAGCAACCCGGCGGCTCGCGTCTTCCCGGCCATCTGGGAGACCTTCGGCAAGGCGGACGAATTCCCGCATGTGGGTACGACCTACCGTTTGACGGAGCATTTCCACTACTGGACCAAGCATGCGTTGCTCAACTCCATCATCCAGCCCGAGCAGTTCGTCGAGATCGGCGAGGCGCTGGCCAAGGAGATCGGCATCACGACGGGCGCCATGGTGAAGGTCAGCTCCAAGCGGGGCTACATCAAGGCCGCTGCGGTGGTGACCAAGCGCATCAAGCCCATGCAGATCGAAGGCAAGACGGTGCACCACGTGGGTATTCCTATCCACTGGGGCTTCAAGGGCCTGACCAAGCCTGGCTTCCTCGCCAACACCCTCACCCCGTTTGTGGGTGATGGCAACAGCAACACGCCAGAGTTCAAGACCTTCCTCGTGAAGGTTGAGAAGATCTAAGGAGCAGCGATGTCATCTCTTCAATCATTGGATATCAAGCGCCGCTCCGCCACCACCACCCCATCGCCCAGCGCGCGCAGCCCGCACGGCGGCGAGGTGGCCAAGCTGATCGATGTCTCCAAGTGCATCGGCTGCAAGGCCTGCCAGACCGCCTGCATGGAGTGGAACGATCTGCGTGACGATGTGGGCACGGCAGCGGCCGGGGTCTACGACAACCCGACCGACCTGACGGCCAACTCCTGGACGGTGATGCGGTTTTCCGAATACGAAAACGAAGCTACCGGCAATCTGGAATGGCTGATCCGCAAGGATGGCTGCATGCACTGCGAAGACCCGGGCTGCCTCAAGGCCTGCCCGTCTCCCGGTGCGATCCTGCAGTACACCAACGGCATCGTGGATTTCCAGGAGGAAAACTGCGTGGGCTGCGGCTACTGCGTGACCGGCTGCCCGTTCAACATTCCGCGCATCTCCAAGAAGGACCACAAGGCCTACAAGTGCACGCTGTGCTCGGACCGCGTGGCCGTTGGCCAGGAACCTGCCTGCGTCAAGACCTGCCCGACCGGCGCGATCATGTTTGGCACCAAGACCGCCATGCAAGAGCGCGCCGAGGAGCGCATTGTCGATCTGAAGGAGCGCGGCTTTGACAAGGCCGGCCTCTACGATCCGCAAGGCGTGGGCGGCACCCACGTGATGTATGTGCTGCACCATGGCGACAAGCCCTCGCTCTACCACGGCCTGCCCGATGATCCATCGATCAGCCCGATGGTGAGCCTGTGGAAGGGTGTGGCCAAGCCACTGGCGCTGGCAGCCTTGGGCGTTGCGGCCGTCGGCAGCTTCTTCCACTACATCACCAAGGGCCCGCTGGAAGTGCCCGAGGAGCTGGAAGAGGAAGAGGCCGCCAGGGCGCGTGCGGAAAAGGGCATTGACCACCACGAGGAGTCTGGACGATGAAAAGCAAGACCCGTGATATTCAGCGCTACACCGCTGGCGAACGCGTCAACCACTGGGTGGTCGCGATCAGCTTTGTGCTGCTGGCCCTGTCGGGCCTGGCCTTCTTCCACCCCTCGTTCTTCTTCATGACGAACCTGTTTGGTGGCGGACCCTGGACCCGCATCCTGCACCCCTACATGGGCCTGGTGATGACCGTCGGCTTCGTGCTGATGTTCTTCCGCTTCTGGCAGCTCAACATCATTCGCAAGAACGATGTGGAGTGGCTCAAGAACGTGCCGGCCCTGGTCAACGGTGAGCACGAGAAGATGCCACCGGTGGACAAGTACAACGGCGGCCAGAAGGTGCTGTTCTGGATGCTGGTGCTGTGCATGGCGGGCCTGCTGGTGACCGGCGTGCTGATGTGGCGCGCCTGGTGGAACCTGCCGGTGAATGTGGTGCGCGCTGCGGCGCTGCTGCATGCGCTGTCGGCTTTCGGCCTGATCGGGCTGATCATTGCCCACATCTACGCCGCCATCTGGACCAAGGGCACGATCCGCGCGATGACGCGTGGCACGGTCACCCGCGCATGGGCGCGCTTTCACCATCCGCTGTGGTACCGCCGCATGACGGGCGATAGCTCGGACATGGACAAGCAGGCCCGTCCCAAGCACGGCGCCTGATGCGCTCGCCGGGCATGCCCCGGCAAGCGGCCCGGTCCCGGGTCGGCCCCGCCCAACTCCCCAACGCCGATAGCCCCGCCAGGACTATCGGCGTTGATTTTTGAGAAAATCCCCGTATGCAACGCATTCTTCAGCCCGGTGAGATCGAGTCGCTCGACCACACCAGTTTTCCACGCGTGCTGCTGCCCAACACCAGCAGTCTGTTTCTTGACCGTGCCCAGCGCATTCGCCAGCTGGCCGACGGCAACCCGATTGCGGATTACCTGCTGTTCATCGCCAAGCTGGTGGAAGCCCAGCACAAGGCTGCCCAGGGCTTGCAGGTCGCGGCGCCCGATGCAGCAGCCATGGCCCAGGCCCAGCAGTTCTCGTCGCCACTGCTGCCCGCCGCTGACCACCTGGACCCCATCTGGCACCAGGTGCTGGACGGCATGCTGAGCCAACTGGCCAGTGCCGATGGCCTGCCCCCAGCCCTGCAGCCGCTGATTGCCGAGCTGCAACGCAGCAACACCGACGACCGCAATGCACTGGCCAAGCGCCTGCTGACCAAGGAGCTGGCTGCGCGCGATGTGGGCCTGGCGCCTTTTGTCATGGCCGCCTTGCAGGTGGTGTTTGCCACCCGCGCCAGCCAGCTCAGGCTGGCCGATATTCCCTTTACAGACCCGGCCACCATCTGTCCGGTCTGCGCCACCGAGCCCGTCGCCGGCGTGGTGCGCATTGGCGGCAAGATGGCCGGCCACCGCTACCTGCACTGCGGCTGCTGTGCCACCGAATGGCATATGGTGCGCGTCAAATGCAGCCACTGCGAATCGACCAAGGGCGTGCGCTACCAGGGCCTGGAGGGCGGCAAGGATGTGGTGCTGGCCGAAACCTGTACCGAATGCGGCAGCTACCGCAAGCTGGTCAACCAGGAAAAAGACCCGCTGGCCGAGCCGCTGGCCGATGACCTGGCCAGCCTGATGCTGGACCTGCTGATGAGCGAGCAGACCTCGTTCTCGCGCGCCAGCGGCAACCCGCTGCTGTTTGTGGCCGTGGCCGAGCCGCAGGCGGCCGATGCCGATGGCAGCGTGCCCGATCTGCACTGAGCGCGTGCCCAGCAGCTGAACGTTTTGGCACCATGCCATACTGGACGATGGCGCTGCTGCCGCAGCCCATCGTTTTTTTATTTCTGCCCCTGTTTGAGCTGGTTTGCCCATGAATGCACCGACCCACCTGCCCTCTGTTGACAAGCTGCTGCAGCACCCGCGCACCGCTGCGCTGTTGGACAGCTATGGCAAGGCCCAGTGCACACAGGCCATCCGCGTCGCGCTGGGTGAGGCCCGCAGCCGCTGGCTGGCAGCGGCTGGCAGCAGCGCAGAGGGCGCCGATGCCTTGCTGGACGCTGCCGAGCAAAAGCTCCAACAGCTGTTTGCGCCGCGCCTCAAGGCCGTCTACAACCTGACCGGCACGGTGCTGCACACCAACCTGGGCCGGGCGCTGCTGCCGCAAGAAGCCATTGACGCGGTAGTGCAGGCGCTGGCAACCCCCAGCAATCTGGAATACGACCTGGCCGACGGCGGCCGGGGCGACCGCGATGACCTGGTCGAAGACCTGGTCTGCCGCCTGACCGGCGCCGAAGCGGCCACCATCGTCAACAACAATGCGGCCGCCGTGCTGCTGGTGCTGTCCACCCTGGCGCGCGACAAGGAGGTGGTGGTCTCGCGCGGCGAGCTGGTCGAGATTGGCGGCGCCTTCCGCATCCCGGATGTGATGACGCGCGCCGGCGCCCGCCTGGTCGAGGTGGGCACCACCAACCGCACCCATGAGAAAGACTACGAAGCCGCGCTGGGCGAGCACAGCGCTGCGCTGATGAAGGTGCACTGCAGCAACTACGCGATCAGCGGCTTTACCAAATCAGTGGCCGAGGCCGATGTAGCCCGCATTGCCCATGCGCGTCAGCTCCCGCTGATCGTGGACCTGGGCAGCGGCACCCTGATCGACATGCGCGACTGGGGCCTGCCCTATGAGGTGACTGTGCGCGAGACCATCGAGGCCGGCGCCGACATCGTGACCTTCAGCGGCGACAAGCTGCTGGGCGGCCCGCAGGCCGGCATCATCGTCGGCAGCAAGGCCTTGATCGCCCAGATCAAGAAGAACCCGCTCAAACGCGCGCTGCGCGTGGGCAAGCTCACCTTGGCCGCGCTTGAACCTACCTTGCGCCTCTACCTGCACCCGGAAAAGCTGGCCGAGCGCCTGACCACGTTGCGCCTCTTCACCCGCCCGGCTGCCGCCATGCAGCAGCAGGCGATCGCGCTGCAGGCACCGCTGCAAAGCCTGCTGGGGCCGGACTACCGGGTGGAGCACGCCGCGATGACCAGCCAGATCGGCAGCGGCGCCTTGCCCGTCGAAAGCCTGCCCAGCCATGGCCTGGTGGTGCGCCCCCAAGAGCGCAAACGCGCCGGGCGCCTGCTGCAGCAGCTGGAAGCCGCGCTGCGCCAGCTGCCGCGCCCGGTGATCGGCCGGCTGCGCGACGATGCGCTCTGGCTGGATCTGCGCTGCCTCGAAGCCGCGGACCAGGCAGCCTTTGCCGCCAACCTGCAGCAGCTGGCACTGGACACCAGCGCCACGGACGGTCAGCCATGATCATCGGCACCGCAGGCCATATCGACCATGGCAAGACCACCTTGGTGCGCGCGCTCACCGGCGTGGAGACAGACCGCCTGAAGGAAGAAAAGGCGCGCGGCATCTCGATCGAGTTGGGTTACGCCTACACCCTGCTGGCCAATGGCGATGTGCTGGGCATCATCGATGTGCCCGGCCATGAGAAATTTGTGCACACCATGGCCGCCGGGGCCGTGGGCATTGACCATGCCTTGCTGGTGGTGGCCGCCGATGACGGCGTGATGCCCCAGACCCTGGAGCATCTGGAAATATTGCAGCTGCTGGGCATCCGCCAGGGCACGGTGGCCCTCACCAAGGTGGACCGCGTGCCCCGCGCCCGCATCGATGAGGTGCGGGACGAGATCACCGCCATCCTGGCGCGCAGCAACCTGGCCGATGCGCCCATCTTTGAAACCGCAGCCGCGCTGCCCGATGATCCGGGCGTCTGGGCCCTACGCCAGCACCTGCACCAGCAGGCCCAGGCCATGCCCCCGCGCGCACAGGGCGGGCTGTTCCGCCTGGCGGTGGACCGGGTCTTCAGCCTGCCCGGCCAGGGCACGGTGGTGACGGGCACCGTCTTCAACGGCCAGGTGGCCGTAGGCGACAGCCTCGTGCATTCGGCCAGCGGCGCGCCCGTGCGCGTGCGCAGCATCCATGCGCAAAACCAGGCCAGCGCTCAGGGCCTGGCCGGCCAGCGCTGCGCGCTTAACCTGGCAGGCATTGCCAAGGAAGCCATCACGCGCGGCGACTGGATCATGGACGCCCGCCTGCGCCAATCCACCCAGCGCATCGATGTACGCCTGCACCTGCTCTCCGATGCGCCACCGCTGGCGCAATGGTCGGCCGTACACCTGCACCTGGGCACCATGCGCTGCACCGGCCACGTCGCCTTGCTGCAGGATGGCGACCTGACCCCAGGCACCGAAGCACTGGCCCAGCTGGTGCTGGATGCACCTGCGCTGGTGCTACCCGGCGACCGCGTCATCGTGCGCAATGCCCAGGCCAACCGCACCATTGCCGGTGCCATGGTGCTCGACCCCTATGCCCCCGCCCGCAAACGCCGCAGCGAAAGCCGCATGGCCTACCTGGCTGCCTTGGCGCACTGGATTGGCACCGCCGACACCGGCCCGCTGCTAGCCGAAGCCCCGCTGGGCCTGGCACGCTCGCAGCTGGTACGGCTGACCGGCAGCGCGACGCCCGCCATTGCCGACAACTGCCAAAGCCTGCCACTGCCCGACGGCGACGCACTGCTGGTGGACAGCGCTGCCTGGCATGCACTGCAAGACCAACTACTGCAAGCACTGCAACGCTTTCACGAAGTGGCCCCGGATGAGCCCGGCATCAACGCAGCCCGGCTGCGCCGCATGGCCCTGCCTGCGCTGCAGCATGGCCCCCACGATGTCCTCTACCATGGCCTGCTCGATGCGCTGATCGCTGCCGGCCAGATCGCCAGCAGCGGCGCTTGGCTGCACCTGCCCGGCCACACCGTGCAACTGAGCGACGCCGAGCAGGCGTTGGCCCAGCGCCTGCTGCCCGCCATCACTGAAAGCCGCTTTGACCCGCCCTGGGTGCGAGACCTGGCCCGCGACCATGGCGCCGGAGAGGAAGTGGTGCGCCAGCTGCTCAAAAAGCTCTCGCGTCAGGGTCTGGTGTTCCAGGTGGTCAAGGACTTGTTCTATGCCGCACCCTCGATGGATTCGCTCGCCGCGCTCACCGCAGAATTGGCGCAGCAAGCTGAACGCGGCGAAGTGCAGGCCCATGTGTTCCGCGACGCCACCGCCCTGGGCCGCAAGCGCGCCATCCAGATTCTGGAGTTCTTCGACCGCGTAGGCTACACCCGCCGCGTGCGCGATACGCATGTACTGCGTCCCGGTGTGCGCTGGCAGGCAGGCTCGACCTCGTAAGCCACTTCAGAGTCTGCGGCCGGGCTGGCCGCAGCCCCCCAACAGAGCCGCTACAATCGGCGATCTTGCCCAACACACGCGTGTTGCAGGGAAGGCAATCGTGCCCGGTGGCGCGGCCGGGCTTCAAACCCGGTGAGGGGTGTCAGCCACTCCTGGGTTGGTTCGACTCCAGCTGTCTTCCGCCATCTGGTTCACCCTCCAGGGATACGAACCGGCTGAGTCGTGCACCCACCCCTCCTCAAGTTGCTCCCGCCGCAGACGCAATATCCTGCTGGCTCATGCGGGCTGCATGTTTTTACGCTCGGATCGATGTGCAGCCAGACTTCAGCTATACAGGCAGCAGCCGACCACCATTTTCTCGCATGCCTTCTTGTCCAAAAATCAGCGCGTGGCTTATCGCAGCTGTTTATCTTTTTTGAGCGCACTGAGAGGAGATGCATCCCAGGGCAGAGGTTTGAGCCAGCGATTGATATTCTCGCGACAGAGCATATAAAGAGGACGCTCTATGGCGTGATAATAGAGAGCCGATCCGAATAGCAAAGCCAACAGAACCAGAACGGTCATAACGCGATGGAGCTGGCCATCCAAATTATCCCAGGGCAGAAGCACCAACACCATATTGAATGCCAGTATGTGCAGCAAATAGAGAGAGTAAGAATAATTGCCAAGCTTTACCATCGAGAGCGCAATTTTGCTTCGCGGAGAGGGTAACGTCAATGCCAAGCCCATGATAGCCAAAGCAGCTCCGCCGATCAGCAAGGTGCGTTCCGGCCAATAATAAAAATTTGCCAGACCGTATGGATGATCCTCAAAGTGGGGCACCAGATGAATCACCATTGCCATGGTTGCTATCGCGAATAGGCCCCACATTTTCCATGAAGATGAAGAGTGGGCACGAAGATAATAGTATAAGAAATACCCCATGAAAAATTCCGCGACTATTGGAGCCACATAAAAAAATTTGATCCAATCGCTTTGTAATTCATCGCCTGCACCAGCGCGGCCTATTAAAAAATAAACATTTACTACTACAAGCACTCCAAATACAAGTTTCAAGAAATTTTGGCGCTGATCACGAGAGAAAAGAAGGCCTATTGCGATCAAGACGTAAAAATACAACTCGAACATCAGCGACCAAATCACGATATTGATCAGGCCCGAAAGCTCGGTGAAATACAGATAAAAAGAGCCTTGTAAGTTTATATGTGGATCAAGTTGCCGCGTCGCTTTGAAAAATATGACATACAGCAGCAATGCAGGCCACCATCCCATGTAAATTCTTGAAAAGCGGGTGAGAACAAATGTCCCGGCGATACGAGGACCATGCGCTGCGTCTTTTGTAGAATGCGCCATGATCACGCCACTGATGACGAAAAATATATCTACACCTGCATAACCCATACTGACAATAAAATTCAGCCAGTGGGGAAAGTCCGCAAAAACCCCGAGCACAGATCCGTGAAAAACGGCTACCCACATCGCGGCTAAAAATCGAACTATTTGTATATGCTTAATCATTTCCTAGATTGTGAATGGCTCACCAGACCATGCGCATTCTAAGTGTCCCAAGCAGGTCAAAAAGGACGAGTTACTAGGTATCTACGAAAAGATGTAACCAATGACCGAGACCATGCGATGGCCGGTCGTTCTATAACGATCCATGAAGCCAGCGCCAGTATCAACACCAGGCTCAACGCTACAACCATGTACACAGGCTTTGAGAGCCCATGTCGAAGACTGATCTCAGCGATCGCCTGCTGGACCGGAAAGGCATAGATGTAGATGCCGTAGGACAGATCATGGCGCAGGCGGATACGGGTCAAGGGCCTCCAGTAGGCGAGCAGAAAAACAACGCAAGGCAAGCAAAGGAAGACCCCGCCCTGTACGACGGCCAAGTTGGTGCCAGTACAGGCAATGACAAAGCCAACCAGCATGGGCGGGATCACCCAATGCCGCTGGTTCACAGGGATGTAGTTGAAGGCCGCACCGGCGAAGAAGATGGCCGCGAATTGCCAGAAATCTCGCCAAGTCACCGCTCCTTCATCCAGGCTGGGATCCTTGACCAGTAGAAAGGCTGCAGCCGAGACGAGCACTGCTGCAACCAAAAGCCGGCGGGACAGCCCAAACGCCATGCCAAACACGACGAGCAGCGCATACATCATGATCTCGTACTTGATGGTCCACAACGAACCGTTGACCGCATGGGGGATCGGGTTGTTTGCAAACACGCCAGGCAGGTCATTCTGCGTGGCGAGAGCGCTGGCATAGTTGAGGAATAACACCCAGGTTTGCTCAGCCGCGAGAAAGTCCGTCAGGTCCAGCGTTGTCATCAACCCACCGATGACAAACACCGATACGAAGGCCGCCACCAGCAGCCCGGGAAAGATCCTTAGCGCACGCTTGGTCGCGAACGAAGCCCATTGTGGGCCTCGGCTCCAGCTCTGGAAATTCAGATAGCCACTGACGAAGAAGAAGACATATACAGAGAGCGATCCAATGCTGTAGACACCGTTGAAAAACGATGAAATCTGTAAATCATAGAAGAGTGAACCATGGGCAATAAAAACGCCCAGCGCTGCCGTCAGCCGCAGTAAATCGAAATTATTTTCTCGCATTCAAGCTTCAACTTAATTTTGCAAAAAGTCCAAAAGCATACTCGATGGCGCATTGAATCTAACGACTTGCACGACAAGGTACACAAAACAATATTTGTTATTTCAATCAATTATGCAACACTGATTAACATTTTCTTCTATGGAATAGTCAAGATTGCACATGAGACGGCGAAAGAGAGGACTTAATGCTCCAGTGTGGTTATTAATAGCGACGTGGAGCTTGGCAATTGCAGATGCTGAATGTGCACGTCTTGGGTGATTTCCAGGCGATCGGCTTCGGCACCGTTTGGCCCACCGTCTCGCCTTTCGCAGCATGGTCGATAGGCACTTCCTCCCCCGCAAAACTAGACAGCACACACCCGCCAGCCAAATGCCGATAATGGTGGGTCGCCATTGGCGTTACCGCCTTGCTTGCCACCTTGAACCCATGAGGATGTCTGTATGAATGCCCCCACCGCCCCCCTGCCCGCTTCGCCGCGCCTGACCTCGCTGTCGCATGGCGGTGGCTGCGGCTGCAAGATCGCCCCCGGGGTGCTGGCCGATCTGATGAGCCGCAGCGCGGTACCCAAACAGTTCTATGCACCTTTGCTGGTGGGGACCGAGACGGCAGACGACGCGGCGGTCTACCAGATCAACGACACGCAGGCGATTGTCGCGACCACCGACTTCTTCATGCCCATCGTCGATGACCCCTATGACTTTGGCCGCATTGCCGCGACCAATGCGCTGTCGGATATCTACGCGATGGGCGGCACGCCGCTGATGGCGCTGGCCATTGTCGGCATGCCGATCAATGTGCTGCCCCATGAGGTCATCGCCAAGATTCTGGAAGGCGGCGAATCAGTCTGCCGCGACGCCGGCATTCCGCTGGCCGGCGGACATTCCATCGACTCGGTCGAGCCCATCTATGGCCTGGTGGGCATCGGCATCGTCAACCCCGCGCAGCTCAAGCGCAACCGCGATGCCCAGGCCGGCGATGTGCTGATCCTGGGCAAGGCCATCGGCGTCGGCATCCAATCAGCCGCTTTGAAAAAAGGCCTGCTCAGCGACAGTGCCTACGCCAGCATGGTGCGCACTACCACCCAGCTCAACCGGCCCGGTGCAGCGCTGGCGCAGCTGGCCGATGTGCATGCGCTGACGGACGTTACCGGCTTTGGCCTGCTAGGCCATACGCTGGAGCTGGCACGGGGCGCGCAGCTGACTGCCGTGATCGACAGCCAGACGCTGCCGCTACTGCCCGGCGTGCTGGACCTGGCCCAGCAAGGCGTGGTGACCGGCGCATCGGGCCGCAATTGGGCGTCCTACGGCAGCCATGTGGCGCTGGATGCGCAGGTTCCCGATGCCATGCGCAGCCTGCTGACCGATCCGCAAACCTCCGGCGGCCTGCTGGTTTCCTGCACGCCCGATGCTGTTGGCCAGGTGCTGGACATCTTCAAAACCCAGGGCTTTGGCGATGCCTGCGTGGTCGGCCATATGCAGGCGGGCGAGGCCAAGGTAGTGGTGTCATAACACTGCAGTGTCTGGATGCACAAACGCCTGCTGGATGCAGGCGTTTTTGTTGAAGCTGACCCGTCCGTATTAGCGTTGACACCTTGGTGGGCTTCCCCCAGTTTTCCGGACACATCGAATGACATGATGCGTTTAGGAGGCGAATATGCCAAGGACGAGAAGAACGTTTACGGACGAGTTCAAGCGGGAAGCTGTGAAGTTGGTCAAGCAACCA